>CAESAD010000001.1_pt1 | contig 542157 bp, 521 predicted proteins | sample 7263541 | NCBI WGS metagenome assembly CAESAD01 (sample SAMEA6814110, study PRJEB35770) | freshwater metagenome | biome: Freshwater; feature: Freshwater reservoir; material: water | place: Czech Republic | collected 2017-07-26 | depth 30m m
CGGCAAAGTGTGGATTAATGAAAATGAATCATCAGATGCGATTGCAGCATCTGATGGTGTAATCGTTGCTCACGGTGCAGATGCGCTTGCCTTGCAGGCCGATGAAAAAATTGACCTTAACGGTGCCACGTTGTTGCCAGGTTTTGGTGATGGTCATGCGCATCCAGTTTTTGGGGGTACCGAGACATTATTTGCACCAGTACGCGGCCCGGAAAAACTTGAACAACTTTTAGAAGCAATCAAAACTTGGGCTGACGAAAATCCAGATGCGCCTTGGGTTCGCGGCGAAGGTTACGATCCAAGTTTGGCACCGCGCGGTGAATTCGATGCCGCTTGGTTAGATGAAATCGTTCCAGATCGCCCAGTAGTACTTCGTGCCATGGATTACCACACCGCGTGGGTCAACACCAAAGCACTTGAGCTCGCCGGTATCACCCCAGAAACGCCTCAGCCTCTTGATGGCGAAATACTCCTGCGCCCAGACGGCACAGTTCTTGGAACTTTGCGCGAATGGGGCGCTTGGAACATGGTTTACAAACTTTTACCAAAGTTAGATGAAAAGCAGCGAGACAAAGTTGTGCGAGCAGCATCAGATGCCTTTTCAGCTTGCGGTGTTACATGGGCTCAAGATGCATGGGTTGAAGACGACACTTTAGAAACTTGGCTGCAAGGTGCGCGCACTGGCGCATTAAAGTTTCGCGTCAACTTAGCTTGGCTTGCCGAACCAGAAGGCGTGTGGCGCACCAAGCTCGAGAGCAACATTGCTCGGCGCGATCGAGTAGCCAAAGAAGCCCCGGAATGGATCACTGGAAATACTGTTAAGTTTTTCGCGGATGGCATTCTTGAAGGCGGAACAGCAGCAGTGCTTGTAGATTACTGTGACTGCCCAAGTAAAGGCATACCAAATTGGCGTCGGGAAGAACTAATTGAAGCTGTTGCCGAAGTTGTCAAGAGCGGGTTCCAGGCTCATATTCATGCAATTGGTGACGCGGGAATTAGAAATGCGCTAGACGCATTCGAGCATGCCCGCAAAGTACATGGGAATCTAATCAACCCCGTTATTGCGCACTCGCAGTTAATTGATCCTGCTGATTTGCCACGGTTTAAAGAACTAGATGTCATCGCAAACTTTGAACCGCTATGGGCCCAACTTGCTAACGAACAAGTCGTGCTAACCGTTCCTCGACTTGGTCAAGAGCGAGCAGATCGCCAATATCCAATGGCAACATTGCTGCGCAGTGGCACCAAAATTTCATTTGGTTCAGATTGGCCTGTTACCTCGCCGGTTCCAATGGAAGGTATCGGAGTTGCAATCACGCGCCAAACGGACGAAGAATTCCCGCCAGAGGGTTGGGTGCCAAATGAGCGCTTAACTTTGGATGAGGCCTTGACTGCCTACACAATGGGCTCGGCCGTGCAAGCAAACGAATCTCACCTATGGGGCGACTTATCGATCGGTAAGCGTGCCGATATTGCGGTACTGAACTCCGACATTCACGCGCTTGCTCCAATGCAGGTGCGCCGAGCCAAAGTTGTTGGCACCTGGCTTGGTGGCGTGCGAGTTTTTGGTTAGCCAATCGACAGATTTAGAAATTCTGCACGAGATAGATTGAGCATGTGGAGTTAACCCCATCTGAACTCGATCGCGTACTTATTTTTAATGTTGCCCAACTTGCCAAGTCACGCCAGGAACGTGGGCTAAAGCTAAATAAGCCTGAGGCGGTCGCCTTGATCTCACACGCAGTTATTGAAGCCGCTCGCGATGGGAATTCGCATGCCCAGGCCTTGCAAGCAGGGCTATCTGCAATTAGTGACTCAGATTTACTTCCAGGCGTTGGATCAATGCTGTCTGGCATTGCAATCGAGGCAGTTTTTGATGATGGCCGACGATTAGTTGTGGTCGATTTCCTTACTAAAGATTTAGATACTCCCGGAAAAGTAACGCGCTTAGATCAGGTGATACCTATCCCAGCAAAAGATATAACAGAAGTAACCGTTATCAACGAATCCAAAATTCAAATTTCAGTCACAACACACATGCACTTCTTTGAAGTTAATCCTCGTCTTAAATTCAACCGCGAGGCTACTTACGGTAAGCATTTGTTTATTCCTGCTGGCGAACATGTTGACTTTCCACCTGGCATCCCCGTCGATGTGGAATTAGTTCCAATTTCCGGAGATCGCGTGATGATTGGATTTGCTGGGTTAGTTGATGGCCCGCTTGATGAGCCAGGTATGAAAGAGCGCGCCATCGAGCGCGCCCGCGAACTTGGTTACTTAGGGACAGCCAAATGAGTCCACTTGAGATTGAGCAGATGCAACAAGATATTGCCGTGCATGGTGCCCGCAAGGGTGACTTCGTTCGGCTAGGTGACACAGCGCTCGTGGTAAGAGTTGAAGCAGACGATCGCGAATTGGGTAATGAAGTCCAAATTGGGTTCGGGAAAAACCTGCGCGATGGAATTGGAATGCGCTCAGTTTCAAGTAGCGAATCCTGCGATGTAGTAGTCACTAATGTCTTGATCATTGATGCCTTACTTGGAATTCGGGTTAGCTCGATTGGAATTCGCGCCGGCAGAATTCATGCAATTGGCCGCGCCGGAAATCCAGACACTATGGACAACATTGATGTGGTTGTGGGTAGTGGGTCAGTGATAATTCCAGGTGAAGGCTTAATAGCTACCGCTGGTGGCATCGATACCCACGTTCACGCCATGACTCCCCGAGTTTGTGACGCAGCTTTAGCTAGTGGCGTGACCACCATAATTGCCCAAGAGTTCGGGCCATTTTGGGGCGTTGGTGTTAGTTCAAAGTGGGCACTTGAGCAAGCCCACAATATGTATGGTGCTTGGCCACTAAATGTCGGCATTCTTGGTCGGGCTGCTGGTTCGACTACATCCCCATTGCAAGAGGCTCTCGCGGGTGGTGTGTGTGGCTTCAAGATTCACGAAGACACCGGAGCACATCCCCGAACTATAGATACAACTTTAAATTTTGCTGACGAACATGACATCGCAGTTGCACTTCATACTGATGGGCTAAACGAAATGCTAAGTGTTGCCGACACCATTGATGTCATCGCAGGTCGCGCAGTCCATGCCTTCCATGTAGAAGGTTGCGGCGGCGGTCACTCCCCTGACGTATTAACTATGGCGGGTCGAGAAAACATCTTGGCCTCATCTACAAATCCAACGCTTGCCTATGGAATTAATGCAGCTGATGAACATGTTGCCATGATTATTTCAGCGCACGGAATGAATCCTGAACTACCAAGTGATGTGCAAATGGCGCGCAATCGAGTTCGCAATGCCACCATGGCTGCCGAGAATCGATTACATGACATGGGAGTAATCCCGGTTACTTCCTCTGATGCACTTGGCATGGGACGAGTAGATGACACTTGGCGTAAGACGTTTGCGATGGCCAGTATGTTTTCTGACCGAGCAATTTTGGATGGATCTGTGGCGGCTTCCGAAGTAATTGTTGAAAACGAAAGAGTTTTGCGCCACGTCGCAAAAATTACGATTAATCCGGCACTGGTGCACGGCCTCTCTCATGAAGTCGGTGCCATAAAAGTTGGTTTGATGGCAGATATTGTGCTTTGGCCTTATTCCTCATTTGCCTCCAAACCAAATATGATTATCAAGAATGGGTTGCCCGCCTGGGGAGTTGTTGGTGATCCCGGTGCGACCGTGGCAAATGCCCAACCATTGGTAATTGGTCCACAGTTTGGTGCCTTTGGAGTAACTGCTGAAGATTTAGGAGTCCACTTCACAAACAGCGATTCCGAAGTTTCGCTTTCTCGACGGCGGAGTGTGTCTGTCCGAAATACCCGAACTATCCGAAGCTCAGACATGATCAGACACGGAATTCTTGGCGAAATCGATGTGGACCCTAGTGGACATGTCGTAACGTTCAATGGTCAGCACATAACTAGCGATCCACAAAACGCCGCGACGCTCACCCGAACCTACCTAATTTAGGAATTCATAATGGCGCTCAACATCGTTACTGCTTCCGGATCCGGATCCCAACGTGGCACTCAAATTGGCGAGCAGCTTGCTGACTTACTTTTAGTCGCATGGAATCGCTGGGTATTTCATTTCAGCAAAAATGATGTCGATGCCGAAGACTTGGCGCAACGCTTAACAGAAGTCGGCGGCTGGGAAACTGCGGAACGCTTTTGTCCTGACTTAGTTGCCGAACTTGAAGCAATGGCGCAAGCTGCGAACATGCCTTGGTATCAAGTAGCGGCATTGTCCATGCTTGATGAGTCGTGGGCACTAACAGGCGGCATGGGCTGCACCGCTGTTGCAATCACGCGTGAAAATTCTCGCGCAGCAGGACAAAACATGGATCTGCCTGATTGGACCAATGGATTACAAACTGTTTTGAATGTTAAAGATGAATCCGGGTTAGGCGTTATTGCTGCAACTTACCCAGGCTCATTGGCAACAATGGGAATGAATTCCAATGGCGTGATTGTCGTGGTCAATGCGCTAGATCTGGCAACCAACATGACGGGGATGCCGGTTGATTTTGTGACTCGTGGCGCTTTGCACCAACCTACGGCTGCAGATGCCATTGCATACATTCGAGAAATTCCACATGCAGTAGGGCAAAATTACACAGTTCTAGATTCCAAAGATTTGTTCATGGTTGAAGCTGCTGCCGATCAAGTACTGGATGTCCCTGTCCATGACCAAGTTTCCGTGCATACCAATCACGCCTTTACCCGGGAATACACCGGAAGCGAAGGATCATACGCCCGGTTTGCGGCTATTGCGGAAAACCGTGAGCAATTTAATGACGCGCAAGATATCAAATCTGCGCTTCTTAATAAGGACACTGGGGTTTGCATTACATTGGGGCGCTGGCGCGAGGACATGTACTCATTTATGGGATTAGTTGGAGATGCCAACTCCAAACAGGCTTGGGTTAATGCTGCTCCGGCTTACGATGGCAACTTCGAAGAAGTTGCTTTTCTAGGAAATTAGGGAGCAGTTGCTTTCCTAACAAATTAGCCACTACAAATGCCTAGAGCGACCAAACTCCCTAGGCTAAGGACATGAGCTCAAATATTAATGTCACAGTAGTCGGCGGCGGAATTATCGGTCTGGCTTGCGCTTGGGAGTTAGCAAAAGATGGCGCATCAGTAATAGTTGTCGAAACTGGCGGATCAACATACGGAACATCACTAGCGAATGCTGGTTGGATTAGTCCGAGCCATGTAATTCCATTTGCTGCTCCAGGCATGGTGCAAACTGGTTTCAAAAATTTAGTTGGTCGCACTGGTGCATTTGCAATTACACCAGGTGCTGGATCGCTGCTCGCACCTTGGACTTTGAAGTTTACTCGGTCATGTACTGACGCTCATGTGGATCACTGTGCCCCAGCACTAAAAGAACTACTAGATACCAGCATGAAGGTAATTGAAGGTTTAACCGAAACCACAGACTTAACGCGCACTAACTTGCCACAGTGGTATGTCTACACCTCAGATAATGCTGAAGCCGATGCTGAACACGAAGTTGAATTGGTAAATCGATATGGAGTTAATGCTAAGCAAGTTGATTTACAGTCAAGTCTCGATAGCGAACCAATTCTTAAAAACTCCGTTAAAGCAATTGTTGAATTTAGCGATGACTTTGGTTTGGACCCAGGCAAGTTGGTAGAAATCTACCGACGCAACTGTGAAGCTATAGGCGTTGGATTTCGCGCAGAAAAAGTTACTGGCTTATCCTCAACAAATCGCAACGTGACCGTCGCCACTGCAACGGATTCTTGGATCAGTGACTATGTAGTGCTAGCAGCAGGTGTGTGGTCACGTGAATTGGCAAAAACAATTGGTGAAAATTTGCCAATCATGCCTGCAAAAGGACAGTCCGTTACGTTACCTGAAGTAATTGAAAAGCCAACGCGTACTTTAATGTTGGCAGATCAACGAATCGCAACCAATCCATTGGATTGGGGTTTGCGCATGAGTACTGGATTTGCCTTAACTTCAAATACTGACATGTCGATAAATTCCAGCGCCAGTGACAAACTAATTGCCACCGCGCGGCAAGTACTGAACCTGCCCGAGCGCATTGAGATTAAAAATGAGTTAGCTGGACTTCGGCCCGCGAGCCCCGACGGGATGCCCTACATCGGACCGCTACCGAAAGCGCCTCGAGTTATCGCAGCTACGGGCCATGGCATGTTGGGCTTGATGATGGGACCTGGCACGGGCAAGTTTGTCGCAGACATGATTGCCGGCCGCCCAGTTTCCCGAGATATTATGAAGTTTTCACCAGCCCGGCCAAGGCTTTAACTTCAGGTTTGCTTCGTTAGCAAACTGTGACTTTAGTCAATTTGCCCGAGTCGAAGTCCGATTCGTTGTAAGTTTCACTTGCAAATGCTTGCATTATGCAGGCAAATCGGACATTTGAAAGTAGGCAGAGTTGAGCGAAAAGTTTCTCGAGATTCGCAATATAACCAAAGTTTTCCAGACTCCCGAAGGTGGCGAAGTTCGCGCACTAGACGATGTGACTTTAGATATTGCAGCCGGTGAATTTTTTATTCTGCTTGGGCCATCAGGTTGCGGTAAAACAACGCTATTGCGAAGCATTGCCGGTCTAGAGTACCCAGACAGCGGCGAAATTGTGTTGCAAGGCCAACGTATTGATGACAAACCACCATACGATCGCCCAGTTAATACAGTGTTCCAGTCTTATGCACTATTCCCCCACATGACAGTTGCTGGCAACATCGCATTTGGTCTGGAAATGGAAAACGTTGATAAGGCTCACGTCGCTACTCGCGTTAGCGAAGCGCTCGCTCAAGTTCGACTCGAAGGTTACGAAAATCGGATGCCATCGCAGCTATCCGGTGGCCAGCAACAGCGCGTTGCATTGGCGCGCGCACTTGCGAAGAAACCAAAAGTACTTTTGCTAGATGAACCATTATCAGCACTTGACTTGAAACTTCGTCGTGGGATGCAAGTTGAACTAAAGCGTCTGCAACGCGAAACCGGAATTACTTTCGTATTCGTAACTCACGATCAAGAAGAAGCTATGTCAATGGGTGATCGCATTGCAGTATTTAGCGAAGGCAAGATCGTTCAACTTGATACTCCGGTAGAAGTTTACCGACGTCCAGTCAATGCATATGTTGCAGACTTCATCGGCGAAACTAATTTGATCAAAGGAACAGTTGCTAGCGGCGGTATCGCACTTCCTGGCGGAAACATTTTGCCTACCGATCAACTAGCAGCTGATAGCGTCATCCCGGCATCTGGTCCGGTAACTGTTGCTATTCGCCCCGAGGATCTAGTCCTTGCAACTAACGGAATGATTTCCGGAACTGTAAGAGATGTAATCTTCACTGGCGATTCTGTCCGCGTTTATGTCACCGTCGGTGATGTCGAGATTATTGCATCACTTGCTTCTTATGGAACTGAAATTCCAGCTCAAGGTAGCCAAGTTACGCTCAATCCAGAAAATCGAGCCGCTCGCACGGTGGCTTCATGACCGCAGTAACTACGCCAACTAAGAAGCCGGTGACGCGTGCCCGCCCCGGGCAGTCCTCCCCGAAGCTTGCTTACTTGCCAATAATTTTCTTGGCCTTTGCTATTGGCATTCCGCTGCTCATCATCGTGGTCTATTCCTTCTTGGAAAAACCTTCGCAAGGTACTGGCGTCAAGTGGGTTTTTACCACGGAAAACTACCGAGCATTATTCATCCAGGAAAAGCTAGATGGCACTACAGCTTTTGATACTCGTTACATCAAAGTTTTGTGGACTTCGTTTTATTATTCATTGATAACTACCGTGGTTACCTTGGTGTTTTCAGTACCTGTGGCAATGTGGATTGCAACTCGCGAAGCTCGAAAGCGAACCCTGTTAGTTGCCCTAGTAACTCTGCCTTTTTGGATTAGCATTTTGATTAGAACTTACGGAATGCGCCAAATCATTGCTGACGAAGGCCCAATTGGAAAGTTCCTTGGATTGTTTGACATTTCCTGGAGCATTCTCTATTCACCACCGGCGACCATACTTGGCTTAATTTACGTATTTTTGCCGTTCATGATTTTGCCAATTTATGCATCGGCTGAACGTTTTGATTTTCGGTTGGCTGAGGCTGCCTATGATCTTGGTGCCAAACGAATGACGGTAGTTCGCAGAATCATTTTGCCTTCGATTCGCCCCGGTGTAATTTCCGGTGTGGCATTAGTTTTCATTCCAGCCCTAGGATCCTTCCTGCAATCCGACATGCTGGGCGGCGGTAAAACAAACATGGTGGCAAATGTGATTGCTAACAACTTCGGGCAAGCTCGTAACTGGCCTTTCGGTAGCGCACTCGCCGTGTTACTTATTATTTTGACGCTGTTGTTTGTCTTGATCATCCAAGGCATTGCTCAGCGCCGTGGCGACAAGGTGGAATTGGTATGAGTTCTACTAAAACGCCTTCGACAAAACGTGGCAAGTTAGTAAACCTGCGAAACTTCCCAGGATTTACATCAACTTCGTGGTTTGTGATGTTCTTTCTCTACATTCCATTGGTTTACGTAGTTATCTACTCTTTTAATTCGAGTCGCATCGGCTCGATTTGGAAGAGTTTCTCGGTTAAGTGGTATGGCAAAGTTATTGAAAATACTGATATTCAGCGAGCGCTCAAGAATTCCCTGCAAGTTGGTTTCGCAGCAACTATTTTGTCCACTGTGCTTGCGGTTATGGCAGCACTTGGATTGCTTCGGATGCAGCGGGCTGGCAAAGCTGTTGCTATGGCCCTCATTGGTGCGCCGCTAATCATTGCCGAAATCGTTTTGGCAGTCGGAACGCTTGGATTATTTATTGCAGTTGGCGTGCCGCTTGGAAAAGTTGGACTTATCGTCGCTCATACGGCATTTTGTATTCCATTTGCGCTGCTCCCCATCAGGGCCAGGTTAAGTCAATTGGATATGGCGCCATTTGAAGCAGCTTCTGATTTAGGTGCTAACGAGCGCCAAATTTTGCGCCGCATCACGCTACCGCTACTTTCCCCGGCAATTATTGCGGGGGCGCTGCTAGCCTTTGCAATTTCAATAGACGACTTTATTACCTCGTTCTTTGTAGCAGGCCCAGGATCCACCACGCTCCCGGTCTACATTTTTGGCATGATTCGCTCAACAGTTACACCGGAAGTCAACGCGATTTCAACGTTGTTGCTGTTATTTTCGGGTGGCGTGCTATTAGGATCATATTTGATCCAACGAAAAAGGAGATAAGAATGGCAAGCAACAAGAGGCGTCGAGCCTCATACGTAGCTGCTCTAGCTGCGGCAGGTGCACTACTGCTTTCAGCTTGTGGCGGCGAATCGACTGCCGGTGGCGGTGCGGGTGAAGAAACTGCTGCGGCAGGTGCCTTCCCAACATCCGGTAGCGGCGAAGTCCACGTATACAACTGGACTGACTACATTGACACAGATGAATTGAAGCGATTCACTGAAGAAACTGGAATCGAAGTAATCCTAGATACCTACGACAGCAACGAAACTTTGTTAGCCAAGCTTCAGGCTGGCGCTACTGGTTACGACGTTATCGTGCCATCTGATTACATGGTTGCCCAAATGATCGAACTTGGGTTACTCCAGGACATTGGAGTTAGCACATTCCCTAATGGTGCCAACATCAAAGACAACTTGATGGACGCTTACTGGGATCCAGGCCGAAACTACAGTGCTCCTTGGATGTACGGATCAACTGGTATCGCATGTAACGCAACTGCTGAACCAGGTTGCGCAAACATTACCTCTTGGAAGGAATACTTCACGGCAGGATTGCCAAAGATGGATTCCCTAAAGGATCAAGTTGAAGTTGTTTCAGCTGCACTTCGTGCAACTGGAGTTGCAGCCGATGACCTTTGCACAACTGACAAGGCTAAGTACTTAGCTGCTCAAGAATTACTGAATGGCTTTAAGCCAGCTGTAATTGAATCCGATGGTGGCATTGAGCGGGTAGTTGCTGGCACCAGTAACGTACGTCACGCTTGGAATGGCTCTACTCATCGTATGAAGGTTGAAGTTCCAGGTGTTGAATACATCTATCCAAGTGAAGGCCTAAACCTTTGGGCAGATAACTTGGCAGTTCCAGTTGGTGCGCCAAACTTGGACAACGCCAAGATCTTCATTAACTGGATGATGGATCCAAAGGCTGCCGGCAAGCAGAGTAACTTCTCTGGCTACGACAACGGCATCAAGGGTTCTGATGAATTCATGGATGAAGCACTAAAGACTGATCCGGCAGTTGTTGTGCCGGCAGACAAGGTTGCTCTGCTTTCATCGACACCAAACTGTAGTGAAGATGCTCGCGCTCTTTACACAGAAGTGTTTACTAGCTGGCAAGACAGTCAGTAATAACTAACTAATAAAGTAGGCCTCACCTTTCGGTGGGGCCTACTTTATTTTGGGCATCCCAGTAATTTGCACCGATCGGGCAGTTTCTAAAACGGCAGTTGCGCGGCGCGTAAGTTTTTCTGGATTACCAGTTAGAGCAACAAGTCTTGCTGGCGGAATATCATCACTAATTTCCAAAATGGCAAAACTCTTGCCTTCTAGGGACTGGGTATGTGCCGGTCTTAAGTTAAGCAATGCAACGCCCATCCCACGGGCTACCATGGCGCGAACTAACTCAGCACTGGTGGATCGGTATGCAACATCTATCTCTACTCCAGCCGCCCGCAGTGCTCTCACAAAATAATCACGGCTGTATGGCAAATCAAGTAGCACTAGCTGCTCGCCACTCAGCTGCGAAAGCGAGATTGATTTAGCCTTTGCAAGTCGATGATTGGCCGGAACGACCACATGTGCTGGAACTGCTATCAAATGTTCAAGGGTTACTTGTGACGAATGTCCAAAGTCATAGCCAAAGCCAACCTCATAATTACCGCTCAATACGCCATCGTTCAGTTCATCTAAGCCGACTTCTTCAATTCGAGCATCGATGTCAGGGTGCGTAGTCGCGAGCCGAGCAATTAGTTCCGGCACAAAATACGGGGCTATCACGGAAAATATTCCAATTGAAATCGAACCGACTGGCGCCGAACCCAAATCATGCGCAACTTGTTCCAGCACTTGGGCATCTTCGATCAGGGTTCTGGCTTGCACCAGCAAACGCTCACCGGCTTCGGTAAGCGATACGCCTTTGGCATGATGCCGAACTAAAAGTTGTAAGTCCATTGCTCGTTCAAGTTCGCTGATGCCACTTGATAACGAAGATTGCGAAACATGTAGTGCCCCAGCCGCGCCCGTAACTGAGCCGTACTCAGCAACTGCAAGTAAGTATTCAAGTTGGCGCAAGGTATAACTGGGCATTAGTTGCCTTTCAATATGAACACTTTCATTGTATCGATTAAATCGAACTTAAACTAGATTTAATTCGGCTTGACCGAATCTAAATTTCCCAGCAGAGTTGTGCCATCTGCACCTAACGGAGAATTAAATGACATCTGAAGATTTTGAAGTAGTAGTTGTGGGCGCCGGCCAAGCTGGCGTTGCCATCAGTGAACATCTGACGCTAGCAGGAGTTCCGCACGTTGTGCTCGAACGAGCCAGGATTGCAGAACGCTGGCGATCGGAACGTTGGGATTCTTTGGTCGCAAACGGACCAGCATGGCACGATCGTTTTCCAAATCTTGAATTTACGGATTACGACCCGGATGCATTTGTGCCGAAAGAAGCCGTTGCAGATTACTTAGTCGCCTACGCTGAGAAATTTGATGCCCCAATTAGAACTGGTGTAGAAGTAAAGTCTGTCGCAAGAAACTCAGATCGCGCTGGCTTCAAAGTTGAAACTGATTCGGGCGTAATTAATGCGCGCTATGTAGTGTCGGCAACTGGACCATTCCAAAAACCAGCCATTCCGCCAGTGATACCTGCCGATGCGCCAATTACACAAATTCATTCAAGTGACTATCACAATCCCCAGCAGTTACCTGCGGGAAATGTATTGGTTATCGGTGCTGGATCCTCGGGTGTGCAAATTGCTGATGAATTGCAAAACTCTGGCCGCCAGGTTTATCTCTCAGTTGGTGAACATGATCGACCACCTAGACGATATCGTGGCCGGGACAATGTTTGGTGGCTTGGCGTTTTAGGTAAATGGGATTTGGCAACACCACCTGCGGGAGCTGAGCATGTCACGATCGCAGTCAGCGGAGTTGGCGGCGGCCAGACCGTAGATTTTAGAAACTTAGCTAATGCTGGAATTACTTTGCTTGGCCTGACTGAGTCGTATGAAAATGGCAAATTAATGTTTGCTTCTGATCTAGAGAAAAACATTGCTCGTGGTGACGCTAACTATTTATCAGTGCTGACGGAAGCCGATGAATTCATCGCAAGAAATAGTTTGGATTTACCACAGGAGCCACAAGCGCATGTTCTTGGCCCAATGCCAGAAACTGCAATCAATCCAATTCTGGAAATTGATTTAGTAGAAGCTGGAATCACTTCGATCGTTTGGGCTACCGGTTACGCCCTTGACTACAGCTGGCTGCAAGTACCCGGAGCACTGGATGCAACTGGAAAACCCGTGCACCAGCGCGGCGTATCTAGTGCGCCTGGAATTTACTTCCTCGGGCAAGCCTGGTTATCCAGGCGTGGCTCGGCCTTTATTTGGGGAGTTTGGCACGATGCCAAGTTCTTGGCGGATCAAATCCAGATTCAGCGGGGCTACCTAACCTATGAAGGTAGTGCTCGCGTTGTGCAATAACTTAATTTCCCATAAGCCCAAGGTTAATTTCCACTAACGTTAAAACTAGAACTATTTCAAAGGAACCGAATGACTCACAAGCGAATTCGACCGTTTAACACCAAGGTCACGTATCCGGAACAAAATCTGGATAATGATTTGGCTCAGGCTGTTGTTGCCGGAAACACGGTTTATTTACGAGGCCAAATTGGTCAGGATCTGGATACTCGTGAGTCCGTAGGCATCGGCGATGTGGAAGCCCAGGCTGAGCAAGCTATGGCAAACATCAAAATGTTGCTCGAAGAAAGCGGCTCTGAGTTAGGTGATATCACAAAGATCACAATCTATTTAGTTGACATTCGCTATCGGGAACCGGTTTACCGAGTAATGGGTAAATGGCTAAAGGGTGTGCACTACGTTTCAACTGGCATAGTCGTTACCGCGTTAGCGAGACCTGAGTGGCTAGTTGAAATAGATGCAACTGCAGTAATTCCGGAGTCTCGCGACTAATGACAATTAGCATTGCAGCTCGCTGCGAACGAACCGGTGCCTTTGGAGTTGCGATCAGTAGCTCAAGTCCTTCCGTTGGTTCTAGGTGTCCAAATGTGCGAGCCGGCGTGGGAGCCGTATCGAGTCAAAATGTTACTGATCCTCGACTAGGTCCTGCTTTGCTCGACGCTTTAGAAAGTGGTCTCATAGCACAAGCCGCACTTGATCTAGTGAGTTCAACAGCAACTCATCCAGAATTTCGACAACTAACTGTGGTTGATGCAACCGGCACCGCCGCTGTTTATTCCGGTGCAAAGTCACTTGGAATTAATGCCGAAGTTATCGGCAGTAACGTTGCTGCGGCTGGAAACATGCTTGCCAATGATGGCGTAATTAAAGCAATGGTCAATTCTTTTGAAGCTAATTCCGATAAGGAATTAGCCGATCGACTGATTGGCTGTTTAGAGGCTGGCGTAACTGCGGGGGGCGAAGCAGGACCGGTGCATTCAGCTGCAGTTTTAGTTGCTACCGACGTTGCCTGGCCCAGCACGAATTTGCGAGTTGACTGGGATGACAATCCAATTGAAAAGTTGCGAGAGATTTATCAAGTCTGGGCACCACAGGCGGCTGACTATGTAACCCGAGCATTGAATCCAAATTCTGCTCCGTCATATGGAGTACCTGGAGATGAATGAAATGAATTTACTAACGGAAACTAAAACCAAAGTTCAAAATCGGGTTTCTGAAGTAAGCAAGACGTTGCTTGAACTCAGTCACTGGTTACACGCCCATCCAGAAACCGCTTGGCAGGAATTTGAGAGCGCAGCTGCGGTTGCAAAGGTTTTGCGCGACAACGGTTTCGATGTAACCGAGCAGGTATGTGGACTACCGACTGCGTTTCGTGCGGAGTTTGGAACTGGTGATTTAACCGTTGCACTTTGCGCCGAGTACGACGCACTTCCTGGCCTAGGTCATGCCTGTGGGCACAACATAATTGCATCCTCATCCGTTGGCGCAGCTTTGGCGCTTGCCAGTGTGGCCGAAGAACTAAACCTCAAAGTCGTAGTTCTTGGCACTCCAGCCGAAGAAGGTGGTGGTGGCAAAATTGTGATGCTGGAACGGGGCGCTTTTGACGGAGTAGATGTAGCGGCACTTGTTCATCCCGGACCAGTCGATGTCGCATTTGCTGAACCGTTTGCAGTTCGCCATATCGCAGTTAAATACTCAGGTAAAGCGTCGCATGCTGCGGCTTATCCTGAGCAAGGCGTAAATGCGGCTGATGCTTTTACGATTGCACAAGTTGCCATCGGATTGCTACGGCAACAACTACCAAGCACTGTGAGAGTGCACGGTGTTATGACTCGTGGTGGCGAAGCACCAAATGCTATTCCGGAAGTAACCGAAGGCCGTTGGTACATCCGAGCTACTTCAACAAAACTTATGGAAGAGACTTACCTGCGCGTTGCAAAATGTTTCGAGGCGGGCGCGCTTGCTAGTGGATGTAGTTTAGAAATCCATGATGAGAGCCAGCCGTATTCGGAATTCACCAATCACCCGAACTTAAATGAACTTTACAAAACTAATGCCATTTCAATCGGCCGTGAATTCAATGATGATGACCCCCGGATTCGAATGAATCGAGCAAGTACCGATTTAGGAAATATTTCAAAAGTTGTTGCGAGTATTCACCCATACATAGGAATTAATAGTGGCGCCGCAGTTAACCACCAAAAGGAATTTGCTGCGGTCTGCATAACAGCAGATGCAGATCAGGCAGTCCTAGATGCAGCAACAGCAATGGCTATGACATTGGTCGATATTGCCGCCACTGATGCCCTGCGAACCTACGTCAAGGGATACTCCAAGCCATGAGATTAGAGTTAAAGAAGCTAGTTCGGGGAGTGAAATGAAAACTAGAAATGAATGGGAAACCGCGGTCGCTTCGCTTAGCTTTGATGGCCGCGCAGTAATTAACGGCGCCCGAGTTGCAACAGAAAAAACTTCTGAAGACATCAGTCCCGTAACTGCTAAATCACTCGCAGATGTTGCTGAGTGCGGCCAGCGCGAAGTCGACCAAGCAGTAGCTAGTTCCCGAGCTGCCTTTGAAACCCATTGGTCTCGCATGTCCCCTGGCACACGAAAGAGCGCCTTGCAAAATCTTTCTGGCTTGATCATGGCTAATGCTGATGAGTTGGCCTTACTTGATGTCCTTGATATGGGTAAGCCAATATCCGATGCCACAACCATTGACATCCCAGGCTCAGCTGCAATTCTAAATTTCTATGCCGAAGCAATCGATAAAGTCAGCGGTGAAATTCCAGTTACGGATCCTGGCAATGTTGCGCTAGTTCGTCGGGTGCCACTTGGCGTAGTCGGCGCAGTTGTGCCATGGAACTATCCGCTGGAAATGGCAATCTGGAAACTTGGTCCAGCTCTAGTCGCAGGTAACACTGTGGTCCTTAAGCCTGCCGAACAGTCGCCCTTGTCCGCACTTCGGTTAGCTGAGTTAGCGCTCGAAGCTGGATTACCAGCAGGAACATTAAATGTAGTAACTGGTCAAGGCGAAACTACTGGCGCTGCGATTGGGCTGCATCCCGATATCGATGTTTTGACATTTACCGGCTCAACTCAAGTTGGTAAGTACTTTATGAAGTATTCAGGTGAGTCCAACATGAAACAAGTTTGGCTAGAGTGCGGCGGCAAGAGTCCAAACTTAGTGTTTGCAGATACTGCAAACTTAGAAGAAGCAGCGGAATTTGCAGCACGCGCTATTTTCTTTAATCAAGGTGAAGTGTGTTCGGCAAACTCTCGGTTACTTGTTGAACGCAGTATCGCCGATGAATTCACTCAGTTAGTAATTGCACAAGCAAAACTTATTAAGTTAGGCAATCCCCTAGATCCCACCACAACTATGGGCCCTTTGGTGGATCGCACACAGACTAGTCGAGTTGTTGATTTCATAACTAATGGATCTGGCGGCGCGCAACTTGCTCATGGTGGTAATCGATTAACGATTGATGGCTCGGACTGTTATGTAGAGCCAACTATTTTTGCAAACGTAGCAATAACAAGTTCGATTGCAACGGATGAAATTTTTGGTCCAGTTCTATCTGTTATGCCATTTGATACCGAGGCAGAGGCAATCGCTATTGCAAATAATAGTATCTATGGACTGGCAGCATCAGTTTGGACTTCAAATCTAAGCCGAGCGCACCGAGTTTCAGATGCTCTACATGCCGGCACAGTTTCAGTAAACACCGTTGACGCGCTCGGAATGAATATTCCATTTGGTGGCTTTAAGCAATCTGGCTTTGGCCGAGATCTATCGCTGCACGCGCTTGATAAATACACTGGGTTGAAAACAACCTGGATTCGTTACGAGAATTAGCTCAGAAAACTAGGAGAAAAAATGGCAACGAAAAAGAAGTCAACTCAGGAATTAGCCGATATTGATCGGGCACACATCATTCACCCATACTTGCCAAAATCAACTACTGAACGAGTCATCATGGCACGCGGCCAAGACTGCGCGCTCTGGGATACCGACGGCAAAGAATATCTTGATGCAACTGGCGGTTTGTGGTTGGCACAAATTGGTCACGGCCGAGAAGAAGTTGCCTCGGTGGCCGCAGAACAGATCTCGACTTTGGAGTACTTCACTAGTTTCTGGGAGTTCAGCAATGAACCAGCTATCGAATTAGCAGCCAAATTAGTTGAGATTTCACCAGAGAACATTAATCATGTGTACTTCACGAGCGGTGGCTCCGAAGGCAATGAAGCTGCAATAAAGATGGCGCGCTACTTCCATTACCGCAAGGGCGAAAAAGATCGCAACTGGATTTTGGCGCGCGATAAGGCTTACCACGGTATTGCCTACGGTGGTGGCACGTTATCTGGCTACGACGTTTATCACGATGGCTTTGGCCCAATGATGCCAAACGTGCACCACTTAACGACACCATGGCCATACCGCCAAGAACTTTACAACGGACAAGACCCAACAGATTTTCTAATCAATGAGCTCGAAGAAACAATTGCTCGAATTGGGGCAAACAAAATTGCAGCCATGGTTGGTGAGCCGATCATGGGTGTTGGTGGCATGTTAGTACCACCAGATGATTACTGGACACGCGTGCAAGAAGTTCTGCGCAAACATGGAATCCTTTTGATTTTTGATGAAGTGGTCACTGCATATGGACGCGTTGGTGAATGGTTTGCTGCACAGCACTTCAATGTGCAACCAGATATCATCATTACCGCTAAGGGAATTACTTCTGGTTACATTCCACTCGGCGCTGTTTTAACAACGGATGCAGTCGCGACCGAACTTGAAAAAGATTTTGGATTCCCAATGGGTTATACCTACAACGGTCACCCAACCGCTGCAGCCGTAGCTCTAAAGAATCTAGAAATTATTGAACAAGAGGGTCTACTGGAACGTGCCAAAAAGATGGGGCAATACCTGCATGAGGGCTTGCGAACCCTACTAGAACTGCCAATCGTCGGCGAGGTTCGCTTTGTTGGCATGATGCATGCGGTAGAACTTGTAACAGATAAGGAATCTCGCACGCCGCTTCCAATGCTGCAACCAATGCTGCCGGATGTGATCCGTCGAGAAGAAGGAGTTATTGTGCGTGACTGTGGACATAACTTAGTGCTATCTCCACCACTCATAATGACTGAGGCAGAAGCCGATCGCATGGTTGAAGCTATGCGAAAAGTTCTGGAACGCACTACTCCAGATGGCGTTATTCATTAACAAACATAGAAGGGGGCAACATGTCTCAATCGGTTAATCGACAGCAGACTTCACTTGCAGTCGAGCAGGAGAAAAAACTAGTTAAGTCGTTACGGCGCTCTGACATTGTGCTATTTATTGTCGCCGCTGTTATTGCACTAGACACAATTGGAACTATTGCATCTGGTGGACTAGAAAATCTATTCTGGGGCGCTTTCATGGTAATAACTTTCATGATTCCGTTCAGCATGATTTTTGCCGAGACTGGTGGCGCTTTTCCGCAAGAAGGCGGTCCATACCAGTGGGTTAAGTTCGCCTATGGCAGATTGGTAGCTGGCGTTACGAGTGTTTTGTATTGGATTACAAATCCAATTTGGCTGGGTGGAACTTTAGTTCTCGTTGCGCATGAAGCATTCAATGCCTATGTTTTTGATTTATCAACAAATGCAACTTTGGACTGGATCTTTAAGCTTGCCTTCGTTTGGATCGCAATTTTGCTCGCAATCGTGAGCCTGAAAACTGGAAAGATTTTCGTCAACATTGGTGCTTGGGCAAAACTTATTGTCTTAATGCTCCTAGTTGGAACCACAATTGTTTATGGTTTCAAAAATGGCTTCCAAGGAATTGACCTTGGCGGGTTATCGCCATCACTTGGCGGTTTCTTAGCAGTAGCTCCGGTGCTTGCTTTCGCTTATGTTGGCTTTGAAGCGCCAAATGCTGCATCTGAGGAAATGTTTGATCCAGCTAAAGACACTGCTCCAGCAATTCGGCGTGGTGCCACAATTGCAATGCTTGCTTACTTACTGCCAGTACTGGCAATTTTGCTAGTCATTCCAGCTGATCAAGTAGGTGGAGTAGACAGCTTTATGGGTGCTGTTGCCACAGTGTTTAGCATCTACGGATCTGCGGGGAATACTTTGCTGACAATCACTGCTCTACTTTTGGTTTATGCGTTATTGAACCAAGGTAGCTCGTGGATGATTGCAACCGATCGAATTCAAGCGATGGCTGCAGCCGACGGAACATTCTTCAGTGGATATTTCGGCGAGTTTAACGAAAAGCTTGGTACCCCACTGCGCGTGAACATACTTTCCGGAGTTATGTCTACCGTATTTGTGGTTGCTGCAAGTCTGTTGGTTGAAGGCGACGCAGCCGTGCTATTTAGCGTGGTGTTATTTTGCGTAATTTCTACCCTGCTGGTTTCTTATTTAACAATCATTCCAGCACTAATGAAGTTGAAGCGAATCTATCCTGATGTTCCAAGGAGCTACCAGGTACCTGGTGGATCCAGAGGTTTTCACATTCTAGGAATTTTGGTGATGGCCTACATCGTTATCGGATCTATTGTGGCGCTGTTCCCAGGAACTTTAGAAACTGCATTAGGTATGGAATATGACTACACCGAAATCTGGGGAACAACGCAAGGCGCTGTTCTGGGCTTCACGCTTGGAACTTTCGTAATCGTTGTTTTGATCGGTGTTATCGGCTACCTCGGTGCTGGAAAAGTTCGCAAGAATCTAGCTGACTAATTACTAGGCGACCGGCAATCCCCCTTGGGGTTGCCGGTCGTTGCTATTTCAATTGGCCGATCAATACCGGAATGATTACACCAATTCCAAGTGCCATCATCACCACTCCACCAATTGTGCGAAGTGTTACGAGACGACTTTTTGAAGTTACAAACCAATCGCGACTTGAGCCAACCAAGATTCCCCAAGTGCCATCAAGCATTAGAGCCAGTGCAGTAAAGATAGCTCCAAAAATCAAAAGTTGTATTGTTATGGAACCAACTGCTGGATCCACAAATTGTGGAAACACCGCAGAAAAAAACACCAAGGCTTTTGGATTCAACACACCAACTGTGAAACCTTGTCGCAAAATTTGATAATTACTTGGCTTTACTTCTTCGACTTTTACCATGTCATCAGCATGTGCTTGCCGATGTCGTAAGGCATCGATACCAAGGTAAATCAAGTAAATGCCACCAAGGACTTGCACCACAATCAATAGCAATTCAGATCGCTGCAAAAGTGGCCCTAACCCAACGGCTATAAACACCGAAAGCAGCAGCATTCCTAATGCGTTACCTAATGCAGTTAGCCAGGCAGTGAGGCGACCCCAAGCAACTGCTCGGGCAATAACAAACATCACACTTGGGCCTGGAACCAAAATTATTGCCACTGAAGCAAGGACAAACTCAGCCAAATTCTGGGTATTGATCACGCTTCAAGCCTAGTGATGGCAAGCATTGGCTTTGATGCGAAGTAGGCTCATTACCTATGGGCAGAAATCGCATGATAATTGTCGCAAGTTCGCTTTTCCTTTCGCTAGTTACTTCATTCTTGCCAGCCCAAGCGACTGACGTGACAGTACTGGATAGCTGTGCAAAGAAAACCACTGGAAAAATTCGCGTGATCACCGAAGGTACCTGCACGTCCAAGGAATATTCACTTGGAAATACTCCGATAACGCGCGGCGAGCACCGGCCCGACGCCTTAGTCCCGCAGTTTAAGGATCGATACTTAGCCGCTAAAGCTGCTGCTAAGAAAAAGGGCGATACCTTACAAATTACAAGTGGTTATAGAACTCTCGAGCGACAAACATATTTGTACAAACGAGCAATTAAGAAACATGGCTCAGCTAAGGAAGCGAGCAAGTGGGTGCTCCCCCCAAAAAAATCAAATCACCCATGGGGCCTCGCAATTGACGTTAACTACGGCGTGGGCGGAACTAACGGCAAAAAAGCTGCCGCTTGGCTCGAGAAAAATGGTTACAAATATGGGTTGTGTCGTAGATATAAAAATGAATGGTGGCACTTCGAGCCGCTAGTTGCCCCCGGAACAAAGTGTCCAAAAATGGAACGTTACGCCTCTTAACGTGAGCCCATAGTCGTAACTAATTGTTCTGATATCGCATTCCAAGCAGAAATACCGCGCTCTTGGGTTTCCCAAGTATTCGAGTAGCCGGTAAAAATCCATCGTGGCTGTGCCTTGCTATCCCAGGTATAGCCCAGAGTGTTGATACGCCACATGCCAACAGGTGGGCGATCGCCAGCTACTGACAGATACCAGCCATTCTTAACGGCGACCTGCCAATCAGATGGAGTTCCATGTCCGGCTCCCCAAGCCTGATCGGGGTTAATTGAAGTCATCAACTCTCGCAAAATCACACGCTGTGCTTCTGGTAGCGGACTTTCCTGCTGACCAACTACTTGATTCAGTAACAACGCTTGATCGGCCGACGAAGTCATAATCGTGCCCCAGGCGCCACCTGTTGTAGTTTGGGTCAATCCAAATCTTTTAGCAATAGAAATCACCGCATCATTTCGGCCTATGACTTTAAAGAGTCGATCGGCGGCTCCGTTATCAGATTGCGTAATCATTAACTTCATGTCATCAGCAACTTTGGCGTAGTCAAGCGTTCCAGCAGCCACCATTTCTAAGACACCAGTTGCCACAACTACTTTTCCTGTTGATGCCGTCGGGAAGGAAGAAGCTGCATCGCCAAATGCATATGTGCAATTTTCAACGAGATCGATAATCGTGAAGTTATAGGTGTCTGCTGCGTACTCAAGTGCCCAACTGTCGATAAATGTTTGAGGGATCGGGGTATTAGCCGCGCAGTCAAATGCAGGCGTCACTACAGGTATCGGATTGGGCGCGACCGATTCTGATGCTTCTGGGGTGACGAAACTTGCAAGCATTCGCAGGCCTACCAAGAGAATTATGCCGAGCCCACCAAACACCAAGAGTCTGCGCAGCAAGAATTTCCCTCTGCTTGGCTGGATGTTACTCACGTGCCCGCGAAAGGAATCGAACCTTCGACCTTCTGCTCCGGAGGCAGACGCTCTATCCACTGAGCTACGCGGGCTAAACTTTAGCCCTGTGTGACTTTATCAGTGCCCACTTGCATCTGAAATGACATACAGTAAGTACTGCAAGACACGGGAGTCCGCAACCAGGCGGGCTGAGAGGGTGTCCGATCCTAGATCACTACACCGACCGTTTAACCAGTCCGGTAATGCGGACTTTGGGAGGAAGTTAGTTATGTTTTCGATAATCAACGAATTTGCAGTGACGGTTTTGTTCACGATTTTGGGATATCAAGTAACGATTCTCGAATTCGCAGCGGTTATAGCTTCACTTATTGGTGTCTGGCTGGGTACCACTGGCAAACAAATTATGTGGCCATGGTGGGGATTAAGTAGCGCACTTTACGGTTGGCTCTTTCTTAGTTACTCGCTATACGCAAGTGCAGCGGTGCAAGTTATATTCATCATCGCAGCTATCTGGGGATGGTTCGGCTGGGGTCCAAAAGGTGCCACTTCAAAAAATCTGTCATGGCTCGGGCGATTAGTAATTCTTGGCTCTGGAATAATCGCCTGGCTGGCAATAACTCCCTTGTTAGTGTCTCTTGGCGCTGCTGCTGCGTTACCGGATGCTTTTGGCTTAGTTTTTAGTGTGATTGCCCAAGTACTTATGGTCTTGGAATATCGAGAAAACTGGATGCTTTGGTTTGTAGTAGATGCGCTTTACGTTGCTCTCTACTGGAGCCAGGACTTGAAGTTCACTTCTTTGCTTTATGTGCTGTTCACAGCAATTGCAATTCGCGGCTGGGTCAATTGGCGCAAACTTACGCGTGAAGCAATTCCGGCATGACCAAAACTTCGGGTTCGGACTTAGCAACATTGAAGTTAGCTATCGAAAATAGCGCGGCCCGTTGCGGCCAAACTCGAATCGTGACAATTGATGGCCCAGCTGGATCTGGTAAAACCACGCTAGCTAACGAACTGGCAAACTACTTGGGCGATGCGCAGGTTGTTCATCTAGACGAACTTTACGAAGGCTGGAATAAAGCACTCGATGATATTTTGTACCAGCGGATTCAAGCCTGGATCTTAACTCCAATTAGAAATGGATTGCCAGCTAAACACCTGAGTTATGACTGGATCGCAAATAGCTACTCAACTTGGAAAGAATTCCGAACAACTCCCGTGATAATAATCGAGGGTGTCGGGGCGGGACACACTTCGATACGGCCAGAAGTCTCGCAAGCAATTTGGATTGAAGCGGCTGAAGAATTGCTACTAGATCGAGTAGTGCATCGTGATGGTGAAATTGTGCGCGATGAAATGTTGATTTGGAAGTCCAAGGAGCGCTCTTACTTCGAATTACATCAAGTTAAGGAATCCGCTAATTTCCAATTACTTGGACAATAGTTTTACCACGGAACTATTTGACGATCTTCCCAAAGTAAGCCAGTAAGAGTTTGGGCATCGTGTTCCCGCGTTACTAGCCAAACAATGGTGTCTGCTGCTTCTTCGGCACTACGCGGGGCATCAGGACCACCCATATCTGTTCGCGTGTGATTGGGGCACATTGCATCAACTAATACACCGCGCGTTCCGTTACCTAATTCCGCAGCTAAATTCTTGGTCAGGGCATTTACCGCAGTTTTAGAAATTCGATAAGGCGCAAGTCCACCTGCTAGCCCGGGACCAGTAAATCTGCCCAGACAAGCCGAGACATTTATGATGCGCCCAGATTTACGAGCTGCCATTTGTGGGCCGATGGCTGCGATCATATTGAAAGTGCCGTCCAAATTAATTGACATTACGCGATGCCACTCTTGATCAGAAGTCCGTAATGTCTTTGCCATCTTCTCGCTCATCACGCCGGCAGAATTGATCAGCACATCAGCTCGACTAGCAATTGGATGTCCGGATAATGCGGTGCGAACTGCCTCACCGTCGGACACATCCAGACAAATTGAATCCGCATCAATTCCCTGTGACACCAACTGCCTTGTGGCACTAGAAGAATTTTCGAGATCGCGGCTAACGATCACAATGGTGGCGCCAAGTTTGCCAAGTGCCTGGGCTGCGGCAAAGCCAATTCCACGCGAGCCGCCAGTGATCACTACGACTTGGTCAGTTAGGTCTGCGGTAATGGCATTGGTCACATATGTAAGCCTGCACCACTATTTGCCCTTATGCACGTTGGGCGCCCGGATCCTCGGGCGATACGCTTGGAACATAAATCTACGAGGAAGGCGCCCAAACAGTGTCCGGACCAGCTAACAGTCCATTTGGAGCCAACGATTGGCTCGTAGACGAGTTATACCAACAGTATTTGGAAGACAAACAATCAGTAGATCCAGCTTGGTGGGATTTTTTTGCAGACTACTCACCTAGTGAATACTCACCCATCGCCTCGGCAAATAAAACTACGTTGCAACCAAGAGTGAGCGCACCGGCTCCCGCTGCAAACACTGCAGTTCCCGCGCCGCAAGAAAAAGCTGCGCCGCCTGCAGCCACACCACAAGCAACAGCCGCACCTTCAGTGCCAGTTACTCCAAGTGAAGACGTAATTGAGAAATTAAAAGGGACGTCGGCACGCGTTGTAACAAACATGGAAGCTAGTTTAGAAATTCCAACCGCGACTTCAGTTCGCGCCGTCCCTGCAAAGCTGATGGTTGACAACCGAATTGTAATTAACAATCATTTAGCGCGCGGCCGTGGTGGAAAAGTTAGTTTTACTCACATAGTTGGTTTTGCAATAGTTCGCGCACTTCGCGAACTCCCAGACATGAATGTTTCTTACACAACACTTGAAGATAAACCAGCCATTACTCGTCATCAGCAAGTTGGCTTGGGACTTGCGATTGACCTAGCAAAAGAAGATGGGTCCCGACAATTACTTGTGCCGTGCATCAAGAGTGCCGACACAATGGATTTTGCCGCTTTCTGGTCAGCTTACGAGGATGTGGTTCGCAAGGCACGATCCGGAAAACTAACCGTTGAAGACTTCCAAGGAACAACTGCAAGTCTGACAAACCCCGGCACTATCGGCACGGTCCACTCCGTACCTCGACTGATGCAAGGGCAAGGATTAATCGTTGGCGTTGGCGCGATGGATTACTCAGCTGAATGGCAAGGCGCATCGGAAGATGCCTTGGCCAAAAATGCAGTCAGCAAAATAATGACATTCACCAGCACCTACGATCACCGAGTAATTCAAGGTGCGCAATCAGGTGACTTCTTGCGCCGCGTTCACCAACTACTACTGGGCGACGATGGTTTCTACGACGACATATTCCGTGCTCTGCAGATTCCTTATGAACCAATTCGTTGGGCCCAAGATTTAGCTACCTCGCATGATTCAGATTTAGACAAGACTGCCCGAGTGCAAGAAATGATTCATGCGTTCCGAGTTCGAGGTCATTTGCTAGCTGATATTGACCCGCTGGAATATCATCAAAGATCCCACCCGGATCTAGACATCGCAAACCACGGAATGACACTTTGGGATTTGGATCGAGAGTTTGCCACTGGTGGATTTGGTGGCCAGCAATTCGCAAAACTACGCGACATTCTGGGGACTTTGCGCGATGCCTACTGCCGTACCGTCGGTATCGAATACATGCATATTCAAGATCCAGAACAACGTAAATGGATTCAGGATCGACTGGAGCGCAAGCAAGACAAAATTGATCGAGACGAACAACTTCGAATTCTACGCAAACTTAATGAAGCCGAAGCGTTCGAAAGCTTCCTACATACAAAATATGTTGGGCAAAAGCGCTTTAGCCTTGAGGGTGGCGAAAGTGCCATTCCATTTGTAGATCAGATTTTGATCGAAGCTGCAAAAAGCCAACTTGATGAAGTTTGTATCGGTATGCCGCACCGTGGACGCCTCAACGTTCTAGCGAATATTGCTGGCAAGAGCTACGGGCGAATCTTCAGTGAGTTCGAAGGACACTATGGCGAAGAATCTGTACAAGGTTCAGGTGACGTTAAATACCACCTTGGAACTAAGGGAACTTATAAAGCTGCAGCCGGCGAAGAAGTAAACGTTTACCTAGCTGCAAATCCTTCACACCTAGAAGCAGTGAATCCAGTCCTTGGTGGAATCGTTAGAGCCAAACAAGACATAATCGCGCAAACGCAAGTTGATGGCAAGGACAAGTTCTCAGTATTGCCATTGTTAATTCATGGCGATGCAGCCTTTGCCGGACAAGGCGTCGTTGCTGAAACTCTACAAATGAGTCAGTTACAGGCATACCGCGTTGGTGGCACCATTCATCTGGTTGTAAATAACCAGGTTGGCTTTACTACTTCCCCGCGCTACGCCCGAACTAGTGTTTATTCAACTGACGTAGCTCGCATGATTCAAGCGCCGATTTTCCATGTCAACGGCGATGATCCTGAAGCTGTTGTCCGCGTTGCACAATTGTCTTACGACTTCCAACAGGCATTCCACAAAGATGTTGTCATTGATTTAGTTTGCTACCGACGTCGAGGTCACAATGAAGCTGATGATCCGTCATTAACTCAGCCGTTGATGTACGACATTATTGATCAGAAGCGCTCGGTTCGTAAGTTATACACTGAAGCTCTTGTTGGCCGTGGAGATATCACACTTGAAGAAGCTGAGGCAGCCTTAAAGCACTACCAAGACGAACTTGAAGGTGTTTTCCAGGCTACTAAGACTGAAACTGCAGAACAATTTAATTCTTCTGCTGCTGAAGTAATTTCGCAAGGTCAGCAAACTCTGGCCCCCCAGACACCAAGTTGGGAAGTACCTACTGCAATCACTCGCGATGTAGTCGACCGCGTAGTGGCAAGCCAAAGCAACATGCCGGAAGGTTTCACACTCCACAAACGCTTAGCTCCAATATTGGCGCGCCGTGCAGAGATGGTTGCAACAGATGCCATCGATTGGGGTATGGGTGAAGCACTTGCACTTGGTTCACTGCTAACCGAAGGAACTGTCGTTCGATTAGTTGGCGAAGATAGTCGCCGCGGCACATTTGGGCATCGCCATGCCGTAATCGTGGACAAAAAAACTGGCTGGCAATACAAGCCACTAAAGACTTGCTATGAATCTGGTGCCAAATTAGATGTCTATGACTCACTACTTAGTGAGTTTGCAGCCATGGGATTTGAATATGGGTACTCGGTAGCACGACCAGAAGCTTTGACCATTTGGGAAGCGCAATTTGGAGACTTCGCTAATGGCGCCCAGACCATAATCGATGAATACATAACTACCGGTGAGCAAAAGTGGGCGCAAAAGAGCAGTGTGGTTTTACTCTTGCCACATGGCTACGAAGGCCAGGGGCCAGATCACTCTTCAGCACGAGTCGAAAGATTCTTGCAACAATGTGCCCAAGACAACATCACAGTTGCTATGCCAACTACCCCAGCAAGTTTCTTCCACTTATTGCGCTGGCAAGTCAAGTCAGAACTCACGCGACCACTGGTAGTCATGACACCGAAATCCTTGTTGCGCGCAAAGTTTGCCACATCTAAAGTCTCTGACTTTACCGAAGGTACATTTAAAGCGATTCTCGGCGATACCACCGTTAATCCTGATGATGTTAAGTCCGTGCTGCTTTGTAGCGGAAAGGTCTATTACGACTTAGCCGCCGAGCGCGAAAAACTAGGACGAAAAGATGTGGCAATTGTTCGCCTAGAACGGCTATACCCGCTGCCAGCAATAACTCTGCCACCGGAATTAGCGCGCTACAAAAACTTAACCAACATTCGATGGGTCCAAGAAGAACCAGCAAATCAGGGTGCCTGGAGTTTCATGGCTATGAATCTGCCAGCACTGATAAACCATCAAATTACTGGGATCTCACGTCCAGCCTCGAGTTCACCAGCAGTAGGTTTGCATCATCGAAGTGATCTTGAGCAACAGGCACTAGTAACTCAAGCATTCAATTAATACCTGTCCGTAAGGGGTTTCGTCATGTACTTCACTGATCGCGGGATCGAAGAACTTGAAAAACGTCGAGGCGAAGAAGAAGTAACTTTCGAGTGGCTTGCTGAGCGCATGCGAGAGTTTGTAGATACCTACCCTGATTTCGAAATTCCCACCGAGCGGTTAGCAACTTGGCTGGCTCGCCTTGATGACGATGAAGATGAGGACGAACAATAATGCGCGCAGTTGTAGCGAAAAGCGGAAACAATGACAATGTTTTTGAAGGCTTTGCAGTTGACGAACATCCAGATCCGGTAATTCCTGAAGGTTGGGTTCGTGTTGCAGTTAAAGCTGCCGCGCTAAATCATCACGATGTTTGGACGCTAAGAGGCGTGGCCACCGCTCCAGAAAACCTGCCGATCGTACTTGGCTCAGATGCAGCTGGTTTGCTTGATGACGGTCGTGAAGTAATTGTGCACGCCGTTATAGGTGATCCTTCCAAGGGCGATGAGACCCTGGACCCTAAGCGATCACTACTTAGTGAAGTGCATGATGGCACGCACGCTGAATTTGTTACCGTTCCGGCATACAACGTAATTGATAAACCTGATTTTCTAACTTTTGCGGAAGCCGCTTGCCTACCTACAGCTTGGCTAACTGCTTACCGAATGCTTTTCACCAAGTCTGGGTTACAAAAAGGTGACACTGTTTTGATTCAAGGTGCTGGCGGTGGCGTTGCAACCGCGCTCATTCAACTGGCAAGTGCGGCTGGCTTCACCACATGGGTCACATCGCGAGATGAGGCTAAGCGCGAATATGCCAAGTCCCTTGGTGCAAGTGAAGTTTTTGAGTCCGGTGCTCGACTACCGGGCAAAGTTGATGCAGTAATGGAAAGCGTTGGCGAAGCTACCTGGTCACATTCCATGCGGAGTCTGCGTCCTGGTGGTCGCATCGTAATTTGTGGCGCAACTAGCGGTGCTAATCCGCCTGCAGATCTAAACCGCCTCTTTTTCCTGCAGCTTGAAGTTGTGGGATCAACTATGGGTACGCGGGCTGAGTTTGAAGCACTTGTAAAGTTTCTCGGCGACACTGGAGTTCGACCACACATCCAGCAAGTTTTCCCATTGGCCGAAGCAAAATCTGCTTACGAACTTATGGTTGCTGGCGACGTGCAAGGAAAGTTAATTTTAATCCCATAGAAATAGGGCTAGTTCTAGAAATCGTTGCTTAAATGCCATGCACCGTGCCAAATAGCCCATATTGTTAAAACATGAGTAATTTAACAATCCCAGGTTTGCGTCGCTTCAATTTGATTGCCGGTGTAGTGCACTTGCTACAAATGGCTGCCGTAATTGCGCTGTCAACAGACTTTAGCCTTCCAGTTACCGCAACTTACATGGCTGGGCCACCTGGATCAGTCTTTGCAGACTCAGTTGTAGTTTTTGAAACGCCGCTTGCTCTTGCAGTCGCGCTATTTTTGGGTCTATCTGCGCTCGCACACTTTATTGTGGCTAGCCCACAGTTCTTTGGTCGATATGGCAAAGGTTTAGAAGAAAAGCGAAACTACTTCCGCTGGGTTGAATACGCAATCAGCTCATCAGTAATGATTGTGTTGATTGCCCAAATCACCGGTATTGCTGACATTGCGTCCCTGATTGCAATTTTTGGCGTTAACGCATCCATGATCCTGTTTGGTTGGTTGCAAGAAAAGTACGAACAACCTGGCAACGGCGGTTGGGTGCCGTTTATTTTTGGCTGTATTACCGGAGCCGTTCCTTGGTTAGCTGTTGCGATATATGTAATTGCACCAGGTAACCCATCCGATGCCAGCGCGCCAGGATTTGTCTACGGAATTATTGCAACAATCTTTATTCTGTTTAATTCCTTTGCCTGGGTGCAGTACAAGCAATATAAAGCTGTTGGTAAGTGGAGCAACTATCTTCATGGCGAACGGATTTACATAATTTTAAGTTTGGTTGCTAAATCGCTGTTAGCTTGGCAAATTTTTGCCAATACGCTTATCCCTTAATTCGACCTGGCTTTGGCCAAAGTCGAACACTTGCGGTGCCTAGCATCGCGTCAAAAGCGATCAGTCCATAGCTGCGGGAATCAGTGCTAACTAATTCGTTGTCTCCAACTACGAATAAGCCTTGCGCATCAATACGGGATACTCGCTTAATTTCGATGCTTTCATCGCGCTTGAAAATTACAACATCGCCAAGAACTATTGGCCCGTCATACTTAACTAACAGCCGTTCCCCAGGTGCCAAAGTCGGAACCATACTTAAGCCCGAAACTACTGCCATTCCGTATCGCATATTCCTATTGTTTCAGCCCAGGTCTGCGGACTCCAGTTGCCACAGGTAACCTAATCTGTAGCGGTTAATCCGCTGAAACTTCGGAGGAAAAATGAAGCTTTTTGCATCAACTATCACCGTTAACGCGCACTGCGATTTGCCATGTGGCGTTTACGATCCAGCTCAGGCTCGGATTGAAGCACTATCCGTTAAGGCCTGCATGGAAAAGTACCATGCATCAACGGATGCTGACTTCAAGGCACGTGCTGTAACAATCAAAGAAGACCGTTCCCACATGGTCAAAGAACACCTATGGGTGCTATGGACTGATTACTTCAAGGCACCACACTTTGAAAAGTATCCAAACCTAAATGACCTATTCAACGAAGCAACAAAGCTTGCTGGCGCTGGTGGCACTAAGGGTACAAACGACGTGGCTGTTGCCGATCAACTGATCGCAAAGATCGACGAAATCGCAGCAATCTTCGCTGACTCAAAGAAGTAGTCTTCCAACTATGAGTTTGGTGCGAGAAGCAACTCCAGAAGATGTTGCGCAACTCCACCAAATGATCAATGAGTTAGCCGAATACGAAAAAGCTCCAGAAGAAGTTATCGCGACCGAACAGAACCTGATGAAGGCTCTGTTCGGTCGCGAACTACTTTCACCAGAGTTCGATCAACATGACAGCATCTCCGGTGCGGGCACTGCAGATACTCCTTCTGGTCACCCCGCGCTATACGCTCTGGTGGTTGAAGATCCAGAAAATCCAGATGAGATTGCCGGCATGGCTATTTGGTTCTTGAACTACAGCACCTGGGATGGCAAGCACGGAATCTATCTCGAAGATTTGTATGTTCGAACAAAATTCCGTGGCCAAGGAATGGGTAAAGCATTACTTAAACGCCTGGCGCAAATTTGCCTCGAGAATGACTATTCAAGATTTCAATGGTGGGTTCTAGATTGGAATGAGTCAGCCATTGAGGTTTACCGATCTATGGGAGCCAAGGCCATGAACGAATGGACGGTTTATCGGGTATCCGGCCAAGAACTAACCGACCTGGGAAGTGAATAGTTCTACTTTGGTTCGAATCTGACCCAGCCATGCATTAACGTCTAATTGTGGACACCATTGATTTAGCAGTACCTGCAGACCCGATTTATGTCGGTCTAATTCGAAGTGCCGCAGCGCACATAGCCGCTCATGCGGATCTAACTTTGGATGCAATTGACGATTTACGCCTTGCCGTCGATGAGGCTTTTGCAGTCCTGATTGCACATAATCCAGAATCTGGAACAGTCAGTGTTCGATTCCATATCCATGCTGACCATCTTGCTGTTGAAATGACAGGTCCAAGTGGTGGGCCAGAGCCTGATCGCAGTTCATTTGCTTGGACGGTTCTTACCGCACTCGTACACGAAGTTACAACCGAAGTCTTGCCTGGCAAGTTAGTGAAATTGACGCTAACTGCTAAAGCGGTGGCTAGTGCCTAATGACGACTTGCGATCTGCCGATCGCGAGATGTTCGAGCAACTTGCAGCTCTAGAAGCAGGTACCACTGAACACGAGTCACTTCGAGCTGCCCTTATTGAGCGCCACTTACCTCTTGTCACTTTTATGGCTAGGAAATTTGCAGATCGTGGTGAACCATTGGATGACTTAATTCAAGTTGGAACCATTGGTTTAATCAAAGCCATCGACCGATTTGAAATTTCTAAAGGGTTTGAATTCTCGACCTTTGCGACACCAACCATTGTCGGTGAAATTAAGCGCCACTTTAGAGACAAGACTTGGGCAATTAGAGTCCCCCGTCGACTTCAAGAACTTGGCGCAGCAATAACTAAAGCCAATAATGAGTTGACCCAAAAGCTAGACCGATCCCCGACTCCAAAAGAAATTGCAAAGCACTTAGGGGTAACTGTTGACGAAATTGCCGAAGCTTTAGAGTCAAATGCTGCCTACTCAACCGTGAGCCTGGATAGTGGTTCTGATGAATCGCCAACCATTGGTGACTCAGTTGGCTCGCTGGACGAGGCGTTAGAAGGCGTCGAGTACCGCGAGTCGCTTAAGCCATTGCTTGCTGCCCTCGATGACCGAGAAAAGCGAATTCTGCAAATGAGATTCTTCGACAATTTGAGTCAAAGTCAGATTGCTACTGAACTTGGTATTTCGCAAATGCATGTTTCTCGAATTTTGACAAAAGTGCTTTCGCAGCTACGAACAGGATTGGTAGAAAACTAGTTTTTATCTGGCGAGCGAAGTAGTGCAATGAAACCGACCACGCCAATTGCAGTAGTAACCAAGCCAACGATCTGGTAAATCAAAATTGTGCCACTAACCAATGTGTAACCGGCTATTGCAACGAAACATTGCAATAGATAAAACGGGGTACGCGCCCAGTTTTGTCCTTTAGAAATTCCAACTGTAGTTGCTGCTAAAGATGATGCAAAAATTGTATAAATAATAAATTGAACCAGTGGAGAACCAACCTGGCTATGTTCGTAGGTGCCTCTAATAACAATGGATAGGCCATAACCAAATACCACTAACGTTTCAATGACGCCAACGGCAAGTACTGTTTTTCGCACACCTCTACCGTATCGGTTGTGCCAGATTTCGCAGATAGGCTTATGGCATGCGTGCGCTATTGGTGGTCAATACCTTCGCCACCACAACAAATGCGCAAATCCAGACGGAGATTACTCAGATACTTTCCAAAGCGTTTGATCTGAAGGTTATAAATACAGCGGGCCGTAACGATGCAATATCCATCGCTCATCAAGCTCAAGATTATGAAATTATTATTGGTCTCGGTGGTGATGGCACGCTAAATGAGATCGCAAATGGCTTACTCCTGGATGGGCCAAATCCAACGGGGCCAATTCTGGCTGCAATTCCAGGCGGTAACGGCAATGTCTTCATTCGCAACATGGGAATGTCAAAGAATCCAATAGTTGCCAGCCAGCAATTGATTTCTGCGGTAGCCAAAAACCAGATTCGAACAATTGGTGTCGGAAAAATTACCACAGAAAACATTTCTCGTTGGTTTTTGTTTAATGCTGGCATTGGCTTGGATGCCGCAGTGCTTGCACAAATGGAAGCTCGGCGTGAAAACGGAAAGCTGGTAAGTGACACTGCTTACGCAGTCTTGGCATTGCGCGAACTATTGCGAACGGATCGCAAGAATCCGGCCTTGAGTTTGGTTTCTGAAACCGGCCAAATTTTTCGAAATGCCTATTTCGCATTGCTAGTCAATTTGGCGCCATGGGCATATTTGGGTGAGCGGCCACTAAACCCTTTGCCCAATGCTGGCCATGACACTGCGCTGGACTTATATGCACCTACAGCCCTTAGTTTCCCGGTAATTGTTCGACTAATCAGGCGTGCAATAGCTGGAAATTCTACGGAATTGGATAACGACGTAATCACTTTGCATGACCAAAATCGCTTACATATACAGTCAGATCGCCTGCACTGGATTCAAGTTGATGGTGACGTAGTAACTCAATCCAACGAGTTGACCGCTATTCATGTCCCCGCAGCGTTGCGCGTACTCAGAATCGGATGATGCTGAGCCGAAATTGAATTCGCCGAATTTATGCGCTTTTTCAATTAATGTGACTCAGCCCTCAGCAAAAATCCAAACTTTATAAGCCAATTCCCTTGTGAAAACTCTCACTAAGTGAGAAACTAGGGATATCAGATTGGATCCAAGGGCAACTTTGGTGAAAAAACTGGCAATTTTGACCTATCCGTAACTACATCTTGGAGGCTCGCGTGGACTGGCGCCATGAGGCAGCCTGCCGTGACGAAGATCCAGAACTCTTCTTCCCCATTGGCAATACTGGCCCTGCAATTTTACAGATCGAAGAAGCGAAGGCTGTCTGCCGTCGCTGCAAGGTCATTGAACCATGTCTGAAGTGGGCCCTGGAAACGGGACAAGATTCTGGCGTTTGGGGCGGAACTAGCGAAGATGAGCGCCGGGCTATTAAGCGTCGTGCCCAACGTGCTCGAGCTCGTGGTCTAGAACCTACGCCACATGTGTTCGAAACTGATTTACCGCGCGTTTAAAACTTTGCGTCGATCTCAGCAATCAGTTCGGTAATTAAATTCTTAATTTCATCTCGAATTGGACGAACGCTCTCAATTCCTTGGCCAGCTGGATCCGCTAGCTGCCAATCCAAGTAAGTTTTGCCTGGAAAGAACGGGCACTTATCGCCACAGCCCATAGTGATCACATAGTCGCTAGCTATTACTGCCTCGTCTGTTAGCACTTTAGGCTTTGCAAGCGATAGATCGATGCCTTCTTCAGCCATCGCAGCGACCGCAGCAGGATTAACTTGATTTCCTGGTTCCGTACCAGCGGACAGAACGGCAATCCGATCCCCTGCAAGATGCTGTAAGTACCCCGCTGCCATTTGGGAACGACCGGCGTTATGTACACAGACAAACAACACTGAAGCTTTTTTACTCATGTAACTAACTTAATTGCGCTGCAGGTCGGTAATCACCAAAAGCTCGCATATTCACCGAGAATTCACCCAATTTGCTGGGTGAGAAACCTGCTCAATATGCCATGGACTAGCGTTGAGGTATGGCTGATGTGCGCGCAGATATGGTTGCCAACGTGATGGAAATTTACGTCACTGAAGGCGCCAACATCAATGCCGGGGACACCATAGTTTTACTTGAATCCATGAAGATGGAAATTCCAGTGATTGCAGAGCAAGCTGGCAAAGTTTCTCGACTGGCAGTTAGCGTCGGGGATGTCGTCCAAGAAGGCGACTTAATCATTTCCATTGATTAATGGTTTTGGGCAGAAAAAAAGTCTGGCGAACCAGACTCTTTTGACAAATTGGCTTAAGCGTTTGGACGACGGCCGTGGTTTGCCTTGTTCTTCTTACGATCACGCTTTTTGCGGCCGCGCTTGCTCATGAGGTGCTCCTTGCAATTTAGCTTAGGTACCAAGAATACGGGTTAAGGCGGATCCAAGGAAATTTGAGGGCTTGGCACCCGATTGGGTAAGTATCAAAGGGACTAAAACAGGGTCTGATTAGTAATTAATTCGGCGGAATTGTTCCTGACGTTTCCAACTGCCGGAGCGACTTCCCACTCCTGGATCTGCGTTGATTCGGCGGCTTCCAAAATCTGTGCCAACGGGTTTGGGCCCGGCGCCAACCAAAGTGCGCGCAATTCAGGCGCAACTAATACCGGCATGCGATCGTGAATGTGGGCGAACTCAGGTCGGGCTTGCTGCGTCAGAATTGCTGTGGTCCAAAGCGGCTCTCCGTCGGGCTGGGTCCACGATTCAAAAATTCCAGCAAAACCCAATAGCGACTCACTTGGATCCGAGAAGTAGTGGGGAATCTTTTTGCCGGCATTGGTATGCCATTCATACCAACCATCAGCTGGAACTATGCAGCGACGTTTAACTATCGCGGAACGAAATGACGGTTTTTCTGCAGCCGTTTCACTTCGGGCATTTATCATGCGAGAGCCAATGGCTGGATCTTTAGACCAGGACGGAACTAAGCCCCATTGGAAGTTTGCCATCGTTGTTAAATCTTCATGTTGCAATATCGCTGGGATTTGGTGCGTGGGTGCAACGTTATAGTTTGGACGAGTCGAGACGGTATCCAGCTCCGCGGTACCCACGATTGGCGCAGTTAAATCTGCGATCACACCATTAAGGATCGCAAGTGCGCTGACATTGAATTGCGCCGCAATCATTTTTGGATCAGTCTTTAACGTGTATCTTCCGCACATATTGAATTATTCTGCCAGCCGTTAGGCTAAGAGGCGTGCCAGAACTGTGGAATGCTCCGATGCGATCTGAGCCGGTCCATGCCCAAATTCGAATCCCCGGATCTAAGTCCCTGACAAACCGCTGGTTAATACTGGCTTCCTTGACCAATGGCGAATGCCGAATAAATCATCCACTGCAAGCGCGAGACACCTTGCTTATGGCGCAAGCCATCAGCGCTTTGGGTAGTTCGGTTGAAATTAATGACGATGCCTTTGTCGTAACACCCGGCCAGGCGCAAAGTTCTACCGAGATCGATTGCGGACTGGCTGGAACTGTTATGCGCTTTGTGCCGCCGATCGCTGCCTTAACAAGTGTCGATGTTCGCTTTGATGGCGATCCTCATGCCAGAGTCCGTCCAATGCAACAAATAATTTCATCATTACGCGATCTAGATGTAGAAATTAGAGATGATGGCAGAGGAACTTTGCCTTTTACGATCGCAGGCAAAGGGTTCGTGCCTGGTGGCGCAGTAACTATTGATGCGTCGGCATCATCGCAGTTTGTGAGCGCGCTACTTCTTGCTGGTTGTCGCTTTGATGATGGAGTGACGATTACACATTCAGGTACGGCATTACCGTCACTGCCACATATCGATATGTCGGTCGAAGTTTTACGTGAACTTGGAATCCGAGTAGACGTTGACATTGTTAATCAAGCAAATGCGAGTTGGGTGGTGCACCCAGGAATTCCACAACCTTTCAATGTCACCGTAGAGCCAGACTTGTCGAATGCTGCTCCGTTCCTAGCAGCAGCTTTAGTTTGTGGTGGGTCTGTAACAATTCCGGATTGGCCAGAGACCACAACCCAAGCCGGTAATTTATTGCTGTCGCTTCTGCCGCAACTGGGCGCAACTGTGTCGCATTCTGGTCACGACCTAACCGTGACTGGTACCGGCGAAATAACTGGGCTTGACGTTGACCTAACAGAAGCTGGCGAACTCACTCCCGTCATTGCGGCGCTTTGTGCACTAGCCCAAACGCCATCTATGCTTCGCGGGATTGCACATTTGCGCGGACATGAAACGGATCGGCTAGCAGCACTAACTACAGAAATTTCCAAACTAGGCGGAGACATCACCGAGACCCCAGATGGGCTCTCAATCAAGCCCGCCAAACTTCATGGTGGTTCGTTCGGTACGTATTCTGATCATCGAATGGCTATGGCTGGGGCCGTTATTGGATTGGCAGTGCCTGACGTCGTAATTGAAGACATCGCTACCACCAGTAAAACATTGCCAGAATTTGCCAGCATGTGGCATGCCATGGTGACCGCGTGAGTCACTACGACGAAGATTCAATCTCGCAGCGCCCGAGCCGAGGAAATTCCCGTCGCCGCACTAAGGATCGACCTGATTTTTCAGAAGCCACCATCGGGCAAGTTATCGGAGTCGATCGAGGTCGAATCACTTGCGTAGTTCCTGCTGGGGCGTTACACCAAGATCAAGTTGAAGTAACCACTGTTAAAGCGCGTGAGCTTGGGCGCAAAGGTGTCGTTATTGGCGATCGAGTTCGTCTAGTTGGAGACTTATCGGGAACTTTCGATACTTTGGCTCGCTTAGTCGAAATTATTGATCGAGAAACTGTATTAACCAGAACTGCCGATGATAGTGATCCGATTGAACGCGTGATTGTTGCTAACGCAGATCAAATGGCAATAGTTACAGCTACGGCAAACCCAGAACCAAGAGTTGGGCTAATCGATCGTTCATTAGTCGCAGCTTATGAAGCAGGCTTAGCGCCTATTTTGATCATCACCAAAGTTGATTTGGGTTCTGCCCAAGAACTACTAGATAACTATGCCGGCATGGATTTGCAGCACATTTTGGTAAATCAAAAAACTGGCGAAGGAATTACTGAAGTAAGGGCTGCTTTATCAGGTCGAACTACCGTTTTCTTAGGCCATTCTGGCGTTGGTAAATCCACGCTAGTTAATTCCTTAGCACCCGAGGCCTTGCGCACAACAGGTGCCGTAAATGATGTAACGGGTAGAGGTAAGCACACTTCAACTTCGGCGCGCGCAATTCCATTGCCAGATGATTCTGGCTGGGTAATAGATACCCCAGGTCTTCGATCATTTGGATTGGCACACGTTAAGCCAGCAGACATAATCGAATCATTTCCAGAACTAGTCGAAGGTGCAGTTGAATGTCCCCGTGCTTGCACTCACGTAAATGCTGCAGGAGTTGCGCCGCCTGATTGCGCTCTCGATACTTGGGTTGCGCAAGGAAATGCTGGTGAGGCTGGATTAAGTCGGTTGAGTTCCTTGCGCCGACTCTTGGTCGCCTTGCAAACGCCGTCTAGCTAAGTCGTAGTGCTCATCAGTAATTGCTGGACCAAGTCGCTTTAAAACCAACATTAAAACTGCGAAATCATCAGTGAAGCCAAAGCCGGCAATTAAATCCGGAAATAAATCAATTGGCAAAATAAAATAAGCAATTGCAGCAGCCAACGTGGCCTTTACTTTGATTGAAGTATTTGGATCGCGTAACGCATAGTAAGCCGCAGTAATTTGGGTAGTGAAAGGAATTTTGTCTGCGTTCGCTGTCAGTTTTGCAGGAAAGGCATTCAAGATTTCGGCAATTTTTTCAGGGTTAGAAAGTATGTCGTTAATGCCACGATTAACTACTTTTTGACTCTGGCTATCTAGAGTTTCCAGATTGGATTTCTTGCTCACTAACTCACCCCTAACTTGATACCAAGTTTCTAACTCCCAGCCTAAGCCAGTTACAGTTAATACATGAATTCCGATCTTAAGTTGGCCCTGGAAATGGCTGATGCTGCTGATGCAATTTCAATGGCGCGGTATCGCGCTCTTGATCTCCAGATCGAGACAAAGCCAGATTTCACGCCCGTTACAGAGGCTGACCGAGCCGTCGAAACTGCGCTGCGAAACACAATAGGTGCGAGTCGGCCAACAGATGGAATCATCGGTGAAGAATTTCCAAATACCAATGAGGATGCGTCACGAACCTGGATCATTGATCCCATTGACGCAACCAAGAATTACGTTCGAGGCGTCCCAGTTTGGGGAACGCTGATTGCTCTGGCAATAGAAGGTGAGCCAATTGTTGGAGTGGTGTCTGCCCCAGCCATGGGACGTCGCTGGTGGGCAAGTCCCGAAGACGGCGCATTCACGCAAGACGTGGACGGTTCGGTTCGAAAAATTTCCCCTTCGAAAGTGCAATCACTAACTGATGCCTCGTTCTCATATTCAGATGCCGTGGGCTGGGATTTGCTCGGCAAAGATTCACTTGCAAAAATAACGACTGCAGTTTGGCGCACCCGAGGTTACGGTGACTTTTGGTCGCATCTATTGGTTGCTGAAGGCGCGGTTGACATCGCCATTGAACCAGAATTGCAAAACTACGACATGGCTGCGTTCATCGCCATCGTGGTTGCAGCTGGCTGCAAAGTCACCGGTGTTCAAGGTCAAAGCGCAATGAAAGCCGGTCACGCTATTACTACAAATGCCTTATTGCATGATCAGGTTTTGGGATTACTTAATTAGCCGCGAAATTCGTACTGGCATTCCGCCAACTGGACGAAGTGTCACTGAAGCATCAATTGGTACTGGCTCATTGTGTACTGCGGTTATCTGCCAATTTTTTGCGATATGGGCGAGAATCATTGATCCCTCGAGGCGCGCCATCTCTTTTCCGATGCAAAGTCTTGCTCCGGCACCGAACGGCAGGTAGCCAAGTTGAGGCGAACCACCGATGAATCGTTCTGGCTGAAACTCAAGTGGCTGCTCCCAGGCCTTAGGGTTCCTATGAACTAACCATGGACTAATGATCACTAGCGAGTTAGCCGGAATTTCAATTCCATCGATGATCATATCGCTAAGTGTGCGACGCGTGATGATCCAAGCGGGTGGATAGAGTCGCAAGGATTCATCGAACACTAACTTTGCAGATTCGGGAGCTAATTGCAGTTTTTGCATTTCACCGGGATTTGTAATCAGAAGCTGCCAAGCCCAGGTGAGCGCACTAGCCACGGTCTCGTGACCAGCGACAATGAAAGTTACTATTTCGTCTCTAATTTGCTGTTTGGTAAGCGGAACTTCTAAGTCAGGATCCAGCAAAACATCCAGCATGTCACGAATGGGAGCATCTGGTGCCAGTATGTTACTCAATCTTGCTGCGATGATTGCATCAACCGCCTTATCAAGTCTAGAAATAGCTCGACGCATCCGCAGGTTTGCTGGAGTTGGAACAATCATCGGTAGCGCTAGTGGATTTCGAGCTTTTGCAACGACACCATGAAGCGCAACTAAAGTTGCAGAGGTAATTTCATCAACTTCATCGTCAATAGCCACACCAAAAAGTGCACCACAAGTTATCTCTAATGCAATCGACATCATCGCGTGATCTATATCCACTATTGCTGGTCCAGCTTGCGTTAGTTCGTTCCAATGTTGATCGAGTTTTTCTAATCCAACAGACACATGGTGCTCAGAGAGTGCAATCATTTCTTGATGAAATGCAGGCTGGAGCATGCGCCGTCGTGGCCGCCACGCTTGCGTTTCTGCCGTGAGCAATCCCTCCCCTGTCACTAACGACAAATTGTTGTACTGCAATGTTTGCTTAGAAGTTTGATTATGTTGATTAACTAAAATTTCACGCGCACCTTCTGGCGAGCTAACTAAGTAAGTTGCCGGTTTTGGAATTGGAAACTGAACAACATCTCCGTGTTCCTGCCATACCTGCTCTAGATAAGTAAGTGGATCTTTCAAAATGGCGTGAAGGCTTCGCAACATTTTGCCGCCAGCTGGCCCAGGTGCGGTTACCGGCGTATTCCACCCATAACGCTTAGGAAGTTCTGCTTCAGACATTTAAGAAAGTGCCGATGACTCGTTACGCTTCAGCGGAAGTAGGCCAAGCACCAGCGCGCTTCCAAACAAAATACAAGCCGCGCCGATCAAGTCCGTTACCGTGACTTTTTCACCAAGGAATACTGCGCCGACAAATACTGCAACTACGGGAACCATGAATTCGGTAGTTAGTGCTTTGGTCGCGCCAATTTCAGCGACAAGTCGGAAGTAAAGAATGTAGGCCAACGCACTTGCTGTGCCTGCTAGTAAGAATAGCCAGCCAAAAGATGAAGGGGTAGGCGTCTTAACTATTGGAACAATAAACATGAATGGCAGCAAATAAAGTCCACCGAAAGTGAACGTTCCGATCGTTTGTTCCCAGGCTCCGATGTGCTGAGCTTTAACTTTTGAATAATTGCCGCCTAGTGCAAATCCAAATGAGGCAATTGATGAGCCGATAAAACCTAGAAAGAAATTCATGTCGAGGGCTTGAGACGATAATCCAATTAGGATGACAACTCCCCCAAAGCCAATCCAAAGACCCAAGATCATTAACTTGGTGTGCTTTTGCTTACCCCACACCCGCTCAATCAAAGCGCTATAGAGCGGAATAGTCGTAACAAGGATCGCAGTTAATGCAGTTCCTAATTTCGAAAGCGCAAATGTCATCCCACCAAGATTCATTGCAACTGATGTAGCACCTAGGATCGCAAAATGTTTCGTGTCGTTGACATCGTAAGTCAATGCAACTTTCATAACTTTGGCTAGAACTAGCAGAATCAAAACTGCCGCAAAGGCCCGGAAGCTCACGCCACCAACCCAGCCAAAAGTTGCGATCACTTTTGTAAGCCAAACAAAAGATAAACCCCAGAACATGAAGGTCCAAAAGTACATGTTTAGTTGGCGAGGTGTCACGTGATAACTCTATCGGCGGCGCTGGGTCCTTATCGGTAAGGAGTTGGCTACTGTCGCTTACCTAAGGTGTCAATGGCTTCGATTAAAAGATTCCAAAATTTATCGACATCAAGTTCCATGGCTACGTCTACATTGGCGACCTGTCCAGTTGTGCCATAAAGGTCCACCACTGTTGCTCCCCTAGTTAACTCGCCAGTTAGCTCTACGGATACCGGCGCAGAAATAAGTTTTGCCACGCTCATATCAATGATGATGGCTAACGCAACCGGATCATGTACGGGAGGATCTGGCATGTTAAAAACATCTTGATAAGTAGTGGCAAAAAACTTCATTAGATCGACAACAGTATGTGCCAAGTCGGTATTTAGCGCACTAATCCGATCCAATACTTCTGGCGTAGCTAACGCTTGGTGAGTTATGTTTAAGCCCGACATAATCAGCGGCAGTCCGCTACGCAAGACTATGTCTGCAGCTTCCGGATCCGCCCAAATATTGAATTCCGCATATGGTGTCCAATTGCCGCGTTCAGTACTACCGCCCATAAAGGAAATGTGTTCGATTTTCGAATGCAATTCAGGATGCGCCTGAAGAAACATTGCGATGTTTGTAAGAGGTCCAGTAGGAATCAATGTCACCTTGCGATCCGATTCCGAAACTAGCTTTGCTATCAACTCAACAGCTGTTAGCGGTGACAATTCAAAAGTGGGCTCAGGCAATTCCGCGCCATCTAAAGCAGTTGCGCCATGAATTGAAGGTGCGGCACTCGCCTTGCCCGCTATCGGATCGTTCGCACCTTTTGCAACGGGTACCAATATGTTTGCTACCGCACACATCCGAAGTGCGTTGTAGGTAACTTTTTCAAGTGAACCATTTCCTGAGACGGTGGTTATTCCCAACAACTCAACTGCAGGATTGGCGGCTGCCAACAAAATAGTCATTGCGTCATCATGCCCAGGGTCGCAATCCAAAATAATCCGAGTTGGCAATGTCATAGAGCCATTCTGCCGTACCCAGCCAGATAGTCTTTATGAGCCTCGTCAATAGGATGTGAATATGCCTAGTCAAGTAAATCTTGTACTTACAACTGAAGAACAAGCAATGCTAGCTGGCGCCAACGGTCCTGCTGTTGCCATGTGTATGCGAATTATTGTTGGTGTGGCAAATGCAAACGGTGCTGAAAAACTTATTGAAATTGAATCTGCGCATGCAGATGGAACTTTGTACCACGGTGAGGCTGGATTAGATTTCACCGAAAAACTTGTGGCACTTGGTGGCAAAGTTAAAGTCCGCACTACTACTAACGTGGGTTCGCTAGATCTATTACATCCCGACCTGGTGCACGGCGACAAAACTTTGATGGAACATGGTCGACGTTTAATGGATGCTCACATTGCACTTGGTTGCGAGCCCACCTGGTCATGCGCACCATACCAAGCTGGGCATCGGCCAGCTTTTGGAACTCACGTAGCGTGGGCAGAATCAAATGCCATTGCATTTGTTAATTCAGTACTTGGTGCCCGCTCGGATCGATACGGTGATTTTTTAGACTTGTCCGCAGCAGTTACTGGCCGAGTTCCATTCGGTGGACTTCATCATGATGCTGCGCGCAAAGCTGTATTAGTTTTAGATTTTTCCCAGATCGATTCCAAGATGTTTGCTGAGGATGCAGCCTGGGCTGCCCTTGGCGTAATTTTGGGAAATCGCGCAGGCACCCGAGTTGCTGCCATGGTTGGCCTTCCTGGCGATTTAAGTGACGGTGGTGTCACGGAAGATCGCCTAAAGGGAATGGGTGCAACTGGAGCCTCAGCCGGAGGCGTAGGCCTGTTCCACGTAGTTGGTATCACACCGGAAGCACCGACACTAGAGGCAATAGTTGCCCCCAGTGCGGAATATGTTGTCATGACAGCCGAAGATGTTCGACAGGCTCGGGATCAACTAAGCACTACCGCTAGTGACAAACTCGATGCCGTAAGTCTTGGGACGCCACATTTCTCAATTGCAGAATTCCGAGCGTTGGCTGAAGTAATCGGTGATGGCCCCAAGTTTGCTGAGTACATCGATTTCTACATTTCCACCAGCCGCGATGTTATGTCACGTGCAAAAGATCTTGGTTACTTGGATATATTTCTCGCCGCAGGTGGTCGAGTGCTAACTGATACCTGTACTTATGTAACGCCAGTGATGAGCACAAACGTAAAGAATGTGATGACAAACTCTGGCAAGTGGGCTTGGTATGCACCAGGCAATCTTGGAATTGATACCGTCCTAGGTAGCTTGTCGGAATGCGTTGCTTCAGCTCGTGCCGGTCGAGTAGTTCGCGATGAAAGTCTGTGGTCGTAGCCATGGTAAAAATTCTCACCGGTAAAACTTCGCACCCTGGCACTGCCCAAGGTGAAGTGTTGCTGCTAACTGAACCTGTTTCATTTTGGGGTGGCGTCGATCATCATGGCGAAATTATTGATGTGCATCACGCGCAACATAAAGCCAAAATTACGAACAAGATACTAGTAATGCCATCCGGGCGAGGATCGAGCTCAGCTACTGCAGTGTTAGCCGAATTAATCAGAACAGGCGATGGCCCGCTTGGGATCGTGATGTTGCAATGCGACACGATCCTGGTAATCGGCGCATTGGTTTCTGCCGAAATTTATGGCATCAGTATGCCAATCGTGGAATTGCAGCAGGCTGAATATGACCAGCTATCTGACGGGATGAATGTTTCCCTAGTTGCAGACTTTGAAAGCCAAGTAGCCACCGTAACGATTTAAGTGCGGAATCCAAATGTCCAAATTTGGTTAGACTTGGTTTGAGATCAATCAGAAAGCCAGCCATGTCACGAGTAAGGGAATTTTTCACACCGCGCAATGTTGCGGGCGAAAAAGTAACACCCTTAGACATCTTTAATGCCCCCTATTTTCGCCTAGCCACCCTGACAACTATTGCTGGCACCCTTGCTTATTTCATCGGGGCAAACCTGCCTAATGTTTCTGGCGTTACTGCCGCTATCACGGCCATAGTGTCAGTGCGCCACACTTTTCATGATTCGATTCAGGATAGTTTCCAACAGATTCTCGGTGTATTAATCGGTGGCACTGTTGCGTTCGCATCCATGCAGCTAATTGGGTTTAACTCCGTTGTTGTAATGCTGGCGATTTTCACTTGCTTTGTTACGGCTCGTCTCTTAAAGCTCGGCGAAGAAGGCGCGATCGCAATCGCTGTGACTGTAATCCTGGTCGTTGGGCCAAATGTAACTGCGAGCACGATTGAACAACGTTTCTTTGGAGTTTTGCTGGGCGCTAGCTTTGCCACATTCGTTTCTTACTTCGTGCGAAAAGGTTCACCACAAGATCGCGCACTAAAGGAAGGAATCGAACAATCGTTTGCCATGTCTGCATTACTTAATAGCATTGCAAAAACTTTGACGGAAAACGATGGCACGGTAGATCCAAAAGTTGCTAGTCGCTGGTTAGCCAAAGCGGAATTCATTTCAAATGAAATTGACGAGATTAAGGCCAATGCCCAATCGGCTCTTGCTGGATCCGCGTGGTCCCCTGCAATCGACCACGCGGAAGCCAAAGCAGTTGTAGCGCAAATCGAAATGACTGAGGCAACTGCCGGAACTGTGCTGAACATTTGCCGTGAACTAGTCCTAACATCTGGCAGCTCGCAGCAATTGCCTGCGCTGCTTGCTGCTGCCCTGGCTGGAGTCTTGAGCGCCACTGCTGAAGTTATTTCGGATCAAGCAGAGATTGCCGAAGACTCCCCGGCTGATGTGCAGCATGAGGATCTCCAGGACTGGCAGATTCAACGGACCAAGGCAATTGCTGAGCTGCGTAATTTAGATGACACTCAGCCACTTTTAATTGGTGGCTCAATTTTGCGAGATGCGGAGAAAATTACCGAAATCTTGGGTGATTAGTTCCTGGCTCACTTACTTAGATAAAAAGAAAAGACACCCGAAGGTGTCTTTTCTTTTTAGTAGCGGGGACAGGAACCGTCGGCCAGTAAAACTGGCCTCCTCCCAAATCCGCGTGCCGCCAGAAACCAAAAATAGAGCCCCGAAGGGCTCTATTTTTCGTTAGTAGCGGGGACAGGAACCCTCCTGATTTGCGGTAACACCCGCAAATCAGTCGTCCCAAATCCTGGCTCGCTTACTTAGATAAAAAGAAAAGACACCCGAAGGTGTCTTTTCTTTTTAGTAGCGGGGACAGGATTTGAACCTGTGACCTCTGGGTTATGAGCCCAGCGAGCTACCGAGCTGCTCCACCCCGCGTCGGTTTCTCAAGGATACGCGAGTAATCCAGTCCAACCAAATCGCTAACTTGTGGATTGGGAAGGTGATGGAACTGGTGTTGGCGTCGGGGTTACTGCAAGATTCTTACCAGCGATCACGCCGCCAGCTGCCGTTGCTCGTTGCAGTGCCTCTGACAGTCGGGCTTGGGCTTCACCGTAAGCAGCAAAGTCTCCTGCAGCCAATGCAGCAACACCATCGTTATATGCCTGGTTAGCATCCAAAATGGCGTTAGCCAGATCTTGTTCTGGAGTTGTAGCTGGAGTTTCTGGCGCAGTTGGATCAGTTGGGATCGACGTTTGCCCACTAAATACCTTTTTGAGCGCAGTTGCCAGGTCATCTTCAAAAGCCACCTTGGATCCGAAGGAAACTAACACCTTGCGAAGCAATGGATAGCCTTCGCCTTGGGATGCGCGAACATAAACCGGCTCAAAGTAAAGTAATCCGCCACCCACTGGAAGCGATAACAAGTTTCCAAGTTGTACTTCAGATCCACCACTTCGCAATAGTGAAAGTTGCTTAGACACTTCTGGATCTGACTCGAAGTTGTTCTGCACTTGTCGCGGTCCAGGAATCGTAGTATTTCGAGGCAATTGCAAAACTCGAATGGTTCCATAATCTTCACCATAATCTGAATTAACAGACATAAAGGCCGCAAGGGTTTGTCTCTTGGTTGGTGCATACGTTGTTGTCAATGAGAATGTTGGAGCAGTTTGATCCGGCATCTGCAATGTCAAGTAGTACGGCGGTTGTGCTTGACCAACGGTTGGCTTTGTTGGATCTTCTGGAACGATCCAGAAGTCTTGTCCCGAGTAGAAAGCCTGCGGATCACTTACGTGATATTTAGCTAGCACATCTCGCTGCACCTTAAACATATCTTCTGGGTAACGAATGTGATCTAGTACTTCTGCTGGAATCGCTGACTTAGGCTGAACAACTCCTGGGAATGCCTTCATCCAGGTTTGTAAAATAGGATCAGATTCATCCCAAGCGTATATAGTTACGGTTCCGTCGTATGCATCTACCGTTGCTTTAACGGCATTTCGAATATAAGTAATGTTTCCAGCACTTAACGACATCGAGTCGAATTGGGAGTTAACCGAATCTGCAGTCGCATCCCGAAGTGAAATTCGAGCCGAATACGGGAATTCATTCGATGTGGTGTACCCATCCACAATCCATTTAACTTTGCCATCTACTACAGCAGGATAGGGATCGCCATCAAGAGTAAGCCAAGGAGCAACTTTTTCAACCCGAGTCTTTGGGTCACGATCGTAAAGAATCTTTGAATCCGGTCCAATTTGATTCGATAAAAATATATTTGGTTCTTGGTAATTCAATGCAAATAGTGCGCGCTGGAATATGTTTCCGATTGGGACGCCGCCCGCGCCATCGTAAGTGTTGTTTGTTTGACCGTTTGCGCTCTTGTCATCCGGGTAGTCGAGCTCAAGTGGATTGCCAGTCCCATCAGCACCAACAATTGAATAAGAAGGAGATTGCTCGCCGAAATACACGCGCGGTTGGTCAATTTCTAGAGTACCTGACGGCGGAATGTTACTCTCGGCGAATTTTGGTGCCCCATCACTTTGTGCCGTATTTTCATATGCTGCAACGACGCCATATCCATGAGTGAAAACTAAGTGATCATTGAACCAGTTACGTTGATCGTCTGCCAAGCCAGCAAGATTAACTTCGCGCACTGCAACGACTGTGCCGCGCTTTACGCCATCAATTGTGTAGCGGTCTATGTCCAAGGTATCTGGGAAGGCATAAAAACCGCGAATTTGTTGCAGCTGACTAAATGTTGGCGAAATCAACGCTGGATCGAGCAATCGAATGTTTGATATCGTTCCGGCATCCTCAGTTAGCGAGGCAAGTGACGGGTTATCAATGGCCGCATAGTCCGAGAATTTCACATTATCTAAACCATACGCAGTTCGAGTCGAATCAAGGTTGCGCTGAATGTAGGGAGTTTCACGCTGCAGTTCAGAGGGCTTAACTTGGAACTGCTGAACGAAACTTGGGTAAAGGCCGCCAATTACAAAAGAGGCACCTAGCATCGCGCCAAAAGCAATAAATGGTAGTGACCAACCACTGCGGAACATTGAGATGAAGAAGAGTACTGCTGTGGCAAGTGCGATATAAGTAAGAATGGTCTTTGCTGGGACTATCGCATTTACGTCGGTGTACTTAAGCCCAGTAATTAGTGAATCAGATTTAGTTGCAAGCGAATATTTGTCAATTGAATATGCGCCGGCCTTTAGTAGGGCCAAGGTTCCTAAGAAAAACATTAAGTGACGCCGCGCTGAATCGGTTGACTGAGCGAAGCTTGCGCGCAAGCCACCATAAATATAGTGAACGACAATGTTCACGATTAACGAAATGATCAGAATTGTAAAACCAAATCCTAAAAAGAATTTTAGAAAAGGTAAATCAAAGGCATAAAACGAAATATCTTTGCCAAATTGTGGATCAGTTTGCCCAAATAGTGTTGAGTTTTTCCAAAGTAAGTAAGTTTTCCATTGACTTGATGCAGAAAGTCCAGTTAATACTCCGAAGGCAATCGGACCTGCGATAAAAAGAACTCTACGAAACGAGTCCAGGCTCTCCCGATACTTTTGTAACGCAAATTCTTCCGGGCTAGTTGGAATATTAAGTGGACGAGAGCGATAAGCGAGCGTGGCAGACCCCCATAAGCTCAACGCAGTCAATGCGGTGAATGCCACAAATAGGACGGCGCGAATAATCAGTTGCTGAGTGAACACATCAGTTCGACCCACGGATCCGTACCATTGCCAGTCTGTATAAAAACCTGCAAATATGGAAAAGACTACAAATAGCCCAGCAAGGACCATCAGGGTTACGCCAAGCGGGCTACGACGGGGACGCTCTAAATTTATGCTCACCTAAATACCTTACGTTGAAACTTCTCAGTCTAGATACGACAGACTTACCCTATGGATTTTGTCTCAAACCTAGAAGCACTGGTCCGCGAAGTCGAAGACCACGTTGCTGCGGCTGGCTGGGATCAGCCAGTTCGGCTCTTTGCCCTGGTGCCAACATCCAATCTACTTGCTGCTAATCCAGAATTGGCAGGAGAGTTAGGGATCAGCCCAGAAATGCCCCTGACATCCGTTGAGCAGGAGCTAGAAGATTCATTAGAACTAGATGAATTGTTGGCAACAATTGCTTGGCCAGATGACGTTGTGGGAGCACTTGTTGTTCTGGAACGAATAGTTTTGCCACCGAGCGCTGAATCGGACCTTCCAGTAGAGAGCGACGCTGCCCTGGTGCAAGCCGCCTCAGATCATCCGGAGCGGCGTGACGTGCGAATTGTTAGTGCAGTATTGCGAACTGGCGAAAACTTAAATGCGTTGCGTTACCGCACCCATGATTCAGCTGATGCTGTAGCCGTTGCAGCGGGGCTCGTTACTCGACTTAATGATGCTGTTTCAAAAACTTTTGAATGACTGAGGGATTAAGGTTGATCTCCGGTATTTAATGGAGTACCCATCATGCGAAGTGCGCCAGTTCCACCTGCAATATTTACAACATCAAAGCCTTGAGATTCCAGGAACATGCCTGCTTGAGCAGATCGCCCACCTGCTTCACAAATTAAGTATTGAGTCTGAGTCTTATCCAATTCACTATGACGTACTGGAATAGTTGAAAGCGGAATGTGAACCGCTCCCGAGATATGTCCAGCGACGTATTCATCGGATTCCCGAACATCTACAACTGAAACATTCCGATAAATTGCTAATAGCTCTAAAGCTGAAATTTCTAACATGTGCACCCAATCTGTCGAATTTCTAGTTTATTGCCTAGGCAAGAATTTCTACTGCCTACAATCGACTGCCTCGAACTAGGAAGCAGTGCAGGGTTTAACTTTGGCGCCCGAGTTAAAGGAGTCAATTGCAGCCATGGCCTCCGAGAGCGTCGAAATCGAAGCCACCGTTAACCCATCAGGGATGTGGCCAACAACATCCTGACAGTTTCCCTGTGGGGCTAGAAATAGCACTGCCCCAGCATTTCTAGCGCCGATTAGCTTTTGCTGAATCCCACCGATCTCGCCAACTTTTCCATCTGGTGCGATCGTGCCAGTTCCAGCGATTACTTTGCCTTTGGTCAATGCGCCAGGCGTCAATTTATCGATGATTCCAACCGCAAACATCGTGCCAGCGCTTGGGCCACCGACGCCCGTGACACCAAATTCGATGTCAAAGTTTGCGGAATAACTTAAGTCAATACCAATTCCAATGTATGGAATTTTCGATTCATCTTCAGTTGTAGCTGGATCATCATCTCGCGCGCCAGAGGTAACTTTAACCTCAAGTTTGGATCCCTTGCGAATTACTTCAAAGGATAAATCTGAGCCAATCGGCTTGGCGCGCACGGCTGAAACAACTTGCTCAGGTGCAGTCATGACAACGTCATCAACTGAAACTATTTCATCGCCAGCACGCAAATTGTTTTGAGCAGGAGTGTTCATTCCCACACTTGTAATGACTACTTTTTCATTCACCGGTTGATCTAGATAATCCATAGCTGCAGCGATTGCATAACTTTGCGAAGTGCTGAATGCTTCTGCATTCTGCGCAGCATTTTCAGCCGCAGTTTGACCCTCAGGATAAATTGCTTCGCGCGGTACTACGCGATTGTTTGGATTAATCCAACCCCAAATGGCTTGGAACATATCAAGGCCTTGTTGTGGTCCACCAAATTCACTAATTGTCGTCATATCCAGCTGGCCTTGCGTTGGATAAGTTTCGGTGCCAGAAATTGAAATTAGTTCAACGCCGCGCTCGGATCCAATTGTGTTAAACACTGGTCCTGGCGTAGTCAAGACATAAGGAACTGGGATAAACATCGCAGCAATTAGCAATGCCAGTAGCGACCAGGTTAAAGTTGGTTTAAACCTAAATCGCATGTATTAGCCACTCTCATGATTACTCAAACTATAAGGATTCCAGCGTACGTGAAAACAAACCGGCTTTTGTTCGCCAACAGCAGGTTCAGAAATGATTAACCAAAGCTTGACATGGGCATAACCTTGAAACGACGAAAGACCAGAAAAGTAGGCATTATGAGTATTCCTTTTGGCTTTGCCCCAGGTGGAGACGGTAATAACGAATTGGCGGACATGCTCGAAAACATGGGACGCATGCTCCGCAACGGTGGCGATCCTTCAGGTGGCTCAGTTAATTGGACTAGTGCTCACACTGCTTCGGCACAAGCTCTGAAATCTGCTGGAGATCCTGCAATAACTCCTAATGACCAGGAACGATTGCGTACTGCAGCTAATGTTGCCGACCTTTGGCTAAACGGTGCCACCGCATTGCCAAGTGCCGGTCACACAATCAACGCTGTCACGCGCACTGAATGGTTAGCAACAACATTTGATTCGTGGAAAGTTGTGGTCCAGCCGGTAGCCGATGGCGTTGCCTCAGTGATGACTGGAATGCTTCCTGCTGGGAATGAAGCGGGATCTATTAACATTCCGGAGGAATTACTAGCTAGCCTTCCGGATGAAGTGGCTGCTAATTTACGCGAGACATTGGGCTCGGCAGATTTTGCTGCAATCACTGGTCCCCTAATGGCAATGGCAAAGTCTATGGGCGCAACTATGTTTGGCACACAATTTGGACAAGCACTTGGCCAGATGACAACTGAAGTGTTAAGCAACTCTGACATTGGTATCCCGTTGAATGCCTCCGGTAAGCCAGGCCTAGTTGTTACTAACGTGGATGCATTTATCAAAGGGCTTTCCATCGACGAATCCGATGCACGGGTTTACGTAACATTGCGCGAACTTGCGCACCAACGACTATTTGCCGCCGCGCCATGGATTCAATCGCAACTTTTAGCAGCAATCTCGGACTATGCACGTGGTGTAAAAATCGACACCGCTGCAATCGAACAAGCAATGACTCAGATTGATCCAGCCAATCCCGAGAGCATCAACGAAATGATGACTTCATCATTATTTGAACCAACCCAGACTTCCGAACAAATTGCGGCCCTGACTCGAATCGAATTGCTCTTGGCGCTAATTGAAGGGTGGGTGACTGTTGTTGTCACTGATGCCGCAGGAGCCCGATTACCTTCGGCTAGGGCTTTGGAAGAAGTGTTCCGTCGTCGTCGGGCGGCCGGTGGCCCAGCTGAAAAAGTATTTGGTGGACTGATTGGTTTAGAAATGCGACCACGCCGAATGCGAGAGGCCTCAGCACTGTGGCAGCGCATGGCTGAAACTCAAGGCATTGAAGCTCGCGACAATTTGTGGTCGCATCCAGATCTGTTGCCACGTGATTCTGATATCGATGACATCGACGCATTCTTGGCTACTGGTAGCGAAGATTTGATGGCTGAGCTTAATAAGGCAATCGAGTCAGCTACCGAAGAGTCAGAAGAGTCTTAGTTAAATTTTAAGGTCAATGCAGTTCGGGCAATTTACTCAGCAGTGAAGTGCTGCTGGGCATGCGAGTAACCATCTAAATACGCTTTTGCTTTTTCATGTTCTGGATAACGTTGCATTAGTTCATAAAACGCTGGACTGTGATCCGTAATTAGCAAATGGATTAACTCGTGAAAAATCACCGAGTCAATTACAAAATTTGGCATCCGTTGCATTCGATGAGACAGTCGAATTGCACCATCAGCAGGAGTGCAAGATCCCCATCTGGAATTTTGATTTGTAACCCATCGGATAGTTACTGGTACCGAATGGGTTCGAAACAAATCCTGGTCTAGATACTTCAGTGATAATTTACGCGCCCGTTGTTCCAGAAGTTTTTGGGAACTCAAGCGCTCATCGCGATCGTCTAGTCGGGTAACAAGTTCTTCGACATAAGCATCGATGTCACGCTTAGCCATTCGGGTTGGCACAGTAACTACAGTCTTTTCATTATCTCGATATGCAGTTATGTTTCGCTTTGCTCGTTTGCTGCGCCGAACTTCAACTGTTGCTAAGTCAGTGCGTTGATAAACAAACTCGACCGGATCAGCATTAACTTCGCTCGCAGAGTCAGGATTATCGAACAGCGAAGGCTGATTTGATCCCGTCATAGTACTTAACGCTAGTCGAGACAGGTGATAAAAATGATGAAGCTCTCGAGCCGCGTGCTCAACCATTCGCCTTCCCCTTGCGAACGTCGGCTCGTTATCTCGAGAGCTTCAACACGGGAAACTTACGGGCAATTGACTCGCGCGCGCAAGATAACCGATTAAGTGATCGATATTGCTGTGGACAACACTGGGGATTAGTTGGGGAAAGGTCGACATTAACTGGGGATTAGTGGTGAACAAGTTGGGGAAACTTTGATTGTGAATCTGTGAATATAGTGATTCATCAGGCAAAACTCTATCCACTAGATGTGGAAAGAAATTATATTTATCCCCAAGTGACATATGTCCAAAATTTAGAAATCTCCCCTGCTGTGCGCTTGACTCCAACTGATTAACACAAGCGCTTTGTGGATGGTTTCGGTTCTGCACAACTTGGGATCTGCAAAATTTTGGGATGCTAATCAAAAATCCACAACTTGCTCCCGGAGTTCACTTCTACCGCCGTAGTGATACCCGGATGCAAATTGGTATCAATCCAAATGCATCGCTGATTATCGAATCCCATATTGGAAAGCAGCTCGGGCAATTACTAAATGGCGACACATCGATAACCAAAATCTGCGAAATTCTTGCGGAATCTGGGATTGATCAAATATCGAGCCAAAATTTCATGTCACAGCTGATTCATCTTGGCTTATTGATTCCTGGTCCAACTACGCAAACCCATGATGACAAAAATCCTGTTAATGCAGTCCAGCGCCATAATCTCTTTCGCGAGACCCGTGGTGACTTGGCTGCGATTAAAAGTCGGATCGAATGCGAAATATCGATAACGGGTGCCGGGCGACTTGGCATGACCCTTTGCCTGTTACTTGCCAGCAGTGGTTTCCCAAACATCACTGTCCACGATGAGGGCTTAGTTCGTGAAGGTGACTTAACCCCATGGGGAGCCAGCCGCATTGACATTGGATTACGGCGTGATCATGTGGCGCGCTTACTAATTGAGCGTATTACTCGAGGTGCTTCAGCTCATCAAAATTCGTTTCGATTTAGAGCATCGAGAAAGCTGGAGATTTTGCTTCCTGATCAACGAGCAGATTTCCCCTGGATCGAAGCCACAAGCGCAGACGCTATGACAGCTAACGATGCGCCGTATCTATTCGCGGCTACCAGCACCGGTTCGAGTTTAATTAGTTCAGTTATTACACCTGGGAAGGATCCGTGTTTGCGATGTCAGCACCTACACCACAGCGACCAAGATCCAGACTGGCCACTTATCGATCTGCAAGTGGCCCATCAGGCCCAGTTAGATACGGCACCAATTTCTCTGATCATGCGAACCGCCCTAGAAATTCAGCGAATAATTGAACGCTGGATTGATGTCTCGGAAATTCCCTTGCCAAGCGTTAAACATCTATCCGTAAGTGCCCTAGATGAGATCTATCCCACGCACTTTCACCCCTCCTGCGGATGCCGATGGGACTTAACTGACTGACAATTAGGGGTGACTGATTTATCCCAAAACGGCCTTGGCCGTAGTGCTCGAATGGCTGCCCTGCCAATTCGCCATGTCGGACGTCGCGCAATTGGGTTAGGTAAGCGCTTGGGTGGCATGTCCGCGCAAGATGCAACGGCGCAAGCCCAAGCAAAAACAGCAGAGCAAATCTTCAGTGTTCTAGGTGAGCTCAAGGGTGGCGCCATGAAGTTGGGGCAAGCACTTAGTGTTTTTGAATCAGTCCTGCCTGATGATGTTGCCGGTCCATATCGGGAATCACTCACAAAACTCCAAGACTCTGCACCACCGATGGCAATTGAATCAGTGTACCAAGTGCTTCGTGAGTCATTAGGAGAAAACTGGCGCGAACGCTTTACATCTTTTGATGACGAACCCGCTGCCGCAGCTTCTATTGGCCAAGTGCATCGCGCAGTTTGGCATGATGGTCGCGATGTAGCCGTAAAAGTGCAATACCCAGGTGCTGCTGGTGCTTTGTTGGCAGACCTGCAACAGCTTTCACGATTTGGTCGACTCTTTGCTGGCTTTTTCCCTGGCATTGATGTTCGAGAAATTTTGCGCGAGCTAACTGATTGTGTAGCCGAAGAACTCGATTACCTGCATGAATCGAAAGTGCAGCGCAAATTTGCTGTTGGTTTTGATGGCGACCCGGATTACTTTATTCCGCACGTGCTGGCAGCTGCGGAAAACGTAATTGTCACAGAGTGGGTTGAAGGAAAATCACTTGCCCGAATCATCGAAACTGGTACCCAAGAACAGCGGGATCACTTTGGCAAAATGTATTTACGATTCCTGTTGTCGGGACCAAGTCGTGTTGGATTTTTACACGCAGATCCTCACCCCGGCAACTACAAAGTAATGCCGGATGGGCGATTGGCGATTCTAGATTTCGGAGCCACTGCAGAATTACCTGATGGACTACCGCCAGCCATGGGCACATTGCTCAAGATTGCATTAATCGGTGATTCTGAATCCGTTGTAGCTGGGTTACGAGATGAAGGATTCATCCGACCTGGTATCGAATTAGATGCCCAATCGCTTTTGGAATATTTGGGACCGTTTACTGAGCCAGCCCAAGTACCAGTTTTCAAACACAGTCGAGATTGGATTCGCGAGCAATTTGAACGCACCAGCGATCCCCGAAATGCTGACTGGTCAATCGGACTAAAGATTAACTTGCCGCCAAACTATGTGATGATTCATCGCGTCTGGCTGGGAAGCATCGGCGTATTGTGCCAATTGGAATCAGAGTTTTCTGTGCGCGATGAATTTGCGCGTTGGGTGCCAGGATTTGCTGACGAGTTAAAAGTTTAAGTCGCGTAATAACGTAGATTGCTCGCGATAGCCCTTGCCGTCAGTGTGACGAGATTTTGCCCACGACAGATGTAGATGAGTCTTTGCCCTGGTCATTGCCACATAAAGTAATCTGCGCTCTTCGTTGAACTCGGTGGCAGTCGTGGCATGCGAAATTGGCAATAAGCCTTCGCTTACCCCAGCAACAAACACAGCCTCCCATTCCAAGCCTTTGGCAGCATGAATTGACGCCAGCGTTACTGCGTTGGCACTTGGCGCGAACTCCAGTTCGCTGCGTAAATCCAGAGCCTTTACAAAATCTGGTAACTGGGCGGCTGGGTCTTTTGCTTGTAACTCGGCAGCTAAGTCCACAATGGTGTTTAAGGATTCCCACGTCTCGCGGGCAGACCGGCCGCTATCGGGTGCTTGAGATCGCCAGCCAACTGAACTCAAAATATCTCGCACGGTATCAAGCAGTGGGCGATCTCCAGTTACGTGTAACCCAGCTCGCAAATTTAGCAATGCGTTTTTAACTTCTACACGTTCAAAGAATCGCTCTGCGCCACGAAGGGAAACTGGAATGCCTAGGGCACTTAGTTCTGCTTCAAAAATTTCAGATTGACTATTGATTCGGTAAAGCACAGCAATCTCACGTGGACTTATGCCGCTTGCAATCAACTCTGAAATTTGTGAACCAATTTTTTTAGCTTCTTCTTCATCGCTGGTATACGAAGTGAGCGTGACTTTTGGTCCTTTTCCTCTTTTGGATGAGAGTCGCACTGGACTTGTTGCATCTTTAGCTAAAACTTGATTAGCCACCGAAACGATTGGCTCAGTACTGCGATAAGAATGCGTTAATTGGAAATCTTGGGTGCGCGCAAAGTGAGATGCAAAGTTGATCAAGTACTTTGAGGTTGCACCCGAGAACGAATAGATAGTCTGGGCCGGATCTCCCACGACACATACATCGTCTCTATCCCCCAGCCACTGACACAGCAGTTCAAATTGCACGGGGCTAACATCCTGAAACTCATCAACCGTGAAGTGTCGATACTGCTTTCGCACTGCGTTAGCCATCTCTGGAAAATTTTCTAACATTGCGGTCGTAAGCAATAACACATCTTCGAAGTCCATCGCATGAGCTTCATCCATTCGAGTCAGATATGCCTCAAAAACTTTAGAAACTTTTTCAATCGTTAAGTCGCCGCTTAAGTCGCGTCGCACTTCCACAGCTTTTTCGCGATAGGCCTCGGGCGAAAGTATGTTTACTTTTGCCCATTCAATTTCTGCCGCCAAATCGCGAATTGAATCTTTGTCATTTGCTACTCGGCACAGCGTGGCAGCATCTGCAACAAATCGAAATTTACTTGGCATTAAATCTGGCAAGCCAGAGTTGAAAAATTGTGGGTAGAAAAATCTAAGCTGTCGAAGGGCGGCGCTATGGAAGGTACGAACTTGCACGCCACCAACGCCAAGTTGCCCAAGTCGACTACGCAACTCACCCGCAGCTCGAGTAGTGAAAGTTACTGCCAATGTTTGGCTTGGATCGTGAACTCCGTTGGTAACTGCATGTGCGATTCGATGCGTAATCGTGCGGGTCTTGCCTGTGCCCGCACCCGCGAAAATTGCCACCGGCCCAGACACGCATTCGGCCGCAGCACGTTGCTGTTCGTCTAGAGCATCAAGAATCTCGGGCACCGACCCATTGTGCCAAGCCCCTGAGACAGTTCCGCAGGGACACTAGGTCATTTCAGAGAACTACAGGCCCAATACGGACTTAACTTCGCCAATGCTGGGATTTGTCCGAGTTGAGCCATCTGGGAAGACCAGAGTTGGCACTACGGCATTTCCACTATTGACGCTCATGACGAAATCTGCAGCTACCGGATCTAATTCGATGTCCACTTCGTTGTATTCGATACCTTCGCGACCCATCTGAGCCTTCAGGCGCTGGCAGTAGCCACACCAGGTTGTGCTGTACATCGTTACTTTGTCACTCATGAGTTCTCCGTAATAGTTGCGTAGTTAGTTTCGACACCACTGGATTGGAATGTCTTCGCCGTACCACGATTGAATCAGTCTAAATGCTATTGAAACTGGACTTGGTAATTTCAAAGTTTCCGAGGTGCAGGCTGCAGCTAAAGCTTCTCGAGTAAACCATTGCACCTCAGTCATTTCATCGTCTTGCATGTCAACTTCAGTGCTAGTAGCCACTGCTCGATAGGCCAACATCAGTGAAGCTGGAAATGGCCAAGGCTGTGAGCCCATGTATTTAAGCGATTGTAAATCAACGTGAATTCCGGACTCTTCGAATACTTCGCGAATAACTGCTGCTTCGCAAGACTCACCTGCTTCCACAAACCCAGCCAGTGTTGATAGCCAACCTTCGGGCCACTCGAGCCTTCTGCCCAACAAAATTCTGCCAGCGAGATCTTCGACTGCAACGATCATCGCTGGCTCAGTTCGCGGGTACTGTTCAATTTCATCTTGTGGACACAGACGAGACCAACCTGCCATAGCAATTGCAGTTGCCTGTCCACAGCGCGGACAAAATTGATGTCCATCATGCCAAGTAGTCAGCGCGACAGCGGCAGTTGCCAAGCCAACATCAGTTGCAGAAAGTTGTGATCCGACATCTCGTAAGCTGGCCCAATTAACATCACTAAGTCCAACTTCGTCTTTCATAATTGCCAAGTAAGTGTGATCACTATCGGCGCCGAGAAGCAATGCAGCTTCTTTAGCTTGTGATGGCGTCATTTTTAGTGACCAAGGCTTAACCCAAACAATTGATAATTCATCCGTAACTGGAATGTTACGCTCATGCAGAACTAAAACTCGGGTGTTATCCGATGCCCAGGCTTGTTCAAACCACTCTGGGTTACTCCGAAGTTGAGCAGCCCGTTCCACGGTGAATCGCGCTAAGGGCAATTCGCTCATTAAGGTATCCACAAAAAGCGATCCTACGCTTAACCGCGTAGTCTGCAGATATGAGAGTTCTGACTTGGAATTTGCTGCATGGAATTGCTTTAACTGCCCCAGATTCAGCCCCAAGTTTGTTCCAAGTTGCAAGTGAACTAACTGCAGATCTAGTTGGCTTACAAGAAGTAGATCGCGAACAGCCACGAAGTAACCACGAGCATCAAACTCAAGTTGTTGCCCAGGCAATGGGCTTAGCGCACTGGATATTTGCTCCTGCAATCGTTGGGACTCCCGGTGAATCATGGGAGAGCGCCACTGATTCACATCTGCATCACCATGACAGTGCAGACCATGGAGATTTGCAGCCGCATTATGGAGTTGGATTAGCTTCGCGATATCCATTTCATAACATCGAAGTTATGCGATTTAAGGCAGCCCCGATTTCACTTCCGCTAGTAATTCCAGGTAACCCAAAACCACAAGTAATCAAAGTTGCTGACGAACCACGCGTAGCTATTATCGCCGATGTAACTACACCTACGGGCGTCGTCACCGTGGCCACTACCCACTTAAGTTTTGTACCTGGCTACAACGTCAAGCAAATTCGAAAGTTAACAAAGTATTTGGCACTACGCCCTAATCAAGTTCTAATTTTCGGTGATTTTAATTTACCTGGAAAAATCTCTGCACTAGTGACTCGATGGGATTCCTTGGCAGCTTTGCCGACATACCCAACATTTAACCCACGAGTGCAATTTGATCATGTGCTCGCTAAGGGTTACTCACAGGAAAGTGTTGAGAGAGCGCGCAGTACTGCGCAAACTAAAGCGCTAGCCATCAGTGACCATTGCGCTTTAGTTGTTGACGTTTCTTAGATCAACTCAGCTAACTGCGCTAACGACAATAAATTCTCTGGTTTCTCAATCACTTGATCGGCCACGTAGTAAAAAACCGCTTCAACGCTTTCATCAGAAACTCCCAGTGCTTGGGCGGCAGCTTGTCGATAAATACTTAGCTGCAATGAATTTGCTGAACCGGGCTTGCCGGTTTTCCAGTCAACTACTAACCAGCGATCCATTGCGGTTGGATCAGCACTGGTGCCAGTAAATAACGCATCTAACCGACCACGCAAAGTTCGACCGTTAATGGAAAGGGCAAACGGTAGTTCCAGGGACTTAGGTGTGCGGTCAAAAAATGGGCCGGCTTCAAATGCCTGTTTGAGTTCAGCCAGCTGCTCATCCGAATAGATTTCATCATCCATTGCGCCAGTCAAACTCTCGGCATCAATTAGCGCGCGCTTTCCATAGAATGTTTCAACCCAAGAGTGAAACACCGTGCCGCGGTCTGCGGCGCTGGATGGCTTGCGTGGCATCGGTCGAACTAAAGTTTTTAAGAATGCATCCGCATCCTGATTCAGCGCGATCAGTTGACTTGCCGAGAGTGAAGCCGGAAGTCGCACGAGGCGTTCATCTGCTTCGTAGGCGTGAGCCTGACCAACTATCGCTGCCAAATCTGCTTCCCAAATCGCAACTTGCTCCTGCTGCTCATTAGTTAAGTCAATGACATTATGTGGTTTGGCGATTGCTTGCTGCACTAAATCTGCAGTAGCTCGAATTCGACTTCGAGTCTTCGAATCTAGAGTCGCTGGCCACATTAGGTAGGTAACGTTTTCGAGTAATGGATTTTTCGTTTCAGCTTCTGGTGCTGAAGTCCAAATGCCTTGGTGTGTTGCCTGGTCGTGCAAATCAACTAAGAAATCACTTGGGCCACGTGGCTTGGCTTGCGTTGGTCCCCACCACGAACCACTCGCAATCACCTTTTGCTGCGCTCGAGTCACAGCGACGTAGGCAAGTCTGCGCTCGTCGGTGGTTGCCAACGCAGCAGCAGCCTCGGTATAGGCCTTGAAGTCCACGCCTCGCGGTCCTGCAGGGCTTGGGAACTGTGGCAGTAGTGGATTGATTGGAGTAGTTAGCGCATCTGGCGGAATCCGGAAAGCATTTCTTGGCCAGTGCCGATCTTTTGGAGCTGACGGAAACACCCCAACAGTTAAGTCAGGTATAACTACAACAGGAAACTCAAGGCCTTTGGATTTGTGAACTGACATCACAATGACCGCATTGTCACTTAGTGTTACTTCCGCTTCGACTAAGGAATTAAATCTTTGACCAGTGCGCAAATACTCCAGAAATGCAGCCACGCTTGAATCGCCTTCGAGATTTCGATAGCTGCCCGCTAAATCAATTAAGGCTGCTAATCGATCGAAATGCGTTGAGCCTTCGGGTGAATTAGTTGCCATTGCTTCAGTGCCAATTCCAGTTACGCGAATTATGCGACTAATTAAATCAATGGCCGATTCGTTGCAATAGCGACGAAGCATGCGAAGTTGCCCTGCTAACTCCATCATTCGAGCGCGAGCATCGAGTGAATAAGGTAAACCGTCTTCGGGAGCAACTAATTCCAAGGCATCTAACAAGCTGACGCGTTGTGATTTGTCAACGGCTGAAACAATATGATCTAACTGAACTTCGATTGACGTGCCTTCGGCAACATCGACGCGAGTTAACTCACCCGCATGCCTGCCAAGTATGGCTAAGTCTCGTGCTCCGATTTGCCAACGCGGGCTCAGCAGAATGCGAGCTAGTGCCGAATTCGCAGTCGGATCATAAATTGCCTCTAAGTAGCTAACTACGTCGCGCACTTCTGGCAAATTAATCAAAGCACCTGGGTCTACGACTTGCACTGGAATTCCACGAGCCTCAAGTGCTGCAACATAATGTCCAGCGTTCTTTTTCTCGCGCAGCAGCACGGCAACTTCATTCCAGCTCTTAACAGGTTTTAAGTTGGCAACTTGATCGCATATCCAATTGACTTCATCCATGAATGTTGGCAGTAGCGCAGTATGAATTTCGCCTGGTGTGAATGCAGAATCTGCAGTTACCAGTTCCACGATTTCAGGATGGATGGATCGCAAGTGATCGCTTAGTTTGTTTGCTGCTGCCAATATGTTCTTACCGGATCGACGATTAGCAGTTAAGTTAAAAACCAATGCGGGTTGCATTCCTGATGCGGTGTATCGCATGAAGTCAGTTTTGAAATTTCCCATATTTGAAATTTCTGCCCCGCGCCAGCCATAGATTGCCTGGCATGGATCGCCAACCGCCATCACCGGATGACCAGCACCAAATAATTCTTGGAGTAATACTTTTTGTGACAGCGAGGTGTCTTGGTATTCATCTAGCAACACCACTTGATACTGCGACTTAAGCATTTCTCGCATGGTTTCAGAAGTCTGGGCGGCTTGCGCGGCCAGTCGAATTTGATCTGAATAATCAATTACATCGTTGGCCAGCTTGGCGCTACGGAAATCCAAAACTAGCTGCGCTAATGCAATTCGCTTTCGACAAGTCTTGATCATGTCATGCGTTAACTCTTGCTTTTTTTCTAAAGCGTCAAGTCCAGATAGTCGCTTAGCATCATGTTCGATAAGCGAATTTGGATCTACCAAATAGTTTGAGCAATTTTCATCCAGCTTGAGCAGCTCGGTTACGGCAACCGTTGGACTGTATCCAAGTTCGCCCAAATCTTGGCTAGTCCCACAAACTACGCGCATAGCAAGCTGATAGCGAGTGGCATCCACAACTACACGAGCATCTGGTTCCATCCCTAGGCGCAGGGCATGCTCTTTTAACAGGCGCGAGCCAAATGCGTTGTACGTGGAAATGATTGGTTCGCCAAAATCTACGTGAGCCGAATCCTGTGGCAGATAAGTAAGCGCAGCTGGCAAGAATTTACGAACACGATTGAGTAACTCATTGGCTGCCTTGGTGGTAAAAGTTAATCCCAAGATTCGATCTGGGGCGACTTGTTGCGTCATGATCAACCACGCGATTCTGCCGGCCATCACGGTTGTTTTTCCAGTTCCCGCACCGGCAACGATCATGCTTGGTTCTAGCGGTGAAGTAATGGCCTCGAGTTGTTCTTGGCTCGGTGCAAATCCTAAAACTTTTGCTAAGTCAATTACGGTTACCTCAGTCACGACAACACCTGCTTACCTTCAGGCGCAGCTGGACACAACATCCGGACTTTACATAATTTGCATTTTTGTTCTTCGTACTTGGCTTCGTAGCTCTCATCTAGGACGACAAGTGCAGCCTGCCCAATTCGTTGCGTTAGTGAAGTCTGGGAATTTTCATCATGTGACTCAGGCGTGACTTGCTGCACTAAAGCTGCATCCGGATTATCTTTTTCGCTGACACGTAATTGAATTAGCGCAGCGCCCTGCACATTTTGGTTCGTATCTCGCTTTTGAATTTCGTCGTTTTGCGTGTAATTACCGTGCTCGAGCAAGTACGTGTACAAAGCCAGTTGGACATCTTTTTGGAGATCAGCCCGCTTTTTGGATTCTTTACTGGTTTTGAAATCAAAAACCATGACTCCATCTTGGGTAAATTCAATTCGATCTGCTCTGCCCTTTATGGCAACCGATACTTCACGCTCAGTACCATCCGGTTGCACTACATTAACTTTGGTTTGAAATGTAAGTTCAGATTCAGTCACACTTGCGTTTACATTATGAGCCAGCAGCCACGACAAAAGTCGAACGGATGCATCATGGGCAGCTTGGCGCTCTCGAGTCGATTCCCACGTTGCTTCGTAACCCATTCCAGACCAAAGTCGATCTAGCTGTTCATCGATTGCTGTTATGTCACTTGGGATATCTCCCGCAGATAATCCCTGGGCGATTGTATGCAATGCGTTACCAAAAACCATGGGCGTTGCAGATTGCGAGATTGCATTTAGCTTGCGCTCCAAGAACCATTGCGCTGGGCAATGTTCAATGGCAGTGATTCCAGATGCTGAAATTGCTACCTGAGGATTAATAGGTCGTGAGTTCTCAGTTGGTTCGAGAGCTCCCCACCACTGCTGTGGGTTGGCGTGTGCAAATAGCGAGCCAAAATTAGTCGCCATGTGTGCGAGTTGATTAGCTGCAGCTAAGCGCAATGCCTGGGGTGAATCTACGTCAGCAACAGTGCGACGCAAATGCGCAATTAAGCCTTCGGAACTTAATGGCCGCTTTGGTCGTCCGAAATTATGAGCTGGGGCAAGGGTGGAAAGTTTAGTTGTGATGTCAGCTATAAATCGTGTTGGCGATACTCCGTCATCTCGAATTGAAGTATCTGTTGCTGTAATCAACAATGTTTGCATTGCGCGAGTTATCGCTACATAAAACAATCGTCGCTCTTGAGCAAGTAGTTCGCGCATAGTTAACGGCATCAACTCCACGCCTGGTCCGATGCGATCTGATTGCAACAACGTCTGATGTTGTCGTAAGTCTGGCCATAGTTCTTCTTGCGCACCTGCTACAACTACAAACTTCCATTGCAAGCCTTTTGCTCGGTGGGCAGTTAATAGTCGAACGGAATCATTACGGACATCATTTTCGGCAAGTGCCTCAGCTGGTATCTCTTGGGCTTCAATTTCATCCAAGAAATTAGTTAAATCTTTGCCACGACCGCGAGCTACGAAACGATTGGCAAGGTCAAATAAAGAGCAGATCGCATCTAAGTCGCGATGTGCCCTAGTACTCGATGGGCCAAAGCCAAGTGCTTGTTCCTGTAACTTGGCTGGCCACGACGTGCCCTGCCAAACCGACCAAAGCACTTCGTGCGGACTTGCACCATTGCTCATTTGATCGCGGGCAGCTTGCAAGACGGTGCCTAACAACTTGATTGCGGAAACCACTGTGTCATGTCTGCCTGGTGGGACATCTAATAACAGTTTTGGATCCATTAGAGAATTCGCAATCAGTACCATGGCTGGTCGAGGCGCACGTTCGATAGATCTATCTGCAGCCCGTAGGTAACTGCCGAAGCGACGCAAGTCAACCGGATCCACTTTTGCTAATGGGCCGCTGAGTAGGTCAGCGACTACTTCGGCTGTGGCATAACGCGGGTTGTCAATTACTCGCAACGCGGTGACTAATGGCGATACCGCTGGATCTTGATGCAGTGGTATTTCGTCTGCCGCTACTTCTACTGGAATTCCAGCAGCTACAAATGCCCGGTAAATAGTTGGGATTGAAACGACCGCAGACCTAACAATCACCGCAAAGTCAGACCAATTTAGTTCACTTGTTGCGTGAGCGCGCGCAATTACGTCAGCGATGTGTGCAGCTTCGGCCCCTGGTGAGTCAAAAGTTTGGATTGAGATTTCCCCGGAAAGTTTCGCATCACATTTTGGATTACGGTGCACTTCAATATCTTTTGGATTAAAGCCAGCAGGCACCCGATCCCCAATTACTGCGCTGGCTGCTGCGCGAAGGTCGCTGCCAAAACGACGACAAGTTGAAAGCACCACATTTGTGGCTGGCTGACCAAAAACGGTCTCGAATTCAGATTCAAAGTTTCGAATGCCAGATTCATCAGCACCTCGGAATCCGTAAATAGCTTGATCGACGTCGCCCACAATTACTAATGCGCTATCTGCGTTTACCATCGCCTTTAAAAGTGCAACTTGTCCCGGATCGGTATCTTGATATTCGTCTACGTAAATTGCTTTGAAAGTTTTATGTAAATATTCCTGCACGTCAGGTCGGTGGCTTAAAAGCACTGCGCGATGAATTAGTTCTGAATAATCTAAAACACCTTCGGCATCCAAAACATCCAAGTACTCGTTCATGAATACCCCGATCGACGACCAGGTAGCTCGACCGGTACTCCGGCCTAACGTAATTAAATCTTCGGGATCCATGATGTGTGATCGAGTGCGCGACATAACTGCGCGAATCTCTTCAGCAAGTCCACGAGTTCCAACTGCAGGCATCAATTCTTCTGGCCAACTTAATCTTTGGTCGGAAATAGCGTCTGCGAAAAGTTGTCGAGCTCTTACTTGTTGTTCTGGACCTGAGAGCAATCTGGTAGCAGAGACATAGGCTTCATCAGATTGGAACTGACGTACCAAGGAATAGCAAAACGAATGAAATGTGCTTACTAACGGAACTACGCCGCCGCCCACCGCAGCAGTTACTTGATCTCGCCAATCAATGGCCGCGCGTCTACCGAAAGTTAATCCCAATACTTGATCTGCTGATAACGCATCTGGTCCCATCAGGCGCGCTGCCATCGCAGCTACTAATGTCGTGGTTTTTCCAGTCCCAGGACCAGCAAGAACTCGCATGGCGCCGTGCTTGTGATTCACAACGCGTATCTGGTCAGCATCAAGCGCGGGTGGCTGATATGGAGATGCCGGGGTTTGATCCAAGATTAAGCGAGTCATTGCTCCTTATTCCACCACGTACCAGTGACAAATCAGCCGTCGGCTTTCGCATTCCTGAAAAATTCAGGCAAGATTGGAAGGGTAGGCATCGTTAACTGAACTATTGATTGGGGAATGTCCGTGGTACCACAGGCAGCAACCTCGACGTTAGTTATCGAAGATGCGGTTTTGGACCGGCGACTTCGTCGACCGGCGGACTTGGCCCGCTTTGCTGTAACGATAATTGCAATCGCGACCGTTGGATTATTGGCATATGTAGCGCAAGGCACTACAACAGGTATCGAGCAAGATATTGCCCAAGGTGCCACTCGCCTGCCTGCGCCGCTAATTTTGATCACGAACCTTGTCAGTGGTTTTGGCGCTTTAATATTCCCCGCCGTAGTTGCGCTAGATCTTTTGATCCGCCGGCGCACGCGTCAATTAGTGGAATCGATCGGTGGCTTACTTGCCACAGTGCTAATTCTTTCCATCGCTTCCTGGACATTGATTCAATCGGATTCAGCTCGCTTGCTCTTGGCATTTGCCGGAACTATTGATCCCGCTACTGCTGTGCCATTCAATGTTGTTATCGGTGGCCTTGCTGCATTTACAACTGTCGCGCGAATTATGTCTCGACCACGTTGGAATGTTTTAGCCGGAATAGTTTTGGGATCAATAGCCCTAGCCGACATTCTCGGTGGTGGCGTAACTGCAGCTGGACTTGGCGTATCGCTTCTCGCAGGTTGGGCAACCGGGTTGCTGATTCGATACTTACTTGGAACTGATACCACTCGACCATCTGGAAACGAAATTGCAAAAGCACTCGGTGCTTTGGGCCTGCCACTAACTTTGCTGCGCGCTGCTGAAGTTTTGGAATCTGGCCGTCGATATGACGCAAGCACCACAGACGGGCAACGCATTGACTTAATTGTTTTAGATCGAGATCTCGAAGGTGCTGGATTAGCTCAAGCCATTTATCGATCAGTCCGGTTGCGCGATGACACAGGTGGCTCGGGAACTTCTATGCGGCGCAGGCTAGAACGCATTGCCCTTAACAGCTGGGCAATTTCTACTGCAGGAATTTCAACCCAGCATTTAATTGCAGTGGCTGAAGTTGGACCAGATGCGGCGGTACTTGCATTTGAGCATGTGCCAGGCAGAACTTTTGAAGCAACTGGACATCGCTTAGGTGATGCGGAGTTAGCCGGTGCGTGGGAAATCGTGAGAGATTTACAAGCTGCACAAATTGCCCACCGCGCACTCATTGCTACAAATTTCTTGCAGGCAAATGATGGTCGCGTTTATGTGCGCGGCTTGGAAGATGGCACGGTTGCCGCATCCGATGTTTTGTTGCGCATTGACTTAGCCGAAGCCCTTGTCACGCTATCTCTAGCGGCGGATCCAGCACGCGCGATACAGGCTGGGCGCGTAGTGCTTGGAGATGTCGGTTTAGCTCGAGCGCTTCCAGCGTTGCAACCGGTTGCGCTGTCTCCTTACACACGTGGGCTATTAAAAGAAAACCGCGACTTGCTAACAACTTTGCGCGCCACAATTTTGAACAACTTACCGGAAACCGAAGTTGAGCAAATTGAAATTGAACGAGTTAAGCCACGCACTTTACTAACAATCGTTGCTGGGTCTATCGCTGCATATTTATTACTAACGCAACTTGGAAAAGTTAATTTCATCGAGGTATTCCGTGCTGCGGATACAAAATGGTTACTAATTGGACTCGGATTCTCTGCGGTAACTTATGTAGCAGCAACTTTGGCGCTCTCGGGTGTTGTACCAGAGCGCTTGTCATTTTGGAAAACTTTTCAAGCCCAGTGGGCAGCATCATTTGCCACATTGGTTGCGCCACCTACCTTAGGATCAGTCGCGATTAACATTCGTTATTTATCTAAGCAAGGTATGCACTCTGCGTTAGCTGGAGCTAGCGTTGCAGTTGCTCAGGCACTTGCATTTTTTAGCCACATTGCACTGCTATTTATCGCAGTTATTGTGGCTGGTACCTCAAGTGACTTCACATTTAGGCCACCTCGCACCGCCATCATTGGGTTCTTGGTAATAGCGCTTTCGGCTTCGGTATTACTAACCATTCCTAAAGTTAGGCTTTGGGCCACAGAAAAAGTGCAACCAATTTTTTCCCAAGTTGTGCCACGGTTGTCTTCACTTGCTAATCAACCAGCGAAGTTAGCTACTGGCGTTTTTGGTGTGCTGTTGTTAAATGTTGCTTACTGTATGTGTTTGGTCGCATCAGTTCGAGCTTTCACACCAACTGGATCTGTGGCTGCCATTGCTTTGGTGTACCTAGCTGCATCGGTAGTTGGTCAAGCTGCGCCAACACCAGGTGGTTTGGGCGCTGTCGAGGCTGCCGTCGCCGCAGGTTTAACTGCAACTGGAATTGATCCAGGCGTAGCAATTTCGGCCACCCTAGTTTTCCGACTTTGGACATTCTGGGTGCCAACTATTCCAGGCTGGCTTGCGTTCCAAAACTTACAACGAACTGGCGATCTTTAGTAAGAAGGTTTATCCGGTTCGATTTGGCTTACCCAAGCTAATACCCCGCCGCCAACGTGAATTGCATCTTTGAAGCCAGCACCCTTAACGGCTGCTAAAACTTCTGCAGAACGACCACCAACTTTGCAATGTAAAACAATTTGCTTGTCGTTTGGCAACTTAGTTAATGCATCACCCATTAGGAATTCATTCTTTGGAATTAGCACTGCGCCGGGAATGCTCACGATGTCGTACTCATTTGGTTCCCGCACATCGATCAATATGAAATCTTTTTCACCGCGCTCGCGAGCCTTAAGCATTTCATCTAATTGCTTAACGTTAATTGTTGAATCAACGATTGCTTCGGCTGCCTCAGTAGATACCGCGCCACAAAAAGCTTCGTAGTCAATCAATTCCGTCACAGTTGGATTCGTGCCACATACTGCGCAAGCTGGATCTTTGCGAACCTTGATTTTGCGATAAGTCATTTCAAGTGCGTCATAGACGATTAGTGAACCAACTAATGGATCGCCAATACCGGTTAGCACTTTGATTGCTTCTGTTACTTGGATGGATCCAATCGAAGCGCAAAGCACTCCAAGCACTCCACCTTCAGAGCACGAAGGCACCATTCCCGGTGGTGGTGGCTCTGGATACAAGCAGCGATAGCAAGGGCCATGCTCTGACCAAAAGACACTTGCTTGTCCATCAAATCGATAAATAGAACCCCAGACATACGGCTTATTCAAAAGCACACAAGCATCGTTAACTAAATATCTAGTTGCGAAGTTGTCAGTACCGTCAACGATTAAGTCATACTGCGCGAACAGCTCCATGACATTAGTTGAATCTAGTCGCACTTCGTGTTTGATCACATTTACATATGGATTAATTCCTTTGACAGTGTCAGCGGCGCTATCAACTTTTGGACGATCAATATCACTTTGGCTATGAATGATTTGGCGTTGCAAGTTTGATTCATCAACAGTGTCAAATTCCACAATGCCTAAAGTGCCAACACCAGCAGCAGCTAAGTACATCAAAGCTGGACTGCCTAAGCCGCCTGCACCTACGCACAAAACTTTTGCATTCTTCAAGCGTTTCTGGCCAGCCATACCAACATCAGGAATGATCAAGTGTCGGCTATAGCGACGCACCTCGTCCACAGTTAACTCTGCAGCTGGCTCCACCAATGGGGGCAATGACATCTGGACTCCTTAAAACTCAACTAGTACTATCAAACCCTGTTTTTGCCACTCGCGTTTCCACGGGCTTGGAACTGGACAGTAATCGCAAGGACTTCGCAAAAGCCTTAAGCGTAAAAGGCAAATTCCAACATCCAAAAGGACAGGTAGATGCAAATCCTTTAGTCTTACAGGCATGGAAGAAATCCCGTTTTTTAGCGACACTCTCGCGCGACCTGGCGCGGTTAGCAATACAACGGGCCATAAATTACAGGCCCGCCGCTCCAACATCATGACGGCTGGCCTTGAGATTTTTTCCGAAAAAGGTTTTCACGCAAGTTCCATGGATGATATCGCAGACCGAGCAGGCGTCAGTAAGCCTATTTTGTATCAACATTTTTCCTCAAAACAGGAACTTTACTTAGGTGTTCTCGATGAACGCGTTGAAGTAATCGTGTCGCAAGTAACAAATGCAATCGAAGCAAGTACTGGAAATAAAGCACGCCTTGAAGCCGCGATCTCTTGTTATTTTAAATTAGTTGATGATGCCGATCATGGGTATCGATTAATTTTTGAATCAGATTTCACTACAAATCACGAAGTCCGGGCGCGAGTTGAAGATGTAATTTCGCAAGTTTCTCGGGTTATCGGTACCGAAGTAATGCGCCAGACCGGAATGTCTATGGGTGAGGCAAACATTCTTGCCGGTGGACTTTGTGGCATGGCGCAGGCTGCATCCTGGCGCTGGCTAAGACTTGGTCGCCCTATTCCAATAGATCAAGCCATAGCGCAGACTTTAGATTTGGCTTGGAATGGACTTGGCGCAGTAAACACGCAAGTTAGTTCGCCGCAAGCAGACATCCTGCACCTAGAAGATCGCATTGGTTAACGTAGACTTTCAGCATCAGCTATCAAGGAGTCAGTAAGTGGAAATTCGAATCGGTATCCAGCACGCAAATCGCGAAGTTGTTTTAGAAAGTAACGACACAACTGCTTCGGTAAAGAAAGCAATCGACGCTGCAATGTCTGCCGGTTCAGTTTTGACTTTAACTGACGATAAGGGTCGCACTGTTATTGTTCCAGGCGACAAAATTTCTTTTGTAGAAATCGGTATCCAAGCAACCGGTCACGTAGGTTTCGCAACTACTTCTTAATTTTGGGAAGTTTTTTGATGTGTTAGGACGCGAGTCCTTACTGGTTGCGCAGCAGCGCAACCAAAATAAACACAGTATCTATTGGGATGTCTTAGGTTTAGCTAGCTGGACCTCAATGGTTGCGCTACTGCGCAACCAAAATAAACACAGTATCTATTTTGATGTCTTAGGTTTAGCTTGCTAAACCTAAGACATCCATTCTTTTTGCGTGGCCAACTGTCAATCGATTAACCATGGCAGTTAGTTCGGTAGCAGTCATATTTACTTCACCCTCAGGTGGCCGTAGAAATAATTCTTGTAATGCCGGTCGAGATGCTGCCACTAGCGTTGCCTGGCTAATCATTTCGCCCATCAGGCGTCGACCCCAAAGTGCCAACCTGCCGGAAACTTTAGGGTCTTGCGTGATTGCATCTCGGATTCGTTCAATTGCAAAATCCGCATGACCCACATCTGACAAAACTTCAGAAACTAACGTAGCTGTCGCTGAATCCATGTGAGATGAAATTTCTCGATAGAAATCATTTGCAATTCCATCACCGACATAAGCCTTCAACAATCCTTCAAGCCAATCTCGCGGTGTCAGAGTGTTGTGAAATTGATCAAGCGCAGATACAAACGGTTGCATTGCAACTATCGGGTCAGAACCTAGCGAAGTTAAATGCGCAGATAGCTGCTCATAGTGCGCAAATTCAGCAGCTGCCATTTCGGCCAGGGCTGCCTTGTCAGCCAAAGTAGGCGCCAGGCTGGCATCAGCGGCAGTGCGCTCAAAAGCCACTAACTCGCCATATGCCAGGACGCCTAGAAGGTCAATTACTGCAGGACTACTCACAACGCTTAAGGGTAGGCGATATACGGGTACGATTGAAGTCGGCCACGAAAATGTGCGTGTTTGCCTATATCTACCAGGAGTTTTCTCATCGCTAGTTTTGCCGATCTCGGCGTTCCCCAGGACATCTGCTCGGCATTAGCCAGCAAGGGCATCATTGATGCTTTCCCCATTCAAGAAATGACTTTGCCGCTGGCTATGGCTGGCCAAGACCTAATCGGACAAGCAAAAACTGGAACTGGTAAGACTTTGGGATTTGGTATCCCGTTGCTAACCCAGGTAATCACTCCTACAAATCCGCAGTGGGCTGAATTTAAAAATGCTGGCAAGCCACAGGGTTTAGTCATTGTTCCGACTCGTGAATTGGCAATCCAAGTCGCCGCAGACTTAGAAACTGCTGGCAAGAACATGGGTGCTCGCGTATTGAGTCTGTATGGCGGTAAGGCCTACGAACCGCAAGTAGAAGCTCTCAAGAATGGTGTGGAAGTTATCGCCGGTACACCAGGGCGATTAATCGACATGATCAAGCAAGGCCACTTAGATTTGAGCGCTATTAAAGTTTTGGTTTTGGACGAAGCCGATGAAATGCTCGACATGGGTTTTTTGCCAGACGTTGAAACTTTAGTTAGCAAGACGCCAGCAAGTCGCCAAACCATGTTGTTCTCGGCAACTATGCCAGGACAAATTGTCGCACTTGCTCGCCGATACATGACACAGCCAACTCACATTCGTGCGACTGACCCAACAAGTGATTCCTCTATCGTTGATGCAATCGAACAACATGTTTGGCGCTGCCATCAAATGGATAAGCCAGAATTAGTTGCTCGTGTCTTGCAAGCTGAAGGCCGTGGCTTAACCATGATTTTCTGTCGAACTAAGCGCGTGGCGGGAAACTTAGCGGAAGATTTAGCCAACCGTGGCTTTGCATCTGCCGCAGTTCACGGCGACTTGGGTCAAGGCGCGCGCGAACAAGCACTACGCGCTTTCCGCAGCGGCAAAGTTGATGTTTTGGTAGCAACAGATGTTGCCGCCCGAGGTATTGACGTAGCTGACGTGACTCACGTAATTAACTACGAATGTCCAGATGACGAAAAAACTTATTTGCACCGTGTTGGCCGTACTGGTCGCGCCGGCGCATCCGGTGTCGCAATCACTTTGGTTGACTGGCAGGACATTAATCGTTGGCAAATGATCAATCGCATGCTTGGCATGGCATTTAATGATCCAATCGAAACTTATTCATCGAGTGATCACGTCTACATTGGTTTAGGTATCCCAGCCGGAACTACCGGGGAGCTACCAGGTTCGGCTCGCACGCGCGAAGGATTAGCTGGCGAAAAACTTGAAGACTTGGGCGAGACTGGTGCAAATAAAGGTAGGCGCAGTAATTCAAGTAGGCCACAAACCAGCAAATCTAGTGCTGCCAAAAAGTCATCAAGTAGTTCCAAGCCGGTAGCTGCAAATTCAAGTTCAGCTCCAGCGGCAAAACCAAAAGAGCGCGCACCTCGACAACGCAATCGCACGCGCAGCAGTCAAAAAGACGCTTAAGCTAAAGCACTTACTCTTTTCCACAGCGACATTAATTCGCGCTCTAGATAATCATTTAATTGATTGGCATCAAGTGCAGCAAGCGCGCTAGCTAGAACTGGTTCACCAATCATTAAGTGAATTCTTGGGCGATGAAACACTTTGCTGAGCGCCTGCAAAATACTGCGCTCCACACTTCCGGATCCAAGTTTCCTAGTGTCATGATGCGCAATTGGCACAATAGGCATGGCAACTGACTTGGCTAAGGCAGCTGCGCCCGGTCGCCAAGCGCGAGGCGACGCTTCCGCATTAATCTGCACATCACCTTCGGGATACATCAGAACCACTTCATTATTTTTGAGTGCATTTCTAGCAGCGCGATATGCACTACGGCCATCATGTTGATCAGTTGCAATTATTCCACTGCCAGTAACGATCTGCTTTGCCAAAGGAAAGTTCCACATATCAGAAGTTCCAACTGGACGTAAGTGTCGACGATGCGAACAAGCCGCTTTACATGGCCCATCAACTGTGAAGCCGAGTTTGTGCAAAGTTCCAACAACCACGACAACATCAACAACAGTGGTGTGATTCACCACGATCATGGCTGGTCCTGGCTGATCCAAAATTGCCAGATTTTCCTGGCCATGAATTTCAATTTTTGTTAGGCGACGAGCAAGCGCTGCAAGAAATGTTCCTGGCTGACCTCGCATAACTTCACCTTACTTTAAATAGTTACATCCGAAACTAAGCAACAGGTTGTGCGCCAGTTATCTCGACCAGTGACCCACACATAAACGCAGCTTCTTCCGAAGCTAAGAATGCAACGAGCGCAGCAACTTCATCTGGTCGTCCGACGCGACCAAATGGAACTAGCGCATCCAAGTCCGCAATAGTGCGACCGGATCGCTTAGCGCCAGCTTCGAGCATTGGAGTATGAATTTCACCTGGGCATACTGCATTAACTCGCACGTTATGCGGAGCATAATCTCGGGCTAAGTTTTGCGAAAATGATGCAACTGCAGCTTTAGTTACGTTGTAACCGATGCAATTGGGTGCTGGGTGCAAACCCCATTGTGATGCGGTATTAACTATTGCTCCCCCGCCACCTGCAATCATGTGCGGTAGTGCAGCTCGGCATAAGTGAAACATAGCGTTGATGTTTACGGCAAATAAGTCATTCCAGTCCTGAACACTTAGATCCAAAATATTCCCGCGTCGCATGATGCCTGCGTTGTTTACCAACACATCTATTTGGCCCCGCAGTTTAAATACTTGGGCAATCAAATCTATGCAGGCTGCTTCACTTGAAATGTCAGCTGGTAAAGCAATCGCAGCACCGCCACTTGCCGTGATATCAGCAGCTACCTTTGTCGCATTTTCAGCATTGGTGTCAGTAACAACTACAAATGCACCTTCGCTCGCTAGTCGTTGACAAATCGCAGTGCCAATTCCACCTGCGCCTCCGGTGACAATTGCAGTCTTTCCAGTGAATCGAATTGCTTGGCTCATTGCATTTTCCTTTGCGTGTAACTAGTAGCCATAACTTACTAGGTCTGTAAATCTTGGCCTTGAGATGAATATCCCGTGAAATCATAAGGAATTCAAGGTTTTACCCTAACAATGGATTCTTTAGATATGGCCTAGAACGGGTAATCTCGACAGGTGAGCACAATCCAAACCCGCATCTACCTAGCCCGATTGGCTGGGACTGCTGTATTTGACTCCGTGGGAGATCAAGTAGGCAAGATTCGTGATGTCGTAGTGACGGCCCGAAGTAATGGCCGCGCACCATCTGTGTTGGGTTTTGTAGTTGAAGTAGCACCGCGGCGACGAATTTTTGTCCCAATGGCTCGCATCACTTCAATCGAACCGGGCTCTGTGGTAACTAGCGGCGTGGTAAACCTACGCAGATTTGAACGACAGACCGAAGAAACTTTAGTAATTGCCGAATTACTTGATCGTCGAATCACACTTTTGGATTCTGCTGAGCAAGTTACTTTGCAAGACATCGGCATGTCACAAGAGCGCACGCGGGACTGGACAATTTCTCGACTATTTATTCGTAAAGCTGCTACTAGCTTTGGTCGTCGTGGCGAAACTGTAACTGTTGAGTGGAGCGATGTCACTGGACTATTTACCGAGTCTGCGCAGCAACCTGTTGATTCCCTGTTGGCATCAATTGAAGAGATGCGCCCAGCTGACCTGGCGAATTTGCTACAAGAATTGCCGCAGAAGCGTCGACTCGAACTTATTAGTGGGCTTGATGTTGAAAAGTTAGCTGACGTTTTTGAAGAGCTACCCGAAGATGATCGAGTTGAAATTATGTCCGAACTTGGTTTAGAGCGAGCCCGCGATGTTCTGGAAGAAATGGATCCAGACGATGCCGCTGACTTGTTATCAGAATTACCGCCAGAGCAAGCAGAAGAATATCTCGGTGCTATGGAGCCTGATGAAGCCGAAGATTTGCGTCGACTATTGACTTATGACGACTTCAGCGCTGGCGGCATGATGACAACTGAACCGGTTGTGCTATCCACCGATGCCACAGTCGCCGAAGCTTTGGCTCGAGTGCGCCAAGCTCAGCTATCTCCTGCCCTGGCTTCGCAAGTGTATGTAACGCGAGCACCACTGGAAACCCCAACTGGAAAGTACGTTGGCGTGGCCCACGTGCAACGATTGCTGCGGGAGCCGCCATCAAGTTTGGTATCTGGAGTATTGGACACAACCCTTACGCCTATTGGCCCAGGCGCCCCACTGGGGCAAGTTGCCCGATATTTTGCAACTTACAACTTGGTCGCACTGCCTGTTGTAGACGAGAATGATCTTTTGTTAGGTGCCGTCACAATTGACGACGTAATCGACCATATGTTGCCGGAAGACTGGCGGGAAAACGAGATAGATGAGGAGGGCTGATCATGGCACGCAACGAACGACGAGGACCACGTTTGGATCAGCCGTTAGAGAGAGGCCGCTCCCTTCGTCCAACTGTTGATTCAGAAACCGCAGGCCGCGTAAGCGAGCGAGTTGCCCGATTCTTGGGCTCTTGGCGGTTCTTGGGCTACATGACATTTGTAGTTTTCAGCTGGCTACTTTGGAATATTTTTGCACCGAATGAATTTCGGGTTGATGCATTTCCATTCCTATTTTTAACTTTGGCGTTATCGCTGCAGGCCTCTTATGCCGCTCCGCTAATTTTGCTGGCACAAAATCGTCAAGCCGATCGTGATCGTGTGCAATTCCAAGAAGACCGGGATCGCACCGAACGTTTACTTGCTGATTCTGATTACTTGACTCGAGAAATCGCGTCACTTCGATTAGCGCTTGGTGAAGTAGTCACGCGCGATTACCTGCGCGGCGAGATTCGAGACTTACTAGAAGAACTTAAAGATTTGCAAGCCACTGATAAAAAGGATGATCCAAAAACTTCATGACTGTTAACCAAGAAGCCGTTCAAGCCGCACTAGCCACCGTAATTGACCCTGAAATCCGACGCCCAATTACTGAAATTGGGATGGTCAAAGATGTTTCAATTTCTGGTGGCGAGGTAACGGTAGGTGTTTACTTAACAATCTCTGCATGTCCGATGCAAGACACCATTGTTAACAGCGTCAAAGATGCAGTTTCAAAAGTCAGAGATGTTACAAGTGTTGTGGTTGAACTTGATGTCATGAGTCCGGAACAGCGCACTGCACTACGCGAGAAGCTACAAGGACCAACAAAAGAAATTCGCTTTAATCAACCAGGTTCACTTACTCGGATTTATGCAATTGCATCCGGTAAAGGTGGAGTAGGTAAGTCATCAGTAACCACTAACTTGGCAGCAGCAATGGCGAGAAATGGTTTAGCTGTTGGCATTGTTGATGCAGATATTTATGGACATTCGATTCCCGACATGATGGGAATTACGCAAGCACCCCTCAAAGTGGAAAACATGATCATGCCGCCGCAAGGTCATGATGTGCGAGTGATGTCGATGCTGCCGTTAAAGCCAAAAGGTCGACATGAGCCAGTTGCAATGCGCGGACCGATGTTACATCGTTACTTGGAATCATTCTTAAGTGAAGTTTGGTGGGGCGACCTAGACATTCTGTTACTTGATCTACCGCCAGGTACCGGTGACATTGCTATCAGTACTGCGCACCTACTGCCGCAGAGTGAATTAATAATCGTAACCACACCACAACCGGCAGCAGCTGATGTTGCAATTCGCGCCGGCATGCTAGCACCTCAAGTTAATCAGCGGGTCAGCGGCGTAATTGAGAACATGTCAGCGTTTGCCTGCCCACACTGTGGTGAACCAATCGACATGTTTGGCTCTGGTGGCGGAAAAATGGTCGCCGAAACTTTATCTGCAAATGTTGGACAAGAGGTTCCGCTGCTTGGCCGAATTCCATTTGATCCAGGCTTACGTGAAGGTGGAGATGCTGGCATGCCATTTGTGCTTTCCAATCCAACTGCGCCCGCATCAGTAGCCTTGATTGAAATTGCAGAAAAACTTGGGACGCGACCTAGAGGCCTAGTTGGTATGAACTTGGGAGTTACTCCAAGCCGCGATTAAGTTGCGTCGGGATCAAATACTGCATTGACTTGCCGGCTTGGCGAACTTGTTGTTCGCTTCGTTGGGGCAGTCATGGCGTTTGTCGCAATACCTCGTGGCGTCAAGCCGCGTAAATCTTTGGCTAAGTCAGTCACTACTTTGGAATCAACTGAATTAGTTAGCTCCGCAGTCGCAGTACTTGCTTTAGTTCGCAACATCTTTACGAATCGAGCAAATTGCGCGCTCATTTCAGGCAATCTTTCTGGTCCAAAGACAATCAGGCCAATCATGGCAATTACTAGAAATTCACCCCAACCAATATTCATAGTTTGAGTTTAACGCTTAATACTCTCGGCTAATTATGGTCCGAACCTAAAGTGACCTTAATAATTGAGCCATCTGAAAGTTCTAACTCGACCACGTCGCCCGGGTTTTTGGCGCGGATCCGCACCACAAGTTCAGTGCCATCACCAACTTTTACACCATCAATAGCAACGATAACATCGCCAGGTTTCAAAGTTGTTGTTGAAGCTGGGCCGCCAGGAACAATTTCTTGCACCAGCGCACCTGGTTTACTGTAATTAAGGTCAAGTTGAACGCCAATGATCGGATAGCTAGATTTTCCAGTTGCAATCAATTCTGTTGCAACTCGGCGTGCTTGATTAATTGGAATCGCAAAACCAAGTCCGATGCTGCCGCTTTGGCCAGATACTGAACCACCTGTAGTTGCGATTGCAGAATTGATTCCGATAACTTCCCCACGTGAATTAACTAACGGGCCGCCAGAGTTTCCAGGGTTAATTGCAGCATCCGTTTGAATTGCGCTGATGAATGACAAATCATTACTCTCGCCAGCAGTTACTGGTCGATTTAGCGCAGAAACGATTCCACTGGTAACTGTGCCGGTAAGTCCTAGTGGTGAACCAATTGCAATTGTGGCATCGCCAACTACTACGGAATCAGAATCCCCTAATGCAGCAACCGGCAAATTTCCACGATCGACTTTCAATACCGCTAAGTCATAAGACGCATCTGTACCAACTACGGTGGCGCTGGTTTGAGATTGATCTTGAAACGTAACCGTGATTTCCGCAGAGTCACCAGCACCTGTTGCCACATGGTTATTTGTCAGAATGAAAGATTCCTTGGCAGTACTTCTGATTACAAAACCTGAACCCGTGCCCGAGCTACTGGCAGATGTGACGTCAATTGAAACCACAACAGGAAGAACTGCTTGCGCAATTCCAGCGATCGAATCATCGGCACGGGGTGAAGTGTCGCCATTGCCAGCCGGAAGTGAAATCGGCGCCGAGGGGGCATTGCCGATCATTGAGGCACCCATGAAGCCAAGCATGCCTGCCAACAAGCCACTTATGACACCAGCAATGATTGCCTTCTTTACAGCTGGTGAAGCACTGGCTGGCAGGTCGCTAGAAACCTGGACAGGTGCTTGATATACCCAGGTTGGAGCTGGCGGTACCAAAGGTGCTGCAGGCACAATCTCGGTCGGCAGGTTCTGGGTGTCTTCAGGGGTCTGGGTCATAACCTAACTTTCTTGCGCGTGGAACGAATTTTCGAACTACCCCTATTCTCACCTATGAATCCGCGACCTTGCCAACTAAGCGACCATTCTTCACCAAATGCTTACAAGAGCCGTACGCTTGCTTTATGGCACCAACTGACCCACGAATTCTGGCAATCCACAGAGCCTCAACTGACTATGCCGAAACATGGGCTGGCGAAGATGGCGTTCGAGCACATGCTCGCGCCAAAGCTGCCGAAATTGGCTGCGTGGCAATGGGACCTGGGGCAGGCAGCATAGTTAGAACTTTGGCAGCTGCAATTGATGCAAAAAATGTTGTTGAAATTGGAACTGGCGCTGGGGTTTCTGCGCTGTGGCTTTTGGAAGGCATGAATCCTGACGGTGTTTTAACTAGCGTTGATGTTGAAGCCGAGCACCAGTTAATTGCCAAAGATGCTATTTCTCAAGCAGGCATAGCCGCCAATCGAGTTCGACTAATTAATGGTCGTGCTGGTGAAGTACTTGATCGCTTAACCGAATCTGCTTATGACATTGTTTTGATCGCTGGAAAACCAGTTGAATTAAGTGACCACATTGCACGTGCTTTAACTTTGTTGCGATCTGGTGGATTACTAATAATTGATCGCGCACTTTGGAATGACAAACTGGCTGACCCAGCTCAACGTGATCCAGATACCGTTGCAATGCGCGGTGCGATCGAAGGCTTAGCTAATAGCGAAGAATTTACTGGCTCGTTACTACCTGTTGGTGGCGGGCTGTTGGTGGCTGTTAAAAACTAGCCGGCGCTTGGGTAAAACTGGGCAGTGTTTATTGGGCAGTGTTTATTTATGCCAATACTTATTTATGCCTAAGAAATAGGCTTTGCCTATTTCTTAGTTGAATCCGTGAAACGGATTCAAACATAAGGCAGTGTTTATTTATGCCGAAAAGTAGCTAGCTACTTTTTCGGCATGGCACTTACTGTGTCTTTAAGAACAGCTCCCAGGTCTTTAACTTCCTGAGCATTAAGTTCAACTACTAAGCGTCCGCCACCTTCGAGTGGAACTCGAAGGACATATCCGCGACCTTCTTTAGGGCATTCCATTGGGCCGTCGCCAGTGCGTGGCTTCATAGCTGCCATTTTGGTCACCTTCCGATAAGTTTCGTGAATTACGCTTTAGTTCCTCTATTATCCCTTAAAAACAGGCCGTAACGAAATCCGGACAATTCCTGTAAACCCTTGCAAATAATGAGGTTTTTGGGGCTAAAACTGCCGCGAAATTAATAGCGCTTTAAAGCTTGCCTTGCTCAACAAGGTCGGCAAACTTTTCCAACGACTTACGCACGCCATAAACAAAACCAGGCTTAACTAATGTGAAGCCAATCTTGCCTAATAGGCCAAGTGGCAAGTCCAAGTCTTCACTCCAAATGAACTTAGAAGTCGATTCACTAGTTGCAATGACTTCAAAGGTGCCAGTTCCCCGAACTACTCGCCCGGTGTGCAGCACATCGCATTTAGTTGGTGGGTCCCAGGATGTGATTTCCATAGTGTCCAAGAACCCAATGCGCCAGATCCCCGTAAAGGCTTCAATCTGGCCACCAACGCCAGTGCCATCGCCATTAACAGGCCAAACTTTAGTTCCTAGCATCCAGTTACTTTGAGCCTGCCAATTAGTGATCGCATTCCAGACATTGATTGCTGGTGCTTGCACTAAAACTTCTAATTCGATGTGCTCCATTAACCGCGCAACCAGCTAAAGACCGTTTCTTCACATTTTTGTAATTGTGAAACCGGTACGAACTCATTGCGAGAGTGTGCCAAGCCAGGATCACCTGGTCCTAAATTAACGGCCGGCACTCCCATTGCAGAGAACCTCGCAACATCAGTCCAGCCAAACTTGGGGGCAACTTGCCCATTTACTCGAGAAACTAAATCTGCCAATGCAGGGCGATCCAGACCTGGCATCGCACCAGGTGCATTGTCGCTGAATTCAACCGTGAAGTCTTTGAAGGTATCGCGAATATGTTGTTCCGCGTCGGCACCACTTTTGTTCGGTGCGTAACGATAATTAACTTCAACCAAAGCTTGATCTGGAATTATGTTTCCAGCGATACCACCTGAGATAGAAACTGCATTCAAACCCTCGCGGTATTCCAATCCATCTATGAGTACTTTTGCTGGCTCGTAGGAATTCAGCGTTTCTAAAATCGCATTCAAATTATGGATTGCATTTTCGCCTAACCAAGATCTGGCACTATGGGCGCGCTTTCCGGAAGTCGAGATATTTGCGCGCAGCGTGCCTTGGCAACCTGCCTCAATGTTGGCGTTTGAAGGTTCCAGCAGCACTGCGATATCAGCCGTCAACCACTCGGGGTGCTCAGCCGCAATCAACGTTAGGCCGTTGCGGGAACTTTCGATTTCTTCACATTCGTAGAAGATATAAGTGACATCAAACTGCGGATTTTCGATTGTGGCAGCTGCACGGAATGCAACCGCTACCCCACCTTTCATGTCGCAGGATCCAATTCCAAACAACACGTCCTCGGAAACCGACGAGCCATCGCTGGGTAACTTTCCATCCTTGCTAATCAAAACTGCTTGGGCATTGTCTGCCACCGGAACGGTATCGATGTGACCGGCAACGATTACTCGGGAGGGTTTGCCAAGATTGGTTCGCGCAATTACAGAATTTTTGAAGCGAATCACTTCCAGCCAACTACATTGGCTCAAGGCCTGAAAAATCGAGGTTGCAATAACGTTTTCATCGCCCGAGACACTTGGAATATTGACCAAATCCGTGGTTACCGTAACTATGTCGGCGTGCGGGTTTAACGCTGCAATGTCCACACGACTACGGTAGTCCTGTAAGGCTTTTTTCACTACTTAAGCCCCCTATTGTGAGGAACGACATGAGCAATCGAATTGCATCCGCAACTGGATTAGCCACCTATTCTGGCGATGCCCTCTTGGATGCCTGGTACCCAGAACCAGCACTCGGAGCTAAGCCAGCTGCGGTAACTGGGCTGGAACGCGGTATCGATACTGACTCATTGCGTGGCGTGCGTGTTGAAGTAATTCACACCACTTCCAACCTTGATGAAGCTCCTGAAACTGCCGCAGATGCTTACCTACGACTACATCTACTCTCGCATCGCCTAGTTGTCCCGCGCACGATAAATCTTGATGGCTTATTTGGCTTACTTACAAATGTTGCATGGACTTCCCTTGGCCCAGTCGCCATTGAAAATGTAACTCAGGTGGCAATTAACGCGCGAGCTAAAGGTGTCTACTTAAATGTTTTTGGGATCGATAAATTCCCTCGCATGCTCGACTACGTAGTGCCAAGTGGTGTCCGAGTAGCAGACGCAGACCGAGTTCGCCTTGGCGCTCATTTAGCTGCCGGTACCACAGTTATGCACGAAGGCTTTGTGAACTTTAATGCTGGCACGCTCGGAGCCAGCATGGTTGAGGGTCGGATTTCCGCTGGCGTAGTTGTTGGTAATGGTTCTGACATTGGTGGCGGTGCCAGCATCATGGGCACACTTTCTGGTGGTGGCAAAGAAGTAATCACAATTGGTGAAAATTGCTTAGTCGGCGCTAATGCTGGCGTTGGAATTTCGCTTGGTGATAGTTGCGTAGTTGAGGCCGGTTGCTACATCACTGGTGGTTCAAAAATTACATTGCCAGATGGCAAACTCATAAAAGCCAAGGAGCTATCTGGTGCGCACGGCCTACTTTTCCGCCGCAACTCAGTTTCTGGCGCGCTAGAAGCAGTAACGCGAGAAGGAACTTGGGGCGGATTAAATGACGCCCTGCACAAGAACTAAATTTTTTGCTGACTTAGCGCTTAGCTAAATCGACGTAGCCACGTTCGGCTTCGCCAATGTAAACCTGGCGCGGTCGACCAATCTTGGTATCCGGGTCAGTAATCATTTCCTGCCATTGCGCAATCCAACCAGGTACTCGGCCAATTGCAAACAGCACTGTGAACATGCGAGTTGGGAAACCAATAGCTCGGTAAATCAAGCCAGTGTAGAAATCAACATTTGGATATAGTTTGCGCTCAATAAAGAATTCATCATTTAGCGCAGCGTCTTCGAGTTCGCGGGCGATATCAAACAGTGGATCTTGAACACCAAGCATGGTCAGGATGTCGTGAGCGTGCTTTCGCACAATTGCCGCGCGTGGGTCATAGCTCTTGTAAACGCGGTGACCAAAGCCCATTAGCTTTACGCCGTCTTCGCGATTCTTTACTCGCTGAATAAACTGCTGAACTGTGTCACCGGAATTTTGAATTTCTTCGAGCATTTCCAATACTGCTTGGTTGGCCCCACCGTGTAGCGGACCAAATAGCGCATTAATACCAGCTGAAACTGATGCGAACAAGTTTGCATGTGATGAACCCACCATGCGAACTGTTGAGGTTGAGCAATTCTGTTCGTGATCAGCGTGCAAAATGAAAAGCATGTCTAGGGCTTTAACAATTGCTGGGTTAACTTCATACGGTTCAGCTGGAACACCAAAAGTCATGTTCATGAAATTTGAAACATAATCTAATGAATTATCTGGATAGCGTGATGGCTGCCCGATTGTCTTTTTGTAGGCGTACGCTGCCAAAGTTGGGATTTTTGCCATTAAGCGAATTGTGGAAATTTCTACTTGGCGCTCGTCGAACGGATCAAGTGAGTCTTGGTAAAAAGTGGAAAGCGCGCTAACTGCGCTACTCAATACTGGCATTGGGTGGGCATCGCGCGGGAAACCATCAAAGAATCGGCGCAAGTCTTCGTGCACCATAGTGTGCATGCTGATGTCTTCAGTGAACTTAGCAAGTTCGGTAGCACTCGGTAAGTGGCCGTAAATTAATAAATAAGAAGTCTCTAGGAAAGTGCTTTTCTCGGCTAACTGTTCGATTGGGTAACCGCGGTATCGCAAAATTCCATTGTCGCCATCGATGTAAGTAATTGCAGATTCACAAGATGCAGTATTCATAAAGCCGTGATCAAGCGTGATGTGTCCAGTGTCTTTCAATAATGAAGAAACGTCATAGCCAGAAGCACCAACCGTGGCAGGAACTTCACTTAGTAATAGTTCGCCGTTTGGATGGACTAGTTTGGCTTGGGACATAAGACAAACTTACTATTTATTGCCTTACTAGGACTAATCAGGTCAACGGCCTAAGCCATCAGGCGGGCTGCTGCGCTGGCTATCCGCTCATCTGTGGCAGTTAGGGCTAGTCGGACATACTTGGAGCCAGCCGGTCCATAAAAATCACCTGGAGCCACCAGAATTCCGTTTTCCGCAAACCAATTAACGGTCGTTAAACAGTCCGAGCCATTAGTGGCCCATAGGTACAGACCAGCCTGTGAGTGTTCAATATTGAACCCAGCTGCAAGGAGTGCAGCGTGAAGAATCTCACGTCGCTTGGCATAACGATCCCGTTGCACCTGTACGTGGGCATCATCACCCAACGCAGCCACAGTCGCTAATTGCACCGGAGTTGAAACCAACATGCCAGCATGTTTGCGCAGCGAAACAATGTCAGCAATTAACTTGGCATCGCCCAATACTGCGCCGGAACGATACCCAGCCAAATTTGATCGCTTGGAGAGTGAGTGCACAGCCAACACTCCCGTTAAGTCACCATTGCAAACTCTGGGATCCAAAATTGAAACTGGCTCAACATCCCAACCCAGTTCGATGTAGCACTCATCACTTACAACGGGAGCAGAAATTTCGCGTCCTCGAGCAACAAGGGCTTGGAGTTGCGCAACGCTTAACACTTCGCCAGTTGGATTACTTGGCGAATTAACCCAAATCAAGTCCGCATTAGCAGGAATCTGGGATGCATCTGTATAAGTTACAAATTTTGCATGTGCCATTAAAGCACCGACTGCGTAAGTCGGATAAGCCAGCTCTGGAATTGCTACCAAACTATCTTTAGTTAATCCAAAAACTATCGGTAGCCAAGCAACGATTTCTTTGGAGCCAATCGAAGGCACAATTTGATCAACTGTTAAATCGGAATGCAATATTCGTTTCGCCCAAGAGACCCAAGCTTGACGTAATTCCAATAGGCCAGCTGCTGTGGGGTAGCCAGGTGCATTAGCCGCATCGCGCAAAGCAGTTGTAATTACTTCTGGAGTGTCATCAACTGGGGTACCGATTGATAAATCGACTATGCCGTCGGGATGCTTGCGGGCTAACTCCCCTGCCGCCGCAATTCGATCCCACGGAAAATCCGGTAAACCGTTTGCAAGTGGTGAGATCAGTTAACTCACCTGTGGTGGCAAAGACTTAACTGCATCAGGATCATTGCTAGTCTTGCCAGTTTTGGCAGCGCCACCTGGGGATCCGATAGTTTCAAAGAAAGCAGTGTTAAGTCCTTTGAATTCATCCCATTTTTCTGGAACGTCATCTTCGTAATAAATCGCTTCAGTTGGGCACACTGGCTCACAAGCTCCACAGTCAACGCATTCATCGGCCTGGATGTACATCATGCGATCGCCTTCGTAGATGCAATCTACTGGGCATTCTTCGATACAAGCCTTGTCTTTAACATCCACACAAGGCAGTGCGATCACATAAGTCATTTCGACCTCCATACCGATACGTAACTAGTAGTACAAACCTACCTGCCCAATGGGATTCTTGTCGCATCAGGCTCGGTGATTAGATCTCGATTGACTCAAAATTCTGACGCTGTGGCTGGCGCATCGGTGGAATCATTGCGGTGGCAGAGAGCAAAATGGCGCCGGCAATTATGTAAGTGGTTGAGTACCAGGTGACGGTAAAAACTAAGTCCCCATTACTGGATTCAATTGCCATCCGCAGTGTTACCAGTACCCAGGTGACTGCAAAAACTGTACCCGCAAGCCTGGTGCGAAATTGTCGATTCAGCCACAACATCGTGAGCACACAAATACTTAAGGCCAGTGGCAAGCCATACGGGATTAATACCCCCGCCAAAATTATGCGATCGGCGTGCGCAAATCCTGCGATTGAGCTCACAAAAACGCCCGTTATCGCGCTGAACGTAACGATCTTTAACTTTGACATTTAAGCACTTAGTTCTGATTCAGTAAGGCCATTGAATAAATCGGTTTCGCGACCGTACTCATCAAATGGACCGGCGGCAGTTCCTGCAACAAGTCGGTAGTACTCAGTTCCCATAACTTCTGCACCCAAATTATTTGAAAGTGCAAAGAAGCCCTCTTCGGTGCTGATTTGGGTCGCATGTGCCCTTAGGGCTCGAAGTTTTTGCTCCGCAAATTCCCCGCCATCAATCGCTGAAGTTACAAATTCATCTGGACAAGCAAATGGAATGTCATCTGGATCTTGCGCGGCAAAGCCGGTGTCTTCGCCAGCAGCTTGCAGCATTTCGATGCCTGCGCGCATCACACTTACTGGAAACGCAGTCCAGTAAACCTTGGTAATCAACCATGGTGAACCTAATTCGGGCGCAAAACTCGGTGCCGCTGCCAGGGTTCGAGCATAAGTAGCAACGCGATGCGCCTGAATGTGGTCTGGATGGCCGTAGCCACCAAAGTCGTCATATGTGATTAATACTTGTGGTCGAACTTCGCGAATCACAGCGACCAAATCTCGCGCTGCGGCTAATAGATCGGTTTTCCAAAAACAATCTGGGCGTTCATTCGACGGGGTTCCAACCATGCCACTGTCTCGATAAGTGCCTGGACCCCCAAGCAATCTCCAGTCCGTTACACCGAGTTCGGCCATAGCATTTTCAAGTTCAGTGATGCGATGTTTACCTAGGGCATCTGATTTATCCGAGGCCAGATGAGCTAAATCTGGCAGCAGAATTTCGCCTTCTTCGCCAAGCGTGCAGGTAACAAGTGTGACTTTAGCGCCCGCTGCGACGTACTTGGCCATAGTTGCGCCGCTACCGATTGTTTCGTCGTCTGGGTGCGCGTGAACTAGGAGTAAGCGTTGTGCCATGGGACAACTGTACGAGACAACTACCGCCAAGACATGACAGGATCAGGGGGTGACTGAATCCTTTCCGCGCCAAAGTGCTGCCACGCGAAATTTCCAACTTGGCGCGCCACGTAGTTTCCACATCAACGAAGCTGGAGATCAGGTTTTATTCCTGCGCAGTGAAACCGGTAGAGACGCCGTCAATTCCTTATGGCTGTATGACGTTGCAGCGCGACTTGAGCGCAAAGTGGCAGACCCGCGGTTACTTTTGGCAGATGACGGGGACATTCCCGCTGCCGAGCGAGCTCGCCGGGAGCGGATGCGCGAAACTACCGCTGGCATAACTAGTTACAGCACAGATTTCACTGGGAACCTGGTTGGCTTTGCCCTTTCTGGCCAATTGTTTACTGGTGAGGTTAAGTCTGGCGAATTCAAAATCTGCGAAGTCACCGGACCAGTTATTGATCCTAAAGTTTCGCCAAGTGGTGAGTACATCGCTTGGTCAAATGGCAAAGATTTGTATCTGTGTAATTTTGATGGCACAAGAGAGCTAAATCTCACGGCAGAAACTTCTGAAGATACATCTTGGGGTTTGGCTGACTTTATCGCTGCCGAAGAGTTCGGCAGAATGCATGGCTTCTGGTGGTCGCCAGATAGCACTTCGTTAATTGTCGAACACTTCAATGACTCGCAAGTACAAAGTTGGTGGATTTCAGATCCAGCTACTCCAAGTAAGCAGCCGCAAGAAGTGCATTACCCAGCAACTGGTACTGCCAACGCAACTGTTGGATTAGTCAAGATCACAGTTTCTGGCGAGAAGAAACCAATTATCTGGGATAACGATGCATTTGAGTATTTGATATCGGTTGTTTGGCAAAAGGATTGCGATGCCTTAATCACGGTTGCAGATCGAAGTCAGCAAAACTTTGTAACTTTTGCCGTGAGGGAAACTCGATTAGAAAATGTTCATGAAGTTACCGATCATGAATTTGTCGAAGTTATCCCTGGTCAGCCTCGTTGGCACGATTCACAAATTGTCTCAGTCGTAGATAATCGAACAACCGACACTCGGGAGTTACAGATCGCTGGAAAAGCAATCTCCCCTGTCGGTTTACAAATTATGTCTATCTTGGACATAGCCGAAAATTACGTCGATGTTGTAGCCACCTCTGATGCAATTAATCGCGATGTGCTGCGGATTTCATTTGATGGCTCGATTACCGAGTTAGCGCAAGGTGGTGTTGCTACAGCCACTGCAACAACCGCTGGATTACAAGTACTAATTGAATCCCGCCTAGATACCAATACTCGCAGCTATCAATTGCTTCGCGGTGTTAAAACTGAGCACTACTTTGATTCCCTTGCCGAATCTCCAAGTTTTACTACGGAAGTTCAGGTAATTAAAACTGGACCACATGAAGTAAATACCGCAGTTCTATTTCCGCGCGACCATGTCCGCGGCAGCAAAAAACTTCCCGTAATGATGCGACCTTATGGCGGTCCTCACGGCCCGCAAGTGCTCAATGGCGCTTTGACATATGCTGCGGATCAATGGTTTGCCGACCAAGGTTTTGTCGTAATCATTGCGGATAACCGTGGCACTGGCGGTCGTGGGCCAGCTTGGGATCATTCGATTTATCAAAACTTTGTTGCCGCAGTTATCGAAGATCAAGTCGCGGCTGTGACTGCTGTGGCAGCACACTTTCCCGACGACGTTGATATAACTCGCGTTGGAGTAACTGGCTGGTCATTCGGTGGCTACTTATCTGCGCTGGCAGTACTTGAGCGTCCTGATGTATTTCATGCAGCAGTTGCTGGCGCTCCGGTGACTGAGTGGCTTTGGTACGACACGGCTTACACCGAGCGATATTTAGGGCATCCGGAAAAGTTCCCTGAGATTTACACTGACCACTCGCTAATTTCTAAAGCGAATCAACTGGAGCGACCATTAATGCTGGTACATGGGCTAGCAGACGACAATGTCGTTGCAGCGCACTCGCTTGCATTTAGTGGCGCTTTACTTGCGAACAAAAAGCCACACACCGTACTGCCGCTATCTGGAGTCACGCATATGACGCCACAAGAAATTATTTCGGAAAACTTGATGCTGCTAACTGTTGAATTTTTTCAAACTAATTTAAAAGGCTGATTCAGATTTTCTAAAACCTGCTAGCCAATAAAGTCTGAACCAGTGGCCGATGCAGTGTTCGAATCCATTGGGAAATGACAAGCCACTTTGTGACCACTTGCTAGTTCCCGCAACTCTGGAACTTCGGTTTCGCAACGAGATTGAGCCTTGAAGCAACGGGTGCGAAAAACACAACCACTCGGTGGATTGCTTGGGCTAGGCAAGTCACCTGTGAGAATTATTCGCTCACGGGAACGTTCCAAGTCTGGATCAGCAATCGGGACCGCAGATAGCAAGGCATGTGTATAAGGATGCAGTGGCGCTTGGTAAAGGTCGGCTTGCGTTGCAGATTCCATAATCTTGCCCAGGTACATAACTGCGACTCGGTCCGAAATATGGCGCACTACCGATAAATCATGTGCCACAAATAAGTATGCTAAACCGAACTCTTGCTGAATATCATCTAGCAGATTCAAAACCTGCGCCTGAATTGATACGTCCAATGCAGAAACGGGTTCATCGCAAACAATTAATTTTGGCTTTAGCGCAATTGCTCGGGCAATACCAATACGTTGGCGTTGCCCGCCAGAAAATTCATTAGGATACCTGTTGTAATGCTCTGGATTTAAGCCAACTCGATCCATTAGTCCTTGCACTGCTTTAGCAATGCCACCTTCTGGCTTTACGCCTTGGACTTTGAATGGTGCGCCAATGATGTCACCAACAGTCTGTCGAGGATTAAGTGAGGAGAATGGATCTTGAAAAATCATCTGCATTTCGCGACGCAGGGGAACAAGATCCTTCTTCTTTAATTTGGTTAAGTCCTGACCATCAAATTCAACAGCGCCTGCAGTTGGTTCAATCAGGCGCAACATAGCCCGGCCAGCGGTTGACTTGCCACAGCCGCTTTCTCCAACAAGTCCTAAAGTTTCGCCCGGATTAACCTCAAGTGAGATGCCGTCTACTGCGCGCACATTTCCAACGACGCGGTTAAATAATCCGCCACCATGAATTGGGAAGTACTTTTGTAAGTTAGTTACCTTCAAAATCGGAGTAGCCATTAGTTCACCTTTCCGATCTTGCGTTCAGCCCGAATTGTGTTGCGTTGAGTTTCTGATAAATGACAGCGAGCTTCGTGGTCCGGAGACACTGCCAAGAGCTCTGGGAATGTGTTCGCGCAGGCATGATCTGCGACCTGGTCTTTGAAAGTGCAGCGCGGCGCAAACACACAACCCTTTGGCAAATTCAAAAGCGAAGGTGGGGACCCTGGAATTGGATCTAACTGTTCCTTCTTCGCCGAAATCTGCGGAATGGATGCCAGCAGACCCCAGGTGTAAGGCATTTGTGGGGAATAGAAAATTTCTCGCACCGGTGCATGCTCAACTGCGCTGCCGCCATACATAACCAACACTTCATCAGCTAAGTCTGCGACTACCCCTAAATCGTGCGTGATCAAAACAATAGCGGTGCCGAATTCTTTTTGTAGTTCTCGGAGTAGATCCAGAATTTGTGCCTGCACCGTGACATCAAGCGCAGTAGTTGGTTCATCTGCAATCAAAAGTTCTGGTCCGTTAATCAAGGCCATTGCAATCATTACGCGTTGGCGCATACCGCCAGAAAGTTGATGTGGATAATCATCGATTCGCTGGTCAACATCAGGGATACCCACTTTTGCCAGCATTTCAGCTGCTCGTTCCAGAGCTTGCGTTTCAGATACGTCGTTATGAACTCGAACTGCTTCAGCTAGTTGGTCGCCGATTGTGTAATACGGATGCAGCGCACTTAATGGGTCTTGAAAAATCATTGCCATTTCATCGCCACGAAGCTTGCGAACTGCTTCGGGATCAGCAGCTATTAATTCATTTCCGTTGAAGTACACCTCACCAGATATTTTGGAATTGGCGCCGGTTAACAGCCCCATCACTGCCAGGCTCGAAACACTCTTACCCGAACCTGATTCACCTACAATTGCCAGAGTCTTGCCGCGTTCAACCGTGTAGGAAACATCATTTACGGCATGGACGACACCATCATCAGTAGTAAATTCAACATTTAAATTCTTAACTTCTAAAATCACATTGGGATTTGTCATGTCAGTCGCACCCGCGGATCTATCGCGGCATAAAGAATGTCCACAATTAGGTTTGCCACGATTACAAACACTGCGGCGATTAACACAGTTGCCGTAATTGTAGGCAGGTCATAGTCAGTTACTGCTCCAATAGCTAATCGCCCAAGGCCAGGCAAACTAAAGATGTATTCAGTAATTACTGCGCCGCCAAGTAAGCCAGCTAGATCTAGGCCGGCCGAAGTAACAATCGGAGTTAAGCCTGCGCGCAGTGCATGTTTGCGGAAAACTACGCGCTCGGACAAGCCTTTTGCGCGCGCAGTTCGAATGTAATCTTCGCCCATGGTTTCTAGCATTTGGGAACGAGTTAGTCGGGCATAGTAAGCGGCATAAAGGATCGCCAAAGTTAACCATGGCAGCAACATTGTCTGGAAGAACGCAACCGGATCTTCAAAGGGCGATGCGTAATCGGGGTAAGGCAATAGGTTCCAGCGCACGATTACGAAAACTAAAAATAACAATCCGAGAAAGAAAACTGGGAGTGAGTATCCAACTAAGGAGACACCCATAATTGCCCGATCTTGCCACTTGCCATGGTGTTTGGCAGCAATGATGCCAGAAGAAATACCGATCAACATCCAAAGCAAGAATGCGCCTACAGCTAAGTACATAGTCACGGGAACGGCATCCAAAATTAATACGGTAACTTCTTCGCCATTTCGGAATGAATATCCAAGGCATGGCGTGGCGCAATCAAAAGTTGCTGATCCTGAACCATAAGTACGGCCGACAAATATTCCTCTGATCCAATCGATGTATTGGGTATAGAGAGGTTGATCTAGACCCAATCGGATGCGATTGGCAGCAACAATCTCTGGGGTACAAGTTTTGCCACAAGTTAATCGCGCCGGATCTGTTGGTACTGCATTAAAGAGTAAAAAAGTGACAATGCTCAGAATTGTCAGCATGAAAATCATGATGAAAATTCGTCTCACTATGTATGGAAACATCTGTCACCTTTCGAACTTGAATTGGGCATGAATTCGCGGTAACACCTGTGAGTGGACAAAGCGCCCACTCACAGGCATAACCGCTAGTTAATTAATTAACTGATAGAGATGCGTATGGCCAAGAGCCGTACGGTCCCCAAATGTAGGCACCGCCAACCTTTGAACCAACGATGCGCTGTTCCTTACCAAAGCGGGTAGGTAAAGCAAGAGCCAATTCCATCGACTTCTTGCTTAGTGCCTGCCAAGCCTTAGCTTGTTCTGCGCGATCGGTAATCACCTTGGCAGCATTTGACTCAGCCAAGAAGGCTTCGTCATCCCACTGCGAAAGGTTGAATCCACCGTTTGCAGCAAACAGTTCTGGAAGAACTGTAGATGCGTTTGACCAGTCTGGAGCCCAGCCGGAAGCAGACATAGAGCCCTGCTTCTCTGGATCTAGAACTACGCCGTAGTAGGACCCTGGCTCAATTGCATTAAGCGTGGCAACAATGCCAGCCTTTGCAAGCGAGGCAACAAGTGAAGCTGCAGCCTTATCAGCTGTTTCACTCTGGCCGTAGTCAATTACGAATGGCTGTGGGAATGGTTCTCCCGAATCCGCAATTAACTTCTTGGCTAGTTCTGGATTACCTTCGGCAGGTACTACATCACCGAGTAAGCCATCCCATAGACCAGTTGGTGCATAATCTGCACCAATGTTTGGCTTTACGACACCATCTGCATAATCACCGGCGTATTCGCCACCAGCAATTGTGCGCAATTCGTCACGGTTTACAGCGGCAAGGATTGCTTGACGATGCTTAACGTTTGGAACCTTCTTGGTGTTGATTGCGTAGTAACGAACGTAAGGATCTAGTTCATTGAAACGACGCTTTTCATACTTAGCATCAGAGAACACAACTGCAAGCTTTGCAGGATCGACGCTGTCTGGCGAAATCGCCATCTGATCGTCGCCAGCATCAGCCATTAGGCGTTCGGTGATAACTGCAGCAGGAACTGCGAAGATATATTCGATGCGATCTGGGAAAGCGCCACGGAAAGTATCCGTTGCAGGATCCCAGTTTTCGTTACGAACCAAAACTAGCTTGTCCTTCTTTACGTAGGATTCAATCTGGTATGGACCGTTTGAAAGTACGCTGTCATCGTAAGCTTCGCCAGTGTCTGCATCTTCACGAACAGCAGCAAATGCGCTCAAAGTAACTGCGTAGTTGAAGTCAGATGCTGGATTTGCAAGATGGAAAGTAATCTTGTTTCCTTCACAAACTACGGCTGCATCATAAGATGCCTGACCTGCTGCATCATCTACATAAGGTCCCTTGTAGTCAGTTACATCTAACATTGACATTGCATAAGCAGGGCCATCAGTAATGATGTCAGTTGCGAAAGTACGAGAGATTCCGTACTTAAAATCTTCACAAGTTACATCTTTACCGTCTTGCCACTTCATGCCGTCCTTAAGAGTGAACTCCCAAGTCTTGCCACCGTCTGCTGTAGTACCAGTATCAGTAGCGGCGTCAGCAACAAGTTGACTTGCTTCAGTGTTGTCTTTACTTAGTGTGTACTGGGTAAGAGTACGGTTTAGGAAAGCGCTAGCAAAAGCTAGATCTTCACCTGTGTAATTGCGCTGTGGATCTAAATGCAGAATCTGTTCAGTTTCTGTAATGATGGTGAGAGTTCCACCCTTTGATCCTTCGCCAGACGCTGAGCTACTTCCGCCACCGCAAGCGGTTAGCAAAAGAGCTAGCGACGCTGCACCAACTCCGAAGCGGATGCCTGTCGACTTCATCATATTTCCTCCATTGGGATATGGGTTCGCCATATCTTAAGGTCGTGATTCTGGTGAATCACTAGTTGTTCACTCCCCCGGATGAGTTCGTGACTTTTTCAGTTCTCGAGAAACTGAAAAACTTAGTTTCGTCCTGCCTTTGGATCTAATGCATCTCGCAATGCATCACCCAACAGGTTGAACGATAAAACAGCCGCTAACAACATTGTCAGTGGCACACAAAAGTAAAATGGATCAACGGTGAAGTAGCCAACCGATTCTTCAAGCATCGAACCCCAAGTTGGTGTCGGTGGAATTACTGAAATACCAAGGAAGGCAAGCGCAGCTTCGGCACCAATTAATCCGGGCATCGCGATCGTGGCATAAATCAAAATTGGCGCCCAAAGATTTGGCAATAGCTCGCGCCACAATATCCGACTATTACTTGAACCAATAGAAATTGCGGCTTCGACAAATTCGCGCTCCCGCAGTGAAAGCACTTGACCACGAATTAAGCGCGCCAAATATGGCCAACCAAAAATACTAAGCACCAAAATTAGAGTTGTGATTCGGGAAGGATTTCCCGCAGGCATTCCCCAAGCCTGTAAGCGCTGCTCCAAAACTGGGGACATTGCGATGATTACCAATAGCAGCGGGAACGCCAAAGTGATATCCATAAAACGACTAAGTACTGCATCTGTCTTGCCGCGAGAGTTACCAGAAACGATTCCAACAACAGTGCCCATGACTACAGTGATGATCGTTGCAGAAACTGCAATGAAAAGTGAGATTCGCGAACCAAAAAGTAAGCGCGCCATGATGTCGCGACCAGTAAGTGGTTCAACACCAAGCGGGTGCTCAAGGGAGACTCCGCCAAATGGACCTAACGGCAAACTGCCAGCATCATTCAACAAATCGGTATTGAAGTCATATGGGTTGACGCCCAATAATTTTGAGATTAGCGGTCCAAAAATTGCAATAAACGTAATCAGCCCCAGCACATACATACTGACAACAGCAACGCGATCTTTGCGAAGGCGAGACCATGCGATCTGGCGAAGTGTCCGGCCAACAACCGCATCTTGGTTGACATCAGGGTCGAGCGAAGAAACGTCCAGAACTGTCATTTCCCAACCCTTCAAACCCAATGAGTCCCTGAAGTCTATTGGGGTTTGCTTGGCGTTTAACAATCGTTTACTGGTTTGTGACTTTAATAAACTCGGAAAATCCCGCTATTTCAATGGGTTTTCGAGTTTTCCTACGTTCACAATGTCATATTGGTTGCCCAAGGCAATTTGGACGTAAATATCGGTTAAATTCCTTGGTCGATAGAGCACCAGACGATCAACGCCATACGGAAGATAAACCGCCTCATTCATAACCAACTTTTCAATTGCTTTGCTCAAACGGGCAGCTTCAGCAGGTGTCGCTGCTGCATCGAGTTGATCCAGCAGAGAATTGATTTCATCAAGGTTTAGTTCTGCAAAATTTTGATTTGCAGCTGACTTAATCTTTCGGCCATCGACAAGTGGTGCCCAAAATGATAGAGCGGAAGAATAATCTGGCCCCCAGCCGGTTGCCGCAATTCCAATTTTTTGGGTACTCATGGTGTCTGGTGAGCCAATACCCGTCGTGAAGTATTCCGCAAAGTTTCCATACTCAACTGGGTCTACGACAATTCCGACACGTGCCAAACTCTTTTGTACCGATAAAAAGATATCTTTCCCAATTCCGATTGCAACATATGACATCTTCGTTTGAAATCCATCCGGATACCCACACTGTGCCAAACTCTCTCGAGCTTTCTTTATATTTCCTGATTCGTTACTGCCACTTGGATAAGGATTGTAAGAGTTGTCATAACCCAGAATTGTTGGTGGGCTGATTGAATGGGCAATTGCTACGGATGCGCTGCCGCCTCGGACTGCTTGTAAATCCAATTTATCTAATGCATAAAAAATTGCATCCCGACATGGGGCCCTATCTAGTGGTGGCACTTTTGGATTTACAAATAGAAAGTTTACAAAACCCATTTCAGGATTATCAATTAGTGCACGATTTTCTTTACTTACCAGCGTCGCATCGCGGGCCAGTGGTGCCAATCCATAGTTCAGCTTGATATCAATTTCACCATTTATTAGTGCTCGATCAGTACTGTCACCATCTGGAAAAACTTTCCAAGACATAGCGTCAACTTTTGGAATTCGAATCCCATCTGATTCTTGTGTCCAAAATTGATTTTTGGTGAATGAATAAAGTGCATCGGACTGATCAATGGCAAGTACGAATGGGCCATTAGACGCTGGGTTAGTTTTATATGTGGATCCGGCAGCCCGCAACTCGATATCGCGAGCCATTTGAATTGGGGCAAACTGAGGTGTAGCTAGGAGGCGAGAAAATTCCGAAAATGGTCTAGTTAAATTAAAGGTAACCGTACGTTCATCAGGTGTAATAATTGCGGGCAAATCTTCAGTAGGCGAAACATAAGGACCTTTGTAATCTGGCACACCTTTTGTGCATAGTGTGAATAAACAAAGTGTTTCTAATGAAATTGGACTCTGAAGTGAGTCATCGTAAAGGCGCTGAATCGCATACTTAACATCATATGAAGTAACTGGCGTGCCATCGCTCCAAAAGACGTCGTCACGCAATGTGTATGTCCATACTGTCGAGTCTGTATTCACAACTGGCAGGTCAACTACTAAATCTGGTGTGACTGACAAACCTTTATCACCTGGCTTACCTGCAAACGACATCAGGTTTCTAGAAAATATGCGTTGAACAACCAAGCACCATGAATCAAAAGTTTGTGCTGAATCTAGGGAATCACAAGTTGCTGAAGATCCGAGTCGAAGAAGTCCGCCCGAAGTATCACCTTCACCTACCGCACGAGTTAGACCTGCATTAAATCCACCCGGTGAATTAGTAAGTACTGTTGAGCCTGTAACTGCAGGCACGAATGCAAGGACTACAGCAGCCAGCAGGCCAAACTTTAATCCAGTGTTTGCCTTCATGTTCTCGACCTAGTTATTGCGGGCTTTCGAGCGATTTCGATCGCGATCTACTTTTGCCAGTTGGACTTTTCGAATCCGAACTGCGGTCGGGGTAACTTCGACACATTCATCTTCTCGACAGAACTCAAGCGCTTGCTCCAGACTCAATACTTTTGCTGGGATCAGGCGCTCTAATTCATCACCTGTTGCCTGGCGGACGTTTGTTAACTTCTTTTCCCTTACTACGTTGACATCCATGTCTTCGGCTCTAGCATTCTCACCGATTACCATGCCTTCATACACTTCAGTTGTCGGAGAAACGAATAATGTGCCACGTTCCTGTAGTCCAAAGCAGGCGTATGAAGTTACGGCTCCTCTGCGGTCCGATACTAATGAGCCAGATGGTCGCGTGCGCAATTCACCAAACCAAGATTCGTACTTTTCAAAGATGTGATGCATTAAGCCAGTTCCACGGGTTTCAGTCAAGAATTCAGTGCGGAAACCAATTAGGCCACGAGCTGGAACGATGTATTCCATTCGCACCCAGCCAGTGCCGTGGTTAACCATCTGCTCAAGGCGACCTTTTCGCAAACCTAAAAGCTGGGTTACTACCCCAACGTAATCTTCTGGGACGTCAATTGTTAGCCGCTCCATTGGTTCATGAACTTTGCCATCAATTTCTTTAGTAACAACCTGTGGCTTGCCAACTGTCATTTCATATTTCTCGCGGCGCATAAGTTCAACTAGAACTGCAAGTTGTAATTCACCACGACCTTGGACTTCCCAAGTATCAGGTCGTTCCGTTTCTAAAACACGAATAGAAACGTTACCTACGATCTCGGCTTCAAGTCTGGTCTTTAACAGGCGAGCTGTGACTTTAGTTCCAGTTTCACCTGCAAGCGGCGAGCTGTTGATTCCAATTGTCATAGAAATTGATGGCTCATCAACAGTAAATAATGGCAGTGCTTTTGGATTTTCTGGATCAGCCAAAGTTTCGCCGATCGTGATCGTCTCGAAACCAGCAATCGCAATAATGTCACCAGGTCCAGCAGAGTCAACTGGAACTCGATCTAGGGCCTGCGTCATTAGCAATTCAACAACTTTGGCACGTTCAGATGTGCCATCGGACTTCATCCAAGCAACTTGTTGACCTTTATTGATAGTTCCATTGATAACGCGGCAAAGCGCAAGGCGACCAAGATAAGGAGATGAGTCAAGGTTGGTAACGTGTGCCTGCAATGGTGCATCTGGATCGTAAGTAGGTGCCGGGATATGATTAATCAGCGTTTCGAAAAGTGGTTCTAAGTTTTCTTCATCTGGCATTCCGCCATCGACAGGTCGAGTTAGTGAAGCTCGACCAGCCTTCGCTGAGGCATAGACAATTGGAAATTGAATCTGCTCTTCATCCGCATCCAAATCGAAAAATAGTTCATAAGTTTCATCGACTACTTCCGCAATTCGAGCATCCGGCCGATCGACTTTGTTGATAAGTAGAATTACGGGAAGGCGCTTCTGCAATGCTTTGCGAAGTACGAAACGGGTTTGTGGCAGCGGGCCCTCACTGGCATCAACTAGCAGCACTACGCCATCAACCATCTCTAGACCACGTTCAACTTCGCCACCGAAGTCCGCGTGCCCGGGCGTGTCAATAATATTTAGAGTTACGCCACCTTCTTGAGCAGCTGGTCCTAGGTACCTGACTGCGGTGTTCTTGGCCAGGATGGTAATTCCCTTTTCCCGCTCCAAATCCATGGAGTCCATGACGCGGTCGTTTACGTCTTGGTTCGCACGGAATGCACCAGATTGCCACAGCATGGCGTCAACTAGCGTGGTTTTTCCATGGTCAACGTGGGCAATAATTGCAACATTTCGAAGGTCGTTGCGAACGGCAGATTGGGTCACTGTCCTTATTCTAGTTGAGAATTACTAACCCAAAGAACCAAGGAAGCCCAGCCTTTGTTGCTAACGGCCCTAAGGTGTATCTGTGGTATTTAAACTGGAAAATTCACCCACTCTTGCGCCCGGTTCAATAAATTTTTGCTGGGGATTTGGAAAAACATATCCAAATGTGCAGCAGCAAATTTTTGATTTGATTGAAGCGCAATTGCCCCCAGGAGTAGTGACACATACTGTCGAAGATGCGGTTTCTGGTGCAGTCAATCTCTCCCTTTTTATTCGACAGGGTCGAGAGCAGGATGATTCACATAAGGTTGCCGCAGAAGTTATTTTGGCTCATGGCATTGCAGATAAGCGTTACTTCTTTACCCAAGATTCGACGACCTCAATGCCCCTCGCAAATGAGTACGAATACCTATTAGTGCCAGGAAGCTGGCATGTAAATCGATTGATTGAGGGAACTTACCGACGTAACCCGCACTACCAAATTACGGTTGAGCAGAAACAAATTAAGAAAGTTGGTTGGTTGCGGTTAGACCCACTAATTCATGAGTCAAAACATCGTGATCGGGAGCCGCATCATCGGCTTCGCATACTTTGGGCACCGACACATAACGTAATCCCACGCAGTAATGAAAAAATAATTGACACTGTGGCGCCATCGAGTCTTCCTGGGTTTAAGACTCATGTAAAACAACTTGCCGAAAGATACATTTTTCGAGTGTCGCTTCACCCGCGGAACAGATCAGATCGAACCCCAACGGGAAATCAACTTGTTTGGTCCGACGTTGTGATTAGTGATTTCGGCACGATGGTTTACGAGGCCTGGGCGCTAGGTAAGCCAGTAATTTTCCCGCGCTGGGCGATCGATGTAGAGACTTTAATTACGCGCAATCCACTGAGTGCGGAATCGTATATCTATCGAAATCGAATTGGGCTACATCCTGAGTCTCTTGCGGAAATGCAAGAGATGCTGGATGAGATCCAGAGCCACTTAGTTGGAAACTACTTAATTCGGCTACTAAAGCGACTAACTCGCATAAAGACACCTCGAAAAAGTGCAGCCGACTATCGCGGCAAAGGAGTAGCTGAGTTTGTTGATCATTACATTGATCCGACTAATCGAGGCCAGGATGCGAAACGCACTGCAAATGTCTTGATAGAAATAGCTCAGACTCGAGAAAACTTAGTTTAAGAAGTTTCTCAGACAGTTCTTGGCTAATTCTTAACTAATTGCCATCTAACATGAAAGTATGCGCCTACGACTAGTTGCCCCAGTTCTTGCGGTCTTGATGTTTTCCACGTTGGTTGGCACGGCTCAAGCGGAATCAGGAGTGACAATAGTCGCAGTTGGTGATGTGGCTAGATCCGGAGGTGCGCAATCCAAAACAGCCACACTTACTAAGAATATAAATCCGAAGAAAGTTCTGTTAATCGGAGATTTGGCTTACCAAAAAGGATCTGACTACGAATTTAGAAAGTACTTTTTGCCTAAATGGAAACAGTTTCTTGGTAAAACCTGGGCTGTACCTGGCAATCATGAATACAAAACGGAAAATGCTTCTGGGTATCGCAATGTCATAGCCAAATATTCAATGCCAAGCACAAATGGCGACTTATGGTGGGTTAAGCGAACGGGTTACTGGTCAGTGATTGGGCTTGATAGTGAAGCTCTCACAGGAGCTAGCGGTACTAAGCAATTAGATTTCTTGCGTCAGGCTTTACTAGATAACGATGGAAGACCAACGATTGTCACGTGGCATCGTCCAACTTACTCGCGTGGATACCATGGAAATCAAACTGACACTATGCAAATTTGGAACATCGTTAGTGCGGATAAAGATGTGAAGTTAGTACTTTGGGGTCATGATCACAACTATGAGCAAGTGCAGCGAACCATTTCCCCCGGAAGTTCAAACGAACATAAAGTTAATACAATTTTAGTTGGAACAGGCGGCGCCGAGTTGCGAGCGTGTAGTACTCCCAACATTCCAGGTGAATTGATTTGCGGTAAAAAAAATAATTACGGCGTATTAAAGTTGACACTAAAATCCAGTAGCTACTCTTGGACTTATCGAAATGCAAATGGTAACAAGTTTGGAAAAATATTAGATAAGGGAACAGTTACATTCAACTAGACGTTGCTTCCTATCAATTCAACTTTGCTTATTGGTTGAATTCCGGTTCAACTAGACGTTGCTTCCTATCAATTCAACTTTGCTTTTTGGTTGAATTCCGGTTCAACTAGACGTTGAACCGGAATTCAACAACATCCCCATCAGACATGACATACTCTTTGCCTTCCATCCGCACTTTGCCCTTTGCTTTGGCATCAGCTACCGATCCAGCTTCAGTTAGGTCAGAAAAAGCAACAATTTCAGCTTTGATGAAACCCTTTTGAAAATCAGTGTGGATGACTCCTGCTGCCTCTGGCGCAGTTGCGCCAACTGGGATCGTCCAGGCACGGGTTTCTTTTGGACCTGCGGTTAAGTAAGTTTGCAAACCCAAAGTCTTAAAACCAACCCGGGAAAGAATTGCAATTCCACTTTCGTTTTGCCCCACAGATTGCAATAGTTCCAAAGCTTCTTCGTCAGGCAATTCGCTAAGTTCCGATTCGAGCTTGGCATTCATGAACACTGCTTCTACTGGTGCAACTAGTGCGCTCAATTCTTGCTTAAGAGAATCATCAGTCAATTCTTCTTCGTCTAAATTGAAAACATAAAGAAATGGTTTTGCAGTTAACAAAAATAACTCGCGAATTGGCTGGTAATCCAAGCCTGATTCAAAAATAGTTTTTCCGGAATTTAGGATTTCAACAGCTTTTTCTGCCGTAGCTAAAGCTTCGGCTTTAGATTTGTCAATCCGAGCTTCTTTTTGCAAACGAGTCATTGCTTTTTCTAAAGTTTGCATATCAGCCAGAATTAATTCGGTATTAATGGTTTCGATGTCATCTTTTGGTGAAATCGCACCGTCAACGTGTACGACATCGGGATCCTTAAAGGCCCGAATAACCTGGCAAATTGCCTCTGATTCTCGAATGTTTGCTAAAAACTTATTACCAAGACCTTCGCCTTCACTTGCACCACGCACGATTCCAGCAATGTCCACAAAAGTTACGGTTGCCGGCAGAATTCGCTCTGATGAAAATATATTCGCCAGTACCGACAGTCGAGCATCTGGGACTTCGACGACGCCGGTATTTGGCTCAATGGTGGCAAAAGGATAATTGGCAGCTAGCACATTATTTTTGGTCAGTGCATTAAACAATGTCGATTTTCCGACGTTCGGTAATCCGACGATTCCAATAGTTAGGGCCACGGCACATAAGCGTATCTGTTAAATAAGCCCCCTGGAGACCAGCCCAAGAACCCGATACCGTTAGGTCATGACAATAACCAACATAGAGGCTACCGAAGTCACGCCCGCGAGCCTTGGGTGGACGTATCCAGGGGTCATTATTCTGACAAGCGCGGCCATGATGGTTGTGATGGCACTTGACGTTATCTTTACCGGAGACATTGGGTTAGTTTCAAACATCGGTCTGGTTGTTGTGTGCCTGATTTCTGCTCTGAAAGTCCGTACTGCGGACTACCAAGCTGCCATCTGGGTCGCCCCAATTGCCTGGTTGGTGTCATTGCTAACAGTTGGGCAATTGGCACCAATGCGCGGTGGCTCGTTTCTGCGGGAACAGGTTTTGCATCTTGCTTACGGACTTGCAATGCATGCTTGGTGGATTCTTGGGGCAACCGCTCTAAGCGCTGGCGTTTCAATCTTTAGGCGCGGTCGGCGGCCTTAATATCTCGGCGAAGCTCAGGTGGCAACGCAAAAATCAAGTGCTCTTCAATAGTTTCAACTTCTTGCACGTCGGTATAGCCGCGCTCAGCTAACCAAACCAAAACACTATCTACTAAGATCTCGGGCACTGATGCACCACTTGTTAACCCAACGGTGTTAGCACCAGAGATCCACTCTTCGTTAATTTCGCCAGCAAAGTCAACGCGGTAGGCAGCTCCAGCACCAGCTTCTAATGCAACGTCGACCAAGCGCACGGTGTTCGAGGAATTCGCAGAACCAACAACTAGCATCACGTCGCACGCTTGTGATATTTCTTTAACTGCCTTTTGCCGATTTTGTGTCGCGTAGCAAATATCATCACTTGGCGGATCAATTAAGTTTGGGTATTTAGCGCGAAGTAAATCTACGGTTTCTAATGTTTCATCGACTGACAATGTTGTTTGAGACAACCAAGCAACTGGCCGTGTCGGATCAACTTCGATTTCTTGTACATGTGCCGGACCATCAACCAATGTCATGTTGGCAGGAGCTTCGCCCATTGTGCCTTCGACTTCTTCATGGCCTTCGTGGCCGATGAAAAGAATTTGATAATCATCACTGGCAAATCGACGCGCCTCAGAATGAACCTTTGTGACCAATGGGCACGTAGCATCGATTGTCTTTAAGTTTCGTTGGGCCGCTTCCTCGTGGACCGCAGGCGACACTCCATGAGCGCTGAAAACTACCGTTGCGCCTTCGGGCACTTCATCAGTTTCACTAACAAAAATGGCACCTTTAGCCTCAAGTTCAGTAACCACATATTTGTTATGGACAATTTCCTTACGAACATATATGGGTGCGCCGTGTACGGCAAGCGACTTTTCAACAGTCTCTACTGCTCGATCAACACCAGCACAATAACCCCGTGGTTTGGCAAGCAGGACTTTTTTGGTTGTACTCACTCTCCTATCGTAAGCCAGTACCCTGTGCCGTGCTTTGCAGCATTAGGCACAATAGAGCCATGGACCAGACTGAAGTAGCCAAGCCCGGACAAGCTCCTGAGGCGCCACTGGCAGTGCACTCAGTTAGCACCTTAATTGGTGAGTACATAGGCCGCCTCGGCACCATTTGGGTAGAAGGTCAGCTCGCCGAAGTTAACCCCCGAAAGGGATTAACCTACCTTTCGCTACGCGATACCGATAAAGACGTTTCGCTTTCTCTATATGTTGCCTCTGGCGTTATGGACTCTTTAGCAGCAACCATCGAACAGGGCACTCGAGTTCTCGTGCAAGTTAAGGCTGATTGGTGGGCTAAGCGGGGTTCATTGCAATTTAAAGTTCTGCAGATGCGCGCAGTCGGTATCGGCGAACTTATGGCTCGGCTTGAAGCCTTGCGTAACCTCTTAGCTGCCGAAGGATTATTTAACGAAGATAGAAAGTTACCGTTGCCGTTCCTGCCTCGGCGAATTGGCTTGATCTGTGGGCAAGCAAGTGATGCGATGCATGACGTGATTGAAAATGCCAAGCGTCGTTGGCCTGATGCGCAATTTGAAGTTCGGGAAGTTGCAGTACAAGGCGTAAATTGTGTAAAGCAAGTCAGTGCTGCACTAACTGAACTAGATGCGATTTCTGATGTTGATGTCATCGTCATAGCTCGAGGTGGTGGCGCATTCGAAGACTTACTACCATTCAGTGACGAATCTTTGATCCGCGTTGTCGCAGGTATCAGCACCCCAGTTGTTGCAGCAATTGGGCACGAAGAAGATCGCCCATTGATTGATTATGTAGCCGACTATCGGGCGTCGACTCCAACTGATGCTGCACGAAAAATTGTGCCAGATGTACTACAAGAGCTTTCTGACTTGAGAAATACTCGCGCCAGATTACAGACGCTGATTACGGGATTTGTCTCGCGACTTGAGCAAGAGTTGCTAGTTACCAAAAATAGGCCAGCGTTAGCCTCGCCAGCCACCTTGATTGATCAAAGGCTTCGCGACAATTCCGGAATTCGAAGTTCCATAACTTTGCACTTGACTAACTACTTGAAATTAGAAACGGCTTATGTGCAAGGTTCTGTTAAGGCTTTGCGAGCACTCTCACCGCAAGGTACCCTCGAGCGTGGTTTCTCGATTGTGCGAAATGATCTCGGTGGAATAGTTAAAAGTGCGGCAAATGTTGCTGTGGCCGATGAAGTTAGTATTCGCTTCGCAGATGGTGAACGAACTGCAAAAATTCTCTAGGAAGATTTCTTGGAGATTTATTCCGAATCAGATTCGGAATTTGAACCTGGCCGCAAAGCTTCCAATCTGGCTTTAGCCCCAGCAAGTTTTTCTTCACATACCGCGGCCAATCGTTCACCTTGTTCCCAAAGTGTCACCATGTCATCAAGCGGTAAGTCTTTATCCTCTAACCGAAGGACAACTTCATCCAGCTGAGCTTTTGCAGCTTCATAGGTTAAATCAGAAATCGGATCTTTAGCCATGGCTTAATCCTACGGTTTTGCTGGTTCGAGTGACTGGGCAAAGCGACTTAATTCTTCCCATTGCACAGTGCCGGAAACAACAGTTGTGACATCGCCCTGCGTTTTAACAAATGCTCGAGTTAAGGGCTTTGCAATTTCGCATTTTTGCCACGTGGTACCAGAAATAACTTCACTGGAATCACAGGGCGCACTGTTTGTAGCGGCGGCAACAACTGTTTTAGTTGGTCCATCACTTTGCCAAAGCGATACATATTCTCCAGATTCAGTTTGAAAACCTACAAACCAACGCACATCTCCAGAGTCACCATAAGTCTCTGGTTCAAATCTGGCGCTCGTCGCGCGATACCCACTTGGGATTTCACTTGGCACCGAAATCGGCCAAGGTTGTGAAATTAGAGCACTAGAAACTGCGGCTGGGTAATCAACCGATTGGCTGACTTCTTGCTGGGGACGCCAGGCAATCAACATAATCACCACAACCGTTGCGCCTACGGCTGCCATCGAAAGCACCATATCCCAAACGGTTTCTCGGCCACGAGGTTTGCGATTTGCCATTTTTCTATTTTGCCTTGTTTCAGGCAGCTTCGCGCACTCACGGCTACGCGTCCACTTGGTTGGTAAAGGATTAGGCTACCTATATGAATTCGTTTAACTACACCGAAATTCTTCCAATTGCCGATCATGAGCCAAAATACCGGCTCGTGACTACTGAGGGTATCTCCACTACAAAAATCGGCGAACGGACTTTCTTAAACATCGAACCAAGTGTTTTAGAAAAAGTTGCCTATGAAGCGATTCATGACATTTCGCACTATCTACGCACTAGCCATCTCGAGCAGCTTCGCAAAATCATCGATGATCCTGATGCTTCACCCAATGATCGGTTTGTTGCAACAGACTTAATGAAGAATGCAAATATTGCAGCCGGCGGCGTCCTGCCAATGTGCCAAGACACCGGAACTGCAATTGTTTCAGCAAAACGCGGCTCGCAAGTATTAACGGCTGGCCCAGACGAGGAAGCGCTGAGTCGTGGAATTTATGACGCTTACCAAAAACTAAATCTTCGCTATTCCCAGCTTTCACCGATGAATATGTGGGACGAGAAAAATACCGGCGACAACTTACCCGCTCAAATTGAAATCTATTCAGATACTAAACCGGGCCATGAAAACACTTACGAGATGCTATTCATTGCAAAAGGCGGCGGCAGCGCAAATAAAAGCTACTTGTATCAGGAAACTAAAGCAGTTCTCAATCACGATAGTTTCTTGCAATTCATGGACGAAAAATTACGCTTAATCGGAACTTCAGCTTGCCCGCCATATCACTTAGCCGTAGTGGTCGGTGGCACAAGCGCAGAATATGCGCTTAAAGTTTCAAAGCTAGCCAGTACTAAATATCTAGATGAACTTCCAACTCATGGCGGCCCTGATGGTAACGGCTACCGAGATCTTGAAATGGAAGCCGAAATCTTGAAACTTACTCAAGGCTTTGGCATTGGTGCTCAGTTTGGTGGCAAGTACTTCTGCCACGATGTTCGTGTGATTCGGTTGCCTCGTCACGGAGCTTCGTGTCCAATTGCAATTGCAGTTTCCTGTTCAGCGGATCGCCAAGCCTTAGTAAAGATTGATGCCACTGGCGCTTACATCGAAGCCCTCGAGACCGATCCCGCACGTTTCTTACCTGAAGTAACTGATGAGAATCTAGACGAAAGCGTTGTAAAAATTGATTTGAATCAACCAATGGATCAAATCCGAAAAACACTTTCTGGCCTGACCGTAAAAACTCGAGTTTCATTAACAGGATCACTTATCGTCGCTCGTGACTTAGCCCATGCAAAAGTTCTCGAGATGTTAAATCGTGGTGAAGAAATACCGCAGTACTTCAAAGATCATGCGGTCTACTATGCCGGACCAGCAAAGACTCCTGAAGGTTACGCCTCAGGTTCATTTGGCCCGACTACCGCCGGTCGTATGGATGCCTATGTTGATAGATTCCAAAAAGCTGGCGGTTCGTTTGTCATGCTGGCAAAAGGTAATCGCAGCAATCTAGTTACCCAAGCTTGCAAAGATAATGGTGGTTTCTACTTAGGTTCCATTGGTGGCCCAGCAGCTCGGTTAGCAAAAGACAACATCACAAAAGTTGAAGTACTAGATTTTCCAGAAATGGGTATGGAAGCAGTTTGGAAAATTGAAGTCAAAGATTTCCCAGCGTTTGTTGTAGTGGATGACAAAGGAAATGATTTCTTTGCGGAAACTTTGCGACCAGTAGCCCTAAACATTCCAGTAGGGCCACCGACATAAAGGTAAGCCGTTAAGGCTTGAATTTCTTAGCTGGTGGCCACGGACTCCAGCCTCGATCTAGCCAGCCTCGATAAGCCACACGATCTTGCTGCAGACAAGAAGCCTTTGAGGCCTTAGGGGCGTATTTTGTACCACCATATTTTTGCCAAAATCCCTTTGTTACTTGCCAAGTTCCTTGGTACTTACCTTTGCCGCCCGTTGACTTGCAATTATTTCTAGATTCGGCATGTTTCAAAAACTTTGCAGTGGGTGAATTTACCCACACCTTAAATGAAATTTTTTTGCGATCTTCCTTGGACAGGTCTCGTGTGGGATCGTCAGCGGTAGCAACAACAGCCGCAGACGCTGGACTTAGAAATCCTTGTTGACTTATTACGACAGATAGCCCAAAAATTACCTGAACAGCTGACTGTTTCCAAATATTCATTATGTTAAACAATTTAACAGATTCAAGCTTGAACTATGCAGGTAGGTCTTCCAGCATTTCTGTTACAAGGGCAGCGATTGGAGATCGTTCAGATCTAGTTAAAGTCACGTGTCCAAACAGCGGATGCCCTTTTAATTTTTCTACAACTGCAACTACGCCATCGTGACGTCCAACTCGTAGGTTGTCACGCTGTGCCACGTCATGAGTTAGCACGACTCGACTGTCTTTTCCAATGCGGGAAAGTACAGTTAGCAGAACGTTTCGCTCCAAAGACTGGGCCTCATCAACAATGACAAACGTGTCATGCAGTGATCGTCCTCGAATATGAGTCAGCGGCAAAACTTCTAACATTCCGCGCTCCAAAATTTCATCGATCACGTCAGCTGAGGTAACGGCTGACAAGGTGTCAAAGACGGCTTGTGCCCACGGCGACATTTTTTCGTTTTCACTACCTGGGAGGTACCCCAGCTCCTGACCGCCAACTGCGTAAAGTGGCCGAAAAATTACTACTTTGCGATGTTGTTGTCGTTCCATCACAGCTTCTAGTCCAGCACATAGTGCTAATGCACTCTTTCCAGTGCCAGCTCGTCCACCCAATGAAACGATGCCGATATCAGGATCAAGCAATAGGTCAAGGGCAATACGCTGTTCGGCGCTGCGACCATGGAGTCCAAAGGCTTCTCGATCACCCCGAACCAATTGCAATCGTTTGTCGGCAGTTACTCGCGCTAATGCACTTCCCCGCTCGCTAGATAGCACGACACCGGTATGACATGGGTGCTCGCGCGCACTTTCATGATCGATTATCTCGTCGCTATAAAGATCATCGATTTCACTTGAGCTCACTGAAACTTCAGTCATCCCAGTCCATCCGCTGGATGGCACAATCTCGGCTCGATACTCTTGCGCCTCGAGCCCAACTGCCGATGCTTTCACGCGAAGTGGCAGATCCTTACTGACCAAAACGACATCGCAACCTTCTTCGGCAAGGTTGCGAGCAACAGACAAAATTCTCGTATCGTTATCGCCAAGGCGGAATCCAGCAGGCAAAATTTCCGAATTCGTATGGTTTAACTCCACACGTAATACGCCACCCTTATCGCCAATTGGCAGCGGGGCATCTAAGCGACCGTGTTTGATGCGCAAGTCATCCAGGCTACGCAGTGCTGATCGCGCAAAATATCCAAGTTCTGGATGAGTGCGCTTAGATTCAAGTTCAGTTATTACGACGACTGGGATGACCACCTCGTGTTCATCGAATCGAAACAATGCACTCGGGTCAGATAACAAAACGCTGGTATCTAAAACATAAGTTCGCTTTTGAGTGTTCGATTCGGTCACGCGATCACCCCAGATTTTCAGATTTATCCGTGGGAAGGATCGGTATGGTCCGATACCAATGACCGTAATCCTGTGTGACTTTGGATAAGGACAGACACGCCGCAGTAATACCTTTCAGATGGGTAAACTCCTGAACAACAACACGCCTGTGGCCAATCGGTACCTCACCTACTAATCTGGGGCGCATGGGAAGATTGCGCACGCTCGTTGGTGACATTGCCTACGATCTATACGGGCATCGACTCACCTCAGCGTTACCCCACGATCAATTACCTGCACATGTAGGTGTCATTCTTGACGGCAATCGGCGCTGGGCAGCTGAACTGGGATCTTCTAGTGCCTACGGACATCGCGCTGGCGGTGAAAAAATTACTGAATTCTTGGGTTGGTGCGAAGACTTAGGCGTTGAAGTTGTCACTCTCTGGTTACTTTCAACGGACAATCTTTCGCGAGACCCCGCCGAGCTTGATGCCCTGCTGGAAATAATCGAAGAAACAGTCACGTCACTGGCAGAATCTAACCGCTGGCAAATTCATCCAGTGGGTGCCCTCGAGTTACTTCCACCTAGAACTACAGCGGTATTGAATCAGGCTAAGGAATCAACTGCCACAGTGAGTGGCTTGCTGGTGAACGTTGCAGTTGGCTATGGCGGCAGACAAGAAGTTGTAGACGCCGTGCGCTCACTGCTGCAAGAACAGTCTGCTGCAGGAGTAACACTCGATGAATTGGCTAAGACTATCGACATCGAACATATTGCAGCTCATCTTTATACCAAGGGGCAACCTGATCCAGATTTAGTTATCCGCACTTCTGGCGAACAGCGCTTGAGTGGATTTTTATTGTGGCAAAGTGCGCACTCAGAATTTTATTTTTGTGAAGCTTACTGGCCAAATTTTCGAAGAATTGATTTCTTGCGTGCAGTTCGCTCTTATGCGGCTCGAAATCGTAGGTTTGGAATTTAAGGTCTAGCGGCAATCGTTTTTTGTAATACTGATAAATCAGTTGTTGGTGCATCGCACACAAATCCTCGACATACATACGCGGTATCGTCCGATTTAACTTGGATTCGATTCTGCATTAACGGCTGATCTTCTCCCCAGGCATAAACCATTCCTGGGGCATTGCCCATCCCAACCAAGTTATGCATCGGTGAATTTGGTTTTGCCGTGACCGCAACTTCACGAGGTCCATCTAGCCACATCGCAAACACTGCGCTACTCCAGCCCGCAAATCTGGTGTGGGCACTAACCAATGGCACGAGTGCAGGCATGAAAGACTCCGCCCAATTCTTTATATCTAAGTCACCCGAGAGTGCTGAGTACGTCAAAGCTGCATCTACCGTTGCCGCCCAGCCTGATGGAGTTACATTGTCAGTTGGATCGACTTGTCGAGCCGTGACATCTTTTGCAACGGGTGGTACGTCATTTGCAGTATCTGCCAGTCCAGAATTTTGCTGAAAATGTTCCTGTATGTCAGCAAGTAAAACTCCGGCAAGTTCTCGCCAGGAATCATCACCGTGAACCTGAGAAAGCGACAGGAACGCACTTGCAGTTAATGCTTGATCTTCCAGCACGCCCATCGCGTGTAAGCCAGGTTTGCCATCGCGCGACACTCGTACCAATCGATTTGGGTAATCTGAATTTGCGCCTAAGTGAACGCTAACCAATAAATCGCCTGCGCGAGTGGCTGCTTCAATCCAATCGGGCCGGTCGCATACCGTTCCAGCATCGACTAGGGCACGAATGGCAAGTGCGTTCCAACTAGCTACAACTTTGTCATCGCGTCCAGGTCGCGGTCGTTGCTCTCGAGCTACAAACAACTTTGTTCGTAACTGATGCCACTTGTCCCAATCATCGGGATCTTTGTGCAAAGTTAAAACAGACTTACCATCTTCGAAAGTTCCATCCGTTGTTACGTTGCATAATTCACTTACCCACTGCGCATCCGGAGCCCCAAGCACTTGGATGAGTTCTGCCGGTGTCCAAGCATAAAACGCTCCTTCATGCGAATGCTGCGTTACCGGATCAATGCTGTCGGCATCAAGGGCTGCTGCGAACCCGCCTTCGGGAGTAAGTAATTCCCGAGTTATAAATTCTGCGGTTTCGGTAGTGATTCGAAATGCCAACGTACTACCCGTTAAGCGATACCAATGTGCATAAATCGAAAGTAACTGAGCATTGTCGTAAAGCATTTTTTCAAAATGCGGCACGGTCCACGTTTCATCGACACTGTACCTAGCGAATCCGCCACCAAGTTGGTCATACATGCCACCTCTCGCCATGGCCTCACAAGTATGTTCAAGAATTTGCAATGCTCTTTCATCAACTGGAATAGATTCAAGAATCTGTAACGCCTGGCACCTATTTAGAAATTCCAGAGCTAATGCCGGCGGAAATTTTGGAGCAGTGCCAAAGCCGCCGTTGATTGGATCGTATGCAGCAGTCAGGGAATCGATTCCACTAGTAACTGCAGCCAAGATTTCAGCTCTTGTGAAATCAGGTTTTGCATTCACAATCAAGTCGTTACGGGATCCGATGTGTTCCATAATTCGAGTTGCAGAATCTGAGACTCGTTCACGTTCTTTAGTCCAGGTGTCATTTAAGGCGAGTAGGACTTGGGTAAACGATGGCATTCCATGCGAAGGACGTGATGGAAAATATGTACCGGCGTACCAAGGCTTTCGATCGTGATCTAACCAAACTGACATTGGCCAGCCGCCGTGCCCTGTCATCGCCTGAGTAGCTTCCATGTAAAGCGAATCGACTGCCGGTAGTTCCTCCCGATCAACTTTTATGTTTACAAAATATTCATTCATTAAAGCTGCGACGGATGGGCTTTCAAAGCTCTCGTGTGCCATGACATGACACCAATGACAGGCGCTGTATCCAACACTTAGAAAAATCGGCACATCTCTAGTTCGAGCTAATTCAAATGCTTCCTCGCCCCAGGGATACCAATCAACTGGATTGTCTGCATGCTGCAATAGATATGGGGATGTTGAATCTGCGAGGCGATTAGTCACACTTCATTCTTGCACCTCGCGAAGCATGCACAGAATACGCAGACTCTTACCTTCTAGTTTTTTGTTGAACCGCTAATAATTCCTGGGCGTGAAATTACGATTCCAGACAGCATCTGAATGATCAGTGCTACTCCCAACGCAATAAACGATGCGCCCCAAGTGTGTGTTAAGTCTTTTAATAGGCCCAAAGTCAATGGCCCTAGTGCTGAAATGATGTAGCCACCACCCTGCATAAACGACCCCAGATCTCGCGCCGTTTCGTGGCTATCGGAGCGAAGTAAAACCAGAGTCAGAGCCAGTGGAAATGATGAACCTAATCCGATGCCAAGGAGTGAAACCCATAGCCAAGTTCCGTTTTCCCACCAACCCGTAGTTGCGAAAACATAAATTCCAACTAAACCAACTGCGAAAATTGCTACGAAGATTAAGCAAAGCGTTACCTGAGATTTGAATTTCGCAGCTAGTGGCGGAACAAAAAGACCGGCTGGAAATCCGAGTAGCACTAAGAGAGCGAGTTGATTGCCGGCAATTGTTGGATCGATACCAGAATCTCGCAGGATAGATGGCAGCCAGGCATTCATGGAATGGTAATTCATGGACTGGAAACCAAAGTAAAGAACTAATGCCCAAGCTAACTTGTTATGGAACAGGCCACGCATGTCGCGAGGAGATGTCAAAGTTTCATCAACTGTTTCCTCATGACGATAAAAACGCCAAACTGCCCAAGCAACTAATGGCAGAACGGCCCATACTTCTAAAGCTCCACGCCATGAACCAAAGGCTTCAGTAAGCGGATACGTGATTAGCGCAGCCACCGCTGCCGAAATTGATATAGCTCCCGCAATCATTCCCATTACTCCGCCGATATTTTTTGGGAAATCTCTGCGCGTAATTATTGAAGGGACTACGTTTCCTACTGCAACACCGAGTCCAATAATGATTGTTCCAAGATAGAGAACTACTACGGAAGGGACAAGGCGCAGGGTTCCACCGATCGCGAGAGCAATCAACGCAACTGAAACTGCTTTGTTTGGAGTTACTCGGTGTAGCAATCTAGGGACCAGCATTGCTCCAAGTCCAAACATGAGAATTGGCAAAGTACTCAACAAAGATGCTGCTGTCGCACTTAGCCCAAATTCGGCGCGAATTTCAGGAAGTACCGGACCAACGGAAGTGGTTAGTGGACGTAAGGTCATGCCGACAAAGAACAGGGGCATGGCTTTTAAAATAAATTTTTGCTGGGACTTCACGGCAGAATCTGACACCAAAACTCCCTTAGTTGATGTGCCAAGCCTACTGGGTGAAATTACTTCGCTTAATTTTGGTAGTTAAGAAGACACCCACCCGTCCGACCTGATTTTCGACCCCACATTCGCCTGCTGGAACTTTCGCAGCGTCAATCGCCACTACTAATCCTCACTGCAGATTTTGACCATCTGGATCAAAGTGCAGGCAGGACTTACATCTAAACCGCACCGTGCTCAACGACCAAAAGTCGTCTTACGTGGACCGCTTTGCCTGCGGCTGGCATCGGCTTATAGCAAACCAACTTCGAAGAACTGCTTTGCTATGCAATCACGGACCCGGGTGGGTGCCTTAGACGCAAGATTATCGGCTTTTAGGCGAACCACATAAAGCAATCCCAAAAACTCTTTGAGCGCCCGCGATTCGAAGAATGCCAGCCGCGCTACTCATCGTGGCACCCGTGGTTATTACATCGTCAATTAATACAACATCTCCGGACAGCTGGCAGCGCGCGCCGAATGCTCGCGCCATATTCTTCTTGCGTTCATGCGCAGACAATCCGACTTGATCTCGCACGCAAGACTTGAGAAACAGTGCAGCTGTTAATTTCGGGCCTGAAGCTAAGTTCCTACTAACTTCAGCTCCCAAAGTTGCAATGGAATCAAATCCGCGGTCTGCGATTTTTTCTGGCGAGCTTGGAATTGGCACTAACGTTATTGGATTTGCAAAATCTGAGATCTGAAATACCGTCATTAAAGCTGATGCCAATGCAGGAGCATTTCGTTGTCGGCCATTCTTGTACTCAATTAGCTTGTCTCGCACCCAGCCTTCATACGGACTTGAGCAATAAGTTTGGGCCACATTTGTAATTGGCTTTCCAGCGAATGGACTAATTTTCGATGAACAAGCACTACATAGGTTGTTTCCGAGCGACCCACAACTTAAACATGTTGGAGTAAAAATAAGTTCTTTGATAATCGACACTTGAAAACTGTGTCAAAAATTGTGCTATCAGATTTGTAACGTCACGTTGGTGTGAATAACTCTTAGGTGTGGTCGCATAATTCGCTATCTACCTAGTAAAGAAACCGCCAACGCCAGTTGTTAACTCAGACCAGGAACCGAAAGTCTGGCGATACAACAGCTGTTTTGAACCATCAACTACAGAAATGTAGATAATCCCACTACCGTCAATTGCTAGTGCCTGAGTGCCCGGCGGGGTACTCGATAACTTTGTTTTCCCATCTAGCAATGACGTGTCAAACAACATCTCACCACCAGATCCGTCCGCTGCGATGGCCGCCAAACTATTTGGGCTACTCCATGCGATGTCTCGTACCTGCGAAATATTTCGCTCAATTCGATGCAAGCCCACAATCCGGGTTTCCGTATCAGTTCTAAATAAGGCACCAACTGCAATAACGTCTTGGATGCCATCTGATAGCACGACAGCAACTCTTACCCCATCTTGGGCAACCACTACTTGCTTGACCTGGTCGGTAGTTCCCAGATTAGAGACATCAACGGGGATAGCACGTGTTGTGCCATCCTTAGTTACCTCTAGTACTCCTTGACCAAAATCGGCAACATAGATATTTCCATCTTGATCCCACGTAGGTCTGGAAAGGACTTCACCTTGAGCGGCTACCTCAAACTCACCGGTAACTACGTTAGTAACAAGTAGCGTCTTCAAGTCATTTGTTATCGCAGCAATCTGGGAACTATCTCGATTGGCAATTGCTCCAATTAGATTTGCGGGTGCAATTAGTTTTTCAGTGGAAACATCACTTACAACTGAATATATCTTGTCGGCTCGAATGACATTTAGAACGTTGAAGGTGGAATCAAGCAGTGGGGAGATCTCCTGCCAATCTGAGACAGTTTGTGTTACTCCAATGTCAGTTAGCGCAAGCGGTTGACCGGAGACCGTGATTCTCACACCAGAGACGTTGGGTAAAGCACTTAGTGTCCAAACAAGTTGTGCAGATAGGGCTCGTCGAGTCAGTTCATCTGCTCCCAAGATTTCTTGAGACAGATCAACTTGGGCAATCCCGTTTACAACTGGGACTGAACCATAAGTCAATGCGGTACCAACTGGAAATGCAGTTGTAGCTACTGGACCCAGGTACGGTGTGGGGCCATCGAGTAAGGATCTTACGAGAGAAGTTGCAGCACCTGAGCTATTTACCGGCACGATAACCGAATCTGAAACTAAAGAAGTCAGTGACGAATTCAGGAAGTAAATCGGAAAACTGCGAAACGACCTGTCCACGTCTCCAGTAGATAGCAATATGCCATCACTTAAATCTGTGATGCGCCATTGATTACTTGCGTCTTGGGAAACTTTAAATGTCCTGGAAAGTTGAGCTCCAGGATCTGCCGTTTGAAATCTGCCTAAATCAGATATTGCACCTTGTTTCGTTGCGGCTACGACCAAACTTGGCTGTTGACCCGAAACTTCAATTGAATTTGCCTCATATACTTCGATGCCGGCTGCTGGATTCCATGTTGTAGCTGAATCTGCTGTTAAGTACTGTCGCGCAATCGCATAGTCACCTGATGGGTCAGCGCATGCTTCAAGGAAGCCACGAACGATTGCTTCTGGCTCCATGTCGGCAGTAGGCGGCCGCGCAATAACGCGAACAAACTGAGTGGAACTATCTTCGGAAATCACTTCACCAAAATAAACGTCACTCGAAGTAGGGATTCCACCACAACCTGATAGCAACAAGATCGTTGTTAGAGCAGTCCCAAATTTGTTTAGTTTCATGGGGCGCCTGCCGCAATTGCTACTTGCAAAATCTGGCCATGCTCAGTTCTAGGCAAAGTCAAAACAAACTGTGCTCCGATGCCTGGCGCACCCCAAACATCTATCAAGCCACCGTGAAGTGCGGCATCTTCGGCAGAAATGGAAAGTCCTAACCCGGTGCCACCCAAAGTTCGTTGGCGCGCAGGGTCAGCACGCCAAAATCTGTCAAAAACTCGAGCTAAATCTTCAGTCGCAATTCCTTGCCCATAATCCCTTACCGAAATTGAAACGCAGGATTCATTTCCGGCAATATCTATTTCGATTGCAGACCCATCACAGTGCCCTATTGCATTTACAACTAGATTTCTAACAATTCGGGAAATACGTCGCTGGTCTGCGGTAACAATAGCGTCTCCAACTGTCGAGAAATTGAATTCAGTGTTGTGATCTAAGGCAATCTGCACATTCTCACTTAAGATCACTTCGGTTAACTTGCCCAGATTCACCTTAGATAATTCCAGTGGTGCCGCACCGGCATCAATCTTGCTCATTTCGAGTAGGTCACTTAGTAGAACATCAAATCGATCTACCTGATTTCGAAGAAGCTCTGCTGAACGTGCCATGTCAGGATCAAAATCTGCTCGAGCGCCATAGATCATCTCGCTTGCCATGCGAACTGTGGTTAGAGGTGTTCGCAACTCATGCGAGACATCAGAAACGAATTGTTGCTGGACCTGTGACAAGGACTCCAGGCGAATAATCTGGCTTTGCAGACTGGACGCCATTTCGTTTAGTGATCCTGCTAGCCGAGCAATGTCATCTTCACCATGTACTTGCATTCGCCGATCCAGATCACCAGATGCAATTTGCACTGCAATTTCAGCAGCCTCACGAACTGGATCGGTGACCCGCGAAGTAACAAACCAGGCAAGAATCAATAAGCTAATCAACAAAAATACACCTGTAATTGCAACGCCTTGTCTTACCAAGTCAATGGACTTTTGCTCCTTGTCAAGGGGAAATAGTAAATACAGTTCATAAGCGCCAATGCGAGGAATTGAAACTGGAGCTCCCACAACTAAACCCTGAGCCGTGGCTCCGCCCTCATAAATTAAAGTTGAATAAGCCCATGCCTGACGATCGCGCTCGCGGATTGCGGCGCGCAGGTCAGTTGGTATTGATTGTTCGGAAATAAGTTTTGTGCCGCGCTCTGGTACTCCCGCTAAGTCTGGGTCACTTAGAAATATCGCGTCGTAAAGTCCAGGAGAACCAGCTCGAACAGCTAATGCAGTAATTACTGAATCAACAATTCTGGTGCTGTTAGGTGCAACTAATCCAGCATCAGCAGCATCTAATAGGCGCTGGACTTCCAATCGAGCGGCAGTAGCTTCTGTTAATGCACTTTGCTGTTTAGCCTCAAGTAAGCCAGCGGAAACTTGATTTACGAGCAAAATTCCAACCGCACTCAGAATTGAAATTGAAACTAGTGCCGTAATTATTACAAGTCTCAGTTGCAGATTGCGACGCCACATCTGCACAAAAGTTGGTTTGTTTGGAGCTGAATTGCTCACGATTTAAGATTGCCCTGCTTTGTAACCAACGCCACGTACTGTGACCACGATTTCCGGATGGTCAGGATCAATTTCAATTTTGGCTCGTAGGCGCTGGACGTGCACATTAACCAGCCTGGTGTCCGCAGCATGTTGGTATTCCCAAACTTCTTCGAGCAATAATTCTCGAGAAAACACCTGCCACGGACGCTTTGCTAACGTCAATAACAATTTGAACTCAAGAACCGTCAATGAAATTTCTTTGGATCCGCGTTTAACAGAGTGTCCAGCAATATCAATTACTAAGTCACCGATTTGAATTTCATTCAAAATCGGGGTTTCGATCGAACGCAATCGAGCACGAATTCTGGCAAGTAGCTCTTCGTTCTTTATTGGCTTAACTATGTAGTCGTCAGCCCCGGATTCTAATCCTGTGACAACGTCGGCTGAATCGCTTCTTGCGGTTAGCATCACAATTGGTACACCGCTCGATTCTCGAATTGCCCGGCAAACATCGATGCCATCTCGACCTGGCAGCATTAAGTCCAGTAGAACTAGATCCGGCGCTACTGCCTTAAAAGCGGTTATTGCCTGTAAACCATCTGCACAATATGAAACTTCAAATCCTTCGCCACGAAGCAGGATGCCCACAATCTCAGCAATGGATTGGTCATCCTCAATAACCAAAATGCGATGGCCCACAGTGGCGCTCCCCTTCTACGTACTTGGAAGGCAAATTTACCTCAATAAGCGCCAGCGCAGGGACCTATGGCTTAATTCCCTTTAATCGTTGACTAATCTAGGAAGATGCCCTTATCAAATTTGTTCGCCAGTCTGCGCAAAGAACTGGGTAAATTTGGTCTAGTTGGCTTAGTCGCATATCTTATCGACCTAACTATTTTTAACCTTTTGCGTTACGCAGGTGGCGAAGGTCCCTTATACGACAAACCACTTACGGCAAAAGTTTTTAGCGTTTTAGCTGCTACAACTTTTGCCTATTTTGGAAATCGTCACTGGACCTTTAAAGATCGGGCTCGATCAACTTTTCGTAGAGAGTACACATTATTTTTTGTTTTTAACGCTGTTGGTATGGTGATTTCACTTTCCTGTCTTTGGATCAGTCATTACATTCTCGGATTCGACAGCGCGCTGGCCGATAACGTCAGCGCCAACGTAATTGGTTTGGTACTCGGAACAATTTTTAGGTTTTGGGGTTACCACAATTGGGTTTTCCCAAATGACGTTTCAAGCGTGGAGCAAAACTTCTAATCGCTTATTACTACCTATTAGCCGCAATTAGAAAAATACCAAAAGCAGCAGGCTTTAAATTTCGCAACTCTAACCGGCCTCCGTCAATAGAAATTTGTGTTCTGGCCCAAGCCAATCCCAGCCCGGTACCACCCGTTGTATTTCCTTTTACCATTAACGAAACTTCAGCATCCCCTTTAATACCATCGCCCTGGTCACTTACTTCGATCAAAATCCAGGATTGGTATTCCCTAGCCGAAATTCGAATCGTGCCCGCACCATGTTGTAATGAATTCTCAATTAGCACAGAAAGTGCTAGCTCTTGAATTTCTGGGGTACCTAGGGCAATCAAATTAGGTGTGCTAGCTATTTCAATATTACGAGATACTGTCGCTAGGCGATCACGCCATCGAGCACTTGCTTTTGCCAATAACTCGGAAACGTTTATTTCTGTAAGTTCCCGTTCTGATGTGGAACGCCAAGTGGTTAACAACCCTTCAACCAATCGCACTAACCGATCCACTTGTCCTAGTGCGGCATTGGCTTCAGCTTGGACGTTAGTGCCCTCGGATTCTTGGGCGATCTGCTCGAGTCGTAGGGATAGCGCGGTTAGTGGTGAGCGTAATTGGTGAGAAACATCTGCAGCGAGTGTTCGTTCCGAACTTAATCGTTGCTGCGCATCCGATGCCGATTGAAACAAATTTTGCAAAGTTACATCAATTTCATGAATACCAGTTAGCCGAGGTTCATGAATTTCTTGCCTAATAGTGACGTTATTGACCTCAGTTAACATCATTTTAACTGGGGCAATTGATAATTTTGCAAGTAACTTTGCGGCAATTACTACCAAGGTTGCCGTAAGCGTAATCATTGCTTGAACACCAAACGTAATTAGTGTGGAATTTGTCCACGCTAATGCTAAGTTTCCAATCATTTCAGATCTGCGCAGCAAAGTAATGGCGAATAATCCAAGTAAAAGTACAAACGGGATAATCGAAATTGCAAAAAATCTAAAGAGCCGCTGTTCCATTATTAGTTCCGATCGAATCGAAACCCAAGACCACGCACTGTTGAAACATGCTCGCCTTCTGCGCCAAGTTTTCGACGCAAAGCTGATACATGCATGTCCAGATTCTTCGTAGTCCCTGACCAATTTGTATTCCAAACATCACGCAAAATTTGCTGGCGGCTAATTACTCGCCCAGAATTACGCATTAACAGTTCTAATAGGCTGAATTCGGTGGAAGTTAAGAGAACTTCTGTTTCGCCTATGTAGCAAGTGCGCGCTTCGGAATTCAAGGTAATCCCATTTCCAATTAATTCAGTTACGTCATGGCCATCTACGCGACGAATCAAGGCACGCAGTCTGGCTAAAAGTTCAGGAGACTTAAATGGTTTAATGATGTAGTCATCGGCACCAGCATCCAATCCGACAACTAAGTCCAGCTCCGAGGACCTCGCAGTAAGAATCAGAATGGGCATATCGTATTTTTGAGCGCGTAAAGTACGACATATCTCGAGGCCGTCCATATTTGGAAGTCCCAAATCAAGAACGATCATGTCAGGTTTGGTAGTTCTGGCTTTTTCAAGTGCAGCAACGCCATCACCTACAAGTGCTACTGAATAACCTGCAGCCTGAAGAGAGCGCACTAGTGGAACGGCGATCTCAAGATCATCCTCCACTAACAAAATTCTGGTCACAATTCGAAGTTTAGTGTCCTATGTCAATTGCGACCGAACTTGCACCACATCTCCCGAGGTGATTTCTATTTGTCCTTGTGGGGTATCAAGAACCAAAGCCCCGCTAATCAAAACATTTGATGCAAAACCGGAAATTGTGCGATCAGCTGGAAGAGTGACCAAGACTTCGCTTTGTAAAGTGCAGCTAGCTGCTCGATAGGCTGTCAACCATTCCGGATCAGGGTTATTGAGGATTTGCTCAAGTGCGTTAAGAAGGCTTGCAATGAGCGCTTCGCGCCGAATTGAAATTCCTGCTAAAGCCAAAGATGTGGCAAATTCGGTAGGCAACTCAACATCTGTTAAGTCCGTATTGATACCGATACCAATTACTGCGTGCCTGCCTTGAAGTTGAACTAAAATGCCTCCAACCTTCTTTAACTGTTTATTCGAGGAAATCAGCATTAAATCATTTGGCCACTTTAGGCGAATTAGGTCAGAGTGTTGAGCTAAGCAGTTACGGGCCACCAGTCCAACCAATAGCGGAATTGCGGACACTGGACATGGAAAAGCTGACGTTGGAATTGCAATACTTAAGGCAATTCCCGCACCGAACGGACTTTGCCACACTCGTTGCAAACGACCTCTGCCCTGAATCTGTTCATCTGCAGTAACCACGAGCACGGCATCAGGATTGGCGCTGGCCAGTCGTGCAATGACTAGGTCATTTGTTGAACTAACTTGCTCAAAGACCTCAATATCGCGCCACGTGGAGGAAGTTTTGGCTAACTCACTTAATATAAGAGCAGGGTCAAGCGCTGCACGTTCGCGTTTCACATCTTTTATACCCACATCGCTAGGGTAGGCGAAGGACTAGTACGGAGGAACCAGTGAGCGCCGAAAAGGGTCAGAAAGCCGTTGACATCCATACAACTGCGGGAAAGATTGCAGATTTGGAACAGCGCCGGAACGATGCCGCCAGCCGACGCTCTGAGGCCGTCGATAAGCAGCATGCTCGCGGCAAGCTCACTGCGATGGAGCGTATCGAACGTCTTTTGGATGAAGGTTCATTCCAACAAATTGATGGCCTTGCCCGACATCGTTCCCATAACTTTGGCATGGAAAAATCTCGACCTTATGGCGATGGCGTGATTACTGGATACGGAACTATTGATGGCCGACAGGTTTGTGTGTTCGCCCAAGACTTCACAGTTTTCGGTGGCTCTCTCGGCGAAGTATTCGGTGAAAAAATTTGCAAAGTAATGGATCTTGCGCTGAAGACTGGCGTGCCAATGATCGGTATCAACGATTCCGGCGGAGCTCGAATTCAAGAAGGTGTAGTTTCCCTTGGCTTATACGGCGAGATCTTTAAGCGCAATGCACATGCCTCTGGCGTGATTCCACAAATTTCTTTAGTACTTGGGCCATGTGCCGGCGGCGCGGTTTACTCCCCTGCATTAACTGACTTCATAGTTATGGTGGATCAAACTTCGCACATGTTTATTACTGGACCAGAAGTCATTAAGACCGTCACTGGTGAAGAAGTTGCATTCGAAGACCTAGGCGGTGCTCGTACTCACAATACAAAATCCGGTGTAGCGCATTACATGGCATCCGATGAAGATGACGCTTTGGAATATGTAAAGAATTTGCTTTCATTTTTACCGAGCAACAATATGGACGAAGTGCCATTTCTTGATGTTGAAGCTGACATGGAAATTTCTGATGCCGATCGTATGCTCGACACAATCATTCCGGATTCACCAAACCAGCCTTATGACATGCATAAAGTTATCGAGACCATTGTTGATGATGGCGAATTTCTTGAAACGCAATCACTATTTGCCCCAAATATAATTTGTGGTTACGGTCGTGTCGAAGGTCGCCCAGTAGGTGTGGTTGCCAGCCAACCAATGCAATTTGCTGGCACTTTAGATATTGACGCCAGTGAAAAGGCTGCTCGATTTGTTCGTACCTGTGATGCATTCAATGTTCCAGTACTTACTTTGGTTGACGTTCCAGGTTTCTTGCCGGGAACTGATCAAGAATGGCAGGGCATTATCCGCCGTGGCGCAAAGTTGCTTTATGCATATGCCGAAGCCACGGTTCCATTAGTAACCATAATTACTCGCAAGGCTTATGGCGGCGCCTATGACGTAATGGGATCCAAGCATCTTGGCGCGGACATTAACTTAGCTTGGCCAAGTGCCCAGATCGCAGTTATGGGAGCGCAAGGCGCTGTTAACGTGCTTTACCGCAAAGAATTAGCGGATGCGAATGATCCAGATGCCGAACGCGCAAAATTGTTGCAGGAATACGATGACAAGTTTGCTAACCCATATATCGCTGCCGAACGTGGTTACATCGATCGCGTAATTGTGCCAAGTGAAACCCGCGTAATGGTGGTTCGCGCGTTACGTTCATTGCGCGGCAAACGGCAAATTCTGCCGCCGAAGAAGCATGGAAATATTCCGCTGTGAGTCAAGACTTTCAAGTCGTACGTGGCGCTCCTGATGCTGCGGAATTGGCCGCTGTCATTATGGTGATCACTGCTCAAGCTGCGCTCACAGCACAAGCTCGCAATAAACGAGAGCAGCTACGCAATGAATGGAATGCACCACACCGTAGTGTCCGAAAATCATTTGAACATGGTGCTGGAACTTGGCGCAGATCTGCACTTCCCCATCCTTACTAAATTAAAAGTAGTCATTAATGTCACGCACAGTTTTACTCGCTTCGGCTTCAATCTCTCGCTTTTCACTTTTGCAGTCCGCAGGCATCACACCTTTAGTACAAGTTAGTTACGTCGATGAGGATGCCATCGCAGCTAAATTAGCCCCGATTAACACAGCAGACCTGTGCCTTGCTTTGGCAGCTGCCAAAGGTGAAGCAGTTGTAGCCAACATAACGGTTACCCAAGAGTCTGGGTTACTCGTAATAGCGGCTGACTCCATGCTGGAATTCGAAGGTCAATCACTTGGAAAACCAGGTACTCCTGAAATTGCTATCGAGCGCTGGAAACAGATGCGTGGCAAGTCTGGCTACCTGCACACTGGGCACTGGATGAAGGACTTGGTTACTGGCCAAGTGCGAAGTGGAGTGGCTGGTGCGGAAATTGAATTCGCCAATGTTTCGGATTCTGAGATAGTTGCCTACGTTGCAAGCGGCGAACCACTTTCCGTAGCTGGAGGATTTACGCACGAAGGTAAGAGCGCTGCGTTTATAAACCGGATGACTGGAGACAGTCCCGCAGTAGGCGGAATTTCCCTAGCCCTGTTGCGCAAATTTGCATTAGATATGAGCATTGAATGGACCCAACTTTGGGACTTATAGACTTAGGTAAACCAAGCCAAGGAGTTTAAGTGGCCAGCACTCGCAAGATCAATAAGGTTCTAATTGCCAATCGCGGCGAAATTGCAATTCGCGTTGCTAGAGCTTGTGCAGATTCTGGAATCAAAAGTGTGGCAGTTTACGCGGATCCTGATAGAGATGCCCAACATGTCAAAGTTGCCGATGAGGCCTTTGCTCTTGGCGGAAGTACTGCAGCTGAAAGTTACTTAGTTATTGAAAAACTGATTGCTGCTGCAACAAAATCCGGTGCTAACGCAGTGCACCCAGGCTATGGATTTTTGTCAGAAAATGCTGAATTTGCCCAAGCCGTAATTGATGCAGGTTTGATTTGGATTGGTCCACCGCCACAAGCAATTCGGGACTTGGGTGACAAAGTTTCTGCGCGCCACATCGCTTCTCGCGCCGGTGCACCGCAAGTGCAAGGAACGCCAGATCCAGTTAAAGACAGCAAAGAAGTTGTTAAGTTTGCAAAAGAGCACGGTCTGCCAATTGCCATTAAAGCTGCGTTCGGTGGTGGCGGTCGAGGGCTCAAGGTCGCGCGTAACTTAGAGGAAATTCCAGAGCTTTTTGAATCTGCAGTACGTGAGGCCATTGCGGCTTTTGGTCGAGGCGAATGTTTTGTTGAGCGTTACTTGGACAATCCCCGACATGTTGAAACTCAGTGTTTAGCTGACGAACATGGCAACGTAGTTATCGTTTCAACTCGCGATTGCTCGTTGCAGCGCCGCCACCAAAAATTAGTCGAAGAGGCTCCAGCGCCATTCCTGACTCAAGGCCAAATCGACGAACTTTACGCCTCGAGTAAAGCCATCATGAAGGAAGCTAATTACGTTGGCGCTGGTACTTGCGAATTCTTGATTGGTGTGGATGGCACAATTTCATTCCTGGAAGTTAATACTCGACTACAAGTTGAGCACCCAGTATCTGAAGAAGTCGCTGGCATAGATTTAGTGCGCGAACAATTCCGGATTGCCCAAGGTGAGGCACTTGGCTACGGTGACCCAGTATTGCGTGGACACTCCATTGAGTTCCGGATTAACGGTGAAGATCCTGGTCGCGGGTTCTTACCAGCCCCCGGCGCCTTAACAGTTTGGAATCCACCAAGTGGTCCAGGCGTTCGACTAGATGCAGGCTTTGCAAAAGGTGATGTAATCGGCGGAAACTTTGATTCATTACTTGCAAAACTTATCGTCACCGGTCGAGATCGCCAGGAAGCCCTTGAGCGCTCGCGCCGTGCCCTAGCTGAATTTGAAATTGACGGCATTGCAACTGCGCTTACGTTCCATCGTGCCGTTGTAAGTGATCCAGCATTCGCACCAGCTGATCCAGCTACGCCATTTTCAGTACATACTCGCTGGATCGAGACCGAATTTAACAACACCATCCCAGCGTTCTCTGGAACTGCGGGCGATCTTTCCGAAGAATCCGCGCGTACGCCAATTACCGTCGAAGTCGATGGCCGCAGGATTGAAGTAATTTTGCCATCCGATATGTCAATTGGTTCAGCTGGTGGTGGCAAGAAAGCTGCTCGCAAGATTGGTAAGAAATCTGGAGCTGCTGGCAGTGGTGATGCCGTAGTGGCGCCAATGCAGGGAACTATCGTAAAAATTGCCGTTACTGAAGGTCAAGAAGTAGCCCAAGGTGATTTAGTTGTGGTTCTAGAAGCTATGAAGATGGAACAGCCACTAACCGCACACAAGGCGGGCATCATTACCGGCCTAACTGCTGAAGTTGGAACTACTGTCCCAACTGGAACTGAACTTATGGAGATTAAGTAGTTCTAGACCTGGCTCAAAGAGCTGCGAAAACTTCTTTCACCATCTCGATTGTTGTTCCTGGGTGCACAAATGCAAATCTGCCCACAGTTTCACCTTGCCACGATGTTGGTGTCACAAAAGCTGTCTGATTAGTAATCAATCGATCTTGCAGGTCGCGGTAATCTTTAGCTTCCCAGCCAATTTTGCGCCAGAGAACAACTGACAAGCTTGGTTCGATTACCAGTTCCAATTCTGGATGGGTGCGTATAAGTTCGGCCACTTCACGAGTTAATTGAACCGAGGCTTCAACCGCATCGCTATATGCCTTGGTGCCATTTACTGCAACTGAAAACCAAAGTGGCAAACCACGGGCGCGTCGCGTTAAATGATAAGCCAAGTCGGTTGGATTGATAACGTCATCATCTTCATGCAACACATCTAAATATGAAGCGTCTTGGGTGTGAACTGCGGCAGCCAACCTAGGTTCTCGATACAAAATTGCTGCTACATCAAAGGGTGCGAACCACCACTTATGCGGATCCATAGTTATCGAATCGGCAAGTTCGATGCCAACAAAAAGTGACTTTGTTGATGGCGCAAGTAAGCCGGCGCCACCATAAGCTGCGTCGACGTGGAACCAAAGTTTATTTTCCCGAGCAAATTTTCCTATGCCCGATAGGTCGTCCAAAATACCGGCGTTTGTCGTTCCCGCAGTTACAACAACTCCCACTACTGGCGGTTCATTTGGATCACACTTTGCCAAGGCAATTGTTAAGTCGTTTACTGTCATTGCAAACCCAGCTGTTTCGACAATCAGCGGCTCCACATCCAGAATTGCCAATGAATTTCCAATTGAGGAATGTGCTTGCTTACTCAACGCAATTCGAACTGGTGCTCGATTTTTTAAACCGCGGTTTTCGCGGCCAGTCTCTCGCGCAACAGTAAGCGCCGCTAAATTAGCTGCCGAGCCACCCGAGACAAACGTGCCACCAGCGCTTTGCGGTAGCCCAGCCACGTCAGCCATCCATCGCAATACTTGATTCTCGGCAGTAATGGAACCAGCAGCTTCTAGCCAAGAAATTCCTTGAATAGACGCACAAGAAACGATCATGTCAAAAAGCAGTGCAGCTTTAGTTGGCGCCGTTGGAATGAACGCCATGAACCTTGGACTATCCCCCGAGACAACCGCACGTGAGACTACTTTGTCATAGAGCTTAAGTACGTCAGCAGCGGGATTACCTTCTGGTTTGATTAACCCGGCTAAGGCCGCTGCTAAAACCTGTTTGTCGCCTGGGAAATCCAATGGCACTTCCGGCATCGCCAGTCGATCGCGCATATAGTCAAAGACTAAATCGGTTAACTCTGGGTTGTATTTGTGCATTCTGGTAACTGCGGAATTTGAATCAGACATTGAAACCACCAATGACTAGGTATGTGAACCGCCGAACTCAAATTAGCCAGCAGGGTTTTCACAACCAACTCAATGTTATCGGGCTGGTGGCTAGAAAATCTCAGGTGGGTTGTAACGACCCCAAACCTCGCGTAGGGCATCGGCTACTTCGCCGCCACTGGCTTGAGCGGCAAGTGCAGCTTTCATTGGATACATAACATTTTCGGTAGATTCTGCAGCTCGCTTAAGTGCATCTAGGCCGCGAGTCACCTCAGCATTGTTGCGACTGGCTCGAATTGCCTGGAGCCGAGCGGTTTGTTGTTCGCCAATCGCTGGGTCAACTCGAAGCGGCTCGTATTTTTCTTCGACATCTATTGCAAACTTATTTACACCAACTACGGTTCGCTCACCCTTATCGATTTGCAGGGCATAGTCGTAGGCGCTGGTTTCTATTTCATTCTTTTGGAATCCAACTTCAATTGCCTTGGCTGCGCCACCAAATTCTTCAACCTTGTCCATCAAGCGCAAAATCTCAGTTTCCAGCTCATCAGTCATGGCTTCCACTACGTAAGATCCCGCAAATGGGTCAACCGTTGCAGTGACATCGGTTTCATAAGCCAAAACCTGCTGAGTTCGCAATGCCAAGCGCGCAGCTTTTTCCGTTGGCAAGGCAATTGCTTCGTCAAATGAATTGGTGTGCAAAGACTGGGTTCCACCAAAAACTGCCGCTAAGCCTTGGATGGCTACTCGAACCAAATTTACTTCTGGCTGTTGGGCAGTTAACTGCACGCCTGCAGTCTGGGTATGGAAGCGAAGCATTTGGCTTTTTGGGTTTGTTGCTTTGAATTCATCTTTCATAATGCGCGCCCAAATTCGACGAGCTGCCCGGAACTTGGCGACTTCTTCCAAGATAGTTGTCCGCGATACAAAGAAGAAAGCAAGTCGCGGTGCAAAATCATCGACATCCATGCCGGCTGCGATTGCTGCCCGTACATACTCAATACCGTTAGAAAGTGTGAATGCAATTTCTTGCGCGGGCGTAGCGCCTGCTTCACCCATGTGATATCCAGAAATTGAAATGGTGTTCCAGCGTGGAATTTCTTTAGCGCAGTATTCAAAAATATCTGTTGTCAGTCGTAGCGATGCTGCGGGCGGATAGATGTAAGTACCGCGCGAAATATATTCTTTTAGGACGTCATTCTGGATAGTTCCATTGAGTACAGACCCAGTTATACCTTCACCTTCAGCAACTAATTGATACATCAATAACAAAGTTGCAGCCGGTGAATTGATAGTCATTGAAGTTGAAACTTGGTCGAGCGGGATGCGATCAAACAAAATCTTCATGTCATCGACGGTGTCTATTGCCACGCCAACTTTTCCGACTTCGCCTTGCGCTAATTGATGATCTGAGTCATAACCCATTTGGGTGGGTAGATCGAAGGCGACACTTAGCCCGGTAGTACCTGCTGCAAGCAGTTGGTGATAGCGCTCATTGGATTCGGCAGCCGTACCAAATCCGGCGTATTGACGCATAGTCCACGGCCGACCGGTGTACATGCTCGGATAGACGCCGCGAGTGAATGGAAACTCTCCTGGGACACCTAACTCGACAGCTGGATCCCAGCCATCGCGTGATTCCGGTCCATAAACCGGATCAATTGGTAGCCCTGACTGTGTAATCCCCATAAGTAGAGGTTAGTCCGCTTTACGGCGACCGATTGTACGTCCTAGCCAAACCAGTGGATCATATTTTTCGTCAACTACGCGTTCCTTCATCGGAATGATCGCATTGTCTGTGATCTTGATGTGTTCTGGACAGACTGCCGTGCAGCACTTGGTGATGTTACACATTCCAAGGCCGTGCTCTTCTTGAGCTTCCCGTTTGCGATCCCGTTGATCCAATGGGTGCATGTCTAGTTCTGCTAGGCGAATAAAGAAACGAGGTCCGGCAAAAGCTTCCTTGTTTTCTTCATGGTCACGGATAACGTGACAAGTGTCCTGGCACAAGAAGCACTCAATGCATTTACGGAACTCTTGGCTGCGCTGCACATCAACTTGTTCCATGCGGTACTCGCCTGGCTTTAAGTTGTCAGGTCCCTTGAAAGCTGGAATCTCACGAGCCTTCTTGTAGTTAAAGGAAACATCTGCAACTAGATCTTTGATGACTGGAAAAGCGCGCAGTGGCGTAACGGTGATCTCTTCATCTTCAGCAAAAGTGTTCATCCGGGTCATGCACATCAAGCTTGGCTTACCGTTGATCTCAGCACTACAAGAACCACACTTACCGGCCTTGCAGTTCCAACGAACGGCTAAGTCTGGTACCTCAGTTGCTTGCAAACGATGAATTACATCAAGTACAACTTCGCCTTCGCCAACTTCAACCTTGTGCTCTTCAAGTTGACCGGCATCGCTGTTACCGCGCCAGATTCGCATCGATGCTAAGTAACCCATTAGTTGCCTCCCATTCCAAGCTGCGCGAGTTCTTCCGGCAGCAGGTACTTCTTCAATTCTTCGACATCAAATAATTCAGCCAACTCTTTTGGCATTGCTGGCAGCGACTGGCGTTCAGTACTTACCTTTGAGCCGTCCCATGAAGTGATTACGTGAATTGCTCGCCATTTTGGATCCATAGTTGGGAAGTCATCGCGAGTGTGACCACCACGAGATTCTTCACGTTCCATGGCTGACTTAGCAACTGCTTCACTGACAAGCAGCATGTTCATTAGGTCAAGAGCTACGTGCCAACCTGGGTTGAACTTAGTGTCTCCCGAAACGCTGACATGCTTTGCACGTTCTTTCATGGTCTCGAGTTTTTCGATTGCCTCGCGCATTTCTGCACCTACGCGAATGATGCCAACTAAGTCATTCATCATCTGTTGCAGTTCATAGTGAACTGCATATGCGTTTTCTTTGCTGTCTCCCTTAAACGGAGCTAGCGCGGAAGCTAAGGCGCGATCAATTTCAGACTGTGCGAGTTTTGGCTTGGCCGCAAGACTAGTTACATACTCACTTGCGCCAACGCCAGCACGGCGACCAAAAACTAAAAGGTCGGAAAGTGAGTTGCCACCTAGGCGATTTGAACCATGCATACCACCAGCAACTTCACCAGCAGCAAACAGACCAGGTACGCCAGTTGCAGCGCCGCTGTCTGGATCAACCTGCACGCCACCCATTACATAGTGGCAAGTAGGTCCAACTTCCATGGCTTGCTTGGTGATATCCACGTCAGCAAGTTCCTTGAACTGGTGCCACATAGATGGCAGGCGGGCCTTGATTACCTCAGGCGCCAAACGTGTCGAAACGTCTAGGAATACACCGCCGTGAGGGGAACCACGACCGGCTTTAACTTCGGAGTTAATTGCGCGCGCTACTTCATCACGGGGCAGCAGTTCTGGTGGCCGACGATTGTTATCTGGATCGGTGTACCAACGATCTGCTTCTTCTTCAGTGTCTGCGTATTGCTTCACAAAAACTGGTGGGATGTAGTCGAACATAAAGCGTCGACCATCTGAGTTGCGAAGTACGCCGCCATCGCCACGCACGGATTCGGTTACCAGGATGCCTTTAACACTCAGTGGCCAAACCATGCCGGTTGGGTGGAACTGAATGAATTCCATATGCATTAAGTTTCCGCCAGCTTTAAGAGCTAACGCGTGACCGTCGCCAGTACCTTCCCAAGAATTGGAAGTTACCTTGAAGGATTTACCAATACCACCGGTTGCTAAAACAACGGCTGGCGCTTCAAAGACAACGAATTCGCCAGATTCACGCCAGTAACCAAGTACTCCCGAAACCTTGCCATCAGTCTTAAGAATTTCAGTGATTGTTAGTTCTGCAAAAACCTTGATCTTTGATTCGTAATCGCCAGTTTCAGCAAAGTCTTCTTGCTGCAACGAAACAATTTTTTGCTGCATAGTGCGAATCAATTCCAAGCCAGTGCGATCCCCTACGTGAGCTAGGCGTGGATATTCGTGGCCACCAAAGTTACGTTGGCTGATTTTGCCTTCTGGGGTGCGATCAAAAAGCGCGCCATAAGTTTCCAATTCCCAAACACGATCTGGCGATTCCTTGGCATGAAGTTCTGCCATGCGCCAGTTGTTTTGGAATTTTCCGCCCCGCATAGTGTCGCGGAAGTGAACCATCCAGTTGTCTTTGCTGTTTACGTTACCCATGCTGGCGGCAATGCCACCCTCGGCCATAACAGTGTGAGCCTTACCAAATAGTGACTTACAAATGATTGCAGTGCGCAAGCCACTTGCGCGTGCCTCAATTGCAGCACGGAGACCAGCGCCACCAGCGCCTATGATTACAACGTCGTATTCGTGACGCTCAAATTCAGCCATGAGTGTTCAAGTCCCCTTAGAAGAAGTAGATGTTTGTGATTTGGCCTGTTGCGACACTGCGTACATACAGGTCACACAGAGCAACGCCAATCAGCGAAACCCAGGCAAATTTCGGATGATGTGGATTAAGCGTGGAGACAAAAGTCCAAAGCTTGTAACGCATTGGGTGCTTGCTGAAGTGCTTCAAGCGACCACCGACTGCATGTCGGCAAGAGTGACATGACAGCGAATACAACCAAAGGAAGCTCGCGTTAGCCAATAGAACTAAAGTTCCAACACTCATTCCAAAGCCACCATCTTGGCCTTTGAATGCCAAAATCGCATCGTAGGTCAAAATCACATTAAAGATAAGTCCGGCAAAGAAGAAGTAGCGGTGTGAATTCTGAAGCAACAATGGCTGACGAGTTTCACCGGTGTAGGTGCGGTGTGGTTCTGCAACGGAACATGCAGGTGGAGACATCCAAAACGCGCGGTAGTAAGTCTTGCGGTAGTAGTAGCACGTTAACCGGAACCCAAGTGGAAAAACCAAAATTAGAAGTGCAGGTGACAACGTCCACCAATCACCAAATGGTGTTCCAAAGAGCGCAGCTTCAGGCGGGCACGATGTGGCAAGGCAAGGTGAATAAAACGGAGAAACTAAATGGTCAACGTAGTAATAAGCATTTTCAAATGCTCGCCAGGTTGAATACGCAATAAATGACACAAGTACGACAACTGAGATAAGTGGCTCAACCCACCATTTGTCAGTTCTTAAATGCCTAAATGCGATTTTTGCTCGACCCGGCGCGGAGACACCATTTTCCATTGATTTAACAGCCATAGCCAGAAGTTTAGGGTCTCGGGCGCAAGCCTGCATTAGCGCCTAGGGAAATCCGCTGTGATGTACCGCACACCAGAACTGACTAAAAAATTTAGGCCAAACTTAGCGATACAAAGCCAGTTCTAGGTCGGCAACATCACTCACTATCGCCACCGCCCCGGCGCTTTCTAGTTCGGCCAGATCGCCGTATCCATAAAGCACTCCAATGCCAGGCAGGCCATGCTCCTTGGCTCCCAAAATATCGTGCTCCCGATCCCCAATCATGACAATTGAACTTCCATCACACATCCGAAGTTCGGCCAGGGCATACTCGATGACCAAAGCCTTCGTGCCTCGAAGTTCCCCGGTCTCATCAGATCCAGCGATCACATCAAAGAAGTGGTCCAAATTAAAGTGTTGCAAAATGTTTACCGCAGCGTAATCTACTTTCGAAGTGGCCACAGCTAATCGCTTACCATCTGAAACAAGTTTGGCTAATAACTCAGGAATGCCTGAATAGACAGAATTCTCATAAGCACCTGTTTCGTTGTAGTACTCGCGATACAAGCGCACCGCTTCGATAGTTTGAGTTTCATCCATGCCGGCGTAATCACTAAACGATGTCCAAAGAGGCGGACCAAGGTACTTTCTCAATTCTGCATCGTCTGGTTTCGGAAATCCCATTTGTGCGAGTGCATAGAGCACACCATTACCAACGCCAAGTCCGCTGTCAGTTAAGGTGCCGTCGAGATCGAATAGAACTACGTCCCAACTCATGCATAGCCAACAATCACGGGCGGACAAATCCGAGTTTGTCGTATACATCTGCAAGAGTTTTTGCGGCAATTTCTTTGGCGCGAACTGCACTTGTCCGCATGAGCCTTTCCAGTTCAGCTGGATCAGTCATGTAGGAATTAACTTTGGCTTGGTATGGCTCAACAAAATTTAAAACAGCTGCTGCAGTTTCTTTCTTTAAGTCGCCATACATACGACCTTCAAAGCTCTTTACCAAGTCAGCAATTGGAGTTTCGGTGTAAGCCGACATTATTGTTAGCAAGTTTGAGACGCCAGCTTTATTAACTGGATCAAAGGCAACAACGGAATCTGAGTCAGTTACGGCTGACTTAATTTTCTTTTCGGTGGTCTTTACTGGATCCAACAAATTGATGCAGCCCGATGGTGAAGATTTGCTCATCTTGGCAGTTGGATCTTGCAGGTCTTGAATTTTTGCAGTTCCTTTAACTATGAACGCCTCTGGAACCGTGAAGGTATCACCAAAACGGGTATTAAAACGTATTGCTAAATCTCGGGTTAATTCCAAATGCTGTCGTTGATCTTCGCCAACTGGCACGGAGTTTGCCTGGTAAAGCAAAATGTCAGCAGCCTGCAAAATTGGATAAGTCAACAAACCAACACTCGTGGTTGATGAGCCACCTTTTGCTGACTTGTCCTTAAATTGCGTCATGCGATTTGCTTCGCCCAGACCTGTAATGGAGGACATAACCCACATCAACTGCGCATGTTCAGGAACATGGCTTTGCACAATCAAAGTTGATTTGTCTGGATCAATTCCCAGCGCGAGCAGCTGCGCGTATGAAGATAGGGTTCGTTGGCGCAATTGAGCGGGATCTTGCTCGACTGTAATCGCGTGCATATCTGCAATGAAGTAAACGCATTCGTGAGTTTCCTGCATAGCAACCCAGTTTTGTAATGCACCTAGATGATTACCGATGTGGAAACTATCCGATGTGGGTTGGATGCCTGAAAGTACGCGCGGGGTCATTCACCTATTGTGGCAGAACGAAGCACGCGAATCCGTGACACCCGTCGCCCATCCATTTCTAGAACGCTCAGAGTTCCAGCTTCAATCACTATCTCGTCACCAACCATTGGAATTCGGCCAAGTTGGGCAGCCATAAATCCAGCAGCAGTGTCATAAGGACCTTCGGGCAATTCCATAAGAGTCTCTTCCAAGAAATCATCGAGATTCAGTAAGCCATCTACTACGACATCTTTGCCGGGTGGAATAACCCCTTCAGAAGCATCAGTGTCGTATTCATCGCGAATATCGCCGACTAACTCTTCTACTAAATCTTCCATCGTGATGATGCCGGCGGTGCCACCGTACTCATCAACAACTATTGCCATGTGCGCGTTTGTCGCACGCATGTCTGTCAGGGCAGGGATCACTCGTTTAGTTCCTGGCAGGCGAGCCACGTCGCGAACAAGATCGCCAACTCGAATCGAACGTTCGCGAATCTCGGGGTCAAGCAAATCGCGCACGTGCACGAACCCTAAAACATCATCCTCGGAGTCATCCGAAACTGGATATCGTGAGTGCGGTTTATCAGCGACAATTTTTACTGCTTTGTAGACGGGTAGATCTGCATCAAGGAATGCAACTTCAGTACGCGGAATCATAATCTCGCGAATCTCTCGATCGCCAGCATTAAACACGTCATCGATTAACTCGCGTTCAGCATGCGTTAAGTCTTGGTGCATCGCAACCATGCCGCGAAGTTCTTCACCAGAGATTTGTTCTTTCTTGGCATTTGGATTTCCACCAAGTACGCGCACAACTACATCTGTTGAGGCCGATAGTAGTGCAATAAACGGGGCAAATAATTTCGCCATCACGTCAATTGGGCCAGCTAGGAATAACGCATAACGCTCAGAATGCTGGAGGGCCAGACGCTTTGGTACAAGTTCTGCAAAAACCAAAGCCAAGTATGCAACAACTACTGTTGATGCGATGAAGGAAAAAGTTTCGGCAACACCCGTACTGAGCCCGAAACCTTCGAGCCAAGGCACAACAATTGGTGCTAACCGCTTCTCGCCATATGCAGCCGAGATAAAACCTGCAAGTGTTACTCCGACTTGACCCGCGGCCAAGAAGCGATTCGGATTTTCCACCAGCTTTGCTAACCGGCGTCCGCGCCGCCCACCAGTCTCCGCAAGTTTTGTTACTTGGCTTTCCCTAAGTGTGATTAAAGCAGTTTCTGCGGCGACGAACACAGCGCCAACGGCCATAAAAACAAAGACTGTGCCAAAGATAGGCAGGAGTGCGTTCACATCTCCAAGTCTACAAGTTAAATTTTGCCGTAACAGGAGCGTGATCGCTCCAACGTTGGGCGTATGAATCAGCCCTACCTACAACTACATCGTTGCAATGTGGCGCCAAAGCACTTGTTGCTACGTGATAGTCAATTCGCCAGCCAGCATTGTTATCGAAGGCTTGACCACGCCATGACCACCAGGTGTAAGGACCTTCGACTTCGCCAGCAACTTTGCGACCCAAATCCACAACGCCCACTTTTTCAAACCATTTATCAAAATAAGCGCGCTCTTCAGGAAGAAAGCCCGCTTTAGTTAAGTTTCCTTTCCAATTTTTGATATCAAGTTCGCGATGTCCAACATTAAAGTCGCCACATGCTAAAAACAATTCACCAGATTTTTCAGCTGCTTGAAAACGTTTCGTCATAGCTTCCAAGAAGCGATATTTTTCCTGTTGCACTGGCTTTTCGGCATCGCCAGAATGCACATAAACCGACGCAACAGTTAATGGACCCCGCTTGGTTTCCACTTCTGCTTGAACCCAACGGCCAGTTTCGGCAAATTCCTTTGGTCCAACTCCGGTCTTTATTTTGTTCAACTTTTTAGTACTTAGGATTGCCACACCCGCGTGGCCAAGCCGAGCGCTTGAATCATGTGCGACATGCAAATCACTTAATCCGGCGCTATTAAGTACTTCATGTAACTGATCGGTTGTAGCTCTAACTTCCTGCAAACAGATAACTTCAGCAACTCCAGAATCAAGTTGAGATTTAACCCAATCAAAGCCGCCGCGCTTAAGTGCAGCGCGCACGCCGTTTGCGTTAGCTGAAATTACCCCGAGCATAAATTATGCCGACATTACTTTCTGCAAGTTTTCATTGATAGCACCTAAGAATTCCTCGGTCGTCAAGTAGGCCTGATCCTTGCCAACAAGTAGCGCTAGGTCCTTTGTCATTTTTCCGCTTTCCACAGTTTCAATACAGACGCGCTCCAGAGTTTCTGCAAACTTTGTAACTTCTGGCGTACCGTCTAACTTGCCGCGATGAGCTAAACCTTGAGTCCACGCAAAAATTGAGGCAATTGGATTGGTAGAAGTTGGGCGACCATTTTGATGATGGCGATAATGGCGAGTAACTGTGCCGTGCGCAGCTTCTGCTTCCACCGTCTTGCCATCTGGAGTCATCAACACAGAAGTCATAAGGCCAAGTGAACCGAATCCTTGGGCTACGGTGTCAGATTGCACATCGCCGTCATAGTTCTTGCAAGCCCAGACGTAGCCACCTTCCCACTTAAGTGCGGAAGCAACCATGTCATCGATTAAGCGATGTTCGTAAGTTAGGCCAGCAGCATCGAAATCAGCTTTGAATTCCTTTTCATAAATCTCTTGGAAAATATCTTTGAACTGTCCGTCATAAGCTTTCAGGATTGTGTTCTTGGTGGAAAGGTAAACCGGGTAGTTGCGGTTCAGACCATACCGAAGCGAAGCCCGAGCAAACTCGCGAATAGATTCATCCAAGTTATACATACCCATGGCAACACCCGAAGCTGGAAAATCGAAAATGTTTAGTTCCATTGGCTCGCTGCCATCGGCAGGAGTAAATGTCATAGTCAAGGAACCAGCGCCAGGGATTTTTACATCAGTGGCCTTGTATTGATCACCAAAGGCATGGCGTCCAACGATGATTGGCTTAGTCCAGCCTGGTACCAATCGTGGAATGTTGCTGATGATGATTGGTTCGCGGAAAATAACGCCACCAAGAATGTTGCGGATGGTGCCATTTGGCGACTTCCACATTTTCTTTAAACCAAATTCTTCAACGCGGGCTTCGTCGGGTGTGATCGTGGCACATTTAATTCCCACACCGTGCTTTTTGATTGCATTTGCCGCATCAATAGTCACTTGATCGTCCGTGGCGTCACGATTTTCAATACCCAAGTCGTAGTAATCAATATTTATGTCTAGGTAAGGCAGAATTAACTGCTCTTTGATGAAAGACCAAATAATGCGAGTCATCTCGTCGCCATCTAGATCTACTACTGTTCCTTGCACCTTAATTTTTGACATTAATTTTCCTTAAATTGAAAATCTGGTTTATAGCCCGGCTACGTCAGCTTGCTTTTCGCGCACTGCTTCTGCGGCTGCTTTTAACTCAACTAATTCGGAGTCAGTGAGCTTTGTTTCCACAACTTTACGAACGCCACCTTTGCCAATTTGGGCTTCGACACCGAGGTACACACCATTGATGCCGTATTCACCATCGACCCAAGCGCACACTGGCATGACTGTGCCAGAATCTTCGATTACTGCTTTCGCCATGCGAGCTGCAGCAGCTGACGGTGCGTAATAAGCAGAACCAGTTTTTAGTAACGCAACTACTTCTGCGCCACCGTTACGAGTGCGGACTACTAATTCTTCGATCTTGTCTGCCGAAAGTAATTCTGAAAGTGGCTTGCCATCTACCGTGCAGCGAGATGGGACTGGAACCATAGTGTCCCCGTGTGACCCAAGAGTAAGAGTTTGTACAGATGCAACTGGAACTTTTAATTCCTCAGCGACGAAGTGTGTGAATCGGGCAGTATCTAACATTCCGGCTTGGCCAAGTACGCGTTCCTTTGGAAAACCACTTGCAAGCTGAGTTAGTGCAGTCATTTCATCTAGTGGATTGGAAACAACGATGATGACGGAATTTGGTGCATGCTTTGCAATGTTCTCGGCAACGCCACGAACAATCTTTGCATTTGTCTCGATTAAGTCCATGCGGCTCATGCCCGGCTTGCGAGGTAGTCCTGCCGTAATGACAACTACGTCAGAGCCAGCGATTGCTTCGTACCCACCACCATCAACGGTTGTAGTTTGGCCAACAATTTTGGTTTCGAAACCTTCGATAGAACGAGATTGATTCATGTCAAGGGCTATGCCTTCGGGCTTTCCCTCAAGAATGTCGGTTAACACCACAGTGTCAACGATGTTGTATTCCGCAATACGTTGCGCAGTTGTTGATCCGTAAAAACCAGCACCTACGACGGTGACTTTGCCAGCCATGAGAAATCCTTCGAGTAAAAGTATCTTGACGTCAAGACACTTTAATACTACTCCCCCCGAGGTTTCCGGGCCTAACCGGTTATAGAGTGCGAAGCAAACCAACAAGTTGGGAAATTTCCCACCTACCCTGGGAGGTCACAATGGTTGATTATCAGGCATATGACGCGCTTACGTTTGATTGCTACGGAACTTTAATTGACTGGGAATCCGGAATCCTTGCCGGCTTGCGGTCAGCTCTTGGTGAATCTGTGAGCGATGTAACTGACGCTGACCTATTGCGCGACTTTTCTCGTCATGAGCACGAAGCCGAAGTTCCTTACAAGGGTTATCGCGAAGTCCTAGGACTCACACTTCGTCTGCTAGCTGCTGAGCGCGGTATTGCCGTCACCGCCGAACAAGAAGCACAGTTTGGTGGCAGTGTCGTTGACTGGCCAGCATTCCCTGATTCACATGATGCACTTGCCGAACTTCAAAAAATATTTAAACTCGTGGTTATTACGAACTGCGACGATGATTTGTTCGCAGCATCAGCAAAGCGACTTGGCATTGATTTCGACGAAGTCATTACTGCCCAACAAGTTGGATCCTATAAGCCAAACATCGAGAACTTTCATTTCGCGCACGAAAAAATTGCTCGCACGCTTGGAATTTCTAAGGATCGAATTCTGCACGTAGCGCAAAGTTTGTTCCACGACCATGGGCCGGCGAAAAGCATCGGGATGACTACAGTTCACATCAGCAGGCGAGGAAATGGCGCAGCTCCACAAGCGAGTGCTACCCCAGATCAGGTTTTCCCTGACATGGCATCATTTGCTAGCGCAGTTACTGGCTCTTAGCTTTCTTTTTTGCACTAGCAAGTATTACGGCTGCTCCAGTCATGGAAATTCCGAGCAGTAGCTGCCAAGTGATGTTCGTTGAAGCTGTTGGAAATAGCACATCCATCAGGATAGCTCCAGAAAGTTGACCGACAACTGATGTCAGGGTGAATAAAAATACGCCCAAGGTCTTTGCCATAAATGCCGCAGTGAGAACGAATAGAACACCAAATGGTCCACCTAGCCAAATGATCGGGTTTTCAAGCGGCATCGGAGGCATGTTAAATCCTTGCGGACTAATTTGTTGTTTTACTAAATAAACAATTGTTAAGGATATAAATCCGACCAAGAAGTTAACTAGTGTGGCAGCCGCAGGTTGACCAGTGTGGTTTGCAATCTGACCATTTAATGCCGGTTGCGTGGAAACCAGCGCGCCAGCAGCAAAGGAAATTAACACAGCTCCAAATGCAAATTGGCCTTTTGAATCCTGTCCCATTACAGACACCAAGACGCCGCAAATACCTAGGATGGCTGCGCCAATTCTGGCTACGGTTACCGGCTGCTTACCTGCTGGCCCGATTCCAAATTTATCGACTAGCAGTGCCGCCGAAGTTTGACCAGCTACTGCTGCAACCGTAAAGATCGCTACTCCGACAACTGAAACCAAACCGCTTTGGCTAGATACAAAAAATGCGCCCGACAATCCCCCAAGTAATTGCCAGCGACGCAACGTGCCAGCCCGAATCAAGCTCGGAATTCTAAAGAACCCTTCGCGAATCGGCCGACTAATTATCATCATGACAAGAAGTACCAGCAGTCCGGTTGCAAAGTTAATCAATGCTGTAATGAGGGGGTTCTGAATATGCGAATTAAGCTCACTATTAATTGATGATTGCGCTGTAATTATTACCGACGCAATAAATGTCATAACAATATGCGAGACCTTAAATCTACTTTGTTGCACATGTCTGCCTGGCATTAAATCACTTACTTCCATGTGGTACAACGATGGCAAGTATTAACAGCAGTGTTCCAAGGGTTGCCAGCAAAGTTAAGTCAACTCGGCGGCGGCGAATGCGAAGCATTCCTGCCTGCGCATCCGTTAAACGCAACCTAAGAACAAAGGCAAGCAGCACACTTAGCGCTAATAAGATCGCGCCAAAACGAAAATCGACAAATACCACAAACGCGAGCGCAACGATCATCCCAAGGTAAACCGTAATAATGGGCCATTGCCGGCGCAGTGAAGTTTTCATAACTTGACCATCTTGCCACTGATTGGTGCTTGGCGTGGGACGCTCATGTCCGCCTTGATTAGTGGAAAAAATGTCTGGTGCCAGTGAAATACATCGCGACACCTGCGGAATTAGCAGCCGCAATTACTTCATCATCTCGCACTGACCCACCAGGTTGCACGATTGCTTTTACGCCTGCGGCCAGCAATACTTCTAGCCCGTCAGCAAATGGGAAGAACGCATCACTTGCAACAACGCTGTCTTTTGCGCGCTCTGCACCTGCGCGTGAGACTGCAAGTCGGGCAGAATCTACGCGATTTACTTGCCCCATTCCAATACCTACCGCAGCTAAATTTTTAGCAAGCAAAATTCCATTTGACTTAACACAACGTGACGCCCGCCAGGCAAATTTCAAGTCCGCCATAGTTTGGTCATCGACTTTGGTCCCGGCAACTAACTTCCATTGCGCGACATCGTCTCCTGGGCCTTGAAAGCGATCTTGTGACTGCAATAACATTCCACCCGAAATCGGGCGAAGTTCGGCATGGATGGCATCATTTAGAGCAGCAACCCGCAAGATTCGAATGTTGGCTTTAGCCTGCAAAACTTCTAGGGCATCCGTTGTAAAGTCAGGTGCCAAAATTACTTCGGTGAATACATTAGAAATCGCGATTGCCATTTCCTTGGTGACTTCTCGGTTTGCTGCAATTACCCCACCAAACGCCGAAACGGGATCTGTGGCATGAGCTTTTTGATATGCCGAAGTTATGTCAGCATCTGTTGCCACGCCACAAGGGTTGGCATGTTTGATGATTGAAACGGCAGGATCAGCATGATCGTAAGCAGCGCGATAAGCAGCTTCGGCATCCACGTAATTGTTGTATGACATTTCCTTGCCGTGTAATTGTTCAGCTTGGGCCACTCCTGGTTCTCCGGAAGTGGCGACGTAAAGTGCCGCTTCTTGATGTGGGTTTTCGCCATATCGCAAAGTCTGCGCGCGCTCCCAGACTCCGCCATACCAAGCCGGAAATCCAATTTCACTAGGGTCGGCATCTGGTAGCACAACCGAACCAAGCCAAGTTGCAACCGCAACGTCATATTGCGCAACGTGCCTAAATGCTGACGTTGCTAATGTCACTCGCTGATTCATTGTGAACCCAGTACCACGAACTGCTGCTAAGACTGAGTCATATGCACTCGGATCAACTACAACTGCAACATTGGCATGATTTTTTGCGCTTGCTCGAACCATAGCTGGGCCGCCAATATCAATTTGCTCGATGCATTCTTCGACACTTGCACCAGAAGCAACGGTTTGGGCAAATGGATAAAGATTTACCACTACTAATTGGAACGCTTCGATGCCAAGTTCAGTTAGTTGATCAACGTGATCTGATTTTCTAACGTCAGCCAGCAAGCCGCCATGAATTTTAGGGTGCAGAGTCTTGACTCGGCCATCTAAAGATTCTGGAAATCCGGTTACGTCTTTAACTTCAGTTACAGGAATGCCCAATTCAGCAATCCTGGCGGCGGTGCTCCCCGTTGAAACAATGGCAATTCCTGCATCATGTAACCCATGAGCTAGATCTGCGAGTCCAGATTTATCGTAAACGCTGATTAAGGCACGTTTGATTGGTCGAGAGTCAGTCACTTTAAAACAACCTTTCCACTCACGATATCTCGCACCACTTGTACTAGAAGTTTTCGCTCAACTTGTTTAATGCGTTCGTGTAATGACTCCTGTGTGTCACCTGGCTCAAGATTAACGGGAGCTTGCGCAATGATTTCTCCGGTGTCCATCCCAGCATCTACGAAATGAATGGTGGCACCAGTGCTGGAAACATTAGCTGCAAAAGCGTCTCGGACAGCATGAGCACCTGGGAACATAGGCAACATAGCTGGATGGGTATTGATAATGCGCCCTTGGTAGAACCGTAAAACTATTGGACCCAAAATTCGCATAAATCCCGCCGAGACAATAAGCCCAGGCTTTAACTTGCTCAATTCAGTAGCGAGTTCTTGATCCCATTTAACTCGATCGTCGAGCATTGGAATTACGCTCACAGGTATTCCTAGGGTGATTGCCCGGTTACCTGCCGGCACGTCGGCATCAGTTATGAGCCCAACGATGTCTATTTGTAATTCGTCCGCATGTTCACCGAGGTATTGAAAAAGTGTGCCGCTACCTGACGCTAAGACCGCTACTCGTAGTTTGGACACATTATCAATTCTATTTTGTATCCGATTCGCGGTGTGACCACCAGTAAATCATTGACATCGCTGTGCGCGGCAAGACCAAAGTTGCCAATGCTGACAAACCACATACTGTTACTGCAGCTAATGCCAGTTCTCCAGGAACTGGGCCGACAAATTTTAGGTACCCGGTGCCAAGGGGTCCACTTGAAGCACAGGCTGCAATCCAAAGCATTGTTGCTAACAATCCCGTAGAAATCATTAGGGTTGCAACCTCTCGCCACCGAACGATAAATGACATTGAAGTCGCAAGCGAATCACCTTGGACGACCCAAAGCACTCGAGGCATTAGAAAATAAATTGCGACCCCAATCAAAATTGGAATCACAATCAAGAGATGGGAATACTTTGCTGTCTCACTTGGCAAAATTGAAAGTAATGGGAAAGCTGGCAATGCGCCTGGGCTCGCAATCGATGCAGTAACTGTACTTCCCCCGCCCAACACAATTCCAGGACCAAGTAAATACGAAATAGACCACATGCTTACGGTCGGCAAGTACCCGATGCCGAGCAAAGTCATAAAGAACCCATCAAGCAATCCAGGAGCCATCAATGAAGTGACCGCTCGGATTTCAGACCAATGCAATATAAGCGAAATAGAGATCAACGCCGAGCCAGCGACCACAAGCAAACCAAATGCAATCAGAGCTGGACGAATTCCATCGACGACTAATTTCGGTAAGAAATCGGTAAGGATGGTGCGTGAGGGCGCATAGGACATTATGCAAACTGCTGTAGATATCAACGCAACACCCAAGGTATGGAAAGTGCTTGATACCAATGGTGTTTGTAAATCAGTAGTGCTAGCGGCGGCACTGACTAAAAGGGCAAAAATCATGTAAAAAAGGCTGATCGAAATTCCAATTCTTGTAAATTCCTTCGCCGATTTTGGTTGCGAACTTTTAAGCGCCCATTGCGTTGCTTTCCATAAAACAAAAATTGGCAGGATTACAAAACCCCAAGGCAATAATCCGATTGTGGATTCACCAATTACTGCTGGAATGAGATGCAGAACTTGCCAAACAACTCCAGTGGCGCGCAAGACCTGGATAGTTGATTCACTTCCGTGAGCTGCGAACAGCCAAGCGGCCATTACAAATCCAAGAGTAATTAGATAGCCAATTAAAACGGCACCCAAGGCTGCGATCGCGCTAGCTACAAAAGGTGGGTAATGATTTATGTGTTCTTCCGGAATAGGTCGTCGCCACTGGCGCTGGGGTGCACCAGTTGGACGTTTTCGCGGCAGAACTTCAGTCACACTTAAAATCGTCCCAGTTTCCAGCTAAAAACCTGGATTAGACACGAAGTCAGCGACTGGCTAAAACTTCTCGAACCAACCGTGCAGCTTCACTTGGTGTCTTACCTACTCTTACACCAACGGCCTCTAGGGCATCCTTTTTGGCAGCAGCTGTGCCAGATGAGCCAGACACGATTGCGCCAGCGTGACCCATGGTCTTGCCTTCCGGTGCCGTGAATCCAGCTACATATCCAATCACAGGTTTTGTTACGTTGGCTTTAATAAATGCAGCCGCCCGCTCCTCCGCGTCGCCACCGATTTCGCCAATCATTACGATGACATCGGTTTCTGAGTCAGCTTCAAATGCGGCTAAGCAATCTATATGTGTGGTTCCGATAATTGGATCGCCACCAATGCCAACGCAGCTTGAGAATCCGAGATCGCGCAATTCATACATCATTTGATAAGTCAGGGTTCCGGACTTACTTACAAGGCCGATCCGACCCTTTTGAGTGATGTCCCCAGGGATAATTCCGGCATTTGAAAGTCCGGGGCTAATTAAGCCTGGGCAGTTTGGTCCAACTAAGCGAGTCTTGCCAGAATTTTCTGCGTATTGAAAAAATGCCGCAGTGTCATGAATTGGAATACCTTCAGTGATCACAACGCACAATGGAATTGACGCATCAACGGCTTCGATCACAGCTGCCTTCGCGAACTTTGGTGGTACGAATACCACCGAAACATTTGCTCCAGTTGCTGCCATCGCTTCGCTAACGTTGTTGAAAACTGGGATGCCATCAACTTCTTGGCCACCTTTACCTGGTGTGACTCCGGCAACTACGTTAGAGCCGCTAGCTACCATGCGCCGAGTGTGCTTTGTGCCCTCGGAACCCGTCATGCCTTGCACTAAAATCTTGCTATTTGCGTCTAAGAAAATCGCCATCAGAAGTCCTACTTACTTGCAGCTAGTTGGGCAACGCGACGAGCCGCATCATCCATAGTTTCAACACGTTCAATTAGCGCAATTCCGGATTCATCAATAATGCGACGGCCAAGTTCGGCATTATTTCCATCAATCCGACAAACGATTGGCTTCGTGATCGGTTCACCGCGTTCGGCCAACATTGCAACTGCTTGCACAATTCCATTTGCAACTGCATCGCAAGCAGTAATTCCACCGAATACATTTACGAAAACTGCTTTAACTTCTGGGTCACCCAAAACTATGTCAAGACCATTTGCCATAACTTGCGCACTTGCGCCACCACCAATGTCGAGGAAGTTAGCTGGTTTAACGCCGCCAAATTCCTCGCCGGCATAAGCAACCACATCAAGTGTTGACATAACTAAGCCCGCACCATTTCCAATGATTCCTACTTCGCCTTGTAGTTTCACGTAATTCAAATCAAACTCTTTGGCACGCAATTCGATGGCATCTGTTTGTGAGTTATCAATCAGTGCTAAATGAGATTCATGGCGATACTGGGCATTGTCATCGAGCGACACTTTGCCATCTAGTGCCAATACGCGACCATCTGAAATTTTTGCTAATGGGTTAACTTCCACCAGAGTTGCATCTTCTTCTATTAGCACTTTCCAAAGGCTTTGCAGCATTTCAATTACTTGCTCGCGCACTTCGGCTGGGAACTTTGCTGCGTCAACAATCTCTGTGGCTTTAGCAACTGTGCAGCCTTCAAGTGCGTCAACACGAATCATGGCAAGTGCGTCAGGATTATTAACTGCAACTTCCTCGATTTCAACGCCACCTTCAACACTTGCCATTGCTAAAAATGACCGATTTGTGCGATCCAGTAAAAATGAAACGTAATACTCCGCGACAATGTCAGCAGCTTCCGCAACTAATACTTTGTGTACTACGTGACCCTTAATGTCCAGGCCGAGGATATCGCTAGCACGATCCCGTGCATCGTTTGGATTATCTGCAAGCTTTACTCCGCCCGCTTTACCTCGCCCACCAGTTTTTACCTGGGCCTTAACCACCACGGTTGTTCCAATTTCAGTAGCTACTGCTTGTGCTTCTTCGGGTGTGAAGCATACTTTGCCAGGCACTACGGCAACGCCATGTTTAGCAAATAGTTCTTTGGCTTGGTATTCGTATAAGTCCACGAGTCACTCTCTCACTAGCTTGTGAGAGACACTCTATCGAACGCTAGTTACACCTACGTTGGCGCGAACCCATTCCACGACATCGCCGATCGGTGTGCCAGGTGTGAATACGTGGGCCACGCCTGAATTCTGCAACTGTGTTACGTCGTCAGTTGGAATTACGCCACCACCAAATACCACGATGTCCGAAGCGCCCTTAGCAGCAAGCAAACTAATTACAGCTGGGAAAATGGTTAAGTGCGCACCGGAAAGAATCGACATTCCGATTGCATCGGCGTCTTCTTGAATTGCAGTTTGCACAATTTGTTCTGGGGTTTGATGTAAGCCGGTATAGATAACTTCAAATCCAGCGTCGCGTAATGCGCGAGCAATGACTTTGGCGCCACGATCGTGACCGTCCAGGCCAGGCTTTGCTATCACGATTCGAATTGGAGTCACATTCAATAGATACAGGAAAATTTGGTTTTTTCGTAATTGCGAGCGCTCGGGAGGCATCTGAATCTCAAAACCTAGCGAAAGCGTGAAATTACCCCTATTTTCACGTCGATTATGCCTCATGCGTCACAATCTCCCCATTTTCATTTCCCTTCGGGCCGGAATTCGGGTAGAAAAGACTTATAGATTAAGCATTTTTTGTTCGATAGGGTCTTAAGTATGAGCACAGCGCAACGCGGTCGACATCGCGTTGCTCGTCATGCCGCCCCGAAGAAGAGTCTGCCAATTAATGGCAAGCATGTTGGTGCCCTGTTTGGCATAGCTGGCATGAGTTCTGTCGTGGCCACGTCTGGGTCAACGGTTGCGGGAATTGAGCAAACTGGGGATATCAGCGTTATGGAATACCCAACTGTTACCGCTTCGGCTACTGATAGCTCAGGTCTTGGTGCTCAATCGTCTACCGCGCGAGCTCAAGCCGCCAGCCGGTCTGAAGATCGTCAAACTTTACAAGAAGCTGAAGTTGTTGCAGCGGCAGCGGCAGTTGATGATCCTTCCTCAGATCCAAATGCAGTAATTGACATCACCCCTACGGTCTCCAGCGCCGAGCGCAAATCCCTACAGGCCTTGGCTTCGACTACTGATCAACTAGATAGTTTGATCGCACAAGCTCAGAACCAAAAAGACCAGCAGGCACAGATTTTACTTTCAGAGCAACGAGCCGCGGCCAATGCTAGAGCACAAGCCGAGGCTGCGGCTGAATCGGCATTGATCGAAGCCGAGCGATTACGCCAAATCGGAGTTATTACCGAGCCAATTCAAGGCAAGTACACACTTAGTGCTCGATATGGACAGCGTGGCGGACTCTGGTCAAAAGGTTGGCACACTGGCTTAGATTTCCGCGTCAAGACTGGCACTGCAGTTGTTGCTGCCGCAAATGGCAAAATTATTTCTGCCGGCTGGGGCGGTGCATACGGTTACCGAATTGAAGTTGACCACGGCAACGGTTACGTAACTGCCTACAACCACCTATCAAAAATTGAAGTTTCTGCAGGTCAAGTAGCTGCTGGACAAGAAATTGGAAAGTCCGGCTCAACTGGAAATACCACTGGACCACATTTGCATTTTGAAGTTACTAAGGATGGCGAATTTATGAATCCATCTGCTTGGCTTTGGGGTAAGTAACTTAAAGCTTTTCTACCGGGGCATACCGCAGTAATAACCGTTTTTCGCCCGCACTCTTGAAATCTATAGTTGCTTCGGCTTTTTCATTTTGGCCGGTTACAGCTGTCACAGTTCCCATCCCAAATTTGTCATGTAACACTCGGTCGCCAACTTCGAGAACCATAACGGGCTCATCGCGCTTTGTTGGTTTCAAATATCCAGAACCTGAAAGTCCGAGTGGACCTGGCTCTTCACCTTGGCGATCAACTAGTTCAGTTGGGATCTCGGATAAGAATCTAGATTCTGGGTTGTAGTTTGGCTGACCCCAAGTTGACCGAGCAACTGCGCGAGATAAAAAGAGTCGTTTCATTGCTCGAGTCATTCCGACATAAGCCAAGCGGCGTTCTTCTTCGAGTTCAGTTGCCGAACCTAATGCTCGTTGATGTGGGAACACGCCATCTTCCATGCCAGTTAAAAATACGACCGGAAATTCCAAGCCCTTGGCAGTATGCAGCGTCATTAGGGTGACAACCCCACCATGTTCTTCGCCAGTTGGAATTTGATCGGAATCCGCGACTAACGAAACTCGTTCCAAGAAATTTGAAAGTGTTGCCACATCTCCGGCCTCGCTATCTTCGAGAAACTGTTCTTCGTATTCGCGCGTGACATTTTCAAGTTCGGCAATATTCTCAACTCGAACTTCATCTTGTGGATCTTTGCTCGCAGTTAGTTCCTTCAGGTAGCCAGATGCCTCCATTGCAGCTTCTAGAATTGCACTTGGTCCGGCACCAGATTCATCTAAGGTTCGCAAGTTTCCAAGGAGTCTGTTGAATTCCGTTAATGCAGTTGCCGACCTAGTGGGCAAAGTGTGAATCTCTGAGAGTCGATTTAATGCCGCGCTAAAAGTGATTTTCTCTCGCCGAGCAAAGCCTTCAACGGCTTCTTCAGCTTTGTCGCCAATGCCACGGCGCGGGGTGTTTAGAATTCGGCGAACTGAAACATCATCTTCGGGATTAGAAACAGCCCGCAGGTAAGCCAAGGCATCTTTAATTTCTTTGCGTTCATAAAATCTTGTGCCGCCTACAACTTTGTAAGGTACGCCACGGCGAATGAAAACTTCTTCGACACTTCGTGATTGATTATTAGTCCGATAAAAAATTGCAACATCTTTATAGTTGAAGGCATGATTATCAATTAAGTCGGCAACATTGTTAACTATGAAGTCAGCCTCGTGGTGCTCATCGTTGGCCGTATAAATAACAATCTTTTCGCCACTACCTTCGGCAGTCCAAAGTCGCTTAGCTGGTCTGCCCGAATTCTTTTCAATGACTGAATTCGCGCTGGTAAGAATATTTTGGGTAGATCGATAGTTTTGTTCCAGTACTACGGTCTTTGCATCTGGATAGTCGCGTTCGAATTCAACTATGTTGCGAATGTTCGCACCGCGGAAAGCATAGATGCTCTGGTCAGCATCGCCCACAACACAAAGTTCGGCTGGTAGCAATCCGTCTTTACCGGTTCCTACCAATTCGCGAATCAAAACGTATTGTGCGTGGTTGGTATCTTGATACTCATCGACAAGTACATGTCGAAAGCGACGATGGTAGTGCTCAGCAACATCTGGAAATGCTTGAAGTAATGCAACGGTGTGTCCAATTAAGTCATCGAAGTCGACTGCGCTTGCCAACATTAACCGCCGCTGATATTCACCATATGCTTGCGCAACGGTTTGTTCTAGCGCAGTTACTGCCTTACTGATGGCATCTTCGTAGTCAATTAACTCGTTCTTTAAATTGCTAATCTGTCCCAACAAATACTTTGGACTGTAGGACTTTGGGTCGATTCCCAGATCCTTTGAAACGAGAGACAACATCCGGACAGAATCTTGGGTGTCATAAATCGTGAATGATGGCTTGAGGTTGAGGCGCTTTGCCTCAGTTCGCAAAATTCGAACGCAAGCTGAGTGAAACGTCGAAACCCACATGCTTCTTGCCCTTGGCCCAACTATGTGAGCAACGCGTTCTTTCATTTCGTTAGCCGCTTTGTTGGTGAAGGTAATTGCCAAAATCTCTGTTGGTGCGACACTTCGCTCGGCCATTAAATAAGCAATCCGTCGAGTCAAAACTCGAGTTTTTCCAGATCCTGCCCCAGCAACAACGAGTAATGGCGAACCGGCATGAGTTACCGCTTGTCGCTGCGGTTCATTGAGATCGTCCAAAAGTTCAGAAGGCACACGGACAGTCTATGTAAGTACCCTGACAGCAGGTGGCTTGGCATAAACGAAATAGAGTTGTCGTCGTGGCTAACGAACAAACTGATCCAATTGAAATTCCAGAAGGTGTAACCCGAGCCTTGGTGGTGACCGCGCACCCCGATGATGTGGACTTTGGTGCTGGTGGAACTGTGATGGCACTGGTCAAAGCTGGCGTGCAAGTTACGTTCTGTATTTGCACTGACGGAGATGCTGGTGGATTTGATGATTCGACTGATCGCTCGCAAATACCTGCGATCCGCCGTGCTGAACAAACTGCGGCGGCTGCCGTTTATGGCGTAAGCGATGTGCGATTCCTGGGCTACAAAGATGGTTACTTAGAACCAAGTCATGATTTACAGCTAGATATCGTTCGAGTCATTCGCCAGGTGCAGCCACATCTCGTAATTACTCAATCACCAGAACGTAACTGGGAACGGCTACCAGCAAGTCATCCTGATCACATGGCTGCCGGTGAAGCAACAACGCGTGCGCTCTATCCAGCAGTTCGAAATCCTTATGCTTACCCAGAGCTGCGGACCGAAGAAGGTCTGGAAGCTTGGACGGTTTCATGGCTTTGGCTGCAAGGCAATCCGATAACAAATCACTTCATTGATACAACCGAATTCTTTGACCGAAAAGTAACTGCCCTAGAGGCGCATGCCAGCCAGACTTCACATATGGAGGACCTTGCCGGATTACTTCGCGCTTGGGCTGAAATGCAAGCAAATGCTGCCGGATTTGCGTCCGGTCGCTTAGCTGAAGGATTCCGACAAATTAAATTGCCGGATTAAAGCGCAACCGCAATAACAATATTTGTTAGCGTCAATGCGCCGACCAGGCCCCAGTAAAGTTTTGGCTCAGACTTGCGCTTACCAATTGAATACGCAGCGATTACGGCAAGTGCGATCACGAGCTTAAGTGCAATCTTTGACATATCCAGTGCTTCGTCATCAGCGACTACGCCCGATTCGCGAAGGCCTACCATTAAGACTCCGGTAAGCAATTGCGTGCTGGCACCATGCAACATAGCGACATTCACGCCAAAGGTTTTATTAGCAAGTTCCTTGAAGAAACCAAATGCAATAGCAACAATTCCGACGACGTGAAGTACAACTAAGAGCGTATAAACGATGTCCATAATTATTCCCATTCAATTGTGCCCGGAGGCTTTGATGTTACATCCAACACTACGCGGTTTACTTCGCGAACTTCGTTAGTTATCCGATTAGAAATTTTTGCTAACACGTCGTACGGCAATCTGGTCCAGTCTGCAGTCATTGCGTCTTCACTTGATACTGGACGTAACACAATTGGGTGACCATATGTTCGGCCATCACCTTGCACGCCAACACTTCGCACATCAGCAAGTAATACAACGGGGAACTGCCAGATCGAAGAATCCAAGCCAGCAATCGTGGTTTCTTCGCGCACAATTGCATCTGCAGCGCGCAATATATCTAGACGTTCCTTATCAACCGCGCCAACAATTCGAATACCAAGTCCTGGACCTGGGAACGGATGGCGCATAACCATTGCTTCGGGTAATCCAAGTTCCCGGCCAACTGAACGCACTTCGTCTTTAAATAATTCACGTAATGGTTCGCACAATTCAAATTCGATGTCATCCGGTAAGCCACCAACATTGTGATGACTCTTGATTGTGGCTGCCCCAGTTCCGCCGCCGCTTTCAACAACGTCTGGATACAAAGTTCCTTGCACCAAGAAGTCAATCGAAGCGCCTTCAGCCCCAGCTTCAGCAATCAGTTCTTTCTGGGCATCTTCAAACACTCGAATGAAGATTCTGCCAATAATCTTGCGCTTAGTCTCTGGATCTGTAACACCGGCAAGTTCTGAAAGGAATCTGTCAGCTGCATCAATTACGACGAGGCGAATTCCAGTTGCAGCTACATAGTCACGCTCAACCTGTTCGCGTTCACCAGCGCGTAACAGGCCATGATCTACAAACACACAAACTAGATTGTCACCGACTGCTTTATGCACCAACGCAGCTGCAACTGCAGAATCGACTCCGCCAGATAGTCCGCAAATAACTTTGGAATCGCCGATCTGACTACGGATGCGAGCCACTTGTTCATCCACAATTCCAGCTGGCGTCCAAGTTGGGTCTAACTTGGCAATGTCATATAGAAAATGTTCCAATACTTTCTGACCATGTTCCGAGTGCATAACTTCAGGATGAAATTGCACACCAGCCAAACTGCGCGATAAATCTTCGAATGCGGCCACTGCTGCCCCCGCACTGGATGCAGTCACAGTAAAACCAGCAGGCGCTTCTTGCACCGAGTCCCCGTGACTCATCCAAACATTTTGGGTTGCCGGCAGTCCCGTAAATAAACAGCTAGTTGTGTTGGCAGTTAGTTCTGTGGCGCCAAACTCGGAAAGCCCAGTCTGGGCAACGCTGCCGCCAAGAGTGGCTGCCATGGCTTGAAAGCCATAACAAATTCCAAAAACCGGCAAGTTGGTATCGAATAATGCAGCATCTACTTGCGGTGCACCTTCGGCATAAACACTGGAAGGTCCACCCGAAAGAATTATTGCAAGCGGATTTTTTGCCAGCATGTCCACTACCGACATTGTGCTGGGCACAACTTCAGAATAAATCTTGGCTTCTCGCACGCGACGCGCAATTAACTGTGCATACTGCGCCCCGAAATCAACTACAAGTACCGGGCGGGCGTCAGTCACATACCTACCCTATCTACGAGTAGTAGTGCTTGATCAGTCGATAAGCCGTAGCTCACCTATGGCACCAACCGGAACTACTGGCGAATTTGGGATAACCCGAGAGATGGGCCGATACGCCTGACCAACTGCTGGTCGCGGATCGACTTCACCGTTGTTTGGCCAAAGTGCCATAGCTCGCTCGGCTTGCGCCGTAATCGTAAGTGAAGGATTAACTCCTAAGTTTCCAGAGATTGTTGAGCCATCAGTTATGTGCAAACCCTCGTATCCAAAAACTCGGTGATACGGATCCACAACACCTTCACTTGGATCGGAGGCAATAACACAGCCCCCTACAAAGTGGGCCGTAAACGGGGCCTCAATTACTTCGCCCAAATTGCCCATTGGATCACCATCAATCGTGATTGCCAATTCCCGCGCAACTTGATTGGCAAGGGGAATCCAACTTGGATTTGGTTCGCCTTCGCCCTGTTTACTACTTAACTTCCAGCCACCAAAAGTTTTATCATTTTTGCCAAACACAGTTATTGAATTATCCAAACTTTGCATTACTAACGCGATAACTGTTTTTTGCGACCAATCTTTAACCCATAGATGCTTCAAGGCATTACCTGGAGATTTAGCCACCGCCTTAATCCAAATTTTCCAACGTGATTTACCTGGTTGGCCATCAGTCAAGATCGTGGAAAGTAATCCCATTGCATTGGAGCCGATTCCGTATCGCACTGGCTCAACGTGAGTATGTTCATCTGGGAAAAATGATGACGTGATTGCTACTCCGCGCGTAAAGTCTGGGTTTGGAATCTTGTTTGCAACTGCTCCCACTAGAGCTTCGGAGTTAGTGCGCGATAAGTACCCCAACCGGTCCGACAAATTCTGTAACGTACCTTCATCCTTCATGCGATGCAAAAGTTTTTGTGTGTTGAATGTTCCGGCTGCAACAATTACCTGCTTGGCATGAAAAGTCTGTTTAGTCATACCGCCAGTCTTTTTGGTTCGTACTAGCCATTCGCCATCAGATCGAATCAAATCAGTAACGGTTGTCATTGAAACGATTTCAGCCCCACCAATACGAGCCAGTGCTAAGTAGTTTTTATCTAATGTGTTCTTGGCATTGTGACGACAGCCAGTCATACATTCGCCGCAATTCGTGCAGCCAGTTCGGGTCGGACCAATGCCACCGAAGTACGGATCAGCTGATTCAATTCCTGGACCAGCTCCAAAGTGAACAGCAACGGGCGCTAATTTGAAACTATCCCCTACACCCATGCGCTGCGCTACATTTTTCATTGCAACATCTGCCGGCGACATGTAAGTATTCATTTCAACACCGAGCATACGTCGGGCTAAGTCGTAATACGGTTTTAATTCGGCTTGCCAATCGGTAATGCTTGACCAAGGACCTTGGGCGAAAAATTCCGCTGGTGGTTCATACATGGTGTTGGCATAAACCAAAGAGCCACCGCCAACTCCCGCGCCGGCAAGTACTAAAACATCCGGCAGCATATGGATGCGTTGGATTCCATAACAGCCAATTGCAGGTGCGAATAGAAAGTCGCGGATTTTCCATGATGATTTCGCGTACTCGTCATTTTTGAATTCTCGGCCAGCTTCGATTACTAGGACTTTGTAATTCTTTTCGGTTAAACGCAGTGCCGCAACGGCCCCGCCGAATCCAGATCCAACGATTACTACGTCGTACTCAGTTGCCATTAGCGAATTCGCAGTTTCTTAAGAACCAGTAACGACTTGCCTAATAAAGATGTCCATTGCTCTTGCGTACGTCCGAATTTAGGGCCAATGGAAATCCCGCGTTGTCGCGCAATAGTCTGCGGTTGTGTGAACCTGAGTAAACCTTCGATGCCGTGGCGACGGCCTAAACCAGATTCACCCATGCCACCCATTGGAGCTGATACCGAGCCATAGGCAGCGGCAAATCCTTCATTGATGTTTACTGAACCCGATCGAATTTGTTCGGCTATATACCGACCCTGTTTCGGACTTGAAGTAATTACTGACGCGGACAGCCCATAAATCGAGTCATTGGCCAAACTTATTGCCTCGTTTACATTTGAAAATGGTTGCACGTATACACAAGGGCCAAAAACTTCTTCGGTTGAAATGGTCATGTCATTGGTGACACCGGTTAGTACTGTCGGTTCATATACGTATGGCCCAATTTCTGGCCGGCCACGAGCTCCAGTTTCTACCTTCGCGCCTTGGGCAACTGCAGATTCCACCGCCCCAGATACGCGCTGCAACAATTCCGGAGTTGCCAGTGAACCTACGTCGTAACCCCAACCAATTTGCGCGCCAAGCGTGAGTTCCTTAACTTCTGAAACAAATGCACTCAGGAATTTTTCATAAATAGATTCGTGGATATACATGCGCTCAATGGATACGCAAAGTTGTCCAGCCGAAGTAAAGCAACCCCGAAGGGCTACCTCTAAAAATGTTTCTAGTTTTGCATCTGCACAAACAATCATCGGGTTCTTGCCACCCAATTCAAGTGAGGCCCCAATTAACCTTGCGCCAGCTTGCGCGGCTACAACTTTGCCTGTTTTAGTCGAGCCTGTAAAACATACATAATCAACTTCGTTTATTAAAGCAGTGCCTATGGTGTGCCCTTGTCCAACAACAATCGTGACGACACCATCGGGAAGTCCAGCTTGAGATAACAATTCCAGTCCGTGGATTGCAGACCAAATAGTTTGATTATCTGGTCTGATCACAACCGTATTGCCCGCCAAAATTGCTGGGAGCGCATCACAAATGGCAAGTACGAATGGATAATTCCACGGGGAAATTATTCCGACAACACCTTTAGGTTGGGAAACCATATAAGTCTTGGTGAAAATTGGAAGCGCTCCAGCTCGACGCTGTGGCTTTAGTGCTTTTTTTGCAATTTTTGCGTAAAACGCCGTGATCATTGTCAGGCCTAGAACTTCGTCAGCAGCATGGAACCGTGACTTACCAGTTTCTTTTTGAATGACATTTAGTAGCTGGTCTTGATTTGCTATCAATAAGTCATGGAATTTGTCCAGGATTCGCACGCGAGACGAAAGCTCAGTATTTTTCCACGCAGATTGCGCAGTACGAGCAGCTGTAACTGCATTAGCAACATCTGTGATTGATGACTCTGGGACGGATTCAATTTCAACGTCGGAAAATGGACTAATGGGAGTAACAAAATTTCCGCTAGTTGCGACTACGTTTCGCAATAAACGATCGCTTTCAAAACTTTGCACGATCTCAGCCTAGGATCCTACGCCAATAATTACCTGTAATTAGTAATTAATTAGGAGTAACTACAACCTCGCAACGCTGGAATTCTTTGAGATCTGAGTAACCGTTTGTTGCCATCGAGCGACGCAACGCACCCACCATATTCATGGTGCCATCTGCAACATGGGATGGCCCAGTCAAAATTTCAGTTAGGGTTCCTGAAGTTCCAAGGTCAACTAATTCACCGCGTGGTAGATCCGGGTGAGTTGCCTCAATACCCCAATGCTTTCCACGTCCCGGAGCATCAGTAGCACGAGCAAAGGTGGAACCGACCACAACTGCATCAGCGCCTAGTGCAATCGCCTTGGAGACATCGCCGCTTCTACCCATAGAGCCATCAGCAATAACTGAAACATATCGGCCACCAGATTCGTCAAGGTAATCCCGACGAGCTGCCGCAACGTCAGCAACGGCACTAGCCATCGGGACGCGAACACCAAGTACATCAAGTGTGGTGTGAGCGGCGCCCCCACCAAAGCCAACTAAAACGCCAGCAGCGCCGGTTCGCATTAAGTGAAGAGCTGCGGTGTAAGTTGCGCAACCACCAACGATAACTGGCACATCAAGTTGGTAGATAAATTCTTTTAAGTTCAATACTTCGCCACCATTAGAGACATGCTCTGCGCTAACCGTGGTTCCGCGAATTACAAAGATGTCTACGCCGGCATCAACAACTTGCTTTGCGAAATGTGCAGTGCGTTGTGGACTTAGTGAGCCAGCAACGGTAATTCCGGATGCTCGCATTTCCTGGATACGAGCAGCAATCAATTCCGGCTTAATTGGTTGCGCATAAATTTCTTGCAGTTTTGCAGTTGCACCCTTTGGATCAAGTGCTGCAATGTCATTGAGCACTCCCGTTGGATCTTCGTAACGAGTCCACACGCCTTCTAAATTAAGTATTGCCAGGCCACCATTTTCGGAAAAAGTTTTTGCAGTAGCCGGCGAAACAACTGAGTCCATTGGAGCAGCAATGATCGGGTGCGCAAAAGAATACGCATCAATCTTCCAGTCCAATGAAACCAATTCGGCATCACGAGTGCGGCGACTTGGAACTAATGAAACATCTTCAAATGAATAAGCTACGCGAGCACGCTTACTTCGACCAATTTCCACATCTGACATTTTTATTCCCCTATCGAACGTGGTAGTTAGGTGCTTCTACCGTGAGCTGGACATCGTGTGGATGGCTTTCCTTTAGACCTGCAGCGGTGATTCGGATCAAGCGACCATTTGTTTTTAAGTCAGAGATCGTGGCAGCTCCGGCATATCCCATCGAGGCACGTAATCCCCCAATAAGTTGATGCGATACCCCAGCTAAGTTGCCACGATACGGGACCTGGCCTTCAATACCTTCGGGAACTAATTTGTCTTCGGAAAGCACGTCATCTTGGAAGTAACGATCCTTTGAATATGACTTTGCCGTACCGCGAGATTGCATGGCGCCAAGTGAACCCATGCCACGATACTGCTTGAACTGTTTACCGTTAACAAATACCAGTTGACCCGGTGCTTCTTCACAACCAGCGAGCAACGAACCAAGCATCACAGTGTCGGCGCCAGCCACAATTGCTTTTGCGATGTCTCCGGAATATTGCAAACCACCGTCACCAATTACTGGCACATCAGCCGGGCCTGCCGCAAGAGATGCTTCATAAATTGCAGTTATCTGTGGCACACCAACTCCGGCAACAACTCGAGTGGTGCAAATAGAGCCTGGTCCCACGCCAACTTTCACCGCGTCAGCGCCGGCATCAATTAAAGCTTGGGCACCACTTCGCGTAGCAATGTTGCCACCAATGACTTGTACCTTGGTTGCTTTCTTAATTCGAGAAACCATTTCTAGTACCGCATTTTGATGGCCGTGCGCAGTATCAACTATGACAACATCAACGCCAGCATCTACGAGCGACATTGCGCGCGTAAATGAATCTTCGCCAACGCCAACTGCAGCACCGACCATAAGTCGGCCAGCGGAATCTTTCGTTGCCAGCGGATAGCGATCGCTCTTTACATAATCCTTTACGGTAATTAAGCCGGTTAATTTCCCAGCTCCATCAACTAACGGAAGTTTTTCGATTTTATTAACACGCAACAGCTCAAGTGCATCTTCACCGTTCATGCCTGGCTTACCAGTAATTAACGGCATGCGAGTCATTACGTCGCCTACTTTGCGACTCTTGTCATCTTCAAAGCACATGTCGCGATTAGTTACGATGCCTAGTAATTTTCCTTCGTCATCAACAACTGGAACACCGCTAATTCGGTAATGTGCGCAAAGTCGATCGACTTCATCCAAAGTGTCATCAGCTCGACACGTGACTGGATGGGTGATCATGCCAGCTTCGCTGCGCTTTACTAAGTCAACTTGTGCGGCTTGATCCTCAATTGAAAGGTTTCGGTGCAAGATACCTAGGCCACCTTGGCGTGCCATGGCGATTGCCATCCGAGCCTCTGTGACAGTATCCATAGCTGAAGAAAGCAATGGGATTTGTAGGGTAATTTCCCGGGTCAATTTGGTACTGGTATTTACTTCACTTGGAATTACATTGCTGGCATCTGGTAGGAGTAAGACGTCATCGTAAGTAAGGCCCAGCATTGCAAACTTCTCAGGAAGGCCCTGTGTCATGGAAACCCCTTGCTACCGACTACTTATGTGGACCGCTAATTAACTGCCACTTATAAGTGAATTGCTCAAGGCTATCGTGAATCCAGCCAGGTCCAAAAAGGAGTGCTTGGCTGGTATTTAGCGTCCGGAGGCTGCAGCTAGAGCAATTAGAGTGCTGGTGAAATCATGGTTTTGCACAACACCTTGGGGTAGTTCTTCCTGCCAACCAGGACCGGCACACATTAAAACTGGTGCTGGCCGCATTGGCTCAACTGCTTCCCAAATCGAGCAATCTGCAGTTCCTTTAGTTTGCGACCAAACCAAAATCGCGCTTGGACCAATCTTTTTTGCGGCATTACCTAAAGCTTGAGCGGGCAGGCGGGCACCCAAAATTCGACTTGTAATGTTTTGCTCAGCTAGACCTGCAGCGATGGCATACATCGGAATCGTGTGTAGTTCGTGTGGTGCACAGGCTAAAAGAACTGGTCGGGCATTTTCTGGTTCCGTGACTTTATCTAGAACCTTCCTAAACTGACTCATGATCGATTCGGCAAGTAAATGTTCTTGCTCAACTCCTTCGCCGGTTTGTTCCCAAGTTTCGCCAATTGCTATTAGCACTGGAATCAAGACTTTTTCCCAAGTCCAAATCACGCCATGGGATTCAATTGCTTGCGAAATAATTTGATCGCACCCAATTGCATCTAGCGCTGAAACGGCGCGGTTCAAAGATCTGATTACTACCTTTGGGCTATCCAACGAAATGACATTGTCGGTACCAGTTTCATCCGTTACTAAATGAAGTGACGAATTAGTTATTTCTGCTGATGCCGCTAATGGTGCCAGGTCTTGACTTAAAGCGGTTCGCGCAGCTTCGCTAGGTAATGCTCCATTTAGCATCAGCTTTCGCATTAAATCGATTCGGGCTACATCAGCGACTGAGTAACGGCGATGCGAGCCTGCTACGTGAACGGTTGGTCCAAGGCCGTAGCGGCGATCCCAGGTGCGCAAAGTGGCCGGGGCGATCCCAATTCGGCGGGCAACGGCAGCAACGGTTAGGCCTACTTCGACCTGCGGTGCACGTTGTGACATACCCCTCATTCTTACGCCCCTTTAGGGATTCTGCACCTTGGGCGTGATTAAACGCATTGGACTGTGGGATTTTTACTCACTATGTGCAACATGCTGCAAAACCTATTCATCCAATTTGCTTGACCAACTTATGAAGCGGTTATACGATCAAGTTAAGTAAGACCTAGATAAAGGTGATTCTCGTGGCCGACCTTTCAAGACTTCCAGGACCCAATGCAGATTTTTGGGATTGGCAATTACATTCCGCATGCCGCGGCCTGGATTCAGATATTTTTTACCACCCAGACGGTGAACGAGGCTCAGCTCGCGAACGTCGAGTGGCGACTGCAAAAGCAATTTGCGCCGCTTGCCCAGTGCTTGCCCAGTGCCGAGATCACGCATTAAAGACTCGTGAACCGTATGGCGTTTGGGGCGGACTAGGTGAAGAAGATCGGGAAGTTATTTATGCTCGCCAAGCACGAATGCAAAAGCTTTCCTAATCGGTAAAACTTCTCGAATAGGCTAATCCGTCTCTAGTGACTGAAATTGCTTTACCGTCAATGACTGGACCTATGAATAATCTTTCTGGCATCCACTCATCAGATCCGATCCGATAAATACCAAGACCAATTGCTACTAATTCTTGATCAATATTTGGCGCTTCAACTCCGCCTGAGGCAATCATAAATAGCGATCCACTTCGGTACACAATTCTAAAATTTGTAAACCACGGTGAGTAGCAACGGTAGTGACCTAGTAAAGAAAGTTGATCTGCAGACGGTGGCAGGAAATTTTGTTTTTTGGTACTCAGCAAATGCGGACCGTAAGTCCAATTTTCGCCATCCCATTCAAAATGAAATTTTCGTAATGCTGGATTGGTCGCAATAAATCGCTTAGACCAAGTGCGAGTTAAATACCCTTGTTCACCATTGCAAATTATCTGAACCAAATCATCATCCGGCCTCACTTGAATCTTCATTTCTTCACCGCAATCAAGTGTGGATGTGAATTCACCAAAGAAAACATCTTCGAGTTCAGCGGCATGAACCTTCGCATCTGGTGAAGGTATGTTTTCAAAGCCTTTCAAAAGGCAGTTATGAATAACCCTGGCGATTAGTTGCGCGGCTGGGAAGTCTCCATTTCCGTTTGTTAAAACGCTAACTCCGAGTCCAGCAGTCAGGTCAGCGAGCAAGAATGTTGCGTACCCAACCATGCCACCGCCATGTGTAACACAATGGTTCTCATGGATCGTCTCCACGTTGACACCTAGACCGTATCGACTTGAGGTCACATTTGAATGATCTCCCCAGTTTGCAATATCTTCGCCAGTTGGCGCGACGGGATTAACTAGTTGATTAAATGCCTTGGCAGAGATAACTTGATGTCCATCTAGTTGTCCATCACTAAGTAAGAGTTGTCCTAATTTACTGAGCTCACGGATATCTGCAGCTACATTGCCGTCAGCACATGCGATCTCAAACCAAGTTGCAGCAACCAGCGGATCACCTTCCAACCAAGTCTGATCGTCGTAAAGTGGCCAGTGCCCTGTTGCCATAACTTTTCTATCTGCATGAACTACGCCGACTCGTGCGTCTGGAATTCCCATCGGAACTAGCACTCTATTTCGTAATTGATCTGAAACTGTTGAACCGGAAACTTGTTGAATCAATGCTCCCAAGACCATGTACCCAACATTCGAATAATGAAATCGTTCACCTAAATCGCCGCTTCGCGACAAATCTCTAAGTGACCACACCTGCGCTAATTCATCAGGTATGTGATCCGATCCCATGATTAGTCCAGACGTGTGTGACATTAGGTGACGCGCTGTTATAGCTGCAAAAGGCTTGCCGCAATCAAACCAAGGAATGTAGTCAATTACGGGCTTATCAATGTCGATCAGACCATCGTCAGCTAGAGCCAGAACTAAGAGCGAAGTTAAAGTCTTTGATATAGATCCGATTTCAAATTTGTGGTCGATCTTCATTGGTGTTTGGCTTGCCAATTCTGCAAATCCAAAAGCGAAATCTGCAACTACTCCAGACGTGTCAAAGATCGCAACCGTCCCGCCAGGAATTGGATTGTGAGTTATCAGGTTTTGAACGTAACTCTTAATCTGAGTTAGTTCAAACTCTGAGATGGTTACTTGACTCATGACTACTTTAATAACTCAACAATTGTTAAATATAGAATCTCTGTCATTTGCACAACCTCTGGAATTGAAACCCACTCATCTTCAGCGTGATAATTACCACCTGCTGGACCTACTAGCAAAGTTGGAATACCAGCCTCCTGCAAAAGTGCAGCATCTGTCCAGGAATTTTCACCCCTTGGTTCCATTGGCTTACCTATGACAGTAATCGCAGCTTTATCCATGGCGGCCAACAACGGTTCGTAGCCGGCTCCAACAAATGGATTGCGATTTAATTTAACATCTACTTCACCATGAAAATTTGGTAAATCTTTCTTGATATCGGAAAAAATTTGCTCTATTTCGCTTACGCGGTTGTCTAAAGTTTCACCTGGCTGTGACCCGATTTCAATTCCTAACACCACTCGATTTGGGTAGGTGGCATAGTCAGTTCCACCATGGATTGTTCCAGTGTGAAATACAGTTCGGCCATTCTTGGGATCAGGGTTCGGCGCCCATTCCCTTTCATCTAATTCATGAAGTCTTTTAACAACTTCGGCCATATGAACTATGGCATCTATACCGGCATCAGGTGCTGACCCATGCGCAGCTTTTCCATGAACAATAATGTCTATCCATCCAAAACCTTGATGCTCAGTAATTGCTATGGGCAACCCGGTCGGCTCAATAACGATCGCATAATCTATCTTGTGATTTGCTACTAGATGCTCGGTGCCAATAGAGATTCCCTCTTCATCAATCACACAGGCAACTAAGACATCGCCGCTAAGCTCAATATTTTGTTTTGCCAATGCTCGGACTGCTAGTAATGCAGAAACACACCCTGCCTTATCGTCCGCGGCGCCAAGTCCAATCATTCGGTCACCCTCAATTTTTGGAGTGAGGGCTCGATCAGACCAGTTTGCAAATCCCACAGTGTCTGCGTGTGCGTTGATGCATAAAGTAGGGCCGGTTCCGTTACCGCGAAGCCGAACTAATAAGTTTGGCCTTCCGTCAGCAACCTCGTCTAACGTAACTTCTAAGTTTGTATCTGAAAGCCAGTCTGCCAAAAACTCCGCTTGCTTTCGCTCGCCGGCGCCAGATTCAATCAGCCATGGCGTAACTGATTCAATTTTGACTAGGTCTGAAAGCAAGGTAACAACCTCATCGCGAGAAAAATTCACTTCGTCTCCTTTTTTTCAGGGAAATGGCAAGCAACAAACTGGTCGCCAATTGACTCTAGCTTCGGATCACTCGAGATACACAATTCAGGTTGCCCAAGTGCTCGATACTTAGGGCAACGAGGACTAAACCTACATCCCGAGGGAATCTCCAAAGGATCAGGAATCTCGCCGCTTAGTATGATTCGATTTCGAGCAATATTTTTTTCAGGAACCGGGATAACTGACACCAGCGCTTTGGTGTAAGGATGCTGAGGAAACGAGATTAAGTCGGCGGGGTGGCCCTCCTCGACAATTCGTCCTGAATAAACAACAGCTATGCGATCTGCATACATCCAGGCAAGCGATAAATCATGCGTGATGAATAGCGTAGCAATCTGGAGTTCCCTACTAAGTTCACGCATTAGACGCAAGATTCCGGCCCTAAGCGAAACATCGAGCATGGAAACAGGTTCGTCTGCAACTAGTAAGTGTGGCTTTAAAATCATGGCAGCCGCTATTGCTACCCGCTGCCGCTGACCACCTGATAGTTGGTAGGTATATCGGGCGCCTACATTTTCTGCTGGAATTAAGCCAACTTTTTCGAGTGCTTCAAGGGCTAGCTTTCGTTTTTCGGCATCGTCGATACCAATCCCTGCGACAACTAATGACTCAAGAATTGTGTCAAGAACGGTTCTTCTTGGATCAAGGGATTCAAACGGGTCCTGGAAAATCATTTGGAATTTCGATCGTGCTAGTCGTAACTCTTTGCCCGCCAATTTCGTCAATTCTTTGCCATCAAGCATGATGCTGCCTGATGTTGGTTCGATCAGGCGCATAATCGCATTAGCAATAGACGTTTTTCCGCTGCCGGACTCTCCTACAACAGCAAGTGTTTCACCGGGGCGAATCTTCAGCGAGACACCATCTACGGCTCTTGCAATTCTGACGCCTCTTTTTCCCTTAGTTTTAACCTGATACTCAACGGTTAAGTTATTGACATCCAAAATTGGGGCGACGGAATTCATTTACTACCTCCAACCAAGTGACAGGCAGACCTATGAAGCTCCGAAATTACAGCTAACTCTGGTTCGTCAGTGAAGCACTTTTCAACCGATACGGTGCAACGTTCAGCAAATCTACATCCCGCATGAGATTTTGAAAGATCGGGCGGATACCCCGGAATTCCATCAATAAATTTGCGTTCCTGATGAATGTTCGGATACGACTTCAATAATCTCTGGGTGTAAGGATGTGCAGAGTTTTGCTCTCCAAATACATCGTCAGCGGTACCAACTTCAGCAACCTTGCCTGCATACATTATTTGAACCCGATCACATGTTTCAGCTAACACCGACAAGTCGTGTGATATGAGCAGCATCGATAAGTTAAAAGTTTCCGACAGGCTTCGTAGCAGTTCCAAAATTTGAGCTTGAGTCATTACATCTAAGGCCGTAATTGGTTCATCTGCAATAACCAATTTCGGCCGACAAGCAAGCGCCATGGCAATCATTACTCGCTGCCTCATGCCACCAGAAAATTCGTGAGAATAACTGCTAGATCTACTGGCAGAAATTCCAACCGCTTCCAGCAGTTCCTTGGCTCTTGTAATGGCAGCATCATGAGAAGTCCCAGGTTCATGAATAAGTATTGGTTCTGCTATTTGATTACCAATAGTTGCAACAGGATTTAAGGCATTCAAAGCACCCTGAAAAATAACTGAGATATCACGCCAGCGAACTTCATTTAGTTCACTTTCCGACTTGTTTGACAAATCTTGGCCTTCAAATTCGATGGTCCCAGTCGTAATTGAGGCGTACTTTGGCAAGAGGTTTGGAATAGCCATAGCTAGTGTTGTTTTCCCGCATCCAGATTCGCCTGCCAGCCCAACAAACTCTCCAACTCCAACCGACAGGTCGACCCCGTCTACTGCCAGAACTCCGCCTTGGCCACTTCCATACTGGACACTAAGGTTTTTTACTTCTAATAAATTCATGCCGCATCCCGCAGTCGAGGATTGTTAATGCGATCAAAAGAGTGGCCAAGCAAAGTGAAAGCTAATACGATAGCCAAAATCCCTAAGCCGGGTGGCATAAAGTACCACCACGCTCCTCTACCGATAGCGCCAGAAGCAAACGCGAAGTGAAGCATCGACCCCCAAGAGATTCGATCTGGATCCCCCAACCCGATAAATGCCAATGTTGCCTCAGCCAAAATGGCGCCAGCAACTACCAGAATTGTATTTGCAACGACGAGCGGCAACACATGCGGAATCATGTGTTTCCTTATTATTCGCAAATCGGTTGCTCCGAGGGATTTTGCTCTCGGAACAAATTTTCGCTCCCGCAATGAAAGGGTCTGAGACCTAATAATTCGAGCATTTCTTGGCCAACTAAGCACTCCAATAATCAAAATAATTACCGTCAAGTTTTGTCCAAAAATTGAACCCATCGCGATCATGAGTGGAAGCGAAGGAACTACTAAAAAGAAGTCTGTGATTGCCATCAAAACTGTATCTAGTCTTCCCATAAAGTAGCCCGAACTAATTCCGATTCCGGCGCCAATGACAGTGGCGATGATTGTTGCCGTGACTCCTACCAATAGTGAAACTCTCGAGCCCTGTAGAAATTGACTAAATACATCGCGCCCTAGTTCGTCGGTACCTAACCAGTTCTGTGAATTGGGAGGTTGCAAGATGCTAGATGCATCAGCTCCAACCGCTGCAGGGTCGAACGGCCAAATCATTGGTCCAATTATTGAAATTGTAAAAACTGACACAGTCATTAGCAACCCAATTCGACCCATTCGATCCTGCCAAATTTTTCCAAGAATCGAAAGCTGTGTTTCTGGGGCTTCACGTAATTCGAAATCATTAGAGTTAGTCGTCATTGTGCAACCACCACCCGAGGATCAAGGCGCCGGTAAAGAACATCGGTTGCAAAGTTGGCCAAGATAACCACTACGGAACTTACTAGAAAAGCAGCTTCTAAAACGGCATAATCCCTAGCGAGAACTGAGTTATACATCAACAAGCCCATTCCCGGCCACGAATAAACGACTTCGACTTGGATTGCGCCACCCACTAATCCACTGATGTAAAGTGCGGAAGCAGTCATCACCGGTAGCAATGCATTTCTAACTCCATGCCGCCAGACTAAAGTTCGTCGGGGCAAGCCTTTGCCGCGCGCCGTTAACATGAAGTCTTCCGACATCACCTCTACCAATGACGTCCTAGTAATTAGTACAAAGAAAGCGATGTCAACCAAAGCTAAAGTTAAAGTCGGCAAAACTAAGTGGCGTGCGATATCCATTAGATACGAGAAATAAGTTTCATAAACAGCGTTGGGAGTAGTGATTCCCGAAATGGGTAGAACACCCCACCACACTCCAAAAGTAAAAACTAAAAGCATGCCCACCCAGAAGGTAGGCATGCTCCAAAAAACTAATGCGCCAATAATTGTTCGCGAGTCTGCTTTACTTCCTTGCCTTGAACCTGCAAATACGCCAAGAAATATCCCAAACAAAACAACTATCACAGTTGAGGTTGCCAAAAGTAATGCAGTGTGCCCGAGCGCTCTCATTAATGCCGTTGATACTTGTTCGTGCAAGGCGAAGGAGTACCCAAGGTCACCATGTAAGAGATTTCCTATGTACGTTAGATATTGAGAGAACAGTGACCCGTCAAGTCCATATTCGATGCGAAGTGCAGCCACCTGCTCTGCATCCAATTTTTGAGTGCGTGCAATGAGTCGAAGCGGATCACCAGGAATTATATGAAATAGGAAAAAGTTGAAGGTTGTAACAGCAAATATCGAACCAAGTACTTGCAGTGACTTACGCGGTAAATAACCCATTACCTAGTTGCTAACTACCAGCCTTAGCATTCAAGAAGTTATCACGGGTGAAGTTGAAAATAATTCCACCAGGTGTTTCTTGAAATCCAGTCCAACTAGCTTCTCGGTAGGCCTGTAATTTATCAAGGTAAACCGGAATTATGTATGCGCAATCTTCGTAGAATTTCTTTTGCATAGCAATCACAGTCTCAACTCGTGCTGCCTTATCCAATTCACCTGCTTGCTTCTCATACATCGCATCGTAGTCAGGATCTGCATAGAACACATCGTTATTGCCACCAATCTGACTGGACAACGGCACGCCGAGCAAATAGTTAGGATCGTTTACTCCCGAGTCCCAACCCCAGACGAAGATGTCCCAATCGGGTCCGTCTGTGTTGTAAACAGTGCTTCCCAATGTGTCTGAGTCCAAAGTTGCTACTTCTAGTTTGATTCCAACTTTGGAAGCAGACTCAGCAAATAACTGAGCTGTTCGGACATCCACAGTTGTAGTGCTTATCGCAATCAAACGGAACTGCAGTAGTTTGCCGTCTGAACTTTGGCGGATTCCATCGGAATTCTTAGTTGAATAGCCGGCGTCATCCAGAAGTTTATTGGCTTTGTCTGGGTTGTTATCTAAGACATCCCCAGCAGCTGGCTCATAGTGGAAGTCGCCAAAAGAAGGTGGGAGAAGACTTGATCCTGGCTTAGCCAAGCCAGCGTAGGCAATTTGAACAATTTGATTTCGATCTAGTGCACAACTGAGTGCCTGACGAATCGATTTATCGAGCAACAGCGGGTTGCCCTTGGAATTTGGATCTGCTGAAACGTTAATTCCAATATGGTGGAATGAAAACGAATCAAGATTCACAGTCTTAATTCCGTCAGCGCCTTCTAGGCCCGTGAATACTGTTGGTGGAACTTGTGGAATTATGTCGATTTCTCCAGATTTTAAAGCTTGGGCTTGAAGATCATCGTTGGTGTAAAGCGTCCAAGAAACCCCAGCCGCATCCGGCTTTGTACCCCACCATGAATCATTGCGATCAATAGTTGCATTCTGGCCCTTATTCCAAGAGCCAAACTTGAATGGTCCAGTTCCAACTGGAGCGTCGTTTGCAAACTTACTAATTTCATCAGCCGACATTACAGACCAAATTGACTTAGGAACAATTGGAATAACTAAGCCAGGGTCAAATGCCTGTGGGCGCGAAAACTCAACAACAACAGTCTTCGGATCTGGGCTAGTAACACCCGTCATGTCAGTTAAATATTGAGCATTAATTCCTAACTCATTTTTCGAAATCAAGTCGAAAGTGAAAACTACGTCATCGGCCGTAAACGCTGAGCCGTCATGCCAGGTCACGCCTTCGCGAAGCGTGTAGGTAATGGTGTTGCCTTCGGCTTTTGTCTCTGCAGCTAAACCTGGTTCAGGTTTTAGATCCACGCCATAATGCATCAAGTTGTCATACATCAACGAAAGTATTTCGATTGCTTCGGTAGTAACGGTTGTAAATGGATTAAAGGTGTCAAGGTCAGATTTCCAGCCAACTTTAAGTAACTTCGTTCCCGTGCCACCCGAAGTTGTAGGTGGTGCGCAGGCAGTCATAAGCCCTGGGATAGTAACTACAGCGCCGAGAACGGCTGCCCCTCGAAGGAACGATCGTCGATCGATAGTTGACTTCGCCAATGATTCATTATTTCCAGTTGTCATACTCACCATAAGATGAGTGAACCAGACCTTAATTGGCTCGTCAAGGGAATTGGGTATTTTCGTGTCGGATTAAAGAAGTCTGTATGCACATCTAATGCATAACACGGGGTTGTGAAAGCCTAACTACTTCAAATTTGGCAAACTTTTCTTGCCATGCTTTTTCGAACGCTGGGTCTGGACTAATTTTCATAGTCTGTCGTTCTGGACTTGCCACATTAATTCCCTGTGACCTTGCCAAAATCAAAGCCCCACCAATCGCTGAATAATCGCTATCACCATCAATTGGTGCAATTACATTTCTTTGTAATACATCTGCAAGCTGCTGTCGAAACCATGGATTTAGTGCACTGCCTCCCGCAACTGAAATATCTTCACCTTGAAATCCAAATTCCTGAAGTACAGAAATGCAACGCCAGCTTTCTAACAAGATTCCATCAACTAAAGCCTTCATGATGTCACCCTTAGAGTGTGACAAGTTGAGTCCGTGTATGGATCCAGTTGAATTTGGATCCCATAATGCTCCTTGTTCTCCCGGTGAGACATATGGCAAAAATGTTGGAGGTTCACTAGATTTACTATTTCTTGCCAGCTCTAATGCAGCTGTTTCACTAGCCTCGCCAAAAAGTTCTGAAAGCCATCGAATTGCTCCGCCCGTGGACAAAAGATCCATCTCTAGTCCCCAAGTACCCGGCTCGGCCATCGGAGTCACAATGAATCGATTCTTAGGGTCATCTGGAATGGATTCAGAAATACCTAAAATTACGGTGCTAGTTCCTGCAACATATGCAATTTGTCCTTGGGCGGTAATACCCATTCCAACGGCGCCAAGCACAGAGTCTGCAGCGCCGATGCAAATTGGTAGTCCTTGTGGCAAATCAAAAGTAGAAGCTGCAATTTCAGAAACCGGTCGCCACGTTGTGCTCATCGCAATGTTCGGGACTTTAACCGAGATACCAGCGGCTTGCAAAATAGATTCATCCCAGCACCCAGTTTTTAGGTTAAAGCATCCGTAACCAGTAGCAGTGCTTGGATCGGTTTCAACTACACCAGTTAGAACACCAAAGAGATAATCTTTAGCGCCTGCAATGGTGACCGTACTAGCTTTGCGCTGGGGCTCTGCATTGCACAGTCTCAGCCACATGGGAATTAAATATCTTCCATCGACTAACTGTCCTGTTGCTTTATAAAGTGCAGCTTCTCCAAATTTATTTCTAAAGCTCTTACCGAAATCTTCTGCTCGGCCATCTTCCCAAGTAATTGCAGACCCAACGGGATTGGACTCGTTGTCTAGACATACCAAAGTTGGGATCATCCCGGACAAACCAATTCCTGCCCATAATTCGGTTGGAATCTGTTCTGCAAGTTGCCGGATTACTAGCTCACTGGCATCTAGCCAATGTTTTGGATCTTGTTCAGAAGCACCTAGTTCTGGTCTGGACGTCGGATAAGTAGCCTGGCCACGAGCTATGACATAGCCATTCAGATCAACGGCTACCCCTTTTAACCCGGAGGTACCAAGATCTAAGCCAATTAATACCGTGTGATTAGCGTCTGCGCGCCATTGTTGTGAGTGCATCCTGAGCTGCCTCCAAGGTTTTATCAATATCTTCATCAGTATGCACTAACGATACAAATAAGTTCTCTAAGTGACTTGGGTGGAATAGCACGCCACGTTTCAACATTTCTTGATACCACTGCGTAAACAACTCTTCGTTGGAGTATTTCTCGGCGTCACGCCAGTTCTTGATTGGGTGCTCCGAGAACCAAAGTTGGAATACCGTTCCAATGCCATCGATCCTAGAAGGGAATCCAGCGTCGTTTGCCATCGTGGTAATGCCTTCAGCCAATCGATATCCAAGCGCCCGTTGGCGCTCATAAAGTCCTGGCTCTGCTAGCAAGTCCATAGTCGCACTGACCGCGGCACATTGAACAACATTCGCGTTGTAGGTTCCTGAGTGCGAGTAACGCCCTTCAGCAATTATGCTCATCACTTCTTTGGTGCCACCAATAGCAGCAACAGGGAATCCGCCACCGAGTCCCTTGGCCATGGTCGTGATATCGGGCATCACGTTAAACCACTCTTGTGCTCCACCTCGTGCAAATCGGAAGCCAGTAATCACTTCATCAAAAATTAATAGGGTACCGTATTTCTTAGTTTCGGATCGAAGTAACTCTAAGTATCCAGGCTCTGGCAAAATACATCCCGTATTAAAAACTGCAGCTTCCGTTATTACTGCAGCAATTTCATCGCCGCGCTCCTGCATAACCTGCATGAAACTTTCCGGATCGTTCCAACTAAGAACGATTAGCGTATCTTCTAATTCTCGTGGTACGCCCGGACCAGATGGAACGGGACGTGGGCGATTCTGATTGCCAGCATCCTTTGGATCCACATGATTACTCCAATAAACCGTGTCTTGCCAACCGTGGTAATGCCCTTCAAAACGAATAATGAGTCTGCGGCCGGTTACTGCTCGCGCAATGCGAACTGCTGATCCAACAGCTTCAGACCCTGAGTTTGTAAATCTAACCATTTCAATGCTTGGCACAGCATCCACAACTTTTTGAGCTGCTTCAATTTCAAGCTCGTACGGTAAACCGAAGCAAGTTCCATATTCACGAATGGCACTTACAACGGCTTCGGTTACCACTGGGTTGCGATGTCCCAGGATCATCGGGCCAAGTCCTAGTAGGTAGTCGATGTACTGATTTCCATCGACATCATTAATTTTGGAGCCCAGTCCATCCTTAATAAATAGTGGATAAGGCTTCCAGCCAAACTTGCGCGTCCGGGCACTACTTCCTGCGCCACCGGGAATTATTTCACTAGCTCGCTCGAATAACTCGCCCGAGCGCTTGGCTAAAGTTGCATATTCTTGTTCAAAGTCTGTTTTGGTCACAAAGCAACCTTATACTCTGCATAATGAATTAACAAGTAATCGAAGAGCTATTTTCCCGAGGTAAGTGGGGACACGCTCCAGTCGCCTGTATTCGTTGAAGGGAGTAGGTGTTTTTGTTGAGAACCCGAGACAAAAAATACAAACTGCCGAGCCGGGTAAATCTGCTGGAAACAGTCAAATGGGATGCCATCGGCACTAAAGCTCACTCCACGTACTCGGACAATGTTCTCGCGCGTTGGCAGAGAAAGTTGTGTTCTTTCTTGAATTGTTGGAACGGTAACTTCGAGGAATTGCTCTTCGTGTTGATCGATCAATCCATATTTGGTCGACAAAAATCCGTACAGCGACTTGCCATCGCGCAACCATTCTTCATCCAGTGTCGGAGCAAGCTGCATAGGAATAACCGCAGATTCTGCAATTACGGGTTTCCCATCGAGCAATCGTCTTCGGTTTATTTGCCAAACTGGAAGTCCATCTGCGAGTTTCAAGTTGGCGGCAATGGTTGCGCTGGGAACTGCAGCTTTGATCGACACAAGTTCAGTTGTGAGTCTGCCAGCCTGTTGCGTGCCAGAAAGGGTCTCAAGCAAATCACCGGTGCGAGCTGGGGCGGACAAGATGCGATTCTGGGCCACAAAGGTTCCTACGCCTTGTTGCCTTTGAATTCTGCCAGCGCGCTCGAGTTCATCCATAGCTCTGCGAACCGAGATCAAACTAAATCCAGATTGGTCGGCAAGTTCTGTAGAAGTTGGCAGACGATCGCCTGGCTGCAAGTTTTGATCCGCAATGATGCTCAAGATCAAGTCTTTCACGATCTCGTAACGCAACTTAGAACTAGATTCGGGCACGAAAGGAAAGGTATCAGATTCTGTATACCAATTACTCCAGACCTAATAAAAGCCTTTAATCTCAACATGAATCGAGTGGCAATATGACAAATTATGGCCGAAATATGTCTGCCGAAATATCAGAGCAGCCAGCAATGTTCGCCAGGATTCTGGCAAATCAAAATGAGATTCAACTTGCCGCCCAGCAAATACGCAGGTTTGACCCTAAGTTCATAATGTTCGCGGGTAGGGGGACAAGTGACAATGCTGCTCTGTACGGAAAGTATCTGACTGAAATCAAATTAAATTTGCCGGCAGGCCAGATCTCGGCATCTTCACTTACTGCTTTCGGGGCCCATCCGAATTTCAAGGACGTACTAGTAGTTGTAATCTCACAAAGTGGTGGTTCACCTGATCTAATTGAAACTGCAATTGTGTCCAAGCAATGCGGTGCCTTGGTACTTGCGATAACAAACAATTCCGGTTCAGAGTTAGCTTTAGCAGCTGACGTACATATTGATGTCCAAGCCGGACCCGAAATTGCAGTTGCGGCAACTAAATCATTTACGGCTCAGATGCTCACCCTGTGGTTACTTGTATGTGCAATTGGGGGCACAGAAAGCGATGTTGCTGGACTTGAAAATGCAGCTTTCTCTACCTTGGATCGAAAGGCTGAACTACTTGAAATTGCGCGCAAGTTAGCCGATGCAAATAACTTGGTTGTAACTGGCAGAGGTTATTCCTATCCAGTGGCGCTCGAAGCCGCATTGAAAATTATGGAAACTTCCTACATACATTCGCATGGGTTCAGTTCTGCTGATTTAGTCCATGGGCCGTTAGCCATGATAGGTCCGCATGATCCAGTAATTGTTATCGCACCAGACGGGAAAGGTTTTCAAGCGCTTCGTCCCGCTCTTGATCGGCTGAATGAAACCACATCAAACTTGATTATTTTTGGGGGTCGAGAAGCCAAAGGCATTTCAAAATTTGAATTCATTAATACTTATGATTGCGAAGAAGAACTTTCACCGCTCGTTGACATAATCGCCTTACAGGTGGCCATAGTAGAACTTGCAATTATCCGAGGTAATGATCCTGATAGGCCAAGGGGTCTTTCCAAAGTAACCAAAACTTGGTAATAACTAAAGGCCCCGAAATTATCCGAGGCCTTTAGTTATCTAGTACTTAACTTATTTACAAATTTGCACTTTAGTGAGTAAGTTTGCCAAGCCTTGCGGTTGGGAAACAAATGACAGCGCCCATTTGAGTCACACTCACTTTAGTGAGAGTGACCAGCATGCGAATGGCCATGGCCACCTGCATCTTCAGGAGCCTTTTCTTTCTTCTCAACAACAAGAGCTTCGGTAGTTAGCAACATGCCAGCGATTGAAGCTGCGTTCTCAAGTGCGGAACGAGTTACCTTAACTGGATCGATGACGCCTTGAGCTACCAGATCGCCGTATTCACCAGTTGCGGCATTGATGCCTTGGCCTTGACCAAGTTCGCGAACACGGTCAACGACTACATAGCCTTCGAGGCCAGCATTCTCAGCAATCCAACGAAGTGGTTCTACTACGCCGCGACGAACGATCTGGACACCAATTGCTTGGTCACCAGTTAGTCCTAAGTCGCCATTGAGAACGGCTGAAGCGTGAATCAAAGCTGAGCCACCGCCAGAGACGATGCCTTCTTCGATTGCAGCGCGAGTTGCAGAAACTGCATCCTCGATGCGGTGCTTCTTTTCCTTAAGTTCAACTTCGGTGTGTGCGCCAACCTTGATTACGCAAACGCCGCCAGAAAGCTTTGCCAAACGCTCAGAAAGCTTTTCTTTATCCCAGTCGGAATCAGAATTTTCGATCTCGCGCTTGATTTGGCCAACGCGATCATTTACTGCAGCTGCATCGCCGCCGCCATCCACAATTGTGGTGTTGTCCTTGGTTGCAACAACGCGACGGGCGCTACCTAGAACCTCAAGACCAACCTGGTCAATTTTCAGACCGATGTCAGCAGAGATAACAGTTGCACCTGTAAGGATTGCAATGTCTTCAAGGATTGACTTGCGACGATCGCCAAATGCAGGAGCTTTGATCGCAACGCTTGGGAAAGTGCCACGGATACGGTTCACAACAAGTGTGGAAAGTGCCTCGCCGTCTACGTCTTCGGCGATGATTACCAATGGCTTGCTGGCTGCTGAAACTTTTTCCAGAATTGGAAGTAGTTCTGAGACGCTGGAAATTTTGCCTTGGACCAACATGATGGCCGGGTTATCTAATACAGCTTCCATGCGATCAGCATCAGTTACGAAGTAAGGCGAGATGTAACCCTTGTCGAACTGCATGCCTTCGGTGAATTCCAACTCCATTGCAGTAGTACTGGATTCTTCAACCGAGATAACGCCGTCTTTGCCAACCTTGTCAAAAGCTTCGGCAATCAAATCGCCAATAACTTGGTCGCGGGAACTAATTGCGCCAACCTGCGAGATGCCTTCTTTGCCATCTACCGGACGAGCTTGCTTCAGTAATTCAGCTTTCATTGCTGCTACGGCTGCTTCGATTCCGCGCTTAAGTTCTACTGGTGCGCCGCCAGCGGCAACAACCTTTAGGCCTTCGCGCACGAATGCTTGGGCAAGCACGGTTGCAGTTGTTGTTCCGTCACCGGCAACATCGTTGGTCTTGGTGGCAACTTCTTTTGCTAGCTGAGCGCCAAGGTTTTCGTAGGAATCTTCAAGTTCAATTTCGCGAGCAATAGTCACACCATCGTTAGTAATTGTTGGTGCGCCCCATGCCTTGCTAATGACTACGTTGCGACCCTTTGGTCCAAGGGTTACTTTTACTGCATCAGCCAGGGCGTTAACGCCACGTTCTAATGCGCGACGAGCATCTTCGTCGAATTCAACGGTCTTTGCCATTTGTATTTCTCCAAAACTAATAGGTCATTAAGTTGCTAACGCCCCGAGCGAAACTGATCGGGGCGCTAGCTAAAGGTTTTTATTTTTCGACGATTGCGAGAATGTCGCGAGCACCAAGTAATAGGTACTCAACGCCGTTGTACTTAACTTCGGTGCCGCCGTACTTGGAGTAGATAACAACGTCGCCGACTTTAACGTCAAGCGGAATACGCTTTTCGCCATCTTCATCGAAACGACCTGGTCCTACTGCGACAACCTTGCCCTCTTGTGGCTTTTCTTTAGCTGTATCTGGGATTACCAAACCTGAAGCGGTGGTCTGCTCGGCTTCTAGTGACTGAACGAGGATGCGATCCTCAAGTGGCTTAATGTTGACCGACACGTCGTGTCTCCTGTTATTGCTCGATTTGAATTAGCACCCGAGGCTTTAGAGTGCTAATCCAAATGTAAGCAGGAATTGGCACTCGGTCAACTTGAGTGCCAAGCCAAGGCCTCTGGGAGCTCAGATGGCCCAAACCAGAGGAAGTCTTGGGAATCAGCCGCATTAGCAGCGAAAATTGCGTAAACATTGGCTTTTATGATCAGGCCCATAATCTGAATCTGACCCGTTTGAGCATTAGTGACCGATCCTTGGCATTCGCCCACAATTACTAGCCGGCTGTGCTGCCCAGCATCATCCAACATCTGCGCCTCGAGGACTTCTGGATCAGTTTCGTCCCAGGACTCGGACCATTCGGGAGTAACCACGAAACCAACTTCACAGGCAAACTGCGCAGAACTCTGCAAACTTGTTAAGTGCTCCGGCTGAGCTGGGATCCATGCGCGCATAGGTCCATTCTTGCTTATAGATAGGTAAGTGTCAGGATGTACCTATGGATGCAATCACAAATGTTCCCGTCCCTTACAACGAGCCGATTGGTACTTTCGCTCCTGGCACCCCAGAGCGTGCCGGGTTAGAGCAAGGACTCAAAGACTTAGTTGCCACAACTCACGAACTGCCAAATGTCATTGGCGGCAAGAAAGTTATGGCCACGGGCGAAAAGATCGAAGTACGCAGTCCGCATGAACATTCCCGAGTACTCGGTGTGGCAGCTAATTCCACGCATACTGATGCAACAAGCGCGATTGCCGCAGCTAAAGCAGCCGGTCCAATGTGGCGAGATTTGCCATTTGATGAGCGCGCTGCAGTTATCTTGCGCGCCGCAGATTTGTTATCAGGTCCATGGCGAAACAAAATTTTGGCTGCAACCGTATGGGGTCAGTCAAAGACTGCCTATCAAGCCGAGATTGATTCAACTTGTGAATTGATTGACTTCTGGCGCTTTAATGTGCACTTTGCGCGCCAGATTTTGCAAGAACAACCAGTGTCATCTCCTGGGGTTTGGAATCGAACTGACCATCGACCACTCGAAGGTTTTGTTTACGCAATTACGCCGTTTAACTTCACGGCTATTGCAGGTAACTTGCCAACTGCGCCAGCACTCATGGGTAATACCGTCGTGTGGAAACCATCTCCAACACAACAAGTTGCCGCATCGATGACTATGGACTTATTAATGGCTGCTGGTTTGCCACCCGGTGTAATCAATATGGTTACCGGCGATGGCCTGGCGGTTTCAGATGTTGCGCTGGCAGATCCAGACTTAGCCGGCATCCACTTCACTGGTTCAACACCGGTATTCCAACACTTATGGAAAACCGTTGGAAATAACATTGCAAACTACAAGTCTTACCCACGCCTAGTCGGCGAAACTGGCGGCAAAGATTTTATTTTCGCTCACCCCTCTGCCGAACATCGCACACTTATTACTGCGATGATCCGAGGCTCGTTTGAATTCCAAGGACAAAAGTGTTCGGCGGCATCGCGGGCATATGTGCCACGCAGTATTTGGAATGCCATAAAGGACGACTTCCAAGCCGAAGTTGAAGGCATTAAACAGGGTCACGCTTCTGATTTCAGTAACTTTATGACCGCAGTAATTGACGAAAAAGCATTTAACCGAGTTTCCGGCGCTATCGATCGGGCACATGCCGAGAAGTCCATTGATGTTGTTGCTGGCGGAACTTATGACAAGAGCGAAGGCTGGTTCATCCGCCCAACAGTTCTTGTTGGCAGTGACCCAACAGTTGAATTCTTTACGGATGAATACTTTGGCCCAGTCTTGGCCATTCATGTCTATGAAGATAACAAGTGGCGCGAAACCCTGGCCCAAATGGAAGGTATCGCTAAGTACGCACTTACCGGAGCCATCATTGCTCAAGATCGCGATGCTGTTAACGAAATGTCACATGCACTGCGTTTTGCTGCTGGCAACTTCTACATAAACGACAAGCCAACTGGCGCAGTTGTTGGACAGCAACCATTCGGTGGCGCGCGAGCTTCGGGTACTAATGACAAAGCCGGTGCAGCGCTTAACTTGCAACGTTGGACCAGTGATCGCAGCATCAAGGAAACTATGGTGCCGGCGCAGAATTACCAATACCCATTTATGGGTTAGCGATGAAAACTACAAAAGGCCTTTTCACAAGTATTAAGTCTTGGGTTAAGGCCTTTGTAGATATGTTACGGGGATTCGAGCCCCCATTTTGATGTCTGCCATTTTAATCACCGATGGCAATTGCGCTTTTTGTCAGCGCACTGCTGCGAAGCTTGCCAACATAGTTTCAAAGGGTTGGGCAAATGTGCCGAGCACTGAACTTGCCGAAAGTTATGGACTCACAGCAGAACAGTTAGCACAATCAGTTTGGTTAATTGAATTCGCTGGGGCTGAAGTGAACAAATACCGTGGGGCAAAAGCGGTAGGGAAAGTTTTAAGGATGCGCGGCGGACTATGGGGCGCAGTTGGGTGGTTAACTTTTATTCCACCTACATCTTGGGTTGCTGCTGGCTTGTATCGCTTAGTTGCAAATAATCGAAAGTTCTTCAGTCGATTCGTTTAGTGAATGAAAGTAGCTTCGGGCTTTAGTTCAATTTCGAACTTAGCTTTCACGCCTTGCACAATGTAATCAGCAAGTTCTGAGATGTCTGCACTAGTTGCATTTCCTTGATTCGTAATTGCCAAAGTGTGTTTACTTGATAGTGCGGCCCGACCGTTTAAGGTAAATCCTTTATTAAAGCCAGCCTGTTCAATCAACCACGCAGCGCTTACTTTTACTGTGCCATCTGGTTCAGGCCAGTTCGGTGCATTCTCAGGAGCAACCAAAACTCTGGGATTCATAAAGAATGACCCGACGCTCCAGGTGTCATGATCTGTTGCATCAAGCACCATGCCCTTGGCCGCGCGCAATTCCAATACCGCATTACGAACATCATGCGCTTTGACGCGGGAATCAAGTTCGACTTTCAATTTGCTTGCTAATTCGTAATAGCTAATCGGCGCAGACATGTCACCAAGTGGAAGTTGGAAGGTTACGCTCAAAATTACCCAGGTATCTGGGTGCTGCTTAAATATTGAAGTTCGGTAGCCGAACTCACAGTCTGCGGCAAACAAGGTGTCCACAGTTTTTGTTTTACGATTCCAGGCTCGTACTTGCGCAATCGTTTCACTGACTTGTTGTCCGTAGGCGCCGACATTTTGAATTGGGGTGGCTCCCACAGTTCCCGGAATACCTGAGAGGGCTTCGATACCTGCCCAGCCATTAGCAACAGCATGCGAAACAAAATCATCCCAGTTATGGCCCGCAGCAACCGTTACCCAAGCACCGGCGCAAGCGGATTCATCATTTTCAAATCCAGCTGATTCAATCTTTATAACCTCACCGACAAAATCATCGGAAACAATAAGGTTGCTTCCACCGCCGAGAATTAAAACATTTGGGCTAGCGCTTTGCACAGCAGCAATAATTTGGGATTCATCCGTAGCAATTGTTAGAGATTGCGGAGTGCCACCAACGTGCAAGGTGGTCAGTTCAGCCAGGCTGCGCATCATGAATCTATTGTGCTAGTCGCACAGTCGCTTTTGCTAAACCTAGGACCTTTACATCGCCAAAGATGGCGCCAAGTTCAACCTGAATGGTGCCATCGTCATTAATTTGTGCGACTTTTCCAGTAAAGCGAACAACAGATCCGACAGCAGTGTCAGGCACAACAACGGGGCGAGTCATTCGCACTGAATAGTCAATTACCGCTGTTGGATCGCCAACCCAATTCGTCACAACCTGAATTGCGCGTCCCATGGTGAGCATGCCGTGGGCAATAACATCTGGTAGCCCAACGGATTTAGCAAACTCTTCATCTTGATGAATTGGATTCAAGTCCCCTGATGCGTGGGCATAAGCAACTAAGTCAGCTCGCGTGAAAGTTAAATCTAACGCTGGAAGTTCTTGACCGACTACTACATCTGAAAATTTGATTGTCATGCTTCTGGCCCTCGCACAACAATTTTTGACCAGCCAGTAACAACAAGTTCGCCACCTGAGAGCACTTCGGTCTTGAAAGTTGCTATCTCATTTGTGCCCAGTGGTTTGATTTCTTCGACTGATGCACTAACTGTGAGTTCATCACCAACGCGAATTGGTCGAACATATTCAAATCTTTGATCACTATGTACTAGGCGGGCGTAATCAAGTTGCAAAGCTGGATCGTGAAATGCGGCGTCCATAGCATTCATGGTTACCACGATTGGAAATGTTGGTGGCGCAACAGTTCCGTCGGCGTATGCCGGATTGGTGTCACCCAATGACTTAACAAAAGCAGAGATCTTTTCTGCCGTCACCAAATATGGCTGTGAAGGCGGATAGACATGACCGATCATGTCGTGGTTCATTCCCATGGGATTCCCCTAAACAATTAACTGACGTTAACTAATTAACGAGTTTCCTTGTGTAAGGTGTGCTTGTTGCACTTTGGGCAATGCTTCTTGATCTCTAGGCGGTCTGGATCGTTACGACGATTCTTCCGTGAGATGTAGTTGCGATCTTTGCAGTCTTCGCATGCCAAAGTGATCTTTGGACGAACATCGTTACGTGCCATGGTCTTGCCTTTCGTTTGAACAGCTACACGTGGTGTGTAATTGGTCTTGCCTTTTAGTACCGAGGGCCGGACTTGAACCGGCGACACAGCGATTATGAGCCGCTTGCTCTACCAAGCTGAGCTACCCCGGCTTAAAAACCGCGAGTAACCACGGCCTTCGAGCCCCCTGTCAGAATCGAACTGACGACCTCTTCCTTACCAAGGAAGTGCGCTACCACTGTGCCAAGGGGGCCAGTCTTTTCTTTCAGCCACGCATTTCTGCGCCCCGTTAGCGTATCGAATACCTACCGTTACAGGGAAATTGAGCCATCCAAGTGACCCAACTTGCGGGTATCTATGCGTGAATTCAATCTGGCAAATCCAATAAAGAAAGCGCTAGATCCCGTCGGATCCAGCGCTTTCTGGTGGCAGATAGTGGGTTCGAACCACTGTAGCTTTCGCGACGGATTTACAGTTAGACGTCAATCCCGATGAAGAACATGTTGACAATTTCGTCTGCGATTGCATCCAATGAAAGACGTCCACCTGGTTTGTACCACGTGGGCAACGAACTTATAGTGCCGAAAAGTGCCGCCAGGACCACCGAAGGATCTGCTGACCTGAAGGTGCCTGCCTTTTGACCAGCAACTAAAGATTTTCGGAACATTGCGCTATAGCTGTCCCTTAAGGAAACGATTTTTGCTCGAGCATCTTCATCCAACGAACGAATTTCAGAGTCTGTTATGAAATTCTCCTTACGGCGTTGCGCGTGATAACTGACATGCATGCGAATAGCTTCGCCAAGTTGAGATTTGGGATCGGTTTCCGCATCCATAACCCGCTTGGCTAAACCAATAAGGTCATTCATCGTGCTTTCCATAATGTCAACAAGTAACGATTGCTTGCTTGGGTAGTGGTGATACAGGGATGACATTTGAATTCCGACGCGAGCAGCAACCTCTCTCATCGAAGTGCCATGAAAACCTCGCTCGAACATCAGATCAACTGCTGCGCTTCGGATTCGTTCAATAGTCGGCAAATTTGTTGGTGCCGAAGTCGCCGTGCTACTCACTTCGCTTTACCTTATATTTAGCGCTAAACCTGGCTTCAAGCTTTTTGCTGACTGCATCTTGCTTCAGCAAATGCACAGATGAAGCCACTTCAAACTCCCGGGAGTCCACCAGCAGTGAAGACCACGACATACGAATAGCTTCGCGGGTCATGGAAACAGCTTCAGGAAAGTACCCAGCAACTTGGATGGCAATTTCCCGTGCGCGTGTGACACATTCACCATCATTTACAACTTCATGGATTAGGCCAATTTCACTTGCACGCTGGGAACCAACAACTGAATTTGTCAGCATCATCCAACGTGCCATGCTCTCCCCAATCAATCTAGGAAGTTTCCATGTCAACCCACCTGTTGGCAGCGCGCCAACCTCAATGTCTGCAATGCAAAAGGTCGCTCGAGAATCACAAACTCTGATATCGCACATTGCCGCTATTTCAAGTCCGCCCCCGTATGCCAGACTGTTTATTGCAGCTATCCAAATCGTTCCTGAATCCGCGATCGCATCATCTAACTTCGCATAAGACATCAAGTAACTAGCAAGGTCATTGTCGACTTTTCCAAACAAACCAGTGATATCTCCACCTGCACTAAAAGCCCTGCCAGACCCTGTAACAATTACTGTGCGAATTTCTTCGTTGTTTTTTGCACTCTGGGCAACTGCCGTTAACTCTTGAATCATGTCTACAGTGAGAGCATTCAACTTTTCTGGACGGTTAAGTGTCACAAGGAGAGCGCCCTCAGTCAGCTGTTGTACCTGGACTAAATCGTTTGCCATTATTTAGTTTTCTCGGGGAAAGTGGCATACGTATCACCTGCAGATACTTGTGCTTCAGCCGCAAACTCTGCTTCCTTGCTCTCTGTCGCAGATCGGTATGCGCCACTTGTAAGAAGCTCTTTGGCAAGTGCGACAACTTCCTTCGGGCAGTCAATCGTCATATCTCGTGCAATCTCAACTGCTCGATTACCTGCCATGCCGACAGGCACGACCTCAAGAACAAGCCCTAAAGTACATGCTTCATCGGCCGTATATCGTTTACCGCCAAGCAGCATGTTTCTAGCGATTGCAAGGCCCACCGCTTTAGAAAGCCGGTAAGTCCCACCCCACGACGGAATCGCTGAACGTTGAATTTCCGGAAGTCCAAACACTGCACCGCTGCCCGAAACGATGAGGTCACAAGACAGTGCAAGTTCTAGGCCACCACCAAGTGCAAACCCCTCTACTGCTGCAATAGAGAGGACATTCAGACTAGCGATCTCATCCATAAGATCTTGTCCGCTACGCGCATGCTCAATTCGTTGTTCGACTGTCATTGCTAGAGCAGCCTTCATGTCCGAACCCGAGCAAAAAGCGAGCTCGCCTTGGCTAGTGATAATTACGGCTCGGAGTGCTTCATCTGCATTGGCCTCACGAACTTGTGCGCGTAACTGTTCGATTGTTTCGTTATCCAAGGCATTACGTCGTTCAGGTCGGCAAATAGTTAGTACGCGAACTTGCTCATGCTGAGTTACTTGTATCACAACTAGACTCCGAAAGCCCTGACAGCATTGTCGTGCAAAACTGCTTGTAATGTTTCTGGCTTCAGGCCCAGTTCTTTGATTTGACGCATACTCTCTTCGTGACGAACCAGTGGGTAATCAGTTCCCCACACGGTCTTGTTTCGTCCACGTCGAGAATCCATGAACTGCAACATCTCTGGTCGCCAATATTTTGGTGCATATCCGGAAGTGCCAAGATATACATTCGGATGCTTCGATGCAACGGCGATGGCTTCTTCAACCCATGGCCAGCCAGTATGTCCGCACACAATTGTTAGGTCTGGGAAGTACAAAGCAATGTCATCAATAAACATAGGTCGTCCCACTTCGCCAGGCATGTAATCTAGAGTGTGTCCCATCGAAATTGTGACTGTGGCGCCAAGCTCCTGACATTTTGCGTAATACGGAAAATACCAAGCGTGGTTTGGCGGAACTCCAAAACCATGTGGGTGAATGTGGAGACCTTTGAATCCCTTGTTGCGAATTGCATCCTCCATCTCTCGCACACCTTGCATACGTTTGCGTGGATTAACTCCGTACCATCCGAAAATGTGCTCTGGAAATTGTGCATGCGCCTCTGCAACTTCCTCAACGAATGTCTCTTCGATCGCATGCTGGTTCCAGTAGTCCCAGGTCAACAGTGTTGGAATAATAATCTTCCCAATGCCCAAGGAATTCAGATGAGTCATGAACTCAGGAGCAGTAAAACCTTTAAGTCCAGCTAGTCGCCCCGCAGATTCAAAGATTTCACTTTCAGAACTTTCAAAAAAGTTACGCCTGATATTTTCCTCTGTGAAATGACCACACATAAAGTCAACTGCCATATATTCAGACATAATTCTCCTCACCAACCGAGTACTTCATAAGGGAAGCCAACTTTTTCGAGTTGTCTCGAAATAATGAGTTCCTGGATTTGGGTCGTTCCATCGAGAATCTGACACGCCTTTGCATCTCGAAATAGTTTTTCAACAATATAGTCGCGCGTCAGTCCAGCGCCACCGTGAATTTGAATCGCTTCCGTTGTAATGCGCATAGCTGCGGCAGTAGTCGCTAGCTTTGCCATCGAAACTAGGGTGCTCGCAGCGCGACCCTCATTGTTTTCATAGGCATCAAGAGCACGATCAAAAATGGACCAAGCAGCCGCCATCTCGCTTGCAAGATCTGCAAGTAAGAATCCGATACCTTGGTGCCGAATAATTGGTTGGCCAAAGCTGACTCGGTTTCGCGCGAATTCGATGGATTCATCGAGCGCTCTTCGGCATATGCCCAGTGCTATAGCTGAAATGTTCAGGCGCGCCTCATCTAGCGAAACCATGGCAAGTCGAAATCCATCGCCCTCTTCACCGAGTCGCCAATCACTAGATACACGGACTGAATCGAAATTGACGACACTAGCTGGCGTTCCCCGAAGGCCAATTAGATTCTCATCGCGCCCAAGACTCAATCCGGGTGCACTTCGGGGTACCAAGAATGCACTCACGCCATTGCGTGGATCTTCGGAAGTTCGGGCGTAAACCGTGAAGAAGTCACTAACTGAGCCATTCGTGATGTAAATCTTTTGACCAGTAAGCAGGTAATCGTCACCATCTCGAATTGCCTTCATTGTCAAGCTCGCATTATCAGAGCCAGAGCCCGGTTCCGTCAGAGCAAATGCCACGATTGCCTGTCCGCTTGCAGCCTCAGGAAGCACCGCTTTCTTAATGTCTTCCGTTGCGCCATGAATAACTGATGACACACCGTCTCCGAGGTTCGCCACAGATATTGCAAAACCTGGCGAAACACGCGCCATTCTCTCGACTGCCAACATGACTGTGCGGACACCGACATCGATTCCGCCGTAGACTTCCGGAATCATCGTTGCTAGAAGTCCAAGTTCGGCAACTTCAGCATAAAGTTCTGAGGAAAACAGACCTGATTCATCTATATCTGCGGCCCGCGGCTCTAGCCTCTCGACTGTAAATCGATCGACCGCGGCAAGCATCATCCTTTGCTCAGACGTGAGTTTATCTGGGGTCATCGATCTCGCTCATCAATCCAGCGTTTGGTCTTGTAGTCACTTCTTTCGACAGGGCCGATAATCACTTCGAAATGAATTCCCAAATTCTGGTGCAAGTCTTTCACCAGCTGGTCGCGAACTCGATCGCCCTGTGAATCATCTATTTCGGATTTCAACATTGCAGTAACTGTGGCAATGTCAGCTTGACTACTTGAACTTGTCAAGCGGACCACATACTCATCTACTTCTGTTATCGCAAAGACTGTTTTGTCTAGAGCCTGCGGATAAACATTGACACCCTTAATCTTCTTCACATCATCCGTTCGACCAATTGAACATACCTGGAGGCCGTCCATCTCTCGCCCACAACTACACGAGCTACCAGATCGGAAGATCCCACCGTCTCGCATTTGGCATCTGATGAGTGGAACATCCTGGTGATACAGGCTGGTGATTATTATCTCGCCATATTCACCGTTAGATACTTGTTGTCCAGATTCAAGATTAAGTACCTCAAGAATTGCGTAAGGATCAATGTTGTGTAGCACTCCGGGTTCTTCAACTGTTCCGAATCCGCGCTCACAAGTAAACATGTGATCTGATCGCATTTGAGCCGAGCCAAATCGATCAAATGCTTTAGCACCCCAAACTTCTTCAAGTCGCTCTATGTATGGAATGCTTCCGCCTTCTAAACCTGTGAGCATTACTTCGATTGATGATTCTTTGACATCTGTTTCTGCCACTGCGGCAAGATGCATGAAGTACGTAGTTGAGCCATACAGCACCTTTGGCTTGAAGCGTTCAATAAGGGAAAGTTTTTGCTTTGCTTCATAATTACCGATGGGCAAAGTCGTTAATCCAAATCCAAGTCCACCGTCATATTCAACGCGCCCACCAGCCATCATCGTGAGCGGTAACGTCATTACTGCTAGATCACCAGGCTTCAGACCAGCCCAAGTGAATCCGTAGCTGTACATTTTCACCATCTCGGCAGTTTCTCGAATTGTTTGAATGTGAATTTCAGACCCTTGGCCGCTTGTTCCACTCGTTGTGTAGTACTCCAAGCGATCTGCAGGGCCAATCTCATTCGAAAGTCTCGTGCCCTGCGGTGGGTGCGCAGTTTGGTCCGCTAGGAAGTCAGCCTTTTCGACAGTAGGAATCAATGAACTAAATGCTTCAAATGAGGTGACCTTGGACAAATCGACACCGGCAGCGTCCCAATGGCGACGGTAGAAATCGTTTGTCTTGTACACGTGATGTAACAGAGGTTCCAACTTGGCCCACTGCAACGCTTTAAGTTCGTTATGGCTGAGTGTCTCAACTGTTTTGTCGTAATGATATTTCGCAGCCATCTAACTCACCCGACCATCGTAAGCCCGCCGCTGACGCTGATGACTTGCCCAGTTATGTAGGACGCTTCATCGCTCGCCAGAAAGGCTAGAAGCGGAGCAACATCTTCAGGTTCACCTACTCGTCGAAGTGGCACTGCTTTAATGAGTTTCTCAATAAGAGTTGGATTGTCTGCCATTTCTTGTTCAAGCAATGCGGTACGGATTGGGCCGGGACAAACCGCATTGACTGTCACTTTATATGGCGCCATCTCTCGGGCTAAGGATTTTGTTAAAGCTAAGATGCCGCCTTTCGCGGCTGCGTAAACAGTTTCGCCTTTACTTCCAACGCGACCGGCATCTGAAGACACATTAACAATCGTTCCATGTTGCTGTTCCATAAGAAATGGAACGGTGGCCCGCGTCATGTGCAGGTTTGACCATAAATTGACATCAATTAGTTGGTGCCACATTTCAAGAGACTGTTCCCAAAACTTTCCCGGTTCATCCCAGCCCGCAACATTGATCAGTGCGTCTACTCCGCCGAGGGCAGCAACCGCAGCATTAACGGAGGTCTCTACGTGAGGCCAGTCAACGAGATCACCTGGATAAGCAAAAACAGTTCCATGTGCTGCAAGTTCAGCACGTACCGCTTCAAGACCTTCAACATTGCGATCGAAAAGCGCCAAACTCGCCCCCTGTGCGGATGCAAGTCGTGCAAAACAGCGCCCCATACCGGATGCAGCTCCAGTCACGAGTAGTCGTTTCCCACTTAGCGTAATTTCCTGCGCCATGAATCCTCCAGATCGCGTGCCTATCGTACGATCGATTGTTTCGTTACAAACCGCTCGTTGTCAACCACTTTGCTATATCTTGTTGGTATGACTGAATCGCAGGCCAAGAGCTTGGCGCACATAATTGGCGCTGAATTTGAACATGTAGCAATTGCGGCACCAAGAATCAGAGATTTGCTACCCATCTACCTTGACTTACTGGGCGGAAAGCCGATCTGGGCTTCTGATAACACTGCATATGGGTTTCGGGTTGTATGTATCGGTTACACCAACGGAACCTGGCACGAATTGATGGAACCACTTCATGGTTCTACTTTTTTCGACAAGTTCTTTAGCAAACGACCAGCAGGTGGAGCGCACCACATCACATTTACAGTAAAGGACATCGACCAGGCGCAGGCGACTTGCGAAGCACACGGATTTGCCATTGTCGGACGAAGCGATGAAAGTCCAGAATGGAAAGAGTTTTTCCTTGATCTCAGAGAAACCTCCGGAACCCTCATTCAGATAGGTGAATCAAAATTGAAACTAGATCACACGTGGACGATGGAGCAAATTCTTAACGGTGAACATGGGAACGGAATCCCAAGTCCTTAAGAACTCCCAATGGGACGTTTGAGTCCATTGATGAGAATTGCAAAACCTCGAAGTTGTCAGTCCGCTGTGGCATGATCGGCTTGATAAGGAAAACTAAATACCAAGCAACCTTGAAAAGCCCACGAAACAAAGAAAGCGCCAGACTCCCGTCGGAATCTAGCGCTTTCTAGTGGCAGATAGTGGGTTCGAACCACTGTAGCTTTCGCGACGGATTTACAGTCCGCTCCCATTGGCCGCTCGGGCAATCTGCCGTGTCGCCCAAAGGCAACTCAGTAAGGATACCGACCGAATGGGCATAAATGCCAATTGGCATAGGGATCGGACTTAAGTTAAAAGGAGTCCATGATGTGTCGGTTTCCACGATCAAAGGTCAGGTAATTCCAAGTCCAGTCAGCCATAGTGCCAATTTTGTTTCGGCCACCCAGAATGTAAAACAGGTGCAGCCATAGCCATGCGACCCAGGCAAGTGGTCCGGAAATTCTAATTCCCTTTACTTCAACGATTGCCTTATGTCGCCCAATTGTTGCCATCGAACCCTTGTCTTTGTATTTAAAGTTTTCTAGCTGTCTACCAGTTGCCAAACTTGTTAGCTGCTTGGCAATGAATCGACCTTGCTGCATTGCAACCGGTGCGACCATTGGAAGCGGTGTGCCATCGCTGTTGATTGCCCCAGCAATATCGCCAATCGCCCATACATTTTCAAAGCCAGTTACTTGCATAGTGCTGGCTACATCAATACGTCCCCTGGTAACTGGCAGACCTAGGGTTTCCATTGCCGGAACACCTTTAACTCCTGCTGCCCACACGGTTGTATCAGCAGGAATCTCCCCACCTTCGGTAATAATCGAATCAGCTCGAACTTCTTTTACTGCAGTATTTGTTAGGACCTTTACACCGAGTTTTTCTAGGTCCGACTGCGTCTTACGCGAAAGCGACTCTGAAAATGACGGCACTAATCGCGGACCAGCTTCAATAATTGAGACTTGAACTCGATTTGCAGCATCTGCATAATCTGATCGCAGCGGTCCGCGGACTAATTCTGCAAATGCGCCAGCCATTTCGACTCCAGTTGGGCCACCGCCAACTATGGCAATGTTCAAGGTGTCGGTATTTCCTTGCGCACACATTTGCTCGTAAGACCGCATAACTTTAGATCTGATAGTCAGCGCCTCGCCAACAGTTTTCATACCTAAGGCATTTTCTTTAACGCCAGGGACACCGAAATCAGCCGTCGTCGATCCCAAGGCAATAATCAAATGATCGTAGCTAACTACATGGCCATCACTTAATGTCAATTCATTTTTTGCCGCATTTAATTTTGCTGGAGTTCCCATGCGAAATTGCACATCTGTCTTACGCAATGCGCCACGAATTGGGTAAGCAACATGATCTGCTGCTAATCCAGCAGTTGAAACTTGATAGAGCAAGGGTAAGAAGGTTTGAAAGTTATGGCGATCGATCAAGGTAACTTGCGCATGTTTAGAAATTGCTCGCGCCGCAGTCAGGCCGCCGAAGCCGGCGCCAAGTATTACTACTTTTGGCATTTCCATTGCGACCTCGATCCCGAAGGGTTCAGAAAGTTAAGACTAGTCCCCAAAACCAGGTCGTGGTACAGAGCTCATTAAAGTCTGGGCAAATCCACCGTCCGCAACTATGTCTGCGCCAGTCACGTACCGAGCCCGATCGCTGGTCAAGAATGTGACCACATCTGCAATGTCTTCAGGTTTTGCCACCCGACCAATTGGTACCGCAGCATCGCGACGTTGTGCGACATCGCCAACTTGGTAATACGCCTCAGTCATCGGAGTGCGAACTAAGCCAGGGCTCACAGTATTACTGCGCACACCCTTGGCGCCAAGTTCGAATGCTAGCTGCTTAGACATAATCACAACTCCAGCTTTACTCACGCTGTAAGCACCGCTAGAACCTTGCGGATTAGTGCTCGAAATTGACGCAATGTGAACCATCGAACCATTTCCGGAAGCTACTAAATGCGGTGTGAAAGCGCGCGCCATTAAAAAGTAACCAGTTAGGTTCACTTTCAGTAACGCATCCCACTCAGCAGTTTGTAAGTCAGCTAATGCGCCAGGTCTAACAAGTCCGGCAGCATTAACCAAAATGTCACACTTTGTAATGGACTTAGCGAGTTTTTCGATGGCTGACTCATCTGTGACATCACAAACTGCGCCGGTCGCACTACCACCAGATTGTGTTACCTCACTTACTGCAGCGTCCACTAAGTCAGCAGAACGATCAAGTAAGTAACAATGAACGCCCGCGGCACTAAGTTCCATAGCTACCGCTTTTCCGATGCCACCACCAGCGCCGGTGACAACTGCAGTTCTTCCCGAAAGGCCTAGCCAGTTACTCATGAGGAAATTGTTTCCTTTTGTACTTCCGCCATGATGCTAAGCGCAGTCTTGGTGTGCTCAACTTGATCCAGCCAGATTGGCCGCAGGATATCGATGCGCCACTCTTTCTCTTGCAATTTTCCAAGTGGTCCGGCAATTGCTCGGAATCCCCCAGCCTTTTCATGCAATCGAACCATTTCAAGTGCCAATTTTGCTTGAATCAAATAGATCGGAGGTTGCGCGCCTCGGGCTCCAATCATTCCGATCAAATACAACTTTTCCAATCCAATTGGCACTACTGCTGCGCCAACGCGTAACGGAATTCCGTCTTGGCGCTCAATGTGTTCTTCAGCCAAGAATGGCAGCGACGCGTGAAAGCCTGTGGCATACAAAATGGTGTCGTACTCTTTCGAAGTGCCATCACTGAAATGCACAGTCTTGCCTTCAAATTTTTCGATGCCTGGCTTAACCGTGATCCGGCCATGATGAATCCAGTAGAGCAACAACTGATTAACCACAGGTGGGCCATCAGCTAACGTACTGTGATCTGGCGCTGGCATACCTGGATAATTCTCATGGGTTCCCACAGATAGCCGAATCATTAAGCGGGCAATCAGATCTTGTTCTTCGAATGTGAATTCCTGCATCCAGCCAAGTTCGGCGCGTGGCACTCCAAAGAAAGTTTTTGGTTGGAAAAAATGTCCGCGGCGAATCACGATGTCAGTTTCAAAATGATTTTGCGCTGCATCAACCGCTAAGTCACAACCTGAGTTACCAGATCCAATAACTAGTACGCGGGTACCATCAATATCTTTAGTGCTGACATAAGTTCCTGAGTGGATGGTTTTGCCAGTGAACTCCCCCGAAAACTCTGGGCGCTTTTCATCCCACAAATGGCCGTTAGCCACGAAAACCCCATCATAAGTATTTGTTGTTCCATCACTAGTAGTGACGCTCCAACCGGCTGATCCAATTGGTCCATCTGTTGGCAATGGTTCAATTCGATCGACGGAAACACCAAAAGTTACATATTTCTTTAAGTCAAACTCTTCGGCAAAGTCTTCGAAGTACTGCAACATAAGTTTGCGGCTTGGAAAAATTGGCCAATCTTCTGGCATTGGATGGCCGTCGTAACCCGTTACCTTGCTTGAGGTAATCAAATGCAAAGCTTCGTAGTCTGTGTTCCAGTGTCCACCCACGGCCTGAGTGCGTTCAAAGCAATCAAACTCAAGTCCGGCATCAACCAAAGTCTTCATCGACGCTAAACCTGCTGGTCCAGCACCAATCACACAGTACTTACTCATCGTGAGATCTCCGTTTCCACATAACTGCCGTCAAGCCTAGCTTCTGCCTGAATCATCGCATTACATCCGCACCCGAGAGAACTATGGTTTCTCCGTCAACAAACCCAGCTTTTGTTGGGTCGGAAAGTATCCAAACCCACTCCGCTATTTCAGCAGGCTGAGCCACTCGACCAATTGGGATGGACTTGGCAGCTTCTTCCATTCGTCCAGTTGCCGCATTGCCAGGAGTAGCAACCCAGCCTGGTGCAATTCCATTTACTCGAATCCCTTTTGGAGCTAATTCCAGCGCTAACGATTTGGTAATCATAATTACGGCTGATTTAGATGCGCCATACAACAACTGACCACGGGAAACTGTAAAGCCATCAACGGATGCAAAGTTCACTACTGCTGAACCTGATTGCATGAATGGCACACACACCGCAGTCACATTCAAAACACCAAGAACATTCACATCAAAAATAAAACGAAAATTCTCTTCCGTAAAAGTTTCTAGTGTTGTGGGTGGAAAAACGCCTGCAATATTTGCAACTGCATCAATTTGGCCACCAGTTTTAGCAACAATTGGTCCAAGGGCAACCTCAAGCACCTGGCGGTTTCTAACATCTGCAATAACCCAATGAAGATTGTTTGATTCAATGCCAGGGTTAGGAGCAACGTCCACGGCGATAACCGTCCAGTCTCGGCTTAGGTAAAGTTCCGCAGTCGCGCGGCCCATTCCACTGCCTGCACCGGTGATTACTGCAACACCCATTGCTCACTCCAATTCAAAATCTTGCTTTACTCAGGTAGGTTACGGCAAGAGAAGTTAGGGTTCATGGGTTTTCCTAAATAGTCGCAATGTCGGAAATTGCGTGTCTTGGACCTGTTGCAACCAGAAATATCCTTCAGAAGTAAAATGAAGAAACCGTCCAGTCTTAGTGAGGTACCAAATGGCTGATTCCAGTATGGACATTGTGAGCAAAGTTGATCGTCAGGAAGCAGATAACGCGCTTGGCCAAGCGGCTAAGGAACTTGCCACTCGCTTTGACTTCAAAGGAACTGAAACTTCAATTGAGTGGAAAGGCGAGCTCGGCGTTGAGATCACCTCAAGCACCGAAGATCGCGCTAAGGCTGCGTTAGAAGTATTCCGCGAAAAATTAATTAAGCGTGGGGTAAGTCTAAAATCTTTCACCGCTGGGGATCCTCGCGTCTCGGGTAAAGATTACAAAATTAACGGCGACTTTAAGGCTGGCATTAGCCAGGAGCAAGCCAAGAAAATCAGCAAGCTAATTCGCGATGAGGGCCCAAAGAATGCTAAGACCCAAATCCAGGGCGAAGAATTACGGGTAACTGGCAAGAGCCGCGATGACTTACAAGAAGTGCAGCAACTGCTGAATGAATCTGAATTAGATTTTGCAGTGCAGTTCACAAACTATCGCTAGTTATTTCTTGCGCCGCCCGCTAGGCGGTTCGTTAATTTGCGGTGCGGAAGTGCCATCATTGCGACGCGCACTTGGCAAGGATGCAGCTAACGCATCAATGCTGTAAATCAACTCAGAACGCGATTGCCCCGCAGGCATATCGGTGTCCGCCCAGTACAAAGCATCAAATGGGCAAACATCGATGCAGATGCCACACCACATGCACTCACCAAAATCAATTGCGAATGAATCCAAAACATTCTTGGTTGCTTGCCGACGTGAGTTGCTGTACTCCGGTGCATCTGGATCAGGCTGCGAATGAGCTTCGATTGTTATGCACCAATCTGGGCACTCCCGGACACAGAGCATGCATGATGTGCAGGATGCAGGATGAAGCGCAATTGTCGAATGCTTCATGATTGCCACTCTGGAAATATTCCTGGTGGTGATGCAGGTCGCCGAGTTGCGTTCTCATCTGGTTCAACTGCGCCCGGCCATTCAGTATCCACGCGCGATGCCAAAGCAAAATCTCTGCGCAATGGGAAACCAGCAAATTCAGTTTCGAATGCCAGCTCGCTAGTGTCGTGTCCAGAAAATGTTAAGCCAAACATTTGAGCAACTTCTCGTTCATGAAACGCCACACTCGGATAAATCGAAGTCAAACTTTCAACACTTGTATCTACTGCGCTCGAAAATAGAGTACGTTCTGACAAATCAGGCTTTGCTACGCAAAGTGTGACCGTAAAACTCTCGCCACCATTGTGTGAAGCAGTTAGCCACTCACACCTGGTAAATCCTGCAGCTTTTAACTGCTGTGCATTATCCAGCCACTCTGCCGGTTGGATATTTACCTGCGTCATGATGCCAGCTCAATTGCTTGTAGCAGAGCAGTAGCAAGCTCTTCTGGACCTGGTGGGCAACCCGGAACATGGATGTCAACCGGAATAATTTGATCTGCGCCAGGGACCACAGCGTACGAGTCCCAATATGGCCCGCCCGAAATCGCGCACGCTCCAAAGGCAACTACAACTCGTGGCTCCTGCAATGCCTCGAATGCGGATTTCACAGTTGGGATCAAGGCATGCGTTACGGTACCGGCAATTACCAGGATATTTTGCGCTGCAGAAATCTTTGAAACTGATTCGGTTTGATTCCAAGCCGCTTGAACTAATTCAACCGAGCTGGCTTCAACACCGCAACAAGCTAAGCCTGCTTGTAAGACCGAAACTTTGGACACACTACGACTCTAGTCAAGATCTGGAACCAATGATTTTGTGACGCTACGACGGTTGCGTAAGGCATCAGTTGTCAGCATTACCAAGGCAAACCAAGTAATTACAAAGCCGATCCACCGTTCCTGTGGCATTGCTTCTTTAGTCACCCAGACACCAACAAAAAATTGAATGGTCGGCCCGATGTATTGCAACATTCCCAACGTAGTGAACGGAAGACGAGTAATTGCTACGCCAAATGCCAACAGTGGAATTGCAGTAACGAAGCCAGCACTTGCCATCCAAATGGTGTGATGAATGCCATTTTCCAGGAAAGTATTGCCTCCGTTAAATTGCAGCCAAACTAAGTAACCAATTGCAACCGGAGTCAAAATCAATGTTTCTATCATCAGACTTTCAAGTGCCTGCACATTTGCCAGCTTCTTTACGTACCCGTACATCGTGAAACTAGTAGAAAGTGACAGTGCTACCCAAGGCACGATTCCCATTGCAATAGTTATATAGAGCACTGCAAGCCCAGCAATCGAAATAGCAAGCCATTGCATTGGTCGTAATCTTTCCTTAAAGAAGAACACGCCCAGACCAACATTTAATAGTGGCGTTATGTAATACCCGAGAGATGAGTCCAGCACATGATCATTCATGCTGGCCCAAATAAACAGTCCCCAGTTGATGCAAATCAGTATTGAAGCCACTGTTAGCAATTTCATCTGCCGCGAATTAGCAAGTACTACCTTTAATGAAACGATTCGCTTTTGATAAATCAAAATGACAGCTACAAAAAGTAAGCTCCATAAAATTCGATGTGCCAAAATTTCAAGTGGTGTTGCTGGTGCTAAGTATGGCCAATAAAGAATGACAGCGCCCCAGATAATGTAGGCGATAAATCCATTTATCAGACCAATGGAATGTTCTGATCGCTTCTCTTTGCCGACTACAGAACTCATGATGATTTAAAACTATGGCACTAGGTTGCAACCTAAGCGCTCGGGTGGCTAAACCGTTCGGTATGCCACGTTATCGACTAGCGAAATCATGGCCTGCTTTGCATCACAATCTGGTAGCGCAGTTAGTCGTTCGCGCGCGCGATCGGCCCATTGTTCCAAAACCTCACGTGCTTGATCCATAGCTGGATGTACCCGTAAGGCGGCAAGTGCTTCGGCATGTTCCGCATCATTTGGCAACGGCCGGCTGAGTAAATCGCGTAATCGCTCCGGAGTATCTGGATCTGCTAACGCAAACAGCACCGGCAAAGTTCGGATACCTTCTCGCAAATCTGTGCCTGGCGTCTTGCCGGATTCATCAGATTCAATATCCAACAAATCATCACTTAACTGGAATGCGATTCCGATACTTTCGCCAAAATCGGCGATTTTGTCAGTTAGTTCTGGTGAAACACCACTCATCATTGCGCCATACCGGCCAGCTGCAGCAATTAGAGATCCAGTTTTATCTGCAAGTACTTCTAAATGATGCACAATCGGATCTTCATTACCTTGCGGACCAACGCTTTCGCGCAGTTGACCAATTACTAATCTCTCAAAAGTTTGGGCCTGCACTCGAACTGCTTCTGGCCCCAAATCTGCAAGTAATTTTGAAGAGCGAGCGAATAAGAAATCGCCACTAAGAATTGCAACGGTGTTACCCCAACGACTATTGGCTGACTCTGCGCCGCGTCGAATCGTGGCTTCATCCATCACATCATCGTGATACAAAGTTGCAAGATGCGTTAGTTCTACAACTACTGCTGCTGGCACGATTCCCTCTGCTTTTGCATCGCCAAAATGTGATGCTAGTAAAACAAGTAATGGGCGAAAGCGCTTTCCACCGGCTTCAACTAAGTGTCGAGCTGTTATGTCTGCTAGTTCGTAATCGCTAACAATTTCTTCGCGCAGCCGATCCTCAACCGCGGCCAGGCCAGCAAACAGCTCATCTTCAAGAGCTGCTAGTTCCTCAGGAAATAAAATCGACACGTCTTAATCTTTGCACTTTGCGCGCAAAGTTGCGACTTTAGATTTAACGGAGAAATAAACCAGCATTGATTACTAGGTTCAAAACTGGTTGGGGCGCGATTCCGAGTAGCACCGTAAAAGCCGCACTAATGCCAATGGCTACTGTGGTTAGGGCACTTGGTACGACCACGCTTGGGCCATCTACAGGTGGTTCAGTAAAGAACATCAACACAATTACTCGGGCGTAGAAGAAGGCCGCAACTGCGCTAGCAACCACTGCAATTATTACTAGTGGGGTGGCCCCACCTTCAACTGCAGCTGTAAAAACTGCGAACTTGCCGGTGAATCCGCTGGTGAGTGGAATACCTGCAAGTGCTAACAAAAACAGGGCAAAGATGCTCGCCATCCAAGGTGACTTCTTGCCTAATCCGGCCCATTGCGACAAATGCGTCGCTTCGCCAGAGGCATCTCGAACTAAGCCAACTATCGCAAAGACACCGACTGAAGTGAAGCCATAAGCAAGCAGATAGAACAACGTACTGGACAAGCCGGCAGCGCTAGTGGAAACAACACCTAACAAAATAAAACCAGTGTGTGCAACTGATGAGAATGCCAGCATGCGTTTCATATCAGTTTGCGTTACTGCCAAAATCGAACCAACGATCATCGATAATGCAGCTACTACCCACATCATCGGACGCCAATCCCAACGCATGCCGCCAAATGCTACGTAAAACACGCGAAGCAGAGCACCAAACGCCGCAACCTTAGTTGCAGCACTCATAAATGCAGTTAGTGGAGTTGGCGAACCTTGGTAAACATCTGGCACCCACTGATGGAATGGAACTGCGCCAACCTTGAATAGCAAGCCGACTGCAATCATGCCGATGCCGGAAATGATCAAGCCATCTAGTGATGAATTCTCCATAGCAACTGCGATGGCGCTAAAACTAACTGATGAAGTTGCTGCATAAATTAATGCGGCACCGAAAAGGAAGAACGCGCTAGAAAATGAACCCAAGATGAAATACTTCAAGGCTGCCTCTTGACTCAAGAGTCGACGGCGGCGAGCCATGGTCGCAATTAAGTAAAGCGGTAATGAGAAAACTTCAAGGGCCACAAACATTGTCAAGAAATCATTTGCTACTGGGAACAACAACATGCCACCAACGCAGAACAAATAAAGTGGCCAAATTTCAGTCTGTAGCCAGCCTTGCGCGGTGAACTGGCGTTCATCCTCACTACCTGGCAAAGCTGAAGACCTCGATGCAAACGCATCACCTTGCGGATCAATTTGGCGTTCTGCCATTAGTAAGGTCGCAACGAATGCAACGAGCAAAATGATTCCCTGAATCACCATGCCTGGTCCATCAATCGCGACCGAGCCATTGGCTGCGATCTGGCGCAAACCCTTGAGCTGTCCGCCATTTGTCGCTGGGTCACCAGCTAGCGGTGCAGTTGCATTTATAACTACGTAGGCAAATGCCAAAACAATTGAGGCCAAAACCAACATGAGTTGGATTGGACGACGAATTGTTCGAGGTAAAAATGCTTCAAGTAAAACCGACAGTACGCCAGATGCCAACAAAATGATGATTGGAGCTAGCGCTTGGTATTCAAATGAAACCTTCATGAGCCACTCCCCTCAGGTACAGCCACGGCTTCTGGATCAGTGAACCCCACGTAGGTTTGAACTTGCTCAACTGCTGGATTAATGTAATTAAGCGCAACCTGTGGCACAAAACCTAGCGCAATCATTATCGCCAAAAGTGGTACAACTGCAATTAGTTCACGTTTGGAAATCTCAGTGACTGTCTCTTCAACTTCTTGGCTTGGAACTCCAGTCATCGTTCTCTGGTAGAGCCAAAGAATGTATACCGCGGCCAAAACGATTCCAAAAGTAGCGACGATGGCAGCAGCTGGATTAACTGCATATGTTCCTGTTAATACCAAGAATTCTGAAATGAAAGTAGACATACCTGGCAGTGCCAGGCCAGACAAGCCAGAAATTAATACCACACCAGTAAGTATTGGTGCGACTTTTTGGACACCACCAAAATCTGCAATTCGTTTCGAACCGCGACGGGAAACCAGGTATCCCATTGCTAAGAACAAGGCGCCAGTTGAGAAGCCGTGATTAACCATGTAGAACGATGATCCGCTAAGTCCTTGTGAGGTCATAACAAAAATTCCCATCACAATAAAACCAAAGTGTGAGATTGAAGTAAATGCAATCAGTCTCATGATGTCCGTTTGGCCAATGGCAAGTAAGGCACCATAAAAAATACTGATAACCGCGAGAACAATAATTGCGGGGGCATAGAACTTGCTTGCCTCCGGAAAAATTGGCAGCAAAAAGTGCAGCATTGCGAAAGTTCCGACTTTATCGAGTACGCCCACCAAAAGAGTTGAGGTACCTGGAGTTGCCTCAGCTGCAGCATCAGGCAGCCAAGTGTGAAATGGCACCATAGGTGCCTTAACTGCAAAGGCAAAGAAGAATCCCAAGTACAACAATTTCTGCGTATTTGGATCCATGTTTAATGTGGTTAAAGTTTCAAAATCAAAAGTTCCCGCACCCAGTTCACGCCCGGCTACAACATAAAGTCCAATTAGTGAGGCCAACATAAATAGGCCACCCACTAATGAGTAAATCAAAAACTTCATTGCTGCATAAGCGCGTTGTGGGCCACCAAATCTTCCTATTAAGAAGTAGATCGGGAAAAGCATTGCTTCAAAAAAGACATAGAAAAGGAATAAGTCGTTAGCAGCAAAGACTCCGATGATGAAAACTTCTAACGCAAGAATCAAGGCAAAGTAGCCCTTAACCGATCCTTGACTTGAATTTTCCGCATCCCACCATCCGGCAATGATCGCTACTGGTACCAGAATTGCAGACATCACAATCAGTGATGCTGAAATTCCGTTGACACCTAAAGTCCAGGAGATTCCAAAAGCTGGAATCCAATCGTAAGACTCAACAAGCTGTAGTCCACCAGATGAATTATCTAGTCCAAGCACCATTAGAACTGAAACAACCAAAGTTACTAGAGCAAATCCAAGTGCGATCTGCTTGGCAAGAGCTGCCTTTGCAGCAGGTATCAAGAAAACAACTATTGCTCCCACTAGTGGGATCAGCATCAGCGTCGTTAACAACATGATTAAAGCCTCACTAATAGGAGTACGAGGGCAATCAAAACTGCGCCACCGAGCATAGTTAATGCATACGACCGGACGTAACCATTTTGCAATCTCCGGGTGCGAGCAGATAGACCACCGATAGCAGCAGCTAAGCCACCTATTGAGCCATCAATCGCTTTAGAGTCAAACCAAGTAAGTGAGCGAGTTAAGTATTGCCCTGGACGCATGAAAACGGCTTCGTTTATAGCATCGCCAAAAGCGTCTGCGCGAGCTGCTTTGGTTAACAAACTAACGTTTGTTGGAGCAACTACTGGCACTGGACGACGTCCGTAACGCAACCAGGCATAGCCAGCACCGATTAGCACCACAGCGAGCGTTACTGGAATTAGGACTGCATTAGATACTGAATGATCTGGCTGCGCAAAACCAGTTACTGGTTCAAGCCAATGTTCAATGTCACCCAAAAACAGCATTGCCATGCCACCGAATACTGATCCAAATGCCAAAACCATCATTGGAATGGTCATGACTGCGGGCGATTCATGTGGGTGCACATCATCTTCCCAACGCGCTTCACCGAAGAAAGTCATAGCCATCATGCGCGTCATGTAAAACGCGGTCACTCCGGCACCGAGCAAAGTAGCTAAGCCAATAAACATGCTCTGGCCAAAGGCAGCATGAATGATTTCATCCTTAGACCAAAACCCAGCAAACGGCGGTACGCCAATGATTGCCAAGAAGCCAAGTCCAAATGTGGCATAAGTAACTTTCATCATGGTGCGAAGCGCGCCATAGTGCCTCATGTTTACGTCGTCATGCATCCCATGCATTACCGAGCCAGCACCCAAGAACAATCCGGCTTTGAACATGCCGTGTGTTAACAGATGGAAAATCGCAAACACATATCCAACCGGTCCCAAGCCCGCAGCAAGAATCATGTAACCGATCTGGCTCATCGTGGAACCAGCCAGACCCTTCTTAATGTCGTCCTTTGCAGTACCAATAAATGCACCGAGCAGCAGGGTAATCGCGCCGACTGCAACTACTGCAGTTCGTGCAGTTTGAGATAAATCAAAAATTGCGTGCGCGCGCACTATTAAATAGACGCCAGCAGTAACCATGGTTGCTGCGTGAATCAGTGCAGAAACTGGGGTTGGACCTTCCATCGCATCAAGTAGCCAAGATTGCAATGGGAACTGCGCACTCTTGCCACATGCAGCTAGCAATAATGCCAGGCCAATCCAGGTGATCGTGGAGGAATTTGCCAATCCAGCTGCTGCATTAACGCCATCGAAAGTTACTGTGCCAAAAGTTACGAACATAAGAATGATTGCAAGGGATAGTCCAACGTCACCCACACGGTTAACAATGAATGCTTTCTTGCCCGCAACTGCTGCTGATGGTTTTTGTTGATAAAAACTAATCAGCAAATATGAAGCAAGGCCAACGCCTTCCCAGCCAACATAAAGTAGGAAGTAGTTGTCAGCCAGGACCAGCAACAACATAGTCGCAACGAATAAGTTCAGATACCCAAAGAATCGGCGACGATTTGGATCGTGTTCCATGTAGCCAATGGAATAAATGTGAATTAAAGTTCCCACACCGGTGATTAGCAAAACAAAGGCAATTGAAAGCTGATCTAAGTGCAGTCCAAATGGAACTTGAAAAGCGCCAACTGCAATCCAGTCAAAAAGATGTTGCCCAATTTCGCGCTCTTCTTCAGATTTGCCAAGCATCTGAATAAACAGTCCAAGTCCAACAAAGAAAGATGCAGCAGACATTGCTACTGCAAGGAAGTGTCCCCAAGCATTGGTGCGACGGCCCCCGAGCAAGAGCACTGAGGAGCCAAGTAATGGCAAACCAATTAGAGCGGCAATCATTTCAATTCCCCTAGTACTTCATCAGACTTGCTTCGTCGATCGAGGCCGACCTACGGGTACGGAAAATTGTCACAATAATTGCTAGTCCGACTACTACTTCGGCTGCTGCCACCACCATCACAAAGAATGCCGCTATTAATCCATCAAGAGTTCCGGTGTTACGGGCTGCTGCCACAAACGCCAAATTTGCAGCATTGAGCATGATCTCGACACTCATGAAAACGATGATTGCGTTACGACGTACTAAAACTCCATAAGCGCCAATAGTGAACAGGACGGCCGCAAGGACTAAGTAATTGTTTGGATTCACTTGCCTGCCTCCTCTATTGCGTTAATTTTTTCTACTTGACCTTGGCTGCGGAATGCATTCGGCAGCGAATCTACTGATGTTGTGCCATCTGGCAACAGCGCCGGGGTATCCACTGAGTTATTGCGAGCCATAACACCTGGCGCCGGCATTGGAGTTACGTGATTACTTAGCGTGCGCTCGCGTTGCAACTGATCCTGGGTTTTCTTTGGAGCCCAGCGTTCATTGTGTGCCAGCACCATGGCGCCCATGGCGGCCGTAATCAATAGTGCGGAAGTTGCTTCAAATGCAAATAGATATTGGGTGAATATTAAATGAGCAAGCGCCTGCATGTGGCCACCGTAGCCAGCATTTGCAATCGCTAACCCGTTGGAAGGCGACGCTTGCGTACTGGCAATCGCTGAAACCAATAGGCCACCAAATGCTAGTGCGAAAAAGCTCGCCAATAATCTTTGGCCTTTTATCGTTTCAAGAAGTGAGTCTGAAGAATCTACGCCAACGATCATCAATACGAATAAGAACAGCATCATGACTGCTCCGGTGTAAACGATGATTTGAGTTGTACCCAAAAATGGTGCTTCTAAAGTGAAGTAAAGAATTGCGATGTTAATCATTGCAAACGCAACCCAAAGCGCACTATGTACTGCCTTGCGAGATACCACCATGCCCAGCGCACCAACAACTGCAAATGTTCCGGACACCCAGAAAACTAGGTTTTCAGCTTTCAATTTTCGTCACCCGCTTGCGCAGTACTTACTGAAGCTCCGTGAACTTTGCCTTCGTAGTAGTCAATTGCAGTAGTTCCTGGCGCCATGTCATGCGGTGGTAATTCCATTCCAGAAAGAAGTGGAGCTAGTAAATCTTCCTTGGTGAAAATTAACTTCTCACGGCTGTCATCTGCTAATTCATATTCATTGGTCATTGTCAGCGCACGTGTTGGACAAGCTTCGATGCATAGTCCACACAAAATGCAACGTAAGTAGTTGATTTGGTAAGTGCGACCGTAACGCTCGCCTGGTGAAAATCTTTCTTCTTCCGTATTGTCGGCACCTTCAACATAAATCGCATCAGCTGGACATGCCCAAGCGCAAAGTTCACAGCCAATACATTTTTCTAAACCATCTGGATGACGATTTAGTTGATGACGACCGTGGAACCGAGGCTTTGGTGGATACTTGTCCCGCTCTTCTGGATACTGTTCGGTAGTTACTTTCTTAAACATCGACAAGAAAGTGACACCAAAACCACGAACGACTTGTGGAACTCGAGACATTATTTGTCCTCCGTAGCTTCGGTGGCTATCGCACTAGATGAGACAGTCGATGTGACAGTTAAGTTTGATCGGCGTGAGAGTTGAGCAGCTTGACCTGGCATTGGCGGCACAGGGAAACCACCAGCAAATGGATCAAACTCTTGATCTGCTTCCAGCGCTAATCTTTCGGACTCGACCTCGTCAGCTTTTTTGCGTCGCAAATCAACTACGTAAGAAATCACCACAATAAGAATTAGCACGGCGCTAGCAGCAAACAATAAATTGCGTGATTCCAGGCCGCCAGTTGAACGCAAGTAGCGAGCAATCGACACGATCAAAATCCAAACTATGGAAACTGGAATCAAAACTTTCCAGCCAAACTTCATAAATTGGTCATAACGCAAACGCGGTAGCGTTCCACGCAGCCAAATGAAGGCGAATAGGAATGCAAAAACTTTTGCAAAGAACCAAAGCATCGGCCACCAGCCCACGTTGGCCTGATCCCACAATGAAATTGGCCATGGTGCCCGCCAGCCGCCAAGGAAAAGTGTGGTTGCTAACGCAGAAACGGTCACCATGTTTACGTATTCCGCTAAGAAGAAGAGTGCGAACTTGAGTGAGGAATACTCAGTGTGGAATCCACCAACAAGTTCACCTTCGGCCTCAGGTAAATCAAACGGAGCTCGGTTAGTTTCACCAACCATTGCTGTGGTGTAAATGATGAAGGATGGAAGTAGTAGCACGATGTACCACATAGGTTCTTGCGCGGCCACGATTTGTGAGGTTGACATCGATTGTGCGTAAAGGAATACCGCCACAAACGAAAGTCCCATCGCGATTTCATAACTAATCATTTGCGCGGACGAGCGAAGGCCACCAAGTAACGGGTAGATAGAACCCGAAGACCAACCGGCTAACACAATTCCATAGATACCAATTGAAGCGATTGCGAGCACATACAAAACGGAAACTGGGAAATCTGTCAGTTGTAATGGAGTCACATGTCCGAACATCGAAACTTCTGGTCCAAGTGGGATTACTGCAAAAGTTAAGAATGCGGTCGTAGCTGCAATCACCGGTGCGATCACATAAACGGCTAAGTGAACACCTTTAGGAATAATTTCTTCTTTGAGCGCTAGCTTCACGCCATCCATCAAAGACTGCAATAACCCAAATGGGCCAACGCGGTTTGGTCCGATACGCATCTGCATGCGTCCAACTACGCGGCGCTCAGCCCAGATAGTCATCAGCGTCATCACAACCATAATGACAAAGATGCCAAGTACTTTTACGGCAATAACAATGCCTGGGTCGTTACCGAAAATCCCAAGATCACCCTGTGGTCCCATGTGAAGCATCAGATTTCTCCTCGCGAAACACTAACGACACAGCCAGAAGGCAGATTCAAAGAACAACCTTCGCTATTTGCTGGAACCCAAACCACATCATCTGCCATACCTGCAGTCACAATAAGTGGCGCACTTGCACTTTCGCCACAACAGCTCACAGTTGCGGTACCACCATCAATCAAGTCAAGTTTTTGCGCGGTAGCAGGACTTACTCGAACTACGGCTACTCGTGCTGTTGCTGCTAAATATGGTTCGCCACTTTGCAGCGCACCCTTATCTAATAAATGTCGCCACGTTGAAAGAACTGCTTGTCCAGAGCCAACTTCAGATGCATCTGCGGGACTGGCAGCTAAAGCCGGCTTGGTTGCGCTGGCCCAATAATCAATGATTGAAATGGCCTTGTCGAGCTCGCGTGCTAATTCACCCAAAACATCTGCATCACTAAGTGCACCTGGGGTTGGTACCACTGCACTAAAGCTGCGATCGCGGCCTTCCCAGTTTCGGAATGTGCCACTCTTTTCGGTTACAACTGCAACCGGGAATACCACATCGGCATTTGCTGTGACTTCGGTGTGACGTGTCTCGAGAGACACTACGAATTTTGCAGATTCGACAGCAGCAATTAAGTCGCCGTCAACATCTTCTGGCGATACGCCACCAATTAACAAACCTTTGATAGCGCTACCGGCTGCTGCCACAATCTCAGTTGTATTGCGGCCACCGATTGGCAGTAATCCAGCATCTAAGGCACCGCGGTCACCAGCTCGACGTGGCACCCAAGCTAGCTTTGCACCAGTTTTTTGTGCTAATTCAGAAACGGCATGTAGCGCACCTGGCGTTTGTACCGCGCGCTCGCCTACCAAAATAATGCTCTCGCCAGTTAAGTGTTCGGCCGCTTTACTAATTGCCGAAACTTCTTGACGTGGCCCAGCAACTAGCAGGGTGCCCTTCATCTTGGCTAACCCAGCACTTGTGTACGGACCAACTGAATAAACTTTGGTGCTTCCTTTAAGCGCTGCTTTACGAAGTCGCAGAAAAATAATTGGAGATTCATCTTCTGGTTCAAAAGCCACAAGCAAAACGCTCTTTGCAGTTTCTAAGTCACCGTAAGTTACATCTAGTGGCTTGCCTGCAACATGGTTTGCCAAGAACGCGGTTTCTTCATTACTTACTACGCGAGCTCGGAAATCTACATCCTTAGTTCCCAAAACTTCGCGAGCAAATGCCGAATAGGCCTGCGCATCTTCAACTGTCACGCGGCCACCAGTTAACACTCCGGTTGCAGCACCAGTTCCAGCTAAACCAGCTGCGGCAATTCTTAGTGCTTCTGGCCAAGATGTTGGAACCAAATTGCCATCGGTATCGCGCACTAGTGGATGTGTTAGTCGAGCCTCGGATGTATATGGGAAAGCAAAGCGACCTTTATCGCAGTTCCATTCTTCGTTAACTTCCGGAGCATCCCAAGCAAGTCGACGCATCACAGTGCTTCGGCGAACGTCAGTGCGAAGTGCACAGCCACTGGCACAGTGTTCACATGCCGTCGGGGTGCTAACTAAATCAAATGGTCGGGACCGGAAACGATACTTTGCACTCGTCAAAGCACCTACCGGGCAAATCTGAATCGTGTTTCCTGAGAAGTAAGAATCAAATGGCTGATCTTCCGAGGTGCCAACTTGTTGCTTCGCGCCACGTTCAAGTAACTCGATAAATGGATCGCCAGCAATTTCGTCTGCGAATCGGGTGCAACGCGCACATGAAACACAGCGCTCTCGGTCAAGTAAAACTTGGGCGCTGACATTAATTGGCTTGGGGAAAGTTCGCTTAGTGCCTTGGAAGCGAGTTTCACCTTGGCCATTCGTCATGGCTTGATTTTGTAGTGGACATTCACCGCCCTTGTCACAGATTGGACAATCAAGTGGGTGATTAATCAATAGAAATTCCATTACGCCAGCTTGAGCTTTTTCTGCCATCTCGCTGGTGTGCTGAGTCTTGATTATCATGCCATCTGCAACGGTTATCGCACATGATGGTTGTGGTTTACCTTGGCCTTCAATTTCTACTAAGCACATTCGGCAAGCAGCAACTGGTGCAAGTAATGGGTGATCGCAAAAACGCGGGATCGCAGTTCCCAACATTTCAGCCACGCGAATAATTAAAGTTCCTGCTGGAACTTCGACAACTACGCCGTCAACTGTGACTGTGACGGTTTGTGTGGTTACAGTCATCGGGTCGCTCCTACAAATACTGTGGCAGCAACTGGATCGAAGGTTTCACTAGCCGGAGAAATTGTTGCTTGCACAAACTCGTCGCGGAAATGCTTAAGGGCTGCCGGGAATGGTGTTGCAGCCGCATCACCAAGTGCGCAAAATGAGCGACCAGCAATCTGCTCACAAATATCAATTAGCTTGTCCAGGTCTGCTTCGGTGCCGTGACCAGCTTCAAATCTATGAAGTACATCGCTAAGCCACCAAGTACCTTCACGACAAGGTGTGCACTTGCCACATGACTCATGCTTGTAAAACGAAATCCAGCCGGTAACAGCACGAACAACAGATGTAGTTTCATCGAAAATCATTGGGGTGCCAGTTCCTAACATGGATCCAGCAGCAGCAATGTCTTCGTAAGTAAGTGGCGTATCAAGTAAATCTGGTGTCAACATTGGAACGGAAGATCCACCTGGTAACCAGAACTTAACTTTGTGCCCATTGCGAACGCCACCGGCATGCTCGAGTAATTCGCGCATAGTTATGCCAAGTGGTGCTTCGTAAATGCCAGGACGATTTACATGCCCAGAAACTGCGAACAATTTAAAGCCTGGGGACTTTTCAGTTCCAAATGACTTAAACCAATCGACACCGTTATTAACAATGTATGGAATGTTTGCAATGGTCTCGACATTGTTTACACAAGATGGCGACGCATATAGTCCGGCTACCGCTGGAAATGGTGGCTTTAGGCGTGGCTGGCCACGACGGCCTTCGAGGGAATCAAGTAGCGCAGTTTCTTCGCCACAAATGTAAGCGCCGGCGCCGGCGTGCAGAACGACTTCCAGATCAAAACCTGATCCCATGATGTTCTTGCCTAAGTAACCCGCAGCATAAGCTTCGCGAATTGCATTATTAACGCGTCGGAATACGTGTGGCACTTCGCCGCGCACATAAATAAATGCATGGTTAGCGCGCATTGCATAAGACGCAATGATGATGCCTTCGATTAACGCATGTGGATTAGCAAGCATGAGAGGGATGTCTTTGCAAGCACCTGGCTCTGACTCATCTGCGTTGATTACTAGGTAGTGCGGCTTTCCATCACCTTGTGGAACGAAACTCCACTTCAAACCTGTTGGGAACCCTGCGCCGCCACGGCCACGCAAACCCGAATCTTTAACCATTGAAATAATGTCATCGGGTCCAGTAGCAAATGCTTTCTTGAAAGCGGTGTAGCCACCATGACGCATGTAGCCGCCAATTTTGTATGAATCTGCTTCATCCCAATGCGCAGTCAATACTGGAGTTAAAGTCATTTCTTTACCCCCGGTGCACTTTGGCCAAGTTCTTTAGCGCGATTTAGGCCAGCTAACATTTCTGCGTCAGCCTGCCCACCTTCATCAACTAGGCCATCGTCAAAGCCAGCAAGTGTTAGTTCATTTTCTTTGAAAGTTCTGATTCGCGGTCCACGCGTGCTAATTACTTCTTGGCCACTAGCTAACTTCTCAACAACTTCGATGGCAGATTCAATTGTCATGTTGTCCAAGAATTCCCAGTTCGCAGTCATCACTGGCGCATGAGTACAAGCTGCCTGGCATTCAATACGTTCTAATGAAATTTTTCCATCGGCCGTAACTTCATCATGTCCGATACCTAAACGATTACTTAGTTTTTCCCAAATCGCATCGCCACCGAGAATGCCACAACCTGGGTTAATGCAAACACCGATGTGATACTCGCCTGCTGGTTTTCTGTGGTACATCGTGTAGAACGTTGCTACGGCAGCAACTTCGGCGGTTGTCAAGGAAAGTTCTTCGGCACACAGCGAAATCCCGTCGGCACTCACGTAGCCTTCTTCGGATTGAACTAAATGCAACATTGGCAATAGTGCAGAACGAGCCTGCGGATAGCGAGAAATAATTTCCCGTGCCTGTTCCCGAGTTTGTTGTGACAAAGACATTTAGCGGTCAACGCCTCCCATAACAGGATCGATGGACGCAACTGCTGCAATTACATCTGCGATTTGGCCACCTTCACACATCGCTGCAACTGCTTGCAGGTTTGTGAACGAAGGATCGCGGTAATGAACTCGATATGGTCGAGTACTGCCGTCCGAAACAATGTGCACACCGAGTTCTCCACGTGGGGATTCAACTGCGCTGTAAACCTGACCAGCTGGGACTTGGAAACCTTCAGTTACTAACTTGAAGTGATGGATTAGGGCCTCCATGGATTCGCCCATGATGTGTCGAATATGATCTAGCGAATTACCTTGACCATCGGAGCCAATCGAAAGCTGAGCTGGCCAAGCAATCTTTTTATCTTCAACCATTACTGGACCTGGCTGTAATCGATCTAGACACTGTTCCACGATGTTTAGTGACTGTCCCATTTCCGTTAGGCGAATCAAGAAACGGCCATATGAATCAGCGGTGGTTTGTGTCATGACATCAAACTCATAGTTTTCGTAGCCACTGTATGGGGCACTCTTGCGAAGATCTTGCGGCAATCCAGTTGCTCGCAAAACTGGACCAGTTACCCCAAGTGCCATACAGCCAGCTAAATCAAGTTTGCCAATTCCAGATGTGCGTGCCATCCAGATTGAGTTATCAACCAACATGTCCGCAGTGTCTTTCATTCGACGCGGCAAAGCCATGATGGTGTCGCGAATTTGCTTTTCGGCACCTGCCGGAAGATCTTGGGCCACGCCACCTGGACGAATGTAAGCACTATTCATACGCAACCCAGTTACTAATTCAAATAGATCGAGAACTGATTCGCGCTCGCGGAACCCAAAGATCATTGCGGTTAGGGCGCCAAGTTCCATACCGCCGGTCGCTAGTGCTACCAAGTGGGACGAGACGCGATTGAGTTCCATCATCATTACTCGAATGATTTGTGCACGTTCTGGAATTTGGTCTGTTATTCCAAGAAGTTTTTCGACACCGAGGCAGTATGCAGTTTCATTGAAAAATGGTGACAAGTAATCCATGCGCGTAACAAAAGTTACGCCTTGGGTCCAAGTACGGTATTCCAAATTCTTTTCAATTCCGGTATGCAAGTAACCAATGCCGCAACGAGCTTCGGTAACGGTTTCACCTTCGAGTTCCAAAATTAATCGCAGTACGCCATGCGTTGATGGGTGCTGTGGTCCCATGTTTACGACAACACGTTCGGCCTGGCCTTGTGCAGCACCAAGTACTGAATCCCAGTCTTGGCCCATAACGGTATGCACGCGACCTTCGGTAGTTTCATAAGTTGGAGCGTAAGTATCAGACATTAGCTGTACGACCTCCGAGTATCTGGTGGCGGAATTGTCGCGCCTTTGTATTCAACTGGAACGCCACCGAGTGGATAGTCCTTACGTTGTGGGTGTCCCTGCCAATCATCCGGCATCATGATGCGAATCAAATGCGGGTGACCATCAAAAATAATTCCGAAGAAGTCATAGGTTTCGCGTTCATGCCAATCGTTAGTTGGATAAATCGACATGATTGATGGCACGTGTGGATTTGAATCTGGAACCGAAACTTCAACTCGAACTAGTCGGTTATGGGTGATCGATCGGAATTGATATACCGCGTGCATTTCACGGCCATCATGTCCTGGGTAGTGCACGCCACTAACGCCCAAACACAACTCGAACCTTAAGCCTGGTTCATCGCGAAGAGTTTTTGCTACTGCAACAAGTTCACTCGGACGCACATGCAAAGTAAGTTCATCTCGATCTACAACTACTTTTTCAATTGCCTTATCCCAAGTGGAATCAAAATCCGGAAGTGCAGCCTGCAATTCATCAGCGATGACATCAAAGTAGCTACCAAATGGTCGGGCCGAAGCAACTGGGACTGGAACTACTGTTACTAATCCACCAAAACCCGAAGTATCTCCAGAGCCTGAAGCTCCAAACATTCCTTGGTTTACAGCAGTTACTTCTAAAAGTGGTTGGCCTGCTGGCACGACAACTTCACTCATCGCAGTAGACCTTTCTGCGCCGTCACAGGTGTGGCCATTAGTGCAGCTTGCTCTAATTCAACAATTTCGCGTTTGCGATTTGAACCTAATTTTGTATCACCAATTTGTTCGTGCAATTTGAGAAGGGCATCAATTAGCATTTCGGGGCGAGGTGGGCAGCCTGGCAAATAAATGTCAACAGGTACTACGTGATCGACGCCCTGAACAATTGCATAGTTGTTAAACATGCCGCCGGACGATGCGCAGGCACCCATGGCAAGTACCCATTTAGGTTCTGGCATTTGATCATAAATTTGGCGAAGTACCGGAGCCATTTTTTGACTAACTCGACCAGCAACGATCATTAAATCTGCTTGGCGAGGTGAGGCCCGAAAAACTTCCATACCAAATCGAGCTAAGTCATAACGTCCAGCTCCAGAGGCCATCATTTCGATCGCGCAGCATGCAAGTCCAAAGGTGGCGGGCCACAATGAATTCTTACGTGCGTACCCAGCTAGACCTTCTACCGTAGTGAGTAGAACTCCACTAGGTAATTTTTCTTCTAAGCCCATTTCCCGTCTACCTCAAACTTCTTAATCCCACTCAAGTCCGCCGCGACGCCACACGAATGCGTACGCAACTAGAACTGTGAGCACAAAAATAATCATTTCAATTAAGCCAAAGAGGCCAAGTGCATCAAAGGAAACTGCCCATGGATACAAAAAGACAATTTCAATGTCGAACACAATAAACAACATCGCAGTTATGTAGTACTTGACGGGAAAGCGACCGCCGCCAAGTTGAATTTGCGCCGGTTGGATACCGCATTCATAGGCATCAACTTTTGCCCGGTTGTAACGTTTTGGTCCCGTGATGGACGAAATGGCAACTGAAAAAGCGGCAAAACCAAAAGCCAATAGACCTAAGAAAAGTATGGGTAGGTAGACGTTGCCCTGTCCCACTGTGAGGCCACCCTTCGCTCGTGCTAACTGTTGGCGCTAACCAATCCTAGGTCCGAAAAGACCTTTGAAATTACAGCATTTGTGCGTTTGTGAATTATTTCACTAACGCGTACTTAGTTTATTTGAACCCGATCTAGATACTTGGCTTTGGGTCTAACTATGAGCGAATTTGCTACTTAGTAGCTCGATGAAGTGCCACAATTCCGCCCGTTAAATCTCGGAATTCACAGGTGTCCCAGCCGGACGCCAAAATATCCGCGCTTAATTCACTCTGATTTGGCCAGGCTCTGATTGACTCTGCGAGGTAAATATAAGCATCGGGGTTACTAGACATCTTGCTAGCGACTGCAGGTAATGCCTTCATCAGATATTCCATATAAACCGTCCGAAATGGCGACCATGTCGGATGACTAAATTCACAGACTACGAGGCGGCCGCCAGGGCGGGTAACTCTAGACATTTCCGAAAGTGCCCGCTTTGGATCTTGGACATTTCTTAGCCCAAACGAAATTGTTACTGCATCAAAACTGTTGTCTTTAAATGGCAAATTCATGGCATCGCCTTGCACAAAATTTAAGTGCGGGAATTGGTTGCGCCCAACTTCAATCATGCCGGGACTGAAATCGCACGCAGTAGGAATCGCACCTGCTTCATAAAACGGCTGGGTGCTAGTTCCAGTTCCAGCAGCTAAGTCCAAAATTAGCTCGCCAGTCTTTGGCGCTACCGCAGAAACTACTGCTTTGCGCCAACTCTTTGTTTGACCTAATGAAAGCACGTCGTTTGTGATGTCATATTTCTTTGCCACAGCGTCGAACATTGCAGCCACTTCATGAGGCTCTTTGTTCAAGTTAGCGCGGGACATGTTTCTAGTCTGCCAGTATTTCGGGCAAGCGCATCACGGGGTTAATCAATTGCAGCTCGCAGTTTAGTTTCGACTGATTTCCAAATAGCAATTACGCTCGAAAGTACCTCACTCAATTTTTGACCATTTCCAGTCACCGTCAGATCCTGTAGCATCACGCTTGCCGTAGTTGGGGAATGCCCAATATCACCAGCGAATAGCGATTTCCAGATATTTTCTTCTAAAGCACGGAGAGCTTCAAGTTCCTTTAGGGAAATTCGTAATTCCAAAGCTTGCATCTGCAATTCAGCTCGGTGAATCTGAGTCGAATGCAAGATGCCACCGGTTACTGATGCTCCGTTAAATAGCAGAAACGGAATTATGGCATTGACCAAAGCAGTACTGTATGAACTTGAACTGTCGCCTGCAATAAAACCCAGCAGTAGTAACCAGAAAAATAGATAAGTAATTAAAAGTAACTCAAAACATATGACTCGAAATACTAATGAAAGTCTCAGCAACTTGGGTGCTACCAGTTTTATATAAATCCAAAAAATTGCATAACCTATCAGGCTTAAAGCCGAGCCCCAGAAAAAAACACTTCGGGTATCAACGAAGTAACCGAGCCAAGTGCCAAGACCAAAAAGAGAAATGACTGCCATCGCAATTGGTAGATAACTGTTTTCTCTTTTTACGTTATCGATCATGAAACTTAGTGAGTTGTACTTTCCAGAAATTTGTCTTAGCCCGCTGGCACGGTTTGGGAGTGCCTTAGTTTTATATCGCACACTTTCTTCAATCTTAGAAAGTGAAAGTTTCAAAGATTCAAAGTTCAATAAGTCTGATGCGGCAATTTCGTATTTTGATTCACATAACTCGATCGCTGCGCGCGATGCTTCGACTTCAAGAGATATCTCTCTCCCTGCAAAATTTCGACCATCATTTATTGTTTGGATTAAGCGTTGGCGTTCCCGAAATAGTTCATCCACAATCTCCCGAGCTGTTGTAACTTGATATAGATTTGCAGAAATGAAATGCCCAACCCAGCTAAAGCCCAAGAATATGAAAGTTGTGAAAATTATATTCAGCAAAATTTGCCATGTTGGGGGTGAAACCTGATCTATATTCCAGGATTGAAATAGCCACTTTATGATTTCATTTGCCAGAATCGTGGCAATGAAATATGCAGTAATCACTAATGTTGTCCGCACTGCAAGGTTCGCTACCTGCAAGATACCTTTTCCAGCAAAGACTAAGACGACGAATGCGATCATTTGCGACAAAATCACAGCGCTTGCCACATAGATCACTGGGTCAGAATCCTCAAACGCAATCACGGAAATTCTGTTGAGAGTTACGAATGTCGTGGCCAATAACAAGGAAGTTACGCTAAAGGCGCGTGGTCCACTTATCTGACTGGCAAGTTCTGAAAACCTTGAGAAATCAATGACGCGCGCGCGATTAGTCACAGCGTAAGTCTAAGTGGCTTTGCTGCATATGCTAAGAAACTCAAGGGGCCGTAGGCTTAAGTGGTTATGACTTCAGCAGCATTTGATCCAACCGCGACTCTGTTCGTCCGGACTTCTGAGTTACCGGATATTCCGCATTTGTTGTCGCTGCTTCCGGCCGAAGGTGGTCTGGCTTGGGTACACGGACCAGCGACGGATCAAACTGGAGTTATTGGGCTAGGCGAAGTTACTCGAATAACGATTTCTGGACCAGAACGATTTAGCCGCGCGCAGCGTTGGTGGTCTCAGCAGTGCGCTCTATCAGAGGGTGGCAATCCCATTGCGTTTGCCTCATTTGCTTTTGATAAGCAGCCCGGAACTTCTGTTGTAGTTGTGCCAAACATCGTGGTACGTCGAATCAATTCCAAAACTACGCTGTCAGTGATTAGTGAGACTCCAATTACTGACGCTCAAGTGACCAAAGTTGTTGGTCAAATCAATCGGCCCCATTCACTCACTCATGGGATCAACCAAGTGCAATACCTAGACGGCTCTCGTCCAGTGGCAGATTGGCAAGCGGCAGTAGACACTGCAGTTTCTCGAATCAATACCGGCGAGCTAGACAAAGTTGTGCTTGCCCGTGACATTGTGGCGCAACTCGATGAACCGTTACACATTGGTGCACTACTAATGCGGTTAAACGAATCATTTCCTGAATGCTGGACCTTTAGCGTCGATGGCTTAATAGGTGCAACGCCAGAATTGTTGATTAAACGAGATGGTGAGCATGTCACAAGTCGAGTGCTAGCTGGCACTATGCGCCGAAGCAGCAATATAGATAGAGACGGTCAGTTGGCAGCTGAACTCCTCGGTTCTGACAAGGATCAAGAAGAGCATATGTATGCCGTTGAATCTGTAGCTGCTGCGTTAGCTACACATTGCACCGACTTAAATGTTCCTGATCGTCCATTCATCTTGCGACTAGCAAACGTTCAACACTTGGCGACCGATGTCACTGGTGAACTTGTGGACGCTGCTCCTGCGCTTGCACTTGCTGCCTCACTTCATCCAACAGCCGCTGTTTGTGGCACGCCTACTGAGCGCGCATCACAAGTGATTCGAGAACTTGAAGGTATGGATCGCGGCCGATACTCAGCGCCAATAGGTTGGATCGCAGCCAACGGTGATGGTGAATTTGGAATTGCCTTACGTTGTGCCTTAATCGAAAATGACGAGCGAACTAAATTGCGACTGTACGCGGGCTGTGGCATTGTTTCCGGATCAACTGGAGAATCCGAAGTTGCTGAATCTCAGGCAAAATTTGCTGCGATGCGCTCAGCGCTGGATTAGCAACTAATTTTTTGCGGGAATTGTTTCCCAGCCACGCAATACAAAAGTTGGTCGCTGCACCGGCTCGCCTGCTAATTGCAAATTTGGAAATCTCTCAAACAACATTGGTAGTGAATTTTGCATTTCTAATCGAGCCAACGGCGCACCAATGCAAAAATGAATGCCGGCACCAAAGGCAATATGTGGATTATGTTCGCGTGTGACATCAAACGTATCTGGATTTTCGAAAACTTCCTCATCTCTATTTGCCGACCCAAGCATTGCCACAACTTTTTGCCCTACCTGGACGGTAGTTTTTCCAATTACAGTTTCTGAGGTTGCAGTGCGTTCAAACATATGTAGTGGTGAATCAAACCTCATCATTTCTTCCAGAGCAGTTACGGTATTTTTCCGTGCCGAACTTTTCATCAAATCCAATTGGTCAGAATTTCTAAACATTGCAACCATGCCATTGCCAAAACCATTGACTGAGGCTTCATGGCCCGCATTTAAAAGCAAAACGCACATTGCAATTAATTCATGTTCATTCAATTTCTCGCCTTGTTCTTCAACTTCAACCAAGGCCGTAATTAGATCCGATTTTGGCTCAAGTTTTCGAAGTGCGGCCAACTCAGCAATGTAAGAACTGAATTCAAAGCCTGATTTTTGCGCAGCTAATTCTTGTTCGCGAGTGCGTCCATACTCATACATTTTCACAATATCTTGAGACCAGCGCCGCAGGTCATTTGCTTTTTCGCGAGGCACGCCAAGCAGATCTGCAATTACCAGAACCGGAAGTGGTTCAGCGAAATCTGCGAGCACATCAAAGCTGCCCTGAGCTTGTAACTTAGCCTGAGCTTTGTCGAGCAAGCCGTTACAAATGTCAATGATGTTTGGTTCCAGCGCAGCTATTCGCCCAGGCGTAAATGCCTTTTGCACTAAGGCGCGTAGCCTGGTGTGTTTTGGCGGCTCGCTGTCCAAAATGGAATCAGAATGCAACCAATTAAATATTTCCCATTGATCGAAAGGTTCTTGTGGTTCGTAAATTCGGCCCAGGCTCTTGGTTCGCAATGTGGCATTTGCAGTTTCATGCGTAGGGGCTAACCACAATCCCAAGCGTTCGCTCCAAACTAAATCTCGACTTGCTCTTAGCTCGCGATAAATGTCATATGGATTAGCTACAACTCGTGGATCACGAGTATCCAAAATGTCAGCCGTACTCATGCGCTTTCCAAAATGTCAGCCGTACTCATGCGCTAGTAGTTAAATCTTCCTTATACCCAATTGATTTAATCGGCAAGGTGATCACATAAAGCGCAGCAAAGCCCGCTCCAATGCCAACAAAAATCCAACGTCCGGTAGTTGCGGTACCTGGAGCTAAATATGTAAGCGCCGATAAAGCGGCTGATACAAAAACCATTACTACCGCAGCTCGGCGAAATGCTGGGTCAGCAGCATTTCTGGAAGTTGTCGCCATGTGAGTTGCTAATGCAATCAATAAAATCGCGGTCAGTCTAAATGACCACACAAGAGACTCGTTTGCAGTCAGTCCGATGTAATCAACAAATGCAGTCGGATCAAACAGCAAGGCTGCGGCGCTTAGCGCAAAAACAATAGAACCAATAATCATTACTAGGCGTGAATATCGGTACCTCGAGTTTCGCATGTTCTTAGTGTAGAACCGAGCTATCTGATTGGCCTGCTTGGACTACTTATGCAACAGTCCAGCACTAGTTAATTGGGTATCACAATCTGTGGAGCCAGGGATCGGAGCTTCAGGTGTGCGAGCTGGACAAACTCGTTCGAAGGCACAGTAATCACACAATCTAGATACTCGTGCTTCCCACGACGAACTCGCTACATCTGATTCGGAGCCTGCCCGCATTTGAGCTAACTTTTCACCTTGCGCAATTACTAAGCCTGAATCAGCAGGTCGTCGCACAACCTCTTTAGCATTTAAGAAAATGAGTTCAACTTCATCAACATCGATATCGTGTTGGGTTTTAAAACCAAGTGCATACAAATATGGTTGCGCCAATTTATCGTCGATAAATTTTCCAGGACTTTTCCCAGTTTTATAATCCGTTACTCGATTAACACCATCTACTGTGAATCGATCTACTTTGCCAAAAAAGTTTACGCCATTAATTTTGACACTTAATTCCATCTCCAGATGCTCGGGCTGGACCACTACTTCTTTCGGGTCTTCTACGACAAACAAGTTTTCGATTGCTTCCTTAACGCTATGTTTCATCTTCATGTCAGATTCAAATGGCTTGTATTCAGTAGCTTTGAGCATTCGTGGTCCATGCTCACGCAGCAAGTCCATTGCTGCTTCAAGTGTTCGATCATTTGGCGAGAGTCGATATAGATGTTCAACAACTTCGTGAGTGATCGAACCACCAGCTAGTGCTGAGGTTGGTGGTTCGCGCCAACCATCGATGTAAGAAAAGAAATACTTCAATCCGCACTGTTGGTACAACGACATTTGAGAGTACGAAACGCGTTTTGGCAAACTAGCGGTTGTGGGTTGCTCAACATCAACTCGCAAAGATTTATCGGCCACTGGGTTACCTTTCGTATTGCCCCAACCGTACTTGTCACATCTGACAAATTACGGTTTTAGCGCTTGTTAAGTCGAGATTTAACTTGATCGTGTGGCAAGGCATAGGAAGTATTGCCATCTCGGCCAATCATTGTGGCGTTATTAACCAAAGCATTCACAACCGCTTCCTCTACAGCTTGGACAACTGCTGTGTAAAACGCATCAAGGTAATTCCACGGCACAAACTCAAGGGAATTTAAATGTGCTGTTGCCTTAGTCGGGAAGCCACTTGATAACGGCCCTGGCTGAGCAGTAGAAAAAGCTAAGAATATATCGCCGCTGAAATGGCCACCTGCTGTTCCGGTCCGTGCCAAACCAAGTGGTACCCGACGCGCTAGCGCTCGACATTGATCCGGCAATAACGGCGCGTCGGTAGCAATAATCACAATTACCGAGCCAGCTCCGCCAGGCACCGAACGCGAACGATCCTTGTTAATCCAAGCCGAGTCATCCATAGGATTTGGCACATCAAGATCAGACATATCAATGCCATTTATCCGCAGTTCTTCTCGGCTACCAAAGTTTGCCTGGAGAAATGCACCTACAACATATTCCTTGCCCGCAAACGGAACCATTCTTGACGCAGTTCCATTACCACCTTTAAACCCATAGCAATTCATTCCAGTGCCACCACCAAACGAACCTTCGGAAACTGGCCCAGAACTTGCGCTATCTATAGCCGTGATCGCATGTTCAGTTGTGACGTGTGGGCCATTTATATCGTTTAGATAGCCATCCCAAGTTTCCGCGACCACTGGTAGTAACCACTCCATTGCAGCTTCGGGATGATTTTGCTTAACCCATTCGATAACACCTCGGTGCACCGTTCCCACCGCATGCGTATTTGTAATCATGACTGGGCCAGATAGGCCACCAGTTTCAGTTATCCAATGTGATCCGGTCATTTCGCCGTTTCCATTTAACGAATAAATACCTGCTGGAATAGATTGCTGGATTTTTTCGCGCCCAACAGGCAGGATCGCAGTCACACCAGTTCTGACGGGTCCACTATCGGCAACTAGATCGCCATCGCCAGAAATTAACGTGACCATGCCAACTTGCAAGTTGGAAACATCGGTGATCGCATTTAAGGTTCCTGGAGTTCCGCCAAAAGATATTCCAAGTTCGCGTGCTCGCATAATTAGAATCCTTAACTATTTTGTATTTGCGAAACTATTTGCTTAATCAAATCATTCTCGTCTTTACGGTCACCTGTCAGGCAAACAATAACTTTTAGACCAGAAACTTTTTCAAAGTTTGTTAACGCAAAAGCCAGTTCCGACTTTGTTGTTACTTGCTTGGCAGGAACCCCCAAAGATTCAGCGATTACCCATAAGTCTTTGCCATGTGGCGTCCCAAAAACTTTTTCGTAATGCTCTTGGTACTCATCAGCACCTTGTTCGAGTTGACTAAATATGCCACTGCCATTGTTATCCATAACCACAATGGTTAAGTCCGGCTCAACTTGATCGCTACCTATGTTCAAACCACCCAAGTCATGCAGGAATGCAATGTCACCAAGCAGTAAGTAGGTGCGTGTAGCCCCGCCAATTGCCACGCCTGCTGCAGTGGAGATTAAGCCATCAATGCCATTGGCGCCCCGATTACCAAAAACTGTAAGTCCATCTCGATTTGCAGCATAAGCCTCTAGATGACGAACTGGCCAAGAAGCTGCCACGAACAATTGATCGTTGGCTCCTGCGAAATTCCAAAGTGTTTGTGCCGCGCTTGGACCAGTCAAAGTGTCAGGGTTCAGCGCTTTGGTAATTACTGCTTCTGCTTTTGCATTCAATTCTTGCCACTGCAATAACCAAGAACTATCTGGCGTATTTGTAAGTTGCGGAACAGTTTCTAGAACTTGAGCAGCACTTGATACTGGATCTGGGATATCGAAACCAGCGCTTTGACTATGGATCGCAAGGTGAGTCTGCGTCGCTGTTAGTAACCGCAGTACTGCGCGGGAAAGTCCAACTGCGCCAAGTGTCACCACTATGTCAGGCATCGGTGCGACTTCGGCTTGCAGTAACGCAACACCGTGAGCAATCGAATTATCCAAACTGTGCGCATTAGCTGACGGCTCACAAATAACGGGCCAACCCAATTGGTGGGAAAGCAAATCAATTTCTTTTACCGCAGCTACATCCGAATTATCTCCGATGATAAATAGTCCATGCGCAGATGCAGCTATCTGGCGACCTGTGTCTCGTTGCCTCGAAATTTCCGGAACTAACTGAACTTGTGGTTGCCAGTCAATGTATTCAACATCTGGCATCAGAGGTAACTCAAACTGCGCATTGATTTGAATTGGAGCACTTCGCTGGGTCAAACTTTCTGCCAACGCCTTAGCTACTTTGCCTGAACCTAAGTCCTCTGCTGAAATATCGATGCAGGTTTTTACAAAGCTTCCAAATATGCCAACTTGATTGATGGTCTGCGGCGCGCTGTGTCCCCGCGATGTTGCTGGTCGATCGGCACTTAATATCACAATTGGAATTCCGCTATGAAAACCTTCAACTACTGCTGGCAACAGATTTGCTACGGCTGAACCCGAAGTAACAACCACTGGCACCGGCTTATTAGTCGCCTTTGAAATTCCCAGCGCTAAAAATCCAGCATCCCGTTCATCAATACGCACATGAAGTGTGACTAAGCCGGCTTTCTCCGCTTGGGCAAAAGCCCAAGACAAGGGAGCATTACGTGAGCCAGGTGCAATCACGACATGTTTAGTTCCATGATTTAGGCAAGTCTGAACAATTTCTCGAGCAAGTTGAGTTGCTGAGTTTGGCAATGCGCTACTAGTCATGCACCTACCGCCTCTCGAACTTGCGCACTAACCAAATCACTGGCTCCTGCTTGCCATGCTCGCACAATGCGTTGCTGCCACCAAAGTCGATCCGCATTCGAGACTCGATTTGCTGAGGTGGAAAGTAGATGGGCATCAGGTGAACTTCGTCTAACTTGCAGTTCGCCATTTTCGGGCAAGGTGGTTTCGGTGACTAAATCTTGGGCAAAAAGTGTGCCAGTGCCAAGTCCACAGGCCCCATAAAGTTGCGGAATACTCGCAGCCAATGCAATCGCACTAGAAAGTCCGACGGAGGTATCAAGCGATCCACTGACTACGGTCGGGAGCCCGATTTCCATAACGATGTCTAATGCGCGCTGTACCCCACCCAATGGAATTGCTTTTACGACCGCCACATCAGCAATTTCTCGGATGCTTGCCAAATCAATTTGGTCGGACATTCGGATTGATTCATCAATAGCAATTGGGACTGGCTCGGACCAATTCTGCATAGCCGTTTTTAGAATTCTTAATTCAGAAAGTTCTCTACATGGCTGCTCTGCATAATCCAAGCTGCCAACAACTTCTGTAATTCGCTGCAGCGCCACGATCGCCTGTTCTGCAGTCCAGGCGCCGTTGACATCAATTCTGATTTTTCCTTCGATGCCAAGTTCATTGAACACTGACTGGGTAGCAGCGATCCGCGCCAAATCATTAGCCAAAGATTCCGGCGTTCCATCCGCAACCTTAAGTTTTATGGTGGTCATTCCATGCTTTGTGATTGCTGTTGATACAGCTTCCTTTGTCTCGAGCTCACTCAACATTGGAATGATCGCATTAACTGGAATTGCGGTTCGAATCCGATCGGGAAATTTTCCGAAGGCTGCCTCTAATGCGCCAGCTAGCCAGCGCGCGGAGATCTTGTCGTAGTATTCCGGAAACGGAGCGAACTCGCCCCAGCCGGAAGATCCACTAATTAATACGCCGGTTCGAATGTCTGTACTTCGAAATTTTGCATTCATGTCAAGTGCGAACGGCACTGACTGTTCGGCAATTTCGGCAATCGACATCGAGGTAACTAACTAAAACGAAACTAGGGACGCTTCGGGAATTGCGAGAAGTCCGGGCGGCGCTTTTCTTTGTAAGCATTGCGCCCTTCTTGCGCTTCTTCACTCATGTAGAAAAGTAAAGTTGCATCGCCCGCTAATTGCTGGATCCCTGCCAATCCATCATCAGCTGCATTGTGGCTTGCCTTTAGCATCCGAAGTGAAAGCGGTGAGAGTCGAAGCATCTCGCGACACCATTGCACAGTTTCAATTTCTAAATCTTGCAACGGCACAACGGAGTTCACTAGTCCCCAGTCATACGCTTGCTCGGCGCCGTACTGCCGACATAGGAACCAAATTTCGCGAGCGCGTTTTTGTCCAATGTGTCGGGCAAGTAATCCGGAACCATATCCACCATCGAACGAGCCCACAATCGGACCGGTCTGACCAAAGCGTGCATTGTCAGCAGCAATCGTTAAATCGCAAACCACATGCAGCACGTGACCGCCACCAATTGAGTAACCAGCGACCATTGCGATAACTGGCTTTGGAATTCTCCGAATGGCAATTTGTAAATCCAATACGTTTAATCGACCAACGCCAGCTTGCGCAACGGCATCATCACCGATGTAACCGTCATCGCCACGAATCATTTGGTCGCCGCCGCTACAAAAAGCCCAGTCACCTTGGCCGGTCAGAATCACAACACCAACACTTGGGTCATCACGTACGACATCAAACGCATGAATAAGTTCTTGCACAGTTTGTGGCCGGAAGGCATTGCGCTTTTCTGGGCGATTGATAGTGATCTTGGCAATTCCAGAGTCTTCGCCAGTTGAGCGTTCCAAAATTATGTCGGTGTAGTCACCAGTGCGAACCCAATTGGCGGCAAGGGTGATTGAGGAGTGACTTGGATCCTTCTTGGCTGGGCTGTCATCTGCAACCACTGGCGGAAGGACGTACTTTGTGCGGGTATCCATAACAAACCTTAGGAAAGTATTGAGTAATAGTTCTTCGCTCTAGGCTAGTCTCGATGACCCAATCTGACACATTCAAGGAAAACCCGATACCCCGGAAATTGACCGCGGTTACGGTGCCTGCTGGCATGGGCGGAGTTCTAAAGTTGGCATCGGTCATCGGCCCAGCCCTTGCAGGCACTGGGCCAGCGATTCTTCCCATGGCTGCAGAACCAGAATTTCTAGTTAGCCAAACGCGTAATGCGCTTAAACCAGATGACCAAAATTTCCCGCTGGAATCTTCAGATGTTGCGATTGTGTGCGCCACTTCCGGATCAACGGGATCACCTCGCGGAGTGTTGCTTAAGGAGTCGGCCCTAGCTGCAGCTGCCAGCGCATTTGGGTCCCGCTTTGGAACTAACAACCGCTGGGTTATTTCTATGCCAGCCCATCGAATTGCCGGAATTATGGTTCTTGTTCGATCTTGGTACCACGGCAGTCCATACGAAATTGATCCAAGTGTTGGTGGGGCCAGGCAATTTGAAGCCGCCACTTTTGCGGCAACAACTATGCGCGCAGTTCGTGAGAGTGAAAAAGATGGCCGCGCATTGATGGTTTCATTAGTCCCAACACAAATCGCTCGCTTATTAGAAGCTGGCAGTGTTGGCATCGAAGCGTTGCAGTCTTATGACTTAGTTCTCAGTGGCGCTGCCGCTACGCCACAACCCATGCTGCAGCGACTGCGCGAACTTGGCGTTAAAGTTTCCGTTTCTTATGGCATGACCGAAACTTGTGGTGGCTGTGTATTTGATGGCAGCCCACTTGATGGCGTGGCGATCTCTTTAGGTACTAAGGATGATGTTGAGCCGGGGCGCATCACAATTTCTGGGCCAGTTGCTGCAAGTGGGTATCGCCTCAGGCCAGACCTTGATGCAATTAGTTTCATCTCAGGTCGGGTTCAAACGCATGATGTTGGCAAGCTTGATGCAAGCGGCCTGTTACATATTTTGGGGCGACTCGATGATGTCGTTACGGTTGGTGGCGTCAATGTTGCGCTCAGTGCTGTTGAGTCATTAATGCGCCACCACCCGGCAATCGAAGATGTCGCAGTTATCGATGTGCAAGATGAACTTTGGGGATCCATTCCAATTGCTTACGTAGTTAGTCGGCTACATCTATCAAATACTTCAAGTTTGATCGATGAGCTCCAAAGCACAGTGCGAAACCAAATCGGCCGTTCCGCAGTTCCTCGAACTATTCAATTTGTGGAAGCGCTACCCATGCTCGACTCGGGAAAGATTGATCGGATAAGTTTGCGCATGCAAGCTTCTACTGATCTGACACAACGCCGGTTCCCACATCCAGGCGCTTCAAGCTAAGGATTTAAATGGCAACGCGTGATGAATGGAAAGCTGGCGCCCGGCCTAAAACTTTGCCGGCAGCAATTGCGCCAGTAATTGTTGGCAGTGCGATTGCCGAATTTGAAGGCTCCTTTAGACCCGTGATTGCTTGCTTGGCTCTAGTCGTAGCACTGGGATTACAAATCGGCGTTAACTATGCCAATGATTACAGCGACGGAATTCGCGGCACTGACGATGATCGTGTTGGGCCAGTTCGGTTAGTTGGCCAAGGACTTGCTACGCCAGAACAAGTTAAGAAAGCAGCACTACTTTCATTTGCAGTAAGTGTTGTGGCTGGACTTGGGATGGTACTGATTAGCCAGGTTTGGCTACTGATTCCAGTTGGTATCGCATCAATCGCTGCTGCTTGGTTTTATACCGGAGGTTCAAAACCTTATGGCTATTCCGGCTACGGTGAACTTTTTGTTTTTGTATTTTTTGGGTTAGTTGCAGTTGCCGGAACTAGCGCAAGCCAAACCGGCCAAGTTACTCCCCTGGCATTACTAGGCGGAGTTTCATGTGGCGCATTATCTGCGGCAATTTTGGTGGCAAACAATTTAAGAGATTTACCAACCGACAAGTTAGCTGGAAAGAAAACTTTGGCAGTGCGTTTGGGCGATGCCAAAACCAGAGAGTTGTATCGAATCTGCATTGTGGTTGGTTTCATGATGCCGTTGGCAATGAATTTCTTAGCTAACGGTCCAGTAAGTGCATACATTGGACTATTTGCGATCTTAAGTGCTCGTCGGCCGTTACAGGCGGTACGCGCTGGGGCAACTGGGCCAGACCTCATACCAGTGTTAGCCGATACCGCTAGGTTACTTTTACTGTTTGCGGGATTGCTGTCGGTTTCTATTTCGTTATCGCCAAACGGACTTTAATTTTTATTCGTCAGTGTCTTCTTTGCGAGTGTTCGCATCGATCTTTGCATTTAAGTTTGAAAAGTAACCAGCGATGCGGCCACCAAGTTGGGATCGCTGCTTGTTAAGTAAAACGAATGACACAATTCCCGAACCCAAGAAACCTAGAATGAGCAGAATTACGCCACGTAACCCTGCCACGTAACCAATTCCTAGCGTCAGGACAAGTAGGCCAAATCTGGCCAAGGTGTAGGAAATAAATGGGCTCACCACTTAAGTTTAGACAGGTTCGCGATCTTTCATATTCTGACTTACCCTTGAAGTATGCCTCGCTTTGTTTTATCGGTATTAATCGTCGGACTCTCGGTCTACGCGTTCGTCGATTGTTTGCAAACACCTAACCCAAAAGCGCTGCCAAAAATTGTTTGGATCTTTATAATTGTTGGGCTACCAATCCTGGGGCCAGTGCTATGGATATTGTTTGGACGTGCAAATGGCCGAGGTTGGGGTCGCGACGATGACGATGTGTTCGCGCCTGATGATGACCCTAGTTTTTTGCGAGACTTGTCACCTAAGCGTTAACAATCAGGCTTGGCTTACAAACCTGAAAACTTACAAACCTGAATAAGAGTGCAGTCCTTGCACGTACATATTCACAATGAAGTAATTGAAAATAATTGCGCCGTATCCAGCAATCGCCACAAAAGCTGCTTTGCGTCCACGCCAACCGGCAGTTGCTCGGGCATGCAAGTAGGCAGCATAAATTACCCACGTAATAAATGCCCAAGTTTCTTTTGGATCCCAACCCCAATACCGACCCCAAGCTGCTTCTGCCCAAATTGCGCCAGCAATAACTGCAAAGGTCCAGATTGGAAACATGAAGGCATGGATTCGATATGCCATTAGATCCAGACGATCAGCTGATGGAATTCGCTGCGCTAGTGCTGCGCTTCGCCCTGGTTCCAGTCCGGCAGCAACTCGGTCTTCGGCAGCCTGCGCTACTAAATACAAACCCGAAAGTGCAGCGCCTACTGTAAACGCACCCATGCACACAGTTGCAGCTGTGACGTGGATAGCTAGCCAGTAGGAATTAAGTGCGGGAACTAACTGAGCACTATCGGTATAAAGCACTGTGATTGCCAGTCCCAAATCAAGCAGCACTGGCATCGTTATGAAAACTCCCAGCCAACGCAAATCACGCGTTAGCGACAACAGGCAATAAGCAAGCGAAACTGCAAAGCCCGCGGCTAGCGAAAACTCATACATATTTCCAATCGGTGGCCGGCCAGCTGAAAGTCCACGAAAAACAATTCCCGTTCCCAGCAATATTGTGCCGAGCCAAGTTAGCGACATGCCGATATTTCCAGCACGCCGACCTTCACCTCGGCCAGCTTCATCAGATACAGATGTTGATACGGCAGGTCGGTCAAGAGTTGCTGTGGCACCCATGCGAACTTGGTGTGAAGCACTACTTCTTTCAACTGAAGTTTCTAAAGTTTCTAGTCTGCGGCCTTTGGCCAGCGAAATACTAAAGGCCACCATCGCGCCAGTAAATGCAGTCATTGATCCATAGACCATGGCATTGCTTGCTTGCGCCAATGTTTCATTAACGGTCATTAGTTTCCTCCGGTGCAGGTACTAGTTTGGCAAGTTGCAAAATCTCATTTGCTAAGCCAGGAGCTTCAGTTTTTGATAGGCCAGCAACTTCAATCAGATTACCTTCACTCGGAGTTGATGTCACTCGCAGCCAAGCCCGGCGCCTCGGGATCAATAGTGAAAGTGACAGACCAACTATGGATGCAATTGCAGCTCCAAGTGCCCAGCCCTTGCCAGGGTCTCGAGTGATAGCAAACGATGCCCACTCTCGATAACCCGAGAATTCAACAGTTACGCCAGAGTTTGGTAATTTCCAAGTTTCACCGGGAGACAATTCTTCGATTCCAATTCGTTTCATGTTTTCGGTATCTAGGCGATAAACACTTTGCGGCATTCCAGAATCGAGACCTAAATCACCGATCCAGGCACTGAGGTAAACCTGCGGATTATCTGCAGCTGGAAACTTTGATTTGGGTCCATGGCTAAAGTCACCTGAGGCGGTGGGTAAGAAAAATCCTTGGATGCCAAGTTGGGGAACTGTGTCAGGAACCTTTACTACACCACTTGATGTGAACGCCCCGTCTTGCGGCAAAAATACTGCAGCGTCTTGCCAAACTATATTTCCCTTGGCATCGCGAATCGTAAATTCCGGTGCATAGCCATGACCAACTAAGTAGGCCGTAATTCCTGAAGTTCGTAGCGGATCATTAACTTCAATCCGCAAATCCCGCGGTTGTGCATCCTGGTTGTCTTTAACAGCTATGTCTGCAAAAAATTCGCGCGGTGCACCATTTTGTCGCCCGCCGCGTTGATATGTCGCACCAAAATCTTTTAGCAAAAAGGAGATAGGCGGCAACTGGTCTGGCCCGAACATTCGTCCTGGTGCAAAAGTGTCATACTGCGTGACATTGTTTGCAAAGCCCGAACCCTCTCGAACAATTACCGTGCCACGGAAACCCACTGCGCCTCCCACACCAACTGCAACCAACAAAACAAGCAACGCAAGATGAAAAATTAAATTTCCAGTTTCGCGGGAATAGCCTTTTTCCGCAGAAATCCAACCATCACCGGTACGAACTCTCCAACCCCGCTTTTTCCACGCTTGTTGGGTTTCAGCAATTATTTCTTCTGCTGGCCTGGTGCTGTAACACTGTTGATGTGCCGGTAAACGACTTAAGTTTTTAGGAGCTACTGGAGGCAAACTGCGGATCTCTTTGTAATGTTCAAGTGCCCGCGGTAAAACACACCCTGTTAACGAAATGAAAAGTAATAGGTAAATTGCCGCAAACCAAGGTGAGGCAAAAACATCGAACATGTAAAGCCGATCCAGAATTGGACCGCTAGTTGGATTATCTTGCAGAAACTCTTTTACTCGGAGTGGCGAAGTTCCGCGCTGTGGGAAAAGTGATCCCGGCACGCTTGCCAATGCCAATAAAAATAGCAAGATCAAGGCGATGCGCATGCTCGTTAATTGCCGCCATAACCAGCGCAAATTTGCCATCACTTATTCACCACAAAATTCACTTAAATCGGAACTCCCCATTCGGCTGCCCAAACTCGCAACCCAATAGTTAAGTCATTCCAATAACCCGTAACTAGAAGTAACCCAATCACGATAAGCATGACGCCACCGAAATACATAATTCCTTTGGAGTGCCGGCGTAATACTTTCACAGTGCGGATACTGCGCTCAAAGAATAGGGCGAGCAAAATAAACGGTAGCCCTAGTCCAATGCAGTAAGCCGCACTCAAAATTGCGCCGCGAGCTGCGCTGGCTTCGGTTAGTGCCATGCCTTGCACGGCTGCCAAAGTAGGACCAATGCAAGGTGTCCAACCAATCGCAAATAGCGCACCGAGCATGAAGGCGCCAAGCAAAGTTCCGGTTGGTACCCGATGAATTCTGATGTCGCGCTGAATCGCCGGAATCGCGCCTAAAAATCCCAAGCCTAAAATCACGACAACAACACCCATAACCATTTGAATGATGCGCTGATACTCAAGCAGCACTTGTCCGATTCCACCAAAAAGTGCGCCATAGGAAATAAATACCAAGGAAAATCCAGCAACAAAAACTACGGATCCCCAGACTGCCCGAGAACGCGACACTGATGTTCGTTGTGCGGTAGCTCTGGCGCCCGCTACTCCAGTTATGTAGGAGAGATATCCAGGAACTAGTGGCAATACACAAGGCGATAAAAATGAAACTAACCCGGCAGCCATGGCAAGCGGAATTGCCAGGAGCAAAGATCCTGACGTAACGGTTTCAACCACTCCGAATGTAAGCATCAGTTGTCACTTTCGATGACTGCGTCTAAGACCACACGAAGTTCGGACTCGGTTGTTGGGCCAAGTATGCGGGCAGCGACTCGACCTTTTGAATCCAAAATAATTGTCGACGGCGTAGCTGCCGGCCCTAAATTTCCAAATGCCAAAGTTAGTTGGCCATCTTTATCTTGAATCGATGGATACGAGGTTTTGAAACGTGCCGTAAAGGCGCGGGCTGCTGCCAGGCCATCACGAGTATTTAGGCCCAAAAATTTAACATTTTTATCTTTGAACTGTTGGTTAACGATTTCTAAGTCAGCTGCTTCAGATCGACAAGGCCCACACCAAGACGCCCAGAGATTAACTACTACCGGACTTCCTTGCCAATCCTTAATGTCTAGAGATTTTCCGTCAAGCGTTTCCCCGGCGAGTGAAATTGCCTCGCCTCGGTCTTCGGGCGAAACCAAAACTGTTGAACCATCACCAGATATGTAACCAGTGTCGGAGTTGTTGGCTGGGGTACTCCCACTACAACCCGCAAGCAAAATAGCGCAACATATCGCAAGCCCAGCAGCAGTAACTTTACGCACCGGCGATCTTGCTCGCTTTCGCTAACAAGTCAGCACTTGGCTCGGTGTATAGGACTGCAACTAGTTCATCGTCATCAAAAGTTAATGAGGTTAACGAAGCCAAACTGCACTGGCGTTTCCTAGGATCATGTGGAAATCTGCGATCTTCAAAATCTAGGCGACTAATCCAAATTGGAAGCTGATGACTAACCAATACGGCTTCGTGACCGCGAGCAGCTTCACGGGCGCGGGTAACGGCTTGCCGCATTCGATTTGCTACCACTACATACGGCTCACCCCACGATGGGCGAATCGGGTTGTATAGATGTCGCCAGGCTTTAGGTTGTCGCAGCACACCATCGCCTACTGCAACTCGCTGGCCTTCAAAAACATTGTCGGCTTCAATCAAATCTTCGTCAGTGCCAATCGTTAGGCCATGATGCCCGGCAATTGGAGCAGCAGTTTGCTGTGCTCGTTCCAGCGGCGAAGAAATTACGGCAGCTATGTCGCGATTAGCTAACGTTTCAGCAGCTCGTTGCGCCATTTCGTGCCCAAGTTCGGAAAGCCGATAACCCGGCAACCGTCCATAAAGAACCTTGTCCGGGTTATGAACTTCACCGTGACGCAGTAAGTGAACAGTTGTCCGCATACTACTAATCAGATCACGTGGCGCGACGTCGTGCAGCAGAGCGCTTGCGAGATGGGCGCCAACCGACTGAGCCGGATGATGCTGCTTCGTCGCGAAGCGCACCACCATGCACTGCTAACGCATTAGCTAACGCAGTGATTGTGGCTTCTTCTGGAAGTACATCGACTCGAAGTCCGTGCTCTTGTGCAGTCTTTGCAGTAGCTGGACCAATGCAGGCAATGATCGTGGTTGGATGCGGCTTACCGGCAATTCCAACCAAGTTACGAACTGTGCTGCTTGAGGTGAAGATGACGGCGTCAAAGCCACCGCTCTTGATTGCTTCGCGAGTTTCAACTGCAGGAGGCGCAGCGCGAACTGTGCGGAATGCTGTGACGTCTTCGACTTCCCAACCAAGTGCAGTCAGCCCGGCAACCAAAGTGTCAGTTGCAATGTCTGCGCGCGGCAAGAAGATGCGATTGATTGGATCATTGATGGAATCAAACTCTGGCCACTCTTCGAGCAAGCTAGCAGTTGTTTGTTCTTCTTCTGGAATCAAATCTGGTCGCACGCCCATTGCGATTAACGCATTGACGGTGTCTTCACCAATTGCTGCAATTCGAATTCCCGATAACGAACGAGCATCAAGGCCATACTCTTCGAAGCGTTCGCGAATTGCCCGAACTGCATTCAAGCTAGTGAATACAACCCACTCGTAGCGACCGGAAACTAAGCCATGTACTGCTCGTTCCATTTGCTGTGGAGTTCGTGGCGGTTCAACCGACATTGTTGGGACTTCAAATGGCACTGCGCCGAATGAAATCATTTGATCTTGTAAATCTTCAGTTGAATCTTTAGTGCGCGGAACTAGAACTCGCCAACCATGCAGTGGACGGTTTTCAAACCAAGCGGTACGTTCACCGACAGTGTCACCGATGATTACGATGCCAGCGCCACTTTGCTTTGCGAGCTTTGCAGCATTTGATACTGACTCCAAAGTTGAGTGCAAGGAACGCTGTTCCACAGTTGCGCCATCGCGCACGATTGCTACTGGAGTGTTTGCTTCCCGACCAGCTTTGATCAGCGCCTTGGAAACTTCAGCCACGCGATCGGCAGCATTATGAACCACCAAAGTAATTAATGGATCTACGTGTGCTGCCCAATCCACCATCGGTGAATCGGCATCAATAATGCGAACTTCTCGGGTCCGACCACCAGTTAGCGAAACGCCAACATGGGCTGCTACCGCTGTCAGTGGCGAAACTCCTGCCGCTACTTCAAAAGCATGGCCAGCTTTTGCTAGAGACGCAGTCTCCATAGCTAATCTGCCATCAAGAACTGGATCTCCAGAAAGTAGTCGAACTACTTGAAGTCCATCTTTACGGGCATCTGTCAAGACTTTGGTGCGCGCAGCCAGAGATAGCGGGGCGCCAACATTGTCAATTGCTACCAAAACTTGTCCGGAAGAAACCAACTCCGCTAATCGGGTGATCTCTTCGTCAACAACTACGACGTCTGCGGCTTGTAAGAGCCGATGTGCGCGCATTGTTAACAAATCTGGGTCGCCTGGACCGGCAACCACAAAAGACACTCCGACAGCAGCAGATACCTGCGAGCTAGCCATTTACACACCTACCTTGTTTGTGTACTTGCAGCTTTGGGAAGTCATTTTTATCCTGCATTCGCTTGAGTTAACGCAGCTTGTGATTTGCGTTGCTCGTGGAATGCAAGAATCTGTAGTTCGGTCGCAAGGTCTACGCGACGCACATCAACACCTGTAGGTACTTCGATCAATACTGGTGCAAAATTCAAAATACTTGTCACACCATTGCGAACCATCAGGTCGCATACTTCTTGGGCTGCTGATTCTGGAGTTGCAATAACTCCAATAGCTGCTCCAGTACTCAAGACAACTTGTGGCAGTTTGGTAATGTCCTGAACTTCAAGTGCCTTGCCCGCAACTACAACTGATTCACCAACGCGTTGCTTGTCGGTGTCAAACAAACCAACTACAGAAAATCCGCGCGAAGCAAAACCTGGGTAGCCAGCTAAGGCATGACCCAGGTTTCCAATACCAACTATGACTACTGGCCACTCTTGGGTCAGACCTAATGCGCGCGCAATTTGGTAAAGCAAAAATTCAACGTCATAGCCAACGCCGCGAGTTCCATATGAACCAAGGAAAGAAAGATCCTTGCGAAGTTTTGCGCTAGACACACCACTGGCCTCGGCCAACTCTTCGGACGAGACCAGGATTACACCACGGGAAGCTAACGAAACCAGGCTGCGGTGATACATCGGAAGACGACTAACGGTCGCGTCAGGAATCACACCACGCGCACTTACGTGCGATTTCGGTGTCTGTGACAGCGGCATGAAAACCACCCTTCTTGTGACCGTATGGCGATCAGGTTATGCGGTTATTCGCCCTATGCAAAATTGGCGCGAAACCCCTAGTTCGTGCTAGGGAAATCAAGGTTTTTTGGTGTTACAAACGTGACTGGTGTGACTTGACGACTGAAAGATTTTTAGTCGTTTTTTTTCATTAAAGCAGCACGTAATCGAGATTCATCAACGCGCCATTTGTCATGCACTTTGCCATCAACCAAAGTAACTGGGATCGATTCGAAGTATTGGTCTGCTAACTGCGGGTCTTCCAAAATGGACTGTTCACGCCAAGTTTCGCCAAGTTCATCGCACACTTTAGCGATTATTAACCTGGCGTTTTCGCACAAATGGCACTCTGGTTTTCCAATGAGTACAACACGAGAGTCCATTTTTTTATTACCTTCCTTGTGTAACCAGTGTGGCACATTGCATGCGCAGTACCCTATAAACGTGGGTTCAAATCCAGGACAGTCATCGGCTATCGGAGCTCCTCCAGAGCCACAAAACATTGGCGCCTTTTTTGACATTGATAACACCATCATGCGCGGCGCCAGTATCTATCACCTAGCTCGAGGTTTGTTCGCTCGAAAAATTCTGAGTGCCACAGACTTGGCGAACTTCGCAATTGCGCAAGGCAAGTTCCTAACTTATGGCTCAGAAAATCTATCGGACATGGCGCGGATTACCGAGAATGCCTTGTCATTTGTAACTGGTCGAAACGTAGACGAAGTTACTGCGCTATCTGAGGATATTTATGACGAAATCATGGCTGACAAAGTATGGCCTGGGACAGTGCAACTAGCCCACATGCATCGAGCTGCTGGGCACCAAGTTTGGTTAGTGTCAGCGGCACCAATTGAGCTAGCAAACATAATTGCAAACAAGCTGGGTTTGTCAGGTGCGATTGCAACTGTCAGCGAAATTGAAAATGGCATCTACACCGGGCGACTAAAAAACCCTCCGATGCACGGTGAGCAAAAAGCATTAGCCGTCGCACAATTGGCACGCGAGCACGATTTAGTTTTGGACCATAGTTTCGCCTACTCAGATTCGAGTAATGACATTCCGTTACTTAACAGCGTCGGTAACCCAACTGCCATAAATCCAGATTCGTCTCTGCGCACCTATGCCAATGAACATGGCTGGCCAGTGCACGATTTTCGTAGGCAGCGCTTAGTTAAGCGATACGGGATTCCAGCTGGGGCGACTGCGATTGCATTAGTAGGCGCGGGTGCCGGGCTTGCAATAGCTGCAACCCGACGCTCCCGCGCCTGAAGTTCTAAAGGGTTTATTTACCCTTATTGCGACGCTGTGAACGCGTCTTCTTTAACATCTTGCGATGCTTCTTCTTGGCCATGCGCTTGCGGCGCTTCTTGATCACCGAGCCCATTTGGACCACCTTTACATCTGTTGTTACTTAAGAGTCTACGCACTTACTTTGGGACGAAAAACTGCGGTGTCGCAGTACTTCGAAAATTACCCAGCTTCTACAAAAGATTCCTGTAGGTAAGTGTGAACTGCTTGCTCTGGAATTCGGAACGAACGACCAACTTGAACCGCTGGTAATTCTCCGTTGTGTACCAAGCGATACACAGTCATTTTTGAAACGCGCATTGCTGTTGCTACTTCAGCAACAGTTAAGAATCGAACCTCTCCTAGAGGACGTTCATTCGCTGCACCCATAGGTCACCAAAACCATTCTGTGTGGGCTAAGCACCGGCTTCCCCTCCGGGCTGAACTTCACACTCATTCGTAGATGTTTACACTAGTGGCGAATGGGGCTCAAGTGAAAGTCGATTCAGAAACTAGCTCAAATTACACGTGTGTAATTTGAGTTATTGCATACCCAGTTCTAATTGCTACCGCAAACGATTTTGAGCAGTATTCATTAGCTCAAAAGAACTGGCTATTGCATACCCAGTTCTTTTGAGCGATCACGAGCTGCTTCCATCGCGCTCAAAAATGCAGCTCTGACTTTAAAGTCATCAAACTGTCGAAGCGCTGCCACTGTCGTGCCACCTGGTGAAGTTACTTGCTCCCGTAACACTGTTGGGTGTTCCCCAGTCTCTCGCAACATAGTGGCTGCGCCGTAAACGGTTTGCAGTACTAATTCATTAGCGACATCTCTTGGCAGACCCAGCATCACGCCACCTTCGATCATGGCTTCAACTACATAAAAGATATAAGCCGGACCTGATCCGGAGATTGCAGTGATTGCGTCTTGGTACTTCTCTGGTACCCGCACAACTTGACCAACACTGCGAAGTAAAGTTTCGGCAGTCTCCAGGTGCGTTTCAGTAGAAAGCGATCCTGCACTTATGGCTGCCATTCCTTCATCAACAAGAGCAGGTGTATTTGGCATTACCCGAATTACTGGCGTACCGGCTGGCAATAAGTTTTCGATGAAACTTGTAGTTATTCCCGCTGCTAGAGATACAACTAATGCGTCAGGTTTAATGGCATCGCTGATTTCACCCAGAACGATAGCCATGTCTTGTGGCTTAACGACTAGAACAACGGTGTCTGCGTTGCTGACAACTTCTTGATTGGTGCCATTGCTGACTCCATGCTTTTCAGTCACTTCTGCAGAGCGCTCAATTCGACGATCGGCAATTAGCAAATCCTTTTTCGAAACGCCGGCTCGCAGCAGTCCGGCTAAAAGGGTTTCGCCCATGACGCCAGCTCCGATGATGGCGGTAGTCATAATGTTTTCCTAACTCTTTGAAACCAGGGACCGTAAAAATAGCGATAAGTTTGCGGGCTTTTCGGCCATCCGTCGCATTAAGTACGGATACCACTGGTCGCCATAAGGCACATAAATTCGGACTTTGTGACCAAGGTCAGCTAAGCGAAGTTGCTCTTCGGGACGCACTCCTAAAAGCATTTGGAACTCGAACGTCTCTTTCTTGCGACCACTACGTAACGCTAACGCTTGGCCAATTTGAATCAGTCGTGGATCATGTGTGGCCAACATTGGATAAGCACTTGATTCAATTAAGGCTCGCATGCTTCGGACATAAGCTTTATCGATTTCCCCGCGTTCAACGAAGGCCACATCAGCGGCTTCCGCGTAGGCGCCTTTACATAGTCGAATCCGTGAATCAGCATATGAATAAGCAGCTACGTCATCTTCGGTGCGATGCAATTGCGCCTGCAGCACGCCACCAGTTGTTGGAAATGCCTTTCGAACTGCGGTCAAAATTCGCAGAGTTGAATCGATAGTTGTGTGGTCTTCCATGTCAAAAGTAACCGTGGTGCCCACTTCTTTAGCTATCGCGCAAATCGTTAAGGCGTTTTCCAGCGCGATACTTTCGCCATCGGCACCAAGGGCCTGTCCCACTGCCGAAAGTTTGACGGAAACTTCGGCACTTGATGTTAATCCAGCATTAGAAATCGCTCGGAGCACATCTTTGTAATCCGAAACTGTTGCGTCTGCGGCGGCTCGATCCAGGGTGTCCTCACCAAGGCGATCGACAGTTGCAAGTAATCCGTTGTCGTGCAGATTTTGAACCGTTGAAACTACGTCAGCAGTAGTGGTGCCGGCGACAAATCTATTAACTACGCCACGGCTAAGCGGTGAAGTAGAAACTAGATGTTCTAACTTCTCGCTGCGTGATGCCGAAACTAATAACTCGCGAAGCATGGCTCTCCCACTTTTGACGATCCAAATAATGGATCTAGTCACAACTTTACGCGGTATTTGGCTTACTCGGAATCGTCAGCAAACCAGTCAAGGCGGCGCAGGATAATTCCTTCGCGCAGCGCCCATGGGCAGATCTCAAGTGACGTTAAGTTGAAAAATTTCATAGTTTCTTGCGCCACAATTGCCCCAGCCAATAATTGCTCGGCTCTGCCTGCAGACACACCTGGTAACTGGGCTCTTTGAGCAACTGTCATTCCAGTTAACTTGGGAACCCATTCATCCAGACCTAATAGCGTTAGGTTTCGCTGTACTCGCTGGCCTTCACTCGATGGCGCAGCTCCACTTAGACGAGCAAGTTGCTTGAATGTCTTACTAGTCGCAACTGCATGATCAAAGTCACCTTGGATCAAATCTGCAAAATCAGTAACCAGGGTTTTTTGCACATACTTTCGAAGTGCTTTTATCTCATCCGCATCCGGAACTTCGGAACCAAAAAAGTCTCTGGTCAATCGACCCGCACCTAGTGGTGTGGATTTAGCTAATTCGGGATGCTCATCAGATCCCATTGCAACTTCTAATGACCCGCCGCCAATGTCAGCAACTAAGAGTCGGCCGGAGGACCAGCCAAACCATCGACGAACTGCTAAAAATGTCAGAACTGCTTCATGCTCACCATCGAGCACCTGCAGTTCAATCCCGGTTTCTTGCTTGATTTTCTTTAAGGTCTCATCTGAATTGCTAGATTCCCGAATGGCTGAAGTGGCAAAGGCCAGCAACTCGTCGCAGTCATGGTCAGCGATGAAGGTATTACATTCATGTAGGACGTCAATCAAGGACTTAACCGATGACTTCTTTAATGAGCCATCGTCCTTTAGCTGTTCGGATAGGCGAAGCTCATATTTCTGGGACATGGCTGGGATCGGAGCCGCACCCGCATGTGCATCGACGATGAGTAGGTGAACAGTGTTTGAACCTACGTCTAACACTCCCAATCGCATACAGGAAAGGGTACTCGTGCAACGAGTGCTGTGTACGGAAGCGGCGCCAAGCATATTAAGATTTACTCGTGGTTGAAAAGAATCTTGATTTTCCTCGTGCCTGGGTGGAGTTCGTTGATCCCGAGGACGATACGAATTTGTATCGCTGTGATCTAACTTGGTTGACGAGTCGCTGGATGTGTATCTGGGGTAACGGCTGTAAAGGTATCGACAAAGAAAATCCCGATGTTGGTTGTTGCAACCTCGGAGCGCACTTGGCTGACAAAGAAGATCTGAAAAATACTAAAAAGTATGCCGAGATGCTAACTCCCGAAATTTGGCAAAACCATAAAGAAGGCCACAAGAACGGCATGTTCGAAAAAGATGATGAAGGAACAAAAAAGACTCGTGCTTTTAAGGGCGCCTGCATCTTCCATAACCGAAATGGTTTCGAAGGTGGCGACGGATGCTCACTTCACATTCTTGCCGGACAACTTGGCGTAAATCCATTGGTTACAAAACCACAGGTTTGTTGGGAACTTCCAATTCGTCGAACTTTCGAAGAAGTTAAGCGCCCAGATGACGTCGACATAATCGTGATCGGTATCGAAGAATACAATCGTCGCGGCTGGGGTCCTGGCGGTGCTGACTTGGATTGGTACTGCACAACGGCAACTGAAGCCCACGTTGGTGCGCGGGCCGTGTATGAGTCTTATGAACCAGAGCTAACTGCACTTATGGGCAAGAAGGCTTACAAAATTTTGGCAGAACATTGCAAGGTTCGCGAAGAAACAATTGCGGCCGCAAAGGCTTCTGATGACACTCGTGCTATTAAGTATTTGGCGATTCATCCAGCCACACCTAAATAGCCAACGCGTCAAGCCTGTGCACCAACTGATTACATTGTCGGACTAAGCGCGTAACCTAAAGGCATGGCTAAAGCAACACGCGCCACCTTTAAATGCACTGAGTGTGGGTGGACCGGACACAAGTGGGTTGGTCGCTGTCCCGAATGCCAAGCCTGGAGTTCAGTTGCCGAGTCTTCAGTATCTGCAAGTAGTGCTGGATTACGAACTTCCACAACAGGGGTTGCGCCCGGTCGACCAGCTCGACCCGTCAAAGAAATTCCACTCGGTGAAGTTGAGCGCACATCAACTGGCATCGAAGAGTTTGACCGCGTGCTTGGTGGTGGCTTAGTTGCTGGGCAATGTGTCTTGGTTGCGGGTGAGCCTGGCGTTGGTAAATCAACTCTGTTATTAGAGGCCGCCGATAAGTTTGCCCGAGCCGGAAGTAAGCCCCGCAAAGTTTTATACATTTCTGGCGAAGAATCTGCCGAACAAATTGGAATTCGCGCCCGCCGCATTGGCGTCAATGCCGAGACTTTGTTAATTGCCGATGAAACAGATCTGGCAGTTTTATTAGGACACGTTGAAGACGTTGATCCTGATTTACTAATTGTCGACAGCGTACAAACCATTGCTTCCGCAGAATTAGATGGTCGCGCTGGCGGTGTTGCCCAAGTTCATGAAGTCACCCAAGTTTTAACCAGAGCTGCCAAAGGTCGCCGGATGCCACTGTTACTAATTGGCCAATCCACTCGCGACAACTCCGTCGCTGGCCCGCGTTCGCTTGAGCACCTAGTGGATACCGTTCTAACTTTCGAAGGTGATCGGGGCACCCCGCTTCGTCTATTGCGCGCCAACAAGAATCGCTATGGTCCCGCCGATGAAGTTGCTTGCTTTGAACAAGCTGACGATGGCTTGCGCCAAGTCACAGATCCTTCAGCCCTATTTAGATCGCAACGCGATCAAGCAATACCTGGAACTTGCATTGCTATTACGTTGGAAGGTCGGCGCGCACTTCTAGTTGAAGTTCAAGCACTGACAACAACTAGTCCGGGCAACAATCCAATGCGTCGCACTACCGGCTTTGATAACGCGCGAGCTGCAATGTTGATTGCGGTCACCGAGCGAGCGGCCCGATTAAAGCTTTGGGATAAGGACGTTTATCTAGCCACTGTCGCAGGTGCCAAAATCTCAGATCCGGGAGCGGACTTAGCAATGTGCCTGGCTATTACATCCGCTGCTCGCGACTCCGCGCTGCCCATAGATCTAGTTGCCATCGGTGAGGTAGCCCTGAGTGGAGATGTGCGCCCGGTTCCTGGCATGAACCAGCGGTTAAGCGAAGCTGCCCGAATTGGATTCAAGACTGCGTTGGTGCCAAAAGGTACCCGCCTACCATCTGGGGTTAAAGGTTTGCGATTGATCGAAGTCAGCTCCTTGGCTGACGCGGTTAACGCAATCTAAATTCTTTTTCAATCCGATACATTTTGCAGGTTTCGACATAGACTCATGTCAACTCCAGTGAGAAAGAATTGTCGTGGCTACCAAAGAGCAAGTTGACTCAGCCGAGGTTTTACGATCAGTACTTGCCCAAGTAGCTCCAGGAACTGCGCTTCGCGACGGACTGGAACGAATTCTTCGCGGCAGCACTGGTGCATTGATCGTATTAGGCCAAGATAAAACAATTAATGCCATCAGCAGTGGTGGTTTTGATGTGAACATCGAATTTTCCGCCACTCGACTTCGCGAGCTCGCCAAAATGGATGGCGCAGTTATCTGTGACCGAGATGCCACCCAGATTATTTCTGCTGCAGTTCAATTGCTGCCAGACCCACGCATACCAACTGATGAGCAAGGTACTCGCCATCGCACCGCAGATCGTGTTTCGCGCCAATCAAACTTGCCTGTGATTAGTGTGAGCAAGTCAATGAACATTATTGCGCTGTATCTTGATGGCCGACGTTATGTATTAGAAGACTCCGCAACCATACTTTCTAAAGCAAATCAAGCATTGGCAACTTTAGAGCGATACCGAGCTCGTCTCGACGAAGTTGCTGGATCACTTTCCACATTGGAAATCGAAGATCTGGTTACTGCGCGCGACGTTTCAACTGTGGTACAGCGTCATGAAATGGTTCGACGAATTTCAAATGAAATTTCTGCGTACGTAATTGAGCTGGGTACTGACGGTCGATTGCTGTCGTTGCAACTTGAGGAATTAGTTTCAGGTACCGCGGCGGACTTGGGCTTTGTGATTCGGGATTATATGCCGCTGGGTGGGCGAAAAGCCAACAAATCTGAGGCCATCTTGCAGGGAATTAGTGACATAGATGCCACATCCCTATTGGATGTTTCCAACATAGCCGAGATTATTGGGCTGCCTAGTGACACTGAATCACTTGATAACACAGTTCATCCCCGAGGATTCCGCTTGTTGGCAAAAGTTCCGAGACTGCCAGAACAAATCTTTGAAAATTTGATTTCCCACTTCGGCAGCCTGCAACACTTACTTTCTGCTTCCGCTGAAGAACTTCGCGATGTCGAAGGCGTTGGAGAAACTCGAGCTCGAGCAATTCGGGAGAACTTATCTAGAGTTGCCGAAGCTAGCTTGCTAGAACGTTACGTCTAATTACTGAACGACAAACTTAACGCCATCACTATTTAGGCTGGAATTCCTACCGTGAGCCCAATAAGCACCGGGTTTTGCCATATTTCTGACTTTGCAACCTTTAGCTGTTTGTTTTCCAATCCAAACCACGTTGACGCTCCACTCTTGACCTGGAGCAAGTTCTACTAAATCTTTTTCGGTACTTGGATTGCAATGATCCGTTGACCAAATAAGTGCTGGACCAGAAATAACTGTTACTTCATTGGCGCCGCTTCCCACATCGCGTTTGCAGGCTACCGTTGAAATATTCTTTACGATCATTTTGATGTGAACTCCTTCGCCAACTGCTGTGGTTTCACGATCAACTTCTACTCGAATCGAAGTGTCCGCATCTGAACATTCGCCTTCACCGACAACTGGCACGGTTGGTTGCGCTGTCGGTTGCAGTGCAATTGGCGTTGGCGATGCTAGTACTACGGTTGGAGCCGGAGTTGCCCCAGTAGTTATCTGATCTGTCGCAACAGGTGATGCAGCCGCGGCCGGGGCATCACCGCCTCCCGTGAAGCTACGAACAATCACAATCAGGGTGATCAAGGCAGCCAAGGCAAATATGAGTCGGCGACGCCAATAAACCTGAGGTTCCTCAGGTCCAACTGGATGTACAACGCCGGTCACAAGTTCACGGTATTAAGCATTTGGCATAAATTGCTTTAGGCGCGAGCAAGTAGATTCTGCGCAGCACAAAAAAGAAAGGGCTACCGTTTCCGGTAGCCCTTTCTTTATAGTCAACTAGCTAACAAGGTCCTTAATGGCCGATTCATTTTCCTTGCGAGCTACACCAATGATGTAACCGACAACAAGGGCAATGAATGGGACCGCCATCAAGACTGTTCCAGTCATGCTTTGTGCCCAGGCAGTGACTGTTGGGTCAACATCTGGAGCTGTAGTACCAGCAAGCAAGGCAAAGCGAGACATCAGCAAGTATTCACCGAATGCCAAACCTAATGCTGCAAGTACAGGTGCAATAACACGAGTAAACAATCCTTCATCAATCTTGTTCTTAGCGAAGAAGGCTATTACCGCGATGCTAACTAGAATTTCAACTAGCACAATTGCGATTACTGATGTTGCGCTCAACCAATAGAACAAGTTCAGAATTGGATCAAGAGCGTTGATCTGGAAGTAAAGGATCACAATTATTGCCAGCACAGATGTAACTAGAGCTGCATTCTGTGGGGCACCGCGACCATTAACTTTTGCCATTGACTTTGGTAAAACTCCGCCACGACCCATTGCGTAAAGATAGCGACTTGCTGAGTTCTGGAATGCCACAGTTGCAGCAAACAGGCTGGAAAGAATTAACCAGCCCATCAAAGTTCCTAACCAAGTACCGACGTAAGTATTGGCGACTGTGATCAAAACGTTTGCTGGGTTTGCCAATGGCACACCGTCAACAGTTGACCATTCCACGGTCTTGGCCACAGCTTCTGATGCACCCATAGCGGTAACCATTGCGAATGTAACCAACACGAATACTGCTGTGATGATTCCAACTGCAAGGTAAGTTGCTCGGGGAACTGCACGCTTTGGATCTTTAGATTCTTCACCATAAATAGCTGTTGCTTCAAATCCAATAAATGATGCGAATGCGAATGCGAATGCAATGCCGGCAGTACCTAACAACCCACCAGCAAAGATATTGCTTGGCGAGAATGAGGCACCGAAGTTCAAGCCTTCTGGTCCGCCATCAATCAATGCGGCAAGTGAAGTAATAATCAAAGATGTCATTTCAGCAATCATGAGAACGCCGAGTACCTTGGCACCGACATCAACACTAAGCAGCGAAAGCACGGTGGCGATTACGAGCGCAATTAATGCCCACACATACCAAGCAAGATCGATACCAAATTGTGCCGACATTTGGCCAGCCATAACTGCGCCAAAGAATCCATAGATTGCCCACTGAACAGTCAAGTAAGCGACCATCGATACCAATGCTGAACCAACACCGGCATTAGTTCCCAAGCCTCGGCCAACATATGCAAAGAACGCACCAGCGTTAGTAACGCGGTGAGTCATTGCTGCGTAGCCAACGCTAAACAGAAGCAGCACAAGGCCAACCAAGAGGTAAGCACCAGGAGTACCTGATCCACTTCCGAGAACAATTGCAACTGGTGCAGCGCCGGTCATACCAGCAAGTGGTGCAGCAGCAGCTACAACGAAGAAGACAATGCCAAGTACACCAATGGTGCCTTTACGCAAGCCTTCCTTTTGTGCTTCATGACCTGAATCATGTGTTGCCATGGGCTCCTCCTAGAGTCCTTCAGTTACTTCAGTAGTTGTAAGCGCGATGCGAACAACTACTTCTTGCTTATCCAGCCTGTGTGACACGGGCTGGAAGACTTAAGACCCCGTTCACGAAATTCGAACGGGTCCTAACGATTTTTCCAGTTCTTTCCAGAAAAATCCGTCTTTTTTGCATTTCTTCCAGCAAAATTTTTATTTCTAGGCGTGCCAGTGAGGCTCCAATGCAGTGATGCGGGCCTTGGGCGCCAAAAGCTAGGTGCTTTGGGCGTGTCGGGCGAGAAACACTGAAATCTAGTGGATTTTCAAAGAATTCTTCGTCAAAGTTAGATGAGGCGTACCACATCACAACCTTGTCCCCAGCAGCAATTGGGTGACCATCTATCTGGGTATCTTTGGTTGCGGTCCGGCGGAAATGCAGCACCGGTGTGGCGTACCTGATGATTTCTTCCACGGCGTTTTCGATCAAATCAGGATTGTCATAAAACTTTTGCAGCTGATCTGGGTTGTCCATAAAAGCATGCAGTCCATTTGAAATAGCCGTGCGTGTAGTTTCGTTGCCTGCGAAAACTAAGACTTGGAAAAAGTTTGCAAATTCCGCTTCAGTTAGGTGCTCACCATCAACTTGAGAATGCACCAAAGTGCTTACGACGTCATCATGTGGATTGGCTCGACGCTCGTCTCCTAACTTTCGGCCATATTCAAAGAGTGCGAATGCTGCTGGGCTATTGAATGGCAAAAGTTCAAGTGGAGTTTTATTCCCATAAGCATCTGGTACCAGCGGCTCACCTGTTGTGCCCTCAACTAAGTGATCACTGAGCTCAACCATGTAGGCGGTATCTTCACTAGGTACGCCAAGAATGTTTACAATCACTTGAATTGGAAGTGGCGATGATATTGCTGTAACCAAATCCACATTCGAATCATTAACTGCAGCATCGAGAAGAGTGGCGGCGATCTTTCGAGTTGCAGCCTCGTAATCAGCTACTTTGCGCAAAGTAAACGGTGGCATCGCAAGTTTGCGTAGCCGAGCATGAATTGGCGGATCGCTTTCAATAATGGAGCGTCTGGCCTCCATGGCTTCATCTGACAGATCCCAAAGGTTTACCATCTTTTTGGCAGATGAAAAAGTTTCCCAGTCTCTGGTTACTTGAATTACGTCGTTATATCTAGTTACCGCCCAGAAGTCGCCGTCCGCATACTCGTGACGATAAACCGGAGCATTGTGGCGCATCCATTTAAAAGTTTCGTGCGGGATACCTTGTTCATAAATTGCCGGATCGACGATATTTAGATCTTTAGTCTGAGTCATTTTGGTCAATCCAAATTTCTTAGTTAGGGAACTAGCGCTATTCGGCCAGCAACGGTGCCGGCAATTAGTCGTTCGTGTGCTTCCTGTGCATTAGCCAGAGGAATAGCTTCGACTGAATGTTTGAGCTCATGCTTGTTAGCCAGGTCAAGTAGTTCACCTAGTTGACCTTGCGTTCCCCAAATACTTGTCATGAATCGTGCTTCATGCGGCACAGCGCCAAAACCAAATGGGATCTTGCCACCAAAAATTCCAACCAATACCGCGATGCCTTGACGTGCAACAAGCTTTGCCATTAACTCAAGCGTGTTCTGGGCGCCAACAAAGTCAACAATCGCATCAAAAGTTCCGTCTAGCTCTGTCGGGCTGGCAACTTCATCTGCACCGACAGCCAGTGCGCGCTGAAGTTTGTCGCTCGACAAATCAGTTGCAATCACTTTGGCATCTGACTGAATTTTTAAGAATTGAATTCCAAACTGCCCAAGTCCACCAGCGCCAATAACTAGTACGCGACTCTTCTTGGTTAAGTTTGGCAAAGTATGACTGACTGCGCGATAAGCAGTAAGCCCCCCGCAGGCAAGTGGTGCAGCAGACAAAGGATCTAGGTCTCCAAGTGGAATTAGGTACGACTTGTTTTTAATTAGCATTTTCTCGGCATAACCACCGTTGCGAAAAAGTCCGGCTTCGGTAGCATTCGGGCAAATCATTTCCTGGCCACTTGAACAGGCCCAGCAATCTGCTTTCAAGCATCCCCAACATGGATAAACCATTACCGGACCTAGTTCGTCGTGGATACCAACAACTTCATGTCCCATGATCATTGGCAATGGGCTTGGGTAAATACCCTCAACTACGTGCAAATCCGAGTGACAAACTCCACAAGCAGTAACCGTAATCACGGTTTCTGAGCCCTTGGGGCTTGGATCTGGATAATCCAAGTAACTCAGCTTCGCACCGACTTCATTTAAAACTACGGCCTTCATTGGCGAAACTTCCTTTCGGGTATTTATCAACTGAGAACAATTTCGATCGTAAATCACATACATCCAATCCCAACGCACAATACTCTTAATGAATATCCAAAACCTAACTTTGGGGGAATTCGTGTCGCACGATAATGTCGCTCAATTGAAGCAAGTTGCAGAACTCTGCGAAAAGCACAACATCCATACCGTCGAATGCATAATTGTCGACAACTGGGGAGTGCCTCGAGGTAAGCGCTTACCAACTGAACAATTTTTGCGCAACGAAGGCTACGGAATTGCAAATGTTGTGCATACTTGGCAACCACGATGTGAAATTGAAATCACTCCAGTCCAGGAGATTAAAGATATTCACGTACAACCAGACTTGAGTTCATTCCGAGTTGCTGGTTGGGCTGAGGGAATTGGTGTCGTCTTGTGCGATACCTTCACCACTGATACCCATCAGCCGGTAGACATTGACCCTCGCCAAATGCTGAAAACCACTCTGAAAAAATTCTCAGACCTGGGTTACACCGTAAATGCCGCCACAGAACTTGAGTTTTATTTATTCAACCCAGATGGAACGCCGCTTTTCACTTCATTGCAGTGTTACGGAATCAACAAGGGCGCCGAGCTAGAGCCGATAATTTTAGAAATTCGAGAGGCTCTGAGAAAAACCGGGATGCTTGTTGAGGCAAGCAACGTCGAATATGGACCATCTCAAATTGAAATCAATTTGCGTTATAGCGAAGCGATGAAAATGGCCGACGATACTGTTTTGTATAAATACATTGTTCGGTTGGTTGCTCAGAAACATGGATTAGTAGCGAGCTTCATGGCTAAACCAATGCTGGGTGAATCTGGCTGCGGAATGCATGTGCATCAAAGTTTGGTTACCAAAGATGGCAAGAATGCTTTCGATGCAACTGATGGAAAAGGTGTTCTTGATTCAGCATTGATGGAAAAGTACCTTGCCGGATTGATGGCGTACACCAAAGACTTACAGGTAGTTAACACTCCAACCATAAATGGGTACAAGCGATTAGTGGATTACAGTTTCTCGCCAACACAAGTTACTTGGGGACTTGATAATCGCTTGGTTGGAGTTCGTTGTATTAACGGCGCCAAGGGTTCTAATCGAATTGAGTGGCGTTGGGCTGCTGCGGATGCGCACCCTTACTTAGTTCTAAACGGTGCCCTAGCTGCTGGTTACGAAGGACTAACGAATGATTTGCCATTGCCAGAAATGGTTACTGGTGACCCACACCCTGAAGATAAATGGGATCGGCTTCCAAATCATCCGGCTGAAGCTATCGACAATTGGGAAGCCAGTGCATTTGCTCGGCGGGCATTTAGTGACGCATTTGTAGATATGTGGGCTGCTGTCCAACGTGTCGAATTAGCAACATTTGCATCACAAGTCACTGATTGGGAACTTGCTCGTTACAAAGAGATTATTTAAATTATGCGCACCTTGTTGATAAGTCATGAAGAAGCCGGTCGGCCCGGTGTGATCGGCGAAATTCTGAAATCACGCGGCATCGAAACGCAGCGACACATAATTCTTGGCGAAGATGGCGAATTAAACTTGAATTTTCCTGATCCGTCTGAATTTGATTTCATAATTTCATTTGGATCTTTTTACAGTGCGTTTGATCCCGAGGTTGCTACTTGGGTAGACGCTGAAGAAGAGTTAATCAATCGCACATTTGATCAGGAAGTTCCGTTTCTTGGTGTTTGCTTCGGCGGCCAAGTGCTTGCCAAAGCAGTCGGTGGCAGCGTGGAAAAATCTGATGAACTTGAACTGGGCGAACTGCACATCAAGGAAACCTCACTCGGTTTACCATTTCCGGAAGGACCTTGGTTTTCTTGGCACAGTGACCGAATGATCCTGCCTGATCACATTGAAGTTTTGGCCGAGACGCCATCGGCTGTGCAAGTCTTTCGGCACAAATCCGCAGTTGGACTCCAGTTTCATCCTGAGGCTACAACTGACTTAGTTCAAGCCTGGTTGGACATCGGTGGAGCTAACTATTTACCTACTGGAATGACTACCGAAATATTGATGTCTGAGGTAGCTGCAATCTCTGATGACACTGCGCAAAACTGCGAAGTCTTAGTCGATTGGTTTATTTCAGAATATGTAAACGCCAAGAAGTCTTAATAAGACTTAGGCAAGCCCAACACATGCTGACCGATGTAGGCCATAACTAAGTTGTTGTTAATCGGAGCAACTTGATAAAGCCTGGTTTCACGGAACTTGCGCTCAATGTCGTACTCTTCTGCAAATCCCATGCCACCATGGGTATCGATCGACGCATTTCCAGCTGCCCAAGACGCTTCGGCAGCCAAGAACTTCGCAGTGTTTGCTTGCGCGCCACAATCTTCGCCAGCATCAAATCGAGCTGCAGCATCGAACCTGACTAAATCGGCGGCTCGAAGTTGCATGTACGACCGGGCTAATGGAAATTGCACACCTTGATTCTTTCCAATTGGGCCACCAAATATTTCTCTGCTATTAGCATAAGCAACCGCCCGGTCTAGGAAAAATCTGCCATCGCCAATGCACTCAGCTGCGATCAAAATTCTTTCGGCATTCATGCCATCCAAAATGTATTTGAAGCCTCTTCCCTCTTCGCCAATGAGCGAATTTTCAGGAATAACGACGTTGTCGAAAAATACTTCAGTGGTGTTGTGATTCATCATGGTTTTGATCGGGCGAATCGTTAATCCTTCAAGATTTCGCATATCGAAAATGAACACAGACATACCAGCGGATGGTTTACCGCTTTCATCAAACGGTGAGGTTCGCGCCAGCAATAACATCAAGTCAGAATGAAGTGCGCGCGAAGTCCAAATTTTTTGGCCATTAATCTTCCAACCGCCATCAACTCGCTCTGCCTTGGTGCGAATCTTGGTGGTTTCTGAACCAGCACCTGGCTCCGTTACTGCAAAAGCCTGGAGTCGCAATTCACCCGCGGCAATTTTTGGAAGGTATTGCTGCTTTTGCGCATCACTTCCGTGACGCAACAAAGTCCCCATCACATACATCTGGGCATGGCACGCACTTGGATTACCACCAGAGGCAGAAATTTCTTCCAAGATGATTGAGGCTTCAGTTAAGGTCGCCCCACCCCCACCAAACTCTTCTGGGATTAGGACGGATAGCCAGCCATTTTTTGTCAGGGTTGATACAAATTCCTCTGGATATTTATCTGGCTCCAGTGATCGCCAGTACTCACCTGGGTAATCTGCGCAAACTGCAGAGATAGCTGAGCGCAAATCGTCATGACCCGTACTTGTCATCAAATCCACACACTATTTGTATCACTTATTAAAGTTCCCTGTGGAATGAGCCATTTTGCACGGCTTTGTTACTGGGCAGCACGTCATAATTGAGTAACGAAAGTAGATGACATGAAAATTGAAATAGACCTTGATAAGTGCCAGGGTTATGCGCAATGCGTCCTTGAAGCTCCGGAAATTTTCGAATTAAACGAATCAGGTCTGGCACAAACTCTCGCAGCAGGTGTCACCAGTGAAAATGAAAAGTACGCACTTGCGGCGGCTGACCTTTGCCCAATGCAGGCAATTTCTATAAATAATTAACTAATCTTTCGTGCCCTAACGAATATTTCGTACTACGATAGTCGCATGTCTGAACTACATGGATTCCTACCTCCGCTCACTCCAACTGGCAAAAGCAACCTCGTGCCAGAAATGCCCTGGTATTACAGCGGCACGTTGTTAACAGTTGAGTACTTGACTGACCCCGCCAATGTGCGCGCGCTATTGCCAGCCGACATTGACTTAGCGCCTGAAGAACCAGGCGCTGTGGCCTTTATTTGGGCTGACTGGCAATCATGTAGTGAAGGTGGCGCTGAGTTACTAGATCCGATTCGTTCCCAGTACCTAGAAACTTTTGCAGTTGTGCGCTGCTCCTACGAAGGTGTTACTTACAGTCGCTGCGTTGCCATTTGGGTAACGAAGGATTTTGCGCTTGCCCGTGGTTGGTTCCAAGGATATCCAAAGAAAATTGGCTCGGCACATGTCACCCGAATTTTTAATCGCGGTAAAGCATCGCCTCGCCTCGAAGCTGGTGCAAAACTTGGAGCGACTTTGTCGGCATACGATCATCGACTGGCCTCCGCAGTCGTGACGCTGCGCGAACCATCGGAGACTAATGGATTTGTAAATGGTCACGCGATGCTACACAGCCGTTTCATGCCATCCATTACAAAAGATGCAGGGCTATCTATGGATCAATTGATAACCATGCATGGCATTGATGTCGATTTAGGTCAAGCCTGGAAGGGCGATGCTGAACTTGTATTAGGTGATTCGCAATGGGACGAACTCGGTTCAATACTTCCAGTTAAGAAAATACTTGGTGGCTACTACCGCGAAGTTGGAGTTACCTTCGCTGGTGGCAAATTAATTGCTGACCGTTCAAATCCGGTCTAGTAATCCCAAATATATTCATCTAGTTCCCAAGCGGTGATCTCGCGAGTACTTGGATCTGGAACTTCTGCTTCGTAGCGTTCAATTTCATCACGCTTCAAAGTTAAGTGAGTCGAAACCACAATTGGTCCCATTAACTCTGCAAAGAGTGGGTCCGCATCAAGGGCATCTAGTGCCGCAGTAAATGTAAGTGGTAGTAACGGATCTGATTCATCCTCGTAGGCCCAACCTTCTGAAGCTTTATTAGGTTTCATCTTCTGCTTTATTCCATCTAAGCCAGCAGCCAAGACTGAAGCAACCATCAAGTAAGGATTCGCTGCGCCATCACCGATTCGAATCTCTAGTCGAGTGCCTTCGCCACGCTCAGGTGGCACTCGAAGCAAAGTTGCCCGATTGTCATAACCCCAGTTAGCGCGACTAGGCGCCAAAGTATCTGGACCAAGGCGCTTAAACGCATTGATTGTTGGATTGGCAAATGCGGTCAGAGCGTTTGCATGGCTTAGGATTCCAGCGATCATGTGGTTTGCAACTTCAGATAGCTCTTCGCCGTCATGCATTTGGTTCTTGCCCTTGGCATCCACCACTGAGAAGTGCAAGTGGAAGCCACTACCTTCAGATTCGGCCCAAGGCTTTCCTAGGAACGTTGCGTTATAGCCGCGACGGACTGCAATATCTTTAATTGCAGTCTTGAACAAGAAAGTTCTATCTGTAGATTCCAAAGCTTCGCCATGCCACAAGTTAATTTCATATTGGGCTGGGGCAAACTCATGATTACCTGCAAAGACGCCAATTGCCATCTGGTCTAGCATGCGCAAAATGTGTAAGAACGTGCCATCCGGATCAACAATTGCTCCAGTCGTGTAAACCCGACCAGTTCGATGTAGTGCTCGTACCCATACATTGTTTTCTTGCTTGGCTAGGTAGAACTCAAGCTCTGGCCCGATTACCGGAGTCAGCCCAATTTTTTCGTACTCTTTCAATACCCGCTGTAACGCAGTGCGAGGCGCAACTGGATTGTCATCACCATTTGGTTCAAACGCATCGACAATTGCATAAGCAACTCCTGGTTCCCACGGCAGTTTACGAATCGTGCTGGGATCAATCCGGCTAACGAAGTCGGATAAGCCATCGGAAATACTGCCATGTCCATCCAGCACGCCACCGCGAGTGGTGGTAACCCATACGCCTTGACAAAAAGCTGGCCCATGTGCGGCAGCCTTTTCCATTTGGCTAACAACTAAGTCTTTGGATCGTGGAATACCCAACACGTCTGCGTAAACTAATCGCAAAATATCAATGTTTTCACTCTGCAGTTGGGCGCGAAGTGCAGAAAGATCGAGAGACATGCTTCCTCCGAATATTCGTTAGGGTATGAACGATTTTTTTATTTTAATCGCTTGGGGAGCTTTTTAGGGCAGAATAGTAGAAATTCTGACTGGAAAATGAGGTAGCCATGCGAGTTCTCATAATTGCGCATGACCATGTCAGCCCACCTGGGCCAGTCGCAGAGCGCTTTCGCCATCATGGCTTTGAAGTGGATGAGTTTTTGGTAGTACCGGAAGCAGATTTTCGCGAACCCAACATAGTTCGAGAATTCCCAGATCTTGCCGACTACGACGTAATTGTTCCGATGGGCGCCCCTTGGGGAGCTTGGGATGATGATCGTATTGGTAACTGGCTCGAGCCTGAGTTGGAATTCTTAACCAAGGCAATTACGCAAGATACCCCAATTTTTGGAATCTGTTTTGGTGGACAATTACTTGCCCGCGCTTTGGGCGGTAGCGTAGCGCCGGGTCCTAAACCTGAAATTGGTTGGACAGTTGTTCATACCGATCGTCCTGATCTTGTTTCCGCCGGCCCGTGGTTTCAGTTTCACTACGACAGATGGCAATTGCCCGGATCTGCCTTAGAAGTAGCTCGGAACTCGGCTGCAAGCCAGGCATTTACTAACGCACGAAATCTAGGGGTTCAATTTCATCCGGAGTTAACGGTTGAAATGCTCACTGGCTGGCTAAACAATGGCGGTCGTGACTTAGTGATCAAAGACGGTCAAGACCCAGATGTGTTACTTGCTCACACTGCGGCTGAGCAAGTTAATGCAAAAGAACGCACCAACCAACTGGTTGATGCGTTCCTGCGCGATATTGCTAAATTGATTTAGCTACTTCAGCGTTACCTCGACTGGAAAACGCTTAATGCCATTTACGAAATTACTGCGCAGCCGCTCTACTTCGCCGACTCGCTTGATATTCGAAATTCTGGGCAGCAATTCCTCGAACATGATTTTGATTTCAAGTCGAGCTAGTGAATTACCTAAGCACATGTGTGGCCCGCCTCGACCAAATGTCATGTGCTCATTTGGGTTTCGCGTGACATCCATTCGATATGGGTCTTTGAATACTTCTGGATCACGATTCCCAGCAGCAAACCAGGTGACAACTTTGTCGCCTTCCTTGATGGCTTGACCATTGATTTCAGTATCCTTCGAGGCAGTGCGACGGAAATGATAAACCGGGCTGGCCATACGAAGCATTTCTTCTACACCCCATTCGATTAACTCTGGGCGCTCCTGCATCAATGCCATCTGATCTGGATTATCAATCAAGTAGTTCATGCTGTGGCTAATTGTGTGTCGCGTGGTTTCGTTTCCAGCAACAATTAAAAGTAAGAAGTAGGCATGGAAATCCCGAGTCGAAAGTGGCAGTCCATCAATTGGGGTTTGATTGATCAGCGTAGAAACAATGTCTACGCCTTTCCCGCCTAGCCTTTGCTTTGCTAAGTCATCGCCATAAGCCCAAACTTCCAACGCTGCAGGTGAACGAAATGGCAACATTCGGTATTTTTCTGATTCTGGAGAGTCCAACAAAACATCGGCATGTTCTGGGTCAGTATTTCCCACCATGCGGTTTCCCCAAGCAATTAACTTGTCAATGTCCGTGTCGGGAACATCCATAAGTCGAGCTAGAACTCGAATTGGAAAGTCTGCGGCAACTTCTTTCACGAAGTCAAAGGATCCTTTTGCGAAAGCATCATCTAGCGTGCTTGCAGTTAATCCACGAAGGAAAGTTTCATACCCAGCTACTGCTTTTGGGGTAAAGGAATCCTGCATTAATTTACGCAAAGCGCGGTGACGAATACCGTCAGTCTCGATCATCGACTTACGTGCTTCCATCTGCTCTTCGTCGAGCTCTTCCAGATTTACAGTGCCCTTTTCGCTTGAATAGGTTTCAGTATCACGCAGCACACGAACAATATCGTGATAGCGAGTCAACGACCAGAATCCAGAGTTAGGAGCAGGTTCGTCACTCCAGTGCACAGGATTATTCGCACGCAATTCGTCAAAAGTTTGCCATGGAATCTGCGCTTCGAATAAATCTAAGTTTGCCAAGCTGACATCTGTAGCGGCTGACATTAACTCACCTCACACCAAGTTGGATTAATCGTTCGGGTACGAACAGTTTTAAGATACCTGATTCTGACCCATCTCGCGATCATTTTCAAGAAAGCCGATAAAGTTGCCTTAGGTTCTAGAAAATTGAGGTTCCATGGCCGGTCAGCACACGTTAGACGAAACTGAACGCCAAGTTCAAGCTCGTCTCGGAGATCTGAAAATAGATTTCGAGGCCATGGCAGTTACCTCTAACCTTTTCCGCGCTGCAAACGCAGTCCGCAATTATTTAGAGCGCACGGTGCTTGCGGAGCATGATTTATCTTGGACGGCATTTGTGGTCCTTTGGGTGGTCTGGATCTGGGAACCAGTTGAATCCCGTGTCATTGCTGAAGAGGGTGGATTTTCCAAAGCGACCTTGACTGGCGTTATGCAGACCCTGGAAGGTCGAGGGCTCATAACTCGAACTCGCAGCAGTAAAGATGGGCGATTAGTTTTGGTAAAACTAACTGCCAAGGGCCGCAAAATGATGAAGCAGTTATTCCCGGAATTTAACAAAGGTGAACGGCTAGCCTTAGCTGATTTAAAGCGATCAGATTTGGGTTCATTTGCAGATCTACTTAGAGCAGTCACACTTACTGTGGATGCCCAAAAAACAAACTAAGCGCTTGCTTCTATAACTAACCGCGCAAATAGTCCGCTCTGGTTTACATCTGATTTTGCCTTATCTTCCGGGTGCCATTGCACTCCGCGAGCCCAACCAGTTGATTCAATTCCAACGGCTTCGATAGTTCCATCAGGTCCACGACCCAGTACTTCTAACCCGGTACCGATTTTATCGATTGCTTGGTGGTGGTAGCACGAAGTACCTACTAGCTCTGTTGTAAATCCAAAGGATTCATAATCACTGACTTTTACTTCTTGCACCACGTGGCGATGATTAACTGGCATGTCTTGGGTCAAGGTTCCACCGCGAACTATGTTTACGACATGTAAGCCGCGACATACTGCCAAGGTAGGTATCCCCTGTTGCAATACGTACTCGGTCATTCCAAAATCTGAATCATCTTGAAGATCGTCTACGTCATAGACGCTGGCATCCGGTGCTTGACCGTACCTGGCGGGATTAATGTCGCCGCCGCCTGCAAGCAAGACACCTTGGTAACCCTGAAGTCGCTGCTGCCAGTCACTTTCTGGCGCAGCCAACAGGGTTACTGGATCAGCTCCCGCATCCCAGAGTGATTCCAGCAACGCTCGCGAACTGACGACTCCGGCATATCTAAGTGCCGAAGCCGAGTTTGTAAACCGCCCTATTAGTGCGATTTTGGGACGTAACGACATTTCACCAGCCTAATGAAAGAATTACCTAAATTTGGTTCCCAAATCACTAGATTTAACGTATCGTAATTCGTTAGTACCCGAACGACTTTTCAGGGGATGGCATGACAATGGCAACAGTTGCTGGGGTTGAAGTTGATACTCGGCATTTCATCGGCGGTAAGCGGGTTGCCTCCGATTCCACATTCGCGGATCATTCCCCAATAGATGGCACTTTTCTGGCGGACATTTCCCGCGGTGGAAAACGTGAAGTTGATTTAGCTGTTGCGGCCGCAAAAGCTGCCTTTCCAATTTGGTCACAAATGTCGCCAGCTGAACGTGGCGCTATTTTAAATCGGGTCGCAGACATTATCGAGTCACGGATCGAAGACTTAGCAATAGTTGAAACCACCGACAATGGCTCGCTGCTTCGATCACATCGTCGTGGTGTTATGCCCCGCGTTGCCATGAACTTTAGATTCTTTGCTGACTACGCGATGAATCAACTGAACTACCCAGACTTTGAAACGCGCGGACATACCAATCACGTAACTTGGGATCCAGCAGGTGTTACCGGAATCATCACGCCTTGGAATGCGCCACTTATGCTCGCGTCTTGGCGAATCGGTCCAGCCCTTGCAGCTGGCGATACCGTCGTAGCAAAACCACCTGAGTGGGCACCGCTAACTGCTTCCCTACTTGCAGACATAACTGTGGAGGCAGGTATGCCACCAGGGGTTTTCAATGTGGTTCAAGGTTTTGGCGAAGAAGCTGGCGCAGCCTTAACTGCGCACCCAGATTTATCTCGCATTTCATTTACTGGTTCAGTACCGACCGCAAAACTTGTCGCTAAAGCAGCAGCCGAAAATCTTGTGCCATGTTCATTCGAACTTGGTGGCAAAAGTCCGCTCATCATCACTGACGATGCGGACTTAGATATCGCAGTCACTGTTGCCGTTGAGCAGTATGACAATGCTGGACAAGTTTGTTTGTCAGGTACTCGGTTCTTGGTGCAACGTGGAATTGCCGACAAGTTCAAAGCAGCATTTATCGAGCGAGCTAAGCAAATCAAACAGGGCGACCCGCGAGATGAAGCTACTGACATTGGGCCGCAAATTCATCCTGAACATTTTTCTCGCGTAAAGGGATTCGTTGATCGCGCAGTAGCCGAAGGTCAGACCGTAGTTTTGGGTGGCGGGCCTAATTCAGAGTTGGGCGGAAACTTCTTCTTGCCTACTTTGATTGATAATCCAACAGTTGGCAGCGAAATCGTAACGCAAGAAGTTTTTGGCCCAGTTCTATCTATGCAGCAATTCGATACTGATGCCGAAGCAATTGAAATGGCTAACGGAACAGAATTTGGATTAGCCGCAGTGGTTGTTTGTGGAAACAAAAAACGTGCCCAAGCAATTACTGACCGACTCGTCGCTGGCACGATTTGGGTTAACTGCTTCTTTGTACGCGATCTTGGTGCGCCATTTGGTGGTTCTAAGAAATCAGGTATTGGCCGTGAAGGCGGAATCTGGTCATTTGATTTTTATGCAGACGTAAAGAACACGGTCTTTGCGCCTAACGGTTGGAAGGAATAAATCATGGGTGAAATTGTTGGAGCGGGCCTGTTGGCACATGTGCCGACCATTGTCTTGCCACTTGAGATTCGTAAGGAACTCAACAACGGCAAAGACTTCACGCTGGTCGCTGGTTTAGAACAACTTCGCAAAGACGTATTTGAGACTGTCGACTACGACACAGTCATAGTCTTTGATTCCCACTGGGCGACCACAGTTGAGTTCGTAGTGACCTCACATGATCGTCGGGAAGGTTTCTATACCAGCGAAGAACTACCGCGCGGAATGTCATCAGTACCTTTTGATTGGAAGGGCGATCCTGCGCTAGCCAAAGAAATCGCATCACTTGGCGAAAAGCATGGCACTTGGATTACTCCTATCGATAACCCACATTTGCCAACTTTCTATGCGACTTTGAATCTCTGGATGTACCTAGGTAAAGGTCTAAACAAGAACTGGATCAGTATCGGCATGTGCCAAACCGGTGATGACGAAGACAACTTACGGTTAGGTCGCGCAGTAGGTGAAGCAATTGCAAACTCGGATCGTAAAGTCTTGCTAATTGCTTCCGGTGCTTTGTCACATACTTTCTGGCCATTGCGTGAACTACGAAAGCATGAATCTGCAGATCTGAATTCAATTTATACGCCAGAAGCTCGGGCTGCCGATGAAGAACGTATCGCTTGGTACCTAGCAGGCGATCATGCCAAGGTACTCGACACTATGGATAGCTTCCATAAGTACAAGCCAGAAGCACGCTACGGACACGGCATGATGATGCACGGCGCCCTTGGTGAAAAAGATTGCACAGCACCTGGTCGTCAATATGGCGATTATGAAAACTCAATTGGAACCGGCCAAGTGCACATCTGGTTTGACCAACCCACAGGCGGATTTCCTGCGGTAAAGCATCCGGTAGTGTCACGTGGCTGAGTATCGTCGCATTCTGCTTGATGGCTTTGCAGTACAAACAATTCGCCATGGTGAAACTCTCGTTGCACCAGATGGCAGAGAAGTCGCAATTGCTAATGCAATTCACTTGCCGCCAAGTGAGCCGACAAAAATCATTGCGGTTCATTTGAATTACGACAGTCGCACCAAGGAGTTCATGACTAAACTTCCCGCGGCGCCAACGTACTTCCACAAGCCAATTACTGCTCTCAATAGCCACTTGGGATCAATCGTTCGGCCGCAAGGTTGTAAATGGTTGAACTACGAAGGCGAGATCGTAATTGTGATTGGCAAAACTTGCCGCAACATCAGTCCAGCAGAGGCGGGCGATTACATCGCTGGCTACACCATTGGTAATGATTACGGATTACATGACTTCCGAGATACCGATGCCGGTTCTATGTTGCGAGTAAAAGGCAGCGACACCTTGGCACCAGTCGGTCCTGGCTTGATAACCGACTGGGACTTCCGCGGAAAACAAATTCGCACTTTAGTTAATGGCGTTGTTAAACAAGATGACAACACCAGCAACATGGAATGGGACATGCATTACCTAGTGGCTGACATTGCGCGAACCATCACGTTAGTTCCTGGCGACATTTTGTTCTCCGGAACGCCAGCTAACTCTCGCCCAGTGGAGCCTGGCGACGTGGTTGAAGTAGAAGTTGAAGGCCTTGGCAAATTGACTAACACAATTGTCACCGGCCCAACTGCAATCCGTACCGATGTCGGAGCGCAACCGACGGAAAGTGAAGAAGTGGTCTCCACCGCCATGGGTGGCGACTGGGAGTTCCGCGGAATTAGAACTCCATCTAAAGATCTGTATCCATCAACTGTTGAGGAGAAGAAATGATAACCATCGATGTCGACATGGATAAGTGCCAGCACTATGGCCAATGCGTGTTTGAAGCACCAGATATTTTTAAGTTGAATGACAACGACAAGCTTGAGTTTGTTGCTACCGCTGATGACAGTCGCAGAAGCGATGTTGAAAGCGCCGTGGATGTTTGCCCAATGCAGGCAATATCCATCGTTGAATAACTGACACGTTATTTATGTCAAAGTCAGTAGTTATTGTTGGTGCTTCCATGGGCGGCTTGCGGGCAGCCGAAGCGCTGCGCAATAACGGGTTCGATGGCCAAATTGCGGTAATCGGTGAGGAAGTACACGCGCCTTATAACCGCCCACCACTATCAAAAGAAGTGCTGGCCAAGGAAGTTACTCATGAAGCTGTGGCTTTCAAGTTACGCGCTCAGGTTGAAGATGTCATTTGGAATCTTGGTGATCCAGCGACTTCGGTTGATTTAGAAAAGCAGGTTGTTACAACAGCCTCTGGCAAAACTTTTGAATATGACGGATTGGTGATTGCGTCCGGGTTGCGGCCACGGGTACTTGATCTACCAAATGGCAAAGTATCGGGTCGTCATACAGTGCGCACGCTAGATGATGCAATTGGATTGCGGGCTGCTTTAGTACCTGGTGCCCAAGTCGTCGTAGCTGGCGCAGGATTTATTGGCTGTGAAGTTGCAGCTACTGCAAGAGGTTTGGGATGCGCAGTTACCAACGTCGCTATTGATAGTTACCCAATGATTCGCCCACTTGGCGAATTGCTTGCTGCCGAACTCCAGCGCAGACATGAATCCAAAGGTGTAAATTTTCGGTTGCAGCGTGGAATCAAGGATTTGACCGGAACCGATTCGCTGTCTGGAGTAATTCTGGATGACGGGGATTTCTTAGAAGCCACGGTGTTGGTTGAAGCAATTAGTTCACACTGCAATGTTGAGTGGCTGGCAAATACCAATCTTGATATTTCTAATGGCGTGCTTACTGATTCAGCGCTTCGAGCTGTAACTACCGAAGGTCAGTCAGTCGACGGAGTTTATGTAGTTGGCGACTTGGCTAGATTCGCCAATCCACTTTTTGATGATGAGGCTAGACGAATCGAGCATTGGAACATTCCTACCGAAACTGGAAAGCGAGTAGGTGCCGCATTGAGTGCTTACTTGGCAGAAGCGGATCACTTTGCAGAACTAGCTGCCCAAACTTTCACTCCATTGCCGACTTTTTGGTCAGATCAATATGAAATGAAAATTCAAGGCTTTGGCATGCCCGGTCTCGCAGATCGATACGAATTAGTTGATGGCGAATTATCCGATGAACTTGTTATGGCTTACTTCCGAAATGATGTGTTAATCGGTGTTGTTGGTATTGGAATGACTGCAGAAGTTATGAAATACCGCAAGCAACTTCTCGGCACCTAGACCGAAAATGCTGGGATAACTTTTCCAACGTGAACGCCGCCACCAAATAGTTCCTGACTATCTAGTTGGCGCTCGACTTCTTGGGAAACCACACCCATTACTTTTTGCAAAATTGACATTGCCACAACGATGCGAGCTCGATCAGCGCCGTCTTCGATTTTGATCGCCAATGCTCGCCCATCCCCTAGGCCAATTCCATAAACGGCTTCGGCGCCATCTTTGGCTACCAAGCCTGGGACACCTTGCATAAGTTTGGTGACATCACGCCGAGTGCCGCCAAGGTACTGCGGATTTTCTTTGATTGCAGTTGCGATTTTCTTTTGATCTGCGTCAGCAGCAGGTCCGGCAAACTGAGAAAAAGATCTGGCTAGTCCCGTTAGTGACATGGACATTAATGGTGCGCCACAGCCATCAACTCCAATGTGTGCAACTTTTTCGCCAGTTACGGACTCGATCGTTTCGCGGCAGGCTTCTTGCATTGGATGATTTGGCTTCAAGTAAGTCTCGGTATCCCAACCATTCAAAACGCTGGTAAAAAGCATGGCCGAGTGTTTGCCGCTGCAGTTCATATATAGGGATGCTTTACCCATTCCCGCAGCCAAGAAAGTATCTCGCTCAATTTCGTCTAACGGCCAGTCCGGTGGGCATTTCAATGAGTCAGTATCTAGATTTGCCCCGTTTAAGATATCGCGCACACCATCTAGGTGAAAGTCCTCGCCACTATGAGATGCACAAGCAAGCGCAAGTAGTTCATTCTTAAGTGGCAGGCCGTTTCGAACCATAGCCAAACCTTGCATCAGTTTGTTTGAAGACCTGGGAAACATCGCACTGGTGACATCACCAATAGACCATTCGACTTTGCCTTGGTCATCGACCACGACCGCGCTACCGAAGTGAGCCCCTTCGACCAGGCCACTGCGAACCACATATGCAACAGGAACTGACATGTGACTATCGTTCCACGGCCAGATACCTAATGCCTAATGCAGATACCCTTGCTTATCCAGCAGAATGTACTCATGCGTGCAGTTATTCAGCGAGTCGATAGTGCCAGTGTTGAAGTCGAGGGCAAAGTTATTGGGTCATTTACTGGTCCAGGCTTACTCGTATTAATAGGCGTAAGTGTCGACGACGATGACAGTAAGTGCGCAGTCCTTGCTGACAAGATTTGGAAACTCCGAATTTTTGAATCAGCCGCTCTAAAAGCTGTAGGTAAAACAGTTAATTCTGAATCAGTAGAAGTTGCTGCAGCTGATGCAAACCTGCCAATTCTGGCAATCAGCCAATTCACGCTATTTGCAGACACCACAAATGGCCGCCGGCCGACATGGCAACAAGCAGCGCGTGGGCCACAAGCTGAACCATTAGTTGAAAATGTAGTTACAGCCTTACGCGGACTTGGAGCTCAAGTTGAAACCGGAAAGTTTGGAGCCGATATGCGTATCAGCGCAATTTGCGATGGACCGATGACTGTAACGGTTGAGGTTTAATTACCAGTTTGCATTGAGAGCTGTAGGGGCTCGAAATTCCCAACCAGCAAACTCAACTTTGTCACTGTCAGGCAACGCGATTTCTGGCAAACCTTCTACGAGAATCTGAAGTGAAATTCGCTCAACGCCTCGCGCGAAAGCATGTCCCGCGCAAAAATGTGGACCATAACCAAAGGATGCATTGGATTGGCGCGGTCGATCCATGTCGAACGTGTCTGGGTTAGTAAATACCGTTTCATCTCTTGAGGCACTTGCGACAACAGCTGCGACTGCTGAACCCGCAGGGATAGTTACTCCGCCTAACTCCACGTCCTGAGTAGTCTGACGAGTCTGGGTACCGATCGGTGCGATCCAGCGCAAACCTTCTTGAATCACGTCATCCCAAAGTTCCGGGTTCAAGCGGAGTCGATCGAATGCACCTGGAATATTCGCTAGCGCGAAAAAGGTAGCTGCTGCGCCATGACCAGGTTCTTGCATACCACCCAAAATCGTAAGTTTAAGAGTTGGCAAAATATATTCGGCGCTACGTTTCTCGCCATCTGGCATTCCAGAATGCAACATGTGCGAAATCGTTGAATCATCTGGAGTAGCAAGTAGCCGTTCCATAATCGGTAGCAACTCATCATTCATTTCAGCTTCTACTTCATCTGAAATCTTTTGCTTTTCTGGGTCGCGCTCAAAGTTTGTGGCACCCATGGCTAAGCCATGAAACCAGTGCTGCAATGTGTCGGCGCTTAAATGACCTAGGCCTAGGACCGCACCTAAACTCAAAACCGAAATTGGTTCAAAATATGACGCCACTAATTCCCGACGATCATTTGAAACAATTTCATCAAGTTGGTTCATTGCAATTGGAGTAACCAAATCATCGATGTAAGTGGAGACCATGCGTGGCCGATATTTGCTATCAAGACTCTTGCGCATATTTAGGTGCTCGTCACCATCCATAGTCAGCAGACTTTTGCCTTTAAAGGAGCGATCTAGGGTGGAATCGGTAACTTGAGCGGTGAACAAATCTGGATGAGTTGTTACATATTCAACATCTTCGGCTCGGGTAACCAACCATAAGTTAACTGCTGGAACGTGAGCGACCGGCGCTTCTTTTCGTAATCTGGCATAAATTGGGTACGGATCGCGATCAAGATCCGCAACTGTTATTGATTCAGCAAACGTAGTCACAACTAACCTTTCGATAAGGAAAGTTAATCAGCAACGCAAGAGTTTGACTCGAGATTTAGTTAAAAACTCGCTATTCAACAATCACTGTTTGGCTGGCTGAAACTGTGCCAGCCGTTAGAACTACATCTGTTGGAACTGAACGCTTAATAACAGCCAGGGCTAATGGACCACTTTCGTAATCTTGAGTTACCGAAGTAACACGGCCGACTGCTTTGCCATCCCAAAGAACAGCGTCCCCAATCAATGGAAGTTCATTCGTTGAACCGTCTAATTCCAGTTGCACTATGCGACGCGGTGGTTTACCTAAGTTGTAAACCCGAGCCACTGTTTCTTGGCCACGGTAGCAGCCCTTATTTAAATGCACTGAGGATGCGATTAAGCCAAGCTCATGCGGAATCGTTTTGTGATCTGTTTCAAAATTTAATCTTGGGACACCGGCGCGAATTCGATGCGCCTCCCAAGCCCAAATACCGACAGGTACATCTTGGGCGAGAACTTCTGCTAACTCGGCGCGCGGCACAAATAACTCACTGATTTTCCAATCAGCTGGACGTTGCGCCACATATTTATCAGTAACTGCAGAGCCGACAACAAAAGCATCTGAGGAATGCCAAACCGGATACTTATCGGATGCAATCCAACCTGGCGCTCCCACAATGGCGTAATCAGAACTTACGTCAGTGATTTCCACCCGCAACATGAATTTCATGGATTCTAAATAAGTCATCAAGTCATTTACAGTTCCCGGTTCACAACTGATCCAGGTGGTTTCACCATCGTCAGTGACATGCATGTCGTGTTCAATGTGCCCGTGAGGCGACAAAATTAAAGATGTTAAATGCGCTTGTGGAGATTCAAAATCTTGCGTAGTTATGGAATGTAACCAAGACTTTCTATCAACACCGGAGACGGTAACAATTCCGTGATGGGATAAATCAACTCGGCCGCGACCTGCTACTAGCTCGCGCTGTTCCTTGAGTGGCTCCCCGTAATGCCATGGCACCGCAGCATCGATACTGGCTTCATCCATGTTAGGAATTGCGGTCATAAGTACATTCTCTCGCAGATACTGGCAACTAAATACCTGTGATTGCTCAGAACTAATGCAATTTAAAGCAGTTTCTGGCGATCCATGCAGGTTGTGCACTGGCCGTGAACTGAAACATGGGCAACGTCGGTTTCAAATCCCGCCTTTTCACGAAGCATCTGCACGAATAGTTCTGCGGCATCAGCTGGGATTGACGTGACAGATTGGCAAGTGTCACAGACCAGATGGATGTGAGCGTCAGTATCAACTGAATGATACGTCGGAGCGCCATGCCCGATGTGGGCATGAGTTACTAAGCCAACTTGTTCTAGAACTTCTAAAGTTCGATAGATCGTTGAAAGGTTCACGGCTGCAGCAGTTTTTTGAACTTCCGCCAATAATTCTTCTGGAGTGGCGTGAGCTAGCGTATTTACAGCCTCAAGAACTAGCTGGCGCTGTGGCGTAATTCGGTAACCCTGTTCGCGTAAAACGTCATCCCACTGATTACTCATGGCGCAGTTGCCTTCGTTAGGTGGAATGAGGCATGTGACTTCATAGTCTGCCCTTCGGCCGCCATGTCATAAACCCAACCGATGTTGCCATCTACTAGGCCATAAATTCGTTCACCCGAGTCAACTTGTTTAGCTGAAGCAGTTCGCAAAATCGCATCTGTCTTTAACTCAACCCGCGCGCCAGTGATCTGGGCATTTTCTAAACCAGTAATCGTAACTTTGCCAAACCAAGATTCTAAGAATCCCGTTGGATGCGCCAGCAGAAATTCAACTTCGTTGTTAGGTCGTGGGCGCCAAAATCCACTTTCTAATGCAAGTGGCCGAACTCGCTCGCCTTCATCATCCAACTCCCAAGTGCGAGACCAGTGAATCAAAAATGGTCGGCCGTCCGAGTGAATGCTTAGTTCCTGGCCCACTTGAATATCAGATTCCATACTTGGATATCCAACAACGCCTACGCCTACCCAGGTGCCGACCAGCCAGGACAATGGCGCTAAATCAGGATGGAGTTTCGTAGTCACGCTTGGCCCTTGAAAAGTTTGTAAACCATGTAGCTGGCATAGCCCGTTATGGACAAGGACGACACAACTAACAACCCGGTGTAAAACGTCTCAGCCATGTCTCCAAGTCTATCTGGCAAGTATTCTCGAACTAGCAACTAAGCCGACGGAAGAGGACTTATGGAAAGCGCAAAAGTAAAAGAGATTTTGCAATCGGCTAAAACTGTCGCAGTAATCGGCGTCTCCGGAAAGCCCGATCGCGCTAGCCATCAGGTTGCTGCCTATTTGATCGAACAAACACATTTTGATGTCTACCTAATTAATCCAGCGACAACTGAAGAGATCCTTGGCCAACAGGTTTATAAGTCATTGGCAGAGTTGCCGATAGTTCCCGACATCGTGAATGTCTTTAGAAAAGGCGAAGATATGCCTGGGGTATTTGCAAAGGAATTCCCAGCAATTGAAAATCAAGCAGCTGGAAAAACTTGGTGGATGCAACTTGGGATTGAGAATCAAGACGTTGCCAAACTTGCAAGTGATGCTGGCATGCAAGTTGTCATGAATCGATGTATCAAAGTTGATTACCAGAATTTTATTGCGGAAGGCAAGTAGAGAATTCAAGCGAAACGGCTGGCTTCCCGAAGGAAACCAGCCGTTTTGTTGTGCTTAAGCTAATTGGATATTTATATCGACAATCTTTCCCAATTCGGCAGTTGTAGGTGTTCGCTTAGTCGCGCTAGGTACCAAAGTAACTATGGTCCAATCTCCAGCCGCAGCGAAAAATCTAAATTCACCAAGCTTTGAAACTGGCATCTCTGCCACAAACTCGTCATTGCGATCCAATAACCTCACGTAACCAAGGTTTGCGGGCGCTGCGCCAACAGTAACTACGCCTTGAATAACTGCCTGAGTTGCAATATCAATGTTGTCCAGAGATACGCCACCGACTACAGCGCCGCAAGCACTCATGCTGAACCTGGCTCGTCTCCGACAGCTACTGGAACACCAACAAGTGATCCGTATTCTGTCCAGGAACCGTCATAGTTACGAACGTTCTTAACGCCCAACAGCTCGTGCAATACGAACCAGGAATGTGCTGAACGCTCACCAATCCGGCAATAAGCAACGGTGTCTTTCTTTAAGTCCACGCCTGCGCCTTCGTAGAGAGATGTCAATTCATCAATTGACTTAAATGAGCCATCTTCGTTAGCAGCTTTACTCCATGGAATGTTTGCAGCAGTTGGAATGTGTCCACCGATGCGAGCGGCTTCTTGTGGCAAATGTGCTGGAGCTAGTAAGCGACCGGCGTACTCATCCGGGCTACGCACATCAACTAGATTCTGCACTCCAATTGCCTTAAGTACATCTTCACGGAAAGCGCGAATCGATAGGTCCTGATCCTTGGCAACGTATTTAGTTAATGCACGAGTTGAAGCGGCGCTAACTAGTTCACGACCATCTAGTTCCCACTTTTTGCGACCACCATCAAGTAAGCGAACATCGCCATGACCATAGAGCTTGAAGTACCAGTACGCATAAGCAGCAAACCAATTGTTGTTCCCGCCGTAAAGCACCACAGTGTCGTCATTTGAAACACCCTTAGCACTCAACAAAGCTTCAAACTGTTCCTTGTTTACAAAATCGCGACGGACTGGATCCTGCAGATCTGTTTTCCAGTTAAGTGCAATTGCGTTCTTGATGTGATTGCCGGCATACGCTTCGGTGTCTTCATCAACTTCGATGAAAACTACTTTTGCATCATCAAGATGCGCCAGCGCCCATTCTGCGTCAACTAGTGCTTGGTTACTCATTTGTTTCTCCTTGTGTGTTCTTAAGTTTTTGTTATGAAAAAATTCGCTTGCCGATTAAGTACATTTCGCACCCAAGGCAAAAGTTAAATGCTGCGTTCAAAAAAGCAGCACCAAGTGCAAAGCCGACCGCAATTGTTGCGACCAAGTCAGCACCCGCGAGCAGTGCCACTAAGCCAACAATTGCAAAAAGGAAACCTACTAGTTGGGCAAAACGTGGTGGCTCGACTGCTTCTAATTCAGTTGGCTTGCCAAGTTTTGGCGCTACTAGCTTGCGATACAAAATTCCGTATGGTTGAGCATGTAATCCAACAAATGCACCAAGTGCAAATACCACTGTTTGAATTCCTAACAACACTGTGGCAATGCTCGATGGGATCGTAAGCAATATAACTGCCAAAACAATAGTTGTAATAGCCGCTCCAAAGCGGGGGCCTCTTGGATCAATTTGCTTGCTCATCTAAATTCCTTTTGCAGTTTCGGTTGGCTTTGCTGAATTAATGCAGGCCACTCGGGTCTGCGGAATTAGCTGCACATACACATGTCAGAACCCAGCCGGCCGTAATCAACGACCCGACGCTTGGTAAGTACTTTTCCGCCTGACATGTCCTCAACCTTAGGCCAGTTAAGCCACGGACAAAACTTGAGATTTCTCTACTGCAAAACCTTCGCAGTAGTTTCTCAAGTTGGCGAATCTGGCCATTTCACCTAAGTTCAGAAGGGTTGATTTATAAGGAGTGGCAATGAGTACCGGCGGTTACGTGTTACTTGCGGTACTTGCGCTCTCTGCCGGCTTTGGGATTTACCGGAAACTAAGTGATGGCAAACTTCGCGGCGAGATTGTCCCGCCACTTCAAGGCCTTACTGAGCACCTTCACTTGGATCATGATCATCCGCCGCAGGTAACATTTCTGCAGTTTTCATCCGAGTTCTGCCAACCCTGCCGTGTTACAACGCGAGTCCTGGATGAAGTAACAAATAGCTTTCCGGCAATCTGCCACATCGAACTCGATGTAGTTGAGCATTTAGATTTAGTTAAGACTTATGGAATTACTCGCACGCCGACTACTTTAATTATCGATAAAGCAGGCACTGTGCATTTTCGTGCAGTAGGCGTGCCAAAGGCTGCTGATTTAACTAATGCAGTGTCTGCATTAACAGAAGTCCCCTAAACCCTTAGAAATCCTGCCCCCATTTCGGGCTCCAAGTTCTGCTCTAGACTTAAGGCATAACCAGGAACGGCAGGTGAAGTCATGGCTCAGATCCTTTTGCTAACCCGTGCCCTCACCCCTTCAAATGCAGTATTGCCAGGGCTGGAACTACTAAGCCATCACATTAAAGTGATGTCCCCTGAGCCAACGGCGCTAATCACTGCACCTGAAGTTGACGTCATTTTGATCGATGGTCGCACTGATTTACCAGCAGTTCGAAGCTTGTGTCGCTTGATGGAAACAACTGGAAACACTTCGCCAATAATTTTGATTACTACTGAGGGTGGCCTAGCTGCAGTTACGCACGAGTGGGGGCTAACTGACGTACTACTTGTTGATGCCAGCCCAGCTGAAATCGAAGTGCGAATTAGATTGGCCACAACTAGTAAGGCTGTAACGGCACAAACAGATGTCGAGATTCGCGCTGGCGAACTTCATATTGACGAAGCGACCTACACTGCCAAGCTTCGCGGCCGTGCGCTTGATCTAACTTTCAAAGAATTCGAACTACTTAAGTTCTTGGCGCAACATCCAGGTCGAGTATTTTCTCGGGACCAGTTGCTAAGTGAAGTTTGGGGATTTGATTATTTTGGTGGCACTAGAACAGTTGATGTTCATGTGCGACGTCTGCGCGCAAAGCTCGGTCCCGAAAATGAAAACCTAATTGGCACTGTCAGAAATGTTGGATACCGATACGTCACTTCACCCGTTACCGATAGTGAATCCCACGAAGTTCTTGTTTAATTCATGTCGATAAATATCTCGGTACTCTCCCACTTAAGCGACGCCCAGACTGAAGAAGTTACGCAACTTGCCTTTGCTGCTGCTGCAGTAGATGAGATGGCTCCCCTTTCTGAACATGTTTTGATTCACTTGCACCATGGCGGAGATGATGCCGATGAACATTTAATTGCCTCCAATGAAACCGGAAAAATCATTGGGTACTTGCATCTAGATCAAACAGATGTTGTTGCGGGCTCAGTTGTTGAAGTTGTGGTGCATCCAGATTTTCGCCGAAACGGTGTGGGCCGAGCTTTAGTTGAATCAGCGATGGCTAAATCAAATGATCCACGAATGCGGCTTTGGGCTCATGGTGAACTAACTAGTGCATATACCTTGGCTGCAAAACTAGGTTTTGCAAAAGCGCGCGAGCTGTGGCAAATGCGACGTTCGCTTTTTGCTCCGCTGCCTAAAGCAAGCGACAGCTTGGAGGTCAGCATTCGCGCTTTTCAACTCGGCCACGATGAATCCGAGTGGCTGGCATTAAACTCAAGAGTTTTTGCCGACCATCCAGAGCAAGGCCGGATGTCCGAACAAGATCTGGCAATTCGTATGTCAGAGGCCTGGTTTGATCCGGCAGGATTTTTGATCGCAACGCGCAATGTCGGTGGCAAAGAAACCATAGTTGGCTATCACTGGACAAAAGTTCATGGTGGCGCTGGCGGACACGGTCACTCGGAAATTGGCGAAATTTATGTTCTGGGTATTGCGCCCGAAGAACGTGGTTCTGGGCTTGCCAAACTACTTAGTATTCGCGGCCTAGAACACTTGCGCGGTCTTGGATTACCAGCAGCCATGCTTTATGTTGACGCAGACAATTCAGCCGCAATTGGTTTGTATGAATCCCTTGGCTTTGCGCACTGGGACACTGACGTGATGTTTAAACGAGCGCAGGCGTAATTAGTGTTTGACCAGCACTAAATTCTTTGCGGTGCCCATCTACAAATAACCACGCAGATTGACGCCCTTGAACTTCCCATTCGACCGGGCCACCAACAATGGCAGTGTCTTCATCAATTCCCACAACGCTTACGCCATCGGGGACTTTCATAAATCGAGTCATGAAGTCTGGAATACGAGCGAACATTTTGTCGAAGTGCGGCAGGACTTGAATATGTGGCAGGAGTCCAAAGCCTCGGGTTGCAGTATGAGTTGGTAATCGAAGAGCTGGAATGTGATCTGCTAATGCCATCGCCCCGGCACTACAACCAGCAAGAGCTGCGCCGTCACGCCAGGCAATTTCAATTTCTTTCCATAACAAAGTGTCACGGATTGTGTTTGCCAAGAAAGTCGGATTACCACCGGATAAATAAATTAATCCAGCGCCTCGAACAAGTTCTGCAATCCGCGGATCTTCGGCGTCATTTCGATCATGGGCGATAACTGAGACCGCTTCCACGCCAATGCGATCAGCTTGAGACTTGCCCAACCTAATCCAGTGATGTAAAGATGACTCACCTTCGGGCGCAGCAGCCGTTGGAATCTGAACATATTTTGGATTTCTACCGGCAATTAAATTGGCTTCAATTGTTTGCATAATTGGTAAATACTCACCCGAACCAACTAGCGCAATTGGACCAGGACTCATGAACTTTCGATCTCCCAAGATGATCCATCTTTAGTGTCTTGGATGGTTACTTTCATTTCCATAAGTTGATCGCGAATCGCATCAGCATCATCCCAACGGCCGCCAGCCCGCGCAGCTTGGCGAGCTTGCAGTAGTGCATCAACGTAAGGACCAATTACCGACATGATGTCGACTTTAGGACTTGCTGCGATGTGACCAAGTCGAGTTACGAGCGAATGCACAGCAGCGCGTGTTTCAGTATCGCGATCAAGTTCATCCAAATTTAGTAAGGCATCTACCGCGTCACTAACTTTTCCGGCATCAAGTAATTCTTCGACTTTATGCGGATCAACTTTAAATAGTGGCGCGGGTTCGCCAAGCACGATGGTGCTTCCAGTATGGGAAATAATTTCTTCGAAAGTTGCGCTCTGACCGGATGCAACAGTCCATGACTCACCGTGATGGCGAATAGTCATAGTGCCTCTACCAAATACATGTGCAATTCGTTCATCTAAATCAAATCGAATACCGGTGTGTTCATCTACCCCAATTATGAAAACTTCTGGAGGTAGCAATGACTCCATAGTTCGCAAGCGACGTTCACCGATGTAACAGAATCGGGTGTCGTGGTTTGCACCATCGGCATTGTCGTAATGCGGGATTATTGCGGCTGGCATTCCAGTGTGACGCTCGATTAAATTCAAACCTGGCAGCCAGTGTGGCTCTTCGCCAACTTTATACATTTCATATACAGGAATGGTGTGTGAGCCTGCGGTCAATGCCGCAGCCGACGCCAGAACCACAGTTCCATCCAACAGCACTTCATCAAAGTGTGGACTCACACCTAGTTTGTGCCAAACCTTCAACGCGTACGACGGGCTGCCCGGTCCAGCAAATAGCCAGTCTGATTCGCGAATGGAATTAACCGCTTCACCAAGTGCTGCTCCATTGACAGATGTATCTCGAAGTGAAATCGCTTTCGGAGTTGCGCCAACTGAATGAGTAAAGAATTCAATTAACTTCTCAGTTAAGTCATCAGCATTTTCTTGGAACCCAAATGGTGTGTCCAAAATGGTGAGTTTGAGCTGGTTCAATTTGCCTAGGGATGCCAGGATTTTCTGATGTGGCGTAACCATCGTTGGGCTGGTTTCCCCAGATCCCATAACCACAATTTGTCTAGCCACGGCTAAATCATTGCACTATCTCGCCAAATGTTCACCTTTTGATTTTTTCGCTTTAGGAGTTGTTTACCTAAGTATGTAAAGGTAGAAGGGCTATGACCGAGACTTCCCAACTGGCCCCCGTGGCAAGCATGCTTCCTAGCGATCGATTCCTAGATCGCGAGCTATCTTGGCTCGCCTTCAATCAGCGCGTACTTGAACTAGCTCAAGACCAAGACATGGAACTTCTAGAGCGAGTTAAATACTTATCAATTTTCGCTAGCAATTTAGATGAATTCTTTATGGTGCGAGTTGCTGGGTTAAAGCGCCGATTGGCCACCGGCTTAGCAAAAAAGACCATCTCTGGGAAACTTCCAGGAGAAGTTCACTCTGAAGTTTTAGCGCAGAGTTACGAAGCGATGAAAGAAGCCTCGAAAACATTCAACGATTCAATTTTACCTGCACTAGTTGCCAGTGGGATTGAAATTTTGCGATGGGAAGAACTAACTAGTGACGAACGCGAAGCTATGTCTAAGTTGTTCGAAGAGCAAGTATTTCCGGTTCTAACTCCCCTCGCCGTGGACCCGTCGCACCCATTTCCATATATTTCTGGATTATCCCTAAATCTGGCAGTTGTTGTTAAGAACCCTTCTGCTGGCGATGAACTTTTCGCTCGCGTAAAAGTGCCACCATCGCTTCCACGCTTCATTGAAGTCTCGCGACAACGGTTTGTGACACTAGAAGACGTAATCTCTGGACACCTAGACAAACTCTTTCCTGGCATGCAAGTTCTGCAGTATCACGCATTTCGAGTTACGCGTAATGAGGAACTTGAAGTTGAAGAAGATGACGCAGAAAACTTACTTCAGGCACTTGAGCGTGAGCTTATGCGTCGTCGCTTTGGACCAGCTGTTCGCCTCGAAGTAGAAAACTCAATTGACCCACATGTGTTAGAACTGATTATCAGTGAACTTGGTGTCGAATACAACGAAGTCTTTAGACTGACTGGTCCACTAGATCACGAGTCATTACTTGAATTGGCAAAACTAAATCGTGAGGATCTAAAAGCCCCTGTCTTTATTGCACGAACCAGTACTGCACTTGCTGAAGTCGAAAGTTCGACAGCTCCGGATATTTTGGATGTTATGCGGCACCGTGAGGTGTTGCTACATCATCCCTATGATTCATTTTCTACGAGTATGCAGCTTTTCTTGGAGCAAGCTTCTAACGATCCGAATGTTTTAGCTATTAAGCAAACTTTGTATCGCACTTCAGGTGATTCCCCGATTGTTGATGCCTTAATTAATGCTGCGGAAATGGGTAAACAAGTACTGGCCGTAGTTGAAATTAAGGCTCGCTTTGATGAACAAAACAATATTGATTGGGCGCGAAAGCTGGAAGAAGCGGGCGTGCACGTCGTTTACGGAATTGTCGGTCTAAAAACTCACGCCAAACTTTGTTTAGTAGTTCGAAACGATGGCGGCAAACTGAATCGCTATGTACACATCGGAACTGGTAACTACAATCCTCGAACCGCCCGGCACTACGAAGACTACGGATTGCTAACTACTGATCCCAAAATAGGTGAAGATGTTGCTAGTTTGTTTAATCACTTGAGTGGCTATGGCGTACAGGGTGATTATCACCGACTAATAGTGGCTCCAAAGGGTTTGCGCACCGGACTAGTTTCCCGGATCGAACGCGAAATCGAACATGTCCGCAATGGCCATGAGGGCCATATCCGGTTTAAGTGCAATGCCATAGTTGACGAGACCATCATTGATGCCTTGTACCGAGCCTCCCAAGCTGGCGTGAAGGTAGATATTTTTGTTCGCGGAATTTGTGCCTTGCGCCCAGGTGTACCTGGATATTCAGAAAACATTCGAGTTCGGAGTGTGCTTGGCAGATTTTTGGAACATAGTCGCATCTATGACTTTGCGAATGCCGGAGATCGCGAGACTTGGTTAGGCTCACCAGATCTGATGCATCGAAACCTAGATCGCCGGGTCGAAGCATTGGTTCGAATTAACCCTCAAGATTTCGAAACTATCGTTGAAGTAATTGATTTGGGCATGTCAGATAACACCGCTTCTTGGCATCTGCAGCCAGATGGTGAATGGGTTCGCAAGCATGAAGACGAAAACGGCGAACCTTTAATCAACTACCAAGAATTATTGATTAATCGCCATCCCATTGCTAGATCAGCTGCCGACTCACCTATCCCACGACGCATCGACACAATCTTAAATAAGGTTGGACTCTTTGGCAGCCACTGAAAAAATAATTGCAGCTGGTGCAGTCGTTACTCGAATGGGTGCCTCGGGAACCGAGTACTTATTAATACATCGCGGATACCGTTCGGACTGGACTTTTCCAAAGGGCAAAGTCGATCCTGGGGAGCACGTTCTTACTGCAGCTATCAGAGAAGTACGCGAAGAGACGGGCTATGCGATTGAGCTTGGCGTGCCACTTCCTACACAGACTTACAAAGTTGAAGGCAAGCTAAAGGACTCGCACTACTGGATCGGCAAGTTGCTTTCCGGTGACTTTGTTCCTAATGATGAAGTTGATGAAATAGCTTGGTTACCGTTTGAACTGGCAAAAGCAAAACTAACTTACGAACACGATCTCGAAGTTCTTACCGCGGCAGCTAATGCAATTCCAACTGTTGCATTTGCGATATTGCGACATACCCAATCTGTTAAGCGAGTCGAGTGGCTAATAAGTACTGATGGCCTGTCTGAAGTTGATGCCAGCCGCCCACTAACTGCGGTAGGGCGAATGCAAGCTAACTCACTTGTTGGCGCCCTGGCTGCCTTCGGCATAGCCGAGATACACTCTTCGGATTCACGAAGGTGTCGAGATACTGTTGGCCCATATGCAACTGCACGAAGTTTGGCAGTCACTTTGGAAAAAACTGTAAGTGAAGAACGTCATAAAGATAATCCAGAAAAGGCAATGGCTCGTGTCGGCGAACTTGCTGGAATTGCACAGCCAGTTGTGTTGTGCACTCATCGTCCTGTACTTCCAACAGTTATGGATGCGCTTAGTTCAATATTTACGGTTGCTGAAGAAACTAAAAAGACATTTGATCCAGCTCTCACACCTGGTTCACTAATCGTTTATCACAGAGATGTTAAAGATCTCAAACACATAGTCGCCGTAGAGCGCTACTTGCACTAACTATCCGAAGCGACCGGAAATGTAATCTTCAGTTCGGGAATCACTCGGGTTTGTAAATATTTTTGATGTTTGATCCATCTCAACTAAATGTCCATACCGTTGACCGGCTTCATCAACGCGGGCGCTAAAGAATGCGGTGCGGTCAGATACTCGAGCTGCCTGCTGCATATTGTGAGTAACAATTACTACTGTGTAATCATTTACTAACTCCAACATCAAATCTTCGATTAAGGATGTCGCAATTGGATCCAGCGAAGCACATGGCTCATCCATTAACAAGATGTCTGGTGATGTTGCGATTGCGCGCGCAATACATAAACGCTGTTGCTGTCCGCCAGAAAGTGCGAATCCACTTTGGTCCAGCTTGTCCTTAACCTCAGACCACAAGCCAGCTTTATTGAGAGCGTGCTCTACTAAATCTGCAGTTGAGGACTTATCCAATTTCATGCCTGTGACTCTTGGACCATAGGCAACATTGTCAAAAATCGATTTTGGAAATGGATTCGGTTTCTGAAATACCATACCAACGCGGCGCCGAACTTCAATTGGATCCACAGTTGAGGCATACAAATCCTGCCCACGGTAATCAATTACTCCAGTGACTCTCGCGCTCGGAACTAAATCGTTAGTTCGGTTTAAGCAGCGCAAGACTGTTGATTTACCGCAACCCGACGGTCCGATAAATGCCGTAATTTGATTAGCACCAACATCGAGGGAGATGTCCCGTACGGCGTGGAAGTTTCCGTAGTAAACATCAAGGTTTCGAAGCTCCATGATTGGGTGCACGGTTTCGCCACGAGTAGATGCACCAAGGTGCATGCTTCGACTTAGGCCCTGGGGTTCTGATGTCATATTTTCTCCTACCAACGCTTTGCAAACTTGTTACGAATGAAAATTGCTACACCATTCATACTTAACAAAATAACGAGTAATAGCATGCTTGTTGCTGCGGCTAGTTGTTTGAACTCATCCTGGGCAGCACTAGTCCAGCTGAAAATCTGAATTGGCATGGTGGTAAATCCGGCAAACAAACCATTTGGATCATAGGTTATAAAAACTAGAGCACCGAGAAGCAATAGCGGTGCTGCTTCACCAATTGCACGCGAAACGGCCAGGATGGTTCCAGTGGCTATACCAGGAATCGCAGCGGGCAGGGTTTGCTTAGTTACGGTTTGAACTTCAGTCGCCCCTAATGCAAGTGAGCCATCTCGGATTTCTTGTGGCACAGCACGTAATGCCTCTCGAGTAGTCAGAATGACTACTGGCAAAATTAGAAGCGCTAGAGCTAATGAACCGCCAATTACTACGTTCTTGTTTTTCAAACCAAGCAAGGTAAGGATGCCAAGCGTCAACATTCCATAAAGAATTGCTGGTACAGCGGCCAAGTTCTGAATATTCAATTCGATGAGTTTGTTGTACCACTTGGTGCGGTCTGCAAATTCTTCTAAGTAAACAGCAGCTGCAATTCCGATCGGAATTGCCATAAATGCGGTAACCGTAACAACGAAAAGCGAACCTAAGATTGCTGCCCTAGCTCCAGCGTCTGCCGGAGTGGTGTTGTTGTAATCAGTAAAGAGACGCATGTCGTATCGGCCCATACCATTCATGGCAGTCGTTACTAACAAAATTATTAGGAATAGAAATGCTACAAAAAGGCTGAGCCAGAGTAATCCCAAGAACATAATGGACTTAAAGTTGCGCTCGTGGTTCTTGCCTTCGATTGACCAATTTGTTGCAGTTGTCATTAGTAAGCCTCTCGATATCGGCGGACTAATCGAATACTTATGAAATTAATTATTAAAGTACTCATGAAAAGCAAGAGGCCGACAGCAAATAATGTGTCGTACTCAAGAGATCCCACACGTGAATCTCCCAGAGCTGCATTTGCGATGAAACCAGTCATAGTTTGGGCGCCTTCAAGCGGATTACTCGAAATGTTTGGCTTATTTCCAGCGGCAAGTGCAACGATCATGGTTTCACCCACTGCTCGAGAAATTCCGAGTACTACGGCTGCAGCAATTCCAGAAAACGCAGCTGGAAATACAACTCGTAATGTCGTTTGCATTTTGTTTGCACCAAGTGCAAAAGATCCTTGACGCATTGCAAGTGGAACTGCCGAAAGTGCATCTTCAGAGAGTGAAGCTACGGTTGGAATGATCATTACACCCATTACTAAACCTGCAGACAGCACGCTAAATGTTCCAACATCTAGTCCCATCCAATCTTTGAGCACTACGCGTGTAACAAACTCAATGGCAAAGAAACCATAGACAACGGTTGGAATGCCAGCCAGCAATTCAACTACTGGCTTCAATCGACGTCGTGTTTTATCACTTGCATACTCCGATAGATACATCGCCGACCCAAGGCCAAATGGAACTGCCACAATTAATGCGATTGCGGTGGTCCAAAGTGTGCCAACTATGAGAGGCACCACGCCAAAGCTGGCTGGTTTAAATCGAGGTGCCCAGCGAGTTCCAGTTAGAAAATCCATAACTGGAACTTGGCGAAAGAATTCAAGTGCGGGAGCTAGCAAGGACCAAACAATGCCAATTGTGATCAAAACTGAAAATGCAGATGCAGCAAAAAGCGTGCCGCGAATAACGCGTTCACCGATTCGAAGTGAGGAACTTCGAAGTGAAAAATCTTCCATTTTCACCGAACTGCTCATTTCGCTCATTTCCTGAGATCAACGCTTTCTGGAATTCGGGGAACTACTAAATAGGTTATCGGACACGCAACTGGCCTGGCAGGACTATCCCCGCCAGGCCAGAATTTAGTGCGAATTACTTAAGGCCAGCTACTGCTGTTTGGGCAGATGTCTTCTGGTCTGCACTCAACGGTACGAAAAGTGCCTTTGTAGTGATGGCATCATCATTAGCGACAAAGTACTCAGCGAAGGCCAAAACTTCAGCGCGTGCTGCTGCTGCGTTGCTTACATAGATGAACAATGGGCGGGAAAGTGGTGCGTAGGTTCCAGCCTGCGCGGTATCGATTGATGGAGCAACACAACCAGCGCCGCCATCAACTTCAACAGCAGTTAGCTTGTCCATGTTCTCTTCGAAGTAAGAAAGTCCGAAGTAACCAAGAGCACCCTTTGCACCTTCAACACCCTGAACTGTGACGTTGTCATCTTCAGTTGGGTTGTAGTCAGTGCGGGATGCACCTTCTTCGCCATTGATTGCTTTGGTGAAGTAGTCGAATGTTCCGGAGTCAGTTCCAGCGCCATAAAGATCAAGTGGCACATCTGGGAAACCCGCACGAATTTGAGACCATGAAGTAACAGTGCCTTCGGCAGCTGGTTCCCACATCTTCTTTAACTCATCTACGGTCAAGCAAGTCGCCCAATCGTTTTCCTTGTTTACAACAATTGTTAGTGCATCATTGGCTACAACGATTTCAGTAAATTCGATTCCTGCTGCAGCACATTCTGCGGCTTCTTCGTCCTTAATTGAACGGGAGGCATTTGATATGTCCGTTTCACCGGCGCAGAATTTCTTGAATCCACCACCAGTTCCTGAAGTACCTACCGAAACGTTAACGCTTGGATTTTCAGCTTTGAAAAGTTCGCCAGCTGCAGCTGCAAGAGGGGCAACAGTTGATGAACCATCAATGCGAATTTCAGATGAACTAGCGGCAGGTGCTGAAGAAGCACCGTCAGCTGAATTTGTGCCACCACAGGCGGCTAGAAGTAATGCGGCAGGTATTACAACTGCTGCTACTTTCAGGTTAAAACGAGGCATTTGCCTTTTTCCTTTCGGCATGAGAACTTCTCACTAATCCACAAATTATTGGGATTCAGCAAACTAACACTTACTTGTGGGTTAACGGAAGGTGAATTTATCTACCTATTTAAAAACCGTATTTTTAGGCAATATGCCGAGAATTAGATCTGGAGTTGACCTGCTAAGGTCATAGGAAAACCCAGAATGTATTGGTTTTCCAAGCAATTTACCGAAAGATTGAATTTCAGGTTTACAGACGCCATGGCTAAACATAGACGAGCACATACCAAAAACCCCAAGCTTGGATACTCCCTTTATCTAGCCGCCGCGACCTGCTGGGCACTGAACGGCACGGTTGCCAAAGTAGTTCTCCTGGAAGTTGGAGACCCCTTGCGCGTCTCACAATTTCGTGGAACTGGCACAGCGGTAATTCTGACTATCTTTGTTGCGCTAACAAATCGTAAAGCATTTCGAATTAAGCCTAAAGAAGCATTGCTGCTCGCTGGTTACGGCATTATTGGCGTTGCTATGTGCCAGTGGTTTTACTTTGAATCAATTTCTCGAATGCCAATTACTATCAGCCTTCTAATTGAATTTATGGCACCAATTTTTGTCGTGCTTTATGCCCGCTTTGTTATGCATGTGTCAGTGCGAAACACAGTTTGGCTTGGACTTGCGCTTGCTGTTGCCGGCTTAGCTATGGTGGCTCAAGTCTGGGATGGCTTTACGCTCGACAAAATCGGTGTGCTTTACGCAATGGCGTCGATGACCACATTGGTATTTATGTACTTGCTTGGTGATAAAGCTAGCCAGGGTCGCGATCCAATGTCACTTCTGATGTGGGCATTTATTTTCGCATCACTGTTCTTTGCGATTTTGCGGCCATGGAACACTTTCCCGTGGGAATCACTGCAAGCACAAGTAACTCCTTTTGAAGGTGGCACTCAGGTATACCCAATCTGGCCATTCTTTACATTTATGGTGTTAATCGGAACTTTGACGCCATACATTTTTGTCATCAATTCAATTCGACATATCGGTGGCCCGGGCGCAAGCATCATGGGAATGACTGAGCCACCGATTGCTTCAATCGCAGCTTGGATCGTACTTGGCGAAATCTTTGTCCCAATCCAAATGTTGGGTGGGGCAATTATGTTGGTGGGAATTGTGGTGGCCGAACGTGCCAGAGAACAGTCACCACACGAAGCCCTGCCAGAACCCGAACTAGCCACCTAAACTAACTGCTATGGCAGGATCCCTAAGTCAGGCTTTGGCTCCTTTGGTGGCAACAGTTTCTGACCCCGAAGTTGTTTTCTCGTACACAACGGACTGGACCGGCCGATTCACGGGTCATGCCGATGTAGTAGTTAGACCTGAATCCACTGAGCAAGTAGTTGCAACCGTTCAAGTCTGCCTGGCTGCCGGGGCAAAAATTCAGATCCAAGGTGGCAACACCGGCTTAGTTGGTGGCTCCGTGCCGCCTACAAAATCAGATTACGCAGTATGCCTAGTGTCGACGAAGTCACTAACTTCGATTATTGATTTCGACGAAATCTCAGGACACATCACAGTTGGTGCCGGTGTCACACTTGGCCAAGTTCAAGACTTGGTGCGCGCGAAAGGCTGGGATTTTGCTGTTGACTTAGCGGCTCGGGAAAGTGCCACTGTGGGCGGGTTAGTCGCTACCAATGCTGGTGGGATTCGGGTTTGTGCATTTGGAATGACTAAACGTAGCGTAGTTGGAATTGAAATGGTGCTTGCTGATGGTCGAGTTATGTCAAACCTAAAAAGTCCTCTAAAAGACAACACTGGATATGCCGTTGAAGATATTGCAATTGGTGCCGAGGGAACTTTAGGCATAATTACTGCAGTAAAACTTAAACTGATTCGACCAGTTGCCGAAACTACTTTGTATCTGATTCCAGCAAAATCCATGAAGAGCGCCCTCGAGACATTAACGAAGGTGCAAAGCTCTGGACATCAATTACTTGCTGCTGAATGTGTTGATGCAGTTTCCATGCAGCTAATTTTGGATCATGCAAACTTTCGGCCACTTTGGAATGAAATTCCTAAACTAACTTTACTTATTGAAGTTGCAGGCCAGAATGTGGATTTGGAATTACCTGCCGACGCACTTGGATCAAGTGAGCCTGCTGCCAAACGAAACTATTGGCAGTACCGCGAAGTCGCAAGTGATACTTGGACGGCACTAGGCAAAGTTCATAAATTGGATGTGAGTGTTGCCATTTCTGACCTCGCAGAATTTGATTTATCACTTCATAATCTCCTCTCGTCGTTCAAGGGGGTAGAACTTTTTGGAGCTTTTGGTCATTTAGCTGATGGCAACTTGCACATTGAATTTGTCGGTCCTGCAATTGATGACTTTGCAGTTGATTATGCAGTTTTAAAGTTGGTTGCAGAATTTAATGGCAGCATCAGCGCTGAACATGGAATTGGCAGAGCAAAGCGGGAATATCTCTCGCTGACTCGACCAGCTCTTGACATTGAAATTGGAAGACAAATCAAATCTGTTTTTGATCCAACCGGATTATTTAATCCTGGTGTCCTGTATGCGGACTAAGGCGTTCAACTACGCCGAATGACATGGCAACTGCTTGACCGATCAATACCGCAAACAGCAGCGTGCCGATTCCAACAATGCCACCAAGTGCCCAACCAATAGTTAGCACAATTACTTCGATACCCAAACGCACTCGACCGACTCGAATTCCAGTCCTGGCATTTAAGCCAGTCATCAAGCCATCACGCGGACCAGGTCCAACATTGCAAGTTATGTATAGCCCACTAGCGATACCAACGATTGCAATTCCGATTAGAACTTCAATAAGTTGTGCAGCGAAGTTTGTTGGTGATGGCAAGATATTTATCATTACTTCAAGTGCCAGCGCAACAACCAGGATGTTCATTACGGTGCCTAAACCAGGCCGACGCTTTAATGGAATCCACAACAGCAAAACAAAAACTGAAGTTAAAAAGGTGGTTTCCCCAATCGTCAGACCAAATGTTTTGGCCAAGCCATAAGCCAGCACCGTCCATGGCGATTGACCAATTCCTGCATCTACTAAAAAGGCTTCCCCGGTTCCAAATAGCCACAAGCCAAGCATCAGAACGAAAAATGTCTTTGGACTAACTTTCCAATTGGATTCACCGGCGGACCATGAGGTTTTTGGAACTGTTAATGCAGGTCTAAGCCATTGCCCAATTGATGCCATTGTTATTCCCCCGGATTAAGTCTTAGTTTGTTGAACTTGGTTTGCTAACGCGACCGACAATACCAAAGAAAATTGCTACAACTTCGCCAACCAAGACGGTGACTAATACGGTACCAAGTCCTACGGATCCGCCAAGTAACCAACCGGCTACCAAGAACACGGCTTCGACTGCGAATCGCACGCGCCCAATTGGAATTCCAGTTCGGTAATGAAAGCCTGTCATAAGTCCATCTCGCGGTCCAGGGCCTAAATTGCTTGGAATGTAGAAAGCACTGCCTAATCCAATTACCAAAATTCCAATAAGTACTTGGACAACGGAAAGCGCATAGCTATCTGGACTTGGGAAAACAGGCATCATTACATCAATTGCAACCGATACAAAAATGATGTTCAGTACCGTTCCAATTCCAACTTTATTTTTTAATGGGATCCACATGAACATCACACCAACTGAAATATAAAAGCTAGTCCAACCCAAACTATCGCCAGTTAGGTTCTGGATTCCTTGCGCTAATACAGTTCCCGCCGACTGACCAATGTCAGCTTTAATCAGGATTGCTTCGCCAGTACCATAAAGCCAATTACCAAGCATCAAGAAAAATAAAGTCTTAGGACTTGCTTTCCACATCGAGCCGGATGCACTCCACGATGTTGTGGGTACTGTTCTCGATGGCTTTAGCCACTCCGCAAGTTTTGACATGTGTTAGACGATGTTTTTTTCTGGGCGAAGTTCGCCGCCAGAAGAGAAGCGATCATTGCTTAACGGTGAGATATCAACAAATGGTTTTTTACCTAAATACATGTCACGCAAAATTTCACCGATTGCTGGTCCTTGTAAGAAACCGTGACCGCTAAAACCTGTGGCATATAGGAATCTAGAGACGCCTTCCCATTCGCCCATGATCGCATTGTGATCCGGTGCTAAGTCATATAAACCAGCCCATCCACTAGCTGCGCCCAATTCCAGAAGTCGAGGTGCGCGAACATCTGCAAGCTCGCCGATCTTTTCTAGGAATTTTGGGTCACGACGCAGGTCCCAGGAGTACTCAACAGTCTTGTCTGAAAATCCCATCAGCATGGCGTTACCTTCACGGTGCCAATAAAGCGAAGTTGAGTAATCAATTGTCATTGGCATGTTTTCTGGAACGTCATCAAAATCAGCAGTCAGTGGCTCAGTGATTAAAAGTTCGCGACGAAGTGGCTTAACAGGAATTTCTAACCCAACCATCTCGCCTATTGTTGGTGACCAGGCACCCGCGCAATTGATAACTGTCTTAGTTTTAACCGTTCCCGCACTTGTAGTAACGCTTACGATCTGACCATCGACAACATCAATACCAGTTGCCTCAGTGTGAGTCATTACGGTCGCGCCGTGTTTGCGAGCGCCACTTGCGTAACCCAAAACCACAGATTCTGGTGTGCAGTAACCATCATTTGGCGTAAAGGATGCGGCCAGAATGCCATCGATTTCAAGAAGTGGATTGAGTTCTTTTGCTTCTTGTGGCGTAAGCATACGAGATTCAACACCAGCAGCTAAGTGCAGGGCTGTTGATTTCTCAAATAGCTCAACGTCTTCTGGTGTTGAAAGTGCAAACATGTAACCCGGGCGATGTAAATCAATTTCTTGACCTGGTCGGTTAGGAAAATCTGCCAGCAAATCCAGGGAACGCGCTCCCATTGCGATGTTCAACTCGTCGGAGAAGTTAGCGCGCACGCCACCTGCTGCCTTTGAAGTTGAACCACTCGCGAGTTCATTTTTTTCAACTAAGAGAACACTCACGCCAGCTTCGGCCAAGTGGAACGTAGTGGAAGCGCCCATGACGCCACCACCTATGACAACTACATCAACTTCTTCTGGAAGATTAGCCATCGAGTGGTTCCTTAAATCTTGAAGTCTGGGTTGTGTGGGACTTCTTCGTTATCCATCTGGGCTTTTTGAAGTTTGCCTGACCAGTCCCAGTTAAGTGACTGCCAGCGAGTGAACACATCAAGAACCCAGATGCCGGACTGACGAGAACCATTGCCGCTCTTGCCGTTGCCACCAAACGGTAAGTGTGCTTCAGCGCCTGAAGTCGAGTTGTTGATAGAAAGCATGCCAGCTGAAATTCCTTCCCGGAAAGTCCAAACTGCCTTTGGATCGCTGGTGTAGATCGCAGCTGATAATCCGAAGCCATGATCGTTACCAAGTTCGATTGCTTCTTCGATTGTTGAGAAGCGACCAACTGTTACAAGTGGACCGAAAGTTTCGGTGTCATAAAGTTCGTCGTCCTTGGTGATGCCCGCAACGATTGTTGGGTGAGCGAAAACGCCAGCGTCAGGATCTCCAACGAAACCTTCACGCGGGTTGTCTTTAGTGATTCGGCCAATTCCAGTTGAACCAAGCACGGTGTGATGCGGCTGAATCAACTTTAAGTTTTCTTCGTGAGTTGCAAGATACTTCTCACCAATCATCGGACCAAACAAAACGTCTTGCATTGGGTCACCAACTTTAGAACTAGCAACCTTGTCGGCGTACATCTTTAAGAACTTGTCATAGACCGAGTCATGAACCCATAAAGTTCCAAGTGAAGTACAGCGCTGCCCAGCAGTACCAAAGCCTGCGAACAATGCGCCATCAAGTGCTAGTTCTAAATCAGCATCCGGCATGATGATCATTGGATTCTTGCCACCAAGTTCTAGGCAAGCACTCTGAATGTATTCGCCAACTTTGGCGCCAATTAAGCGACCAACTTCTGTTGAACCAGTGAAACCAACTTTGTTAATGGTTCCTTCATCAAGGCCCTTGACCATGCCTTCGAAAGTTTCTTTGCCTTCGGCAACAACTGTGATCAAAACATCCTTTGGCACACCTGCAGCATGGAAAATTGCTGTCATTGCTTCGGCAACGGCTGGGGTGTATTCCGAAGGCTTCCAGACAACGGAGTTTCCAGTTAGTAGCGCAGGGATGATGTACCAAGATGGCACAGCAGCTGGGAAGTTTCCGGCAGTAATAATTAGCGCAGTACCAACTGGCATGCGGAAAGTGAATAAGTTCTTGTTTGGCATTTCACTAGGAACGGTTTGACCGTATAGACGACGGCCTTCGCCTAAGAAGAAGTCACAAGTATCAATTACTTCCTGAACATCGCCAAGTGCTTCGCGGTATACCTTGCCCATTTCGCGGGTGACCAACTTGGAAAGCGCTTCCTTATTGTTCTCAAACAACCTTCCAGCGTTTGCAATTACTCGACCGCGAGCAGGTGCAGGCATTTTGGCCCAAGCTTTTTGGGCGGCCTTGGCGCGACGAGCGGCATCTGCGATGTCATCGGCAGTAGCAAGCTTGGTCTCTACGACAACGTCGCTCAAGTTGGTTGGATTTAGAGATTTGAAGGTGGACACCAGGGCCTCTTTCATTGACGATAAAGTAATTTACATGTCTAACAATGCCAGTTCGAACCACCAAACAGTAGCCGGGGTAATCCTGGATCTGCTCTGGGAAGCAGGTGTTAAAACCACCTTTGGAATTCCAGGCGTGCATAACCTGGCTTTCTGGGATGCATTAGGTCCCAATCGCCCTGAAATTGTTGGCGTTAGGCACGAACAGACCACTGCCTACGCCGCCGACGGCGTGGCTCGGACGACTGGCTCACTGGGCGTGGCCTTAACAACTACTGGCCCAGGAGCTGCAAATACCCTTGGGGCTTTCGGTGAGGCAGCAATAAGTGGCTCCCCGGTCTTTGTAATTTCATCTGAAGCTCCAATTGGTAAGCGTTCCAAAGATGGTTCGCGTGGCCTGCTCCACGAAATGGATGACCAGGCAGCCATGTTTGCCCCGCTTGCCAAAAAACTTGCTGGCGTATCAATGGCTATCAGCGTTACTGATGGTGTCACTGCTGTCGATGTTGCCGCTGAAATGATTCGCGATCTTTTGCGTGCCCCGGTCGGCGCTGGTTATCTAGGAATTCCTGCCGATGTATTGGGACAACAATTCACAGGCGAAAAACCAAAACTTGAAATCGGTCAAGAAGTAATTGAAGTTGATATCGCTGCAGCGCAAGCCGCACTTGCTGATGCCGACAAAATTGTGATTTGGGCTGGTGGTGGCGCAGTTGATTCATCCGATTCACTATCTGCCCTGGCCACGCATTGGAATGCACCGATTCTGACTTCATTTGCAGGACGTGGGATTGCAGCTGAATCGGAGTTAACGGTCGTTGCGCCGATTCATGAACCAGAAACGGAAGCCGTTCTTGCGCAAGCAGATGCATTGGTAGTTTTTGGAAGTCAGCTAGATGGCATGAATACCAAGAACTGGGCGATCGCCTGGCCAAAGACAATCGTGTTAGTTGATGTTGAGCCAACAAAAACTATGCGAAACGTGGATCCAACCGCTGTTGTACTTAACAACAACATCAATGGTGTTGCAGCTGCCCTTGTTTCTGGAACCGCAGCTCGCGAATCTTGGGTTGATGTTGCTGCTGTGAATAAAACTGTTCGTGATCGATTACGGGTTGGCGAAAAATCTGCCCGTGGCATCGCGCTAGTTGAAGCCATTGAACAACATTGGCCAGCCGATGGCACCATCGTTTGCGACATGTCAGTCTGTGGTTACTGGACTGGCGTATATGCAGTACAGCCACGTTCCCGTCGCATTGTTTATCCAGTTGGTTGGGGAACTTTAGGTTTTGGATTGCCGGCTGCAATTGGTCCAGCAGCAAATGGAAGTCGCACTCTGGCTGTCTGTGGTGATGGTGGCGTTGCCTTCGCACTTGGTGAACTTGCCACTATTGTGCAAGAAAATTTGCCTTACACATTGTTAATCGTTGATGACGGCGGCTACGGAATGCTTCGTTATGACCAGCAAGTTATGGGTCATCCTGAGCGCGGTGTTGATTTACTTTCTCCAGATTGGGCAATCCTGGCACAATCCTTTGGACTGTCATTCACTGAAACCACGATTGAAGAATTAGGCGATGCGCTAGATCTAAAGCAACCAGGAATTATCTTGATTCGCGAAAAACTTTATCCACCAAAGAGCACTAGCCCGCGGTGGAACGAAAAGTAAATTAGCTAAATTTCTGGCCGGTTAGTTGTTCGTAAGCTGCGATATAACGCTCGCGAGTTTTTTCGATTACATCCTCAGGCAATGCAGGTGGTGCTTCGCCAGAATTCTTATCCCAGCCGGAAAATGGAGAAGTTAACCAGTCGCGGACAAACTGTTTGTCGTACGAAGGCTGGGCTTGGCCAGGCACCCATTGGTCAGCTGGCCAATAGCGTGAGGAATCTGGAGTTAGCACCTCGTCTGCAAGTACGATCTGGTCTTTGTTCGCGCCAACAATCCCTAAACCAAATTCGAACTTAGTATCGGCCAAAATAATTCCGCGTTCGAATGCAATTTCTGCCGCTACGTCATAAATCCAAGTTGTGAAGCGCTTTAGTTGTTGCGCTTCTTCCATACCGATCGAAGTTATTACTTCATCAAAAGTTACATTCTCATCGTGATCGCCAATGGCTGCTTTGGTAGCTGGGGTGAACAACGTCTTAGGAAGTTTGGCGCCATCCTTTAGACCTGGTGGCAAGCCGTTTCCGCAGATTGATTGATCCCGCAAGTAATCGGTGTAACCAGAACCAGCTAAATAGCCGCGCGCAACACATTCGATTGGCAGCATTTCAAGTTTTTCACAATACGTTGCTCGGCCACGAACGGAATTTGGCACGTTTGTAGAAAGCACGTGATTAGGCACAATGCCCTCAAGGCGTTCAAACCACCACATCGACATTGCCGTCAGGATGCGTCCTTTGTCAGGAATTACTGAGGGCAAAATCCAGTCGTATGCAGAGATGCGATCGCTAGCGATAAATAGCAAGCGCCCATCGGGTGCTTCATATAGATCGCGGACTTTGCCGGAGTAGACATGCTTGAACTCAGCACCTAAGTCATAGTTGGTGGACTGAATTGTCACAGAATTGGCTCCGGTCGGTAAGTGGCTGCCTCAGGTGAGGAAGCTACGAGTTTAGAAACTTTAGCTGCGACGGTGGCCACTTGCTCACGAGCAGCACCGGTAAATTCCAGCGGCTGTGCAATCAAGCCTTCTAAATCTTGGCGATTGATCCCCAAGCGCGCATCTGCGGCTAATCGATCTAGCACTGCGTTGCCATCGCCACCATTAGGACCGCGCATTTCCAAGGCCACAGCGACTGCGTGTTCTTTGATAACTTCATGTGCAGTTTCCCGGCCAACGCCATTGCGAACGGCAGCCATCAAAATTTTGGTAGTTGCTAGGAACGGCAGATAACGAGAGAGTTCGCGATCTATTACTGCAGGGAAAGCGCCGAACTCTTCTAGGACGGTTAAGAAAGTTTCAAATAAACCATCAATGGCATAGAACGAATCCGGCAGAGCAACGCGACGAACGACGGAACAGAAAACGTCACCTTCATTCCATTGGTTGCCGGCAAGTTCGCCAACCATGGATGCGTACCCACGCAGAATTACCGCAAAACCATTTACGCGTTCGCAAGAACGAGTATTCATCTTGTGCGGCATCGCGCTGGAACCAACTTGGCCTTCTTTGAAGCCTTCAGTTACAAGTTCATGGCCTGCCATCAAACGAATCGTTGTTGCGAAACTACTTGGGCCAGCTGCTAATTGAACTAAGGCAGTTACGGTGTCGTAATCAACTGAGCGCGGATAAACCTGACCAACACTTGTAAACACATTCGTGAAGCCTAAGTGTTTTGCGATCCGAGTCTCTAAGTCAGCAAGCTTGCTGGCATCACCAACAAGTAGGTCGAGCATGTCCTGGGCCGTTCCAACTGGACCTTTGATTCCCCGCAATGGATAGCGTGCAATTAAATCATCGAGGCGCGCAATCGCTACCAGTAATTCATCGGCAGCAGATGCAAAGCGCTTACCAAGTGTTGTGGTTTGGGCAGCTACGTTATGGCTACGACCAGTTAGCGCCACATCGGTATAGCGAACTGCAAGTTCAGCGAGCGCCCCTGCAGTGGCAACTGCTTTGGTGCGAATTAACTTAAGGCCAGCGAGTACTTGAAGTTGTTCAACATTTTCAGTTAAGTCGCGGCTAGTCATTCCCTTATGGATATGTTCGTGACCCGCTAGTGCACAAAATTCTTCGATTCGAGCTTTTACATCGTGACGAGAAATCTTTTCTCTTGCCGCGATACTGGCTAAGTCAACGTTTTCGATTACCACTTCGTAAGCCTCGATCACACCGTTTGGGACTTCAATTCCCAAATCTTTTTGGGCACGTAATACTGCGATCCAAAGTTGGCGTTCCAACACAATCTTGTTAGTTGGCGACCAGATCTGTGCCATCGAAGTTGAGGCGTATCGCCCAGCAAGAACATTTGGAATGTTTGGCTTACTCAATTTCGGTCTCCCAATCTGATCTCACCAAGCGCTGCCTTCAGCGCAATATCCGAGCGGTGATGTTCGCCGTCGAATCTAATTCTCTCAATTTCTGAGTAAACCTCGCTACGTGCATCATTTAGGTCTGCGCCAAGGGCTGTGACACTTAGAACTCTGCCACCATTTACCTGTAATTCGCCGTGCTCATTGGTTTTAGTGCCAGCGTGATAAACCATGGTGCCAGACTTAGGTGTTTCGGCAATCCCCGAAATGATCGCTCCAGTGACCGGAGAATCTGGATAACCCTGGGCAGCCATGACCACGGTCACCGCAGCTTCGGACTTCCAACTAAGTTCTGGCAAGCTAGCTAGCTCGCCTGTTGCGGCGGCAAAAAGTAATTCGCTAAGCGAAGACTTCAGGCGCGCTAACACAACTTGCGTTTCTGGATCCCCAAATCGAGCATTGAATTCAATGACACGAACACCGCGTGAAGTAATTGCAAGACCAGCAAAAAGCAATCCGCTAAATGGAATGCCACGTCGATTCATTTCATCAATAGTTGGTTGCAACACTGTTTTCATAACTTCAGTTACAAAGTTTTCTGGTGCCCAAGGCAATGGTGAGTAAGCCCCCATGCCCCCAGTGTTAGGTCCAGCATCATTGTTGCCAACGCGCTTGAAGTCTTGCGCTGGTGTCAAGGCAACGATTGTTTTGCCGTCGCTAACTCCAAATAAACTAACTTCTGGGCCATCGAGGTATTCTTCGATTACAACCGCACCACCATCACGACTATCGATGCAAGCAAATGCATGACGTAATGCTTCCGCGCGATCATCTGTTACGACGACGCCTTTTCCTGCAGCCAAACCATCGTCTTTAACTACATATGGTGCGCCGTATAAATCAAGGGCAATTGCAACTTTGTCAAGATCTACGCAGTAACTTGCAGCCGCAGTTGGTACGCCAGCGGCAATCATTATTTCTTTTGCGAATGCTTTACTGCCTTCGAGTGCGGCGGCGGCTTGTGATGGACCAAATACAACGAAATCGGCATTGCGTAGCTCATCAGCTACGCCAGCAACCAGTGGTGCCTCGGGACCAATCACAACTAAATCAGGATTGTGTTTTTTGGCTAATGCCACAACAGCCAAAGCGTCAGTTGGGTTTACTGGTTCGATTTGTGCGATCTGTGCAATTCCCGGATTGCCTGGTGCGCAAATTACCTGAACGTCAGGATCTCGAAGCAGGGTGTGGGTTATGGCGTGCTCTCGTGCACCTTGACCAATAACCAGGATTAACACTTTCCTAAGCCTATTGCTTATTCGCACAACAAAAAAATCCCGAACCTAGATTCGCACTAGGTTCGGGATTTTGATTAAGTGTTACTTGCCTTCGTAGTACTTTCCTAGGCTGGCAAAGACTTCGTCCAAAATGGCTAGCCCTTCTTTGGCTTCGGTTTCTGTCACGTTGCAAGGTGGAACTACGTGCAAACGGTTGTAGTTAGTAAATGGCATCAAGCCATGCTTCTTACAAGTTGCAACCAAGTCAGCCATAGCTGGTGAAGTGCCACCGTATGGCGCAATCATTTCTTTGGTATCGCGGTCCTTGACTAAATCAAGTGCCCAGAAGACACCCTTGCCGCGAGCTTCACCAATGATCTTGTGGCGGTCAGCTAGATCCTTAAGGCCTGGACCAAGAACGGTTTCGCCAATGTGCTTGGCGTTCTCAACAATCTTTTCTTCCTTCATGACATCGATAGTTGCCACGATTGATGCTGCGGCAAGTGGATGACCTGAGTATGTTAAACCACCAGGGAATACTCGATCGTTGAATGTTGCTGCGATGTCATCGCTAATCACAACGCCACCAACTGGTACGTAACCACTGTTTGAACCTTTAGCAAATACAAACAGGTCCGGTTTTACATCAAAGGCATCGAATGCAAACCATTCACCGGTACGGCCAAAGCCAGCCATAACTTCATCAAGGATCAACATGATGCCGTTATCGTCACAAAGTTTGCGAACACCTTCGAGGTAACCCGGAGGTGGGATAAGTACGCCCGCAGTTCCAACCACAGTTTCAATAATGATTGAACCGATAGTAGCTGCGCCTTCGTACTTGATTACATCTGCAAGATGAGTAAGAGCGCGCTCAGTTTCTTGTTCCTGAGTTTCTGACCAGAAACTTGTGCGATATAGATGTGGTCCGAAGAAGTGAACGTGACCAGAAGAATTTTCATTTGGCCAACGACGTGGGTCGCCAGTTGCATTAATAGCTGACCCAGTATTGCCGTGGTACGAGCGATAGAACGAAAGCACTTTCTGCTTTCCGGTGTGCAGACGTGCCATCCGGATCGCGTTTTCAACTGCATCTGCTCCACCATTAGTAAAGAAAACTTTGTTCATGTGATCTGGTGCAAGATCAGAAATACGCTTAGCTGCTTCACCACGCATATCATTTGCGTGCTGTGGCGCAATTGTTGTTAACTTGCCAGCCTGATCCTGAATTGCCTTAACAACTTTTGGATGCTGGTGACCAATATTTACGTTTACTAACTGGCTAGAGAAATCTAAATACCGATTTCCGTCGTAGTCCCAAACATACGAACCTTCGCCACCTTGAATCAACATTGGGTTTAGGGCACCCTGTGCACTCCAAGAGTGAAAAACGTGGGCACGATCAAGATCGTAAACTTCTTTGCCGCGGGCTGAATTAGCTTCCATGGTTATCGCAACTCCTATTACTGGTCTAGACAATGCTACGCCTGAGGCGAGTGTCATGGTAATGCCATTGGCTAAACGGGTTAGCGCTGGACATCCAGATTCAGGCTTGGCCAACGGGCTTCTACGATTGGAGCCGTTAAGTCCGAAAGGCGCAGTTTCTGCTGGCCCGCCGAGTCAAAGTTTTCTGGCGAAAGCCAAGTTTCATATGCATCCTGAGCAACTGGCCAGTCTCGGTCGATGATTGCAAACCAAGCAGTATCTCGATTATGGCCCTTGACCATAGTTGCCTGGCGGAACAAACCTTCGAAGGACATTCCCAACCGCATTGCAGCATTAATGGATGGCTGATTTAGCGAATTGCATTTCCATTCATAACGGCGATAACCCATATCAAACGCATTTTTCATCATTAAATACATGGCTTCGGTGGCAATTGGTTTTTGTTGAATCAGAGGCGAATACGTAATCCAACCAACTTCGATTGAGCTAGCGCCTGGATCTACGCGTAAGTAAGAGGCAACACCTACAGCTTTATTGGATTCGCTATCGATGATCGCGTAAAAGAATGGGTCAGCCTTGTGTTGTGCGCCTTCAACCCAAGTTCGGTACTCGGCTTCACTATTAAATGGTCCCTGTGGCATGTATGTCCAAAGCCGACCATCAGTATCAAGTGAGTATGCGGCAAATAAATCAGCAGTGTGCTTTTCTGCATCTAGAACTTCTAAGTAGCAGTACTGCCCAGTTAGTTTGGCCGAATCATCTGGCAGTGAGGGCGTAGATACTTGGCTTACAGGCAGGCCAATTGGATCGCCAAATTCATTTTTAACCGAACTGATCTTCATGGCAGAAATATTCTCTACTACTTACGAAGTAAGTCGTTGATGCTGATGGTGGCATTTCGATCTTGACCAACGCCAACCGCAGAGATTGGGGTTCCGCTGACATCTTCTAGGAATTTAATGTATGAGCGAGCGTTAACTGGAAGATCTTCCATAGTTTTTGCACCACTGATATCTTCTGACCAACCAGGCAACATTTCATAAATTGGCTTCGCGTGATGGAATTCGGTTTGTGTCATTGGCAACTCTTCGGTGCGCTTGCCATCAATTTCATAAGCAACACACACTGGAATCTTTTCCCAACCAGTTAGTACATCAAGCTTGGTCAAGAAGATGTCCGTTAATCCATTGATGCGGGTTGCGTATCGCGCGATCGGAGCATCGAACCAGCCGCAACGACGAGGGCGACCAGTTGTTACGCCACGCTCACCGCCAATAGTGCGAAGCTTTTCGCCATCTTCATCAAGAAGTTCAGTTGGGAAAGGACCAGAGCCAACGCGAGTTGTGTAAGCCTTGAGAATTCCAACTACTCCAGTGATTTTGGTTGGACCAATTCCCGATCCAGCACAAGCGCCACCAGCAGTTGGATTGCTGGAGGTTACGAATGGATATGTTCCGTGATCAACGTCAAGGAGTGTTCCCTGTCCACCTTCAAGCAAAACAACTTTGTTTTCATCCAATGCGCGATTCAAAAGCAAAGAGGTATCGGCAACGTATGGCTTCAGACGGTCAGCGTGAACCATTAAATTCTCAACAACTTCATCAACTGTTACCGCGCGACGATTGAAAACCTTGACTAGAACTTGGTTCTTACTTAGAAGCGAACCTTCAATTTTTGCGCGAAGAATTTTTTCATCGAATAGGTCTTGAACACGAATTCCGAGGCGCGAAATCTTGTCGGCATACGATGGACCAATTCCACGACCTGTGGTTCCGATTTTGGAATTGCCCAAGAAACGTTCCGTTACTTTGTCCAGGGTTACGTGGTACGGAGTAATTAAGTGTGCGTTAGCGCTGATCAACAAATTAGAGGTATCGATACCTTGCGCTTCAAGGCCATCAATTTCTTCGAATAAAACAGCAACATCGATAACAACACCGTTACCGATTACTGGAGTTACTTCAGGAGTCAAGATGCCACTTGGCAACAAGTGCAACGCAAACTTCTTTTCACCGATTACGACGGTGTGACCTGCGTTATTTCCGCCTTGATAGCGAACGCAGTAATCTACTCGACTACCTAGAAGGTCGGTAGCTTTACCCTTACCTTCGTCTCCCCATTGAGCACCAACTAGCACTACGGCAGGCATGGCAATTCCCCTTAAATCTCGTTGAACCTAGATAAGGCTAGTCCTTATTTCTGGCCTAGGTTTACTCGGCTAGTGCTTGAGTGGCCGCCGGGTCACAATCAGTTAGAAACTGGGCGCAGCGAGTGGCTTCGGCAGTTTCACCAATTACTTTGGCACTGCGCGCTAAGGCGTTTAGGCAGCGCAGGAATCCTTGATTTGGTTCATGGCTCCAAGGAACTGGTCCAAATCCCTTCCAGCCATTTTTGCGAAGTGAATCAAGTCCGCGGTGATAGCCAACGCGGGCAAAGGCATAGGACTCGATAACTCTTTTTTCGCCCCAAGCTTGGTCGGCAAGAATTGCCCAAGCCAAACTGCTGTCAGGAAAATCTGCAGCAACTTTTTCTGGAGTTGCTCCGACGCCTAAGGCATCAGTTGTCCGATTATCAACCGGCAACAAAGTCGGTGGTGGACCATCTAGTAGATCTTGGCCAATTGTCATTAGATCTTGGTTCCAGTTGATCGCAGATCTTCGCAGGCTTTCGCAACGCGGGCAGCCATACCAGCTTCGGCCGCTTTGCCAAAAGCACGTGGATCGTAAATCTTCTTGTTTCCAACTTCGCCGTCAATTTTCAAAATACCGTCATAGTTTTTGAAAACGTGATCTGCAACTGGCCGCGTAAATGCGTACTGGGTATCGGTGTCGATGTTCATTTTGATCACACCGTAATCCAGAGATTCGCGAATTTCTGAAAGTAAGGAACCGGAGCCGCCGTGGAATACCAAGTCAAGTGGCTTGTCTTTGGTGTTGTGCTTTGCCTGAACCGCGTCCTGAAGTTCCTTCAAGATGCCCGGGGTAAGTACTACATTGCCTGGCTTGTAAACACCATGCACGTTTCCAAAAGTTGCTGCCACTAAGTAGCGCCCACGTTCGCCAAGGCCTAAGCGATCAGCCATGGCTAATGCATCTTCTGGTGTTGAGAATAACTTGGCATCATGTGATGCTTCAACGCCATCTTCTTCGCCGCCAACAACACCAATTTCGATCTCCAAAATTGTTTGAGCTGCTGCGCACTTGTCCAACATCTCGTCAGCGACAGCTAAGTTTTCTTTCATTGAAACTGCCGAACCATCCCACATGTGAGACTGAAATAGTGGGCCTTGGCCATTGTTGACTCGGTCTGCTGAAATTTGCACTAATGGACGCATGAAGCCGTCAAGTTTTTCCGCTGGGCAATGATCGGTATGTAGCGCAATGTTTACGCCGTAACCTTTTGCAACTGCATGGGCAAATTCAGCAAGAGCAACTGCGCCGATAACCATATCTTTAACGCCTTGACCGGATGCAAATTCCGCGCCGCCCCAAGAAACTTGAACGATGCCATCACTTTCAGCTTCAGCAAAGCCACGGATCGCAGCAACAATGGTTTGCGAAGATGTGCAGTTAATAGCGGGGTAAGCGAATGCGCCAGCCTTGGCGCGATCAAGCATTTCGTTGTAAATCTCTGGACTAGCAATAGGCATTTGGCATACTCCTGGAATCAATAATTCTGTGGGTTTGGGCTTACCGCTGCCCACGTTCTTATTGTGTCACGGGTACAGTCATATGGTGATTGCAACTACCCCATTCGAATTCGCAACATCCATTCAAGCTGCGGGACTACTTGACCCTGAGGGCTTACTTAAAGGATTCGGCAGTTTAGCGCTTGTTGTTGCCTGTGGGATTTTGTTGATTGAATGCGCACTGCTTATTGGGCTGGTGCTCCCAGGCGATTCACTTCTCTTTATCGTCGGAATTCTGCTCGCCACTGGATTCATATCCACACCGGTTTGGATTGCAATTGTCGCAATGTCCTTAGCCGCCGTTTTGGGCAACTTGCTTGGATATTGGACTGGCGCAAAACTAGGACCAAAGCTATTTAGTAAAGCTGACTCTCGATTTTTCAAACAGGAGTATGTAGTTATAACTCAAAACTTTTTTGAAAAGCACGGACCACGTGCAATCGTCTTGGCCAGATTTGTTCCTGTTGTTAGACCTGTGATTACCAGCATGGCTGGTGTGGCCCGAATGAACTTCCGCGTTTACGCAATCTACAGCACCATCGGTGGAATTCTTTGGGTTCTAACTCTCACTTTGGCTGGATACTTTTTCGGCGGAATTCAGTTTGTTGCAGACAATATCGAACTTGTCACACTTGGAATTGTTGCTCTTAGTTTGGTCCCAGTAATTATTGAAGTCTTAAAGCAACGCAGAAATAAGTCTTAACTTAAAACTTTCGCTTCAGTCTTTTAAAGACCTAAATCTGGCAAGTTGTACGCATAAAGGTACTTAAGTCCGGCAGCTTCTACTGCAGGAGCTGCGGCCCGTTCCACAATAACGGCGACTGCAACAACTTCTGCGCCAGCTTCACGCAATGCTTCAACTGCAGTCATAACTGAACCGCCTGTGGTACTGGTATCTTCGACAGCAAGTACTCGCTTGCCCTTCACATCTGGTCCTTCGATGCGACGCTGCAGTCCATGAGCCTTTTCAGCTTTGCGAACTACGAAGGCATCGAGTTTTCGTCCTTGCGCAGCAGCAGCATGCAACATCGCAGTAGCAACGGGATCGGCACCTAGCGTGAGTCCGCCAACTGCATCGAAATCTAAATCTTTCGTTAGTTCCAGCATCACTCGACCAATGATTGGCGCAGCTTCGGCGTCAAGAGTTACGCGACGCAAGTCAACGTAGTAATCAGCTTCTTTGCCACTGGAAAGAATCACCTTTCCATGGACTACTGCTTTATCAATAATTTGCTGACGAAGTGCTTCGCGATCTGACATGTGCCTAGCCTAATTCGCGCGAGCCGCGTACGAATAGGGAACCCACTAATCTGACATGATTAACGCGTGAGCATTCTGTTACTTCGGCTATTGCTTACCCCTTCACTCGTTGTCCTAGTTTCTTACATTCAAAAACGCTGGGGGCATGCGATAGGAGGCAGAGTAATTGGACTTCCACTATCCACGGCACCGTTTTTGGTACTGGTTTATCTGATGGACGGCGCAAGTGAAACTGAAAAAGCAGCGCACGGAGTAGTCGCTGGGCAAATTGCAGTTGTTTCCTACTGCTACATCTTCACCTTCATCAACTGGCGTAAGGCCTGGCCATTTGCACTAGTGTCCGGCTGGCTAGTTGCAGGACTCGCGGATTTCACATTGATTCAACTTTCTAACACTTGGTTAGTCGGCGGAATAGTTGTTTTCGTTTCTGCCATGGCAATCAAATTCTGGCCAGGGCCGTTAACAGACGATCAATCAATTCGTATTCCGCAATGGTGGGAAACTCCGATGAAGGCAGCTGTCGCAGGAACTTTAGTTGCGACTTTGACTGGAGTTAAGGACATCATTGGTGTCCAAGCTGCCGGCGTCTTGGCGTCGATGCCAGTTATCTTGTCAGTGCTAGCGCCAACGACATCTCGCAGTTACGGACCTTCGGCTGTATCTGATCTCTTACACGGCACGACTAAATCACTTGGTGGCTCCGTTATGTTTTCAACGGTTGTGGCTGCAACGATCACAGTCCTGCCAGCACCAGTTGCATTCACACTTGGGCTAGCAGGACTGATCACAACAGATCTTGTCTTGACTTGGTCAAGACGTAATCCAGATAGTGAAGTTTCGGTTCTTTAATAACAAAAGGACCCGAGAAAATCTCGAGTCCTTTTGTATAAAGTGTTGGTCTTAAACCGGGCGAACGTGCTCTGCCTGAGGACCCTTTGGGCCTTCTCCGATTTCGAACTCAACTCGCTGATCCTGTTCCAGGGTCTTGAATCCATCAACCTCAATAGCTGAGTAATGAAGGAATACATCGCGATCAGTGCCATCAACTTCTACGAAGCCATAGCCCTTTTCCTGGTTGAACCACTTGACTGTGCCTAACATGGCATCTCTTTTCTTAATGGGTCGAAGCGACGTTTGCCACTTCGGGTCTTGCTCCCTGCCCACCAAGGTGAGAGTTCGCATCGTGCTCGCGAATCTTTGTCTTCGAGTCTTGCTCTCTAACGAAATGCTTGCCTTTGACCAAAACTAACCCTACGGCACATAAGCACAAGGTATTCGCCACATTCACTAAAAACGCTGTCTTCAATCAGTTTTTAATGGATTAATCGGCCCAATTAGTGGTTAATTAACCACCAGCAACTGCAGGAACTATCGAAACAGTCACGCCAGCTGGAGTTGGTGTTGAAAGGCCATCTAGGAATCGAACGTCATCATCATTGACATATACATTCACAAAGCGTCGTAATTCTCCAGTGTCGGAGATTACTCGCTGCAAAATTCCAGGTGCCATAGCTTCCAGGGCATCAAGTACACCCTGCAGAGTTTCTGGGTTTGGTTCTAGTTCAACTGTTGATTGATCGGACACATATGCCCGCAAAATTGTTGGGACTCGGACAGTTACGCTCATCATGCACCTTCGATAACTCTTGCAACGGATTCAACATTTGGAGTAATGGTTGCAGTGAAACCATTACCAGTGGATACCGCGTCAAGGGTTTTAAGCCCTTCACCAGTATTTACAATCACAGTTTCTGCAGTTGGATCTAGCAGCCCTTGTGCCAATAACTTTCGTGTCACGGCAACGGTTACGCCGCCAGATGTCTCGCCAAATATTCCTTCGCACTCAGCCAACAATCGGATGCCTTCCACAACTTCTTCGTCAGTGACATCGCCAACTGCGCCATTTGTGCGACGCACTGCATCTAGTGCATACGGACCATCAGCTGGGTTTCCGATTGCAAGTGATTTGGCAATGGTGTCGGGTTTAACTGGACGCACTACTTCGCTGCCATCAGCCCAAGCAGTTGATACTGGATTGCATCCAGTTGCTTGTGCGCCGAATACGCGCCATTGTCGATCCGGAACTAAACCAAGTTCTACAAATTCGCGCCAGCCTTTGTCGACTTTAGTTAACAGCGCGCCGGAAGCCACTGGAATCACAACTTGGTCAGGAAGTCTCCAGCCGAGTTGCTCGGCAATTTCGTAACCAACCGTTTTAGAACCTTCGGCATAGTAAGGCCGCAAGTTAACGTTTACGAATCCCCAGTTAGCAGAAACTTCTTCGCCAATTAATTCCCCGCAAAGGCGATTCACGTCATCGTAGTTTCCTTCGATGCCAATCACGTGACCGTTGTAAGCAGCGGTTGCTTGAATTTTGTTTTGCTCCAAATTCGATGGAACTAAGACAACTGATTTTTGTCCAGCACGTGCGGCAGCAGCTGCAACCGCGTGTGCCAAGTTCCCAGTTGAAGCACATGCCAAAGTGTCAAAGCCAAGTTGAATGCCGGCGCTTTGTGCCACAGCAACAACGCGATCTTTGAATGAGTGCGTTGGGTTTCCGCTGTCGTCTTTAACCCAAAGCGTGCCGGTGATGCCAAGTGCTTTTGCCAAATTGTCAGCGCGATGAAGGCGAGTCATGCCAGGCGCTAAGTTACGAGACTCGGCGATGTTCGCTGGAACTGGCAAAAGCGCCGCATAACGCCACAAAGAGAACGGACCCGATTGGATCTGTTCTCTTGTTACGGTGCCGAAGTCATATGCCACTTCAAGTGGGCCAAAACATTCCCAACAGGAATAGTCGGCGCCAAGTTTTGCATGCGCGCCACAAGCACGACAGACCAAGTGAGTTGCCGCACCAAATGGTGCAGTATCGATTTTTTCTAGTGTTACAGACATTGAGCTGGAAGCCTTTCGTCATCTCTACTAAAAACAGCAAGCTGTCTTTAGTCGGAATTGGCACCGGGTCGCAAGGCCTTAACGGTTCTGCGGTGGTTGCCGGGGCTTCAACGGGCCGTTCCCTCTGCCCCTCTGGATGAGGTGTATTTAGTTTTTAGAAGCGGTAAACCGCGTCCGTGGAAAAACTGTATCAGGGCTGGGGGAAAAAGCAATTTCGAGTATCAATTCGTGATAAATGATCACGAATTATTTAATAATCACCAAAGTTAACGCGGTTTGGCTCAAATCTGCTGGGGCCTCGACTAATGTGCCACCGGTCTGGGTAGCCAACTCTTCGGCCGAACTCAACTCGTTAGCTGGATAAAAAATTGTGGTTTCCAATAGTGGCTCACCGGTCCAGTTGCCAGTCTCTTCCACAACCCAATCCGCATCGTGCAATTCATCACTCATGGTTTTTGCAAGTCCTGCAGTTTGTGTTCCGTTAAGAACGATAACTGGAATCCGACCGTTTGCATCCAGGTTTGCACCTGCTGATCCGCTTGGCAGCGCTGAAGGCATCACTGGTATTGACGGTTCTGCGGATGCGGATATGGTTGGTTCGGCGGCAACTGGATTGGGATCAAGTTTCCAGAGTTTGTAGCCAACTAGAAAAAGCACGCTCACAGTTGCCAAAATTACAACTGCAGGGACAGTTACTCGTTGATGAAAAGTTTGGCCGCCAGGCATGGCAATTGCCTAATTCTTTAGTTCAATGCCCAAGCGACGAGCTGAACGAGCGCGTTGCCGAGCTGCCCGCATACGCTGAAGGCGCTTGACCAACATTGGATCAAAAGCAAGAGCTTCTGGTTGATCAATCAAGGCATTAAGTACTTGGTAATAACGAGTCGCAGACATATCGAATTGTTCGCGGATTGCCTGTTCCTTTGCGCCGGCAAACTTCCACCATTGGCGTTCAAATTCCAGGACCTGTTGATCTCGCTCTGGTAGGACACCAGAGTTATCAGCAGACAGGGCGCGTACAGCATCGTTCACGTAACCAATGCTAAACCTTGGGGCACAAGAAATACGTTCACCCCCCGTCTCGGGGTGTCACATCAAGTGGTAGTGCGGGCTACGACAAGATGGACAGGTGAATACTTCCCCAGCACCAACTAAAAGTTGGCTTGCGCTCTGGCTAGTCCTGACAACTATTTGGGGATTTTCCTTTTTCTTCATCAAGGTGGCTAGCAGTTTTCTAGACCCATATGAGCAAACTTTCGCCCGCATGGGATTCGGCGCGCTCGCGCTCATCCTTATTGTGCTGGTAACTAGACGCAAATTTATTGTTCGCGGTCCGGCCGTAAAACATCTGGCACTTATTACTGTCATGGCGCAAGTACTTCCCTTCGCCACATTTGCTTGGGCGATCCATCACATCTCTTCGATTGCTGCTGGATTACTAAATTCGACTATGCCGCTTTGGACCGCAGTTTTGGCAGTACTTATGTTGCCGGAAGAAAAGCTAACAACATTTCGTGTTGGTGGCCTGATTCTTGGTTTCCTAGGACTGCTAGTTCTGCTTGGCGTTTGGGATGTTAATTTCCAAGCAAATTGGTTGGCCTACACAGCGTGCGCTTTTTGCACAATTGGATATGCGTTTTCCGCAATCTGGACTCGCAAGTACCTAACACCTATGGGATTAGATTCGATTAGTGCGGTGGCAACGCAACTAACAATTGGTGCCGCAATTTGTGCCGTCTTCGCGATTGCTTCGCCACATGAAATTACCTCTTGGCCAATAACTGGAATTTTGGCAATCGTTGCGCTTGGCGTTTTAGGAACTGGCGCTGCCTTGGTGATTGGTTTTGTGATTGTGAAACGCGCTGGCGCAATTGCAATGTCGACAGTGACTTACTCAATTCCGGTGGTATCAACTTTGGCCGGCGTTTTACTACTTAACGAAAAAATGAATTGGTACGAACCGATTGGGGCATTGATTGTTCTGATTGGAATTGCAATCGTGCAGGAGCTAATCAAACCTCGAGTTGTGGCGTTACCTTAGATCGTCATGGCTCTTGCCAAAGGCAAAAAATGGAGCCCCCTATCCGATTTGAACGGATGACATTCGCTTTACAAGAGCGACGCTCTACCACTGAGCTAAGGAGGCTTGGACAACAGACCCGAGTCCGGTGTCGCTAGAACAGTCTAGGAAAAAAATCCAATTTTCCCAAAACGAGGTGCTAACTGTTACGGATGACGAATCTTGGCCAATTCATAAAGTGCGATACCAGCAGCCACGCCAGCATTTAGAGATTCAGTTTCATCAAACATTGGAATTGAAACCACTAGATCGCAGGTGTCGCGAACTAACCGAGACATGCCAGTTGCTTCGCCACCGACAACTAACACAATCGGTCCAGCCACAATGTCTTGCTTTAGATCCTGGACGAAAGTATCGCCATCCGAATCAAGCCCAATAATTGTGCAGCCTGCGCGCTTAAATTCAACAAGTGAGCGAGTTAAGTTTACAGCGCGCGAGACCGGTACGCGCGTCGCTGCCCCAGCGGAAGTTTTCCAAGCCGAGGCTGTCATGCCAGCAGCACGACGTTCTGGAACCAATACGCCATCCACGCCAAATGCAGCTGACGATCGAATCACCGCACCAAGATTTCGTGGATCGGTTACGCCATCAAGGGCAACAACAAATGGTGCCTCATCGTGGTCAAAGGATTGATCCAATAAATCGATTGGATCTAAATATGAATACGGCGGAATTCGAAGTGCCACACCTTGGTGAACTGCGCCATCAGTGTTTCGATCAATTTCACTTCGTGGCGCCTCCAGGAATGGCAAACCGCGATCATTTGCTAATTGCAGAATTTCCTTAACACGATCATCGGCATCAAGGAACTGTTGCATGTAAAGCGCATTTGCTGGAATGTTTGCCCGCAGCGCTTCAAGTACCGAGTTACGTCCTGCGACCCACTCGATACCATCACGATCGCGCGGACGACTTACTCGAGTTGAACCACGCTTTTCGGCAGCTCTTTCTGCTGCGCGAGCGCGCTTTGCAGCTGGATGCTTATCGCGTTCTGAAGCCTTTGGTGTTGGGCCGCGACCTTCAAGTTTTTGTTTGCCACGACCACCAGAACCAGCGGACGCACCTTTTTTGCTGGTGCGGATCGCACCCTTGCGCTTGGAATTGCCAGCCATTACTTCTCCAAATTCCAGCGCACACCATCAGATGTGTCTTCTAGTGCGATACCAACATCGCGCAACGAATCGCGAATTGCGTCCGCGGCTTCAAAAGCCTTATTTTCTTTTGCAGCATTTCGAACTGCAATTGCTTGCTGCACGAAGTGATCCAAGGCAGCTTCCAAACTCTCGGTGTTCTTGCCAGCTTGATTCCAAGTTGGCGACAGTGGATCTACACCAAGTACATCCAGCATTTTGCGCACCGATGCTAAACAGCCCTTTATTGCTGCAGCGTCTGCTTTATTCGCTAGCAAAGTGTTTCCCTCGCCCACTACTTCATGAAGTGCGGCCAGTGCTGATGGCACATTCAAGTCTTCGTTCATGGCAACTTCGAAATCCGCACACATCGGAGTGCTGGCGAAATCTACGTCACCAACGATTGAAGTTGCGCGCTCGACGAAGTTTTCAATGCGTTGGAAGGCAACTGCTGATTCTTGCAGCGAGCTATCTGAAAATTCAAGATTGCTGCGGTAATGCGCACTGGCTAAATACCAACGAAGTTCAATTGGGCGAACTCGTTTTGCCACTTCGGTGACCACAAGTGAGTTACCAAGTGACTTAGACATTTTTTCGCCGGCCGTTGTTACCCAGGCATTGTGCAACCAGAAGTTTGCGAAGTTTTGACCAGCAGCTTTTGATTGTGCTACTTCATTTTCATGATGCGGGAAAACTAGATCTAAGCCACCACCATGAATATCGAAAGCATCACCAAGGTAGGCGTGTGCCATCGCAGAACATTCAATGTGCCAGCCAGGACGACCGTTACCCCACGGTGTTGGCCAAGAAGGTTCACCTGGCTTTACGGATTTCCAAAGTGCAAAATCACGCGAGTCTTTCTTGCGGGATTCACCTTCGGAATCGCCAGCAGGAAGTAAGTCGTCAATCTTTTGTCCAGAAAGCTTGCCGTAATCAGCAAATGAGCGAACATCGAAATAAACATCACCATCAGCAGCGTATGCGTGGCCACGTTCGATTAGGGCCTGCATTAATTCGATCATCTGGGTGATGTGACCGGTTGCGCGTGGCTCAACAGTTGGTGGCGTGCAACCCAAAATTTCATAAGCATTTTGGAATTCACGTTCGTAATGCGCGGCCACTGCCCACCAGGGACGATTTTCTACTGATTCTTTTGCCAAAATCTTGTCATCAATGTCAGTTACATTTCGCACCAGTGTTACGTCATGGCCGTTAGCCCGCAGCCATCGGGCCAGCACGTCAAAAGCAACGCCAGAACGGATGTGACCTACGTGCGGCGCAGATTGAACCGTCGCGCCACAGACGTACATAGACACCTTGCCGTCAACCAACGGGGTGAAATCTCGGACTGCGCGAGTGGCAGTGTCATATAAACGCACGGTTCAAGGTTACCGATCTGCGAAGCGTTCTAATAATGCTGAAGCCATCGCCGCCACACCTTCGCCGCGACCAGTTAGACCAAGGCCATCAGTAGTGGTGCCGGCCACGGAAACAGATGCTCCGGACAAGGCTTTAGACATTGCGGTTTGAGCTTCTTCGCGGCGGGAACCGATTTTTGGTGAATTAGCGATTACCTGGACGCTGACATTCACAATGCGCCAGCCAGATTTCGAAATCAAGCGAGTAACTTCGCCAAGCAGCTCAGCACCTGATGCGCCAGCCCACTTTGGATCTGAAGTACCAAACACTGACCCCAGGTCTCCCATTCCGGCAGCCGACAGAATCGCGTCACAGGCTGCGTGTGCTGCTACGTCGCCATCAGAGTGACCGTCGCAGCCAGCACCTTCATCTGGCCAAGACAAACAGGCAAGCTGCATTGGTCGTCCTGCTACTAATGGATGAACATCAACCCCAGTTCCAATTCTTAAGTCACTCATGAGTGCCCTCCAACATACTTATTGCGTGATACACATCAGACATCGTTGTTATCTTTAGCGCTCGTTCATCACCGACAACAGTTGTCACTTCGACTCCGAGGGCGTCCATTAATCCTGCATCATCAGTTGCAACCACGGCTGGATCTTTATGAGCTGAATCTAGAGTTGCCCGATCAAATCCTTGCGGGGTCTGCACTCTGCGCAATTGATTTCGATCTACGGTTTCAATCGCAATACCTTGACCGTTAACTCGCTTTATGGTGTCTACCAACGGCAAAACTGGAATAACTGCCTTTGCGCCATTGCGAACCGCTTCAACTACGTCTTTTACAACCTGGATTGGAACGAGAGGCCTTGCTGCATCATGAACTAACACGATAGAAACGTCGGCTGGAACTTTTCGTAAGGCATTAGCCACAGATTCTTGCCGATGTTCGCCGCCAGCAACAATATGAATTTCGGCATCTACTTGTTGTAGTTGCGCACTGGCTTCTTCTAGTGCGTCAACCGGCGCTGAAATTATTAAGACATCCGCTACTGCGCTCATTGCTAATGCACTACGAGTTAATAAGGACATGCCACCGAGAGTTAAAAATGCTTTCGGAACATCCGCACCTAAGCGAATTCCTAAACCGGCGGCAGGAATAATTGCCGCCACTCGTCCAGTAGCGGCGGTTGACATTAGGAAGCCAGTACCTCGTCGAGAACTTCTTCAGCTTTAACTTCGTTAGTTTTTTCCGCTAATGCGATTTCACTAATCAGTTGGGTGCGTGCTCGAGCTAGCATGCTCTTTTCGCCAGTTGAAAGTGGCTTCTTTTGCGCACGACGCCATAGGTCACGCACTACTTCGGCAACTTTAATTACATCGCCGGAGGAAAGTTTTTCAGTATTTGCCTTGAATCGGCGAGACCAGTTCGCTGGATCTTCAACATATGGCATCCGCAGCACGCCAAAGACTTTTTCTAATCCTGCTTGGCTAGTTACATCTCGCACGCCAACAAGATCAAGGTTGTCCGATGGAACTCGCACAGTCAGGTCGCTCTGGTGAACCCGAAGTACTAAGTACTCGCGTTCTTCGCCCTTGATGGTGCGCTTTTCTTTGGAAATGATGTCTGCTGCGCCGTGATGTGGATACACGACAGTTTCCCCGACTTTGTAGGCCATTTAGATTGATCCTTTGGTTGCCTTGAACCTCAATTCTACCATGCGACACGCCGTCTCGATGCCACAAAAACCCCGCAACTAATGGAGTTTTTGCTCAGTTCAGCCGATGGGTCTAAATCTGTAATCTGTCCAAAGGTGGGTGAATATTCAATTTTTTCCACAAGTAGGCTTAGAGGCGAAACCACTAATTACTGGTATTTCACTAAAGGGGAATCGTTCATGGCGCGTAAGCACTTTGCAGTAGCAGCAGCCGTTTCAGCTGCCATCCTTCTACTTAGCGGCTGTGCCACTGGTTTTGATGCTGCGACGAACAACCAGCCAGACTCCGGAAATGGTCGAAGTGTCGATGTTGGAGCGCTCCAAATTCGCAACGCATCCGTGATTGTGGATCCTGCGGACACCTCACGCGCCACCATAATCATGACTGTGATCAACAATGACAAAACTACTGATGACGTACTTAATGGAGTTGCAGCTGCTAAGACTGTAGGTGTCGACGGTGAAGTTAACATCTCACTTCCGCACATGCAGGTTGTAAAGGTTGGATATGACTCCCAATACCGAATCGTGCTCACGAGCGTTTCCGGTGCGCTGGAGCCAGGTCAGTTTGTAGATGTTTCGCTGATGTTTGCAAGCGGTCAATCTGCACCGCTTTCGATGCTGGTTAATGCCAACACCGGAATTTACGCGGACATTGAAATTCCAGCCACAGCTGTTGCCCCAGCCCCAGCACCTAGCGCTTCTTAGCGCCTGACCTCATTTAACTAAGAAGTTGGCTCCGGCGTAGCCGCGTCTGTTGCATCTACAGCCGGTTCTTCAGTTGGCATTTCAGTAGGTAGTGCAGGCTCAGGCTCACCCGATGGTGGTACTGACGGTTCAGGTAATCCCGCTGAAACGATACCCAACAATTCAATTCGAATGTTTTCCGGTGTCGCGTTGCGCCCCACTCCTACTAATTCTCCTTGGGAGTCCAAGCGCAAAATGTATTTGGCGAAAGCCTTAGCTGCAAGTTCATTCTGACCCTTGCAAATACTTACCGTAGTTTGCGCAATGCCGTGCCATGGGATTGCTGCTTCGTCTGTTCCTTCGGAAGCAGTCGGTTCAATCGTTGGGTCAATTTCAGCTACGTAATCATCGCCAGTATTAGTCAAAACCATCTGAGTACCGCCGGAGTCAACACCAGCAGATTCTGCGTATAGCGATTGATCACTAGAAGGAAGTAGGAATTCGGCAAGGCTCAATGAATTGTTTTGTGCGTATGCTAAAGACGCAATTCCAATTGATCCATCAGTAGCCAGTTCCTCTAAGTTCTGTTCTGCAGCCGCAGTTATTGGCTGCCAAGTACCGCCCGTCTCAGTTGCCATCCAAAGATTTAGTGCTTCAACTTCGGTTTTTGATCCTGATTGGATGACCTGCATCGGAAGGTCTGGGAATTCAATATCTGGATTCAAGTCTGTAATGTCAGCATCCTGCCAGTTTGAAATTTCTCCAAGTAAGACCTTGTTTAGAACCTCTGGTGATAGCACGATGTTTTCGACACCCTCGAGAGGTGTTGCGACTACAACGCCGTCCAGCCCTACTGGGATTTTTAAGCTCGAACTACAAAATGGAGTCGCTTCTGAGGCGCCGGAAATCACTATGTCCGAAGTGTTTCCATACTCAGTAATTTGAAGTTTTGAGTTAGCACAATTGGTTGTATAGCTTTCTGACCAAATGTTTAGTAGTTCTTCGAATTCGGGCTGACTAGAAATGGTCAACGGCCCATCAACACATGTCACGTATTTATCAGCCAAAGCAGCCTTAACTTCTGGCGGCATTGGAGGTGTGCAGCCAACTAATCCAGCTGCCAGCAATAAGCTGCCTACTACTTTGACCAATTTCATTTAAGTTATCTTTCGCTAGCCGTTAATGTCAGTAGCCCGCAAGGCAATTGCCAAGCGGGCTAATGACGGATTAATTAGAATCCAGAACGTGCGTTCGATAGTGCGCGCTGGTATAGCTTGCTCTTTGAGCTAAAGCCAGCGTATCCTGCTGCTGGCTTCTTGCCACAAGTTACAACTGCATACTCAGCGAAGTCACTTACGACTCCCGCTTTAGCGGCATCATAAGTTCCAGGTGAGGCTCCCTTTGGAATCACTAAGTAAGTAAGGATGCTTAAGTTGTAGCCGCCTGTAACTTTCTTTTTGAAATTGATTGTTACGATTCCATTCTTACCTGGATCAGCTTGAGCAGAAATAAATTTCTTTGCTGCTGCTGCAGTTGGCTTTACGTAAGCACCCTTGGCATTCTTAAGGGAAACATACTTCAATTTCACCGTTACATCTGCTAGATCTGCATAGCCGATAGCACCTGGGGTACTCGCAATAGTGGATACCATCACGGCACTGGTGCTTGCAAGCGCTCCCTTAGCGCCATCCCAGTTCTTGTTGGCATTGCTTGCTGTAAAGCCGCCGACTGTTTGGTTTAGGTAATCTTGCACGTTAGCTGTGGTTCCAGAGCCATCGCGGTAAACGACAGTAATGTTGCCCTTTAGCTTTCCCTTAGGTGCTGACTTGTTCAGCTTCTTGATAGCTGGGTCATCCCACTTGGTAATTGTGCCCTTGAAAATCGCAGCAAGAGTTTTTGGATCTAGCTTTAGAGTCTTTACACCTGAAACGTTAAATCCGATGGCAACTGGGCCAGAAGTAACTGGAACATAAGTAAAGGCTTGGGAAGGAGCTGAACCTGATGCCCATGGAACATCGGTAGCAGCGAATTCAACCGCGCCTGCCTTGTACTGAGAAAGCCCAGTTGAAGAGCCTGTTGATGTGTAAGCAACTGTATTTCCAGTTGCAGAGTTGAATTCTCGTGCACACTTTTGCATAAAGTTGTTGGCAAATGAGGAACCTTTACCATTTACTGTTTCGCCGGCTTGCGCTGCAGGTGCTGCAACAAGTACGGAAGCTGCCATTGCAAGCACAGCCACAGATTTAGTAATAATGCTTCGCATTATTTCTCCTTCTTGATGTCACCGGCGTTTCCGGTATGAGAAGAGTTAATTACTCGGTTCTGAATGCAAGTTGTAGCGAAACCTAATTGCTAATGATTTTTGGGTAAACAGTTGGTGTACTACCCAAATCGACCATTTACGTAATCTTCTGTGCGTGGATCATTCGGGGATGAAAACAGCGCCTCGGTATTTCCAAACTCAACGACGTAACCTGGCTGGTTTTCTTCAGCCAAGAAAAATGCAGTTTGATCCGATACTCGTTGGGCTTGTTGCATGTTGTGCGTGACAATTACCACAGTCATGTCCGATGACAACTCGCGGATGGTTTCTTCGATGCGACGAGTGGAGCCCGGATCCAAGGCTGAACATGGCTCATCCATCAAAAGCACATCTGGTGCAAGCGCAAGTGATCGTGCAATGCAAAGGCGTTGCTGTTGGCCGCCAGATAACGATCCAGCTGGAGCATCTAGCCGATCCTTTACTTCATTCCAGATGCTTGCCCGAGTTAGACATTTTTCAACCAATTCATTTTCGTCCCTGGTGCGCCGATTACTAAGTCGCAGCCCGGCTAGTACATTTCCTTTAATTGTCATGGTGGGGAATGGATTTGGCTTTTGAAACACCATCCCAATTTTTAGGCGTACTGAAACTGGATCTATATCAGCATCATAAATATTCTTGCCGTCAAGATATATTTCTCCAGCTAACCCTGCTCCAGGAATAAGTTCATGCATGCGATTAAGCGTTCTGATGAAAGATGACTTACCGCAGCCCGATGGACCAATCAGCGCCGTAACCGAATTTGTGGGGAACTTCAACGAGACATCCGAAAGCACATGGCGTTCTTTAAACCACACGTTTATGTCCCTAGCTTCGAGATGATATTGCTCATCAAGAGTTCGCAACCTTTTAGTCTCCACTTGAGTAGTCATCTCCATACTTCCTTCGATAGTTGTGGTCATTTCTTTCCTACTTCTCTACTTCCAAAAATTCGTGCAAGTGTGAATAAAATTCCGATAACAACCAACAGCACAAGTGCAGCGCCCCAAGCTCGTTGTCTTGAAGTGTCATAACCCGCACCGAGGAATGAGTAGATATATGTGGTCAGCGTTGTCATGCCATCGCTAGTTGGATTTATATTCGTTTCATTGGAAATATTGGTTGTCAGAATCAATGGAGCCGTCTCGCCAAATACCCGGGCTAATCCCAGCAAAACAGCAGTGATAAGCCCAGTTTTTGCAGCAGGTAAAATCACTTGGAAGAACGCCCTGCGTCGGGGAGCACCAAGTGCTAACGCGGCGGCCCGCAACTCACCTGGTACCAGTTTTAATACCTCTTCGCTCATGCGAGCGATCGTTGGCAACATTAGAAGTAATAGTGATGCGGCACCTAACCAACCAACTGGTTTAACTAATCCAGATGCAATAAATACCGTATAGATAAAAAGTCCGGCAACCACAGATGGTAGGCCACTCATAGCTTGGGAAAAAAATCGGACTGGGCCTCGGAACCGACCATCAGTTTCAGTTAGATAAACTGCGACCCCGATTCCTATCGGAACGGTTGCCAAAGTAACTAAACCAACGACTATAAGACTTCCAAGGATCGCGTGCCCGACGCCACCATATTCAAGTGAAGTTGTCGGCGTTATGTAAACACTGTTTTGATAAAGAAAATGTGGACTTAACGCCTTCAATCCCCAACTTATTACCGAAAAGAGGACGGACCCCAGCAAAATACTGATTGCCACGGTTGAAAAGATCACACCTACGTTAAGGAATGCATCCGCAATCCCGCGCTTACCTCTTAATATCAGCGCTGCTAGGGCACTAAATAGTAACTGCAGCGGAAGGAAAATAAGAAGAAGCGTAACGGCACCAGGTAGCTCCAGAAGAAAACGCACAATTACTGCTATGAGGCTTGGAGCTACCGATGCAATCGCAATTAAAGCAACGTTCTTTCGATTTCGATTTTTCCAAGGTGTCGCATTTGTGGGCCTGACGGCAATTTGTGTCATTACGATGCCATTCGCTTTTCAGACCTTTGGACAATTGCAGTTGCAAGCATGTTTACAATTAAGGTAAACACGAACAATACGACGCCAGCGGCCATTAGGGCCCTTAGTTCGACTGGCGTGGCTTCACCAAACCTAGAAATAATGAGGGACGCAATCGAGCCGCCACGAGGTTCCAAAATTGAATAGAAGTTAGTCTCGAACAGTAAATTAAGCACATAGTAAATTGCAATTGTTTCACCAAGTGCGCGTCCAAGACCGAGAAGTATGCCACCCAGAATTCCGCTCCTGGCAGTGGGGATCACAACTCTACGAAGTGAGCTAAATGATGTACCACCTAATGCAAAGGCAGCTGCAATTAACTCTTTGTCGACTCGGCTCATCACTTCACGAGTTACAGAAGTAATGATTGGGATGACCATGATGGCAACTACAAATCCTGCTATGAATGGAGACCTGAAGGCATTGGGTTCATCGTTTGCAAAAATAGGAATAAAGCCCAGATGTTTTGTAAGTAACTCAGACCACCCAGTTGCAACTGGAGTGAGCACTAACAATCCCCACATGGCAATTAAAATCGAAGGCAGTGCTGCGAGTAAGTCAATAATTGAAATCGCAACTTTTGCGAATATGCCTTTAGCCATAAATTGAATAAAGTAAGCCGTCGCAATCGAAACCGGAACAGCAATGACTAGACCAAGTGCCGATATCAAAAATGATCCATAAAGCATGGGAAATATTTGAAAAGTTGGAGTTTCGCTCGCTGAATCCCAGATTGACCCGGTCACAAATTTTAAACCTTGTTGCTGAAATGTGGTCCAAGAACCATTGAGCAAAAAGGCAACAATCATCAGCACCAGTAGCAAGGATAAAGCCGCGGCAAGAGATGCCCCGCCAAAGAATACGCGATCTGCATCCTTGGGTTTGTAGCTCTTTAAATCAATGCGCGATTGAGTTTTACTCACCTCAACAGATTAGAAAGCCAAGGGATATAGCACGTGCAAACTAGGTAAACACCGAGTGAACTGCTCGATAACTTTTAGGCTTCGAAGCGGTAACCCAAGCCACGAACTGTCGTTAGATAGACCGGATTTGCTGGATCTGGTTCAATTTTTGAGCGAATTCTCTTGATGTGAACATCGAGAGTCTTTCCATCGCCAACATAGTTTGAGCCCCAGACTCGATCCATTAGCTGTCCGCGCGTCAAGACTCGTCCGGAATTACGCATTAACAATTCCAACAATTCAAATTCCTTAAGCGGCATAGCAACAGCTTGTCCGTTGACTGAAAGTGCATGGCGCTCAACATCCATTCGAACTGGTCCAACTTCAACTGCTCCAACCGAGTCAATTTCGATTTCCCCACCACGCCGAAGCACCGCCTTAATACGAGCAAGTAACTCTCTCGTAGAAAAAGGTTTTGTCACATAATCGTCTGCGCCTAGTTCAAGGCCGACGACCTTATCGATTTCAGTATCTTTAGCAGTCAACATGATTACTGGCGTGTTTGATTTGGATCGGATGTATTTACAGACTTCGGTGCCTGATACTTCCGGAAGCATTAAGTCAAGCAAAACTAAATCTGGATTTTTGGAATCAAATAACTTCATGCCTTCGGCGCCGTTTGGTGCCAAGATCACATCAAAGCCTTCACGAGAAAGCATGAACTGCAGCGCATCGCGGAATGACTCTTCATCTTCGATGACCAGAACACGTGTCATTTACCTGTAACCTCCGTTGGGGTGCCGGCACCATTTAGGTACACGGGAAAACGTAATGTAAATGTCGAACCTTGACCTACTTGCGACCAAACAACGCAATCGCCACCATGGTTTGCGCAAACATGTTTAACGATTGCTAGACCTAAGCCGGTACCACCAGTATCACGAGACCTGGCTGGGTCAACTCTATAGAAACGTTCAAAAATACGATTTAGATCTGCCTCAGGAATACCAGGGCCTTGATCAGTAACTGAAATTTCAATTACGTCATCGTTTAGGCGAGCACCAACACCGACTCGGGTAGATTCTGGCGAATACTTAATGGCATTTGACAACAAATTATTTAATGCCACGTTTAGCTGACCTTCGTCGCCGAATATTCGTCCCACATTATTTACATCGTCCGCAACAACAACTTCAATGGATTTTTGCTCAGCAGCAATCTTTGTGGCATCAACTGCCTCATGGATGATGCTCGCAACATCAACTGGCGCAGAATTTCGCAGGGGTGCATCACTTTGCACTTGGGACAAGGCAACTAAATCTGAAATCATGGCAGTTAATCGCTTCACTTCAATTTGCATCCGAGAAGTGAAATGGCGCACTTGTTCAATGTCGGTGTCTGCCGCTTGCACTGCCTCAGCTAACAGTGAAAGTGCACCAACTGGGGTCTTGAGTTCGTGGGAAACGTTCGCAACGAAATCACGACGCACATCATTTAGTCGACGCTCTTCGCTTAAGTCCTGTGCGATCAGCAAACTTAGTTCTTCATCAATCGGTGAAATTTGAACTCGGGCTTCCCATTCGCCAAGGCGAGAGCCATTTCGCTTAATTACTGCGTCTCGGCTTTGAGTCTTACTCAGGCGATGAACCTCGCGATTTAGCGCCCGTAATTCAACTGGGGCAATGCGTTCTAAGGAAATCAATCCCATGGCTACGCAGTTTGCACTTGCTGCTAAAACTCGATCGGCTGAATCTACGATTGCAGCTGCATCAGGAAGGACATCGAGAATTTGGCTCAACGCTTCCACTCGATCAGCCTGACTTTGCGCAGCTTCAGTAGCGCCAGCCTTTGGCCGACCTGGCGATCTACGATTTAGCATGGCTGCACCAAGCACCAATCTCTAGCCATTCCGAATCTGTTCACCTTCTAAGGATAGGTAGATTTGGGGTTAGACATCTCACGTCCAGCCTTACTTCAGCAACTGTTCATCTAAAAGCCAAACTATGTTTGCCCGCACTTTCCCTAGTGTTTTTATGGCGAAAATCCAGGATTAGGGTCATCGGTATTAGACTCGTTTTATGCGCGAGGATTACACGAATCAATTAGCTTCTATCAATGAAGGCTTAGTTTCCATGGCCGACCTAGTCGGTAAGGCTATTCGTGGTGCAACTGATGCACTACTTGAAGATGACTTAGCAATTGCCGAACAAGTTATTGCTGGCGACGAGCGAATCAATGAGCTAAATGCCGAGGTAGAAGAAATGTCTGCTCGAATCGCAGCGTTACAGGCTCCAGTTGCAACAGACCTTCGGTTAGTTATGGGTGCAATTCGTATGGCAACGTCACTCGAGAGAATGGGTGACCTTGCGGTTCACATTGCAAAGCAAGTTCGGCTGCGCTATCCAAACCCTTCAATTCCTGCCGAACTAAAAGATACTTTCTCCCAGATGGGCGAAGCTGCAAGCCAAATTGTGGCCCAAACTGGCGAAGTTATTTCTTCGCGCGATACTACGCTGGCAGACAACATGAAGAAATACGATGACGCCTTAGATCGACTGCATCGCGAACTCTTCACTGTGGTGCTTTCAGAAAATTGGTCGCATGGTGTTGAGGCTGCCATCGACGTTACTTTGCTTTCCCGATTCTACGAACGCTTTGGCGATCATGCCGTATCGGTGGCACGACGCGTAATACACATTGTTACTGGCGAACCCTACGCAAAATAGGAAATATTCCACCAAGTATCGCAGTTAGGCCCTTTTCGCTAAGTTAGTAAAGGGTTCTCATGACAAACAACGCTTCCGGACTACATCGCATTGCGATCCTCTCTGTCCACACCTCTCCGCTGCATCAACCTGGAACTGGAGATTCTGGTGGCATGAATGTTTACGTCGCTGAGACTGCGAAAAGAATTGCGGCCCGAGGAATCGAAGTTGAGATTTTCACTCGGGCAACTTCACTTTCAGATCCAGAATTCAGCGAACTAGCACCTGGGGTTTTGGTGCGAAATATTCCAGCCGGACCATTTGAAGGTTTGCGTAAAGAAGATTTACCCGCGCAACTTTGCGCCGTTACTGCCGGCGTGCTGCGCGCAGAAGCTGCAAAGAACGAAGGCTTCTACGACTTGGTACATAGTCACTACTGGCTGTCTGGTCAGGTTGGTTGGATTGCCCAAGAGCGTTGGGGTGTGCCATTGGTTCACACTATGCACACTATGGCTCGCGTTAAGAACTTAACTTTGGCGCAAGGCGATTCGCCAGAACCGGCCATTAGGGAAATTGGTGAAGAGCAAGTTGTAATTGCCGCGGATCGATTAGTGGCTAATACACACGCTGAAGCTAAGGAACTAATTGAGCTATATCACGCCGATCCAAATCGCGTGCGAGTTGTCCATCCAGGTGTAGATCTTGAACTTTTCATTCCGGGAAGTGAAAACGCGGCTCGATCTGAATTAGGAATTGCTGACGATGCAATCGTGCTACTTTTTGTCGGACGAATCCAGCCACTAAAGGCACCTGACGTATTGATTGAAGCTGCAGCAGAAATATTGAAGCGTAATCCAGGCCTTCGTAGTCGACTAGTAGTTGCAATTTGTGGTGGGCCCTCAGGCAGTGGACTGGAACAGCCTGACGCGCTCTTAACTCTTGCTAATGAGCTCGGCGTTTCTGATGTAGTGCAGTTTGTGCCACCAACCAGTCGTGCCAAGTTAGTTAAGTGGTACCAAGCCGCAACAGTTTGCGTAGTTCCGTCTTATAGCGAGTCGTTTGGATTAGTTGCAATCGAAGCGCAGGCTTGTGGTACGCCAGTAATTGCAGCGCGAGTTGGTGGCCTACCTACTGCGGTGCGCGAAGGTATCAGCGGAGTACTTGTTGATGGACATAACGCCAATGACTGGGCTGAGTCAATTCTTAAAGTTGTTAGTGATGAACCCCTTCAGAAGCGGTTAACTGCAGGTGCTATTGCTCATGCCTCGCACTTTGGTTGGGAAGACACAACTGACAAATTAATTTCGGTTTACCAAGAAGCGGTTGCCTCGTCGAAGGCCCGGGTGCATTCAAAATGATTTTCTTGAATCAGGTTGTCGAATTTCTAGCTGAACAAGATTTGAACTATGAACTAGCCGGTGACAAAACCGTTGTGGTTTCACTTCCCGGAGTTAACAAGCAATTCGTAAATGTCGCGCTCACAGTTGGTGACACTATCTTCAAAATTGAAAGCTTTGTGGCTAGGAATCCTGACGAGAACCACGAAGTTGTGTATCGCTGGATTCTTGAACAAAATCGCAAATTGCTGGTCATCAACTACTGTCTTGATCACTTAGGCGACATTTATCTATCTGGAACTTTGCCAATTGCCACAGTAGATACTGCACAGATCGACCAATTACTTGGAGTAATGCTGCAAACCTCTGACAACTCTTTCAACGTGCTATTAGAACTTGGATTTAAGTCCGCAATCGAGCGGGAATGGGCTTGGCGTACTAGTAACGGTATGGATTTGGCTAACTTGCAGGCCTTTGCTCATCTGTTCGAATAATCGGGCAGAATTGCCTTATGAGTAACTACACCTTGATTTTGGTTCGTCATGGCGAAAGTCAATGGAATGAAAAGAACCTCTTCACAGGCTGGGTCGACGTCGACTTAACTGCCAAGGGTCTTAAGGAAGCCGCCCGAGCTGGCGAGTTACTCAAAGAGCAAAATGTTTTGCCAGATGTGTTACACACTTCCCTGCTTCGTCGCGCTATCAAGACCGCAAACATTGCACTAGATGTTGCTGATCGACATTGGATTCCAGTCGAACGTTCGTGGCGATTAAATGAACGTCACTACGGTGCCTTGCAAGGTAAAGATAAGGCACAAACTTTGGCTGAATACGGCGAAGATCAATTCATGTTGTGGCGACGCTCATTCGATACTCCACCACCAGCTGTTGACCCAAGCAATGAATACGCCCAAACTAACGATCCGCGTTATGCAAACTTAGGTAAAGATCTGCCATCAACTGAGTGCTTAGCCGATGTAGTTGTTCGCATGCTTCCATACTGGGAATCCAGCATCGTGCCTGATTTAAAATCGGGAAAGACGGTAATGGTTGCAGCTCACGGTAATTCCCTGCGCGCCCTTGTAAAGCACCTAGATGGAATTAGCGATTCTGAAATTGCGGGACTAAATATTCCTACTGGAATCCCGTTGGTTTATGAATTGGATGAGAATCTAAAGCCAATAGTTTCTGGTGGTAAGTATTTAGATCCCGAAGCTGCTGCTAGTGCTGCGGCGGCTGTAGCCAACCAAGGCAAAAAGTAACCAGCAGTTCAGGCGACTTGAAAATTTAACGCCGCGTCATTTCATTTATCTTTGGTCGGATGTCGGCCAGATAAACACTGCACGCAATCAAACCGATTACTCCAGTGAATCCCCAAGGGCTAAATAAAATGTGTCCCAAGATGCTGCCAATTGTGATTGCCAGCCAAATGTTTTTAGTCTGGCGGTTTAAGAATGGGAACGCTTCAGCCGGTGCTTTCAAAACATCCGATAATGCCCAGGCTTTTATACCCAATGCAATGTATCCAGAAATTAACCAAATTAACGAAACGGTAGCTTCCACGATTTTCCTATCTACAACTGTTTAAAGTCTAATCAAATTTTTGGCAGACATGATTCGCCATGGCCAAAGCGCTGGTCCAAGCAGGCGAAACTGCATTAAGTAAGTGTGTTGAGTTCTCATCGCCGCGAACTACAAAATCCATTTCAAGTTTTTTGTTCTTGACGTCAAGGAGTTGAGCCCTAATGCCTGGACGCCCACGCTCGGTGAAGTCCTGGGGATTTATACTCGGTACCAAGCTTTGTGCCTGCGACACTAGGTGTTTTTGTAAGTACTTAGGCATTTCAGCGCGAATCAATCCCAGAACATCATGATGTTTACTCGTCAAAAATTTGGGATAGATGCCAACTATGTTCATGATTTCTTTTGGGCTTAGGCCGCCAAATCCGGAATAACTCTCTCGAGAAAAAATCGGAATTGCAGTTGGACCAATCTTGGCTCGGCCATCAACTGTGACAGTTATGTGAACTCCGAGGAATGGATTACGAACATCCGGCACTGGATATACATGACGCTGCAACGTACCAGGTGCCCAGTTGCCGTACCAATACAAACCTTTGAACGGCAGCATTTGATAGTCATCACAGAATCCAAATGGCTTTGCAATTTTGTCGGCGTATAGACCAGCCGTATTAACAATGTGACCGATTGAATAGTTACCAAGATTTGTAATGATGCGATTAGGTGCAGTCGAAGTAACACGTTGTCCTAGCTTTAATTGAGTTCCTTCTCTGACTACTTTGTCTGCTAGTGCTTGCGTGACTGCGAGTGGATTTGCAACTGCGGTATTTGGTGACCAAAGCGCAATCTGCTCAGTTCGCGCTAGCGGCTCTAACTCTGCAAGCTGCTCGGTCGTAACAATTTCGGTAGTTACGCCGTTTGCATTTCCTCGACGATGCAATTCGTGCAAAGCCTGGACTTCAGAGGCATTCTGGGCAACAACGACTTTGCCAGTTTCTTTGACTGCAATACCTTCACTGGCACAAAATTCACGTAGCAGTTGATTACCATCTCGCGTAAGCGCAGCCTTCAATGAATCTGGCGAGTAATAGAACCCGGCATGCAAAACTCCGCTGTTGCGACCACTTGCATGTTGCCCGACAGATGTTTCTTTATCAAAGACCGCAATCTTGGCATCAGGATGCAGCTCACGCAGGCGATTAGCCATTGCTAACCCAACAATGCCAGCTCCGATGACTCCGAAGTCAAAATTCTTAGCTGTCATCAGCCAGTAATCTACTCAGAAACTCCAGCAGTACCAGCTACTTCAATTTCGATATCAGATAGTTCACCTTTAAATTCACCACGCATGTTGAACTTGGCATCGTCGCCTTCGCCTTCAACATCCACAATGACGATTTCACCTGGCTTCAAATCACCAAAGAGCATCTTTTCGCTCATCGGATCTTCGATCTCGCGCTGAATAGTGCGACGAAGTGGACGGGCGCCAAGTACTGGATCGTAACCGCGCTTTGCCAGCAATGCCTTGGCAGCGGTAGTTAGCTCGATTGCCATGTCCTTGTCCTTGAGACGCGAATCCAATTTCGCAATCATCAGGTCGACGATCTCGACGATTTCGTCTTCACTTAACTGGTGGAACACGATGATGTCATCAATGCGGTTTAGGAATTCAGGTCGGAAGTGAGTCTTTAGCTCATCGTTGACCTTGGCCTTCATCCGATCGTAAGAAGTTGCCGTGTCATTACCATCAGCAAATCCCAGGCTTACACCCTTGGCAATGTCACGAGTACCCAGGTTAGTAGTCATGATGATTACGGTGTTTTTGAAGTCAACGACGCGACCCTGAGCATCTGTTAGGCGACCATCTTCCAAAATCTGTAACAATGAGTTAAAGATATCCGGATGCGCCTTTTCAACTTCGTCAAACAAGACAACGCTAAATGGCTTGCGTCTTACCTTCTCAGTAAGTTGGCCACCTTCTTCGTAACCAACAAATCCTGGAGGTGAACCAAATAGTCGTGAAACGGTGTGCTTCTCGGAGTACTCAGACATATCTAACTGGATCAATGAATCTTCATCACCGAATAAGAACTCGGCAAGCGTCTTGGAAAGTTCAGTCTTACCAACACCGGATGGGCCAGCGAAAATAAATGAACCACCTGGGCGCTTTGGATCCTTTAGGCCCGCTCGCGTACGACGAATAGCTTGTGACAATGCCTTGATCGCTTGCTCTTGGCCAATAACACGCTTATGAAGTTCACCTTCCATGTGAAGAAGTCGTTGCGACTCTTCTTCAGTCAGCTTGAATACTGGGATGCCGGTTGATGCAGCCAAAACTTCAGCGATTAATTCTTCATCGACTGTGGCAACCACATCCATATCGCCGTCTTTCCATTCCTTTTCGCGTGTTGCGCGCGCGGCGATCAAATTCTTTTCATCATCGCGAAGTGAAGCTGCCCGTTCAAAGTCTTGGCCATCAATAGCCGATTCCTTCTCGAGGCGTACGGCAGCAATCTTGTCGTCAATTTCGCGCAAGTCTGGTGGCGCAGTCATGCGGCGAATGCGCAAGCGCGCGCCGGCTTCATCGATCAAGTCGATGGCCTTGTCTGGCAGGAACCGGTCACTGATGTAACGGTCAGCCATAGTCGCGGCACCAACCAATGCGGCATCGGTAATGGTGACGCGGTGATGGTTTTCGTATCGATCCCGCAGGCCTTTAAGAATTTCGATAGTCTGCGCGATTGTTGGTTCGTTTACCTGGATTGGCTGGAAACGACGCTCAAGTGCGGCATCCTTTTCGATGTACTTACGGTACTCGTCCAAAGTTGTCGCTCCGATAGTTTGCAGTTCGCCGCGTGCCAACATTGGCTTCAAAATACTGGCTGCATCAATTGCGCCTTCTGCGGCGCCAGCGCCAACCAAAGTGTGCATTTCATCAATGAAGATAATGATGTCGCCACGAGTTTTGATTTCTTTCAAAACTTTCTTGAGGCGTTCTTCGAAATCACCACGGTAACGCGATCCAGCGACAAGCGCGCCAAGATCAAGCGAATAAATCTGCTTGTCTTTCAGAGTTTCTGGAACTTCACCCTTAACAACATTTTGTGCCAGACCTTCAACAACCGCAGTTTTACCTACGCCTGGTTCACCAATAAGAACGGGATTGTTTTTGGTACGGCGCGAAAGTACTTGCATCACTCGTTCAATTTCTTTAACGCGACCAATAACTGGATCGAGCTGACCTTCGCGTGCTGCTTGCGTTAAGTTGCGACCAAATTGATCAAGCACCAACGAAGTAGATGGTGTTCCTTCGGCTGGACCGGAACCTTGTTGCTGTGGTTCTTTTCCTTGGTAACCGGAAAGCAATTGAATTACTTGCTGGCGCACTCGGTTTAAATCGGCTCCGAGCTTTACCAATACCTGCGCAGCTACGCCTTCGCCTTCGCGAATCAATCCAAGCAAGATGTGTTCAGTTCCGATGTAGTTGTGTCCTAGTTGCAAAGCTTCACGCAAAGAAAGTTCAAGAACTTTCTTTGCCCGTGGTGTGAATGGGATATGACCGGATGGCGCTTGCTGACCTTGACCAATAATTTCTTCAACTTGAGCGCGAACTGCTTCAAGTGAGATGTCCATACTTTCTAGAGCCTTGGCAGCTACGCCTTCTCCTTCATGGATTAGGCCTAGGAGGATGTGTTCAGTTCCGATGTAGTTGTGATTAAGCATTCTTGCCTCTTCTTGGGCAAGCACCACAACGCGACGAGCTCGGTCGGTGAATCTCTCGAACATATGCAACTCCTCTGACTTTTAGGCCTTAGGTCAATGCTAGAGCCACCACGTGACACTGCATCCGCAAACATATGAAACAGCGAATAATTTGCAGGTACGCGAGCAAACAAGGGCGAATTTTGTGGGTTTTTTAGTATCTGCCGGTAGCGAACAATGACCCCTTGACGCATGTCAAGGGGTCATTGCCAAAGAGTGATACTTGGATCCAAATTTTAATTGTTTCGGACTGAAGTTAATTCTTCAAGCAACGTGAGTACTTCGGTTTCCTGGAATCGACGATGGCCCCCAAGAGTGCGGATTACAGTTAGCTTTCCGCTTTCCGCCCACCTGATCACAGTCTTTGGATCAACGCGAAAGAGTTTTGCCACTTCCGAGGGACTCATAAGTACTTGATCGAAATAATCCATTGTGCTTTCCACTGCTTCCTAACTTCCTATTGAACGCCTGTTAAATACCTACGAGCGAACTAAGGCATTAAGTCGGCTAATCGGAGTAAAGCAGACAATGTGGGTGGAAATCGAGCGACAAAATAGACATAACGTTGCTTTATCCCAAAGATTTAGTAAAGAATAAAATGTTAGTAAAGAGACGGTAAAGAAAATTTTTGAGCAATTTACAATATTTGTTTATTTGTAACGTTTCTTATAAACAACGGTTAAAGCACCTTAATCATTCGGGTATTTCCCAAAGTATTCGGCTTTACGTGCTCCAGATCAAGGAACTCAGCCACACCCTGATCGCCAGAGAGCAACATCTCGGCGTAAGTAGTCGCATCAACTGGTGACTCTTGAATTGGTGCAAAACCATGACCAGTAAAAAACTTAGTTTCAAATGTAAGGCAAAACAATTTAGTTAGGCCTAGTACTTTTGCCCGATCAGTTAATGCGGCCAAAATCTGCGAGCCAATTCCTTGGCCTTTGCAGCTCGGATCAACTGCAACAGTTCGAATCTCTCCTAAGTCATGCCACATCACATGTAATGCGCCACAACCAACAACTTTGCCGTCTTGTTCCGCGACATAAAATTCCTGGACATCTTCATAAAGCGTTACGGTGTTTTTACGAAGCAATCTCGGACCATCGCCAGCGTAGTTTTCAACTAAGTCGCGAACTGCTAATACATCAGACGTCCGAGCCGGACGCACTACAAGAGTCATTACTACTCCGGCTTTACAAGCGGGAACAGAATAGTTTCGCGAATATTTAAACCAGTTAATGTCATAAGTAGTCGATCGACACCCATGCCAACTCCACCACTTGGTGGCATGCCGTACTCCAAAGCGCGTAGGAAGTCTTCGTCAAGTTGCATAGCTTCAGCATCGCCACCAGCTTTAAGTGAAGATTGCTCAATTAGGCGCTCACGTTGAATCACTGGATCAACTAGTTCGGAGTATCCGGTTCCAGCTTCGTAGCCATCTATATAAAGATCCCACTTCTCAGCAGTTCCCTTGAATGTTCGGTGTTCTCTAACAAGTGGCGAAGTGTCAACGGGATAGTCCATAACAAACGTTGGTCGCTTCAATGCATCTACTACGTAGTGTTCTAACAATTCTTCAACAAGTTTTCCGTGAATTGCCTTTGGATCATGAGTGATGCCGGCATCAGCACATAGTTTTCGCAGCGTTTCAATCGGAGTTTCTGGCGTGATTTCCTGGCCGATCGCTTTACTCACCGAAGGGAAAACTGAAATCTGATCCCACTCGCCAGAAAGATCGCGCGTTCCACCCTCAACAAGTTCAAAATTCAATGTGCCATGCACCGAAAGCGCGGCTTCTTGAATCAACTCACGGGTCAAAGTAGCCATGTCGTTGTAATCTGCGTAAGCCTGGTAATACTCCAGCATTGCAAATTCAGGCGAATGTGTGGAATCTGCACCTTCATTACGGAAGTTGCGATTTATTTCGAAAACACGTTCGATGCCACCGACTACACAGCGCTTCAAGAAAAGCTCTGGGGCAATGCGCAGGAACAATTCCATATCAAAGGCATTCGATGACGTAACGAAAGGACGTGCTGCTGCTCCGCCATGCATGGTCTGCAACATAGGCGTTTCGACTTCGATGTAATCTCGCTTGGCAAAACTGGCTCGCAAACTTGCTAATGTTGCCGGACGCAGGCGGGCTACGGTTCGTGCTGTGTCGCGCATAATCAAATCTGCATAACGCTGGCGAACTCGAGTCTCTTCGCTTAGTGGCTTATGTGGATTTGGAAGTGGCCGAAGCGCTTTTGCTGCCATATGCCAAGAATCTGTCATGACTGAGAGTTCGCCACGCTTGCTGCTAATGACTTCACCTACAACAGCCACCACATCACCAATGTCTACAAGCGCTTTCCAGGAATCTAGTTTTTCTTCGCCGAGGCGATCAAAAGAAAGCATCGCCTGGATAGTTTCGCCGGTTCCCGCTTGTAATTGTGCGAAGCAAAGTTTTCCAGTATTGCGCATGAACATAATGCGTCCCGCAATGCCTACGGTTTCGCCACTTTCTTGTTCTGCAACTAAGTGGGCGTACTTGTCACGTACCGCTGGAATCGTGGTGGTTACTGGGACACGGACTGGATAAGCCTCTGCGCCACTAGCGAGAATTGCAGCTCGCTTTTCGTGCCGAACCTGCATTTGTTCAGGTAAGTCATCGACTTCCTCAGCTGCTGGATTCTGATCAGTGGTCATTTACCAAGATTATCGGTACTAAGCGTTGCGCTCGTACATCAGTCGCAATCCGATCAATGTCAGATCTGGCTCGTGGTGTGTAATGGTTTCTGACTCGGGAACGACAATGCCAGCCAATCCGCCAGTGGCAATTACTGCTTTAACGGAAGTGCCCAGTTCCTCAACAATTCGGTCAACTAGACCATCAACTTGACCCGCAAAGCCATAGATCGCACCGGATTGCAGAGCCTCTACAGTGTTTTTGCCAATCACATTTCGTGGTGCCACCAATTCAACTTTTCGCAATTGAGCCGCTCGGTTGGCAAGTGCATCGATTGATATTTCAATTCCAGGTGCAAGTGCTCCACCAAGGAATTCACCTTTGTCCGAAATCACATCCAGATTCGTGGAAGTACCAAAATCCACCACAATCGCAGGCCCGCCATACAGCGTGAAAGCTGCTAACGAATTTACGATTCGATCTGCGCCGACTTCCTTTGGGTTATCAGTTAATACGGGAACGCCAGTTTTGATTCCTGGCTCGACTATTACCTGCGGAACATCTTGGTAGTAGTTCTTTAACATAGTTCGCATTTCCCGAAGCACTGCAGGGACCGTTGAGCAAAGCGCAATTCCGGTAACTTCTGGAGCATCGCTAAGTATCGCTTTAAACTTCAACGCCAGTTCATCTGCGGTTTCTCGGCTGTCAGTCTTAGTTCGCCACGAAGAAATTAATTCTTCGCCTGAAAATAAACCTAAAACAGTATTGGTATTACCAACATCAATTGCTAATAACATGACTCTCCTACTTTGCTATTTCTAAATTGTCGATTAGGCGAATGTCTTCAATGACTACCGCGATAAATATTCGAGCATTTGCTGGAACTGGTGGAGAAATTAAATCTGAAGCCCTGATTTCTAGATACTCAATTGAAGCAATTCCTTGGCCAAGCAAATACTCTCGGCCAACTTGTTCGCATTCACGCGCACTTTCACCAGAAGTGAATGCTTGAGACATTAATTCCATGACAACTGGAATATGTTGCGCTAATTCAAGACCCGAGCTACTTAACCTACGATTTCTACTCGACAACGCCAATCCTGATTCATCGCGAACCGTGGGTACTCCGAATATTTCTATCGGCATTGCAAGTTCAGTCACCATTTCCTTGACAAGGGCTAACTGTTGAAAATCTTTCTCGCCAAAGAATGAATAGTCTGCATCGAGAATTTCAAAAAGTCGATGAACTACAGTAAGCATTCCGCGAAAGTGGCCAGGACGGGCGTTACCTTCCAAAATCTCACCGAGAGCGCCGGGCTCCATGGGTGGATTAACTTTTAATCCGGCTGGATAAATTTGCCCAACATCAGGAACAAAAACGGCATCAGCCCCAGCAGCTTTCAGTAAAGCTAAATCCGCATCCAAAGATCTTGGGTATTGATCTAGGTCAGATGCACTATTAAATTGCGTTGGGTTTACAAAAATTGTGGCAATAACTCGCGTACCAGGTGGGGTATTAGCTTTTGCATGAGTAATCAATTCAGCATGCCCGCGGTGTAAAGCTCCCATGGTTAATACGGCAGCAACTGGAGTGGCCTCGCTATTGTTCCAGCTCTGGACGTCACCGACTGTAGTTAGCAATTTCAAGGAACTCATAATTCGCCGGCCAAAATCGCAAGTAGATCTTGAGCTGCATGCGGCGACAAAGTTCCTGCCGCTAGCGCTCGCACTGCCGTGAGCCGAGCCATACTGCGATACGCCTGACTTACTGCTGGATCGAAATCAGATAGCACTCGAAGGTGTTCTTTCACGGTGCCCGCATCGCCGCGAGCAACCGGTCCAGTCAAAGCTGCATCACCATTTCGTAAGGCGTTGTCTAACGATGCATTAAACAGTGGCGCGATTAAACTTTCCGGATTTTCAATCCCAGCATTATTGAGTAATTCAGAAGTTTGATTCACCAAGGTCATGGTGTTATTTGCGCCAAAAGTTAGCGCTGCGTGATACAAGGCTCGACTGGCTTCGGGAATCCAAACTGGCTCGCCACCAATTTCAACCACTAAAGTTTCGGCAACTGGTCGCAAAGTTTCATGGGTCGTGATTCCGAACGGACACGCAGAAAGGCGATTCAAGTCAATACTGGTTCCAGTAAATGTCATTACTGGATGAAGAGCTAAGGGTAGACAGCCCTGTTCAGTTAATGGGCTCAACACTTCAATTCCATATCGACCTGAAGCATGCATTACGAATGTTCCGGGACTTATGGCATTAGTTGCCGCCAAGCCAGTAACAACTTGGGAAAGAACATCATCAGGAACAGTAAGCAAAACTAGATCGCGATCTTTTACTGCAACATCGATAGTGGTGATGGGAACACCTGGCAATAGCGATTCAGCGCGCAATTTAGAAATATCACTGACTGCAGTACAAGCTAAAACGTTATGGCCAGCCCGTCTCAGGGCAGCACCTATCACGGAACCGGCTTTACCAGTTCCTACTACGCCAACGTCTAGGCGTGGAGGTTTTTCGGTCCAAGGCTTATCGCTCTCGGCCATTGTGTTGACCACGTAACCAGCCTAGTAGGAATCCCGCAGACAAGCGATCGCTTTATTTTCGCGGGTATGACACGATAAGTCCCGTGGTTGAGCGCAACATAATTGGCATGTCGCCGATTGATACTGCCCGAAGCGATCGGACTTCCGGGTTAGCGCTACATGCGCCAGCAACTCATGGAATGTTGCGAATTTCCTGCCAGCTTGATGGTGACACAATCATTTCGGCTACACCGCTGCTTGGGTCAATGCACCGCGGTGCCGAAAAATTATTTGAGTCCCGCGACTATCGTCAAGTCATTGCGCTAGCCAATCGACACGAATGGTTGAGTGCCTACTCCGGTGAAGTGGGAGTCGCGCAACTAATTGAAACTGCACTGGGAATTGAAGTTCCAGAAGCTGCGCAATGGTTTCGTACTTTGCTTTTGGAATTTAATCGCATCACTTCTCACCTGGCTTTTTTGGCTGGTTTCCCTTGGGACGATAAGGAACTGACACAGAACTTACGCAACTCGCGCGAACTTTGGGTTAAGCACTATCGCTCGTACACCGGAAGTCGAATGCATCCGATGCTGACTCGAATCGGCGGACTTTCGCAAGCTCCAGACAGCGCATGGCTTGAAGAAGTTCAGCATCTGTCGCTTGACACCGCCCAAATTATTCTGGAATCAAATTGGATTGAAATGCTTGCATCTTATGAAGGCATAGGTAAATTAACTCTTGCTGACGCGGAAGCACAGGCAATCAGTGGACCGGTCGCGCGCGCAAGTGGATACGCCATTGATGCTCGCGAGCTTGCAACTGACGTTAAGTACCAGGAGTTAACAAGTTTTGCAGTAGCAATTCAAACTGGTGGCGATGTTAGCTCCCGAATTTTGCAATTAGTTGATGAAGTTACGTTGTCACTTGCCATGATTTCGGAACTGATCGAAAAGTGTGCTGACTTAGTTTCCGAAGAAGTTAATGTCTTGCTGCCAAAGGTTGTTCGTGTTCCAGAAGGAACCTATGAACACAGCATTGAAACTCCACTGGGGATTACTTCTTGGTTCTTGGTTTCGCGTAATGACAAAATGCCGTATCGCTTGAAACTAAGACCTGCTAGTTTGCACACTGTGCTGGCACTTTCAACAGTGTTATCGGGAGCGCGCCGAGAAGATTTCGATGCAATTGTTGCAAGCATGCCGTTTATTGCCGGCGATGCAGATCGTTAGTCTCTGCGCTTGAGTGCAAGTTCAGCAAGATCAGCTAGCCGAACCATAAGATTCTCGATCAACTTTTGCGATGAATCCAATCGATCTCGTAAATCTTTGATTTCATCACGCATAATCACTAATTCGAGTGAATGGGTTTGATCTGCTGCTTCATCAATAATTACGGTCGGTGACGCTTGCTGAGTTGATTGCGTATAGACCCGAGACTCTTCGCGTACTTGAGTTCGGACTGTTTCAAACTCTGGTTCTGATGTAGGTGCTTCGAATTTTGATTCAGAAGTAATTTTGCTAATTGGTGCTTCAGTTTCAAATAAAGATTCAAATGTTGGTGAATCCACTGCTGGCTGTGCGGTTGGTGCCTTTGGTGTAACTGGCGGAACGTAAGGCGGCGCTTGCTGAACTGAAACTTCAACAGGTTCATCAAATATTGGGTGCTCAAAACTCTCCGAAACACGATTCAAATTTGTTTGCAAGCTAGCTCGCATCTGGGCAATTCGACGGCGTGCTTCTTCGAGTGCCTCCGCTGGTGACACTACGAAATCTGGGTCTGGAACAAAATCAGTTGGGAAATAAAATGGTCGAACTTCAACTATCGGTTCACGCACGACATCAGCGCTGTCAGAAACCAAATCATTGGGTGCAACAAATTTTGATTCGTCAGTACTCAGCACTTCGATTGGTGACCAAGCATCTGGATCAACATTTTCATGAATTGGTGAGATTGCATTTTCAAATTTTGCTTCGCGAGCTTTAGCGTCTTCTAAGCTTTCGCCCGATTTAATTAGCGGAACCCAGCCTGTGTATTCCCCGCGAATAATTTCGTCTGCATCAGGAGGTAATGGCGGACGGCGACGAATTATGGTGTCTTCATCAATTGGCATGAATTGCTCAAGTGGTGGTGCCAAAGTGGGTTCATCGACATCGCTCAAATCCCAAACCGGAGCTGTTAGTGGATCCCATTCGCGCGCATCATCAACTGAGTTGTCATCAGACATATTGCGCACCTCCTGGAAAGTCTTTAAAGATTGAAGTACTCAAGCCTATGGGCATTTTGTGCACATGTGAAACCTCAATTCCGTGGAATGCTTGGAGACATGGGGTTTCTAGCAAATTCGTTGCTTTCATTTGGCGCAGCTGGCCTTGGAACCACGGCATACGGCCTTGTTGAAGCCCAAGCTTTCACTACCCGCCATCTCGAGCTCAAAGTTCTGCCACCTGGTAGCTCTGACTTGAGAGTCCTTCATTTATCCGATTTGCACCTAACTCCAGCCCAAACTCGAAAAATAAACTGGATTAAATCCTTGGCGAAGTTGGAACCAGACTTTGTGGTTGGTACTGGAGATTTCCTAGCTCACCAGCTAGCAGTTCCTGCGGTCGTTGAGGCTATGGATGAACTTATGAATATTCCTGGGGCATTTGTTCTAGGCAGTAATGATTATTTTGCGCCACAAGTCAAAAATCCATTTATGTACTTTGATAAGAATCGCAAAGTTCAGGCTGCGGGAGATCCGCTACCTACCAGTGACTTAGTAGAGCAACTAACAGATGCTGGTTGGTTAGATCTAAATAACAAGCAAGGATCCATATCGATTAACGGTGTCAAGATTCATGCGCGTGGAACTGATGATCCTCATATTCGAAAAGATGACTACGCATCTGTTGCAGGTGCCTTCGATAACAATTCGTTCGCGCTTGGGGTTACGCATGCACCATACAAACGCGTACTTCAAAGTTTTGCAACAGATAGCGCGGACTTAGTTCTTGCTGGTCACACACACGGCGGACAAGTTTGCCTTCCGTTTTATGGCGCCTTAGTAACTAATTGTGATTTACCGCAAAACCAAGCAAAAGGATATTCCGAGTTTGGTGAAAGCAAAATGCCAATGCACGTATCTGCTGGAGTGGGCACTTCGCCTTACGCACCAATTCGAATTGCCTGTCGACCAGAAGCAACGCTACTTACGCTAACCGCTAACCGCTAACTAAATTCTTTAGCTACTACTTCAGCAATCTGAGCAGTATTTAGTGCTGCGCCTTTTCGTAAGTTGTCGCCACAAACAAAGAAATCGATTTCATTTGGATATTCTTTTGAAACTCGAATTCGTCCGACAACTGTTGGATCAGTTCCCACTGCATCAATTGGTGTTGGAAAAATTTTGTTTGCTGGATCATCAGTTACGAGTACGCCAGCCGCGTCTGCAAGTAGCGCTCGCACTTCATCAGCGGTGACAGCGCGATCCAACACCGCATGGACTGCAAGTGAGTGAGTAGTGACGACAGGAACTCGAACACAAGTTGCATGAACCTTTAGTTCTGGCTTACCTAGAATTTTGCGAGACTCGTTGCGAACTTTGATCTCTTCGCTAGTGTAATCATTTTCCGAAAGTGATCCTGCCCATGGCACAACATTTAAAGCTAGCGGCGCTGGAAATACGTCGTTATTGGTGATGACATTGCGTACGTCTTTAGTTTCATTTCCCAAATTCTTTCCCGCAACTGCATCTATTTGTTCATGCAATGCATCAATGCCACCTTGGCCGGCGCCTGACGCTGCTTGATATGAAGCAACTACGAGTTCTTTGACTCCGAATGCTTTTTCTAATGCGCCAACAACAACAATCATGGAAAGTGTGGTGCAGTTTGGATTTGCAATAATGCCACGAGGACGATTCCGAGTTTGTTCCTCATTGACTTCAGGAACTACCAGCGGAACATCGGAATCCATGCGAAATGCACCACTGTTATCAACGGCAACTACGCCTTTAGCGGCGGCAATTGGCGCCCAAATAGCCGAGATTTCATCAGGCACATCAAACATTGCAACATCTACGCCGTCAAAGGCTGCTTCGGTTAATTCTTCAACCACTACATCTTGACCGCGCACTTGCAGGACCTTGCCAGCTGAGCGAGCTGATGCAAGTAACTTAATGTCGCCCCAAACATTTGGGCGCGTGGAAAGTAAATCAAGCATTACGGTGCCAACTGCACCGGTGGCTCCTACTACTGCAAGGGTTGGTTTTTTTGTCATGTGTTATCGGCCCGTTCCACCATAAACAACTGCTTCACCATCAGCATCAAGCCCGAATGCAGTGTGAATTGCTTTAACTGCTTTTTCGGCATCCTCAGCTCTAGTTACAACCGAAATGCGGATTTCCGAAGTTGAAATCATTTCAACATTTACTCCGGCGTCTGCAATTGCCTTGAAGAATGTTGCAGAAACACCAGGATGTGAACGCATGCCCGCGCCAACAAGTGAAATTTTTCCAATGTTGTCATCGGTATCGATATCTTTAAACTCAACTTCTTTTTCGATTCGACGCAGCGCTAACTCGGCTTTGGCCGAATCTCCACGCGGGCAAGTGAACGTAACATCAGTTGCACCTGACCCATGCACGCTTACGTTCTGCACAATCATGTCCATGTTGATGCCAGCATCGGCAACAGCCTGGAAAATCGCAGCAGCCATACCTGGTCGGTCTGGGACTCCAACGACTGTTATTTTCGCATCACCTAAATCGTGTGCGACACCAGCAATGATCGGTTGTTCCATAATTGCTCCTAGTTTGGACAACTTTTTTAACTTGGATTGATCTGCCAAGTCAGCAATAACAAAAGTTCCTTCTTTTTCGGAGAAGGATGAACGGACATGGATCGGTAAGTCAAAGCGCTTGGCATATTCCACGCAACGCAAATGCAAAACTTTGGCGCCAGCTGCGGCCAGCTCCATCATTTCGTCATAAGTAATGCGCGGAACTTGTCGCGCGTTAGGCACAATTCGAGGATCAGCCGAAAAGATGCCATCAACATCGGTGTAAATTTCACAAACATCGGCGTAAAGTGCGGCCGCTAACGCAACTGCAGTTAAATCCGAACCGCCGCGACCAAGTGTCGTGATGTCCTTGGTGTCTTGCGATACACCTTGGAAGCCAGCAACGATTGGAATTGCATTATCCCGAAGTGCTTCTTGAATTCGACCTGGTGTCACATCAACAATTCGTGCCTTGCCATGTGTTGAGTCAGTAATCAATCCGGCTTGTGAGCCGGTGTAAGAACGAGCTTCAAACCCTAAATCGTTAATTGCCATCGCCAGTACTGCCATAGAAATTCGTTCACCTGAGGTGAGCAACATATCTAACTCGCGACCTGGCGGGTTTGGTGAAACTTGTTTTGCTAAATCAATCAGGTCGTCGGTGGTGTCACCCATGGCTGAAACAACTACAACAACTTCGTTTCCAGCTCGTTTGCTATCCACGATTCGCTTGGCGACACGCAAGACTCCAGCGGCATCTGCAACAGATGAACCGCCAAATTTAGCGACAATCAAGCCCATAGTACCTAAGTCTAAAGGGGATTTCGATTTCGAAAATCACAGGCCAAACTGTGAAATAACTAAATCTCTCAGGGACTTACTTGGCGCCGGCCTTCAAAAGCTCGGCCGAGAGTAACTTCGTCGGCATATTCCAAATCGCCACCGACTGGTAAACCTGATGCCAGTCGCGTGACTTTAATTCCTAGGGGTGAAATTAGCCGTGTTAAGTAAGTGGCTGTTGCTTCACCTTCGAGGTTGGGATCAGTTGCCAAGATGATTTCAGTGATAGCACCATCAGCCAATCGAGTCATCAATTCCGTGACTCGCAGGTCATCGGGACCAATTCCATCAATTGGACTGATTGCTCCACCTAGGACGTGATAGCGCCCCCGAAATTCCCGAGTACGTTCAACGGCCAAAACATCCTTTGGTTCTTCAACTACACAAATCGCGGAACCGTCTCGACGGGTGTCGGCACAGATTCGACATAACTCATCTTGGGCAACGTTATAACAAACGCGGCAAAATCTAATTTTTTCTTTTACTTCCGCCAACACTGTGGCCAATTTAGTTACATCGACGCTATCTGTAGCCAATAAATGAAAAGCGATACGCGTTGCACCTTTTGGTCCAACACCTGGAAGTTTGGCAAGTTCATCAATCAAATCTTGCACGATGCCTTCGTACATATTGCTCATGCTTCGCGAGAACTCTCACTAATAACTTGGCCGCCAAGTGAACTGGTAATTATATCTATTGAGGAACGCGCTGGCAGATTTTCATCTTCGGGTGAAGCATCACCGGAATCTGTTGCGGCTGCTTTCTTTGGCTTGGCAGCAACAGCGCGATTCGGATCGACGGTTGGATCAATAGTTACATCAGCGTGAAACAGTTTTGAAATAACAAGTCGCAGGCGATCATCATGTCCACTCTTAACGGCGTTGTTCATAGTGTTCACATTTGCAAATGCAACTGCCAAAACTTTGTCTTCACCATAAGAAAGTGGCGCAGTATCGGCCATAACAATTCCAGCAACACGACTTTGACTGCCCATGGTCTGCAAAATAGTTGGCCAGGCATCACGGATTTGTTCGAAAGTTAACGGGCCAGTCAAAATTTTTGGCGATTCCGCTTCAGCGTCTGCTGCTTGTTGCGCGGCTACAGCGGTGACTTGTGATGGTTTCAAGGGTGCTGGAGTCGTTGAAACTTTTGGCCGTGGTGGTGGAGTTGCCTTTGCAGGCGCAGCAGGAGTTTCTTCGGAAGATGTTTGTGGCTGTTCGGCTACTATCCGTGGCCGAGCTGGTGCGGCGGCGGACGTTCGTGGCTCACCTTGTTCTAATTTTTCAACTCGAGTAATCAAGTCTTGGGTAACTTCATTGGTAACTAGACGAGCTGCAAGTAATTCCAGTTGTAAACGTGGTGAAGCTGCCCCGCGTAGTTCAGATAGCCCAGAACTTACTAAGTCAGCGACTCGAACCAGTTGCGCTGGCGTAAACAGCTTGCCTTGCGCAACTAAATCATCAATTTGCTCGTTTGGAATTTCGAAGATGCCAGAACTTGCTGCATCGGGTACTTGAGTTACTACAACCAAATCGCGCAAGTGATCCAACAAGTCATTAGCAAATCGACGCGGTTCGTGGCCGGATGTAATAATTTGTTCGATCAAAGTAAATAGTTCGGCGCCATTGCCTTGGGCAATCGCCACTACAACTTGGCTTAGCAAAGTTTCATCGGTGAAACCGAGTTGGGCCACCGTATCCGCGTAGGTAACGCCTTCGGGTCCGGACCCGGCAATGACTTGGCCCAGCACAGATTGCGCATCGCGAACTGAACCAGCCCCCGCGCGTGCAACTAATGCAAGTGCGGCAGGGTCGGCAACTATGCCTTCACGTTCACACATCAATGCCATATGTTGCGCCAAAGTTTTTGCCGACACCAATCGGAATGGATAGTGATGTGTACGCGAGCGCAAAGTTGGAATGATCTTGTCCGGTTCAGTTGTTGCAAAAATAAATCGTAGATGCGGTGGTGGCTCTTCAACTAATTTCAATAAAACATTGAATGCATCACGGGTTAGCTGATGTGCCTCATCGATGATATAAACCTTGAATCGAGCACTAACCGGTGCATACACAGCACGCTCACGCAGCTCTTTGGCATCGTCAATACCGCGATAGGTTGCCGCATCAATTTCAATAACGTCCATTGAACCTGGGCCATTGGGTGCCAAATCAACACAGGATTGGCAGACACCACAAGGATTTGAGGTTGGGCCTTGTTCGCAATTCATGGATCGAGCCATGATTCGAGCCGAAGAAGTCTTGCCACACCCACGTGGACCAGTGAATAGATACGCGTGGTGAATTCGGTCAGTATCTAACGCTCTCGAAAGTGGAACTGTGACATGTTCTTGCCCGATTACGTCAGAAAACTGACCAGGTCGGTACTTTCGGTATAGGGCCAAGGACATATGTATGAGAGTAGTGGGTGGGGCTGACGGCCACTCAAATCACTGCCAAGATTCCTTAATTCAGCAATTAGCGCTCATACCTGAATTGCAGGTAATCTCGACAACGGAGGATTCGCCTAGTGGCCTATGGCGCTCGCTTGGAAAGCGAGTTGGGTGAAAGCCCTCAGGGGTTCAAATCCCCTATCCTCCGCCATAAGAAAAGAACACCCTTCTGGGTGTTCTTTTCTTATATACGGGGTTTCCGGATTTGGGAGGAGCTTGCGACGGTTCCCCTATCCTCCGCTGTAAGAAAAGAACATCCTTATGGGTGTTCTTTTCTGTTTATACGAGAGAATCAACTATGAAAATTGGATTCTTGGGTGTCGGCGCAGTATCTAGTGCAGTAATTGAAGCCATGGCTTCTCGCGAAGGAAAGCAAGAAACTGTCTACCTTTCACCACGAGGCGAAAAGCGCTCCACCGATCTTGCAGCTAAGTACGATCACTGCGTTCGATTAGATTCCAATCAAGCCGTTATTGATGCCAGCGACATGGTTGTAATCAGCATGCTGCCAAACCAAGTCGATGAAGCTTTAGCTGAGCTAACTTTCCGAGAAGACCAGATCATCGCCAGCTTTATTGCGGGCACTCCCCCAAGTGGAATTGCAAAACTTACTGCTCCTGCTACAACCGTGAGTCAATTGATTCCGTTGCCGGCAATTGTGCATCACAAGGGACCACTAGTGATTTGTCCATCACAACCAGACATCATGCGAGAGTTTGCTGGTCTCGGGGACATCATCATTCTGGAGGACGAAACCAAGATTCGAATCTTGAGCGTAACGTCAGCAGTTATGTCGAGTTACTTTACGTGGCAAAACACGGTTATCAAATGGACTGAGGACTCTGGCCTCGATCACGATACGTCATCTAAATATGTGCGTTCGCTGTTAGAAGGTCTGGCATTTGAAGGTCAGGCTGCAACAGATGCAGAACTGTTGCACTTACCAGTTGAGCACGAAACACCAGGTGGTCTGAATTACCGAAATCGCACTGGCTTAGAAAGCCAAGGTTGGTTTGACGCGTTCTATAACCGCTTACAAGATACCTACTCCAACGCTGACTTGAAGGCGAAATCGACCGAGTAATTATCTAACTAGAATTGGTGACAGCCCCTCGCGTGGCGTTAACCTGTGAACCTCCCCAGGGCCGGAAGGCAGCAAGGATAAGCGGGCTCTAACGGGTGCGCGAGGGGTCTTTTATATATTAAAGAGTTATCCGCCGTAGACGTGCGGAGCCAAAATTCCAACTTCACGCAAGTTGCGATACTTTTCGGCGTAGTCCAAACCAAATCCAACGACAAATTCATTTGGAATATCAAAGCCAATGTATTTTGCTGGAACTTCTACTTTGATGGCATCTGGTTTGCGCATCATGGTCATAACTTCAACTGACTTTGGATGACGAGACTTTAAGTTTTTGATTAACCAAGACAAGGTCAGACCTGAATCCAAAATATCTTCCACGATTAAAACATCGCGCCCAGCTAAATCAATATCTAGGTCTTTAATAATGCGAACTACTCCGCTGGATTTTGTGCCTGAGCCATAGGAAGAAACCGCCATGAAATCAAATTCGACCGAAATTGATACTGCGCGCGCAAGGTCAGCCATAACCATCACAGCGCCTTTAAGTACGCCAACTAATAAAAGTGGTTTTTCTGAATTTGCATAATCAACATCAATCTCGGCAGCAATCTCACTAATTCGAGTATCGATTTGCTCTGTCGTTAAAACGATGCTGGAAAGGTCATTACCAATTTGTGATGCGTCCACGCATTGCTCCTTGAAAACTATTGTTGATAGAACGTAAGTCTGTCATGTCGTCTTTCGACATTCACAGCGCCTGGCAGATTTAGTGGACCCTGGCCATGCCAGTTGGTAACTAATGCATCAATTGCCAAAACGTGGTCTCGAGTCAGGTCATTGATCGCACAACCATTTGTAATGGCGAGTTGACGAATCACTCTGGTTCGAATGGCTCGAGGCAATGCGCCAATTAAATTAACGTCATCACCGACTCTGGTGATTTCAAACCTGGCCAGCGCATCAAGGGCATCTGCGTCGTCGCGCAAAAGATCTGCGCTGCGTACTAGAGCGTGCGTTACTCCAGGACCTAGTTCAGATTCCAAAATAGGTAGCACTGAATTACGAACTCGTACGCGCGCGAACTTGGTATCGCTGTTATGCGGATCTTCAAATGCCACTAAATCTTTGACTTCGCTTCGCACGGTCTCGCGATCAATATTTAGAAACGGCCTGCGATAAATTCCTTCAACGGCTCGCATCCCCGAAAGTGATCGAGCGCCAGATCCACGAGCAAGTCCCAACAAAACCGTTTCAGCTTGGTCCTGGAGTGTGTGTCCTAGCAAAATCGCCTTGGCATTGTGCTCGCCCGCCACACGGGTAAATGCCTGACGACGCGCATCTCGAGCTGCGGCTTCCATGCCGCCACTGCCAGGACCGGTGGCGACGTTGACGTTAAAAATCAAAACTGGGTCGGCGCCTAAATCAGTGGCAAGTTGTGCAGCGGTCTGCGAAGTTTTTGCGGATTCAGCTTGGATTTGATGATCAATAATGATCGCACCGACATTAATGGATTGAATTTTCCCGACCATAACTGCGCATTTAAGCAATGAAAGGCTGTCGGCCCCGCCGCTAAGTCCAACTAATACTGTGTCGCCAGCTTCTAAATCAGCCAGGCTAGCGATCAGACCTTGTCGCAATTCCAGGTTGATCATGATCTGACTCTACGCAACTCGACAGCCGCACTGCACCAAAGCCTTCACAACTTCATCCATTGCTGCTTCGCCTTGTTTAGTTCCGCTTGGAATTTCATTTGCGATTAATGTGTAGATCAAAAGATCTCCGTTGGCATCAACCAAAGTTCCGGACAACACAACGACCTTAGATAGTGTTCCAGTCTTGGCTCGCACGGTGCCTCGACCAGGTTCACCGATGTCATACCTATCTATTAGGGTTCCTGAGATTCCAGCAACTGGCAGGCCACTTAAGTTCGCCCAGGCCGACCCACCGTTTGTATTTGCATACTGCAGCGCTGCAACTAATGCCTTTGCTGAAGTGCGATTAGACCGACTTAATCCCGAGCCATCCAAGATCTCAGTGCCAGCAATATCAATTCCTGCGTCAATTAGTGCTTGTCTAGTTACTTGCGCGCCCGCTGCGAATGTGTACTCGCCGATAGTTCCGCCCAAGTGATGTGACAGATACTCTGCCATGGTGTTGTTGCTCGTTGTGATCATTCGTTCCACAATGTCTGTCACAGTTGCGGATTCAACGCGCGCTAATTCGGATGTGCTTGAACTAGCAACGCGATCGCCAAGTGTCACAGACAATCCTCGCGCAACTAGTTCTGCAACATAAAACTCCGCTGCCGATTTCGCAGGATCGGGCATTACTGCTTCCGTGTCATTGATTCCAAAATCCATGGTTAAGCCCTGGACGGCAGACACTTCGCCAGTACGTAGATATTGATCGGGCCAAGATTCATGCGCTATTGGTTTTGCAAACAACGAATCATCAAAATTCAGAATGTAATTTTCGGTGCTCGTTCCAAGCGCGACGGCAGTTAAGTCTGCAAGTTGTTCAAGTGAAGGTGGTTGTTCCGAACCTGGTGGCTTGCCACGCCAATTAATTGGTGTGAGCGAAACTAAAGTTGGATCGCCGCCGCCAACTAACGTCAAAGTAGTTGCGTCCTGCATAACTCGGGTAGCAAATCGTGTTTCGGCGCCTAGAACATTCATTGCTGCTATTCCGGTGTAGAGCTTCAATGTCGAAGCAGGGATCATGGGCTGCGAACCTTTGATGTCTACGAGTACTTCGCCTGAGTTTGCATCCACGACGTAAGCAGTTACCCCGGCGCCTAATCTTGGGTCGGCTAGTTTTTCTGTAACTAATGCGGTTGCAGTTGCCGCGTCGATAGTGCCCATTGCTTCAACAGGATTGAAAATTCCAATCGAGCTTGGGGCAGGTGGTACTTCAACCGATTGCTCCGCGTTGGTAGGACTTGAAAAGCTGATGCATCCAAAGAGCAACGAAGTGATAAGCAGGATGCGACGAAAGATGTCTAGCCTCCTTAAATAGGGGGTTTCCTGATTTACATCTAAGATTGAGTAATCACTAACAAGAGTAAGTGGAAATCTAGAAATGGTGGGGCATCGTGGCACTTGAATTTGATGTACTGGTGGAGATCCCTGGCGGTAGCCGTAATAAGTATGAAGTGGACCACGAGACTGGCCGCCTTCGGTTAGACCGCATGCTTTTCACTGCCACCCGATACCCACGTGATTATGGCTACATCGAAGGCACTCTGGGTCAAGATGGCGATCCACTAGATGCGCTAGTCCTAATTGAAGAGCCGACATTCCCTGGTGTTTTGATTCGCTGCCGCGCAATCGCGATGTTCCGCATGAGTGATGAAGCGGGCGAAGATGACAAGATTATGTGCGTCCCAGCCCATGATCCCCGCAAACTTACTTTGCAAGACATTGGTGATATGCCTGAGTTTGAGCGTCTTGAAATTCAGCACTTCTTTGAAACTTACAAGGACCTAGAGCCAGGTAAATCTGTTGAAGGTGCTACTTGGGGAAACTGCGCTGAAGCTGAAGCCGAAATCCTAGCTTCGATTGCACGCGCCAAGCAAGGTCACTAAAACTTAAGCATTTGCTCCGGCAGGGATGCCTGACTTAAGTCTGTTAACTACATCAACAGCGCTCCAGCCATTTGGAAATTCTTTTAGCATGCCTTCGACGTCACTTGTTGTTGCACCCAAAGTTAATAGTGGAGCTTCCTTGTAACCGTCTGGTCGCTCCTGTCCCAAACCAACTGCTGCAACCAATCCGTTGCATAAACAAATGCGACCTTCAAGATCTGGTTCGTCGCCACCCTTTTTCAGGAATGGACTATCAGGTTCCGCAGCACATCGGTAACTAACTTTTCCAGCTTCATCAATATGACTTGAGCGCAAGTAACCAAGATCGCACAATCTCGGACGTGCCTTATAAGTTTCTGGGTCACCAACAGTTCCTGGCAGTTGCACAACTTTGAATGGGAATCCGGTTGGCGATGCGCGATGGTCGGTACGCACCCGTAAATTACCGTCACGCGCTGCTTGCAACATTTGCTCGCGGTATTCCGGTAACAATCCAGATTCATTGCTTAAGGCAAACAGCGAGCCAACTTGAACGCCTTCGGCACCCGCATTGATTGCTTCGGTAACAGAGGCAGGTGTGGCGCGACCGCCCGCTAACCAAAACGGCAAACCAACATCGGCAACTTTTTCGATATTTGCTTCATCCTTTGGACCGTAACCAGTTTCAGTGTCTTGCAGTTTGCGAGGTGGTGCGTTGTGTCCACCAGCCATGAAGTGTTCAACAACAAAACCATCTGGTCGAGTTACTTCATCACGCGCCAAATAAGAAGCAAGAACTTCGGCAGTAACAATTGCCAAGAAAGCTGGGCGAGGCAATTCCGGTGCTTTACCAAATGACTCAAGTGGGTTGAATTCCAAAATTGGAGCAGCCATTCCAGCTGGGCGATCAGAATCAATACTTAAGTGTCCTGATTTTCCTTGTGCGAAATCTGTCATTAGTTGTGGAATCTCGCGCGGAATACCTGCGCCCATCAAAATTGCATCTACGCCTGCAAGCATCGCGCCGTAAAGTGCAGCTGGTGTTGCAGTTTGAAGTTTCTCTAAAAAGTTAATTCCAACTTTTCCGTTACCGGATTGCTTTGCCAACCAAACTTCAACGAAGTTAGAGGCGACTGCTAGTTGATCGTGTTCGGTGTGAGCTTCTAAGCTCAAGCGACGCATTGGACGAAATGGTTTGCCCTGACGACCTTCGGGCTTAAAAAACTTAGCCAAAATTTCTTCAGCTACTTCTGGGTATGGAAAATGCGCCAAAGCTTCGCGCATGTGGCCGCCTTCGTCACCATTTTGTAAGCGACGAGTTACGACTGTTTCTAAGGCAGTACCTGAGACGACACCGAGTTGTCCCTCGTTTGCAACGGTGCGAGCTAAGTACCAAGAAGATACTGCTGCGCCCATGCCACCTTGAATAATCGGTGGCAGGCCCAGGTTGTTCATTAAGACTCCAAAACCTCTAGTTGGCTACGGTAACGTAACCTACGCTAGCGTAACCTACGCCACCGTAGGTTACGAATTAAAGGCTATTTTTATGAATTTTTAGGCAATTTCTCGAGGATCTAATGGGTTTACTGACTAAGTTCGGCGTTTTGCCCTTGTAGGTGGCGAACTCCGGGCACAGCCAGCATGGCGGCCAAAACCACGACAAATAGAGCTGACATAGCAATCAGTGTGGTTTCCGAGCCAAATCTTTCCGTTATTGGGCCAGCGACAATCAAGCCAAACGGCGCTAAAGCTAATGAACCAAATGCGTCATAAGAAGTTACCCGCGATAACGATTCCCGCGGGATATTGCTCTGCATTGCGGTTTGCCAGAGCACCATAAAGAAATCCAGTGCAATGCCGGCAAAGAATGCACTCACCATAATCAATGGAATCCAGTTTGTTACACCCATTGTGAAAATCCAAACGACAACACCAATCTGTGCGACAAGACCGACCACTAATGGACGCCTTGGCCTAACTTTCATGGACACCAAAACACCAGCCACCATTCCAGCAGATAGCGCTGCCAAGATCCACGACCAAGGTTTAGGGCCGCCAAGCACTTGTTCGGCATGTACTGGTCCAACAACTGCAAACACGCTTTCAAAAATCATGGCAATCACGGAATAGCCAGCAACAACTGCTACCACCCAGCTACGACTTGAGAACTCTTTCCAACCATGCGCCAAATCCTGAAACACAGTTGGCGAATGCTCGTTCTGTTCTCGAGTCTTGCCAAAGCTGCGAAGGGTAAAGACCAAAATTCCAGCAATGAAAAACGAAATGCCATCTGCCACTAAAGCCCAGCCGGCACCAATACCCGCCACGATAATTCCGCCGGCCACGGTCCCGGTGATGTTTGCTGTATTCGCACCAAGTCCGATAACAGAATTAGCAGACTGCAGATTCTCTTCTGGAACAATTTCGGGAATCATTCCAGCAAACGCTGGCCACCACAATGCATTTAAAGAACCGCTGATGAAGGCAATTACGGCAAGGCTCAGGACTGTTGCAGTTCCATTAATCAACATCACGCCATTGAGAATTACAAACGCACTCAAGAAAATATCTGAAAGGCCGACCACCATAGCGCGTGGGAAGCGATCGGCTAGAACTCCGCCAAATAACATGAACAAAACCATTGGCCCAAGTTGCGCGGCCATCACGATGCTCAATGTAGTTGGTGTAGCTCCATCTAATCCGAGCACGCCGAAAGCAAGTGCGATCGGTGCTACACCATTACCCAAATTAGAAATAATTCGAGCAATTAGAAGTGTGCGAAATGCTGGCATCAACCAGAGTCGCTTTAAGTCAGTTAGCACTATCTCACCGATAAGTCAGTGTTTGGATCTGCAACCCAATTAATTACGCCGGCCCATGGCGTCCAACCTTCTTCGACGGCAAAGTGTCCGGCACCCATAACCAATTCGAATTTCAGTCCTAACGGTTTAGCAAAAGTTTCTTCCAGACCACGCGGTAACCAAGGATCAGAGTCACTGCCAACTAACAGCGTTGCGGCGGCGGCTTTGTGAGCAGCGCTCTTAACTGATTCAGAATTTAGATCCAATTGAAACGATGGGACTTCGCCACATAAATCGGGATCTGCCGGCGCAACTAACATCACGCGACTGGCTTGTTCTTGCAACATTCCACTTTGCGTAATGTGCAGCCAAGTTAAGCAGCCAAGTGAGTGCCCAAACACAATTAGTTCGCCGTCACCAGCTTCATGCAACATGTCTAGTTCAACTTTTAAAACTGCAAGCCACTTATCTAGGCTCGGTAATTCCGTATCTGGCAGTTGAGGATACGCAACTATGTGTCCCTGTTGCCTTAGCTCTTTTGCTAGTAGGCGATGCCAATGTCCAACTGGGCGTTCATTTCCCCAGCCATGAATAATTAGCACTCGCTTCATGTAGGTAACTTTAGCGGTCGTGGAATGGCGAGATCGCAATAGAATAAGGAAATGGCCGAATATCAAATCACCTATTGGCGCGACTTTCCTTCAATGGTTGTGGCGCGAAATGGCGACGATACAGTCAAGATTTCTCTAGCTAATCGCTTTCAAGAAGCAATTGATGAAGCTGCCATGAGACTGGATGCAGCTGATGCTGACGCTTATCTCGATGGCTGGGTTCGTAGTGAATGGATTTCTGAAGCTGGTGAAGCGGCAGAAGTTGCCGAACGCATCAGTGCAGATCTAGAAAACTCGCTAGATGACGCAGCACTACAAGCAATGCTCGACAAACTTTCCTAAATTTAAGGAGTAATCATGGCTAACGTTTACGAATGGCTCGATGCCGGAAACACACTTGTTGGCGACGGTGCCATGGGAACTGCGCTGCAGGATCTTGGTCTAACCGATGGTGGCGCTCCTGAGCTTTGGAATGTTGAGCAGCCTGCAAAAGTTGCTTCAGTTTTAGAAGGCTATGCAGTAGCAGGCGCGAATGTTGTAACCACAAATACTTTTGGTGGAACCCGCGGGCGACTGGAAATGCATGGCCTTGGTGATCGCGTGCACGAATTGAATAAGGCTGGATCTGAAGTGGCTCGTTCCGTTGCTGACAAATTTGAAAATGTTTTTGTCTTCGGTGACGTAGGTCCATCCGGAGAATTGATGGATCCAATGGGCACGCTAACTCCTGAATCAGGCAAAGCACTTTTTGCGGAACAGATTAAAGGTCTGGTCGACGGCGGCTGCGATGCAATATTGATTGAAACTATGAGTGATCTAGGTGAAGTAGCTGCTGCTGTGGCTGCTGCCCAAGAAGTAGCACCAGGTATGCCGATCGTGGCGACTTTAAGTTTTGATACAAACTTGCGCACCATGATGGGTGTTAAACCCGCTCAAGCCATTACTGCAATTGCAGAAATGGGTGTGCGCTTAATTGGAGCTAACTGTGGTCGTGGCACCGATGAAATGCGAATCATTGCCAGTGAACTAGCCGATGCAAAACCCGCAGGTGTCCATGTTTTTATTCAGTCCAATGCAGGATTGCCACAACTAGTTGGCGCTGACTTTATCTATACGGGTACCCCAGAAGAAATGGGTGAGTTCGCCACTGAAATGAAAGCACTTGGAATCAAAGCAATTGGTTCTTGCTGTGGCTCGACTAGCGTTCACACCGCCGCTATTGCCGGAGCGCTTAAGTCATAAATGACTGAGGCACCCGATCGCGGCGACTTAGGTCCAGGCGAGTTCTATCCCGTAGTAGGTGTAGGACCGCATCCAAAGCCCTGGCCAACAGAGTCACAATTTGATCCTGAACTTCTTGAACTTGGTGACCGAAGAAATGTTGTCGATAAATATCGATACTGGTCCGTCGAAGCAATTGTTGCCGATCTAGACACCTCGCGCGCCAAACTACACATTGCAATTGAAAATTGGCAACATGATTTGAATATTGGATCTGTCGTGAGAACGGCTAATGCCTTTAATGTTTCTGCAGTTCATATTGTTGGTAAAAAGGGATGGAATCGCCGAGGTGCAATGGTTACTGATCGTTACCTACATCTGTTACATCACCCTACGGTTGCCGATTTTGTCGCTTGGGCCATTGAAAATAAAGTACCAATAATTGGTATCGATAATGTTCCAGGCTGTGGCAACATAGAAAACTCAGAGTTACCAGAATCTTGTGTGCTTTACTTTGGACAAGAAGGTCCAGGACTTTCACCAGAGGGGATTGCTGCGTGTTCGCAAATCCTTGGTATCACTCAAAGTGGTTCTACTAGGTCTATGAATGCCTCAGCAGCTGGAGCAATTGCAATGTACGCCTGGGCTATGCAAAATGTGCACAACAAATAATCATTAAAACTACCTAACTCTTACCCTTGCCGTTTTTCCGGTAGCCGAAAAAATTCCACCATTAGTTTTACTAATGACTCGATACGTAGTTGACCTTCCCCACTTAGCTCTGAACTTAACTACGCCGCTTCCGTCTGTAGACGCTGTTTTTACTGTGACCCATTTGTTGCCCCGATAAATCTGAAGTGACATTGCCTGACCGACAACTGGAGATCCAGTTGTTCCAGAAGCCTTCGCAGAAATCACGGTTTTTGATCCTCTAGAAACTGACCCAAGTTTGGTAGTTCTCGTAATCTTAAAACTAGTAAAACCTTGTGCCTTCAATGCTGAGGCTACATTCTTGCATGTAGCTTTGTTAAACCCATCAGTATTGTTGTTCGCAAAATCACTACATGCAATGACCATTTGTTTTCCAAAATCAAAATAGTTTGCAGACGCTGTCAATTTGCTGGTTGTGGCAAAAACTAGCTGGGACATTCTGGATATCCCAGTGCATTCATCAGTTGAGTTGCACAACCCATCATTGGTAACAGTGCCAAGTGGATTGATATTTGTTTTGCCGACTTTGCCACCATTTGCCAATAGGTAGGCCAGCTTATTTACTGGCCCATTGTTGTCATGTCCGTCCCTAGCAATCCAATTTTTATCGATTCGCGCAATTTGCGGATTCTTTAGGCTTCTAATGCCACCTGCCTGCACGTCTTCACCCAAGATCCAATTCGGATCTGGCGCTTCGCCTTCCGTCACATTTAGCTGATCCATTGCCTCACCGAAGATATCGGAAACGGCTTCACTCAAGGCGTAGGTTTCTGATGTTTCAGACATAGCGGAATTAAACGCAATTGCGAACGAAACTCCGTGCGCCAACTCATGGGCAATCACGTCATCAGCAACGTCAAAGTCTTTTCCAAGGAAAATTCCACTGCACGCCTTTGACTGACAATCGGGTGAAACCCACGGTACCCAAAATGCATTCTCGTATGGGCATGCGTACGCACTACCATTTGTTGCACAAACATTTACAAATGCACTTATTCTCGGTACAGCCTCATTAGTTATCGATAAATCTGAAGTGATATTGCCTAAGTACGCTTCGGCATTTATGTCTTGACCAAGTACGGAACTGAAATAATCCCAGGTTCGAATTATGTTCGCTTTCGCAATTTCCGTTTCAGGCGCACCAAGGCCAATGTTGTCTTTCCTGCACAGTGGGTACCCTAGCTTTCCCGACGAAATGTTTACGTACCGGTTTCCATAGCGCTCTTCAATAAGTCCAAGTTGATGTACATACCCCGGATTTCCGACATCGAACTGCATGTCACATACAAATGGATCTTCGGCGATGCCTCTCACATACGGAAGAGTTGAAAGTACGGTACTGCCATCTGCCGAAAGGTATGACAGAGATAGGGAAGTTAAGCTTCCCGAAATGGAGGTTGTTGCGCGCCATGCCAAATACTTACCGAATGGAACGTCATCAACCAAAGCATCATCAACAATTACTAGCTCCATTTTTGAAATGGAAACTTGCTCTGGAGAAATTTTGTTTTCGTTGGCTAATAGTTTTACAAGCGATGACATCGCTTGCTCCTGGGTAATTGGAGCCTTCGTTTCCTGCGAGAAATCTGAGGTTGCTTTGGTATAGGACAACAAGGCCCCATTAGATGTGACAGTTATTGCAAGAAGTGAATTAGCAACTTCTACACCATCGATAAATTGTGTAAATCTAACAGCTGAAATTCCACCGGCTAGAGATACCGCTTCTGCAGCCTGATATTCCAGTGGATTAACTCCCCAGCCCGCCGCGTTTGCCACTAAGTGGGCACGAGCAGCCTTAACTTCATTACGTTCAATACGACCTAATGATTCAGGGGCTGAAAGTGATTCTGAGTTGAACAAGGAATCCGAGTTGGCCACAGGTGCATTAGGTCCTGGTACCGCTCTAGCGGGCGACACTCCGAGCAAGCTCGAGAGCAGCGCAAAACTAACCAAGGCAAGTCCAATTTGATTAGCGCGGGGGAAGAACTTCACTCCTCTAATCTACGTCAGACATGGACCAAAATTGGGTGGCGCAAATCCAAGAACCGCCCAAAAATGCTGGGTGCGATAGTCTGCCTTTACGGGCAAAGTGCGCGGCAAACCTCGAAACTGGTGAAGGTTAATTACTTATGAGCGACTCGATGACCTTGCGACTTACTGTCGGACTTGCCATCACAGTGGTGCTTATGGCCTTGGCGTTCAAGCGCGTTTGGTTTCTCTATCAATTAGTTCGCAGCGGTGAACCCGCAGTTGATCGAACTGCCCAAAAACGAGTTCGGGTCCGCGCAGAAGTAACAGAAGTATTCGGTCAAAAGAAGTTGTTGGCCTGGACAGTTCCTGGAATCGCACACGTTCTAGCATTTTGGGGATTCATTGTTCTTTCGCTAACCATCGTTGAAGCTTTCGGCGCGCTTTTCAATAGTCAGTTTGCCATTCCAGTAATTGGTAGGTCACCAATAGTTGGATTCCTCGAAGATTTATTCACTCTGTTTGTACTAATTGGTATTGCGATGTTCGCAGTTATTCGGTTATTCCGGAACCCAGTCAAGATGGGCCGGGAATCTAGATTTTATGGATCACATACTGGTGCAGCTTGGTTTGTTTTATTCATGATTTTTAATGTGGTCTGGACGCTGTTGTTATATCGCGGTGCGCAAATCAATGTCAGCACTGAACTGGGAACTAATAATTTCCCATTCATGGCAGGCGGGGCTTTTGCTTCTGAATCTGTAGCTGGGTTAATCCAGCCATTAGGACTGCAAGCAAATGAGTGGTTAGAAACGATTGGCCTTTGGCTAAACATTGGTGTGATTCTTGGATTCCTAGTTTTGGCACTTCATAGCAAGCATTTACACATTGGTGCTGCTCCACTAAACGTGCTGTTTAGTCGCCGTCCAAATGCACTTGGTCCCTTACTACCAATTTATGCTGGAACAGAAGTTTTAGATTTTGAAGATCCAGCTGACGATGCAATTTTCGGTCGAGGAAAGATTGAAGACTTCACTTGGAAGGGCAATCTAGATTTACTAAGTTGCACCGAATGTGGTCGCTGCCAAGATCAATGCCCTGCTTGGAATACTGGTAAGCCACTAAGTCCAAAACTTATGGTGATGGATTTACGCGATCACTTGTTTGCCAAGGCGCCTTACATTCTTGCGGGTAGTGATGACTCCAAGCTCGATAGTTTAAGCGCGCAGGTACAAGCTGAAGTTGCTCGACCTATGGTTGGTTCGCGATCCGATGATCCAAATGCTTTAACTGATGGTTATGACGCAACGGGCCACCGCTCGAGCGAAGGTGCAGTTATTGACTACGACGCACTTTGGTCTTGCACATCATGTGGTGCGTGCGTACAGCAATGCCCCGTAGATATTGAGCACGTCGATCACTTTATGGATCTGCGTCGCCATCAAGTCTTGGTTGAATCAGAATTCCCAGCTGAATTAAATGGCCTATTTAAGAACCTTGAAACTAAGGGCAATCCATGGGGCATGAACACCAGCGGCCGAATGACTTGGATCGAAGAAGTTGAATTCCCGGTACGTGTCTTTGGGATGAACGGTGAAGACAAAATTCCTGCCGACGTTGAATACCTGTTCTGGGTTGGTTGTGCTGGTGCATATGACGATCGAGCTAAGCGAACCACTAAGGCGGTAGCTGAATTGATGCACACTGCTGGAATTGAATTCATGGTTCTCGGTGAAGGTGAAACTTGTACCGGAGATCCTGCACGTCGAGCAGGTAATGAATTCCTTTACCAAATGCAGGCAGCTCAAAACGTTGAAGTACTAAACGACGTGGGCGCTAGAAGAATTGTTGTGACCTGCCCGCACTGCTTAAACACGATTGGCCGGGAGTACCCACAACTAGGTGGAAATTACGAAGTAGTTCACCACACAGTTTTGTTAAACCAATTGGTTTCGGAGAATCGGTTAACGATGTTGACACCTGAAGATGAAACCGTTACTTATCACGATCCTTGCTACCTTGGTCGACATAACAAGATTTACATGCCACCGCGTGAATTGATTACCAACATGCCAGGTATCAACCTAGTTGAAATGGATCGCAACAAGGAGAAGTCATTCTGTTGTGGAGCTGGTGGCGGTCGCATGTGGATGGAAGAAACTATCGGCACTCGCGTAAACCTAAATCGTGGCGATGAAGCACTAAGTACTGGCGCAACCAAGATTGCAGTTGCTTGTCCGTTCTGTTCGGTGATGCTAAATGATGCAGTTACGGTTCGCGGTCAAGAAGCTGGTGGCGATGCCGCGGCTGAAGTTGTCGACGTCGCGACGTTACTACTTGATCGCGTTAAAGCAAAGTAGTTAATTAATTTTTGTGCGATGAAAGTTTGCGTGTGATCGACTCGGTGTTGGTCCGCGCTGACCTTGGTAACGAGATCCGTAGATGCTCGAACCATAAGGATGTTCTGCTTCCGATGACATCTGGAAGAAACAAACTTGACCAATCTTCATGCCCGGATAAAGCAGAATCGGCAAAGTTGCCACATTTGCAAGTTCCAGAGTTACGTGCCCGGAGAATCCTGGGTCAATAAAACCTGCAGTTGAGTGAGTAAGTAACCCAAGGCGGCCCAAGCTTGATTTGCCTTCGAGGCGAGCAGCGACATTGTTTGGCAAGGTGACAACCTCGTAAGTACTACCCAAGACAAATTCACCTGGATGCAGAACAAATGGTTCATCGCCAATTGCTTCAACTTCACGAGTTAAATCAGGTTGTTCCGTAGATGGATCGATATGCGGATACCGATGATTTTCAAAAACGCGGAAAAAGCGATCTAAGCGCACATCAATACTCGACGGCTGAACCATTGCCGGTTCATACGGATCAATTCCTACGCGGCCAGATTCAATCTCAGCCTTAATGTCTTTGTCAGATAACAGCACGCCTTCAAGATTACCGATTGTCCCGCTAGGCTGTGGCAACAGGTCAGAAATATTGAAAAACCAACGCGGGTATGGCGTAATGGCAGCGCGTAACCTTCCCAAGGTTGAGGCGCGGGTTCGATTCCCGCTACCCGCTCGAGTAATCTAAAGGTATGAAAACACGCCTAATTTTCCGTCGCACACTGAGTTCGATTGCTGTCGCTGCACTAGCTTTACTCGCTCCAATCTCTTCAGCCTCGGCTCATACTGAATTGACCAGCACTTCACCAACTGCGGATTCAGATATAAATACGGCTCAGGAATTGATTTCAATTACATTTAGCGAGCCACCTCTGGTTGATGGTGCGGCAATAGTAGTTATGAATGAAGCGGGCGACATCCTGGATTCGCCAGCTCCTGCTCTCGATGGCGCCAGTCTGACAATTCCATGGCCAGCTGATTTAACTCCCGGCAAAGTGATCGTGCAGTGGCGCGCGTCTGCTGATGATGGCCACGTGCAAAGTGGCGAATTTACATTTAATTACACAGCAGCTGCCGAATCTGGTCCGGCTCCAACTGATACTGCGGTTCCATCTGCATCAGCAGAGCCATTGATGACTGCCTTAGCAACACCTGAAGTTATTGCGATGCCACTTGGCGCGCCAGCCGAAGAATCAGGTCCAAACACTTTGATCATGGGTGTTGCAATCTTGGCACTAGTTGGATTAGTTGCAGCTGGACTTTATATGCGCCGGAGCAAGTAACTTTTTCATGCAAAGAATTGTTGCTCGCCTTGGGGTATTCCTGCTTGCAATGATTTCGTTCTCAATTACTCTGATTTATGGTGGCGCCGCATGGGCACCTCCTATCGAGGGGATCCCCGATACCGGACAAGCCACTAGCTGGGCATTGCAGTTTGCCATTTTTGCTCATGTGGTTTTTGGGTTGCGGGTTTTTGGATTACTCATCACTTGGACATTCTTAGCTCCTACTTTTGGAGAAACTATAACGCGCGATGGCAGGGCTGCCGTTTTACATGCAAGTGCTATCGCCGCTTTATGGTCTGGCGCTGCGGTCGTTGCAGCCTTAACCACAATGGCGAATGTTTTGGGCGTGCCATTTAGGTCTGTCTTTGGACAAGGTTTTATTGGAACTTACTTAATGGCATTGCCACCATCGCGCAGCTACATGATTACGGCAAGCGTTGCGCTGGGAATTTCAATTGCTGGAATATTTTTAGCCAGCTTGAACTCAATCGCAATCTTGGCAGCCCTAGCAGGGGCTGGTATCGCAGCCCCGTTACTAAACAGTCACGCTGCATCATTGGGTGATCACTCCCTAGCTTTGACTTCGTCGGTTGCACACGGCTTGTCGATGAGTGCCTGGGTTGGTTGCTTATGGGCTATGACTTCGTTTGTTAAAGCTAAAGACCTAAAAGTTGTTGCTAGATTTTCAATGTTGGCTGGGACCAGTGTTGCAGTGCTTGCAATCTCGGGAGTTGCGGCAACTTACACTCGGATTGATTCAATCAGCGACTTGTGGCTAAGTCGCTACGGTCAACTCGTAGTGATAAAGATTTTCCTTTTCGCATTCTTAATGCTGATTGCAGTAAAGATTCGCGCAAAACTCACTTCCCAAGGAAATTTGGTTGGATTTCTAGCAACTGAAGCGAGCATCATGGCTATCGCAATTGGTGTGGGTGTTGCACTTCACTCCACTCCAATGAGTCGAGCATCTGCAACGCTAAATTCTGCGAGTGAAGAGATTTTGGGTTACGCCTTTCCACCCACGCCAAGTTTTGGTTCCGTAGTTTTTGGCTGGCACCCAGAATGGTTCATGCTCAGTGCCAGTTTGGTTGCGGCAGCGCTTTATGCAATTGGCGTTATCCGTGTTAAGCGAAATCAAATTCGCTGGAGTACCCTACGAACCATTTCTTTCATGACTGGCATCGGCTTGGTGATATGGACTACGTGCGCCGGCATTAGCAGGTATGCCCAAGTTTCATTTGAGTACCACATGATCCAACACATGGTTTTATCTATGGTTGCGCCAATCTTTGTTGCGCTCAGCACACCCGTAACTTTGGCGCTGCGTGCTTTGCCAGCTCAAAAGTCATCAGATCATCGCAGTGCTCGGGAATGGATCTTGGCTGTTTTACATAGTGGTTACTCACACTTGATAACCCATCCACTTGTGGTGCTGGGAGTGTTTACTTTTGGCTTGTATGGCCTTTATTTCACTCCACTATTTTCAACTTTGATGGCAAGTCATACTGGACACGTGTTCATGGAGATTCACTTCTTTTTATCTGGGTTGTTGCTTTCTTATGTAGTAATTGGCGCCGATCCAAGTCCACGCGAGGTTCCTTATTGGGCTCGCTTAATGATCGTTTTAGTCGGGCTTTCCCTTCATGCATTTTTTGCGATCGCAATTATGCAATCAAGTGAACCAATAGGTGTTGATTGGTATATCCAAGTACAGCCACCATGGATACCAAGCTTGTTAGCCGACACCACAGCAGGTGGCAGTGTTGCATGGGCTCTCGGAGAAGTGCCAACTTTGTTCTTGCTAATCATTGTTGCTGTGATGTGGTCTCAAAATGACACCCGGCTTGCCCGTCAATTAGATCGATCTGCTGATCGTGATCATGACGCTGATCTCAAGGCCTATAACGAACAATTACGCGCACTCAATGATCGTGACAAGAGCTAGCGAATAAAACGATCGAGTTGGAACGGGTGTTCAGTTCTGAACGACTCAACTTGTGTTAGATCTATGTCTGCGTAAAGCACTTCTTCTTCGGTACCTGCTTCAGCAACAATTTCACCGCGTGGACTAATCACCATGGAATGCCCACCAAGCATGACCTTGCCATTGGGACCAACCTCATTACATGCAATTACCCATGCTTGATTTTCAATAGCTCGAGCTTGATTTAGCACCCGCCAATGATTGATGCGCGGTGTTGGCCAACCAGAAGATATCAAAATAGTTTCGACTCCTTGATCGCCCATGCCACGGAATAACTCCGGAAACCGTAAGTCATAACAAATTGCTAAGCCCACATTTCCAATTGGCGTATTAGGGACCGTGACAACTTCAGTTCCGCGCTCGAGCAGTACTGCCTCGCCGTGATCAAATCCATATAGATGAATCTTGCGATAAAAAGTAACAACTTCACCAGCGGAATTAATTAGTACCGCAGTGTTAGACATTCCACCATCAGGGTGTGCTTCAACAAATGAGCCACCATGTAACCAAAAGCCGCCGGCCTTTGCGGCCTGCTTCAGAGCTTTAACTAATTTGCCATCGCGTGGCTGTGGACTAGATTCTAAGTCACGATAGTTAAAGGCTCCGATGTTCCAAAGCTCTGGCAAGACTGCTAAATCGCATTTGCCCTTTTGTTCGCTTACTAGTTTTAATACGCGCGCTTCGCGATCAACTTGGGATTCGGAATCACTTACATCGATTTGCAATAATGCGACGCGGGCCATGAGTAGATCTTAACGAGAAACAATCAAATCAACTAGATGTCTAGCACCAGATCCTTACCAATTGAGCGCGAAATACATGGATACATCACGCCAATTGCATCCTTATCTTCATCACTCATTACTGAGTCCAGATGGACAGGGGTACCTTTGAGAACTCGAACTTCACAGGTTCCACAAACGCCCTCACCACACGAGGAAATTAAGGCGCCACCGTTCGCATTGATTGCATCAAGTAATGACTCATCTTTTCCAACAGTGACTGTCTTGTGTGAACGACTCAAGGTAACTTCAAATTGTTCGGCTTCACCGGCATCGCGATCTACTGCGCTGAATCTCTCGAAATGCAGTCGTTGTGCTGGAACGCGCTGAATCATTGCGTTAAGTAGCGGTTCTGGACCACATACATATACGTGTCCATCAAACCCTGCTAGTAGTGCATCCAGATCAGGGTGTCCACCCTGTTCATCGTCCGCGTGCACTATAACTCGAGAACCATGCTCGGCAACCAATTCGTCCACGAATGCCATCGAACTACGGCTGCGTCCGGCATAAAGCAATCGCCAAGTTCTGCGTTGTGGCAACGAATCAATCATCGCCTTCATTGGCGTAATACCGATTCCGCCAGCAACAAATAGGTACTCCTGTGCTGCCTCAAGTTCAAAGTGATTATGTGGTCCCGAAACTTCTATGGTCATTCCCGATTTCAAATTTTCGTGAATCCAGCTACTGCCGCCTCGAGAATTTGGCGAATTAAGAACTGCTACCGAATAATGCGTGCGATCCGCCGGGTCACTACACAGTGAATATTGTCGCTGCAAGCCATTTGGCAAATGTAAGGTTATGTGGGAGCCCGGCACCCACGCTGGCATAACTTCTTGCATCGGAGTTATGAAGTCAATTCCCATAATTCCTGCAGCAGCGGAATAAGTCTTAGTGATTGCTAAGTTGTGCTTATTCGCGACATTTTGATTTGGGCGCCGTCCCTCAACTGTTGCCGCCAAAGTCTTCGCAGGCTTCGGAAACAAGATGCGAACAATAAGTGCAACCGTTGTGATGAAAATTAGTACTAAAGCGGTGATGCGGTATGCCCACGCGCGAACATCAGTACCTGACCAACCGGCATGAAACGACACCACCAGTACTAACACATAGCTTGAGTAGTGAATTGCTTTCCAATATTTTCTTGGCAGCTTCTTCATCATTAAAGACGTACCTTGGACGGCAATCATGATGTAGAAACACAAAACACCTAAGGCAACGGGCCAAGGGCCAAGAGATGCAACTTTGGCGTACTGCGAGTGAAATGGCACAAACAGATCTGGAATTGTAAAGTGCGCAAAGTTATCCATATAAAGAGAAAACATGTGAAGGCCAACAAAAACTACGGAAAGTCCAGACATCCACCTATGTAGATCAAGCAACCAGCCTGGGCTATCTTTTGGTTTCATTACACGAGTGGCCAATAAAATCCCCCACATGACGCTAATGACCATAAGGGCCCATGCAATGATTGCGCTTGATCTTGTTACGTACCACCAAATAGCTGGATCCATTATGTGTACTTCTTCCAATCGGTCGTTTCGTAACGGTTAAATTCTCGATCAAAGAGTAGCGCCTGAGCGCCTGCCTCTTCGATTCGTAAAATTGCATCTTCGACTGGCAGTAGAAAACTTACTTTTGTTAGCGCTTCGGCATGCACAGCTGCATGTGCCACAACCGTTGCCTGTAGTACTGATGATTGCGCACTTTTCATGGTACTGGGGTCGATAATGTGAGATTGGCCTGACTTTGATAACCAACCATCTGAACCAGACGTAGCTAGGCCACCCATGCTTAGTCGCACTGTGTCTACAAATTTAGTTGGGTCCTTGGGGTCTTGAACTCCGACTTCCCAGCCTTCGCCAGTGTCGGAGATTCCGCGAACTGCTACATCACCACCAGCAAAGACTGCAATGCCCATCGCTCCCAGTTCTATTGCGCGAATGGCAATTAGATCGGCAGCAAGTCCTTTTCCAATTCCCCCAGCATCTAATCCGACACCATAGGGCAAAGTTACAGTTGAATTATTTTCGTCAATTTCAACATCTTCAACGGTGCATTCGCTTTCGCTGCGAGCGCTCCATACAGTGACGTCCGAAGGGTCGCCTTTGCTCGAAGCAAACCCTGCATCGAGCACTGCACCCAAAACATTTGGATCAAATAGCCCACCTGATATTTCATAAGCATTCTTCATTTCTTTAACTAATCGAATTGTTGCTGGGCTAACCAGACGCGGCACTCCGGGTGAATTATTCAATTCCATTAGTTCGCTTGTTGGCTTGAACCTGGACCATTGTGCTTCCAAATCAACAGCAAGAGCATAAACATTATCAAATAGTCCTGGTTCAGGTTCGATAGCTACACAAAAGAATTCGGTACCCATGGCATTAAAGTCAATCCGTTGTATGTTACGCATGAAGTCATCACTCGTTAGAGCAAATTATTTTTGGGTGAGCACATACCCAGAAGGACAAGTTTGACCCTTCGGCTTCTTATGGTATCCCGAAGTTGGTGAAATACATGTGTAAGCAACTTTTGGTGCTGCAGGTGCTGCAGGTGCGGTTGTAGGTGTCGTCGCCGATGCCGTTTTTGGTGTAGCTGCCTTAGCCTTTTTCTTCTTTTTTGCCGACGCTTTTGTGGTTGTCGCAGCGGGCGTAGTTGAAACAGTAGTAACTGGTGCAGCCGAGGTCGCAGGAGCGACCGGTATTGCAGTATCTGTTGGTGCTACTACTGGTGCGGCTGGAACTTCTGGTGCAATTGGAGTCGAATTTGCAGCTAATTCAGCTGCCTGTGAGTTCAAAGCAAAACTAGATATGATCGCGAGAAATGCTGATGATGAAATTGTCGCTGTAGCAATTCGGGCACGACGAGCAGGGTGTGGCTTGCGAGTAATTAATTTAGTCATCTTCCTCGTCATCTCCCTCATCTTCGCCATCTTCATTTTCGCTATTTGACGTGGCTTTGTGCTTCTTGGCTGTAGCTGCCTTGCTCGATTTAGCTTTTGGAGACGCAGATTTCGTAGTTGTTGGCTCAGTACTTATTTGATTATCCGTTGTCGGAGCAACACTTACATCAAGTTGGATCTGGTCAGTAGCTGTGCCGCCTACGGTAGTTGCGTCCGCGGTCGGGGTAATCAAAGTTGTTGTGCCAGAACCGACAGTAGTTTCCACATTAGATTGAAGGGCCTGGGTGTTTACTGCAGCAGCGGCAGTTCCAGCGGTAAGCACTCCCAAGAGCGCCAAGGTCGTAGCAAATTTTGATTTCATGTCTTGAAATTACCCAATCCAAATACTCAATCCACCCCATAGAGATCCAAGAAATGTCCAAGAATTACTTAGATTAGGTAAACCGCGCAGGTACAGGGGAATATGAATACATGGACATTCTTTTAGTCGAAGACGACCCATCCGTGGCAGCCAGTGTCATAGATGGACTTGAGAATGCCAGCATGATCGTAACGCACGTTTCTAATGGAAAAGATGCAATCTCGGCAGCTGCAACGACTAATCCTGACTTGATCTTGTTAGACCTTGGGCTTCCGGACATGGACGGGCAAGATGTTTGTCGCATAATTCGCGAAACTTCTTCGATTCCAATTATTGTCTTGAGTGCTCGAAGCGAAGAAATTGATCGGGTATTAGCCCTTGAATTCGGGGCAGATGACTACATGGTGAAACCATTTGGAATGCGCGAGCTCGTTGCTCGAATTCGCGCAGTTGGACGGCGATCCAATCAAGCAGAATCTACTGCAACCACTTCGGTTCAAGTAATCGGTCCGCTAAGTATTGATCGCCGCACTCAACGAGTTCGAGTTAATGGTGAAGATGTCTATTTGACACCTAAGGAATTTGATTTACTCGCGCATCTGGCAACTGATCCGGGAGCCGTTTATCGACGCAATGACATCATGAGTGAAGTTTGGGATACGAATTGGTACGGCACCACGAAAACAGTTGATGCCCATGTTGCAGCCCTAAGAAAAAAGCTAGGTAACCAAGACTGGATCGAAGCAGTGCGTGGTGTTGGCTTTCGGCTAGGTATTACCGACTCGTGAAATGGCGGCTTTTAGCTGCGCTACTTGGTTTAACTTTGGTGGTGCTCTTAGTTCACGACATTCCGCTTGTTAGCTACTTAAGAACTGTAGAAAACGATCGAATTATCACTGCGTTAGAACGCGATAGTTTCGTAATTGCTGGGCGCTCCGAAGAATTGCTTGAATCAGGTAATGCAACTGGTTCGGCCTACATTAAAGAAGCCATTAAGTCCTACAGCGCAAAGAGTGGTGCTCGAGTTCTCGTTACAGACAGTGCCGGAATTGTTATCGCAACGTCTGACGTTAAGGACTCAGTAGGAACCTCATTTGCCAGTCGTGAAGAAATTGCCAGCGCGTTAAGTGGACAGGTTTCTTCAGGGCGTAGATTTTCCGCAACTTTGAACTACGAAATTCTTTATGTATCCGTGCCAGTTTTAAATGGCGATCGAATAATAGGTGCAGTTCGACTTACTTTTCCTGCATCCGTGGTTGATGATGCAGTGTCAGCTCGACTACGAGGAATCTCAACTGTCGCAGGTATTACTCTTTTTGTTGCAGCTTTAGTTGCGTTATTGCTTGCCGTCGGAATTACCCGTCGGCTGACCAAGCTGCGAAATGTTACCGAAGAATTCAGTAATGGAAATTTTGCAGTACGAGCAGAGATCGAAGGCGGCGCGCCAGAAATACAATCTTTAGCTCGTAGTTTTAATAAGATGGCCAACCAGCTGGAGAGATTAATCTTCCAGCAAAGAGCTTTTGCCGGAGACGCTTCGCACCAATTGCGTACTCCGCTGACTGCACTAACGCTTCGACTTGAACGGGTTTCTGAATTATTGGAAACAGATCCGTTGGCAGCTGCTGAACGGCTGGATGCCGCATTAATTGAAACAGATCGCCTGCAGCGACTAGTCGAAGGACTTTTAGTCTTAAGCCGATCTGAAGAAAAAGACGTGGCAGTTGTACGAGAAGATGCCAGCGCGATAGTTCGAGAAAGAGCTGCAAACTGGGATGCCCTAGCCGCCGAACAAAATGTCGAGATTGTGATTTCAATCCCGGATAGTGCGTACGTGCTCGCAGCGCCGGGTTCTTTGGAGCAGGTGATAGATAACTATGTTGATAACGCCCTAGAAGTGGTACCTGCGGGATCGACCATAACTATTTTAGTTAAAGCTAGTTCCGATCTGACTAAAATTTCAGTATTAGATGAGGGGCCTGGCTTATCTGAAGCGGATTTAGCAAAAGCCTTCAATAGATTTTGGCGGGCTCGAAGCGATACCCATGGCTCTGGTCTTGGGTTAGCAATTGTTGAACGGTTAGCCGAAGCCAGTGGCGGTCACGCAGAATTGCGCAATCGTGAACCAAACGGCTTGGAAGCAAGCGCGTATTTTCCTACTTTTTAAGCCGGACTGCTGTTTCGCACATCTGTTTCAGATGGTGGTTCCTTAATCCGACAGATTCGTTCCAGCCATAGTGCGATCAAGATCGTGATGAAACTTGCAACGGCTGTCACCGCAGCAGACTTGATTCGGTCATTGCCGGCAACAGATTCAATTGCAACTATGTTTGACAGCAATACCCCTATATAGAAACCTAGGGCCAGCGCACCAACGCGAGAAGCAGACATCGCAAGCGCTGCAGTTCGCGCTGCAACCAACGGATGCAAGCGCTTAACGCCCGACTCAGGGTTTAGGCGAGCACGTGTCATGAATGTCCAAACCAGAAGTGAAATTGCAACCAAAATCATGGCAATTGCTGATCCAGTTGACACCGGAAATCCTTGGGCGAACCAAGTTGGCCAGAGCTGAGCAAGCGACCAACCAACCGACGCAGAAAGAATCGCAAGGATTATGAGCACACTTATTTTTGTCTGTTGCACCATTAGTGAGCCACCAGTGCTAAATCATTTCTAAAGCGAATACCTTTAACTTCTAAGCCCTCAAGTATTTCGGCAACTGACGCCTTCCCTGGAATTATATAATCTGGGTCAAGTAGCGACCAAGGCAGCAGCACAAAAACTCGCTCATGCGCCCTTGGGTGCGGCAGTTCTAACTCAGGCGTGGATCGAACTTCACTATCCATTGCCAACAGGTCGATGTCTAGAGTTCTTGGTCCCCATCGTTCGTTTCGTTCCCGGTTTTGCTCAAGTTCAATTTGTTGCGTCGCTGCTAAGAACTGTTCTGGCGACAAAATGGTTTTGACTACGGCAACCGCATTTAAATACTGTCCCTGCTCTGGTCCGCCAACTGGATCAGTCTCAAAAATTGGTGACACTGAGTGAACTTGCGTACCTGTTACGGCATTAATTGAATCAAGGGCATTTTGCAGATATTGAAACCGGTCACCAAGGTTTGACCCCAGACTAATTGTGGCTTTCATTATGGCAAAGTCCTAGTTACTGAAACATTTCCAAATGGCACATCAATAGGTGCTTGTGGTTTGTGAACCGTAACGCTTACCGAAACGATGCCAGAAATATCAAGACATTCCCGGGCAATTTGATCTGCTAATTTTTCAATTAAGTTAACAGGTTTTCCGGTTATTGCAACATGAGCGATTCCAGCTAACTCGGCATAGTTTACTGTGTCACGGACATCATCAGATTTAATTGCAGAATCGAAGTTAGTCGTAACTTCAATATCAACTAGAAAAGTTTGGCCATCACGTTTTTCAGAATCGAATACTCCGTGATATCCAAATCCAGATATACCAGTAAGGCTTATTTTGTCGGTCATGGTGTGTTTGCCATTCGACTCACTACTTCGATTACATCTCGAGAGTCGCGCACATCATGTACTCGCACGCACCATGTTTTGCGTTGCGCCATAAGAACAGATATTGCGGTAGTAGCGGCTTCCCGATCATCCATGTGTCGGGCTTCACCATTTTTAGAAAGTAATTCCCCAAGGAATTTCTTTCGGGATGCGCCCATAAGAATAGGTAGACCCAGATCTTCTAGTACATCTAGATGCTTCAAAATCGGCCAGTTCTGATCAACGGTTTTTGCAAAGCCAATACCTGGATCAACCACGATGCGGTCCCGGGCTACACCAGCTGAAACTGCAACATCTACTTGCTCGCTGATTTCCTTTGTCACATCTACCACGACATCTTTGTAGTCAGTCAGTGAGTTCATAATGTTTGATGGTCCACGCCAGTGCATCAAAATAAATGGCACATCTAAAGTTGCCACATAAGAAAGCATTTCAGGATCTGCTTTCCCACCACTGACATCGTTAATCATGCCAGCGCCAGCTGCAATAGCTGCTTGGGCAACTTCCGGGCGCATCGTGTCAATGCTCAACACTGCTTCGGTTTCAGCCAGCGCTGAAATTATTGGGAGTACGCGACCCATTTCTTCCTGGATAGAAATTCGTTCCGAGCCAGGACGAGTTGATTCGCCACCAATATCAATAATGTCTGCGCCATCACTGATCATTTGTTTAGCGTGAGCAATTGCAACGCTGGAATCAAAGAACCGGCCACCATCACTAAATGAATCGGGAGTTACATTCAAAACTCCCATGACGAGTGTGCGATCGAGGGAACTTAAGTTTTTTGGCAAACCGCTTGGATGCAACATGGAAATTACTTTCCGTTAATTAGCGACATTGCTTCGATGCGTGTTGCTGGATCACGCAATTGGCCGCGCACAACCGAAGTCAAAGTAGTAGAACCGGGTTTGCGAATACCTCGCATAGACATGCATAAGTGCTCGCACTCAATGACCACGATGACTCCCCGAGCTCCCAAAATGTCTGTCATGGCATCGGCAATTTGAGTTGTTAATCTTTCCTGTACTTGCGGGCGACGGGAAAACATGTCGACCACGCGAGCAATCTTTGACAAACCGGTGATTTTGCCATCTTCGCCAGGAATGTAACCAACGTGTCCAACACCATGGAATGGTAATAAGTGATGTTCGCAAGTTGAATAAATCGGAATATCGCGAACTACAACTAACTCATCATGTCCCAGAGAAAATGTAGTTGTAAGTACGTCTTTAGCGGTTTGATGCAACCCACCAAATATTTCAGCGTAAGACTTAGCTACGCGAGCCGGAGTTTGTGCCAAACCCTCGCGGTCAGGGTTTTCCCCGATGCCAATCAGCAACTCACGAATGGCGGCCTCAACACGCTCCGCATCAAAGGGTTGCTGCGCAGGTGGTTCGCTTAGTTGCTCGATTGGATCGATGCTCACGCTTCGGCCTGAGGCGTTTCTGTGGCTTCTACTTCAACTTCGTCAGCTGGTGGCTTTGGACCAAAAGCATTCGTCAAAGCCAGTGGTGGCACATCTACCGGTGGTCGATCACTTGGGGAACGACGAGCGGAACCAGTCCATGCGGGGCGGCCAGGGCGACGATTTAGTGGCTTGAAGATGCGTTCAACCTCTTCGCGATTTAACGTTTCTTTCTCTAGCAACTCAACCACAAGTGCATCTAGCACATCGCGGTTTTCAGCCAAGATTTCATACGCCTCATGATGAGCCACATCTATAAATGCACGTACTTCTTCATCGATTGCAGAAGCAACTTCTTCCGAATACTCTCGGCCATGACCCATATCGCGACCCATGAAAACTTCACCAGATTCAGCGCCGTATTTAATTGCGCCAAGACGCTCGGTCATACCAAACTGCATAACCATCTTGCGGGCTACCGATGTTGCCTTTTCAATGTCATTGCTTGCGCCTGTTGTTGGATCATGGAAAACCATTTCTTCAGCAGCGCGGCCACCAAGCATGTATGCGAGTTGATCTTGCATTTCACTACGGGTGGTTGAGTACTTATCGTTTTCTGGCAAAACCATGGTGTAACCAAGCGCGCGACCACGCGGCAAAATGGTCACCTTGTGAACTGGATCCGTGTTTGGCAGAGCGGCGGCAACTAATGCGTGACCACCTTCGTGATATGCAGTGATCAAGCGTTCATGCTCACCCATCACGCGTGTACGTTTCTGTGGGCCGCCAATTACGCGATCAATTGCTTCATCAAGAGTGGCATTGGTGATTAGCTTTTGATCAGTACGAGCCGTAAGTAATGCAGCTTCGTTCAACACGTTAGCTAAATCTGCACCCGAGAATCCTGGAGTGCGACGAGCCACAGCGGTCAAGTCAACATCTTCAGCAATCGGCTTACCCTTTGCATGAACTGTCAATACATCGCGTCGTCCCAATAGATCAGGTACGTCAATTGAGATTTGACGATCAAAGCGGCCTGGACGAAGTAATGCCGGATCCAAAATATCTGGACGGTTAGTAGCGGCAATTAGAATTACGCCAGTGTTGCCGTCGAAGCCATCCATCTCGACCAACATTTGGTTAAGTGTCTGTTCACGTTCATCGTGGCCACCACCCATGCCAGCACCACGGTGACGACCAACAGCATCAATTTCATCGATAAAGATAATTGCTGGAGCATTTGCTTTTGCTTGCTCGAAAAGATCACGGACGCGACTAGCGCCGACACCAACAAACATTTCAACGAAGTCAGAACCAGAAATCGAATAGAACGGAACTCCGGCTTCGCCTGCGACAGCTCGAGCTAACAATGTTTTACCAGTTCCCGGCGCACCATAAAGTAAAACACCCTTTGGAATCTTTGCGCCGAGTGCTTGGAACTTAGCTGGCTCTTGCAAGAACTCTTTGATTTCTTCGAGTTCTTGAACTGCTTCGTCAGCACCAGCGACATCAGCGAAAGTGGTTTGTGGCATATCTTTCGTAATCATTTTCGCGCGCGACTTACCAAACTGCATGACTTTGCCGCCACCTTGCATTTGTCCCATGAAATAGAACAGCAAGCCAAGAATCAATATGATTGGCAGAACTGAGGCGAGCAGGCTAACAATGAATGATTGCTTTGGAACTACGACGTTATATCCGTCTGGCAGATTTCCTTTGGCTTTTTCTGACTTTAATAAGTCAATTAGATCAGTGCCTTGGCCTGCAATGTAGTTAGCAGTTTCCTTTGTGTCATCAGTTAACGTGATGTTTATTAGCTGATCATTATCGACCAAAGTTACTGATTTAGCGCGGCCTTGCTGGATGTCGTCAACAATCTTCCAGGTGTCTACTTTCGAGGCGGCGCTACTTCCGCTAATCGTGTTGGTGCCAATTAGCAACGCCATTACGGCAAGTACGATCCACGTTAGTGGTGATCGGAAAAGTGACTTAATTTTCATACTCTGGAGACCAACGCCCTTTAAAATCGCGTAATTGTTTGAATCTTTACGGTACTACCCAATGGCCCTGACCGCTAAACTCATGGACCAATCCGCAGGTGCTGTTCGCTAGAAGCGACATACCTAATTCGCTAAATACCCAGTCTTGGCGGGGTTTTCCCTATTGTTTAAGTGTGATCTTTAAGTCGGTGTTAAATGAACGGCCGTATCCGGAACTGACCATTGCCAGCGAGGAATGGGGTGCTTTGGCGCCTCGGCAAATCAAGCTATCTGAACTGTCCACAATTAGAAGCACTCTGGAGCTCACTGCCTTACTTGCGACCGACTCCACATTCTTTGGTGACCTTTTCGCCCACGTTGTTCGCTGGAATGGGCAACTGTATTTAGAGGACGGTTTGCACCGAGCAGTGCGAGCTGCGCTACAAGGTCGCACTTCACTACATGCGCGCGTGATTGATCACCCAGGTTCTTAAAGTCGCCCAGCTTCGTGAACTCGGCGAAGGAAATCTTTAGTTTCAGGTTGCTGTGGTGCAGAGATAACTTGCGACGCGGGTCCACGCTCAACGATATTTCCATCTTTCAAGAAGCAAACTTCATCGGCTACTTGCGTGGCAAATCCCATTTCATGAGTTGCTAGCACCATTGCCATGCCATCGGCCTTCAAGTCCCGCACGATCGACAAAACTTCATTAACTAAAACTGGGTCAAGCGCAGATGTAACTTCATCTAGTAATAACAAACGCGGCTTAACTGCGATAGAACGAATGATCGCGACACGTTGTTGCTGTCCGCCACTTAAGCGATCAGGATACTGATCAGCTTTATCAGCTAAATCAAATCGACGTAACAAAGTCATAGCTTCTTCACGCGCTTGTTCTTTAGACATTTTATGCACCCGAACTGGCGCCAACATGATGTTGTCCAAAACACTCATATGAGGAAATAAATTAAATGATTGAAAAACCATTCCTAAGTTTTTCCGAACTTCGTCGACATCAATTCCGGGATCCGAAATTTCTTTGCCATCTAAAAATATTGAGCCGTCATCAATTGTGTCTAATAAATTTATGCATCGAAGCAAAGTAGATTTGCCTGAACCTGAGGCACCAATCAAAACCGTTGCAGTGTGATCTGGAACTGTTAGCGATAAATCATCAAGTACTAAGTTCTCTTCGAAGCTCTTTCGTAGATTTTTAACTTCTAATACGTTCATGCTGCGCCCTGCGCATTCTGTCGCTTAATTGAACGTGCTAGCACACGATCGGTGTATCGAGTCAACGGAATTGTGATGAGTAAAAATAAAATTGCGGCAGTGACATACGGCGTGTAGTTAAATGTGCGAGAGCTGGCAATTTGCGCAGCACGCACGGCGTCGGTCACTCCCAAAATCGAAACTAAACCAGTGTCTTTGATTAGCGCAACCAGATCATTAAGCAGTGGTGGCACAACGCGCTTTACCGCTTGTGGCAAAACAACATGACGCATAGTTTGCGATGAAGTCAGGCCTAATGATCGAGCCGCAGCGCGCTGACTTGGATGGATCGACAAGATGCCACTGCGCAATACCTCAGCCACGTAAGCCGAATAAGTCAGTACAACTGCTGTCGTGCCAAGGATCAAAACGCTATTAGTTAGGCCATCAATTCGCAGCGCTGGCACGCCAAAGCCCACGAGCAAAATAACGAGCAATAGCGGAACTCCGCGAAAGACATCTACATAAGCAGTGGCCAGGATTCGAAACGGGGTAAGCGCGGCCGAGCGCGAAGTGCGAAGCAATGCCAACGTCATGGCAAAAATGCTGATCAGGATTGAGGCAATAATTGTCAGCTTTATGTTTACGACTAAGCCTTTAGCGACGGCGCCTAAGACTTCACCGCCATAGGACCAATCAAAGAAAGTTTCTTTTACTACTTGCCAGCCTGGCGAAGTTACGATCAACGCGATTAGCGCGCCGATTACTAATACCGAGGAAATAGTTGCGACTAAGGCTTTCTTGCGACCAATTGCCTTACGCGAAGCTTGTCTTTGTAGTTCTCGATCACTTGGAGACCACGACAAAGCCCGGCCCGAGTTACCTCGGACCGGGCTGTCGTTACTCATGATCTAACTAAACCAGAACTATTTAAGAACTGGTGCTCCCGCTTCAGTTGAAAGCCACTTTGCAGTGATTTCATCAAGTTCGCCACTGGTGCGGATAGCATCCACTGCCTGTGAAACACAGAATGTGATTGGGCTGTCCTTAGTAAGTAGTAAACCGAAGTTGTCGCCGTCACCTGTTGATGGCAACTGGCCAACAATGATTCCGCCATCAACTTCAACACCGGATAAGTAGAAGGCTGTTGGAAGGTCAACGACGATACCGTCGATCTGACCATTCTTAAGCGCAGCTACTGCAGCAGCGTTGTCATTGAATGCCTGTGGTTCGGAACCGAACACAGTTGAAATTGCATCTAGTGATGTTGTTCCAACACCAGCGCCTAGCTTTGCACCCTTAAGTTCCTCGATGGTTGTTTTACCTTCGATTGGGCTGCCAGCGTAGGAAACGATTGCCTGCGGTGCTGAGTAGTAAGGACTAGAGAAATCAACAGCTGCTTTGCGTTCTTCAGTGATCGAGAACTGCTGCAAGTTGAAATCGAATTCCTTTGCACCTGGTGTGATCGCGCCATCAAATGTGGTGCGAACCCAAGATACGTCTTCAGCTGCGTAACCAAGTTGAGTAGCAACTGCGTATGCAACTGCTGCTTCAAAGCCTGCGCCTGATTCTGGGGCATCATCGATAACCCATGGGTAGTAAGCAGGTTCGCCAGTTGCAATAACAAGCTTTCCTGTTGTTAGTGTTGCCAAGCTATCTGGTGCACATGCACTGGCAGCTGTTTCGGCTGCAGTTGGTGCTGCGGATGCTGCGGTGTCTGATGACGATGAGCAAGCAGTTAGTAGCAGCGCTGATGCTGCAACTAATGCAATGCCAAATCGACGTGTTGATGCGTTATTCACGCTTGTCTCCTTGATACTTCGGGTGTCATGGGTCAACGGTTGTTCACCCATGTTGGGCCCTGTTATGGACCCGCGCTTGCCGTTTGCACGGCCAGGTCCTCATCCGGGGGCACCCCATCGCGGTCTGCAAGGGTTGTCGGATAGCTAGCCGGGACTTAGTGCTATCACTCTTGACCTAGTTAAAGAATAGCAACGATTTCTGGGTATGAAAACTTCAGGCTAAACGTGAAACAATCATGGCATGTCAAACCCCGTGTTTATTGAAGCAATGCGAAATGCACTAGAACTCGCTGCAAAGGCTTCGCAACAGGGTGACGTTCCAGTTGGTGCTGTTGTGTTGAGTCCCGCTGGGGAGATTGTCGGTCAGGGTTATAACAATCGCGAACTTGATCACGATCCAATGAGTCATGCGGAGATTGTCGCAATGCGCGAAGCTGCGATTGCTAACAACTCATGGCGACTAGATGATCACACTTTGGTTGTGACACTGGAGCCGTGCACGATGTGTGCCGGAGCTGCAGTTCAAGCCAGAGTTGCTCGAATTGTTTTTGGTGCTTTCGACGAGAAAGCTGGCGCAGTCGGATCGCTATGGGATGTGGTTCGGGATCGCCGATTACCACATCGTCCTGAGGTAGTTTCCGGAGTTTTAGCCGATGAGTGTGGCGCAATTTTGAGCGAGTTTTTTAAGAACCATCGATAACTTTCGGTGGGAGCCGTCGCTTGCTGCGCAAGCTCCTCCCAAATCCCGCCAGCTGATTTACCCTTCACGCAAAAAACTGCCCGAACATGGGCAGTTTTTGCGTGGCGGTATCGGTGGGATTTGAACCCACGGTGCGTTTGCACGCACACAACTTTTCGAGAGTTGCACCTTCGGCCGCTCGGACACGATACCGAGATCAAGATTACTGGTTAAATAAAGCCACAAGAAATCGAGAATTGCTCGCCGATGTCAGATTCATGTATTTCAAGAAGGTATCGGAGATGTTTTCTTCTACTTCGAAGGCATTAATTAGTCACTTGTCGCACTTATTGGTTCAGTAGCTCTTGATATTCCAACTTATCCGATTGCAGTCCAACCACACTTATGTATTTGGCAACTGCCCTTGTGCGGGTATTTCCTTCGGCTGATCCGTCAATTCCAATTGCTGCACACGCGCGACGAATGGCATCTTCCGTCGCTTTTAGTGAAGTCCCGCGTGCCGTTGCAATTTGTGCGTTTGACTTACCTTGGGACATAAGCCGCAGTACTTCGATTTGCTTAGTAGTTAATTTTGCAAATGGTCGCTCAGCATCTTGGTCATGACGGTGATGTTTTGTCACCTGGCCACGCATTGAGACATCCAGCGCGTCGTATAACACGTTCAAATCTGCTAATGCAGATTTTCTAAGGTAAGCGATGCCTGTTGGCATTTTATTCTCATCAGTTGGAGCAAACCGTGAATCTGGTAGCTGAGTTAGAAATACAATTCCGGCAGCCGGATTTTCTTTTCTTACCATTTGTGCGAAGTCGATACCCGATTGACCCGGCCCTAGGTCGATTTCAAGAATCACACCATCTGGATCAACGCTACGATAGATTCGCTTGGCTTCGGTTATATCTCCCGCAGTCTGTGCGGTATACCCACGGATTTCAAGGGCAGTGGCAATAAGCTCGCGCAGCAATGCGTCACCTTCAACAACCAAAACAATTCTTGCGGACATGAAAATACACCGTAACCCCGTGGTGAGATCATCCCCCGATGATCGATCACTGGTCTAAGACTGCCGTAAGTAATTGAGTTACTCCAGATAAAACTGGGTATTCCCCGCATTTTTTACGATGCAAGTAAATGGCACTAGCTACAGGGTTTTCAGAGAACTAACGACCTTGGTCAACGAATCCTTGGCATCCCCGAATAGTAAGGAAGTCTTTGGGTCAAAGAGCACTTCGTTCTCGATGCCAGCAAAACCTGGACGCATCGAACGCTTTAGGAATACCACTTGTTGGGCCTGATCTACGTTCAAAATTGGCATGCCATAGATAGGCGCACTCTTGTCATCGCGGGCAGCTGGGTTAACCACGTCATTGGCGCCGACTACTAAGGCGACATCGGTAGCCGGGAACTCTGGATTGATTTCGTCCATTTCCTTGAGTTGATCGTAAGGAACATTTGCCTCTGCAAGCAACACATTCATATGTCCTGGCATGCGACCGGCAACTGGGTGAATTGCGTAATCCACTTCGATCCCCTTTGCCACCAGCAATTCAACAAGCTCGCGAATTGTGTTTTGGGCTTGGGCAACGGCCAGACCGTAACCGGGAACAATAATCACCTTGCGTGCGTAAGCCAGCATGATCGCAACATCTTCTGGTGATGCGGATTTAACCGGACGATCTTCGGCCGAGGCAGTCGTAGTTACTGCTTTTGCCTTAAAGGCGCCGAACAAAGTATTTGTAAGTGGTCGTCCCATTGCTTGAGCCATCATGCGGGTTAGCAAAGTTCCGGATGCACCAACAAGTGTGCCAGCAACGATCAGGAGCACGTTGCCAAGTACGTAACCCGAAGCGGCAACTGATAAACCAGTGAATGCATTGAGCAGCGAAATAACGATTGGTACGTCAGCGCCTCCTACCGGAAGCACTAGCAAAATTCCTAGAAGTAACGACAGTCCAAGTAGTAACCAAAGTAATGAGTTGACTGGACTTAAAATCAGCGCAATCGCTGTTACTACCGTTCCAACGGCAACACCAATTGTGATGAAGCGACCAAGTGGAATCACAACTGGACGCGAAGTCATTAACTCCTGAAGCTTTGCGAAAGTTAATAGTGAGCCAGTGAAAGACACCGAACCAACGACAACTGTGAAAATTGTTGCCGTCAGCATTGCAACACTTTCCTCGTGCACCGACAAGAACTCAATAACGGAAATCACAGCAGCGGCGCCGCCGCCAACGCCATTGAATAACGCAACCATTTGAGGCATCTGAGTCATTTGGACGCGACGTGCAGCAATCCAACCAATAATTGAACCGATTGCAATTGCAGTCAAAATTTCAGGTAAGTGTTGGACTGGTCCGCCATAAAACTCTTGACCATAAAAGAATGCAACTGCAGTTGCAATGGCTGCGCCGGCTGCGCCAAGTAAATTTCCGCGACGGGCTGTCTTCGGTGAAGACAATCCCTTAAGCGCAAGGATGAATAAAATTGCAGCTGCTAATTCAGCAAGGCGCACCCAAGTCGGTGTCATTTGGACACCTCTTCCTTTTCAACCTTTTTGGGTTTAAACATTTCCAACATTCGGTCGGTAACCACAAAGCCGCCAACCATGTTGATTGCCGCTAAAACTATGGCAGTTAGGCCTAAATAAAGCTGTATGTTGTCTTCGGCTTTGCCGGTAACCAAGATTGCACCAACCAAGACCACACCGTGGATAGCGTTTGCACCGGACATTAACGGCGTATGCAGAATCGCTGAAACCTTTGAAACGACTTCGATGCCAACAAAGATGCTGAGTACAAAGATCGTTAGTAGTGAAATTGCATCCATGACTATTCACTCTCTCCGGTTGCTAGTGCAGGTAAATTTAAAGCCTCGCGAGACATTGCGTTCTTAACTTCGCCGTTAAATACCACGGCAGAACCTTGCACAACTTCATCAGAATAATCAGGTGTTACAACACCTTCGGCTGTCATTAATGTCAGCAATGACACCACGTTTTGCGCGTAAAGCTTGCTGGCGTGAACGGCTAACTGACTTGCTAAATCTTTGCAGCCAATTAGTGTGATCGATCCACCTGGAACATTAAGTTTCACATCCTGGCCAGCAACACTGCCTTCGACGTTGCCACCAGATTCAGCAGCTAAGTCAACAATGATTGCGCCAGGCTTCATGGCGTTCATCATGTCGCTGGTGATTAGTGTTGGTGCTTTTCGACCAGGTACAGCTGCAGTTGTAATCACAACATCGGATTCAGAAATAAATTTCTTCAGCGCATCTTGTTGAGCCTTCGCACGCTCTGGTGTCATTTCGCGTGCGTAACCACCAGCGCCTTCAACTTCGTCAAGTCCTAAGTCCAAGAAAGTTGCGCCCATTGATTTAACTTCGTCCGCGCTCGAGGCCCGAACATCGTATGCGCTAACAATCGCGCCAAGACGCTTTGCGGTTGCCATTGCTTGCAATCCAGCAACACCAGCGCCAAGAACTAACACTTTTGCAGGTGGAATGGTGCCGGCAGCAGTCATTAACATTGGGAAAAATTTTGGTGCGCGTTCAGCTGCAATAAGTACTGTGCGATATCCCGCACACAGCGCTTGTGAAGTTAGTGCATCCATTGATTGCGCCCGAGAAATTCTAGGTAATACATCGAATGAAAGCGCAGTGACTTTTTGGTCAGCTAACGCCTTAATTGTTTGGGCATCATTGGCGGGTGACAAAAATGAAATTGTGATTGCGCTGGACTTCAATTGCGAAATTTGTTCGTTAGCAAGTGGTCTCACGGTTGCCACTACATCTGCTGAACTTAAGGTTCCTGAGCCGGCGGCAACATCTGCGCCCACGGCCTTGTACTCGTCATTGTGATAACCAGATGCTTCGCCAGCACCTTCTTGCACAGTTACTGAAAGCCCAAGTTTGATGAGCTTTTGGGCGCCTTCAGGGGTCAAGCCAACACGAAGTTCGCCCGCCCTGGTTTCGGCTGGGATAAATACCAACATCAGCAATTCCGCCTTAAATCTGTTAGGTATGAGCCTAGAGGCAGTGCTAATGTTCTGCAGACCCGCGCCTTACTTTCTGGACCTGCTGGGTGGCTATCGCGACCAATATAAAGGAGAACAGAATTACGGTGATTCGTTGCGGAATTTGATGGCTGAGCCAGACCCCAAAAAAGGTGAATGGCACACCCGCTAACCCCGAAAGCACGGCATAAGGGACCTCGACATTGCCCTTACGCAAATTAGCCCAAGTCCCAGAGATCGCCGATCCAATAATTACGGCCAGGCTGGTGCCGCGAGCCGCGATCGAATCCAGGCCGGCCGCAATGATCAAGGCTGGCACCATAACGATGCCGCCGCCTACGCCAAAAAGCCCTGACATTACGCCAGCGAAAAATCCAACGGCTACCAGCAAAATTATGCTGGGCCAGCCTTCAAGGAGTAGATGTGGATTTGAGGACCAGATCAATCGCATCGCTGATAAATACAGCAAGGTCGCAAAACCAATTTGTAAGAACTTAAGGGATACCTGGCCCAAGAGTTTGACGCCGTAGAGCGCGCCAAATACTGAACCAAGTAGCAACGCAAAAGCGGCATCCCAAGCAACATTTCCACTTGTGGCATATCCGATGGCACCTGCGATCGCAATAGGCACAACTGCAGCTAGCGATGTGGCATGAGATTTACGTTGATCTAATCCGATCCACAATACATATAGCGGGACCATTAGGAATCCGCCGCCAACGCCAAACATGCCAGCTAATACTCCAGCGAGTAAACCGACAATTAAGGCTTGCGTGATCTGGCGTCGTGACAAAGCAGTCAACATAATTCCAGACTAACTGAGCAAGTTACTGAAACGCGTCCAGTAATTAGTTATCGTCAGAATTCTCGCCAGTTATGCTTTCCGCCGGGAATTCAGTCACGGTGCCATAAATGGTTGCGCGACTATCTGCCATACGAGTCATTAAGTCACTAACTGCTTCTTCTGAATCTTTTAGATGTAAATGTGCTTGGTCGAACCAAAGTGTGCGCAAGTCTGCAATTCGCTTCTTAATGTCGTCAAAAATTGCACGGTTTACATCTAATGAGGCCAGTACATTATCGCGGTACACAATTGCTGCGTCGCGAAGTGCTGCGGCGTCTGCCTTTGATTTAGCAGCAGCTGCCTTCGATTTCGCCGCAGTAGCTCGACCGATTTCATCAGCCTTAGCCTGTGCTTGCGAAATTATCTGCTCAGCTTGCTTTTCAGCTTGCTGCAATTTGGCTTGCGCGTCAGAAATCGTTGCGTTGTGATTCTTGCTAGCATCCTCGCCAAGTGCGCGAGCGTCTCCCGTTGCTTTTTCGAGCATTGATTGCACAGCATTTGTAGCTTCGGTTTGCAAGCGCTTGGCTTCATTTTGCGCCGCTGTTATCTGATCATTGGAAGCTTTGGTGGCAGAGGCATTAAGTTTTGAAATTTCATTTTCGGTTGTTGCACGCAATGCATCAGTTTCTTTTTCAACACGGGCTTTTAGTTGTTCCGCTTCTACGGCAACTTCACTTGCGCGCTTGGTTGCATCATCAAGTAACTTGGCAATCACTTTTTGATTTTCGGCTGCTTGCGAATCGGCATCATTCTGAGTGGCTTCAAGTAGTTGAGATGCTTGATCTCGGGCTGTTTCTAATGTGGCCGTCGCTTCTGCACGAAGTTTGCGAGCATCAACATTTGCAGCTTCGCGTGTTTGCCGCGCATCAAGTTCACAGCTGGCGCGGATTTGTTCCCGCTCAGACTCGGCTTGTTGCAAAGTTTCGGTGGCTTGCTCGATTAGTTTGCCAGCACGCATGCGAGCTGCACGAATAATTACTGCAGCATCTTCTGCTGCGATTTGAGTTAGTGCGTCTTCATCCATGTCAATGAAACTCGGACGACCAGCTGCGCCTTCCAATTCAGCAATACGACTCTGCAATGCACCAATTGTCTTTTCGGCATCCGCGAAGTCGCGCGCACTAGCGGAACCGATATCACCGGATTCGTCGCCCTTAAAAAATCTGCCTAGGCCTTTGCTGTCACTCATTTACATTCCTCATTTCCCCGTAGGTAAAGAATAGGGGCCAAACCGCTTAGTTGAAAACCCGATTTGTCGGAAAATGCGGGGTTTAGCGGGATCGACTGCCACCACGGGATCCACCGGAGCGACTTTGTGGCCGGCCACCACCAGATCGACTTGGTCCACCTGGACGTCGACCTCGAGCTGGCGCTTCTGCTGGTGGTTTCCAAGCAATGCCTGTTGGTTCTTTTGCTCCAGTTATTGTCACCAATTCCTTAGACATTGGCTTAACCTTTACAACTTCAGGGTCTACCCCGGCCCGACTTGTCATTGCAGTTACAGCTTTTTGTTGACGTGGTCCGATCATAGTTACAACTTTGCCGGTTTCCCCTGCACGGGCAGTTCGTCCGGCGCGGTGCAAATAATCCTTGTGATCATTAGGTGGATCGATGTGAACCACCAAGCTGACACCGTCGACGTGAATACCGCGAGCGGCAACGTCAGTTGCTACTAGAACATTTGTCAGGCCTTCTTTGAAGGCATTCAAAGTACGGGTTCTGACTGCTTGAGTTTTGCCACCATGCAATGCGCCAGCGGGCACACCCTTGTTCGCCAAATCCTTAGCGATGCGATCTACGCCTGCTTGGGTTCGCGCAAAGAACATGGTCTTACCTTTTCGCGAACCAATCTCGGCCAAGATGGTCGGCTTGTCTTCGCTATAAGTAATGAATAAGTAGTGAGTCATAGTCTTGACTGATGCTTTACCTGAGTTCGTTGCGTGCTCAACTGGATCGTGCAAATACTTACGAACGATCTTGTCTACGTCTTTGTCCAACGTCGCACTGAACAAAAGTCGCTGGGAGTTTGGCTTGGTCATGTCCAGCACTTCGACGATTTGTGGCATGAAGCCCATGTCACACATTTGGTCGGCTTCATCCAGGATTGTAATTTCGATCTTGCTTAAGTTGATGTGTCCTTGCTCAACTAAATCGTTTAGTCGACCAGGTGTTGCAACTACGATCGGTACGCCGCGCTTTAATGCATCGATTTGTTTTGCGTAAGGCATGCCACCGGCAATTAACCGAATGTCTAGTTCAACGGCTTGGGCGTAAGGCATCAATGCATCAGTCACCTGCATCGCAAGTTCACGAGTCGGGACTAGAACAATTCCAAGTGGATGCTTTGCAGTTGCTTTGCGATGTGCCAAGCGAGTAACCATTGCAAGACCAAATGCCAAAGTTTTTCCTGAACCAGTTTGACCGCGACCTAAAACGTCTCGACCGCTAATTGCATCAGGCAATGTTTTGGCTTGGATTGGAAACGGCGTTTCAATTCCTTGACGCTTCAAAGTGCTTAACAATTCAGTAGATACACCAAGTTCAGCCCAGCTGCTAGACGCAGTGTCTAAAGCAACTTCCGCGGTGTCATCTGACATTGCACTCTTACTGGAAACTTTTTCAGTTGAAGCTTTTTCACGCGGCAAGCGAGATTTTGGTGCATAAATTTCTTCGCGCTTTGTGCGAGGAGCACGCGCTGGTGCTTCGTCACGATATGTGCGAGGTGCACGGGTTGGTGCTGAGTCATCGCGTCGAGCGCGTGGTGCGCGAACCGGAGCGTCGTCGTTGTATTTGCGAGGTGCGCGAACTGGTGCATCATCGTTGTACTTACGTGGAGCACGTGCTGGTGCTACATCATCACGGCGTGCGCGGCTTGGTGCTGCATCTTTATAAGTGCGTGGTGCGCGGCTTGGTGCTGTGTCATCGCGACGTGCGCGCGGTGGGCGTGCTGGTGCATCATCGTTGTACTTACGTGGAGCACGGGTTGGACGATCTTCTTCATACCTATCGCGGGATCCACGAGTGCCTGATGGCTTTTCGCCACCCTTACGTTGGGGTTTGCCGGATGGGTTCCACACATCATTACTTCGCTTGCTGCCACGGGCTTGGCCGCGAGGTGATTCAGCCTTACTTCGGGCATCTGGGTCACGAGGTTCGCGCGGCGCGCGGGATTCAGCCTTTGCCACCTTGGACTTTGGCTTGGCACGCTTCTTGGCGGCAGTTTCTTTTGCCGCAGCATGGCGAGGTGAACCGGCTTTTGGCTTGGATTCAGTCTCGCGAGCGCGATCTCGTTCGAGCTTTCGGGCGCGCGGCTTTTTCTTAGGACTTGATGGAGTGGACATTAAAACCTTCTTTGGGGAATGTTCTAACGGTAGGCGAGAAATGGCTTAAAACCTAATCGTCACGGCGGTTTTCAACGTTTTGTCACTGCCCAATGGGAGACTTACTCCATGGACGTAACTTCATTAATTGTCATTGTGTTACTAACTGCGCTTACTACCGCAGGCATCGTTGGGCTCGTAGTTAGTCGAGCCATGAAAAACCAAGGCGGCTTGTCTAGTCAAGACATTCGTCAACAGGTTGCTGATGCAGCGCGCGAACAATATATGTCTGCTGCGCAGATGTTAGAAACTTCGACAGAGCAACGTTTGCAAACTACCAATGCTTCGATTGCCGAGCAAACTCGCGCGGCTTCGGCTTCGATTCAAGAAATTATCAAACCGCTTGGCGAAAGTTTGAAGGCTTTAGATGCAAAAGTTGGCGACCTAGAAACTAAGCGCGCTGATGCATACGCTCGCCTTGATCAACAAGTAACTAACACCACTGGCTTATTAGATTCACTCCGAACTGAAACGACAAATCTTTCAAGTGCACTGCGACGCAATGATGCGCGTGGTCGATGGGGCGAACTTCAGTTACGACGCATTATTGAAATGATCGGAATGTCCGAACATGTTTCCTTTGATGAACAGCGCCAACAAGTTGGCGAAGGTTCTGGTCGCCCAGACGTAACAATTCACTTGCCAAACAACCGTGTGCTTTATGTTGATAGTAAAGCGCCAATGAATTCCTATCTTGATGCAATCAACGAAGTTGATCCGGATCGTCGCAAAACTTTATTCGAAGCGCACGCTACTGCGCTCAAGGGTCACATTAAATCTTTAGCAAGTCGAAACTATGTGGATGATAAGGAATCTCTTAACTACGTCATCATGTTCATTCCGACGGAATCATCACTGGCAGCTGCGTTTGAGGTTTACCCAAACTTGATCGAAGATGCCGCTGCTGCAAAAGTTGTGTTGACTTCGCCAACTTCCTTGGTGATCGCTTTGAACACAATTGCAATGTTGTGGCAAGAAGATACCCAAGTGCGCAATGCACAGGAAATGATTAAGGAATCTGGTGATCTTTACGGCCGGTTGATTACTTTTATAAATCACTTCAGCAAAGTCGGCGATAACTTAAAGCGTTCGATGGACACTTATAACAATGCCGTTGGATCATTTGATCGCTCGGTAATGCCAAAAGCTAAAGCAGTTGAGGAGCTAGGTAAGTTCAGCGATGAATTACCGGTAACTGAAAAACTTGAAGTCGATGTTCGTGAATCCAAATACGCAACGCATGAAACGCAATTGGGATTGGTTTCTGGATCTGATGAAGAAACTGCTTAGTTGCTATAGCTCCTTAAATACAGGGTTACTACAGGTCTAAATAACCAATCCTTGGGTTACTGCGTTACCTAAACTTCGCACCCGTTAAGTTTTTCCTATGGGAAATGAAGATTTTGAAAATAGTTCAAGCGCGCCGGTTCAACCAACAAAGCAAATGGCAAATCCACTTGACTTAACTGCTGATTACAGCATCGAGAAGTCTGCGTTGCGCAAAAGTTTTGGTCGCAAGGAGGTCTTGTTCTTTTCGGCATGTTCCGTAATTGGGCTAGACACTATTGGCGTAGTAGCTGCAGGTGGCCCTGAGGCAATTTCATGGATGGCCGTACTTGCCATCGTTTTCCTAATTCCGGCAGCTATGGTGATCGCGGAATTGAGTTCAACATTCACCTACCAGGGCGGTCCTTATATGTGGACGAGATTGGCATTTGGCAGGTTTGCCGGTTCGATCAGTGCCGCAATAAGTTGGTTTAAAAGCCCGATTTGGTTTGGCGGCGTCCTTACCTTAGTTGCAGTGGCAACCTCTGAAACGTTCTTTATGTCTGGTTCGCGTATGTCGGAGTTTTCGTTTTACCGATTTGCATTGGCATTTATCTGGATTGGGATTATCGCTGCGAATCTTTCGTTTCGAGTAGGTAAGTGGGTGCCCACCCTTGGAGCCCTAGCTCGGCTAATTGTAATTCCGTTCTTTACTGTCACAGTTGTTGTTTTTGGGATTGCAAATGGTTTACGCGGTGTCGCGTTTTCAGACTTTGGTTTGAGTTTTGAAGGCTTTCTTGCATCAATAGGCATAATCATGTTTGCCTTTTTAGGTTTAGAAAACGTCAGCGCAGCAAGTGACGAGATGACTCATGCCAAGCGCGATCTCCCTTACGCAGCATTTCGAACGTCAGCGCTAGCAATACTTCTCTATGGCTTTCCTATTATGGCTGTGTTACTTGTCCTACCTATCAATCAAGTAACTGGTTTGACTGGATTCGTAGATGCATTGAAGTCAGCATTTACCGTGTATGGCGGAAGTATCGCCGAAGACGGCACGGTAACCCTTAGTGGCGCGGGTGTTTATCTCGGATCATTTGCTGCTGTACTTATCATCTTGGCAGTTTTTGCATCCGGGGCTTCATGGCTGATGTCTACGAATCGCACACTAGCGATGAGTTGTTTTGATGGCGCTGGTCCTCGCTGGCTTGGTCACACGAATCCTAGATATGGAACGCCAGTTCGCATTAACAACATCACAGGATTTATCGCCACCATTATTTTGATCGTTGGCTACCGTTTTGTTGATGGCGATACTGCCAAATATTTTGGTCTCATGATTTCATTCGCAATTGCGATGTCCCTAGTTACTTACTTATTCCTTTTCCCAGCATTCTGGTTGCTACGAAACAAATTCCCAGATGCCCATCGTCCATACCAAGTGCCAGCACATCGCACAGTTTCTATTTGGTTGACGGTGGTAGTGGCAGTTGCGCTAATCCAAATTCTTGCTCCTGGATTTGGTGATATTTGGTTTAGTGATGAATATCGTCCAGCTGGTTGGGTTGGCGACCAAGGTCGCCCTTACTATCTAGTGCAGTTGGCGATTTTGGCAGTCATAATCTTGAAGGCAACTGCCTTTTGGGCCATTGGGCGACGCAATCGCCGCAAAGTTGCAATCAATGAACCAGAGGCCATGCAAGCCGACGTTAACTAGCGCGTTAATAGCGTACGGTTACAACATGATCACCTCACTGACCGAAGTTGCCGACGCCGAAGCCTTAGTGGCCAAATTTGTAAGTGGCCTAAGCAGTGACGAAGTTGCTGCTGAATCATTACTTCCTGATTGGTCTCGGGGTCACGTGCTATCACATTTGGCAAATAATGCGCGCGGGCTAAACAACTTGGTCGAGTGGGCACTAACTGGCGTGCAAAAAGATATGTATGTTTCAGTTGAACAGCGCGCAATTGACATTGAAAATGATGCTGCGCGTGATGGCCAGGCAATCGTGGCTGACTTCTTGGAGCAAACGAAAGTCTTGGCTGCCAATTTAGAAAAAATGGTGGCTGGGCCGTTATTGGCCGAAGAAGTTGTCTTGGGTAACGGATCTCACGTCCATCCTCATGAGATTACGACACTGCGGGAACGTGAGCTGTTAGTTCACTTAGTGGACTTAGGCCTTGATTACACATCAGAAGATTGGACCTTCCCCTTTTCCATCAAAACACTCAAAAGTGTGAGTAATGGCAAGCGCAAGGAACCTGTTAGCTTCCGTCTTTTAATTGCTGGTGACCACACCTGGACTGGCGATCAAAACGCAATGATGGACATCTTTGGATCTCCGCAAGATTTAGCTGCTTGGCTGATGGGACGAGAACCGGTTGGAAAATTGACTACCTCTGACGGTACCGCGCTAGGCAAACCACCCAAGTGGCTTTAAAGTCATTACTAAGTAGAGGGAAAGAAGAATCCAATGTCTGAAGAAACTCCTAGTATCACAATCCGACCAAATGGTTCGTTGCGAGTTAAGGGCGCAACTCTTATCGGCGCAGATGGCAACGTCATTACCGACAAAGACACATACTCACTTTGTCGATGTGGGCACTCAAAAGACAAACCATTTTGTGATGGCTCACATCGAGAATGTGGTTTTGAAGATTTGGGCGAACACGCCCCAGTTGAGTAATGGAACTACTTGAGTTAAAAGGTGTCTGGAATGATGTTCTAGATGAACTCGAAGCAACAAATCGAATTGCTTGGCTGGCATTTTTTGATGCGCGATTAGCGAAACTGGAAAATCAAGTTTTAACTTTAGATTTCTCTGATGCTTCCAAGTTCCAAGATGGCCATGATTTGAAAAGCACAGTCTCAAGTAGCACTTACGAGGCGTTGCTCATTGCCATTAAAAAGGTGACCGGACTGAGTCTGACTCTGGAATTTTGTTAGCCCACTTTTAAGCAGTTGCTTTTGAGTCGCTGGGAATTTTCCGAACCATAGGTATTACTTTGGTTCCATACAGCAAAAGTAATTTCATAAATTTACGATTCCTCCAATAGGTAAATGAGATGCTTTACTCAGCTGAAAAGATTGGCTTGTTAAACCACTTCCTCAATTACTAAATAGTAATCCGAAACTTGAATGGTGTGGTTCAAAAACCTACTTAATGTCCATAACTAAAAAGGTGTGTTTGTAAGACTTTGATTTAGGAAGCTTCCCTTTTTTCTTTGGTTCTTGGATTTTTATTGTAACTTTACAGCTTCCAGATTTTAGCGTCTTGAGTTTTCCTTTTGAAACCTTGCAAATCTTTTTAGAACTTGAGGCAACTTTTAAAGACACTTTTGCTTTTGATGTACGTGTGACACTTACTGCAGTTGCGATTGACTTTGCGGCATATGACGTACGAACGTAGATAGTATGTGCGACTCTGTCCGCGGTTATTTTCTGGTCTTCAAATTCGCGTGCAACCGTGAAGCCATTCCACTTGTCATCCGTCAAAGTAAATCCAGTCGCAGTGAATGAGACGTGAGCGGCTGGGCTTGCGCCGATGTTTGCGAAAGCTCGAGTTTCTACTGTTGGGGCATTTCCTAAGAAGGTAACATTTGTCAAGCTCCCCGCCCATTCAAATGCAGCGATGCCAATACTAGTAACTCCGTATGGAATTTCTATGCTGGCAAGACTGTAGGTGCTATTGAAAGCACTGGCCAAAATAGTTGTGAGTTTACTGCCTGATTCAAAAGTTACCGATACCAAATTGAGACAATCACTAAATCCGCGAACATCTACAGACGTGACACTATTTGGAATTGTGACTGAGGTTATCAGAACATTGCTATAAAAAGCGTTGACTCCGATAGAAGTGACTCCGGATGGAATAACTGCTTCACCTGCGCAAGTTGAATTTAATTCTGCTACTACATTTCCTGTGATCAAGAAGTACCCATCAGTGCTACAACTAATGCCGCCCGATCCTGTGCCTTCTGAATATGATGCAATCCACTTGGCATAAAGGGTGAGGTCACTTGCGGTACTTGGCGTAAACGGGAAAGTGATTGGCGTTCCCCCGTCAGAATCTGACCATCCAGCAAATGTATATCCAGATAGCGTTGGTCGACTTGGTGCTGCGGTGATTGCACCGCCCGAGATAAATGAATTGGGTGTTACAGCCGAACCGCTTTTGGAGTCGTAAGTCGCTGTATAAACGCCAACTTCCGTTGTAAGGCCGTTCCAATCACCGCCAACGACTCCAAAACCAGTTGCGGTTCTCTTTATATATGCCTTCGCGCCGGCAGCCACCCCATAGAATCCAACGGAACCAAGAACCGTTGGTGCAGCGTCGCTAAAGAAGTAAACGCTGTCTAGTGAACTCGTCCCATAAAACGCACCATCTAGGAGGGTGACCGGAGTGCTTGTACCAGCAAATGTCACAGTTTTCAGGGAAGTTGCTCGATTAAAAGCGCTTACGCCAATGGTCGTTACACCTGCAGGGATGGTGATTGCAACAAGTGAGGTTGCTCCATAGAACGCACCATTGTCAATGATTTGAAGAGAGCTCGTGCCAGCAAATGTCACAGTTTGAAGCGAAGTTGCTGCATTAAACGCACTGTTGCGGATCGAGGTTACTCCGGATGGAATAACTGCGTCTCCAGTACAACTTGTATTACCAGTTACAACGTTTGACGCGATTGTGAAGTAACCAGTAGTACATTCAACGGTTCCACTACCTGTGCCCGCGTCGTAGGTACCAACTGCATTTGCTGGACTTAACCCAATGCCTGACAGAACTAAAGCGATTGTTGTTATGAGTATTGAAATCCGGCGCATTTGAAACCTTACCTAGTAGGTATAGCTAGCCAAGGAAAAACATGACCGCATAACTCTCCAAAATAGGTAAAGAGGCTTGCTAATCCAAGGGATAATTGCGACAATTTTTTAGAATTATTTAAACGTTGCCTACGGGTGTACTTCGAGCTGTCGAAGGAATATGAGCCCAAAAATCCCTAGGGTTTCTGGGCTTTTATGAAGCAAATTTCATAAGCCTTATACTAAATTTTCGACAGTTGTGAATGGCGCTGTTTCAAACGGGTAAATATGAAGAATAGTTTTGCGAAAGCAATTTTGGGACTGGTAGTTATAGTTTCGCTGCTAGCAAGTTTAGGTTCTCCTGCTCAGGCGACCGCATCACCGACATCTCTAACTATTAGTGGATTCAAAACCATGAAATCAGCACTTACCTCCGCTCAAAAGGGTGCGATTCAAAATTTTGTGTCAGCAAATACTGGAATTGCATCGGTAAGTTGCGTGGGCTACACCGGGTACAACTATCTGGGAGTGTCAGCTCACAGAATTAAAGCGCTAGCTAAAGATCGCGCAAGAAAAGCCTGCAATTTTGCTGCTGCTAGTGCCGGAGTATCAGTTAGCGCACTGAGTGTAAAAATTACACAAAGCCAAAATTCATCGATTCGCAAAGTGGTTCTAAAATTCACATATGCTGTTATCGAACCTGGGCGCTACCAATACAGTATGAGCAACCTCGATCCTGACTCAGTGTTACATGGTGGCCCGGTAACTGGTTATTTTCACGAAGGTGATTTGGTCTCCTCTACCTTCTCAGATGCATACTCGCTAGACAATTACACCCAGATGGGAACTATCGATGGTGGTGGTGCGGCCTACTTCGATCACTGGAATACGCAAGCGGATGACACGGGAACTAGCTACCGAATAGGTGATCACCTCGGACATATTCCAGATGGAACTACCGTCACTCTTTACGCGATTGCTGCCACCGGCTAGGACGAATCAATACTCAAGCAATGTGCGCGCTCGAAGGGATTCGAACCCCTAACCTTCTGATCCGTAGTCAGATGCTCTATCCGTTGAGCTACGAGCGCGTGCGCACTGAAATGCGCTCCGCCAGTCTAGCCCACTTAGAGGTTCTGCCAAAAATCGCAGGATTAAGGGATTACTTAAATGTCTGAGATCGAACTATGGATTGGGATTACCTGATCTAAGCCCGTAATTCCAAATACTTTAAGAACTCGTTCGTTGGTTATTACTAAATCCAAATCAATGTCAGCTTCGCGGCAGCGCTTGAGGCCTCTAACGATTACACCTAAGCCCGATGAGTCCATAAATGTCACTTCAGATAAATCTATGGCTACCGCTTTGGCTCCCGAATCCAATACAGAAATTATCGCAACGTCTAATTGCGGAGAACTGGCTAAATCCACTTCTCCTGACACTGTAATTACGTGACGGTCTGGGTTAGAAGTCTGTTCGATCTGCATAATGTTCCTTTTCGGGTGTATCTCTAATCTACGGCATATATAGATAGCGATTGGAATCCAAAAAGCGAAGACCCCCTCGGGGGGAGGGGGTCTTCTTATCGATACGGGGGGTGTATCGATGGTGGCTACAAAAAGTAGTCAGTTAAAGCGTTACGAATCTTTGCAAAAAATTCAAGTTACTTGTTGGTATCCGCCATTTCAGCCAGTTGTTTAGCCATTTCAATGCCCTGGCGAATGGCGTTTCCCTGCCACTGGATCCAAGCGAGCATGCCAGCTTGCGTTCCCAACATGTATCCCGTGAGCGCTTTTACATAAGCCGGGCGGCCTTGCAAAAATGCGCCGTACTCACTCATTACCAATCCGCCAGGATCTACATCGCGTGACGCCAAGATCAACCGAGTGCTGGAGCGGGCAACTAAATACGAACCTTGAGTAAATGGTCGAAGAGTTGCTAACTCGGCATGAGCGATTGCAGCAATCAAAATTGCTGGCGCCTTTGAGTGCAAAATTAGATCAACTAACTGCGCTAGCCGCTCTTGCAAAACTTCATGTGGTGGCAAGCTACTTAGGCGCAGTGGATCACTTACCTCGTTACTTGTTCGTGGTTTACCGCGATCTTCATCCGTTGAGACAAAGGTGTGCAACCGAGCTAATACTTTTAATGGCTCGGTTTTAAACGCCAAAGTTTGTAAGTCTGCTTCGGCAGTGATCAGTAACCCTTGGTCTGATAGCGATCCCATCGGTGACACTTCAGGTTCCATGGTTGGATCCTTTGGCATTTGTGCCCCGTCAAGTGCGGCTGTTGCAAAACCTGCGATGCGCCGTGTGTATGGAATTAGAGATTCTTGATGTCGTCGAACTGTACGATCCCACATCAATTCATCAATTGCTTTTAAAGTTGCATCACATTCAGATTGAATTCCATCAATCGACAATAACTTTTCAAGTGGATCGAGTTGATTTTGTTGCGACAAGTTTTACTTTGCTCCTGGGCGCAAAGTGGTAATTGTTTGCACTGTTTCTGTTACTGACTTTGCAGTCTTGGTTCCGAAAGTAATTTTGGAAACTTGCCGCTTAGCTAGAACTCCCAAAATTATTGCTGCCACGATTAGACCGGCCACAACAAAAAGGAAGCTAACCCAAAGTTCAAAACCTAAAGTGTGAATGAAGTAGGCGGCGGCAATAAACATGAACACAACTGCCAAGTTCGCCATGGCAATTGCAGTGAAAAATAGGCCCGAAGATTTAGCCATCCGACCGACCGCTTCTTTAGCTTCTGCCTGGGCCAATTCAATGTGGCTATTCACCAAAGAGGTCAGATCGTCTTTGATCGAATTGATCATCGAAGTTAGGGTCGGTTCCTGCTGCTCACTCATAGATCTAGCGTAATGCAGACAAGTACTTTAGAAAATCTATACAACTATTCGGTTTTATAGCGCCCAATGGCCCTCGAACGAATTGAGATCGCAAGTACGGAAACAATAATCGCGACCAGATTGGTAAAGATGATTGCGAATTTGCTCGTTACCAAAATTGCAGGGTCATCCATAAATGACACTTCCGCAATCAACAGCGCAACGGTAAATCCAATACTTGCCAATGAGCCAACGACAACGACATCCCACCAAGACAGAGCGGGATTGAGCGTTCCCTTCGTGAACCGAGAAACCAGGAAAGCACCGAAGGTAACGCCGATTGGTTGACCAATAATTAGGCCACACAACACACCCAGTGTGAGCGGATCAGATAACGCCTCGCCCAATGTTGTCCCTAATACATTTACGCCCGCCGCCAAGAACGCAAAAGCTGGTACCGCAAATCCGGCTGAAAATGGCCGCAGTGTTACTTCAGCTTTGTCGCATGGCGACTCTTGTTCAGTTTCAGTTTTTCGCACTCGCATTAGTAGACCCATTGCGACACCAGCAATAGTTGCGTGAATTCCACTTCGGAACATCGCATACCAAATTACTATTGCAAGTGGCACAAAAATATAGAGCGAGGTTCCTTTTCGGCTTTGCAGCGCACCAAATAAGAACAGCAAAGCTACGGCCACGCCAAACCACATTGCGTAAAAACCATGGCCATAGAAAATTGCAATGACTAAAATCGCACCGAGGTCGTTTACTACAGCAAGTGTCAGAAGAAAAGATCGTAATTCCATTGGCAGACGATGCCCAGCAATTGCTAATACTGCCAACGCAAAAGCAACATCAGTTGAAATTGGCAAACCCCAGGCAGCTTGCGCTGGAGTGCCAAGATTGAAAGCTAAGAAAATTGCTGCTGCAGTGAACATGCCGCCGAAGGCTGCACCAATTGGAACCGCAGCTATCCGGGGATTAGAAAGCGTTCCAAGCACGAATTCATGTTTTAGTTCACAGCCAATTACAAAAAAGAAAATTGCTAGCAAAAAATCTGCAGCCCAGACATTCAAAGTTAAATTCAAATGCAGCGATTCTGGCCCAACCTTAAAGTTAACCAAGGATTCATAGGAATTTGCCCAAGCAGAGTTAGCCCAAATCAGCGCTATCAACGCCGCAGACATCAATAACAGTCCGCCAACGGTTTCGCTTTTGAGCGCGCGAGCTAACCAACGCTGCTCCGTTTCCGGAACTTCGCTAAACACGTCTACTTCGTGGCTCATGCATACGACTTTATCTTAAACGGAATTAGTCATCGTCTGATGTTGAACTCTTTAAACCATCACTAATTAGATTCATAATCGTTGGGTCCGCCAAAGTAGTTACATCACCCAGTGTTCGATTCTCCGCAACGTCACGAAGTAATCGACGCATGATTTTTCCAGACCGAGTCTTTGGCAATTCCGCAACAATTAGAATTTGACGTGGTCGAGCAATCGCACCGATTTCTTTAGCAACGTGCGCGCGAAGTTCTTGCGCAACTCCAGGTCCATCTTCTGAACCAGCTCGAAGAATTACAAATGCGACAATGCCTTGCCCGGTCGTGTCATCATTGGCGCCAACTACAGCTGCTTCAGCCACTGTTGGATGTGATACCAATGCCGATTCAACTTCAGTCGTTGAAATTCGATGGCCAGAAACGTTCATTACGTCATCGACACGACCTAATAACCAAATCGCACCGTCGTCATCCCACTTAGCACCATCACCGGCGAAGTATTGCGACTTAAAACGCGACCAATACGTTTCTTTGTAGCGATCCATGTCGCCCCATATGCCACGCAACATTGCCGGCCAAGGTTGAGTCAGCACTAAATAACCGCCGCTACCATGCCCAACTGCAACACCTGCGTCATCAAGAATCTCCGCTTTAATACCTGGGATTGGACCCATTGCAGATCCGGGCTTTGTTCCAGTCACACCTGGCAATGGACTGATCATGATGGCGCCGGTTTCGGTCTGCCACCAAGTATCAACGATTGGACAGTTGTTTGCGCCAATTAATTCTCGGTACCACATCCAAGCTTCCGGATTAATTGGTTCGCCAACACTGCCGAGCAATCGAAGGCTTGATAAGTCGTGTGCTTGTGGGAACTCATCTCCCCATTTCATGAAAGTGCGAATTGCAGTTGGCGCGGTGTAAAGAATCGTCACGCCATATTTTGCAATGATTTCCCACCAGCGACCCTTGTGTGGCGTATCTGGAGTGCCTTCATAAATAACTTGCGTGGCGCCATTTGAAAGCGGGCCATAGGCAACATAAGAGTGGCCAGTTACCCAACCGACGTCTGCAGTGCACCAATAAACATCAGTTTCAGGTTTGATATCAAACACAACTCGATGTGTGTATGAAACCTGAGTTAGGTAACCGCCCGTAGTGTGCAAAATACCTTTTGGTTTTCCGGTCGTTCCTGATGTGTAAAGAATAAAAAGTGGATGTTCGGAATCAAATGCCTCTGGTGTATGTGAGCTGGATTGCCGACCGACTATGTCGTGCCACCAAACATCACGATCGTTATTCCACACAACTTCTTGTTCAGTTCGTTTTACAACTATTACGTTTTTAACGCTAGGGATAGTTTCGATAGCTTCATCTACAGCGACTTTTAAACCAAATGCACTTCCCTTTCGGAAACCACCATCAGCAGTTATAACTAGGCTCGCGGATGCATCTTCGATTCGACTGCGTAATGACTCGGCGGAGAAACCACCAAACACAACTGAGTGCGGTGCGCCGATGCGAGCGCACGCCAACATGGAAACTACTGCCTCTGGAATCATTGGCATATAGATAGCCACGCGATCGCCAGCTTTTATTCCTAGTTCAGTTAAAGCATTGGCAGCCTGGCTGACGGAATTTAATAGGTCCTGATAAGTAATGGTTTGCGTATCGCCACGTTCGCCTTCAAAGTGAATAGCAACGCGAGATCCATTTCCGGCCGCAACATGTCGGTCTACACAATTGACCGAAACATTTAATTTGCCGCCAACAAACCATTTCGAAACTGGGGCATTAGACCAATCCAGAACCTGGGTCCAAGGCTGTTCCCATTGCAAGGACTTTGCTTGGTCATTCCAAAAGCCTTCGCGATCAGCGTCTGCTGCTTTAAATAGATCTGCTTTAGCGTTTGCTTGGGCCGCGAATTGCTCACTTGGAAAGAAGACCCGATCTTCGTGGGAGAGATTCTCTAAGGCTTCGCCGCTCATGTATTCCCGCACTTTCTGAATAAAAATTTGTTGTTAGTAACGATAGTTGTCGCAGTTAGTTCACGGGTCAAGCGATATGGCAAATTTCATAAATCAAAGATCAGAGCACTCCCCTGTATCTACGGCTTGCGTAGCCGTACTGGCGTTTTCAACTCCGTCCATAAACTCTTTTGCGATCAGTGCGTAGCCAGTTTGCCAATCTGTTGCAGATGATGCGAAAACTAGCCCCACAACTGAGCCGTCCAAGGCGAACATGGGTGCGCCAGAATCACCTTGCTTAATGTCGGCTGTGATGGCATAGATCTCACGGGAGACTTGTGCTTTGCCGTAGATATCAGTTCCGCTCGATTCACTGACACTTCGGACTCGAGCTGGGATCAAAGTAAGCGGGCCACCCTCTGGAAAACCTGCAACCACCGCAGTATCACCACGCTTCAGGGGCGGCCCTATTCGCAAGGCAACCGATGGGAAGTCTTTAGTTCGTATGATTGCAACATCACGTGCCGGATCAAAATAAACAATGGTGCCTTCGAATGCTTTACCTTTGCCTTTAACCCGAACCGTTGGCGAAGTTATTCCTGAAACTACGTGCGCATTTGTGATGATTAGGTCTGGGCCAACTACAAATCCAGAGCCTGTTAGTCGCGTGCTACATTCCGTTGCCGTACCTTCAACTTTCACAACCGAATCAAGTGCAGCTAATACTGCCGGTGCATCGATAGAAGTTTGATCGGGTGGATCTACTTCGGGAGCAAATATCGCCTCAGCTAAACCAGCGGGTAAGTCGGAATTAGAAACATAGATTCGAATTGATTCCACGCCTGCACGAATTTGTGATGGCATGTACTGCTCAAGGTTGTTAACAACTTTAGATTCAGATAATAAATTAGTGACTGGAGTAACAGGGGCTGCCAATAATGTCGTTGCCATAAACCAGGTAACAATTGTCCAGGCTGCAAGCGAAAGTATTGCTCCAGTTAAATTGTCGAGAGTTCTAATTGGACGCCAGCTAAACATTCGTCGCAATTTACTGCCGAGATATCCGCCTACAGCGCTGCCGATACCCATACATATAAATAGCGTCGTAGCTATGATTCCAGTTCGAGTAAAAGATTGTGAGGTTGAGGCCCCGTCAACTATATAAATAATCGACCTGCCCAACCAAGCTCCGAATATCAAACCAATTAATGAAAAAGCGCTAACGACTAATCCGCGCCGCCAACCAGATATCAAAATGAATACCCCAAGTGCCAACAAGATTATGTCTAGGTAAAGCGGATTCAACTGGTTACTTCCGTATTTGTTGCTGGCGCTGGCAAATCTATAACTTTTGAGTCATCCCAAGGAATTGACCAGCCTGCAATGTCCATCAATCGACTTATCAAGCCTCCTGTGAAGCCCCAGATCAGCATGTCGGCAACCTTAAAGCCTGGTCCAAATGATCCATTTACATGACGTACTCGAGTTCGATTGATCGGGTCAATCAATTCCGAAAGCGCAATTCGATGCACAGCCTGAACTTCATTGGCATCAACTTTTGTAATCTCATGTGGTGAATGCCACCAGGCAAGTACCGGAGTTACTTTGAAGTTTGAAGGTGGGATCCAAAGTTGCGGTAACTCACCGAGTATTTCAATTGTGTTGGAATCCAATCCAATTTCTTCGCGTGCCTCCCGCAAAGCGGTTTGTGATAGCGAGCTATCGCCTTCTTCAACTCGGCCACCTGGAAAAGCTGGCTGACCAGGGTGTGCTTTCAGATGCGATGCCCGCTCAATAATTACAACTTCACCAAAATCCTTGCGCGGGCCAAAGAGCACTAACACTGCTGCTTCTCGTGTTGATTCCTCAGGAACGGCATGACGCGATAAATCACTTGGTTGCAAATCGGGCAACTTAGTGATTAATTGGTTCATCCACTTTGGCGCTGACATCTCAATCACCAGTCTTCACTAGTTTTGCCGCAATGTCCGAATCTGTTGGACCTTCACCATATGAAGGACACATTGCTGCTAATTCGCACGCTCCGCATGCGGGCTTTCGCGAGTGACAAACTCGTCGCCCCAAGAAAATTAGTTTGTGATTCAACATGGTCCACTCTTCAGGTGGAAATATTTCCATGATGTCGAATTCCACTTTTACGGGATCAGTATTCTTGGTCCAGCCCAACCTACGAGCAATTCGCCCGACGTGAGTGTCGACGGTTACTCCAGGGACGCCAAATGCATTACCCAACACAACATTGGCTGTTTTTCTGCCAGCACCTGGCAAGGTGACTAGCTCAGCTAACGTGTCAGGCACTTCACCTGCATAGCGTTCGATGATTGCAGCTGATAATCCCTTAATTGACATCGCTTTATTGTGATAAAAACCAGTGGAACGAATGATTTCTTCTATCGCTTCGATCGGTGCCGCAGCCAAATCTTGCACGGTCGGGTATTTTTTGAATAGCACGGGTGTTACTTGATTGACTCGTTTGTCTGTGCATTGCGCAGATAAAACTGTTGCAACTAAAAGTTCCAATGGGTTTTGATAATCTAATTCGCATTTGGCATCAGGAAACATCTGCGTCAGAGTTTCATTTATTGATTGCGCGCGGGCTTGGAGTGCTTTTTTAGATTCGCGCGGTGCCATTACCTAAGACTAAGTGATGAACTAACCAGCACGTTTTGCTAGTCGTTCAACATCAAGTATCTCAACTGAACGAGTTTCAAGTTTTAACCAGCCGCGGCTTGCAAAATCTGCCAATGCCTTATTGACAGTTTCACGAGATGCACCAACTAATTGAGCTAGTTCTTCTTGTGTTAAATCGTGATGGACATACATGCCATCAGCAGTCTTGGTGCCAAACTTTTCCCCAAGTTCTAATAGCGCTTTTGCCACGCGGCCTGGCACATCTGCAAAAACTAAATCTGACATGGTTTCATTTGTTCGTCGCAAGCGATGCGCAAGTGCTTGCAGTAATGACTGGGCAACTTCTGGTCGACCCGCTAGCCAAGGATTTAAATCAGTATTGCCAAGACCTAAAACTTTTGAGTCTGTGACTGCAATTGCCGTTGCAGTTCGCGGACCTGGATCAAATAGCGAAAGTTCTCCGAACATGTCACCCGGACCAAGCACCATCAATACAGATTCGCGACCATCACCAGAAGCGTGGCTTAACTTAATTTTTCCTTCGGTAACAACATATAGGCGATCGCCTGGCTCGCCTTCTTGAAAGAGTGGATGCCCTTTCTTGATGCTTTGCGGAACCATCGATTGCTGCAGGGCTTTTGCAGCCTCGATATCCAGAGCAGAAAAGAGTGGCGTGTTTCGTAAATTACTATCGATCATCGCCACTACCTTTCTACGAAATCTAGATTTGGTTTCTAGGAATTAATCGCGGACTTCAACAATCACTTCAACTTCAACCGGTGTGTTGGCTGGCAAAGCTGCAACGCCAACCGCGGATCGAGCATGCTTACCAGCATCACCAAAAGCTTGAATGAATAAATCGCTAGCACCGTTAATTACAACTGGTTGCTTGGTGAAATCTGGTGTGCTGGCAACGAAGCCCACAACTTTTACGACGCGCACAACTTTATCTAGATCGCCAATTAAGGACTTAATAGCTGCAATTGCATTTACTGCACATTGTGCTGCGCACTTAGCTGCAGTTTCTTCGTCAACGTCTTTACCTAGCAAGCCGGTGGCCATTAGTACACCGTCAACAAAAGGTAGTTGACCTGACGTGTAAACCAAATTTCCAGTGCGTGAAGCTGGAACATAAGACGCTACTGGTGGAACAACTTCTGGAACTGTTATTCCCAATGCGGATAAACGATCTTCTACGGCGCTCATTTTTTTCCTTAGTCTTTTGGTCGCTTGAAGTAAGCAACAAGATTTTCGGTATTCATACCCGGCACAATTGCAACAAGTTCCCAGCCATCAAGTCCGAAATTATCCAGAATTGCTTTGGTGTTATGAACCAGAATTGGCGCAGTTAGGTATTCCCATTTAGTCATGACTTGAGCATACGACAGTTATTGACGATCCAAAACTTCGGTATTAAGCGCCCCGGACAAAGGCAACTGGATCAAGGCGGTCGTAATCTTGGCGAGCGTTCATCAGCAGCTCGCGCCAGGACGTCACGTTTGAGCGGCGGCGAAGTAATGCGCGACGCTCACGTTCGGTCATACCACCCCAAACGCCAAACTCAATTTCATTATCAAGGGCATCAGCTAAGCACTCGGTGCGAACTGAGCAACCAGCACAAATAACTTTGACGCGATTTTGTGCGGCACCTTGAACGAACAATAAATCAGGATCAGTGTCGCGACAGGCTGCGCTGCGACTCCATTCAGCATTCCACATTGACGATTTGTATCCCCTCATACTTGGATTAACGTCTACCGATTATTCTCTTGTGCAAAATGCTAGAGCAAGTACCGATGGGTTAACTATTGGGGTAGATGGTATCCCCTGTCAATACCCAGAGCCAGTTTTTTTCCGTGGAATATCAACTGTTATCAAACAGATATATCCGCGTTATCAGTTGAGTATTTCCCCAGTTACCATTAGAGAACTATGGGAAATGACTCGGCGGAAACCGGCTTAGACCGTTTTGGTCTATTGACCCGAATGGCGACCTTTATTGCCCTTGCGGGAATAGTCGCATCCTTAGTTGTACTTCCTGTCATTGGTGGAATTGGTTTAGCAACTCGAAACAGCGCGAATGCTTTTAGTGAATTGCCAAGTGATTTAACGCAAGTGCCGCTGCCGCAACAAAACACCATAGTCGATTCCAATGGCGACATACTTGCCGTGCTTTTTGCGCAGAATCGCATTGAAGTGCCACTGGAAGAAATTTCGCCAATTATGCAACAAGCAATTATTGCTATCGAGGATCAAAGGTTCTTGAGTCATGCTGGCGTTGATTTTCGTGGAACTTTGCGCGCGACAATTTCAACTGGCGCTGGTGGTCAAGTGCAGGGTGGCTCCACAATTACCCAGCAATACGTAAAACAGATTTTATTGACAGCCGCCACTACCAAAGAAGAGCAAGAAGCAGCTACCGCTAGATCAATTAATCGAAAGATTCGCGAAGCGCGATATGCGATTGCACTAGAGAATAAATTGTCAAAGAAAGAAATTCTTGAGGGCTATCTAAACATCGCATATTTTGGTGCTGGTTCCTACGGTGTTGAAATCGCATCTCGTCGATATTTTTCAAAACACGCGAATGAATTGACGTTAAGCCAGGCTGCCACTTTAGCTGGGCTGGTTCAGAATCCATCACGTTATGACCCGACTCAATATCCAGATCGAGCTACTGCTCGACGCGATTTAGTTTTGCAAGCCATGGTTAACACTGGCTACATCACACAAGCTGCGGCCGATGAAGCCCAAGCAGTTCCAATCGCCACAGACTTGGATGCCGCTGAACTGCCCAATGGTTGCACCACATCTGTTGCACCATACTTCTGTGATTACGTCTTAACAGTTTTAAAAAATGATTCAGTATTTGGTGAGACACCAGAAGACCGAGCGCGACTGCTAGAAATCGGTGGCTTAACAATTAAGACCACATTGGATCGAAAAGCCCAAGATTCATCACAGACAGCGGTAGAAGCGAAAATTCCATTTGATGATCCAAGTGGCAAAGCAGCATCAATCACTATGATTCGTCCGGGTACCGGTGAAATAACAGCAATGGCACAAAACCGTAAATGGGGTCGTAGTGGAATCGGCTACACGACAGTAAATTATGGTGCGCCTGTTTCTGCAAATGGGACCGTAGGTTTTCAAGCAGGCTCAACATTCAAAGCGTTTACTATTGCTGCTGCCTTCAAACAAGGCTGGGATCCGTTTAAGGTTATTAACTCACCAGCCAAGAAGAAATTTGAAAACTTCATCGAATGCGGAACTGGAGAGAAATTTGCACCCTATGAAGTGCGGAACTCAACTTCGTCGGGAGCTTTTGACATGCTCAGCGGTGCTGCGTATTCAGTAAACACTTATTTCGTTGGGCTTGAGGAACAAATTGGCCTATGCGATCCTGCGGAAATCGCTAAAGCAGCCGGAGTTCAGCAAGGCAATGGCCAAGATTTTGAAAAGTTCCCGTGTTTTACACTCGGCTGTTTTGATGTAACAACTCTTGACATGGCAGAAGGTATGGCGACTTTTGCAGCGCACGGAATGCATTGCAACCCGATTGCAATTAATCAAATAACTGATCGTTATGGGAATGAATTAGATGTGCCGTCCGCTGATTGCAAACGGACGATTGATTTGCAAGTTGCTGACAGTACCGCGGCAGTCTTGGCAGGTGTAATCGAAGGACCAGTTCAAGGTCGAACAGGTCAGGCTATGAATTTAGGCCGACCTGCTGCTGGAAAAACTGGAACTACCGATAGTTCGGCTGCCGTTTGGTTCGTAGGTTTTACGCCAGACATGGCAGCTGCTGTCTGGGTGGGCGATCCTCGCGGTGGGCAAAAATATCCAATGAAGGGTGTGACCATAAATGGTCGCTATTACTCGCAAGTTTTTGGATCTACCATGCCTGGACCAATTTGGCGTGATTCGTTAATCGGTGCCCTTGAAGGAACTCCAAAGACACCTTGGAATTTGAATACTCTTAGTGGAGTTAATCCCGGCGGATTTGGTAACAAAATTACTGCCACCAAGAACAGGTGTGCTGGCCTAGAAGGCAAAGAATTGATTAAGTGTGTGTCTGAATCTCAAGCAAAGAAATATGCTGCTGAGATCGCTAGTGGAGCAATGATTATTGATCCGCTTACCGGTAAGGCGATTCCAAATCCAAATGCTCCAGTTACTCAGCCTCCTACAGAACCGCCGACAGAACCAACTACTCCGTAACCAAATCTGGCAAGGTAGACCTATGACATCACTTAAAGAGCAAATTCAAGCCGACCTTACTGCCTCAATTCGGGCTAAGAATTCCTTAACTTCAGGAACGCTACGTATGGTGTTGTCTGCCATAACCAATGAAGAGGTCTCCGGCAAAGAAGCGCGAGTTCTTAATGATCAGGATCTGATCACAGTACTTAATCGCGAGGCTAAGAAACGTAAAGAAGCCGCGACTGCATTCGATGATGCCAAGCGTCCGGAACTTGCCGATAAAGAGCGCGCTGAATTGGAAATAATTCAGGCTTATTTGCCAGCTGCGCTTTCTGATGATGAGCTAGCACAAATCATTGCATCTGCGGTGGCCCAAGCTGCTGCCGATGGAGCATCGGGACAAAGCGCAATGGGCGCCGTCATGAAATTAGTTTCGCCGCAAGTTGCTGGCCGCGCTGATGGGTCGATGGTAGCTGCTGCTGTTAAAGCTGCGCTAGCTTAACTGCCCCACGCGCAATACCTTTTTCCTCACCAATAGTGTGAGTGTGTGGGTAAATCATTGAAGACCAAAGTCGCACTTGGCTTGGGCACAATGTACATCGCATGGGGAACCACCTACATTGGTATCGCTTTTGCGATTGAAACAATGCCGCCGTTAATGTCGATGGCATTTAGATTTCTTGCTGCTAGCTCTGCGCTTTTTTTGTTCATAGGGTTACGAAGTGGTTGGGCTGCCTTAAAGCTAACTCGCAAACAATTTATAAATTCGATTTTCCTCGGCACCTTAATGTTGGGCATGGGGCTTGGCACCATGTCGTTGGGCGAAAAAGTTGTACCAATTGGTGTGGCTTCTTTAATTGTTGCTGCGATGCCAATTTGGACTGCGTTGTTTCGGACGTTAGATAATGATCGACCAAAGTTAATCTCGTTGATTGGCATCGTGGCTGGATTAGTCGGTATCGGAATAATCATGTTGCCGGGTCATACTCAAGCTCGACCAGATTCTGGCGGCGCGAACGTTACGCTCTGGATGTTTATTATTTTGCTTGGGAATTTGTGTTGGTCACTTGGATCGTTTCTTGCACCAAGGATTGAAACGCCCAGTAATCCACTCTTATTAAGCACTTACGAAATGGCAGGTGCGGCTGTTTCACTTTTTATTGCTGGGTTAATCCACGGTGAGCAAGTAACTGAATTTGCCACTGCTTCGGCTCGATCCTGGGCCGGCTGGGTTTATTTAGTAACTGTTGGCTCGTTACTTGGGTATACGGTCTATACCTGGTTACTAGAAAATGCTTCGATTACTTTGGTATCAACTTATGCATATGTAAATCCTGTTGTTGCGGTAGCACTTGGCATTTTAATATTTAGTGAGAAAGTCACGCTAAATATTTTTATCGGCGGCTTGATAGTTATCGCAAGCGTTGCGATCGTAGTTGCAGTTGAATCTGCTAAGAAACAAACTCCGCTGCAAGTTCAATAATTCGTTCCAGCGCAGCTCGCTCGCCAATGCTGATGCGAACTCCTTCCCCCGAAAATGGGCGAATTGAAACCGCGATGTCTGCGCTGCGGCTAGTGAATTCATCCGTGCGATCCCCTAATGGTAGCCACACAAAATTAGCCTGGCTTGCCGGCAAATCAAAACCGATCTTGCGTAATTCAGCTTCAAACCAATTTCGCTCAGCGATCATCTTTTCTACAATTTCAAATAGTTCCGCTTCATGTTGGAGTGAGGAAACAGCTGCGGCTTGCGCAATGCCAGATACACCAAATGGAACTGCAGTTTTGCGAACTGCTTCTGCGATGTGTTCGGGGCCTATGAAATAACCCACTCGCAATCCAGCCAGTCCATAGGCTTTCGAAAAGGTTCGTAGTACACCAACATTTGTGTGTGCTTTCATAGTTGCCATGCCATCAATTGCTAGCGCGTCTCGATTAAATTCCACATATGCTTCATCGATTACTACCAAAATATCTTTTGGAACTTTAGCTAGAAATGAATCAATTTCTGGTTGTGTAACAATTCCACCCGTTGGATTGTTCGGGGTGCAGATAAAAATCACACGAGTCCTCGGGGTGATCGCTACAAGCATCGCCGGTAGATCGTGTTGTCCCGAAGCTGTAAGTGGAATCTGGACGTTAACTGCTCCCGCAATCGTGGCAATGATTGGATAGGCCTCAAATGATCGCCAGGCATACATAACTTCATCGCCCGCATCAGCAACGGCTTGCACAATCTGTTGACATACGCCAACAGATCCCGTGCCGGTCGCAATTTGTTCAATTGGCACATCAAATTTGTCAGCCAGCGCAGCAGTTAACGTGCTGGCGAATGGATCTGGGTAGCGATTAATCTCAGCTGCTGCATCGACTATTGCTGAGAGCACACTTGGTAATGGAGCGTGGGCGTTCTCGTTAGAGGAAAGCTTGTAAGCATCGAGGCCATTAACTGGCGCAACTTTTTTTCCCGCTTTATACGTTGGTAAAGCCGAAATTTCGGAGCGAAGCTGAGGCTTCATCGATTCACTCATTATCCGAGCCTACGGGTAATCACAACAACTGACACATCATCTCGATGCCAGGTAACAGAATCTTGCCTAGCGGCAGACACAATTAAGTTGGTTAATTCCGAAGATGATTCCACTTGATGACCGGAAACCACAGAGGTAATCAAACCTTGGGTGCCAAATTCTTCGCCCTTGTCATCTTGAGTTTCAATCAAACCGTCAGAGGCCAATACGATGCGGTTATCAGGTGCAAAGAAGAATTCCTGACTGATCCAATCGCCACCGAATCCACCTAGCATTGGGCCGGTGGGATTCAACGCTGTGATCAAATAATTACTGTCTATCCAATAGCCTGCCGGGTGCCCGGCATTAACCCATTTGATTGGCAAACTCTCATCATTTGGAATATCGAGTATTGCTGCAGTGGCTAACAAAGCATCAACATCAGTAAGTCCAGCCGAGACTCGCTCCATAACTGCGGCTGGCGAGAATCCTGCGGAAAGCGCGGCCGTCATAATTGCCTTGATCTGCAGCCCAACTACACCAGCTTCAGGCCCGTGGCCTGTGACATCAACTATTGCAACCGCGTAACCCTGCGGTGTGCGGATTACATCCCACCAGTCGCCAGCGATTGCGCCGCTGGCTGGCAGGGTCTGGCCTGCGATGTCTAAACCAGCCACCGATGTATCTATCAAAGTTTGAGAAAGCGCCTTACGCATCGATGTGACTAACGGAGCGTTCTGTTCTAATCCCTGCCAAGCCGCTCTGGCAATATCAATTTGTGCAACTAGATTTTGTCGCATTGATTCAGCATCGGCAGCTGCCAACTTAATTTCGGGTGGGTTAGCAACTTCGATTACTTGATTGATGGTGCCACTTGCAACAAGTCGCAGTTCGGTTCGCATTTCATCCAGCGGCGCAAGCAACCAGCGTTCTAAAAATATCCATCCCAACGCTAACAACGTCAAGCTTAAAAAGATTGAAATGCTTAGCGCTGATGAAAGCTGATCAGCAACTTCATCAAGCCTGATATCTCTTGCGATTGTTTCCGAGATTTCTTCGCGTGCCTTGATGTATGCCAGACGTTCCCAAACTGCCGCACCAAGTATCGTCACAGCAAAAATTGCAATGAAAAATTGAAGTCGTCGACGTAGCGTCATATGCCAAAGTCTAAAGTAACTTAGACTGCACCAATTCAGCGATGGCTTCTTTGAATAATTGGCCGTGCCGATCAACTTGTTCTTGGGTAGTAGTGGGACACATTAAAGCCATGTTGTGAAATGGTGTCATCAATACGCCACGATTACACATGTACAAATGCATAAACTCATCTAATTCATCATCGCCAGCTTGCATCGAAGTAGTTCCGTTTTTTGGTGCAGGATATGTAAAGCGATACTCAGCTCGTGCACCGAGTTGTGAAATGGACCATGGCACGCCATGTTCATCTAGCACTTCGTTGACTTGGTCGGTGTAGCGCGTAGCTAGCGCAATCATGTGCTCGAACGCTTGCTCGGTTAAGACTTCGCCCAGCGTGGCTCGCATTGCTGCCAGCGACAGTGCATTACCAGCAAGAGTGCCACCGACGCCGCCGACATCAAGTAAGTCTGCGTCCTTATGCGAATTAATTAAGTCCGCGACTTTTTGGGTAAACCCGTAAGCACCTGAAGGGATGCCGGCACCAATACATTTTCCAATTATGAAAATGTCTGGTTCGAGTTCATCACGCTTAGTCATGCCGCCATAACCTGCGGAAATTGTGTGGGTCTCGTCAATCATTAACAATGCGCCATATTTAGTAGCCAGCTCTCGCATTCCCGCTAGGTATCCAGGTTCTGGAAGCACGATGCCGATGTTGGTGAGTGCTGGCTCAGTCAGAATTGCTGCCACATCGCCGTGTTGCAATGCTGCTTCTAAGGCCGGAAGGTTGTTGAATTCAACGACACGCGTGGTCTGATCGATTGGTACCGGAGGCGCAACGTTGCCTGGCCGTGCCACAGTATTGCCGTTGGCATCTAGCACACCAAAAGTTTCATCTACCGAGCCGTGATAGCAATATGAAAACACTAAGATTTTGCTTTTGCCGGTAGCCAGACGTGCTAATCGAATCGCCCAGCGATTGGAATCTGTTGCAGAAACTGTAAAGGACCAAAGCGGCACACCGAATCTTCGGGCTAGATCTGCGCCAACCCACTGGGCATCTTCGGTTGGCATCATTGTCGTCATCCCGCCCAAGTCTTGTATCTGATTAATGATTGCCTTGACGCTGGCATCAGGTGAATGTCCAGTCATTGCTGCGGTGTCACCTAATGCAAAATCTATATATTCGTGGCCATCAATATCGACAATGATGTTTCCTTTGGCACTTTGCATATAAAGCGGGAATCCACCTACCCACTTATTCATCCACGGCATTGGCACGCCGCCAAATAAATTGCCGGCCTCGTTATACAGAGCCATGGATTTTGGATTACTTGCACGATAAGTTGTTCGTTCGCGATCCAACAATGAACTTAGGTGCGCGCGATCTAACTGGGTATTTCGGGTGGACACAAGTGCCTGCTTTCACGTTCTGAATAAGTAGTTAAGAAGTCGCCATGTCTACGAAACGACTGTAGTGGCCCTGGAATGCCACGGTAACAGTTCCAGTTGGACCGTTGCGATGCTTTGCCAAAATGAAGTCTGCTTCACCTGCGCGCGGTGATTCGCGCTCGTAAACATCTTCACGGTGTAACAAAATCACCATGTCAGCATCTTGCTCAAGGGATCCGGATTCACGCAGATCCGAAAGCATAGGTCGCTTATCCTGGCGTTGCTCGGGACCACGGTTGAGCTGCGAAATTGCAATTACTGGAATTTCCAATTCCTTAGCAAGCAGTTTTAGCGAACGTGAAAATTCCGAGACTTCAACTTGGCGGCTTTCGACCTTTCGACCTGATGACATCAGTTGCAAGTAGTCGATGATTAATAACTTCAAATCAAAGCGTTGTTTTAAGCGACGTGCTTTCGCGCGAATTTCCATCATCGTCATGTTCGGCGAATCGTCGATGAACAACGGTGCGTCATTTACTTGACCCATCTTGGTTGCTAAGCGTCCCCAGTCTGCGTCACTTAAAGTTCCCGCGCGCATGTGGTTTAAGCCAACTTGAGCTTCTGCAGAAAGTAGTCGCATCACGATTTCATTACGACTCATTTCAAGTGAGAATATTGCCGAAGTTAAATTGTGTTTGATACTTGCCGAGCGCGCTAAATCTAAACCAAGTGTGGACTTACCAATTGCCGGACGAGCCGCAACGATAACTAATTGTCCGGCATGTAAACCGTGTGTGATGTCATCGAGTTGTTGGAAGCCAGTTGGAACTCCGACTAGCTGTCCACCACGACCTTCGATTGCTTCAATTTCCGAAAGTGTTTGCGGCATGATTTCCGAAAGTGGTGCGTAGTCTTCGGAAGTGCGGCGGCCAGTAACGTCGTACACCTCAGCTTGCGCACGATCAACTAGTTGATCTACTTCGGCTTCTCCGGCGTAACCCATTTGTGCGATGCGCGTACCAGCATCAACAAGGCGTCGCAGGATTGCCCGCTCGGTAACAATACGCGCATAGTAAGAACCGTTAGCAGCTGTTGGCACACTCGCTACGAGCGTGTGCAAGTAACCTGCGCCGCCGACATTACCAAGTGCGCCACTCTTGCTTAAGTAGTTTGCAACCGTGATTGCATCGGCTGGTTCGCCGCGGCCATAAATATCTAGAATCGCTCCGTAGATAGTTGCGTGAGCTGGTTTGTAAAAATCAACTTCGCGTAGTGTCTCGATTACATCGGCAATGGCGTCTTTGCTGAGCAACATTGCGCCAAGGACTGACTGCTCGGCGACGATGTCTTGCGGTGGGGTTAGCGCGCCTTCTTCTTCGTAATTGCGGGGAAATTCCGCGACGCTCATTTAGTCCACCTTTGGTTTTAGGCCCAATAATCCTGATTTATCAAGTGTTCTTGACTGTACGGTTAGGGCCTGACAATAACAATGGGGCCTGTGGATAACTAAGTGGATAATATGGGGAAAACCGCCGAAACAATGGGTATTTCGCTGGGGATATCCTGTGAGGTTAACTGGACATTGCCTGTGGATATCCCCGTTTATCAGGGATTTTGCTGTCCCAAGCCTGTGTGCAGAAAGTTCTTGCCCAACTATTTTTCTCCCCGGCTATTCAGCCGGCACTAGTGCCGTCTTGGGCTGGAGTTAACACTCCTTTGAGTCGCAGTGCAAACACGCAGGCGAGTAACTGACCAGCCACAATCATGCCGATCCAGCTACCAACAAGTTTGTGCTGCAACATCACGCCGGACACAGCTGGCCCCACGGCACCAGCAAAGACCCAGATCAAACCATCAACTGAGTTATACCGGCCGCGTAAATGTTCAGGGGCCAATTCGTTAGTAAGGGTCGGGCCTACCGAAGACCAGATCATCTCACCGAGTGCGAATATTCCAATTCCTAACGCTGCAAGAATAAACGTTGCTGTCGGATTGAGAGCCACACTAATACCGATGATTACCCAGGACACTGACCAAAGAATTGCAACTGTTGCCATTAAGCGAATTCGGCTTCGTCCAGTTAGTCGATTTAAGACGAAAATCTGTCCGATGACAATCACGCCGGTATTGACTGCCCAAATTGGACCAAGTGTACGTACTGACAAATCCCCAAACAAAGTCAGTAGCGCGGGAAGTCCCGCATCTAAAGATGCATAACCAAAAGTGATCATCAAAAGTTTTGCAAAGGCAAGTCGTATAAAAGATCGATCGGTAAGCACCTCGCGGTATCCGCCATCGTTATCAACTTGCTCTTGTGTCTTTTCAATTTTTCCACCTACGCCATGTAAGGAATAAATAAAAGCAAAAAATACCAGAAACGTAATCGCATCTAAAAAGTAAAGGCGCGTGAAGCTCGCTGGGTCGTTTACGTTCACAATGAAGGAGCTAAAAACTCCACCAAGACCAAGTCCCAGATTTAGCATCATGAATTGCAAACCGAAAAACTTTGGCCGAAAATCTTCATCAACCATGCGAGCCATCATGGTGGTCTGTGGCGGCCAGATCGCCGAAGCGCCAAGTGAAGAAAGCGCGCCAACTATCAGGGCACTTTGGATATCCGTTACAAATGCCCACGACGCAGTCGAGATCGCCTCAATCAAAATTGCAGCGAGCATAATTCGCCTTGGGCCGTACTGATCAACCAGGTAACCAATCATCGGTGAAAATGCCAGTCCGGTGATTGCCATCCAAGACAGAATTAACGATGCCGAGGTTAGAGAAATTCCTCGGACTTGATTTAAATAGATAATCAAAATCGGTAAAGTTAATCCGCCGCCGAGTGAATTAAGCAATGCGCCAGCTAAGAACCGCTTTACCTGCGGTGAGGCAGTTCGCAATTCATTCACTTTAGGTACCAGGCCTTTAAGACTTATTGATTTCTGATTCGGACAAACAAAACTGGAGGTAGATAATCTACCTCCAGCGTTATGTGGAGAATAGGGGACTCGAACCCCTAACCCCTGCCTTGCAAAGGCAGTGCTCTACCAATTGAGCTAATTCCCCGGCGGTAAAACCGTAGGACAAAATCTACTCTGAAGTAGCCTGTGTCCACAATTCTTGTTCAGCCTTGCTGTCCTCTACTTGTTGGTAGATCACATATCCGGCTACCGCCAATAACGCTAGAGACAATAACTTTTTCATGTTGATCTACTCCTTCCAACTAGAATTTTGCGTGGGCCCAGGTGGACTTGAACCACCGACCTCTTCGTTATCAGCGAAGCGCTCTAACCAAGCTGAGCTATGGGCCCGAATTTCTTTCGGATCTTGCCTTGTCTTTGCCTTACATTTATTGATTTGTCCCTATTTCTAGGCACGAGTTAAGAGGTTACCTTAAAGCGGGCTTTCCCCCAAAATGACTGATTTCTATCCCCTGTCGGTCAGGGTTAATTCCACTCCGCCGGTGAAACCGACGCTGAGGTTATACAAAACTGCAAACAGTGTCGAAAGCACACTAAGTAGCACGATTTCTATTGCGGAGAGCACCATTGTTAGCCCAAGCAATCTGCCTAATGACAAGAAGCTCACGCCGGATCCGGTGCTGCCAGATGCATCACTCCAGAGACTGGTTATTGCTTCAAACACACCTGCCGCGGACAACATTCCCCACAGCACGACGGTGGCAACCATCAGCACTCCTGCGATCGTTACACCCAACACGAAGGCGCCTTTGGCAACAGACCATGGGTCTACGTGAGTTAGATGCAGGCGTACCTGTCGGTTTGGCTGTGTATCTGCAGGTACAGCTGCCGGCGTTGCTGACTCTTGTGCCTTAAGCGGGTTCTTGAAAAAGTTTCGCTTCGTTGGCTGATCGTCATTTAAATCAATATCGATGTCAGACATTTATTCTGCTTCCCCCTCAGGCGCAACTTCAGTTGGACTTGCTGGAACTTCGACACTCTCTAGTGCTGCCATTGAAGCTGCGGTGCTTTTTGCAACAGCAACGACTTTATCTTCGTCGCCAACCTTCATAAACGAAACACCCATGGTGTCTCGACCGGCTGCGCGAATTTCATCTACGCGAGTTCTAATCACAACACCATTGCTAGCAATTGCAAAGATCTCGTCGTCGCCCGCGCAAATTAAAGCGCCAGCAAGTCCGCCGCGCTTTTCAACTAATCGCATAGCGCGAACACCTTGAGTACCACGACCTTTGGCGTTCCATTCTTCGATTGAAGTTCGCTTTGCCCAACCACCTTCGGTAACGGTTACAACGAATGAATCTGGTGTTGCGACCTCCATTTTGAGTAGGTAGTCGTCTTCAGTCTTGAAGCGAATTCCAATTACGCCGCCTGCGGTTCGTCCCATTGGACGAAGAGTTGCGTCGTCAGCATGACAGCGAACTGAATAGCCCATTTTGGAAACCAATAACAAATCATCTTCATCATCGACGAGTTGAGCTGAGACCACGCCATCTTCATCCCGAAGAGTGATTGCTACCAGGCCAGTGCTTCGCGATGAATCGTAATCCGTTAGGCGCGATTTTTTGATAACGCCATTGCGAGTTGCTAGCACCAGATACTTTGCCTGTTCGTAATCTCGCAGATCAAGCACCTCGACAACATGCTCTTCGGGCGCAAGCGATAGTAGGTTTGCCACGTGTTGACCGCGAGCGTCGCGACCAGTGTCAGTGAGTTCGTAGGCCTTAACTCGGAATACCCGACCGCGATCAGTAAAGAACAAAATCCAGTGGTGTGTTGTGGTCACAAAGAAATTAGTGACTACGTCGTCTTGCTTCAGGGCTGCACCCTTAACTCCACGGCCGCCACGTTTTTGCGAGCGGTAAAGCGCTGCTTTGGTTCGCTTGATGTAACCATCCGCAGACAACGTAACCACTATCGGCTCTTCTGCGATTAAGTCTTCGTGAGTTACATCGTTTTCATCCGCCACAATTGTGGTGCGTCGCTCGTCGCCAAACTTATTAACGATTTCAGCTAACTCATCGCTAACAATGCTGCGCTGACGAGTGAGGTTAGAGAGGATGTCTTTGTAATCTGCAATCTCGGCCATTAACTTGTCGTGCTGAGTTTGTAATTCATTTCGTTCTAGAGCTGCGAGCTTACGCAGCTGCATATCCAAAATCGCTTGCGCTTGGATTTCATCAATATCAAGAAGTTTCATTAAGCCGGCTTGTGCAACTGAAGCAGATTCCGATGCGCGGATTAATGCAATCACTTCATCAATTCGATCGATGGCTTTTAATAAGCCGATCAAAATATGTACGCGCTCTTCGGCAATTCGTAGTCGGTAAGCAGTTCGGCGCTGAATTACTTCAACCTGGTGCTCAATCCAATTCAAAACAAACGCATCAAGAGTTAGTGTGCGTGGCACTCCATCGACCAATGCCAACATGTTGGCGCCAAAATTATCTTGTAGCTGGGTGTACTTAAATAAGTTGTTGAGTACCACCTTTGGCACGGCGTCACGCTTAAGAACTACAACAATTCGCATGCCGGTACGTGATGAGCTTTCGTCAATTAAGTCTGCGATCCCGCTTACTTTGCCTTGCTCAACTAGTTCAGCAATACGTTCCAATAAATTATCTGGATTTACTTGGTACGGCAGCTGGGTAATCGCGATGATTGTGCGGCCACGCTTATCTTCGGTGATTTCAGTAACAGCGCGCATTGTTACCGAGCCGCGACCGGTGCGATACGCGTCTTGAATGCCGCGACGGCCAACGATCTGTCCCCCGGTTGGGAAATCCGGTCCAGTGATTCGTTCCATCAAAGCTTCGAGTAATTCTTCGCGAGTTGCATCTGGATGCTCTAGTGACCACTGCACACCAGCTGCAACTTCAGTTAAGTTATGCGGCGGGATGTTGGTGGCCATACCTACGGCGATACCTGAGGAGCCATTAACTAATAAGTTCGGGAATCGACTTGGCAGAACGGTTGGTTCTAAATTCTTGCCATCGTAGTTTGGTACGAAATTGACCGTATCTTGATCAATATCTCGCACCATTTCCATCGCAAGTGCTGCCATGCGACATTCGGTGTAACGAGACGCAGCCGCAGAGTCATTACCAGGAGATCCAAAGTTGCCTTGTCCTTGCACTAACGGATAACGCAATGACCAAGATTGGGTCAAGCGCACCAATGTGTCATAAATCGCACTATCGCCATGTGGATGATATTGACCCATGACTTCGCCGACTACGCGGGCACTCTTATTGAAAGCTCGGTCTGGTCGGTAACCACCGTCATACATCGCGTAGATAACGCGACGATGGACTGGCTTTAAACCGTCTCGCACATCTGGAAGTGCACGCGAGACGATAACGCTCATTGCATAGTCAAGATATGACCTTTGCATTTCGACATTCAGATCAACGATCTGAACTTCGTCGTGTGTTGAATCGTTTATGTCAGTCATCAGATGTCCAAGAACCGCACGTCATGTGCATTGCGTTGAATGAAATTTCGGCGACTTTCTACATCTTCGCCCATTAATGTCGAGAACAGTTGATCAGCTTGCGCAGCATCGTCAACTGAGATTTGTAAAAGAACACGCGTTTCAGGATTCATTGTGGTTTCCCAAAGTTCCTCAGCATTCATTTCACCAAGGCCTTTATAGCGTTGAATGTCTTCGGTGCGAAGTTTCTTGCCAGCGGCTAAACCTGCTTCGACAAGTTCGTCTCGTTGCCGATCGGAATACGCATAACCCGGGGTTTCGCGTGACCATTTAACTTTGTAGAGCGGTGGTTGCGCTAAGTAAACAAAGCCACCATCAACAAGTGGTCGCATGTACCGGAATAAGAAAGTTAGCAATAGGGTGCGAATGTGTTGGCCATCAACGTCAGCATCCGCCATCAAAACTAGTTTGTGGTATCGCAATTTGTTGATATCGAATTCGTCTTGAATTCCAGTTCCGAATGCAGAGATAATTGCTTGTACTTCAGTGTTAGCAAGTACCCGATCGATTCTGGTTTTTTCTACGTTCAAGATTTTTCCGCGAATTGGCAAGATTGCTTGGGTGCGTGGATCGCGGCCTTGACCGGCTGAACCACCCGCAGAGTCACCTTCAACAATGAACACTTCACACTCAGATGGTTCGTGACTTGAACAATCTTTTAACTTGCCTGGCAAACTGCTGCTGCCAAGTAGGCCTTTTCGGTTACGTGCTAAGTCACGAGCTTTACGGGCAGCAAGTCGAGCAGTTGCAGCTTGTAAAGATTTACGCGCAATGTCTTTTCCTTGTGCCGGATTCTTTTCAAACCAAGCGGCCAATTCTTCGTTAACCGCTTTTTGCACAAACGTTTTTGCTTCAGTGTTTCCAAGTTTGGTTTTTGTTTGACCTTCGAACTGTGGTTCGAGCAACTTAATGGAAATAATTGCAGTTAGGCCTTCGCGAACATCTTCACCAGAAAGATTGGTGTCTTTTTCTTTTAGGATGCTCCACTCGCGCGCAAATTTATTTACTAGCGATGTCAGTGCGGTACGGAATCCTTCTTCGTGCGTTCCACCTTCAATGGTGTTGATGGTGTTTGCAAACGAATAAACCGACTCGGAGTAGCTGGCATTCCATTGCATAGCAACTTCAAGGCTTAGTCCGCGCTTAGTGTCTTCAGAAAAAATTTCCACAATGTCGTTGTGAATTGGGGTTTTTCGAGCATTTAGGTGACTTACGAAATCTGCAATGCCGCCTTCGTACATGTAGCTAACGCTGCGTGGGCCATCGAGTTTTGGTTCTCCGGTTTCTTCATCGATTGCTGGGCCGGCTGAGGCGCGCTCATCGGTAAGCGTAAGTGTTAGTCCGCGATTAAGAAATGCCATTTCTTGGAATCGCCGAGAGAGAGTTTCGAAATCATAAACTGTGGTTTCAAAAATATCGCCATCAGCCCAGAACGTGACAGTTGTTCCAGAGGTTTCTGTTTTGCCACCTTTTTTAAGTGGCGCAACCGGCACACCATATTTGTAGGACTGAGTATGAATAGATCCGTCGCGCCGAACTTCGACATCAACTTTTTTGGACAGCGCGTTCACAACTGAAACGCCCACGCCGTGCAATCCGCCGGATACCGCGTAGCCGCCGCCGCCGAATTTGCCGCCAGCGTGTAGCACGGTAAGTACAACTTCAACAGCTGGCTTACCTTCGGAAGGAACTATATCTACTGGGATTCCGCGGCCGTTATCAACAACACGAACTCCGCCGTCAGCCAAAATTGTTACATCGATTTGGGTGCAATACCCCGCTAAAGCTTCATCGACTGAGTTGTCTACAACTTCGTGAACTAAGTGGTGAAGGCCGCGCTCACCGGTGGAACCGATGTACATTCCGGGCCGTTTGCGTACCGCATCGAGACCCTCTAAAACTTGGATCGAACTGGCGTCATATGACACGTTTCGGGCCTTTCGTAGAGCTATATTTTGCACCTGAAGGTCAGACCCTAATTGGGAGTTTTTCAGGCGCGCTTACTGCCCTAATTCTATCTTTTTGTTGACTTTTTTGGTAGTCGGGGTGCTACCCGTAGGTATCCCGTGGGCCTCGTCCTGGGACACTTCTTTGGCCGTGTTTCCAGGATGGAGCTGTTGGTCCAATCACCTTAATTTCACTAATTCTGCCATGGCCGATTTCCTCGCCTAGACGCTGCGAAATGGTCGGCATTAGTAATCGAATTTGGGTAGCCCAGGCGCTGGAATCTGCTTTCAGGATCAAGGTGCCTGATTGACCGCTTGGGTCTAAATTAAACGAGTCAATCGAGACATGGGAAGCCACTTCATGACCCACTATTAGACCCCACTGACCAGTTAGGCGCCCGGTTGAGACTTGTAGGTCCCAGCCTTTGTTAATTATTAATCGATCAATTAAGCCAGAAAGCATTGCGGGATCGCGTTCATCTGGTCCAGCGCCACTGCGCTGTTCGTCATATTGCGGCATGTTGGATTTACGCCGGCTGGGTGAGGCAGTAGCGCGAACCCTGGCTCGGCTAAGCAAGGATTTTAAGAATTCCTCTTGGTGTTTCTCTAACACGATGCTAGTTATCTTCCAGCAATATCTGGTTACTTAGCAATTCCTTTGGGATATCTTCTACGACAGCCGCGGTGATTAATGTTTGCTCAACACCATCAATTGCTTGAATTAAACGTTTTCTGCGTTTTTCATCAAGCTCGGCAAACACGTCATCCAGGATCAAAATCGGGTCATCATCGTGCTCGCGTAAAACATCAAAAGCAGCTAGGCGTAAAGCGATTGCAATCGACCAAGACTGCCCGTGTGAGGCATAGCCTTTTGCTGGCATGTTGCTTAACTTTATTTCTAAATCATCTCGATGTGGACCAACTAAAGTTACGCCTCGATCTAATTCATCTTTAAATTTAAGTTTTAAGTTTTCTCTAAAAACATTTTTGATTTCAGTGAGTTCAAAAGTGTCTTTTAGTAACCAAGACGATAAGTAGTCAACTTCCAATGGTTCGGTATTGCCGCTTATTGTTTTACCAAATTCAATAATTTTTGGTGTTAGTTTTTTAAGGTTCATTAATCTTGTTGACACTAAGTTACTGCCGTGAATAATTAATTGTTCATCCCAGGCATCTAGTGTGTCTTGTGCTTGTTGTGAGGGTGGTCGCCTGCCGAGTGATTTAAGTAAAGTATTGCGCTGTTTTAATGTTCGTTCGTATTCACTTCGGGTGTTTATAAATTTAGGTGTTAGTAATGTGCTGAATTCGTCTATGAATTTACGGCGTGATGTGGGTTCGCCTTTTACAAGCTCTAGGTCCTCGGGTGAAAAAATTACAGTTGTCACTAGACCGAGTAGGTCTCGTGGTCGTGAAAGCTGGGTTTGATTAAGTAAAACTTTGTTGGTCCCTGGGTAATTTATTGTTAGCTCTACTTGCGCCTGTCGATTATGTTTTTTTACCAAGGCGTTAATTTGTGCGCTTAGTAGGCCGTTGCGAACAAGTGGACCGTCTTGGGAAACCCGGTGTGATCCTAGGGTTGCTAGGTAGTGCACGGCTTCAACTATGTTGGTTTTTCCGCGGCCGTTCCTACCGATAATTGTGGTTGCCCCGCTTAGAAAATCTAGCTCAAGGTTTTCGTGGTTGCGAAAATCATGCAGTGCCAGTTTAGATATTTGCATTACTAACTGTTGCTAGTTTTATTGTTGCCGGATTGGCATTAACAAATATTTAAAGCTGTCATCTGGTTGTGCGCCGAAGTCGGTAGCGCCAGAAATTACAGCTGGTCGTATTGGGGTAGTCATAGAAACTACTGCAATGGCAGAGTCGATTGCGTTTAAGCCGTCAAGTAAGAACTGGTGATTAAAAGCAATTGTTAACTCGTCGCCTGTTAACGTGCATTCAATAAATTCTTTAGCTTCTGCCAATTCCCCACTGCCGCCACCGCCCGTAACAATTGCTTCACCGTTTGCAAATGTTATTCGGATTGGAGCTTCACGCTCTAGCACTAGGGATACACGTTTTACAGACTCAACAAGTGCGCTGGTGCTAATTTGTGCAACTGTTGTCGATTCGGTTGGCAATAAAGTTCGGTACTTAGGAAAATCTGCCGCGAGTAAGCGACTCGTGGTTTGACGGCCTGCTCCTTCAATGCCAACCAAGCCTTCGTTGGCAGTTGAAAACGCAATTGATATTGCTTCGCTGTGCGCTAGAGATTTTGAAGACTCAGATAAAAATTTCGCTGGGATTAACGCATGGGTGCTTAATGAAGTTGAAGTTGGCGACCAATTTAATTCCCGCACAGCAAGCCGATATCTGTCGGTGGCTGCCAACGTGATTACCGCGCCCTCGACATCAATTTTTACACCAGTGAATGCTGGCAATGTTTCATCGCGCGATGCTGCAATTGCAACTTGTGAGATTGCTGTCGCGAAATCTGTGCCAGATATAGTTCCAGAAACCCCAGGCATTGTTGGTAGCGGTGGGTATTCAGCCTCTGGCATTGTTGGAATTGTGAAAGAGGATCGGCCGCAAGTGATTTGAGCTCGGTTACCTTTAACTGAAAAATCAATAGTTGCTGACGGTAGAGAGCGTGTAATGTCGGCAAGTAAGCGGCCAGGAATTAAAACTGTGCCGGTTTCTATTACGTCAGCTTTTAGGTTTGCGCGCGCGCTGACATCAGCGTCGCTACCAGAAAGCGTGAGCCCGGATTTTTCGGCAACTAAGTGCATGCCTGTTAGCAACGGCTGGGTGGATTTTGTCGGGAGCGTTCTAGAGGCCCATGACACTGCATCGGCCATTACGTCGCGATCTACTTGGAACTTCACTTACAACTCACCCTCTGGCGTTTCAATATCTTGAGCCTTTATCGTGCCATGTTTGGCTGACTAATTCAGCCACAGCCTCGTTGCGGCTGAAATCCCACTAGATTTAGCCCTAATTCAAGACTTATTAACAGCACTGGTCAAGACCTAAGCTGGAAATATATCTTTAGTAGTCGTAGTAGCCCCTGGGGATACTGTGGATAACCTTAATTCCCCAACATAAGAAACAATTCCTAGCAATATAACCTGTGGATAAAAACGGACCAAAACCCCACAAATTAAAAACTTAAAAAGTTATCCACAGTTATCCACAGTTATTAAGGCTAAATACCCAACTATCCTCACAAAACAACTAAAACAAAAGGTAAATCCAATAAAACCAAGAAATCTACTAAAAAGATATCCCCATGTTTATCCACACTGTGTATAGAAGTGACGGATGTTACTAGAGTTACAAACCTCGAGCTTGAGCCTTAATTCGAGCAGTCAAGTCGCTTACCTGGTTATACAAACTTCTACGCTCAGCAATTAACTGCCGGACTTTACGATCTGCGTGCATGACTGTGGTGTGGTCGCGGCCGCCAAACTGTTGGCCAATTTTTGGAAGCGACAAATCAGTCAGTTCTCGACACAAATACATCGCGATCTGGCGGGCAGTTACTAAAACCCGGGAGCGACTAGCACCAGTTAGGTCATCAAGGGTGACACCAAAGTAGCTAGCTGTTTGAGCCATAATCAAGCTCGCGCTAATTTCTGGCCCAGCAGCGTCAGAAACCAAGTCTTTAAGAACCACCTCAGCTAAACCTAAGTCCACTGGGGCTCGGTTCAAGCTAGCAAATGCAGTAACTCGAATTAGTGCACCTTCAAGCTCACGAATATTGGTCGACATTTTTGACGCTATAAATTCCAATACTTCTGGCGGCGCACTCAATCTTTCTTGCGCGCTCTTCTTACGCAAAATCGCAATACGAGTTTCTAAATCGGGTGGCTGAACATCAGTAATCAAACCCCACTCAAAGCGCGAACTCATCCGATCCTCGAAACCTTGGAGCTGTTTTGGAGGTAAATCAGAAGTCACAACAATTTGCTTGTTGGCATTATGCAACGTATTAAAAGTGTGAAAAAATTCTTCTTGAGTTTGTACTTTCCCCGACAAGAACTGAATGTCATCAACCAACAACACGTCAATATCCCTGTAACGACGCTGGAATTCCTTAGCTTTATCATCACGAATTGAATTAATAAATTCATTAGTAAATTCTTCCGAACTCACATAACGAACTTTTGATCCGGCATAAAGCGTTCGGGTGTAGTGACCAATTGCATGAAGTAGGTGAGTCTTACCCAAACCTGATTCGCCGTATACGAACAACGGGTTGTAGGCCTTTGCAGGCTGTTCGGCTACCGCTCGGGCAGCAGCGTGGGCAAAGCGATTAGATGAACCCGGCACGAAAGTGTCGAAAGTATATTTTGGATTTAAGCGGCTTCCTTCTTCGGAAGTACGGGGAGCCGGAGCGGGCCCACGACTAGCTTGAGGCGGCAACGCCGGATTTGGATCTGACTGCAGACCAATTGATTCGATATCGGCGTAAGTTGAATCCGCTAAATCATCGGTTGCCTCATCATCAAGATCTGGCGCAATCGACTCATCGACAGTCACAGCTAGCCGCATTTCACGGCCTAAAGTTGCCGAGAGCGCATCACAGACAATCGGGCTTAAGCGACTTTCCAAAACGTCTTTTGTAAATTCATTCGGGGCAGCAACAAGCGCAGTGTCGCCGACAATTCCTAGTGGCCGAGTCAAGGTAACAAAAGCTCGCTGTTGTGGTGTCAAAGCTCCCGCCGAAAGCGACTCTAAGGTCTTAGCCCAAACTTCGTTCAGATCTAGATCGTCCATGGTCGCCTTTCAGGTGTGCAAATGGGGAATATTGATATCCACAGGCTCGGACTATGCAGACTACGGCCTGTGGATACCCGCTGACAAGTTGTTTTCCACAGGAGGTAAGCCTAGTTTTTGGGTTTGACCTAACCCCGCAATTGCCCGTATCTTTAGGGAGTTAATAAACGAGATCGATGTGCTTCTCGTCGAATGTTCACGAACCATAAATTCGTGAATGTCCGATGGCCAGTCGCCTCAGCCCTACTTCCTTTTGGAGTGTCATTATGACAAAGCGCACCTATCAGCCAAATAAGCGTCGTCGCGCCAAAAAGCATGGTTTCCGTAACCGTATGAGCACCCGCGCTGGCCGTGGCATTCTTGCCTCTCGCCGTGCCAAGGGTCGCACCAAGCTTTCCGCCTAACAAGGCATAAAGCACATGCTTCCCGCCTCGGCGCGGTTGCGTAAGTCCTCGGACATCTCGGCAGTAATGAAGTCGGGCACTAGGTTTTCAGCAAAATTGGTGGTTCTACACGTGGCACATGGATCAAGTGAGCAATCCAAGGTTGCATTTGCCGTTGGGAAAAACGTTGGAAACTCAGTAATTCGCCACCGTGTCACTCGCCAACTACGTCACGCAATCTCCCCACTCCTTCCAGCATTACCAAGTGGGAGCCATATCGTGGTTCGGGCATTACCAGGCGCTGGTACCGCGAGCTTTTCCCAACTCAGCGAAAACCTAAATTTTGTCTTAGCAAAGGCAAATAAATCATGACTAGATTTTTAGCTAGCCTGAAGTTCTTTTGGGACCAGACCTTTGGACGACTTTTTGTATTGTTCTTGGTCGGCATAATTCGCGCTTATCAAATCGGACTTAGTCCGCGACTTGGGCAAGTCTGTCGCTACTACCCAAGCTGTTCGCACTATGGCCTTGAAGCAATAAAAGTTCACGGTGCCGGTAAAGGCAGCGCGCTAGCTACTTGGCGAATTATGCGGTGCCATCCCTGGGCAGCTGGCGGCGTTGAATTTATTCCAGCAAAAGGAACTTGGACTAACCGAGAAGTAATTGAACATTCAACTAATAATGATAGGCAGGTTATTGGCGCATGAACCTTAATCCATTGGTATGGCTAGAAACTCTGGTTAGTTGGGTTTTAGTTTCGTTCCACTCACTTACCTCATCTGTATTTGATGCTGACAGCGGTTGGGCCTGGGGACTAGCCATTGTCTTGCTAGTGATCTTGATTCGTATCTTGCTAATCCCACTTTTCGTAAAACAAATCAAGAGCCAGCGGAACATGCAAATCATTCAGCCGCAGGTTAAAGAAATTCAGAAAAAGTACGCAGGAGATCGCGAGCGTCAATCTCAAGAATTAATGAAGCTATACAAGGAAACGGGCACAAACCCACTTTCTAGTTGCCTACCAATCCTGGCCCAAGCTCCAATTTTTTATGCGCTATTCGTAGTGCTCCAAGGAATTGCAAAGAACACACCTAAAGGTGTGCTAACTGACGATTTAGTTCAATCTGCGCGAAACGCCAAAATTTTCGGTGCTCCGATTTATGGAACTTTTATGAACCGGGCAGAAACTGAAAACCCAAGTGCCACGTTTGTCGTCACCTTGATCTTGATTATTTTGATGACTGCTACAACATTCTTAACTCAGCGCCAACTGATTGTAAAAAATACAGCGCCAGATAACCCAATGGTTAAGCAGCAAAAGATTTTGCTTTATGTATTCCCAATCATCTTTGCAGTTACAGGTATTAACTTCCCAATTGGCGTTTTGCTTTATTGGTTCACCACAAACCTTTGGACCATGGGCCAACAGTTCTATGTAATCCGCAACAGTCCTCAACCCGGAACGCCAGCATTTGCTGCTCTAGAAGCTCGAAAAGCGGCCAAGAAGACAAAGCGAAATCCAGATAGTTTAGGCGAAACTGAATCAACGCCTGAGGTAAAGCCAGTTCGCCAACAACCAAAGAAGAAGCCGAAAAAGAAGCGTTAATTGTTTCACGTGAAACAAGTTCCTAAATTACGACCAAACCTAAATTTCCAACTAGAAAGGCCTAACTAACATGGCTGAGAAACTCTCACTACTTGAGCAAGAAGGCGAAATCGCCGCAGACTACCTTGAAGGTTTACTAGACATTGCCGACCTAGATGGCGACATCGACATGGATGTAGAAAACGATCGCGCAACTGTGAGCATCGTCGGCGCCGACCTAAGTCAATTAGTTGGCCAAAAAGGCGCGGTCCTTGATGCCCTACAGGAACTTACTCGGCTGGCAGTAACTCGGGAAACCGGCGAACGCTCCCGATTAATGCTAGATATTTCTGGGTACCGCGCAGACGTTAAGGCAAAGCTTGTAGTAGTTGCCAAAGAGGCCGCAGCTAAAGCCATTGAAACCGGGGAAGAAGTAGAACTTAAACCGATGAATGCTTTTGAACGCAAAGTGGTTCATGACGCCGTTGCTGAAGCCGGGGCATCGAGTGTTTCAAAGGGCGAAGATCCAAAGCGCCGAATTGTGGTACTCCCTGTCTAGTTTCACGTTTCACGTGAAACATTGGACATGGGATCGGTCTTAATTGAAACCCATAGTTGAGGTATACCCAGAAGTAGCGGAAAGCCTTGCCCGATACGCGGATTGGCTAGCGGGCGCGGGTGTAGAACGCGGCTTTCTTGGCCCGCGAGAAGTGGATCGAATCTGGGATCGGCACATCGGAAACTGTGCGGTAGTTGAGGAATTGATCCCAAGTAATGCCAAAGTATTCGATATTGGAAGTGGCGCCGGCTTGCCTGGTGTTGTCCTAGCCATAGTTCGTCCGGATATCTCAGTTGGATTGATTGAGCCATTGATGCGCAGATCTGAGTTCTTAATCGAAGTGGTTAACGATCTTGGAATAGCTGATCGAGTTACGGTAATGAGAGGCCGAGCTGAGGAATTACGGGGCCAAACCGCACAAATTGTTACCGCTAGAGCCGTTGCCCCACTGGGTAAATTACTGACTTGGTCGCTACCGCTAACTGCAAAAGGTGGCCAAATTTTGGCTATGAAAGGCAGCTCGGCAGCCAATGAGATCATTGATGCCAAGGATGTTTTAAAAGGCAAAACTGCGGAAATTGTGCTCTGCGGCCAAGGCATTGTTGACCCGCTAACCACGGTAGTTCGGGTAACCACCTAGTAAGTGAGTCGGGCGTTTGCCCTACGATAAGGATTCAAGTTAGTAATACTGGGGTCAAGACAAATTAGGTTGGCAAAATGGCTTACGCCGATGATGAAGATACGCCGCTAGCCACAGCGGCTGCCGCTGCGGTTTACGTGCGTCGGGGCCTGAAAGGTACTTTCGCTAAACCTAAACAAACTCGCATTATTACTATTGCCAACCAAAAAGGCGGAGTTGGTAAAACCACCTCAGCTGTGAACTTGGCAGCCTCTATGGCCCTTGCCGGATTAAATGTTTTGCTAATTGACCTTGATCCACAAGGAAATGCCAGTACTGCATTCGGAATAGATCATTATGAGGATGCCAGCGGCTCCTTTGATGTTTTGCTTGATGGGGCACCAATTGCTGAGATGATGAGCGCCGCCGAAGGCTTTGATTCCTTATGGGTATTGCCGGCTACTTTGGACTTAGCCGGTGCCGACATTGAACTAATTACTACTGTCGATGAGGCAAAACGGCCATTTCTATTAAAACAGGCCTTGGCTACCTTCCTGGCTGACCATGAAATGGACTACGTCTTTATAGATTGTCCACCGAGCCTGGGATTATTGACAATTAATGCTCTAGCTGCAGTCAAAGAAGTTCTGATCCCAATCCAATGCGAGTTTTATGCCCTCGAGGGTGTCCAGCAATTGATGCGCACCATTGACTTCGCTAAAGAACGGCTAAACCCAGACTTAGAAATAAGCACTATTTTGCTTACTATGTACAACTCCACCACCAACCTTTCCGCGTCTGTGGTGGAGGAAGTCCGGGGATACTTTGGCAAGAAAGTTCTAGATACCGTGATTCCGCGGTCAATTTATGTCGCAGAAGCCCCTTCATTTGGGCAATCTGTTATGACTTACGATCCCGGTTCAACGGGGGCAGTAGCTTATTTGGCTGCGGCTCGAGAAATCACTGAACGCAAGCAGAAGGGCTAATTTAATGGCGAAACGACAAAGTCTGGGACGTGGCTTGGGAGCTTTGATCCCAGATGTTTCACGTGAAACTACAGCAAAGAAAGCGCCGGCCAAAAAAGCCCAAATCAAGCCAGCTGCCAAGGCACCTGCCAAAAAGTCGCCAGCTACTAAGGCTGCGGCTAAATCAACTAGTTCACAAGGCGCCGACAGCTCAGCAAACGCCCCAGTTGCTATTGCCGGCCTAACTTTCGCCGAATTGCCGGTGCGCTTAATCGTGCCAAATGCGCAACAACCGCGCCAAGTATTCGATGATGAAGCCCTAGCTGAACTGGTGCATTCGATCAAAGAAGTGGGCTTACTGCAACCAATCGTTGTACGGCCAGCTCCGGGCGGCGGCTATGAATTAGTTGCTGGCGAGCGCCGCCTGCGGGCAACTAAAAAGGCTGGTTTTAAAACAATTCCAGCCCTAATTCGGGAAACTGCCGACGACAAAATGCTTCGTGATGCCTTGTTAGAAAACCTGCACCGGGCAGCACTAACACCACTGGAAGAAGCCGCTGCCTATAAACAGTTACTCGAAGATTTTGGTGGCACCCAAGATGAATTGGCTACTCGATTAGGCCGATCCCGACCACAGATTTCCAACACCCTTCGTTTGTTAAACCTGCCGTTGGCTGTGCAACGTCGCGTTGCAGCGGGTGTAATTTCAGCGGGTCACGCACGCGCACTGCTTGGCTTAAAGGACCAAGGTGCGATTGAACGGTTAGCCAGTCGCATTGTGGCTGAAGGTCTTTCGGTTCGCACCGTAGAAGAAATAGTGTCCCTGGGTCAAGAAGATAAGCCGGGAAAGAAAGCTGGCAAAAAATCAGCCGGGAAAATCAGTGCCCCAGGATTAAAGTCCATGGGGGATCGCCTTTCGGAAAAGCTGGATACTCGAGTAACGGTTCAGGTTGGCAAGTCCAAAGGCAAAGTCATAATTGAGTTTGCAACTTTGGAAGATCTGCAACGAATCGTTGATGTGATTGATCCAAAACAGCGCGGCATGTTCGGAGAACCCGTGAAATAGCTAGTTACCCACATGTGAACAACTTGTGTAGTAACAGTAGTTGCAATCATTAAATGTGACCCAAATCACATTTTAACCTAGGGCAAATAACTAGCCAATTAATGGAGCCAGAATTCGAGTCACTGCTGAGCTCAACCCAGCGGCCAAGGCATCTCGGGATGCAGGATCAGCAAGGATTTCGCTGTCATGCTCACTAGTTGCATAACCTAATTCCACCTTGATGCTGGGCATGCGTGTTAGCCGTAACAGATCCCAAGTCTTGGCATGCGACTTAGCATCAGCCAGGGCAGTTCGGGAAGTCAATTCCTCTTGCACGATCTCAGCTAATCGCATTCCGGTAGCCGAGCGCGAGAATTCATGCCCGAAATAGTAAGTAGCGACCCCTTGGGCTAACGGATTTAGCTGTCGATCAAGCCCCAAACCAATAATCAAATCAACATTGCTTTCGTTAGCAAGGGTGGCCCTAGTTCTTTCGCCATCAGCTTTAGTTGATTGCGATCGAGTTAGGAGAACCAAGGTGCCCATTGCGGCCAGCCGACCTTCCAATCGGGAAGCAATGTCCCAACAGACATCCGCATGCGTTAGTTCGGTGCCAACCAGGCTGCCAGCATTATCACTCGGATCAATCAAAATCGAACAAGTCTCGACTGTTCGGTTCTTACCAAAGTTGGCAACGGTAGAAATTTCTCGCAAGTGTTCTTGGCTGCCGCCCGCAATGGTTCTGGCTAATCTTTGGAAAGCACGAAAAAACTGTGGACCGCAAATGCCATCTACATCTAAACCTACATTGCGCTGAAACTCACGAACTGCGCTATCTGTACTTTTCGCAAAAATTCCATCTACTCGATCAAGCGCGAAACCCAACTCAATTAAGCGTTGTTGTAATTGCGCAACATCTTCGCCATGTATGACATGGCCCGGCGTGAAACTTAAAACCCGATCACCAATTTTCCAGCGCGCTTCTTCGAGGCGTCGGAAAGTACGTGGGCCGACTAAACCATCTACAGTTAAGCCGCGAGTCTGCTGAAAATAACGCAGCGCAGCTAGCAAGACGTCGTCAAAGACATCTGCTGCTGCGCTGGCATTTTCACTAAGTAGCCCAAGGCGAACCAAGCGATCACGAACCTCTTGTACTGCCGGCCCTTGATCGCCGCGTCGCAGGATCGTTACTGTCATGCGTTACTTAAATGAACTCAGCAAGATCTGATAGCAAGGCGGCTTTTGGCTTTGCACCAATAATCTGCTTAACGATTTCACCATTTTGGTAAACGTTCATTGTTGGAATCGAAGTCACACCGTAGTTAGCGGCGGTAGCGGGATTCTCATCAACGTTTAATTTCAAAATGGTTAGCTTGTCACCGTGTGCGGCGGCAATCTCTTCCAGGATTGGACCAATCATCTTGCAAGGTCCACACCATTCTGCCCAAAAATCAACCAGGACAGGCTTTGTGCTCATTAATACATCGTCAGCAAACGATGCATCGGTCACTGCTGCGGTAGCTCCCATTGTGTTACTCCTCTAATTACTTGTGGCTTAAGCATAGGTGGTGACTAACTCACAACCGGCGCTTCTGGATTACTTGCTATGTAAGTTGGCTAAAAAGCGCTCTGCATCAAGGGCTGCACTGCATCCAGTGCCAGCCGCAGTGATTGCTTGGCGATAGGTATGGTCCACTAAGTCTCCACAGGCGAATACGCCTGGCAGGTTAGTTGCCGTAGTGCCCGCTGCGGTGAGAACGTATCCCTGAGGGTCTAGATCAACTTGACCGCGGATTAGTTCAGAACGTGGATCATGGCCAATTGCCACGAACAAACCAGTAACTGAAAGCGCTCGAGTTTCGCCGGTATTAATGTCTCGCAAGGTAATCCCAGAGAGTTTTTCGTCACCCTGTAGATCTAGAACTTCGCTGTTCCAAGCAAACTTAATCTTTGGATCTTTATGCGCACGCTCTGCCATAATCTTGCTGGCGCGCAATTCATCACGGCGATGGATCATAGTTACGCTGCTTGCAAAACGCGTTAAGAAAGTTGCTTCTTCGACGGCAGAGTCACCCCCACCTACCACCGCAATGTCTTGATCGCGGAAGAAGAAGCCATCGCAAGTTGCACACCAAGAGACTCCGTGTCCCGACAAACGTTTTTCATTTTCCAAACCAAGTTCCCGATAGCTAGATCCGGTAGCCAAAATCACTGAATGTGCCTTGTACTCTCTACCTTCACTATCAATCACCGTTTTTATGTCTCCGGTTAGATTTGCCACAGTGACATCATCGGTAATCAAGTTGGCACCGAATTTAACCGCTTGCGCCCGCATGTTTTCCATAAGGGCTGGACCCATGACCCCATCTGGGAAACCTGGGAAATTCTCTACCTCGGTGGTGTTCATTAAGGCACCGCCAGCAGTAACTGCGCCTTCGAACAAAATTGGTTTTAGTTGGGCTCGGGCCGCGTACACACCAGCGGTATAGCCAGCTGGGCCAGAACCAATAATAATGACGTCGTTGATGTCCTGTGACATTAAATTTCCTTTATTCGAATTAATCTAAGTTTACTGTCGAGACCCCAAGCCCTGAGTTCTGGAGCAGTTGCTGTCAGCGAACAGGTTTTAACCGGTGACGTCAACTTGTACAACGCCACCTTGGTATTTACCCGAAGTGGCCTTTGGTAGATCGGGAGTCAACCAGATCAAGACATATCTTCCAGAAACGGAATCGGCAGAGGTGACCTCGGAAGATACTTCATCAGGATTTGTAACGCCAAATCTATTTGCTGTTGCGAAATCAATTTTCGGTGAATCGGTCACATAGATGTCGGCCGCTTGCCCTACTGAAGTAAATGTAACAGCCACATTTGATACTTTTTGAGATTCACCAAGATCTAATAAGAGTCCAACTCCAGCTTTGCCACCCATATTCGCACTGTTGTAATAAACCGTCGTCCAAGCAGTTTTGTCATCATTATCTATTGCAAAATTGGCTTGATCAAAGTTCTCTTCATTGTCACCAAGAGGATCGTAAATATCCGTCTTAGTTATTTCGAGAATTTGACCTGCTGGTTCTGATGCTTCCACGCTGGGTAGCGGAGAGACTAAAACTGCTATCGGAGCATCAGACTTTTGGAAATTGCTGGTTAGCAGTTGCCAACCAACCCAGCCAAAAATCAACACAGACATACCAGCAATCACAGATGCACGGAGTCGACTTGATTTGTCATCTCGTCCCGGAACCCAGTTAACTGAATTAGCAGTGAACCTAGTCACACGACTTTGTAAGTCCTCTGATGTTTCCACTTCACCAACCGATAGGGCATCTACCAATTGACGCATTGTTTGGTAGGTGCCATCTTGGCTGCGTTGATATAAACGATCTACAGAGTTGCGAATTCCACCATGTACCTGGCTAGGCACCACTTGACCGTTGGCGTCAGGCGAACTTGCACCAGGTAACGAATCCACTCTGCCGCTGGGCCACATCCCGGTGACCATAACGAAGAGCAGCTGCCCAACACCTTTTATGTCTTGCGCAGCACCCTCATCAGAATCGGCTCCCAATAGTGCAGCGTCAACCCCAAAGCCGGACAATCGCACTTCTTGGCCCTGCGAGAAAATTACATTGTGTGGGCGTAATCGACCATGAAAAATATTTAATGAATGGGCATGCATCAGCGTGTTTGCGACTACACCAACTTGCTTAAGGGCTTGATCAACTGGCAAAACTTCGCCACGTCTTATCAGTAAGCGATCCAGAGTTTCACCGTCAAGCCATTCAGTCACAATTCCAACGTAAGTGTCTTGGGTTGCAGACTCCTTGGGGGACGAAATGTTCCCGGCCGGAATTACGTCAAGAATTGAAACCACGTCGCGTCGATCGTTAGCTGCCGCTACTTGACACTGTTGTAGCAACTTCACACTTCGCAGATCCGAGGTTGGAAGCAAGATCAAAGTAACCCAGCGCTTGAGCAGTTGATCCATCGCGCGCCAAACAGGCGAGCTAAGTGAACTAGATATTTGGACATCAAGCGCGTAGCGATTAGCAAATAATCGGTCGCTAGCGTTACTCATGATTGCAGTTTAGTTGTCTATTTGCGACGCACAAGCGCCAGTACTGCCGAGACTTCGGTGATACGAAGCAGTTTTGCCATCCCAAGATATGCCAAGGAGAAACTAGTTGCGTAGAGCGAGATGGCAGCACCTAAACGTAGGGCAGAGACTTCTGGTTGATTCGTGATAGCTAATCGAACAAGGAGATAAGATACGACCCCAGCGATTGAGCTGGCAACCAAAACCCGAACAATCAGCCGCAGGTGCCCATTTTTTCTCAGCTCAGGTACTCGTGCGCTAACTCGACGCCAAGTTACTGCGCAAGTTATAAAGTATGAAATCGAATAACCCAAAGCCAGGCCAGCGACCTGCAAGCCTTGCGGCAATAGGGCAAACAAACTAAAACCAATAATTAAATGCAGTGCGTTAAAACCCAAATTTATAAAAAATGGAGTTTTGGTATTTTCCTGAGCATAGTAGCTTCGCAACAATACGTAGAAAAGCGAAAATGCTGGAAGACCTAATGCAAACATGGCCGCAATGGCGCCAAGCGCAGCACCCTGTTCCGAAGTTGATGCGCCATATCCATAGAGCAACGAACCAATCCATGGTCCACAAGCAACTAAGAACACCGCACTAGGAATTATTAAGGCAGAGACTAAGCGCAAGGAAGCGGAAAGCTCTCCACCAAATGCAGCTAGATTTTTATCGTGTGCTTGTTTACTTAGTCGCGGAAGTAATGCAGTAATTACCGAAACTGTAATTATTGAGTGCGGCAACATCATCATTAGTTGGGCTTTTTGATAGGAAGTAAATCCAACTGCAATTAATGTTGGATCATTTGTGACTAGCGCATTTGCTAGCGTCGTCAAATTCGAAATCACCAGAAAGGTAATTTGGTTTACTAGTACAAAGCCAACGGTCCATTTAGCAAGGTTTCCCACCTTGCCGTTACCAACATTTTTAAATGTGAAGTTTGGCCGATAGGAGTATCCAGCCTTCTTTAGAGCTGGAACCAAGATCAACGCTTGGGCCATAACTCCCAGAGTGGTTCCAAATCCCAGCAGATTTAGCTGAGTCGATGAAACAGAATCCGCAGTAGGTACATCCGTCATTGCCGAAATAAAAATTAGTGCGGTACCGATCACGATTACGTTGTTAACAATTGGTGCGTACATAGGCAAAGCAAATGAGTTTCGCGAATTAAGAATTTGTGCGGCCAATGTGTATAGCCCATAAAAGAAAATCTGAGGTAAACACCAACGTGCAAAAATCGTTGCTACATCAAATTCCTGAGGTGTCCACAACCGCGTTGCGTATAGGTGAACAATTAATCCAGCCAGTATTAGGGTAAGTAAAACTATTCCAAACAGAATTAGGCCAACCAAAGTCAACAGCTGATCAGTGAATTGTTTGCCGCTATCTGGATCATCTTCCATGTGTCTAATTAGCGCTGGGATAAATACGGCATTGATTGCGCCACCAGCAATAAGAATGTAAATAATGTTTGGGATGCTGTTCGCAACGGAGTAGGTATCAGAAAAAATTCCAGTGCCAATCGCAGCTACCAGAGTTATGTCTCGAAACACACCAGTAATACGACTTGCCAGCGTGCCGGCAGCCATTCCGGAAGTTTGCCCAATAAAGGAAGACACCTACTCTGACTACCGACCCTTCGAGTTCAAGCTTCAGGATTTCTTGGTATTTATAAGTTTCCCGCGCCGCCGTTTAACCACATTGCTTAGGGACAAAAGAATCAATAGACCAAATGCCCCCAACACCAGAGTACGGGCGAATTGGCCGTATGCCGCTGAAGAAATTTGGATGATTTTGACTTCACCAAATCGTTCCCCATTTGGTGCAACGAGGTGAGCTTGCACATCAACTATTCCTGCACCAACTAGCGTAATCTCCACCGGAGTGGTTACTCGCTGACCTGCTTCTACTTGAATTAACCCAGTAGGTTGCGCGGAAAATCGGGAAGTGGCGTCACTTGTCAAGAGAACGCTGACTGAAATCGTCTTATCACTTTCATTAACTATGGTTATGGGAATTTCTGATATTTCTTCAGGAGTAGTAATGCGAGCAGACGATTCAATTTGTACCGCATTTAGGTATTCATTTAGCAAATCCAGATTCTCGGTTAGGTATTGGTTTGCCGCCGTATTAGTTGGCCATAACTCTGAAAACCCTAAAGTTCTAGCACCTTCAAAGCCAGCGGCCAATTCGGGATCGTCATACATAGCAGCGACGCTGTCGGCGTTAACTTGCAGCATTCGTGATTGTCGTAGCAGCGACCTACTTATTTCACGTTGATCAACGTCAATAGCTGGAATGTAGTTTTTACTTTCAGTAGTTGCAGCGACTACATCCAGTGAAGTTAACCGCATCCAATTGTGATTACCTAGCGCCGAAATCAAAGCAGATAATTTCTCACTCGACACTTTCCAATCTTTTGGCGCAAGAACAATCACCGATCGAGATTTCTGAGGAGACTCAGCCGTCATCATTCCAATTTCGCTTTTTATGCAAGTAACAGCGTTAAAGAAACTTTCATCATTAAGGTCAATGCTTATTAAACAGTTTGAAGCAGCCAGGTCAAATACCAATGCAGAATTCGACGAAGCCGTGACAGCCGCAGGGGTTGTTTCGCGTTCATTTCCACGGATGAATTTATTTGAAACTAGGCTGCGCACACTTAGGTCACTTAGTAATGCGAGAGTTTCATTATCTGAACTTCCACTAGCCGGTGAGTAATAAATTTGTCGACCTTCACTAAGCAACTTGCTCTGGTTCAACGCTAGTCGCACAGAATCTTGCTGCTTTGATCTGACTAATGCTGACAGATCAGCATTGCCGAAAGGTAGAACTGGAGTTGAGCTCGGCAAAACCGCAAGTGATTCAACCAACGACTTCACGGCAGTTGAATCACTTTGATTTGCAAGTTGCGTCGCCCAAATGTGTAGGCCCGAGTCCGGTAGCCAGGAAATGGAATTCCCAGTTTGGCTTTGCAGCAAAGCAGAAATTCGCTTTGCTTCCGCTAAGTCTTGCTCCTCAGCAGTTATGTCGCCGTTTGCCAAGTGGCTATTCAAAGTAGTTAATGGCACAACAAGTGCAACTTCAGTTGGTTTTATATCTGCATTAAAAAACCAAGGAGTTGTAACTGCGGATCCTGCGCCGAACTTCTTTTCATCCGGGGTAACTCCAAATGCAAAAACTCCAGCTGCATTAAGGCCTAGCACTGGCTCACCTCGGAATGATATTTGCCAAGTCCGAGTTGCGCCTTGCGGTATGTTCGCAAGTTTCGCAGATTGGTCAGAGACTTTTAAACCTTGAACATTAGTTTGATTCCCCAAGATTTCAGCGAGCTCGGTACGAGTTTTAATCTCTTGTGAGGTAACCAGATTCAATTTCAAATTCGTAATAGTTGCGTTAGTTAAATTTGTGTAAGTGCCTCGCAAAATAACTAAGTGTTGTTGCCCGCCCTCAGGATCGAAACTAGGAATTTCTGTAATTTCCAAGCTCGTGATTCGTACGGCAGCGCTATCGGCTGCGTTTGCAGGCGCGTAAGGCACAGCGGCAACAACTATCGACAAAATAAACCAAAATATTCGCCGTACAGCAGGAAGTTGGAAACGGCTCACTCGATAAGAATACTTGCAAATAGTGACCTTTTTGTAATTACATCTAGGCTAGGGGCGTGAATAACTCATTGCCTCAAGCCATCGCCACCGGAGTAGTTACGACTGCTCTGCAAGAGATGTCTGATGTCATGGAGCTGGCTAATGAGTTCAGTCGCTCTGGATATGAGTTTGCAGTTGTTGGTGGACCTGTTCGAGATCTGCTTTTGAGTCGCAGTATTACTGATTTGGACTTTACAACGAATGCAACGCCGCAACAAATAATCGAACTCGTCACCCCCTGGGCAGATACCGTTTGGGATGTTGGTATCGCATTTGGCACGGTAGGTGCGCGGCGAAAAGATTTTCAAGTTGAGATTACGACATACCGCTCGGAAATATATCGAGACGATAGCCGCAAACCGAAAGTGATATTTGGTAAAACGCTAGAAGAGGACTTAATTCGTCGCGACTTCACTATCAATGCGATGGCAGTGCGACTGCCGGAATTAGTTTTTGTAGATCCGTTTGGTGGAGTCTCCGATTTACTGAAAAAAATAATTCGTACACCGCGAGAGCCTGAACTTTCATTCTCAGACGACCCATTGCGAATGATGCGCGCAGCAAGGTTTGCCAGCCAATTGGGCTTCACGCCAGTGGTAGATGTTTTGTTGGCAGCAACTGATATGGCACAACGGATTGAAATAGTTTCCGCTGAACGTGTGCGCGATGAATTTACCAAATTGATAATGGGTGAATTCCCAATAATCGGTTTGGAAATTCTGGAAGGAACCAAGCTAGCCGAACATATAATTCCGGAGTTGCCAGCACTGCAACTTGAGATCGATGAACATCACAAGCATAAGGATGTTTACGAACATAGTTTGATCGTCTTGCAACAGGCCATTGATTTGGAAACTACCCATGAGCCCAAGTGTGAACCAGATTTAGTGCTGCGACTTGCAGCACTGCTACATGATATCGGCAAACCTAAAACCAGAAGGTTTGAATCTGGTGGTGGCGTCAGTTTTCATCACCATGAAGTGGTGGGCGCTAAAATTGCGCGCAAGAGACTTACCGCGATGCGTTACCCCGGCGATTTAATTGATGCAGTTTGTAAACTTACGGAATTGCATTTGCGATTCCATGGATACGGCCAGGGTCAGTGGACTGACTCAGCAGTACGCAGGTATGTCCGGGATGCCGACGATCAGTTAGTTCGATTGCATAAGTTAACGCGAGCCGATTGCACGACTCGCAATCAACGTCGGGCCGCCATACTTTCTGCCACCTATGATGATTTGGAGCAGCGAATCTCAGTCCTAGAAGAGCAGGAGGAACTTAAGGCAATTCGTCCCGACCTTGATGGCAACGACATCATGGAGATTCTCGGCGTTTCGGCCGGCCCAAAAGTAGGTAAGGCATATAACTATTTACTTGAGGTACGTCTTGATGAAGGACCACTTCCTCGCGATGAAGCAATTAGAAAATTAACGCAATGGTGGCAGTCGCAAAGTTAAACTTGCGCGCGATATTTACGTAGTAAAAATACCGAGAGCCCGGTACTGCAACTCAACAGAACCACTGAATACGTTGCACCCAGGTTCACGTTCTCTCGCAACACGTCAACTAATGCATAAGTAGTGATTCCGAGTACTAAAGCGACGTTTATCATCATGTCGAAAATAGAAAATACTCTGCCACGATGGGCATCATCAATAGTGCGCTGAATTGTGGTATCTGCATTAATTTTCAGTAACTGTCCGGCAAAACCGAGAGCAGCAGCAGCTCCGCAAACAGCAGTTAAGGTACCGACTCGGTAGCCAACAATCGTTATTGCGACGCTAGTGGCGGTCGCTAAAGTCATGGCAGCAATTAGGTGTGTCTGTTTACGTGGATATTTAGTTGACTTTTCTTCGCCACCGTTAGAACGGTCGCTGAGCAAGAAAGTACTTAGAACTGCTGCTGTAAAAGCGCCAAGTGCAGCTGCGCCAGCACACAATCCAAAATCCAATACGGCTTGATCGGCTGTTGTATCCGTGTGCCAAGAGTTTCGGGAAAGCAATAAAGCATGCACAGTAAGGGCGCCAAATGCCCAACGTTGAAAAGCAACCGCAACCATGCTGCTGAGAGCTCGTCCGGAACGTAGCATAAATCTAAATCCAGCCAGTAGCCCAGCAATTGCATTTCGTAGTTCGTCGCGCATCGCCGACTCAACAATATGCGGCCCTAGAACATTTTTCGGGGTGATACGTTGTGCGGTTAAGGAAGCTAGACCTGCAAAAAGTGCGCCCAATACAACGAGCGCCGCATTTACTGTGTCGGAATTAGAAAACACTTTTTGGCTTGCAATGCCAAGTGCGGCAGCGAATGAAGCCGCAGTTGTTCCTAGCGTTGGAAATAGCGCATTTGCTGGCACTAAATCATCGCCATCAACAACGTGAGGCAAGGATGCTGAAAGAGCTGCCTGCACAAATCTATTTACGCCAAGGCTTATCAAAACTAAAATAGCTAACAAGGAACTAGCGGAATGTCCGGTGATGACCGCGGCGATCGCAAACATGGTAATTACTCGCAAAATATTTGCTCGAACCAAGATCGTGCGACGAGACCAGCGATCTATAAAGACCCCAACAAACGGTGCAATTACTGAATATGGCAGTAGCAAAATCGCAAATGCTAATGCGATCTTTCTTGGATCGGATTCTCGCTGTGGGGAAAACAAAACAAAGGTTGCAAGCGCAGTTTGCAACAGGCCATCTCCAGCTTGGCCAAAAATTCGAACCGCTAGTAATTCACGAGCATTGGGATGACGCAAAACTGATAGCGCACGAATGTTGGGATAGCTCACTTGCTTCACGCTACCTGCATTGCTTCCAAAAACCCATGATGCCCCGGAAATACTAAAGGCCACCAGATTAACTGGTGGCCTTTAGTTAAAGGAGGCTGCTTAAGGGTTAGGCCTTAGCACTTGGTATTGCACTTGATTTACTTTCCAGCAATGAAGTCTTCAACTTCTTGGCGGCACTTGGTGTCGTCGTACTGCAATGGTGGACTCTTCATGAAGTAACTAGATGCACTAAGGATTGGTCCACCAATTCCGCGGTCCTTGGCAATCTTGCAAGCACGAATCGCATCAATGATTACGCCAGCTGAGTTTGGCGAATCCCAAACTTCAAGCTTGTATTCCAGGCTCAATGGCACATCGCCAAATGCGCGGCCTTCTAGGCGAACGAATGCCCATTTGCGATCATCTAGCCATGCAACATAGTCACTTGGACCAATGTGCACATTGCGAGGATCAATCTTGTCGCGTAGCTGGGAAGTAACGGACTGGGTCTTGGAAATTTTCTTAGATTCCAAGCGGTCACGCTCCAACATGTTCATGAAGTCCATGTTGCCGCCAACGTTAAGTTGATAGGTGCGATCTACTGTTACACCACGATCTTCGAATAATTTGGCAAGCACTCGGTGAGTAATTGTTGCACCGACCTGGCTCTTGATGTCATCACCAACAATTGGCACCCCAGCGGCGGTGAACTTGTCAGCCCATTCCTTAGTTCCAGCAATAAAAACTGGTAACGCATTAACAAAGCCAACGCCAGCATCGATTGCGCACTGTGCGTAAAACTTTGCGGCATCTTCGGAACCAACAGGTAGGTAGCAAACCAAGACGTCAACTTTGGCGTCCTTAAGTACTTTAACTACATCAACTGGTTCGTCATCAGATTCCACAACCATGTCGCGGTAGTACTTACCGAGACCGTCATAAGTATGGCCACGCAAAACTGTGACACCGGTTGGCGGTACATCTGAAAACTTAATGGTGTTGTTTTCACTTGCAAAGATTGCGGCAGAAAGGTCTTGTCCAACCTTCTTGGCATCCACATCTAATGCAACAACAAACTTTACGTCGCGGACATGATAGTCCCCGAACTGCACATGCATAAGTCCTGGAACTTGTGCTTTTGGATCTGCGTCTTTGTAATACTCAACGCCTTGTACTAGCGATGACGCGCAGTTACCTACGCCAACGATCGCCACTCTAACTTCACTCACTGTAAGCCTCCTAGTTGTCAGTGAATTGTTTTCTTAGGTCTTACTTTTTACCTGGCACGTTTTCCGGGGAGCCTTTGGTTGGAGCTCCGCCCGCTTGTTCGCGCGAGATAAGTTCATTGAGCCAACGCACTTCACGTTCTAGCGCATCAAGGCCATGTTGTTGCAATTCCAGAGTGTAAGAATCTAATCGCTCTCTACCCTTGGATAAATTTGTTTGCAGGTTTGCTAGCCGATCTTCTAAGCGACTTCGTCGTCCCTGCAGGATATGAATTCTGGTGTTAACTTCGGTTTGGCCAAATAAGGACATCCGCACAGCAAAAGTGTCATCGTCCCAAGCGCCGGGGCCGCTGTCTGCCACCATCTCATTGAAGTAGGCAACGCCCGCATCGGTTAAGGCATATGTAATACGTGTTCGTTTTGGATATTTTCCAGTTCCAATATCATCTTGCTCAACCAGTAATCCACGCTCAACTAGCGATTTCAGAGTCGGATAAAGGGCGCCATAGGAAATAGTGCTAAACAAACCCAAAACTGAAATTAATCGCTTACGCAGTTCGTAGCCATGTTGCGGAGTTTGTGCCAAGACACCAAGAATTGCCAGCTCTAGCGCAGCAGATCTTTTGGCCACAGTACTTCCAACCCTGAAAAATTAGGAAAAATAGATGTATCAAATTGATACATCTAAAGGATACAGTCTGGGTAAGATTCCGCAAATCTGGCCCGGGGCAGCTCAGTTATTGGAAATACCTGCCTAATCCAATGGGTTTAAGGTGGTCAGATGAGTAGGCCCGGTTCCCATCAGAGCATTTCGGGAATTCGTGCTGGTGGCGTGAGTTCCGAACCTCCGCGCCCAATCCCGTATCCAGCAGAAGATGTTGCCGACCCAGTTAGGCCAAGACACGTACTGGATTATGTCCTAGCCCGCCGCGCAGTTCTGGAACGAATAAAAAGTGACGCGTTATTGCGCGAGCAAGTTTGTGATGCCGATCCATATCTATTGCGCGCAGCCAAACATCATGGGGAAACTACGGAACGAGTGTGTCCAATGTGCGCTAAGAGCGAACTAGTTCATGTGACATATGTCTTTGGAGATGACTTGGGATATCTCTCCGGGCGAGTGAAATCTTCATCAGATTTGAAGGTTTTAGCCTATGAGTATGGACATTTTAGAGTTTATGTGGTCGAGGTCTGCACGAAATGTGGCTGGAATCATTTACACATGTCTTACGTATTAGGCGATGGCGCGCCTCGTACTCCACCGCGTGAGCCTCGAGATGTGTTGAAATAGATGAATGGCCAACTACCCGCGTAAAGATAAGCATGGACTTATGCGCCTTGTACCTTCTTTACGGCAGATTTTAACCCTGGCATTTCTCGGGGTAGGCACGGCAGTAATCGCACTAGCTGTTGCGGTAAAAGTTATTGAGGTGCCGCAGCCGAGTCAGATTGCAACTGCACAAACCACAATCTTGTATTACGACGATGGGGTTACCGAACTTGGCAGGCTCGGTGAAGCTAATCGGGTATCGATTGAATTTGATCAAATTCCATTGCAGACACAGCAAGCAATACTGGCCGCCGAAGATCGAGAATTTTACAAACATGGTGGATTTTCTCTTCGTGGCATCTCACGAGCAGTATTTACCAACCTGATTGGCGCATCGGGAGTCGCTGGTGGCTCGACAATCACGCAGCAGTATGCAAAGAATGCCTACTTAACCCAAGAGCGCACTGTAACTCGAAAGTTAAAAGAATTAGTTCTGTCGATAAAACTCGAAACCATAATTAGCAAAGATCAGATTCTGCAAGATTACTTAAACACGATTTATTTTGGACGCGGCGCTTACGGAATCGAAACCGCAGCTAATCAATATTTTGGCAAGAGCGTAAGTCAACTAGATATCTCAGAATCCGCGGTGCTGGCAGCTATAGTTCAGGCACCAAATGGACTGGCGCCAGAAGACAATATCGAAGGACTTACTGCTCGATGGAACTATGTACTTGATGGAATGGTGGAACAAGGCTGGATATCCCAAGAAGAGCGGGGCTCCATTACCTTTCCCAACATCAAGCCATACAAACCAATGAATGTCTTTGGTGGCCCGCAAGGATACTTAATTGAACAAGTTCGACAAACTATGTATGCCAACGGAATCACCGAAGATCAAATTAACTTAGCTGGCCTGCGAGTAATTACAACATTTAACAAAACTGCTCAAGATGCAATGATCGCAGCAGTGGCTGAGCAAGGGCCAACGGAAAATATCGAAGGTTTACGAATCGGCGTGGCATCCGTGCGACCAGAGACTGGCGAAGTGGTTGCCATGTACGGCGGCACAGATTATTTAGAAAACCAATTTAACAATGCCACCCAAATGATTGGCCAGGCCGGATCTACATTCAAACCATTTACACTTGCAGCTGCTCTTGAAAATGATGTAACCCTAGCAACTACATTCAGTGGAAAAAATAAGACCATGGTTGGGACATATGAAGTTGTCAACTATGGAGACAAATCTTTTGGTAAACGAATCACGCTATTGAAGGCAACTGAAAACTCAGTTAACTCAGCATTTGTGGAATTAGCTGATTCGATCGGGCTAGAAACGGTTTTCAATGCCGCAAAGCGAGCGGGAATACCAGCAGATGCGGTTGGCATGGAACCAAATTTGGCATTTACGCTAGGAACTGCGAGTCCTCATGTTGTTGATATAGCGGCAGCATACGCAACGTTTGCCTCCCGAGGATTACAAGTCGCACCTTCATATATTCGATCCATCACAACTGGTAATGGCGAAATTGTTTACAAGCTAAATCCAAAACCGGTTCAAGCTTTCAGTACTGACATTGCGGATACAGTGACTTACGCTTTGCAGAAAGTAGTTGAAGTTGGAACGGGCAAAGCGGCCAAGGCTCTGGGTCGTCCGGTTGCAGGTAAAACAGGAACCACAAATGATAATAAATCTGCATTATTCGCGGGTTACACCCCGGAATTAGCAACGGCAGTTATGTTTGTTAAAGATGGCCCAGATGGACAACCAGTTTCACTGTCTGGAACAGGTGGCATGACTTCGGTAACGGGCGGATCGTATCCTGCTCGTATTTTTACGGCTTATATGAAGGCTGCGCTCAGAGACCTTCCAGTTAAAAAGTTTCCAGGCTTGCCATCGGGACAACCAAACGGTGCGCACCCAACTGATAGTCCATCCGCCTCTGCCACGCCAACTCTCGTGCCAGCGGAACCAACTATTTTGGATGTAACAAAAAAGATCGACATCGAAGCCATACAACTATTGGAAGGGCAAGGCTTGACGGTGGTCACAGTGCTGCAAGCAGGAGCAGTAGATACTCCACCGCTTTATGTAGTGACTCAGGTTCCAGCAGCAGGCAGTAAATTTGTCTCAGGGAGCACCGTAACGCTTACGTTGTCGAACACCGCACCTTAGGTATTAGTCGAGCCCCATCACAAGATCAAAATTTGTTGTAGTGCTTCGGACGTTACAGATAAGTTGATCACCAACTTTTAGTGACATGTCTTCACTCCAAAGCATAGATACTTGCATATGCGGTGGCTCAGCAAAAAGCAGGTTCACGCCTTTGTAGCTAAATGGAGACCGAACTTTTCCAAGTGCTTGGGAAACACCTTCAGCTATTGCGATACCACGTTGGCGCATAGATCCAGAAGTATTTGGTGCCGCTAACGCGACTCCATGGGCAGTACCACCACTTACAACAATTAAACGTTTGTGCCCGTGTCCATCTACTTGCCGATACCCAACTCGTTGATGATCTGAAAGCTCATGTATTTCTAGGATGCTTCCTTGCACTTTGCAGGACGAGCTTTCGCCCAACCACAATTTGGTTCCTATGCGGATATCAAAAGTTGAGTCATAACCATAGTTCTTACACATCAACTTAAGTTCAGTTAAATCAGATGGCGAAACGTGCGACAAACTAATGTGTAGATGGTAACGAGACTTTGCTACTAGATCTTGGTAAGCAGCAATCCAATTCCATATTTCAAGTAAACGTCCGGATAGTTTTTTAGAATTTACTGCCTTTGATATTTCTGCTGTGGCATCTATAACTTTGGCAGGTTCTGATATTGGAAGATGTAGCGCTAATCCCCGAACGGTTAGACCATTAGTGTTACTTACCTTCGAAATCTCTGACGCAGTTAACCCAAAGCGATTAAGCGAAGTCTTTCCCTCTAGGAAAATTAGCTTGGCGCCGACACTAGCTACACCTGAAAGGTCTAAGTCACTCACGGTAACAATTACCCGACCTGCACCGTGTAACAAGATTCGCTGCCAAAGTTCTTTTGCTGCCTGGTCGTTGGCATTGAATGGTTCGAGCACAACAACTTCGCCAGCAAAATCGATTAGTGCTTGCTCAAGTTCCCAGACAGTTCCAATCGCAATGCGACTAGCGCCTAGACGAGATGCTTCGCGCGCTAAGTTTGCACGGCCAAAGCCGTAACCATTGCCCTTAATAACTGGAACTAAATCAGCACCCGCTTGGGCATACTGATTCATCACAGAAACCAAGCGCCCGCGGAACTTTGTAGCATCAACAGTTAATGAAAAAGTCATAAGTTATCTACGCCTCGACATATATAGATCGAAGGCTCTTGCCCAAAATGGCGAAAGTACATAATCCCATTCACCCACATATTCTTGCGCGTAACCGCCAGTTCCGAGTTTGAATTGGATTAAACCGAACAGGGAATTTGTAGGATCTAAGGTGTCAGAAATCCCCCGCATGTCATAAATATTGGCACCAGCGTGCAATGCGGTCTTAATCATTTCCCATTGCACTGCATTGCTTGGGCGCAAATCTCTGGCTGCAGTTGTCGAAGCACCGTATGAATACCACGCGTGGTTACCAACTCGAGTCATAGTGGTAGCTGCGATTGCACCATTGTGATCAGGATGGCTTGCGATAAACAAGGCAATCCGTTCGAGCGCTTCCTCGCGCATTGCTGACCACATAGTTTGGAAATAGTTAAGTGACCTAGGTGTGAAATGATCTCGCACAGCTGTCTCTACGTAACAAGTGTGGAAAATATCTAAGTCCGTAATAGTTCCTTGCCTAATGGAAACGAGTTCCTTTTCAGCTTTGCGAATGTTACGTCGCCACTGTTGATTAAAACCTTCAAAAATTTGTTCCTCAGATTTTCCGGCGAGCGAAATTTGAAATACATATCGAGGTTGGTAATCTCCGAAACCAGATGCTTCTGCTTTACGTTGTTTCCAGCCGAGTGCTTTTAGTTGATCAATTAACTTTGTCCCGGAGTCATTTACTTCGTCAGGATTGACTTCACCAATGAACTTGGCCGATTCATTCGCTATCACTTCTTTTAATGTGTCGGCATGCCAACGCTTTACCCAAGTATGCGGACCCATCTTGATTTGAAATACTCCACGTTCATTTGCAAACTGCACTAAGGCTTGTAATGCACGCTCAACTTCGGCAGGCGACTGCCAAGCTAAATCTGGGCCTTCAGGTAAATAAGCTAAGTATTTTTCAATGCGTGGAACTTTGCGTAACAGAATTAATCCGGCGCCGACTAGTTGATCACCATCGAACCAACCCAAAGATTGGGAAGTCCAACCAGCTTTAGTTTTACCCCAAGCTGGTGTTTGCAAAAACGACACACTTGGTCGACCTGCGATGTATGCCAGGTGCTTCTCGGAACTTATTTGGCGAACCTGCACGTTCTAAATCTACCGATGCTGTTAGGGAACTGAGTGGATTGAGTTTTAAAGCGCTTTACGTAAGAGTGCTAAATCTGCGGCAACACCATCGAAAGGTGTTTCCAGCACAATCGGTGCGTTTGCTGTCTTTAAGCAATTGATGATGTTGTCCATTCCGACTGACCCTGCACCCAAATTTGCGTGACGGTCAGCCCCAGAATCAAATGCGCCTTGACTGTCATTGCAATGAATCAAATCGATGCGGCCTGTAATTCCTAAAATTGTGTCGGCAACTTGTCCCATATCAATACCACCGGCATGTGCGTGACAAGTATCTAAACAAAATCCAACACCGGTGTCACCGACTGCGCCCCATAACGCCTTAATTGATTCCAACCGTCGCGCCATTGAATTCTTGCCACCTGCAGTGTTTTCGATCAGAACAGGAACTTTCATGTCCAGTTGTGCCAAAGCTTTAACCCAGTTATCAACGCCGGCTTGGGGATCATCGCCATCAGTTACGTGGCCACCATGAACAATCACGGCTTTGGCACCAACGGAGGCAGCCGCATCAACATCGGTCTGTAGTAACTTTCGGCTCGGGATCCGCACCTTGTTATTAGTTGTAGCCACGTTAATGATGTAACGCGCATGAATATAGATTCCGATATTGGCGGCAGTCGCACTGGCGCGTAACCCCTCAGCACCATCCGCGTGGGGGATTATGGAACCTTTCCAACCCTGGGGATCAGCCAAGAAAATCTGAATATGGTCTAAACCCAGTTCTTTAGCTTGGGCAATCGGGTCGCCGCCGCCAACGTGTGAACCGATCGCTAGTTTTCCCATGAAATAAGGTTACTTGGCTGGTCTTTGGCCAACTTGGTCGCCCATTTCTAGACTGTGCACAAGGTTTTTTTGTGCCCCAAAAATGCCCTAGACTAAAGGTTCTTGATCCCTCCTGCCACGGAAAGACCGTGGCCGATTAGTCCACAGGAGGTGGGTATCAGTATGCGTCACTACGAAGTTGTAGTAATCCTCGATCCCGAGCTCGAAGAGCGAACAGTTGCACCATCACTTGATGCGTTTTTAAACGTAGTCAAGACCGATGGCGGCACAGTTGGCAAAGTCGATATCTGGGGTCGCCGCCGTTTGGCTTATGAAATCAACAAAAAGGGTGAAGGAATCTACGCCCTACTTGATGTCAATTGCTCACCAGCAGCAGTTGCCGAACTCGATCGTCAGTTGGGACTTAATGAATCAGTGCTTCGCACTAAAGTCATGCGTCTCGACGTGAAGTAGAGGTCAGTCATGGCACAAGGCGATGTAGTAGTAACAGTTATCGGAAACCTAACTGGTGATCCAGAACTGCGCTTCACTCCAAACGGCCAAGCAGTTGCTTCATTTACTGTAGCTTCCACAACTCGAGTGCTTGATCGCACTTCGAATGAATGGAAAGACGGAGACACTCTGTTTCTTCGCTGCAGTGTTTGGCGTCAATATGCAGAAAACGTAGCCGAGTCCTTAACAAAGGGAACTCGCGTTATTGTTACTGGTCGCTTAAAGCAGCGTTCATATGAAACTAAGGAAGGCGAAAAGCGCACCGTAGTTGAAATGGATGTTGATGATGTCGGTCCAGCACTAAAGAATGCAACCGCAAAAGTCAATCGCGTTGCTCGTACCGACAGCGGTTACACCGCAGGCGGCGGCGCAGCAGCACCATCTGACGATCCATGGGCAGCACCTGCACCAGCAGGAGACGAGCCTCCGTTCTAACGAACACCTTTTTCATCCACCTCAACATTTGTTGAACAACCATTCCGGATAGAACCGGGCTTCCTAAGGAGCACCACAATGGCTAAGCCACCAATCAAGAAATTCAAGCCGAAGGTTTGTGCATTCTGTAGCAAAAATGCTGCAGTAATTGACTACAAAGATATTCCAACCTTGCGCAAGTTCATTTCTGATCGCGGCAAGATTCGCGCTCGTCGAGTAACAGGTAACTGCACTCAGCATCAGCGCGATATTGCAAACGCAGTAAAGAACGCGCGTGAAATCGCATTACTTCCATACACCTCAACAGCACGATAAGGAGAGATGACTTATGAAACTAATTTTGACTCAAGAAGTCTCCGGCCTTGGTGGTGCGGGAGATGTTGTAGACGTAAAGCCTGGCTTTGGTCGTAACTTTCTAGTTCCACAGGGTCTGGCAACTGCCTGGACTCGCGGTGGCGAAAAGCAAGTTACCCAGATCAAGCGCGCACGCAACAAGCGTTCTGTTCGCGATTTAGATCATGCACTTGAAATCAAAGCTGCGCTAGAAGCCGCACCTATCGTAATTTCAGCTCGCGCTGGTAGCGAAGGTCGACTATTTGGATCAATCACAGTTGGCGACATCGCATCTTCAATTCGCGTTGTAGATGTTGATAAGCGCAAGATTGTGCTTGCTTCACCTATCAAGACCACAGGTCGTCATGAAGTTTCAGTTCGCCTACATGCAGATGTATTAGCAACTGTTGCACTAGACGTTCGAGGCAGCAAGAAGTAATACTTTCTAACTAAAAATGCCCGCGAGCGATCGTGGGCATTTTTAGTTTCGGATAGTTTTTAAGATCTCTTTAATTGCACCGTTTCGCTAGAACTGAAAAGGTGTGCAAGAATTATCGACATGACATCAATTATGACTTTGCATACAAATCACGGCGACATCAACATCAACATCTTTGATAATCACGCTCCGAAAACAGTAAAAAACATCCTTGGTTTAGCCGATGGATCGGTGGAATGGACGCACCCGGCAACTGGCGCCAAATCAAATGACCCGCTTTACAACGGAACTGTTTTTCATCGCATCATTCCTGGTTTCATGATTCAAGCTGGTGACCCATTAGGTCAAGGTACTGGCGGACCAGGTTTCAAATTTGAAGACGAGCCACACCCAGAATTAGTTTTTGACCGTCCTTACTTGTTGGCAATGGCTAACGCTGGACCAAATACCAATGGTTCCCAATTCTTTATTACTGTTGCCCCGACTGCTTGGCTTAATTTCAAGCACACCATTTTTGGTGAAGTTGCAGATCAAGCCGGCCGAGATGCCGTAGACGCGATTGCCAACGTTCCAACTGGACAAATGGATCGCCCAGTGAACGACGTTGTGATCGAAAGCGTCACCGTTACTAGAGGCTGATCTTGTCGAACACTTGTTATCGACATACCGACAGCGAGGCTTATGTTTCGTGCGGACGTTGTGATCGAAAGATTTGTCCTGACTGCATGATCAATGCACCAGTTGGCTTCCAATGTCCAGAGTGTGTTTCTGCAGCTCGAGTAGCGATGCCAAAGAATCGATTCGGCGGATCTTTCAATACAGTGCCTACGGTTACTCGTTACATTTTGATTACTTGCGTCAGCATATTCTTATTGTCACTTCTACTAGGTGGCACCAGAAGTTTCGCGATCAGTTTTGGCATGATCCCATCGGCAATTGCGCAAGGTGAGTGGTGGCGCTTGCTCACCTCAACTTTGCTACATGGCAGCATTTTGCATTTGTTGTTCAACATGTATGCGCTCTATTGGCTGGGTCCGCAATTAGAGCGGGTACTTGGCCATACAAGATTCGCTGCGTTATATGTTCTGTCAGCCTTGGGTGGATCCGTGGCCTCCTATTGGTTTTCGGAGTTACTAACTGTTTCAGTGGGAGCAAGCGGTGCGATTTTTGGCTTGATCACAGCAACCATTGTGATTGGTCGGGAAATGCGAACAGACGTTTCTCAGCTAGTGGTGCTTTTGGGAATCAACGTGGTGATTGGATTTGCGCAGCCGGGTATCGACTGGCGGGCACATTTTGGCGGCGCAGTTACTGGCGCTGCCGTGGCCTTTTTATTCACTAAGGGAACTCGGCTCAATCGGGATCGAATTCATCGTGCTGGGTTGGCTGGCATCTTTGTCTTTTTGATGCTGGCGACGATGGTTCGAAATGCCCAGGTGTCTGCGTTGCTAGGAATCTGAGCAGCCAGAGATTGACTAGAAGTCGAAATATGCGGGTAAGGTTTGACTATGCCTAAGTCCAAGTCCCGCAAGACTAAAGAACCTGCTTACACACCACCGCCAGCTAAGGTGCCCGAGTCCTTCAAGGTCGGAAATCCAGTCTGGTTAGCGCCAACCATGGTGACAATGTTCATTTTGGGACTGCTGTGGATAGTGGTGTTTTACTTGGTGGGTAGCCAAGTTCCATTTATGTCAGATTTTGGGAACCTCACTAATGTCTTGATTGGCTTTGGCTTTATTGGAGTTGGATTTGCCCTGGCAACTCGCTGGCGGTAAATAACATGGATGTAATTCCTCCCCAGCAGTGGACAACCTGTGGATAAGTCAAAGAAGGGTTTTTCCCGTCGGACTAAAACCATCTTGGTTACTGGATCTGCGGCAGTAGCCGGATTTCTGTTCGTTGCCAGTGGCATTACCGCAGATGGCACCAATTTACGAACTGGCGGTCTGGAAGATTTACGAAGCCTAGTCCTTGATCGTGCCAATAAAGTTGCAGTTTTACAAAACCAAGTCGATGTACTGGCAACTGAAGTCAATGACTTAGCAATAACCAAAGTGGATCCAGCCCTGAGTTCCCAAATATCTAGACTCGAGCAAGTTGCAGGGTTGGCGCCAGTGACGGGATCAGCTTTGGAAATTACGCTAGATGATGCACCTCGCGAGTCGGGCGCTGCCCTGCCGAACAATGCCGCACCGGATGATTTAGTAGTGCACCAACAAGATGTGCAAGCAGTAGTTAACGCGATGTGGCGTGGCGGTGCAACTGCAGTGCAAGTCATGGACCAACGCATCATTTCTACATCAGCAATTCGGTGTGTAGGAAATACCTTGTTATTGCAAGGACAGGTTTATAGCCCGCCATTTGTAATAAAGGCAGTGGGCAATACTTCAGATTTGCAGCAGGCGCTTAATGACGAACCTGGCGTTGCTTTATATAGAGAGTATGTAGATCGATTTAATTTAGGCTGGAAAGTTGCGATTTTAAATAAAACAACGATTTCTTCTTGGCAAGGTGCACTGGAGTAGTTTTACTCCGAACCTAAATTAGCCCGGAATTACGGGCTGCAACCCCTCAGCTAATTTAAGTGCATCAAGATCGCCACAGCGCACCAGCCACTCGGCCAACATTTTATGTCCACCTTCCGTTAGAACGGATTCTGGATGGAATTGCACACCTTCAATATCTAGATTGCGGTGCCGCAGCGACATAACTACACCACCCTCGGTTTCACTCGTTACTTCAAGTTCAGCCGGCACAGTGTCCCGCTCTACAGCTAATGAGTGATAACGCGTTGCCAAGAAGGGCGATGGCAATTTTGCTAAGACACCTTGATTGTGATGGAAGATCTGGGAAGTTTTACCGTGTAAAAGTTCAGGCGCACGGGAAACGGTAGCGCCAAAAGCTTCAGCTATTGCTTGATGTCCAAGGCAAACTCCAAAGATAGGAACAATCCCGCCCAGTTCCTTGACAATATCGATACAAACTCCGGCATCAGTCGGTGTACCAGGCCCTGGTGATAACAAAACACCATCGTAGGAACGTGCTTGCTCGACAGTGACCTCGTCGTTTCGTTTCACGTCAACTTTGGCACCAAGTTGGGCCAAGTACTGAACAATATTGAAAACAAAACTGTCGTAGTTATCAATAACAAGAATTCGCGTCACAGCAGTAAGTCTAGATCAATCAGGCAGTGGTCATGCTGGTGGCGGTTCTACTACTACAGGCAATTTAGCAACCTTGATCGTAATTATTGTGCCCTTCAAAGTGACGGATTTAGCTTCCGGATTCTGGGCAATCACAGTGTTTTCTGGAACCGTCCCATTTTCTTCAAAGACAACTTCGACTAAGAAACCTGCATTCAGCAAAGTGTTCTTGGCATCTGTTTGAGTTTTTCCAACCACATTCGGCACCGGAACTTTGCCACTAGAAACCGTGATGCTTACTAAAGTACCGATGTCCACCGTTGTGTTCGCTGGTGGATCTTGCGCAATCACAGTTCCAGGGGGCTTATCACTATCCTTTGGCGTTACTTTACCGAGCACCAGTCGGCTTTCGGTCAGCGCTAACCGTGCATCCTCGCTTGATGCCAAATCTAGTAAATCAGGAACACTTGTTTGATCTTTGCCCGCAGAGACAATTATGTTCACCGCTTGTCCAAGCTCGATCAACTCACCGGCAGCTGGATCTTGTCCAATGATTGTTCCCTTGGGTGCGTTGTCGTCGGCCTGGGGAGTTTGGGTTCCAAGAATGAGCCCAATCTCGGTAAGTGAGGAATTCGCTTCATCAACGGTTTTAGCTTTTACATTTGGTACCGCAACAGTTTGTGGCCCTTTATCAAACATGTTAATTCCATCGCCAAGCAAAAAAATTAGGGCAGCTGCGAAGACAGTGGCAAAGAAAGTCAAGAACCATTTAGCTTTGCCATTAGATTTCTTAGTCTGAGCAACCATGACATTACTGGCCATGTCTGCAACGATAGGCATTGCTGTAGTTGGTTCACTAACTGCAATTGCTTCCGTTACATCATGACGTCGCCCCATTATTGGCATACCTGCCATTGCGCGCTCAACGTCAGAACGCATTTCTGCAGCGGTCTGATATCGGCTTGCTGGAGACTTAGCAAGAGCGCTTAATGTAATCGCATCCAGTGTTGAAGGAATTGACGGGTCAATTGATGAGGGTGACTTCGGTGGTTCATTTACGTGTTGGTAGGCAATAGCAACAGGTGACTCACCATTAAATGGTGGCGTTCCAGTGAGTAACTCATAAAGCACACATCCGCTTGAATAGATATCACTACGTGCATCAACCAATTCACCGCGGGCCTGTTCTGGCGATAAATACTGAGCTGTTCCCATGACTGCACTGGTTGCAGTAACAGAGGTAGCAGCGTCACTCATTGCTCTAGCTATTCCAAAGTCCATGACTTTAGCGTCGCCGTGAGCATTTATCATTATGTTTGCAGGTTTTATGTCGCGGTGCACAATTCCGTGACGATGTGCATAATCTAGTGCGGCGAGTACTCCAGCAATTACTTCAAGCGCACGCTCTGGCAAAATTCGCGGACCATTGTTTAGCATTTGGCGCAACGTAACGCCGTCTACAAATTCCATAACTATGTAAGGCACACTTACTTGACTTGCACCTTCACCAATCAAATCCTCACCGGTGTCATAAATTGCGACAATATTCGGGTGATTTAGTCCAGCTGCTGACTGAGCTTCTCGACGAAAGCGCTCCTGAAACATCGGGTCGCGCGCTAGATCAGGTCGAAGAACCTTAATTGCAACGCGACGGTTTAGCCGTCGATCCGTGCCTTCATATACTTCGGCCATGCCGCCGCGACCAATAACTTGACCGACGTCATATCTATCACCAAGCTGGGTGAAGGTGCTCACTTAAGTACTCCTATGTTTTGTGTAACCCGAAAGTCAACACTTCTATTCTTACTTATCGATCTAGAACTGCTCGCATCACGGCAGCAGCAATTGGTGCGGCCAATGAATTGCCACTGACTTCGGTAGCGCCACCGCCATTTTGCAAGACAACAGCAATTGCGATTTTGGGTGATTCTGATGGGGCTAACCCGACAAACCATGCATGAGCTGGCTCACCTGGTGCATTTTCTGCAGTACCGGTCTTGCCACCCACCGCAATCCCGGAGATTCTGGCTTTTGAGGCAGTGCCGTTAGCAACAACACCAACCATCATGTCGCGCAAGATTTTTGAATTCTCTACAGACATGGCACGCCCGAAAGCCGAAGGGTTAGTATTTTGCAACACAGTTAAATCTGGCCCGAGTATTTGGCTTACTAAATATGGCTTCATCACAACGCCATCATTTGCAATGCCAGCTGCAACTAGGGCCATTTGTAATGCGGTAGCCCGAACATCGAATTGACCGATTGCGCTCATTGCAGTCTGAGGCTTATTTGGGTCAACTGGAAACCTACTAACGGCTGCGGTCATTGGAACGGCAAATTCTGATTCGAAGCCAAACTTCTTTGCCTGTTCGCTGATCGCATCAGCACCAAGTTCCATCCCAAGCCAAGCAAATGCAGTATTACAAGAGATTTCTAATGCGCGCTGCAGCGTAGTGACATCACCAGGTCCACATGCCTTGTCATTCCAGTTACCGAGCTGAACATCGGTGCCAGGCAAATTGATTTGATTTGGACCGGGCAGCTCAGAATTTGCGGAGTACTTGCCAGACTCAAGCGCAGCAGCAGCTGTGACCAATTTGAAGGTAGAACCAGGCGGCAAAGTCATGGCCAGTGGTCGATTAAGAAGTGGTTGATCAGGATCTGCGTTCAATTCGTCATAGTTAGTTTGGATATCAGAGGCGTTATGACTTGACAATAGATTTGGATCAAAGGATGGTGAGCTCGCTAATGCCAAAATTGCTCCGGTACTTGGATCGATTGCAACGACTGCGCCCGTTCTACCATTTAGGGCTTTCATCGCAGCAGCCTGTGCTGCTGGATCAATCGTTAGTCGAATTGCCCCACCTTTAGGCTCCCGATTTGCAAACATTTGTTGCAGTCGATCTACAAAGAAGCGACTGTCGTTTCCAGCCAACACATCATTTTCAGCAGACTCGATGCCAGTTGCGCCATAAACCAATGAGTAGAAACCGGTTACCGAGGCCAGAGTTTCAGCATCTGGATATTCACGTAGATATTTAAGAGCATCATCGGTTGATGTCGACTCGGCAATTGCCTGTGAGCCCAGCAAAATTGGTCCGCGCTCCCGAGAATACTCAGTCAACATAACTCGTTGATTGCCCGCTTGACCGCGCAAATCTCGTGCCTCAAATACCTGAATGTAGGAGATGTTAATAATCAATGCCAGAAGTAGGAAAACAATTACTGCAGTCACGCGATTAATTTGGCGAATCATTGCGATGCCGCCTCTTGACGCATTACTAATTGTGCGTCAGTAATTTCTGGTGCTCGTGCAGCATTCGATATGCGAATCAAAATCGCAATAATTATGTAGTTTGCAACTAGCGACGAACCGCCGTAAGAAAGAAATGGCGTTGTAAGACCAGTAAGCGGAACTAGCCGAGTTACGCCCCCAACCACAATGAAGGTCTGGATCCCAATGGCAGTGGTTAAGCCAATGGCCAATAAATTGCCAAACGGATCTCTGGTTGCAATTGCAGCGCGAGCTCCACGCTCAACAACAATTGCAAATAATAGCAAAATGGCAATTAGTCCCATCAAGCCAAGTTCTTCACCAAGCGCTGAGGTTATGAAGTCAGTCTTAGAAAACGGGACAAGTTGTGGATAGCCCTGGCCCCAGCCAGTTCCAAAAATCCCGCCATTTGCCAAACCATAAAGGGATTGCACGATTTGAAAACCATTCCCAGTTGGATCATCAAATGGATGCAACCAAACGTTGAATCGGATCTGCACATGTCCAAAGGCTTGGTACGCCAAAGCGCCTCCGACAGTCAGTAAAAGTCCACCAATAATTACCCATGATCGACGTCCAGTTGCAACATAAAGCATCACAATGAATAAACCAAACAGCAATAACGAAGTTCCCAGGTCACGCTCCAAAATTAAAACGAGCAAGGCAGCTAGCCACACCAAAAGTAAAGGACCAACATCTTTTGCTCGAGGAACCCCTAGCCCAAATATTTTTCTGTGTACAAGAGCTAAAGAGTGGCGCCTAGTTACTAAGAAACCTGCGAAGAAGATAGTGAGTGCAACTTTTGCAAGTTCTCCTGGTTGGAACGTAAATCCAAGAAAGCTAATCCACAACCGAGCGCCATTAACTTCATTCCCAATTACAGGAAGTAACGGTAAGAATAAAAGCGCTATTCCTGCAAAACCTGCTGTGAATGTAAATCGTTGCAAGCGTCTATGATCGCTGACAAAAGAAAGCACCAACATGAATGCTACAAGTCCAACTAACATCCATGTAAGTTGTAAATACACATCTGGAGTTGGTTGCGGACTTCCGTTGCTTGCTGCCCGCTGAGCATCAGCTGCATCAAGACGATGAATCATTGCGAGCCCTAACATGTTTAGCGCGGCTACACTCGGCAACAAAAGTGGGTCTGCGTACGGTGCCTGCCATCTCACGACACCATGGGCAATCAAAAGCAACATCCCAGCGCTTATAAGTGAAGTCCAACCACCAAGAGAACCATCACCAGTATTGGCATCAACCAAAATCCAAGCGAAAACACCAATCAACCAGGCACCAACTAAAAGCGCTAGCTCAGCCGATCGCCGGGTCGAGACGCGGTAGCGACTCAGAGTCTGACTCACGGATTAATCACCGGACAACCAGGTGACTCTGGATTTTGCCGACAAATTTCAGCACTATTTTGCAGTCTGACGATTGTTGCTTGGGCATCTTCGCGGCTCGCGGCCTCGAAAGTTTTGAAAACCTGATCACGTTCAAATTCCGGCAATTGATCTACCGAAAGTGCAGAAACTTCTACTAAGCGCGATAGTCCACCCGCCGGTACTCCTTGGAAAATTGCAACAACTTTTCCTTGTTCATATACACCGACGAACCATTGATTGGCCAGCCACCAAATTGCAGCCGCGATCGAGATTCCGATAACTGCCAAAGTAGTAAGTACTGGGCCAGCCCAAGCTTTTGTGACCACAAAAAGCTCACGGTCACTAAACGATAAAGTCGTTTCGCCTTCCTCAGGAAAGTCAATTGCTGGCAAGCGAGATTGATTCGCAGTATCAGCTGCCGATCCAATGAGTACCGGGTCAATCTCGATACTGTCGCTGACTACATCAGCAACGACAACCGTGATATTGTCGGGGGCACCTGCTGTCATAGCCGCATCAATTAAAAGTGTCACAGCCTGAGTTAAGTCTGTCGCAGCTAGACATTCAGCAATAGTTGTTGAATCGATAACACCACATAAACCATCACTACACAGTAAGTAACGATCTCCTTCCCGTGTCTCGCGAACAGATAGGTCAACCTCAACGGCATGGATTCCATCGATAGCGCGCATCATCAAATTGCGCCGAGGGTGGACGGCCGCCTCTTCCAAAGTGATTTCGCCAGCATCAACCAAACCTTGTACAAAAGTATGGTCTTTAGTCATTTGTTGTAACTCACTGTCACGGTAAACATAGGCGCGCGAGTCACCGACATGTGCCATAGCTATTCGATCTTCACGTAAAGCGATTGCAGTCATAGTTGTTCCCATGCCCGCTAAATCGCGATTAGCCGCAACAACGTCTGCGATATATTCACCAGACGTAATAACTGCGTCAGCTAACTGCCCTAGAACCTCATCTGCACCTGACTGGGTAGCGGCAGCTACCACTGCGGCCACGGTTGCCGCGCTGGCTAATTCGCCCGCCTCGTGTCCGCCCATTCCGTCAGCAACAACTAATAAGTCAACTGCTGCAAATCCCGCATCTTCGTTATTGCGTCGAACCCTTCCTATTTCGGAGCGCGCTGCAAAGCGAAGACTTAAACCACTCATGTGTTCAATTCCATACTGGTGCGCCCAATTCGCAATTGCGTTCCTGGCCGAAGAACCGTTGGTGCTGAAACTCGAGTCCGATCTATCCAAGTGCCGTTAGTTGAGCCCAAATCTTCAACGATCCAATGATTTCCGTTTGGAGTGAGGCGGGCATGATGCGTGCTAACAAAATCGTCATCAAGAACTACGGTGGCATCAGGAGCCCGCCCGATAATGATTGGTACGGAACCGAGTGGAATCACAGTTCCAGTTAGCGCTCCTTCGACGATCACCAATTTTGTAGCAGTTTTTCGAGAACGCAAAGTTGGACGAGGACTTGGTCGCTTACTGGTGCGGGCTGGAGTAAGTGGTTTTGCATCTCGTGGTGCTTGCAAGTCACGCCGTAAAACGGAAACCACAGTAAGAACAAACCACCAGAGAGCGATTAGGAAACCAATTCGCAAGATGCTTAGTAGTAACTCAGACATGAGGAGATCACCGACTCTTATAAGTAAGAGTTATATTTCCAATTTTTATAATTGAACCATCACGTAAAATCATTTCAGTAGCACGAGTTCCGTCCACCATAGTTCCGTTGGTGGATCCTAAATCGCGAATTAGAATTTCCGAACCTAACACGATTGCGCAATGCAAACGACTTACACTGGTGTCATCAATTTGCACATCTGCATCTTCGCCTCTGCCGATGTTTGTTACTGACTTAGTGATCTTAAATTCCTCACCGGTTATGGAAACAAGGTACGGTGTTGCTTCTGGAGCAAATGTCCCCATTGGTACTTGCCGAGGTAAGTCAAGGTTTATTGCTGAAGCTCTTGTGGCTTCCGGCGATCGTTGTGCAGCAGTGCTTCGAATGCGAAAAACTCCGGTTTCAAGAGTTGAATCGTGATCGAAAGAAACCTGCGATGAATCAATTGTCGTATAGCGTTGTTCGCTTCCGTAGGCATCAGCCAATGCGCTTAATTCGGCGCTTAAAGTTTCAAAGTATGGTGATAACCGTTCTTGATCGATATCGCTAAGTTCGATGATGAATATGTTGGGAACAACAGTTTGGCCTGTTATGGTCTCAGCTCGGTTATCGATTTCTTGTTGCAGTGCGGCGCCTAGTTCAACGGGCTGCACCTCGGACTTAAAGGCCTTTGAAAATGAGCCATTCACAATTCGGTCTAGGCGCTGTTCCAGGTTGTCGAGTAAGCCCATAATGACTCCTTGGTTTGACGCGAAATGCGATAAATCTCAATCTTTTTGCTTTGCCTAATTCTACTTGGCAACGGTAAACGCCCCGCAATTTAAGGATTTATCACTGATTGATAAAGCAAGTTAGAGTTTGGTTTCTAGCCTGATTGTCGAAGCTGGCAAATCGGCTTGCTACAACTGCCAGGACCTGCGCGGGGCTAGGGATTCAATCCCCTTCTGGTGCACCGATATGCAGCAAAAACCCATTAAAACCTGCATGTTTCAAGGTGCTAATACTGGCTTAAGGTAGAGACCATGGGAAAAAATCAGGAAAACCGCGGTAAGCGGCGCGCACCCAAGCCTCCTGATCACTCAATCTTTACGGACTTTCGGCAAAGTAAATTTATGGCAATTCCAATTTTTATTGTCATCGCAGCCCTGATCGCAGTTCCTGCCGCTTCCAACTGGGTCCCGCAAAGCAGTGTCACCGTTCCAACTATTAGCCCGGCACCAACTTTGGTTGTACCTGAACCTTCTATTGCTCCAAGTGCGTTGCCAATACCCACTTTAACTTTTGCCACTTTCAACATTGCGAAGCCAAATAACACCAGCGTGCCCGCTTGGAAGAAACGTCGGGAAGCGATTGGGCGGACCATAAATGAATCCAACTCAGACGTGATTGGCCTTCAGGAAGCTACGGCGCGAAGAGTAGTTGGTGAAGGCGGAAAAGGAATGACGCATTGGCAGGATGTGCAGGCGATGGCGAAAGCTGGCGGTTACGTATCGACGAATCCCGAAGTAAACGCTTGCTCTTCAGGCAGTTGCATTCATTCAGCACACATTCTGTTTAAGGCTGACAAAGTGAAGCAAGTTGACTTGCCTGGAGAAATTCCTTCAGCTGGTCAGGGTCGCTTAACAGACATTGTTGATGGTTTGAAATACGCAAAGAAACGTGAATTTAGTTGGGCTTATCTAGAGGGACTCAATGGCACCGGATCTTTTTTGGCTATCAGCGTCCATTTAAATAATGAAAAGAATGCCCGAGGAAAGAAAGATCGCGAATTGGTGGGGAAAGCGATTACAGCTTGGGCCGAGAAATTGAATAAATCCAGCGGCATGGAGGGTGTGCCGATGATTCTGATGGGTGACTTCAACTCCTACGACAACCGCGAACCAAAAGGAATGCTTTACGAACTCGCCGCAGATGGCTGGCTAGATTCATTTGAAGCACCAACCAACGAATTTAAGTTTTTTGGAGACGCTTACACAACGTCGTACACCAAAGGTAATCGTTCAGGTTGGCCAAAACGACCAATCACCTCAAGTGATCCAGTTCGAATTGACTACATAATGTATCGCGGCGAATTCTTGCATGCAGATGCTTATCAAGTTGCACTTCGATTAAATGATGACGGCACATTTGATAACAACTATCGTGGATCAGATCACATGATGGTGCAATCGATTATTAGATTCGATTCACCTGCTGCGCCTTAAGCTGCGAAAGCCACCACAAGTAACGCCGCGACTGCCAGGGCAACAACTGCAATTCCGAACTTGGATGTTAATCGCTTTGCTACAGCTGGGACGAAAGTTCCCGCAATCAGTAGCAAGCCAAAAATCCAGATAGGAGCACCTTTTTCAAAGGAGTTTTGATAGCGCCAGTTGATTAGCCCGATAGCAATTAGCAGATATCCCGCCCATCGCATGTTCATGATGATGGTTTCCATATAGTCACCGTATCGGGCTAACTCAGTTTCGGCCCTATTTAGCGGTTGCTTGGTTTGCATTTGCAGAGGATTATGGAGTCATGGCAACAGCAAATTCAATTTACGATCTGGAATTCACAAATAATCTTGGTGATAAAGTTTCGCTTTCAGATTATGCAGGTAAACCAATTTTGGTTGTGAATACGGCCAGCAAGTGTGGATTCACGCCGCAGTACGAAGGTCTGCAAAAACTACATGAAGAGTTTCGGGAACAAGGATTAATCGTCCTTGGATTTCCATGTGATCAGTTTGCCCATCAAGAACCAGGCAATGATCAAGAGATTGATGAATTTTGCAAAGTAAATTTCGGTGTAGATTTCCCAATGTCTCAAAAGGTAAATGTTAACGGCAAAGAGGCCCACCCAGTTTTCCAGTTTCTTAAAAGCCATTCCAAGGGCCTACTTGGCGGTGCCATCAAATGGAATTTCACTAAATTCTTAATTGCACCAGATGGCCAGACCATTAAGCGCTTTGCGCCAAGTACCACGCCAGATGAAATTCGCTCTGACATCAAGTCCCTGATCTCGTAGCAGCGCTTTCGCTCTACGCTAGAGCAGTGAGTATTAATGCAGATTTATCTGCTCAAGTTAATAGTTGGTTAGCGCAGGATCCAGATCCGATAACGCGCACCGAACTTGAGACTCTGTTTTCTGCAGCGCAAACCGATAGTGATGCAGCAACTTGGTTAGCTGATGCATTTTCCGCTCCGCTTGAATTTGGAACTGCTGGACTTCGCGGCCCGCTCGGCGCCGGTCCAAACCGCATGAATCGTGTCACAGTCCTGCAAGCCGCGGCTGGGCTATCGAATTATTTATTAGCACACGGTTTTGCTGGCAAACCAGTAGTGATCGGATTCGATGCCAGATATAACAGTGAAGTTTTTGCGCAAGACACCGCAGCAGTTATGGCAGGTGCTGGGCTAAAACCAAAACTATTTAGCCACGTAGTTCCGACTCCGGTATTGGCTTTTGCGATTAGACACCAAAATGCTTGTGCCGGGGTAATGGTTACTGCGAGCCATAACCCACCACAGGACAACGGGTACAAGGTGTATTTGGGTGATGGCAGACAAATTGTTTCGCCAGATGATACGGAAATTTCGAAATACATTAAGGCAGTCAAAGATGTGCGAATACTTCCGCAAAGTTTAGAAATTGAAATCCTTAGTTTGCAAGTAATAAAAGACTATGTTTCAGCCACTTCAGAGTTGATTGCCGCAGGCCCAACACGGCAACAGCAGCGACAAGACGTAACTTCGGTGTACACCGCTATGCACGGTGTCGGTTGGGAAACTTTTGATTCGGTAATTACGACAGCGGGATTTGCACAGTCGATTGCGGTTCCAGAACAGCGGGATCCAGACCCAGCGTTTCCTACAGTGGCTTTTCCTAATCCAGAAGAAAAAGGGGCCCTCGATTTAGCTTTTGATCTTGCAGCTAAAAAACAAGTTGATGTTTTGCTGGCAAATGATCCGGATGCAGATCGACTTGCTGTGGCATTACCAACTGCAACTGGCTGGAAAGCTCTGCGCGGTGATCAAATCGGCGTGCTCCTAGGTTGGTGGCTAATAGAGCGACAACTAATGGCAAATCAGAAATTAACTGGGACGTTTGCGAATTCAATAGTTTCCTCAATGCTGCTAGAGCCAATTGCTAAAGCGGCTGGATTGAATTACGAAAATACTTTGACTGGATTCAAATGGGTGTCACGTGTTGAAAACTTGGTGTTTGGTTATGAAGAGGCTTTGGGATATTGCGTCGACCCAAATAATGTCAGCGATAAGGATGGAATTTCTGGAGCTTTAGTTTTTCTGGAAATGGTTTCTGAATTAAAACACCGAAACCAAACCGCATGGGAAGTATTAGAGCAGCTGGCTTTGACGTATGGACTGCACGTTACCGATCAAGTCTCAGTTCGTGTTACTGACTTGGCTCAAGTTGACACCGTGATGACTGCGTTACGTACCAATCCACCAAAACTCCTGGGCAATCTTGCAGTGGCAAAAATTGATGATTTAGCAACTGGGTTTGGAACATTACCTATAGCTGATGCAGTCGTCATTCACTTATCGGGCAAGGGCGAGATAGCTAAAGCACGCGTAATTATCAGGCCTAGTGGCACCGAACCAAAAATCAAGTGCTATCTCGAGGTTGTTGTTAACAGTGACGATTTAGCAATTGCGCAACTGAGCGCGGATAATGAATTACAGGCACTTGCAAGGGATGCAGCGCCCCTGCTCGAAGGAGGCAAGTGATGGATCGGTCAGCATTAGCGAAAATGATTGATCACACATTGCTAAAACCCGAAGCAACTGTCACCGAGGTAATTGCACTTTGCGCAGAAGCTGCAGAACTTGGAACTTATACAGTTTGTGTTTCCCCGACATTTGTGACAACGGCACTAGAACACGTTACAAACGGGGTAAAAGTGGCAACTGTGTGCGGATTTCCAAGCGGCAAGCATGAATCCCAAATCAAAGCGGCTGGAGCAAAACTTTCTGTAACTCAAGGCGCACATGAAGTCGACATGGTGATTGATGTTGGTCGCGCAGTAATGAGTGACTGGGATTACCTAGAAACAGAAGTAGCAGCAGTTAGAGCTGCCACGAGTGGCGCATTACTAAAAGTAATTCTTGAAACCGCTGCCCTAACTGATGAACAGATTGCAAAAGCCTGCATCAGATGTGAGTCAGCCGGGGCAGATTTTGTTAAGACTTCGACTGGATTTCATCCAGCTGGGGGAGCCGATGTTCGAGCGATAAAAATAATGCACGAGACTGTTGGTGGTCGACTTGGCGTAAAAGCCTCGGGTGGCATTCGAACTATTGAATTTGCCAATGAATTACTTGCCGCAGGTGCTACGCGCTTTGGGCTATCAAGTTCTCGAGCCATCCTTGATGGAATAGCAGCAACTGGAAGTTATTAAGATCCAACTTGTTCGCGTAGCCGGGCGTAGCCTGGCTTTACAATTTGATTAATGATGTCTAGCCGTTCATCAAATGGCAGGAATGAACTCTTCATGCCGTTGACTGTTAACCATTCCAAATCTCGCAAGGTGTAATCAAAAGCTTCAACTAGCGAAGTCATCTCAGCGGACATGGACGTATTCGACATCAATCGATTGTCAGTATTTAGTGTTACTCGAAAATTCAACTTACGAAGCAGTCCAATTGGATGTTCTGCGATGCTGGCAGCAGCGCCGGTATCAACATTTGATTTAGGACACAACTCAAGTGGAATGCGACGATCTCTTACGTAAGCCGCTAAGTCGCCGAGTGTGACTGTGCCATCTGCATTCTTAGTAATGTCATCGATAATTCTTACGCCGTGGCCCAATCTTTCAGTGCCACAAAACTGGATGGCTTCCCAAATACTCTTTAGCCCAAATGCTTCACCGGCATGGATGGTGAAGTGAGCATTGTTACGTTGCAGATATTGGAAAGCCTCGAGATGTTCTGTCGGAGGGTATCCAGCCTCTTTGCCAGCAATATCGAAACCAACTACGCCACGATCGCGGTATTCCACAACTAACTTTGCGATTTCGAGTGAAACATCTGCCATGCGCATCGCAGTTAGTAATGTGCCGATTCGAATTGGATTTCCAGCTGCAGCTGCAGCGGCTTCACCTTGCTTGAATCCCAGCAGCACGTTATCGATTACTTCGCGGTAACTTAAGCCTTTTGCAGTATGAAGTTCTGGCGCAAATCGAATCTCGGCATAGACAACGCCGTCTGCGGCCAAGTCTTGCGCACATTCACTTGCAACGCGTTGCAAAGCATCAGGAGTTTGCATCACACCAACGGTGTGCGCGAAAGTTTCTAAATAGATTTCTAGTGACCCTTGGACTGCAGTGTGAAACCAGTTGGTAAGTTCTGGTTCAGTATCAAGCGGTAATGCGGTGTAACCATGTTGTTTTGCTAAATCCAAAATAGTGCTAACTCGTAGCCCACCGTCTAAGTGGTCATGTAGCACAACTTTAGGAACAGCCTTGATCACTGCTGGTGAAATCATGATTCGTCATCTCGATTTACTAGGTCAGGAGAAAATGCGGGCAAGCAGACTGCAACATAGTGGGCATCTTCCCGAGTTAAATAGCGAACAGTTTCGCCAGCTCGAGTAATTATGGCTTGGCCGGCACCAACAGTCGTTGTTTTACCGTCATGTTCAACGTCAATTGAACCCGTAATCACAATCGTGAACTCATCAAATGCCGGAGTTTGCTCTGGCTCGGACCAACCAGCCGGTGCATGAATGACAGCAATCGAAACATCGTCATCACCAGTTTTAACACGACCGACATACTCGGCAATAGATTTTCCACCGGGGACCGGGATCATGGTTGGTTCGCTAATTAATTCAGGCATGTATTCAGACTACCTGTATTCAGCCACTGCTAATAAATTACAAAACGCGATCAATAATTAATGGTAACCGTTGCGAAATTTCAGATTCGCTCCCGATTTCGTAACCTGTTGTTAAGACTTCCAACGCAGATGCAAAGCGAGTTGATTCGTCAGTATGCAGCGTAAACAATTTTTGGCCAGCAACTACAGACTCACCATGGCCAACATGCCATTGAATACCCGCGCCAAATTGCACGGCGTCCTCTTTTCGCGCTCGACCTGCACCCAACCGCCAACTAGCCATGCCAACAGCGAGGGCGTCAAGGCGTGTTAAGTAACCATCCGATGTTGCAAGAACTTCATGTGTCTCACGCGCAGTTGGAAGAGCAGCAGCCGGGTCGCCACCCTGCGCCGAAATCATGGCCCGCCAAATATCCATAGCTGAACCATCTTGTAGTGCCACAGCTGGATCTTTAGTATTGCTCGCACCAGCTGCTTCAAGCATTTCGCGTGCCAAAGTAATAGTGAGCTCAACGACATCAGCGGGGCCACCACCGGACAAGACATCTATGGACTCTTGAACTTCGAGCGCATTTCCGGCGGTGCGACCAAGCGGAACATCCATTGCAGTGAGAAGTGCACGAGTAGTTACGCCCGCATCATTACCTATGCCCACCATGGTTGTTGCTAACTCGCGTGCTTGTTCCACAGTTTTCATGAAAGCACCAGAACCAACTTTTACGTCTAGTACCAGGGCTCCGGTACCTTCGGCAATTTTCTTACTCATGATCGAAGCTGAAATTAGCGGAATAGATTCAACAGTTGCAGTCACGTCGCGCAGTGCATAAATGCGTCTATCTGCTGGAGCTAAAGTTTGACTAGCGGCGCAAATTACCGCGCCTGTTTTTTGTAACACTTCAAACATTTCGGTATTTGAAAGATTTGCACGCCAACCTGGAATTGATTCGAGTTTGTCTAGTGTGCCACCGGTATGACCTAATCCTCGACCAGAAAGTTGTGGCACGCTAACACCACAAGCAGCAACTAATGGCGCAAGCGGTAACGTAATTTTGTCACCGACACCGCCAGTGGAATGTTTATCTGCTGTTGGCCGGCCTAATGCTGACCAATCCATAGTTTCGCCGGAGTCAATGTAGGCCTTAGTCCAGCGCACAATTTCGCGCCGATTCATACCATTTAACAAAATTGCCATCGCCATCGCGGACATTTGTTCTTCGGCAATTACATTGCGAACGTAAGCATCAACAAACCAATCAATTTGTGGATCAGTGAGTTCGTGACGATCGCGCTTAGCGGCGATGATGTCTACGGCTGCGTAAGGCTCGGGGCTCATTGCGACTTAAGTTTCACTCGGGGAAGTGTCATACCTGTAAGGCTAATGCGTTTAAAGCCGATCCGTTAAATCATTTGCACCAAAGGCATCCGGCAAGATTTCAGTCATTGATTTAATCCCAGAAACTGAATCTAATAAGCAGTTTGGTCCGCCGTGCTCCCAAAGCAATTGTCGGCACCGGCCACACGGCATTAAGGCATTACCGTGGCGATCAACGCAAGCAACTGCAATTAATTTGCCGCCGCCTGAACTAATCAAACTGGAAATGAGTCCGCACTCAGCACACAGTGCTACACCGTAAGATGCGTTTTCAACATTGCAACCAGTCACGATTCGGCCATCATCAACTAGACCAGCAACACCAACTGGAAAGTTTGAATATGGAGCATATGCCTTTGACATTGCAACACTGGCCGTAGCGCGAAGTTCATCCCAATTAATTTCCATTAGTGATGATCTCCCTTGCGATACGGAACGCCGTCAGCTGCGGGCGGCCTTAGATTTTGCGATGCAGTAGCAAGTACGAGCAACGTGGTTATGTAAGGCGCAACCTGGGCGACTTCAGGTGGGAATGAGGTAGCTGAGAAGTACGCGCCAATCATTACTGATCCAAGAACCAAGAAACCGATTGCAGAGTTACGCTTGGCCTTTCGAAGCATGATTCCACCGATTGCAAACAAGATAATTGCACCGAGCAAAATCAAACCCTTGACATTTTGATTTCCAGTATCAATTAGTCGCAAGGTATCGATGTAACCAAACATGATTGCGCCAGCTGCAGTGCCGCCCGGCCGCCAGTCACCAAAGATCATGGTTGCCAAACCAATGAAGCCTCGACCGGCTGTGTTGCCATTTCGGTAGATCGTTGATGCGATCGATAAATATGCGCCACCGAGTCCAGCAAGCATGCCCGAGAACACAACTGCTGCGTACTTGTATTGCACAACTTTCACACCAAGTGAATCCGCGGCCCATGGATTTTCACCAGCGCTGCGTAGTCGCAATCCAAATGCAGTTTTCCAAAGTAAGTAACTGGTCATTACAAACAACAGGAATGTAATGATCGTCAGCAGTGAAAGGTGGTAGAACAAACCTGCAACTAATCCTGCGAGATCACTTACGAAGAAAATGCCTTTTTCGTGTAGTGCAGTAAGTGGCTCCACAATTGATTCAAGTGTGAAAGTTGGAATGTCACCCTTGATAGGTGGCGACTGTGCTTGACCACCACCAGGTGCGTCAGTGAACAACAAGATTGCTAAAAACTTAGTCAGACCAAGTGCCAAGAGATTAATTGCAGTTCCAGCAATAATTTGGTCGACTCCGAAGGTGACTGCGGCAACCGCAAGCAGCAGGCCGCCTATTGCACCAAAGGCAACTCCAGCTAATACTCCAGCCCAGACTCCCCATTGCCAGCCAGCCCAGCCAGCACCAAAAGTGCCAAGGATCATCATGCCTTCTAGACCAATGTTGATTACGCCAGCGCGCTCTGCCCAAATTCCCGCAAGACCGGCAAGTGCAATTGGAGATGCAAAAACCAATGCCTGGGCGATAGTGACAGTGCTTGTTAAATCACCGTTGCCGGTAATAGTTCGCGTAATAGAAAGTATGGTGATAGCAGTAAATGCGGCTCCGATAAACCGACGAGACTTTAAGTACGTCATACTTTTGCCTCCTGCTTTGTTAGCGCCTTTGCGACACTTGTTTGTTCGCTCTTAACTTGATTACGCCGCACAATTTCATACGAGATAACAACGACAATCACAATCAATCCCTGCATAATCGTGGAAATTTCTCGCGGTACGCCTTCCAAAATTAATTGACCACTTGAGATATCTAGGAAAGCCCAAAGGATCGCACCAAGTGCAATGCCGAGTGGATTGTTTCTACCAAGCAACGCAATCGCGATTCCAGTGAAACCCCAGTCAGTTGGGAACTGCAAACTATAAGTTCCGGTTTCGCCAAGTAAGTATGGCAATCCAACCAAGCCAGCTACGGCACCTGAGAGCAACATAGTGACGATGATCATTCGATTAGATTGCACGCCGCTAGTACGCGCAGCCGTTGCTGATTTACCAGTTGCGCGGAGATCAAAACCAAAGCGCGTGCGATTTAGCAAGAACCAGTATGCAATGCCGATGACTATCGAGATGAAGAAGAATCCATAAATCGGGGTACCAGGATCAAGCAATGCAACGCCGCGAAGCATTCCTGATTCTGGAATCAATTTCGTACCGCGAACATTCAAACTAGTTTCCGTACCGACACTGGTGCGAACTATTATGTAACTGATAATTCCAATGGCAATAAAGTTCAACATGATGGTAGATATAACTTCACTCACGCCGCGGGCAACTTTGAGCCAAGCTGCAATGCCAGCCCATGCTGCGCCAACCACCATGGCTACCAAAAGTGTGATTGTTAGCGAAGCAATAGTTGGCAGCGTTAAGTTACTAGCTACTACAGCTCCGGCAAGTGCGCCAAGTACATACTGACCATTAACCCCGATGTTAAACAGATTCATTTTGAAACCAATTGAAACTGCTAGCGCACTCAAGAAATAAGTTGTCGCAAGATTTAACATCAACGACATGGCACGCGGTGAAGTACCGTAATTCCACATTGAAGAAAATACGGTCGAGACGCTAGCGCCGATCACAATAAGAATTACTGCAGTTGCTGCAAGTGAAATAAATAATCCAATTGCCGGAGCAAGCAGACTCGTTCCGATTCTGCGCAGATTCATCAGGCAGCCTTTCCAGCACCGGTCATCGCCGTACCAAGTTCCTGTGGCGTCACAGTTGCTGGGTCGGCATCTGCAACAAATTTGCCACGAAGCAAAACCTTGAGAGTGTCACTTAGGCCAATTAGTTCATCTAGATCAGCCGAGACAAGTAGTACTGCCAATCCAGCTTGTCGGGCATTACGAATGTGATCCCAAATTGCAGCCTGGGCACCAACATCTACGCCTCTGGTTGGATGAGCTGCAATCAGAAGTTTCGGGTCACCTGACATTTCTCGTCCAACAATTAACTTCTGTTGGTTACCGCCAGAAAGTGCGCTGGCTAAGACATCAATACTTGGGGTCCGTACGTCGTACTCTTTTACGATTCGCTTGGTGTCTGCCTTTGCCCCACGCGGATTAAGTAAAAAGCCCTTTGAGTTTGGCTCGCGGGTCTGGTGTCCCAGCATGCGGTTTTCCCAGAGCGGTGCTTCCATCAATAAGGCTTGGCGCTGGCGATCTTCGGGAATGAAACCAATGCCGAGCTCGCGACGATGGCGAGTGGATTTCTTACTAATGTCTTCGGTTTTAAAGTGCACAGTTCCAGTTGCAGCTTCAATTCCCATCAGGGCATCCAGAATTTCAGCTTGCCCATTTCCTTCGACGCCAGCAATTCCTAGAATTTCACCAGCGCGAATTTGAAATGAGATGTCGTCAACAATGGCTTTACCACCCTTGGCAAAGACTGAAAGATTTTCAACTTTTAGTACAACTTCGTCGCGGATTGTGTCGCCAACCGACTGCGGAGTTGGCAGCTCATTTCCAACCATCATCTCGGCTAAGTCACGAGCTGAAACTTGTTGTGTGTGTGGGTTAACGCTTCCGACTGTTGTGCCCTGCCGGATTACCGTTATCTCATCAGCAATTGATAAAACTTCATCAAGTTTGTGGCTGATGAAAATTACGGTAAGACCTTCTTTTTTCAGGTCGCGCAAAGTGTTGAACAACTCGTCGACTTCATGGGGCACCAATACCGCTGTTGGTTCATCGAGAATCAAAATTTTGGCACCGCGATAAAGTACTTTCAAAATTTCAATACGTTGACGGTCACCCACACCAAGTTCGCTAACCAGGATATCTGGATCAACTGCCAAACCATTCTCGGCTGCTATGTCTGAAATCTGTTGACGCGCTTTTGCAAAATCTAGTTTGCCGCCTGATTTTGGTTCACTGCCAAGAACGATATTTTCTAAAACTGTGAAGTTGTCTGCCAACATAAAGTGTTGGTGCACCATTCCAATGCCAGCATCAATTGCATCTGATGGCGAACTAAAAATAAGTTCGCTTCCATTGATAGAGATTGTTCCTTCGTCAGCTTTTTGCATGCCATAAAGAATCTTCATCAATGTGGACTTGCCTGCACCGTTCTCGCCTACGATGGCATGAACTGTTCCGGCCGTGACTTTTAGATTAATGTCGCTGTTAGCAATTACTCCAGGAAATCGTTTCCAAATGCCAGCAAGCTCGACTGCAAGTACATTTTGGGCCATAGCCTTAAACCGCGCCTTTCAAACTTTTCATTATCTAAACTTACGACTTATCCAAACAAAAAGAGAGGCTCGGGTGGATATAAACCCACCCGAGCCTCTCTATGTTTATTTGTTACTTCACAGTAGTACCAACTACAACTTCGCCGGACTTGATCTTCTCAGCAGCAGCGTCAGCAGCGGCAGTGAAGGCAGATACAGCAGAGTTGGAGGTGGAGTAGCCAACGCCATCCTTTGATAGGTCGAAGTTGTTAATACCAACAAGTGGTGCTCCATCAACAACAGCCTTGATAACGTCGTATACAGCTACGTCAACGCGCTTCAACATGGAAGTCACGATGATGTCCTTGTATTCAGCAAGTGCTGGAACTGTGTACTGATCGGAGTCGACACCGATTGCCCATACAGTCGCTCCGCCATCAGCAGCAGCCTTTACAGACTGGAACATACCTAGACCGGAACCACCAGCAGCAGCATAGATAACGTCTGCACCGTTGGCGATCATGCCATCAGTTGCAGTCTTAGCCTTTTCAGGCACGTTCCATGCAGTGTTATCGCCTGCGGCACCCATGTACTTGGATTCGATCTTGATATCTGGGTTAACAGACTGTGCACCTTCGATGTAACCAGCTTCAAAAGCCTTGATTAGATCGATTTCCATACCGCCGATGAAGCCAATTGTGCCTGACTTTGATGCAGATGCTGCGATAACACCAGTTAGGTATGAACCCTGCTCTGCAGCAAAGATCAATGATCCAACGTTTGGTGCGTCAACAACTGAGTCAACGATTGCGAAAGTGGTGTCTGGGTATTTAGTAGCAACTGCAGCTAATGCAGTGCTGTATGCGAAGCCAACTGCGATAACTGGGTTGTATCCACCATCAGCAAGAAGGGTTAGAAGTTCTTCGCGAGTTGCATCAGTTGCGCTTGCACCTGAATTAACTTCCTTGATTTCAACACCAAGGTCTGCCTGAGCCTTTGAAAGACCAGCGAATGCAGCGTCGTTGAACGAGCCGTCACCCTTACCGTCTTGGTCATAGGCCATACCGACTTTAACGGCTGCCGCTGCTGGCTCTGTTGGAGCTGCACTTTCAGCAGTAGTGCCACTTGATCCACAAGCTGCTAACGCCAACGACGCAACAGCCAGGATTGAGGCAAGTTTTACACCCTTCAACACGGAGGGCTCCTCTCTTAACGACAATGCGACATTCGCATTACCAAATGAAAGTCTATGTTGCGCCTATTTTTATGGCGCGTTCGGCGTCGATAATTCATAAACCTGTCACCAAGTCGTGACTATTTGAAATGGTAATAGGTCACACCAGTAACACTGACCACAAAAATGTTAGGCGCCCACCTAAATGCTGCATTAGACAGTTATTGTGAGCACGTGCGCACACTTATAACGGAACACCCACTGATCTCCCACAAGCTAACAACCCTGCGGGACGAGCGGACTGACTCACCAACATTTCGTCGCTTGGCAGATGAGTTGGTTACCCTCCTTGCTTACGAAGCAACGAGAACGATTCGGGTGCAACCCGTAACCGTGCATACGCCAGTAGCTCCAGCGCAAGGTGTGCACTTGAGTGATCCAACTCCAGTTGTAATTCCAATTTTGCGCGCCGGCTTGGGGATGTTAGATGGCATGACGCGACTACTTCCAACTGCGGAAGTTGGATTTTTAGGAATGGTTCGCGATCACGACACTTTGCAGCCATCAACTTATGCCGATCGCATTCCGGGTGACTTAAAAGGTCGCCAAGTATTTTTGCTCGACCCAATGTTGGCTACCGGTGGCACTTTAATAGCAGCGATTGATTTAATGCTCGAACGTGGCGCGAATCAGATAACTGCGATTTGTTTACTTGCAGCACCTGAAGGCATTGCCGCAGTTGAAGCTGCATTGGCTGGGCGCGATGTTGATGTGACGATCGTGACTGCAGCACTTGATGAAAAGCTAAACGAAAAGGGATACATAGTTCCTGGTTTAGGCGATGCCGGCGATCGTTTATTTGGTGTTGTTTAACAAATATCTAAATATGCACTTACTCCCGTAACGCGAGAGAATAAGTAAGTGAGCGAAATCAATACCGATGTATTAGTTGTGGGAGCTGGCCCTGCGGGCTCTTCTGCTGCAACTTATGCAGCGCGCGCTGGTCGCCAAGTTGTATTGATTGATTCCGCCACATTCCCGCGCGATAAACCTTGCGGTGATGGCTTAACTCCACGCGCGATCGCTGAACTTAATGCCATTGGTTTAAGTGATTGGTTATCTGGGCGAGCCCGAAATTTAGGATTGCGGGCTGCAGGTTTTGGTCAAGAGTTATTGCTGCCTTGGCCGGGCGGATCACTACCTTCTTATGGTGGTGCTGCACCGCGAACTGAACTTGATGAACAAATTATGTTGATTGCTAAAGCTGCGGGTGCAACTGTGCTCGAAGGTCACAGCGCAACTGATGTTGTGATGGATGCCGGCGCAATTAAATCGGTAATTGTTAAAACGGAATCGGGAACTGTAACTATCAATGCCAACTCAGTGATTATTGCTGACGGTGCTCGTTCTCAACTTGGCCGCAAACTTGGTCGTGAATGGCATCGAGACACTGCTTATGGTGTTGCAGCACGTGGCTATATAAAGAGTGAGCGTCATGATGATCCATGGATTTCGTCTCACTTGGAATTGCGTGGCGAGCAAAACGAAATACTTTCTGGTTATGGCTGGATCTTTCCGCTGGCAAACGGTGAAGTAAACGTTGGTGTGGGAACGCTGGCAACTAATAAGCGCCCAGCAGATGTGAACCTTCGCGCCTTGATGAACACTTATACAGATCAACAGCGCGAAGACTGGAAACTTTCTGGTGACATCCGAATGCCATGGTCATTCTTGTTACCTATGGGTGGCGCAGTTTCTGGAATTGCGGGCAAGAACTTTATGTTTATTGGTGATGCAGCTGGATGTGTTAATCCATTGAATGGTGAAGGTATTGATTATGGATTGGAAACTGGTCGCTTAGCTGCCCAGATGCTAGAAACTGAATCTGATTTCACGGTTGCTTGGCCTGCTGAACTGCGAACTCATTATGGATATGCGTTTTCAATTGCCCGTCGACTAGCTGGTTTGTTAACAGTTCCTGGCTTACTTCCAAAAGCTGGCCCAATAGGAATGCGTTCACGAACGGTAATGAAGTTGGCACTGCGCGTTATGGGAAATTTGATAACGGAAGAAGACTCTGATGCCTTAGCTCGGGTTTGGCGAACTGCGGGTCGCTTGTCGGTTAAGTTCGACGATCGCGTGCCGTTTCCGGCGGCGGACGTGCGGGTTTAAGACTGATCTACAGGAAGTTGCTTTCTTCGTTTAACGTTCCACACCGAAATGATTCCTAGAGAAATAGGAATCAATGCGATGACAAACCCATTTCCTGCGCGCAGTGAAAAGCCAAGTAAAGCACCAGATAAGACTGAGATAGCAGAAAAAATGTAGGTAACGATTTCAGATACTCGATTCTTAAACCAAGAACTGACAAATGCAATCAATCCAGACCCATAAACGGCCAGAAGTATCATTCCAGCCAGCAATGCCAAACTTTCCATTTGGAATCCTTTCCCGTGATTTCAGACTAACCCTGAACTGCGTTCGTTTGGCGGAGACGAGAGGAACCGTCTGATTGCCATTCCGAATGCAAGTGATTCTTTAGAATCACGCATTCGGCTCCCAAATCCTCACAACTCTTCGCAACAAAAAAGGCCCCACCCATCTGGGTGGAGCCATTTTTTGGCGGAGACGAGAGGATTTGAACCTCCGAAGGATTTGACTCCTTACCTCATTAGCAGTGAGGCGCACTCGACCGGACTATGCGACGTCTCCTCGAACCTTTAGATTAACTGGTTTTTGCCCTATTGGCGAAAATCTGAGTTTGTGCCAATTGGCACTGCCCGCAAAGATTGGGTCATGTCTAAATTCGGTGTTTCCTCGTCAGTTGCAAACCTCAAGCGAGTGGCTGTGCGTACGCCAACACGAGATGCGGATTACCAAGCCGCGCATTGGTTAGGTGCACCAGAACAACTAGATCTTGATGCTCTCCAAGCCGATCACGTAGCTTTCGTTGAACTATTGCGCGAACTTGGTTGCGAAGTTGATGTATTGCCGGAAGCGCCAGGACAAGCAGATGCTTGCTTTGTTTATGACCCAGCTTTCACAACTCCAACTGGAGTAATTCAGTTACAAGGCGCAAAAGAAGCGCGCGTTAAAGAACCAGCCATGTTAGCTGGCGACATTAACGCACTTGGCATGCCAACCGTGGGCGTATTGATTGGCGATGCAACCGCTGATGCTGGCGACATGTTTTGGCTAGATGACAAAACGGTTGCAATTGGCCGCACATATCGCACCAACGAAGCCGGCGAAAAACAATTACGCGACATTTTTGCTGCCGAGGGAATTGAAACAATTGCTTTCCATATGCCACATGCAATGGGTCCAGAATATTGCTTACATCTGATGAGTGTTATTTCACCGATTCGTGATGACTTAGCCGTGGTTTATGAACGTGAAGCACCAGTTACGTTATTACAAGAACTTGCCAAGCGTGGAATTAAAACCATCTCGGTGCCAGATTCAGAATATATGTCGCTTGCCTGCAATGTGTTAGCAATCCGTCCAGGTGTAGTGGTGATGCCGTCAGGTAATCCCATTACTGCGCAGTTACTCCGTGATGCAGGAATTGAAGTTCACATCTATAAAGCGGATGTGATTAACCGTGGTGAAGGCGGGCCGACGTGTTTGACTCGGCCGTTGTGGCGGGAAGACTAGAAGTTTTGCTTCGGGTGCGACCAACCGGGAGGGACTCCACCGTTCTCGCTATTCGCGAGAACGTCTCCTCAAATCCCACCTCACACTGCAAGTAAAAAAATTGGCCCCCATTTGGGGACCAATTCTTTTACGCGGCGAGGGAGGGATTTGAACCCCCGGAGGCTTTTACACCTCAGACGCTTTCAAGGCGCCCGCATTCGGCCGCTCTGCCACCTCGCCAAAACCGTTTCGAAAAACGATCAAACGTAAGGTTACGCGAGAAACGCACTGCAGTGAAACTGGCGTTATGGCGTAGGCTTTTGACACTAGCGATTCGCTAAAGGGGAGTTCAAAATGTCAGTTAAACCAGTACGCCAGATCACTCCACCAGCTTCCCGGATTTGGCTTGCCGGCTTGGGTGCAACTGTTCTAGCAGCTGGCGCTAATGCTGGCTGGCTGTGGATTTGCATAAATATTTTTCACTGGGAGATTGTGGTTCCCGAGGCATTTCAAAGCACGGTTTATGTCAGTGCCTCAGTTCTTAGGGTGACGTTGGCAACAGCGATTGCAGGCGTTTTAGCCACATTAGTTGCTGTGGGCTTGGCGAAACTATTCATTGGTCCTCGGATTTGGTTTTTAGCAATCGGCTTAGGTGGCGGTTTAGCTTCGGTCTATGGCGCGCTGACTTTAGCAAACATCTCTTTTTCTGTGAAGTTTGCCTTGAGCGTCATGCACATCTTGGCAACTTTCTTAGTTGTGTTGCCAATTGCTGAGGCATTAAAGATTCGCGATTCTGATTTACATCGCGCGGATGTTAGGTATCACGAGCATCTTGATAGCAAGAACTCTGATGATGCAACTTTTATCACTGGTGCCACAGCATCTGCATCTGCTTCAGCAGCAGTATTTGATAATCACCCAAATCTAAACGACACAATTATTGCGCCACTTGATTCACCGACACCTGATGCAAGCAGCTCCTCCGGTGGCGGTTCAAGTTCTGATTAGAACTCTGCGGCAATTCGACGAGCAAGGTACGGCGAGAATTCACCAGCGTATTTTTTATGCAGTTCCGGTAGCTGCCAATCTTTTCCAGTAACTGTGCCACGACAGGAATCTGTGCCACAACCACAAATAAATTCGTCGTAATCAGAATCATCACAAGTTGCGTAATCAAAAGTAAGTTCTTCTCCGACGGCAATGTCACGTCGGGCTTTCAAAATTGTCGCGCCCATTAGGCCACAACTTGGTTCACAGGAATGGTTGAAGCAATCGCCTGGTTCGCGCTCTTCACGAGAAACCAAGTACTGATCATCATCAACTTGAATTGCGCGATGCTGGCGCTCTAGTTCTAGAGTTGCCAAGACTTCGCGAGGTACGGACCAGCCACCGAAACTGCCAACAGTTTCGCCTTTACTGATCGACTCTGTTGCAAAACTTCCCCAACCTTTATCTCCAGCTGAGCGAGCTTGCGCCTTGGGAGTCAACCAGTTCATGTCCAATGAAGTACCTCATGTCTCTGCCTCGCGGGCATTCAAATGCAGAACTGATGCTATCTGGAAATAACCACTTGTTACCAAATCCCAGATGAATTTTTGGTGGGCTTATTCCTCTAGGCTTAAGGCATGATTGATTTAGCAGCCTTGCGCCAAGACCCGGAATCCGTAAAGCGATCCCAGGCTGCTCGTGGGGAATCCGTTGAATTAGTTGATCAAGTCCTAGTTGCTGATGCCAATCGACGCACAGCTGTGGGCGAATTCGAGACCCTTCGTGCCAGCCAAAAGGCCATCGGCGCCCAAGTTGCAAAAGCTTCGGGTGATGAAAAGCAAGGTTTGCTAGCCCAGACCAAAACATTGTCCGACCAAGTCAAAGCTGCGGAAAATTCACTTCGCGAAATGGACAGTGCTCTTGAGTCACTGGTCTTAGGACTTTCAAACGTTGTTGATCCAGCCGCACCGGTCGGAGGCGAAGACGATTTCGTTGTAATTAAAGAAGTTGGAACCAAGCGAGACTTTGCTGCTGAAGGCATTGCAATTCGTGACCATGTTGAAATCGGCGAACTATTAGGCGCAATTGATATTGAGCGCGGCGCAAAAGTTAGTGGCAGTCGGTTCTATTACTTAACTGGTCCCGGCGCGATGTTGGAACTTGCTCTTGTTCAGCTAGCAATGAACACTGCGCAAAACAACGGCTTCACGCCGATGATTCCGCCAGCACTTGTTAAACCGGTTGCAATGGAAGGTACTGGATTCCTGGGCCAAGCTGCCGAAAATGTTTATCGCTTAGAAGCTGACGATTTGTATTTAGTTGGAACTGCTGAAGTTCCGCTTGCTGCGTATCACATGGATGAAATTCTGGAAGGAAATCTGCCACGTCGTTACGCAGCGTTCTCACCATGTTTTCGTCGCGAAGCTGGAAGCCACGGTAAAGATACGCGTGGAATTTTCCGCGTGCACTGGTTCGACAAAGTTGAAATGTTTTCGTTCTGCCCAGTTGATGAAGCAGTTGCTGAACACCAGCGCCTATTAGCCTACGAAGAAGAATTCTTACAGGCACTGGAAATTCCTTATCGCGTGATTGACGTTGCAACTGGCGACTTAGGATCAAGTGCAGCCCGTAAGTTTGACTGCGAAGCTTGGGTGCCGTCGCAAGAGCGGTATCGTGAAGTAACTTCAACTTCAAACTGCACAACTTTCCAGTCTCGTCGATTGAAAATCCGTTCTCGCAGCGCTGATGGCATTGAGCCAATTGCCACATTGAATGGAACTTTATGCGCTATCACCAGAACTATCGTTGCGCTATTTGAGAATCATCAAGAAGCTGATGGATCCGTAAGAATTCCAAAAGCATTGCAGCCGTATCTTGGTGGCGCGAGTCACTTCAAATTGAAATAGCAAGTCTTAATAAGAAAACCCCCGCTGCGTCCAGCGGGGGTTTTCTTATTTATGAATTACTTAGACTCCAGCAACCTGTGGCAAGTTAGCTAAGCCAGCAGCGAAGCGCTCGTCTGTGACAACCTCATCAGTCATACGGCCATTGAGGAATTCGTCATAAGCAGCAAGGTCAAAGTGACCATGTCCACAAAGCGCAGTCAAGATAACGGTTTCTTCGCCAGTTTCCTTAGCCTTCAATGCTTCCTGGATTGCAATGGCAATTGCATGAGTTGGCTCTGGCGCCGGCACGATTCCCTCGGTGCGAGCGAATTGAACTGCTGCACTGAAACATTCCGTCTGTGCCACAGCTTGGGCATCCATCAAACCAAGTTCGTAGATGTGTGAAATCAACGGAGCCATACCGTGATAACGCAAACCACCAGCATGAATTGGATCTGGAATGAAGTCCTTACCAAGTGTGTGCATCTTCATCAGAGGCGTCATACCTGCAGTGTCACCAAAGTCGTAAGCGTAAGTGCCACGAGTAAGTGATGGACATGATGCTGGTTCGGCAGCCAAGATGCGCGGACTGATTTTGCCAGCCATTTTTTCGCGTAGGAATGGGAAAGCAAGTCCACCGAAATTAGATCCACCACCGGTGCAACCAACGATAAGTGTTGGCGTATCGCCAGCCTTTTCCATTTGAAGCAACGCTTCTTCGCCAATGATGGTTTGATGCATCAAAACGTGATTCAAAACGGAACCAAGTGCATAACGCGTTCCCGGGTCCTTAACTGCAACTTCAACAGCTTCGGAAATTGCAATGCCAAGCGAACCACTCAGGTTCTTTGGATCTGCAGCCAGCATGCGACCAACTTCAGTTAACTGTGAAGGTGAACGATGAACTGTGCCACCAAAAGCTTCGATCATTAACTTGCGGAAAGGCTTGGCATCAAATGATGCGCCAACCTGGAACACTTCACATTCCATGTCATAAAGTGCGCAAGCAAATGCAAGTGCAGTTCCCCATTGACCTGCGCCTGTTTCAGTAACAAGTTTCTTGATACCGTCTTGGGCGTTGTAGTAAGCCTGTGGCACTGCAGTGTTTGGCTTATGTGAACCAGCTGGTGAAACACCTTCGTACTTGTAATAAATACGAGCTGGGGTTCCTAAAGCTTTTTCAAGTCGATGTGCCCGGAATAGCGGGCTTGGTCGCCATTGGCGATATACATCTAATACGCCACCTGGGATATCTATGTATCGTTCCTGGCTTACTTCCTGCATGATCAATTCCATTGGGAATAGCGGCGCGAAGTCCTCAGGTCCGGCTGGCTGATGTGTGCCAGGGTGCAGAGCTGGCGGCGGTGGCGCTGGCAGGTCGGGAATGATGTTGTACCACTGAGTGGGCATCTCGTCTTCGGTCAAGGTGTATTTGTGGGTGCGAACTTCGTCGCTGATCTTGGCCATGATGCTCCTTCGTCAAAAGCCCGTAGGGTTGTTACGGGTATCTGGAAACTCTAGCGAGTTTTGGGCCCTTGTGACTAGGGCCATTAAAGATCGAAGGGGTAACGATTGTGACGCGCTTAATTGCCAGCGACCTCGATGGCACCTTCCTCCAGACTGGCGGCACCGTATCTCCGGAAAACGTTGCAGCCATTGCTCGGGCCCATGCCAGTGGCTTGGAAACAATCTTTGTCACAGGTCGCCCGACCCGATGGATGCGTCAGATTACCGAGATGACTGGACACGAAGGTTTGGCACTTGTTTGCAATGGTGCATTGTTAATGGACTTGATGACTCAAGAAACTATTTACGCCGAGCTACTGTCCGCAGATGCAGGGCTCAAGGCCGCTGCCGCATTACAGGAACTTGATCCCGACATTTCTTTCGCAGTCGAGCTGGATCGCCACGATGTTTCATTTTTGGTAGATGACAAATACAAACCACGTTGGGAAATTAAAAATACGCCCCCAGCTACTGATGTTGAATCGATGTTTGGCACCGACATTGTGGTCAAATTACTTGCGCGCCCAAGTGATCGAATTCAACAAAATGCCGATCAGTTTTTAGTTGAGGCTCAAAAAGCACTCGATGGGATTGTTGATGTTACGCACTCAAACTTCATGGATCTAATGATTGAGATGAGTTCACTCGGTGTTAACAAGGGAACTGGCTTGGAAAAACTCGCAACTAGTAAGGGCATGACCGCAGCTGATGTTGCTGCGATTGGCGATATGCCAAACGATGTGCCAATGGTTGCCTGGGCTGGTCGTGGCGCAGCCGTTGATAATGCGCACGAATGGGTCAAAGCTGCAGCAAACGAACACGTGCCATCAAATGATGAACATGGTGTTGCAGTATTTATAGATCGAATAATTGCAAGTTAGTTTGCGCGCTTACGCAAGTTAGCTAACCAAGTTTGCGGATCCACATCTGATTCTGGAATAGATGCAATTGCGCCATCTGCACTCGCATTGTCATGGCGTGGATAAGAACCAAGGAATTTAACGTCGGCACAAATCCGGCGCAATTCAATCAATGCTGCGCCCAGGTTCTCGTCATCGATATGTCCAACACAATCAATCGAGAAGAAATAATCTCCCAGTTGCTGTTTAGTTGGTCGTGATTCCAAGCGTGACAAGTCAACACCACGAACTGCAAATTCAGTCAAGATCTTAAGCAAGGCACCAGGTTGGTTGCGATGCATAAATAATGACAACGTTGTTTTGTCGTTGCCGGTTGCTGGCTGGGCATGTCCAGGCTTGCTTACCAAAATGAAACGAGTCCAAGCTGAGTCACTGTCGCCAATGCCTTCAGCCAAGATCTCTAGTCCGTAATGTTTTGCAGCGGAGATAGAACAAATTGCAGCATCATAATTTGCGCCGGCCGCTAACTCTTCGGCAGCAGCAGCCGTTGACATGGCTGGCAATACATGTACACCTGGGATGTTTGCATGTAGCCAATCCACACATTGCGCATGGGCATGTGGGTGAGTAGCTATACGAGAGATATCTGAAATAGAAATTCCTGGCTTAGCCAACAAGGCGAACTCAACTGGAATTGCGATCTCATCGATGATTTCCAACGTGTCCCCGTGACCTAGTTCATCCAATGTCGTTGCCACTGAACCCTCAACGGAATTTTCAATCGGCACCAAGGCTCCGAAAACTTCACCGCTTCTGACCATATTTAATGCAACCCGAACGGATTCGGCTGGAATCAAATTCGCACTTTGCCCAGCAGGCATCTGCAGGAATGCAGCTTCAGTGAAGGTTCCCTTTGGGCCTAGGTATGCGTAAGACGAAGTCATAAGACTTCAAGATTACGGGGAAACTAGTTACTTTGATAAATCGCACGAACTCACGAGTTATTCGACCTTGGATTCTGGCAATCTGACTGCAAAAACTTCTGCTACCTCAACTACCCGTTCCCAAATAACTGGATGAATTGTGATGCCAGATTTCAATCGAGCTTTTGTATTTATTGCAGTACTTTCTCCAGGCATCCTGATTTCGGAAGCGCCTGCCTCAAGCGGAGTTTCTTTTAGGTGAGTTGCAAACTTTGCGACATCTTTTTTGAATTCAGCTAGCGGGCGCAATTTCTGGATGTCGATACCAATCGCTAAAACCCCTTGTTGCGCATCTACTTTCTCAGGACCAACTGTGCCTGCTGATGAGAGTGAACCAGCAACTGCCTCAGCAATAACTGCTAATGCAAATCCCTTAACACCGCCGAGTGGAAGTAGCACGCCGCTTTGGTTTAACCAGTCATCGCCAATTTCAGTGTCACGTTCTTGCGCATCAGAAAGGCGGCCTTTTGCAACAGCTGAAGTTGCCATGTCCATCACAAGATTTGGAGCACCTTCGCGCGGCACTCCAGCTGCGATTGGATTCGTTGCAAGTCGAGCTTCGGCGCCACCAGGAGGAGCAACATCAATCGCGCCGCCGCCACAGTTCATAAACATGAATACTGCAATGCCTTCATTTGCCGCATGATCACAAAAGTCTGCAAACCTGCCGGCAGGATCACAATTTTTTACGGTAACAGCGGCAATGCCATACGCGCGTGCTCGCTCAATAACTAAGTCCGTAACAAACGGCATCACTAAATGTCCATAGTTGGCTTGTCCGTCAACACTTACCAAGGAACCAGTATCAAGCTCGATCGTTGGGTTAGCTGCAGGATTTACAAAGCCATCCCGCGCGCGGTAGGCATATTCGCGCAATCTGCGAATTCCGTGCGACTCGTGCCCGGCTAAATCTGAAGCGACCATCTGGTTTGCCATTTCGGCTGCGCCTGCCGGTGGAGTCCCCACAGCTTCGAGCACCTGTGAGATGAATCTAAACAGCTCTGCGTGATCCACCAAAGTGCCTTGCTTGATAACCATTTTCATCCCGGTTTTTTAGTTCTATTTCTCGGCAGGCTATCAGCCCTGTCTAGTTGTTTCGGCAAACCCAAAAGTTAAAGGTATGGTCAAGATTTCCTTCAAATAGTGGATTCAGGTCGCTCAAAGTAGGAATTTTTCGTACTTTAGAAGTAGTTCAGGTGTTACTGCATCCCCCGTCGGTGACACCTGGACTTTCTTTTTACCTAGGAAACTGGCGCGCCACAGATACCCCTTTTCCCTTTATTAAGTGAGAATTGCAAAGTGGAAGCAACGGTTTATCGCAGAGGTCCTGATGGCAAAATCATTGGGACTCCGGAAGCGAAACCAACTCCCGCAGCACAGTCGGGTTTAGCTGAACCGGTATTTGCAGTCTCTACGTATCAGTCTGGGGACATCGGTCAGACTCAAGGACAATCGCGAGCCACCACCTCAAAACCACCACGTCCGGAAGTGGAAACTTTACCTAGTAAGCCACGCCAGCCGTTGCTACCAAGTATTAAGTTGCCTAAATTGAAATCAAAATCTGCAAACCGTTTCCCCCGACCAGTTCGCTACATTCGCAACATCGTGCTGGCTTACCTTGGCTTTTACTTAGTGCTTGGGATTCATGCCGCTAGTTCGCTAGATAAAGTTACAGCTGCTGCAAATGTTGCAATGGCTGATACTTCCGGCACTAACTGGCTGTTGGTAGGTTCCGATAGTCGTGAAGGCTTAACTAAAGCGGAACGCAAACAACTACACACTGGTAAAGATGGCGGCTCACAGCGCACTGACACAATTATGTTGGTACACATTGACGGCAGCGGTAAGTCAACTCTTGTTAGCTTGCCCCGAGATTCATATGTCACAATCCCAGCACACACTGCACTTGATGGATCTTCAGTCGAGGATCGCAAAAACAAGATCAACTCTGCATTTGGAAAAGGCGGCGCCCCACTCTTAGTTGAAACTGTTGAGCGTAATACCGGACTACACATCGATCACTATATGGAAATTGGTTTTAAAGGAATCCGTGACATAACAGATGCAGTTGGCGGCGTAAACATGTGTGTCCCTGCTGATGTAACTGATGAAAATTCTGGATTGAGTTTACTTGCGGGCTGCCAGGAATTAGATGGTAAGAACGCATTGGCGTATGTCCGCATGCGTTATGCGGATCCAAAAGGCGACTTAGGGCGCGTCGAACGACAACAACAATTTTTGAGTTCAGTTATGAAAAAAGTTGCCACACCTGCTGTACTACTTAATCCAATCAGGATGTGGAAGTTAGTAGATGCAGGGACTAATTCAGTAAACGTCGGTGACAGTGACTCAATTCGCAACATTGTCGACCTAGCACTAGCCATGCGTAGCTTGTCCAACGGCGGGGGAACTTTGACCACAGTTCCTGTGTCAGATCCCGATGCCAAAACGGCTGCAGGGTCCTCAGTTATTTGGGATGAAGCCGCAGCTCGAGAGCTATTTGTTTCATTGGGTGCAAACTAAGGGTTTTTAGCCCTTGATTTAGGCCAGACGCCCAGAAAGCCCACCAAGTACCAAGCGATACCCCCTTATCTCATAAGATTTCTCGAGAGAACCCCCAACAAGGAGAACCATGTCCGCATTTGCACATGTCACCAGCCAGGAAGTCGCTTTGGCTGGATCCAACTACACAACAGTGGTCATCGTCGCCCTGATCGCATTAGCTGCACTTGGTGTAGCTGCGGTTTTGGTACGCCAAGTTTTGGCAGCTGACGAAGGTACCGAAAGCATGAGAAACATTGCCAAGGCAATCCAGGAAGGTGCATCGGCATATTTAAATCGCCAGTTCCGTACCTTGGCGATCTTCGCAGTATTGGTTTTCTTCTTACTATTCCTACTTCCGGCTGAAACTCAGGCTGAGCGAATCGGTCGATCACTGTTCTTCTTAGTGGGCGCAGTATTCTCTGGCGTCACTGGCTACATGGGAATGTGGCTAGCAGTGCGCGGAAACGTTCGCGTTGCTGCCGCAGCTAACACCAGTGGAGAACAAGAAGCAATGAAAATTGCATTCCGTACCGGTGGTGTTGCAGGTATGTTCACCGTTGGACTTGGCCTATTCGGCGCTGCAGTAGTTGTTTTGGTTTACAAGGGTGAAGCACCAAAGGTTCTCGAAGGCTTCGGCTTCGGTGCTGCACTGCTTGCAATGTTCATGCGTGTTGGTGGCGGTATCTTTACCAAAGCTGCTGACGTCGGCGCTGACCTAGTTGGAAAAGTTGAACAAGGTATTCCAGAAGATGATCCACGAAACGCAGCAACAATCGCAGACAACGTAGGTGACAACGTAGGTGACTGTGCTGGTATGGCTGCAGACTTGTTCGAGTCTTATGCAGTAACACTTGTTGCTGCTTTGATTCTTGGTAAAGCGGCATTCGGCGAAATTGGTTTGGTATTCCCATTGGTTGTTCCTGCCATTGGTGTCCTAACTGCAGTCGTTGGTATTTTTGCAGTTACTCCACGCGCTGGCGATCGTTCAGGAATGAGTGCAATCAATCGTGGCTTCTTCTTATCTGCAGTTATCAGCGCAGTATTAGTTGCAGGTGCTGCTTACACATTCTTGCCAGCAACACTTGGTGAACTTAAGTCAGTCGCTGATCCAACCTTTGGTTTGGCAGAAGGCGTAGTAGTTAATCCACGATTCATGGCAATTGGCGCAGTACTTATCGGTATCGTTTTGGCTGCGGCAATCCAGCAGTTAACTGGGTATTTCACAGAAACTAACCGTAAGCCAGTTGATGACGTATCTAAGTCATCGCTAACTGGACCAGCAACTGTAATTCTTGCCGGTATCTCACTTGGTTTGGAATCTGCTGTTTACTCAGCACTACTAATTGGCGCTGCGGTTTACGCTGCATACCTACTTGGTGGTGCATCAGTTCTGCTGGGCCTATTTGCTATCGCACTTGCTGGAACCGGTTTGCTAACAACTGTTGGCGTTATCGTTTCGATGGATACTTTCGGTCCAGTTTCTGACAATGCGCAAGGTATTGCAGAAATGTCCGGAGACGTTCACGGTGAAGGCGCTCAGGTTTTAACAAACCTAGATGCAGTTGGTAACACAACTAAGGCGATCACCAAGGGAATCGCAATCGCGACTGCAGTATTTGCTGCGACCGCGCTGTTTGGCTCCTTCCGTGACGCAGTTACGACTGCCGCAAAAGCGTTCACAACGACTGACTTGCAGTACACGGGAACTCTTGACATCGCCAATCCAGCAAACTTGTTTGGTTTGTTAATTGGCGCTGCAGTTGTATTTATGTTTAGCGGACTTGCCATCAATGCAGTTTCTCGCGCAGCCGGATCGGTGATCTTTGAAGTTCGCCGCCAGTTCCGTGAGAAGCCAGGCATCATGGCTGGAACTGAACTTCCGGATTACAGCCGCGTTGTTGACATCGTGACTAAGGATTCTTTGCGCGAACTAACAACACCAGGTCTGCTTGCAGTTCTTACGCCAATCGCTGTTGGCTTTGGATTGGGAATTGGCGCACTTGGTTCCTTCCTAGCTGGCACGATTGCTACTGGAACTTTGATGGCTGTCTTCCTATCCAACTCAGGTGGCGCTTGGGATAACGCAAAGAAGTTCGTTGAAGACGGACACTTCGGTGGCAAGGGATCAGACGCCCACGCCGCAACTGTTATTGGTGACACCGTTGGTGACCCATTCAAGGACACCGCAGGCCCGGCAATCAACCCGCTGCTAAAGGTTATGAACCTGGTCGCATTGTTAATTGCACCAGCTGTTGTTGCAATGACTCTGGAAAACAAAGACGCTACGCGAATCGGTATTGCACTGGTTTGTACTGCTGTAGTTGTGGTCTCGGTCATCATTTCCAAGCGTCGACCAATCGCAGTCGGCGAAGAGGCAATGGCCAGTTAACCGCAAAATCACTAGTGAACCCCAGCCATGTGTTGGGGTTCACTTTTTTGCACCGTAAAGCCTTTCAGTTAAAGGGAAAATGGTGGCATCCACAGGCAGTTGCGACTCGCGGAGTAACGGGCTCAGTTTGACAATGCCCCCAGTGGATAAGGCACACTCTCGGGGATAGCGCTTTTGACTGTATATATAGAGTCTTTTGCATTTGCCGAAGGGAATCCTTTTGTCGACACCACATCGTCTGGTTATTGTCGAATCGCCAGCCAAGGCCAAAACGATCCAAAAATACCTCGGCCCAGGTTACGAAGTTACGGCCTCCGTGGGTCACGTGCGTGACTTGCCAGAGCGCGCAATCGACGTTCCCGCTGAAATCAAGAAACAGCCGTGGGGGCGAATGGCCATTGACGTTGCGGACGACTTCACGCCTTACTACGTGGTGAGCTCCAAAAAGAAGGATAAAGTCGCCGAACTAAAGCGCATGCTCGCAGACGCCGATGAATTACTTCTGGCAACTGACGAGGACCGTGAAGGTGAAGCGATCGCTTGGCACTTGATGGAAATTTTGCGACCAAAGATTCCAGTACGCAGAATGGTGTTCCACGAAATTACTCCGGAAGCAATTAGACATGCTGCGGAGTCAACTCGCGATATAGATATGCAACTTGTTGATGCACAGGAAACTCGTCGGCTAATTGACCGCTTGTATGGTTTTGAAGTTTCTCCAGTTCTTTGGCGCAAAGTTCAAGCTGGACTTTCAGCTGGACGCGTGCAGTCCGTAGCAACCCGATTAATTGTGGAGCGTGAGCGCGAACGTATTGCTTATAAGCGCGCTTCGTATTGGGACATTGAAGGAACCTTCGATCCACAATCTTTCAGCGCAAACTTAGTTGCAGTTGACGGGAAGAAAATTGCGCAAGGAAAAGATTTTGATTCGTTAGCACAACTTAAAGATGCGAGCATTGTTCACTTAGACGAGACCACTGCAAAGAGTCTTTGCACTTCGCTGGGTGGTGCAAAGTTTGCAGTTCGATCTGTAGATGATCGACCATACTCAAGCAAACCAAAAGCACCATTCATGACTTCAACAATGCAGCAAGCAGCCTCCGGACGATTGAAGTGGGGCGCACAGCGCACTATGCGTGTTGCGCAAGCGCTGTACGAACGCGGTTACATCACTTATATGCGTACCGACTCGACAACACTTTCCGACACTGCGTTAAATGCAGCGCGCAAACAAGCTGCTGAACTTTATGGCAGCGATCATGTTTCCGAAGCACCACGTCGCTACGATCGCAAAGTTAAGAATGCGCAAGAAGCTCACGAAGCCATTCGCCCTGCAGGAGATACTTTCCGAACACCTGCCGAAGTTGCCGGTGAATTAGTGGGCGATGAGTTTGCGCTGTATGACTTAATTTGGAAGCGCACCGTTGCTAGCCAAATGGCTGATGCCAAGGGAACAACGGCAACGATTCGTATTGGTGCAACCAGTGGCGATGGCCGGGATGCCGAATTCTCCGCCAGCGGCACAGTAATTACTTTCCGTGGTCACATGGCTGCTTACGATGATGCCGATGAAGATCAGGACGAAAAGAACGAAGCTCGTCGTCTGCCAGCAGTAAAGGTGGGGGATTCGGTTACCGCTGTCGCTCTTGAGCCAAGCGGTCACTCTACAAATCCACCTGCTCGTTACACCGAAGCCACTTTGGTTCAAAAACTTGAAGAACTAGGCATTGGTCGACCATCAACTTACGCCGCTATCGTGAGCCGAATTATCGACCAAGGTTATGTTTGGAAGCGCGGTAGCGCATTAGTACCGCATTTTTTGGCATTCACAGTTACGCGCTTAATGGAAGAGAACTTCACTCAATTGGTGGACTATAACTTCACAGCGTCACTGGAAGAAGTGCTTGACGAAGTTGCCAATGGCGAACAAGGTCGATTAGAAGTCTTGAAACATTTTTACTTTGGTGAAAGCACTGAGGGTTCGATCTTCCCTGGCTTGGCTCCGCTAGTTGCGGTTTACGGTGATATCGATGCTCGCGCGATGGCATCGCTACCAATTGAAGGTCACGAAGGAATTATTCGGGTTGGTAAGTATGGTCCGTACTTAGAGCGTGGTGCTGATGAAACATTGCAGCGCGCGAATATTCCGCAGGACTTAGCACCGGATGAAATGACGGCTGAAAAAGCTGAAGAACTTTTCAACGCGCCATCTGGCGAACGTGAACTCGGCGTGGATCCTGACACTGGTCGTACTTTGATGGCAAAGACTGGACGATTTGGACCGTACTTCACTGAAGTATTGCCAGAAGGTTCGCCAAAGAAAGAAAAGCCGCGGACCGCGTCACTGTTTTCCACTATGGATGTCGAACAAGTAACTCTTGAAGATGCACTTCGTATGTTCACCTTGCCACGTGAAATTGGACTTGATCCAACTGAAGGCGAACCAATTACATCTCAGAACGGTCGTTATGGACCGTACTTATTAAAGGGTAAAGATTCCCGCACCCTGCCCGATGAAGAATCAATTTTTGGTTGCACTCTAGAAGAAGCATTAGCTTTGTTTGCGCAACCAAAACTTCGCCGTGGCCGTGGTCAGGCTGCTGCGCCACTAAAGGTGGTTGGCGTAGACCCATCGACCCAAAAAGAAGTTGTGGTTCGTGAAGGCCGCTTCGGTATTTACATAACAGATGGCGAAACTAACGCTTCGCTTCGTGGCGGCGATTCAGTTGAGACAATTTCTATCGAGCGCGCATCTGACTTGTTGGCAGAACGCCGCGCCGCTGGTCCAGCGGTAAAGAAAACTTCAGCGCGTAAGGTTGCGGCCAAGAAGCCGCCAGTCAAGAAGAAGGCAGCTAAGAAAAAAGCGACTGCTAAAAAAGCCGTAGGTAGTACCAAGGTTGTAAGCGGAGCAGCTGCTAAAAAGGCTGCGGCTAAGACTAAAACTGGCGTAGGTAAGACTGCGGCAGAATCTGACGTCACTCCAGTTGGCTAGAGTTTAAGTCGTGAGCGGACTATTCATTGCCATCGAAGGTGGCGAAGGTGCGGGTAAATCCACACATTCAAAGCGGCTGGCTGAGTATCTGCAAACTTTGGGTCACGAGGTTGTCGTTACCCGCGAACCTGGCGGCACTCCAACAGCTGAAAAAATTCGCAACATTTTGTTAGATCCGGAAATCACCGACATGCCAGATCAGACTGAGGCATTACTTTTTGCTGCTTCCCGCGCTGATCATGCTGCAAACCTAATACGTCCGGCATTAGCTCGTGGCGCTACAGTTATTTGTGATCGTTACATTGATTCCTCCGTTGCCTACCAGGGGTTTTCGCGCGGACTTGGCGCAGAGAAAATCCGGGACTTGAGTCTTTGGGCAACTGGGAATCTGATACCTGATTTCACTATCTACCTTGATGTGCCGCATGAAGCAGCGGAACAACGTATGGATGGCACTGATCGCATGGAGATTCAGTCACGAGATTTTCATGAAGCCGTGCATCAAGCCTTCCGAGATATTGCAGCAGCATCGCCATATCCAAATGTTGTCATTGATGCGACTGCGCCCAAGGATGATGTCGCAGCTGCAGTACGCGCAGCCGTAGATGGAGTACTTTCAGCGCGATGAATGTTTTTGATTCTCTGATTGGTCAAGAACAAGCCGTTGCCGAAATGAAGCATGCTGCAATAGATGCGGCAAAGTTATCTATGGGTGAACGTGGCGACGCCATGACTCACGCGTGGTTAATTACTGGACCACCGGGAAGTGGCCGTAGCACTTTAGCTCTAGCATTTGCCGCGAGCTTAGTTTGCTCAAATGGAGGCTGCGGTGAATGCATTGATTGTCGAAACGTTACGGCTGGTCTGCACCCTGACGTAGAACACATAGTGCCCGAGGGAATCAACTACAAAGTTGAAGCCACCCGAAACTTAATTGAACGCGCTTCGCTGTTGCCAACTAGATCGCCGTGGCATGTGATTGTGGTTGAAGATGTTGATCGGTTTCGCATCGATGCAGCTTCGACTTTATTGAAAACACTTGAAGAGCCTCCGCCACAGACAGTCTGGTTGCTTTGCGCACCAACAGTTGATGATGTGTTTCCTACTATTCGTAGCCGTTGTCGACACGTCATGCTTACTTCGCCCACACTGCCAGCTATCGCAGCTCAGCTAACTTCGCGATTTGGGATTGATCCAGCCATGGCAGCATTTGCTGCAAGAACCGCACAAGGACATATCGGCCGGGCCCGTGCAATCGCTACTGATGAGGGTGTGCGGTTGCGCCGCAAACAAACCTTGGACATTCCAACTAGCTTGCGCTCGGTTAGCTCATGCTTTGAGTTAGCAAACAACATCGTGACAAGCGCAAATGCTGATGCCGATTCCATAGTGGATCCACTGGATGAAAGTGATGACCAAGACATCAGAACTGCATTTGGTGAAGGCGCCGAAGGTAAAGGATTAAAGACCGTAGAGCGACAGATGAAAAGCGCGCTCAAGGATTTAGATGATCGCGCAAAATCTCGCCGCCGCCGAGTGTTAATGGATCAATACGATCGAGTTTTACTTGATCTAACGGGTTATTACCGAGATGTATTGGTTGTGCAATCCGGGGCCTCAGTAGATTTGGTCAATGAAGAATTCCGCGAAGCCATTACCAGAGTTGCCAGTGTGGATGACGAAGCCGCGACGCTACGTCGAATTGGCGCAATAACTGAAGCCCGTGACCAGATAGTTGCAAACGTCAACCCGCTCAACGCTTTTGAGTCTTTATTTGTGAGCCTGAGGGATCCGCGACTTACTGCCATAGTTGGCTAGTTTCAAATTTGCCAGAACTAGGCTTAGGGTCGTTACAGACACTTATTTGGAGTTCACTTGCGTAAATTTCTTTCAGTAATTCTTGCGATCTTTTTGCTCGTCGTTTCTGTTTTAGGATATCTAATGTCGCAAACGAAAACTGACTCAAGTGTGCCAAAGCCTTTGAATAGCGCCTCCGTGCCACCAGGGGATGGTCTTGATGGTTATTACGCCCAGACATTGGATTGGTCAGACTGTAACGATGGATTTGAATGTTCGTCGTTTAATGTTCCAATTGACTATGCAAATCCAAGCTCAGGAGCCATGCAGATTGCAGTTATTCGAAAACTCGCAACCGGCACAGCACAAGGCTCGTTAATACTTAATCCGGGTGGTCCTGGCGGATCCGGAATTGAGTACACAACTTATGCGGACTATGTGGTTAGTGACACGTTGCGTGAAAATTTTGACATAGTCGGCTTTGATCCGCGCGGAGTTGGCCAGAGCTCGCCAGTGGATTGTCTAGATGATTCTCAGACTGAGGAATATATTGCATTAGATGGCTCTCCAGATAATCAAACAGAAGTTGACCAGTCTGTGGCCATGGCGGAACTATTTGCTAAATCTTGTGCAACAAATTCCCCAGACACATATGCATTTGTTGACACTGTAAGCGCAACACGAGACATTGATATTTTGCGCGAGTTACTGGGCGATGAAAAACTTAATTGGCTAGGGAAAAGTTACGGAACATTTCTAGGTGCAACATATGCAGATCTGTTTCCAGACAAAGTTGGTCGCATGTTGTTAGATGGTGCAATCGATCCCACTTTGACGAATGAACAACTTTCCTACGGACAGGCCATGGGATTTGAGTTAGCCCTAAATAGATTCGTGGACGATTGCGTGACTAACGATGATTGCCCCCTTTCTGCAAGTGGGGCTGCCGGTGTATCTGAAGTTAGCGATTTCCTCAATGCCTTAGATGAAAGTCCAGCAAAGCTGGACGACGGCAGATCGTTCACGCAAGCCATGGGAACTTTAGGGGTTGTTGGCTCGCTTTATGACAAGCAGTATGGCTGGCCGGAATTGCGAAAAAACTTAGACCTGGCGTTTAGTGGTGATTTCTCTGGACTTTCTAGCAGTGTTGATTTTTATACTTCTAGAAATTCAGATGGCACGTACAAAGACAATTCAAATGATGCGATTGCAGCCGTTAGTTGTTTGGATAGACCAGATCGAGCATCAGTAGAAAAGACCAGTGCCTTGGCTGCAGAATGGAAGTTAACTGCACCTAACTTTGGCGAGTACCTAGCGTGGAGCAATATTGGTTGTACCTATTGGCAGACTGCAGCAACCGGATCACCAAGAGAGATTGCGACAGCTGGCACACCGACAATATTGGTCGTAGGTACTGTAAACGATCCGGCTACGCCGTATCAATGGGCGCAAGCTCTTGCATCGCAACTTTCTAGTGGTGTGTTGCTGACCTTGGATGGAGATGGTCACACCGCCTACTATCAAGGATCAAAGTGCATCGATAAAGTCGTTGATAACTATTTCTTAACAGGCGAAGCCAAAGATGGCGTTATTTGTTCTGATGGACCATAAGCCACGAATTAAATAGGCACTAATTGCATTAGAGTTGAATTATCGAACTGCAGATATGGAAGCAAGCTAATGGATGACCAAGCAACCAATTATCGTCAAACCGCATGGATTTTGATGATCGGTGGCTTCATAGGTATTGCTGCATCTATTGAATTAATTGTTCAAAAGATTGCAGTTCTGAGTAATCCTGATTTTGTGGCTAACTGCGACATAAATCCTGTACTTTCGTGTGGCTCGGTAATTAACACGGCACAAGCAGCTATCTTTGGATTTCCAAACCCAGTACTTGGTGTCATTGGCTTCACGATTGTAATTATGTTTGGTGCACTTTTGTTCGCTGGTGTTGAACTGCCAAGATCTATGTGGCTTGGCTTAAACATCGGTGCCTTAGCTGGAATGTTTTTAATAATCTGGCTGGTAGGACAGAGCCTTTATGTAATTGGCGCTTTATGTCCGTGGTGCATGGTGGTGTGGGCCATTACGATTCCAATTTTTTGGCAAGTAACTACTGACAATCTTGCAAGCAACAGATTGAGTTTAGGTAAGAGCCTTTCCGAAATCATCGTCACCTTGAAGTGGATTCTTGTTGGTGCAAGCTACTTAATCATCATGGCTTTGATTTTTGTTCGCTGGCAAGACTTCTGGCTTAAGTAGTATTCAATTTTAAACTCAGCATGACAAATTATGTGAAGCAGCTTCGAACTAAATTTGAAAAAGTAGCTGACAAAGAAGTTGCAGATGGTGCCGCTGCCTACATGCGAAACCAGTTTGAATTCCTGGGAATCAAAACTCCGTTGCGACGTGAACTTTGCAAAGATCTAGTCAGTGCCTCAAAGAACTTATCGGAAAAAGAAATAATTGTTCTCTGCAAGGAACTCTGGGCTCAGCCAGAGCGAGAGTTTCAATATGTTGCGTGCGACATATTGGCTAAGAATGCCAAGCGGCTTTCACCTAGTTATATAAAACGAGACGCGAAATGGTTCATTACAAATAAGTCTTGGTGGGATTCAGTGGATTCGATTCAAACCTCAGTAGAGGTAGTTGTGGCCGCAAATCCAGAACTTGAAGCGACCATGTTTGAATGGATTAAGAGTAAGAACATTTGGCTAGTGCGGTCAGCCTTGATTCATCAACTGACACTAAGAGACAAAACTAATAGCACTCGACTTTTTGCCTTATGCGAATTGCAGACTGAAGAAAAAGAGTTCTTTATTGCCAAGGGACTTGGATGGGCACTGCGTAGCTATTCCTACATCGAACCAAAGGCTGTTAAGAAATTTATCAAGGATCATCCGGAGTTAACACCCCTTGCAAAGCGTGAGGGAATGAAGGCAATCAACAGAAAATCCACTTCTTAAGTTTCGATTAGAATGACAAAGTTGCTCATGCAACACGCCACCTTAGCTCAGGGGTAGAGCAACGCACTCGTAATGCGTAGGTCCAGGGTTCAAATCCCTGAGGTGGCTCTGATCTAAATTCCCCGGCAAACTCGCGCTGCATCCAAGATCGCAGAGTGAATCCCGCGACTACTAATTGCATCGCCAATTCGAAATAGTTGAAATTTGCCTTCAGGATTTCTAACTACGGTCTGGGGTTTGCCACTTATCAAAGCCTCGATTAAAACTTCACCGCCATTGCTAGAAAGCGAAACCAATTCGTCGTAAACGTCCGAAATCGCAGTCGTACCAGTTTCTGCAACCACTGCGTTAACGATGCGCGGCTCTTCCCAAGATTCATCTTCCATACCGAGGTAGGCCGTGAATGTGCCATCAGAATTCTTTTCAATTCGCTTTAGGTCTCGCAATACCGTGAATCTAACGCCAAGTGCGGAGAGCGATTTAAAGTAAGCCGACGCCACCATGCCACCAACATCTGTTGACATAGTGCGCTCAGGTGTTACAAATTCAACTTTTGCGCCAGAGCTGGCTAAGTTCTCTGCTAAATCTAAAGCCTGATTTCCGCCGTGATCGTCATAAACCAAAACATCACCCGATAACCGCTTCGATCCAGACAGCACATCCCAACTTTCAACTACGTGCTGGTTGCCTGGAATCTCTATTGCCTTTGGCATGCCACCAGTAGCAACAACAATCACGTCGAATTTGGCTACTAATAAGTCTGAACTATCAACATAGCTATTCAATTTCACAGTAACCCCGAGGCGTTTTAGTTCCTGGGTTCGCCAGTCAATGATTCCTTGCAGATCGCGACGTCGAGGCGAGCGAATGGCAATGTTTACTTGGCCACCAAGGGAATCATTAGCTTCAAACAGTGTGACAGTGTGTCCTTTTTCTGCCAAAGTTCGGGCAGCTTCTAATCCACCAGGGCCACCACCAATGACTGCAACTTTTTTAGCTTTGGCGGCTGGTTCAATTTCTTGCGGTAATTCCAATTCCCGACCCGTTGAAGGATTGTGAATACAAAATGCTGCGCCGGCTGTGTAAATGCCATCGATACACATACTCGCGCCAACACAAGGTCGAATTTGATCTTCAGTTTTGTTGGCGATCTTTGTTGGCAAGTATGGATCTGCAATCAAAGCTCGCGTCATACCAACGAGATCAAGAATTCCGGCTTCGATGGCGTAACGAGCCGTTGGAACATCTGCAATCTTTCCCGCATGCATAACTGGCACGTTTAACTTCTGCTTGATCTCGCCCATTAGTTCCAGGTGCGGCGCCGATGCCATTCCCATTATTGGGATCATGCGAGTTAGGCGAGCATCTGAATCGATCGAGCCGCCCAAGGCGCTGATCACATCAACACCGCCATCAATAATATCCTGGGCAACTGTCAATAGTTCGCCAGTGCCAAGTCCATTCTCGCGCAGCTCATCAAAACTCATTCGTGCGCTGATAATGAAGTCATCTGGCACTGCAGCTCGAATTGCTTTGATTACTTCAAGGGGATAGCGCATTCGATTTTCATGAGATCCGCCGTATTCATCAGTTCGCTGATTCCAAAATGGCGTCATGAAGGAATCCAGGTAGTGGCCATGAATCATTAAGTCGATGCCATCCATACCCGCAGATACACAGCGTTGGGCTGCCAGGACATAGTCATTCTTGATGCGATCTAAATCCCAGTCTTCGGCTTCTTTAGTGAACGAGCGATGCGCCCGTTCCCGAACAGCACTGACAGAAATCGTTGGTAGCCAGTCACCTGAGTAACTGCTGCTGCGGTGGCCTAAGTGAGTTAGCTGAATCATGACTGCGGCGCCATGGTCGTGAACCTCGTCGGTGAGTAAACGTAGCCAATGTTCGGCTTCGTCTTTCCAGAGCTGTAAGTTTCCAAAAGCGGGCGCGCTTTCGCGGCTTACGATCGAACTGCCGCCAATCATGGTTAGGCCAACGCCACCTTTAGCTTTAGCAACGTGATACGCGCGGTAGCGATCTTTAGGTAATCCATCTTCGCTATAGGAAGGTTCGTGCGAAGTACTAACGATTCGATTGCGCAGCGTTAGGTTCTTGATTGTGAACGGTGTTAGCAGCGGATCTATCGACATTTTCCCTCACATCTATATGGGAAAACCTTACAAGCAATGGCAAGAACTTGGCGCAGACAGGTGTTGATTGCTTTAGATGATTAGCAGGCGTAACCTAAAATTATGAGCAATCAAAAAGCTAATAGAGTTCTTGGCCTAGTGGTAGCGGCAATTTCAATTGTGGCTTTAATCGTGGTTTTGGCAGTAAAAGAACCAACACCACAATTGGATGCGAGTTCCCCAGAGGGAACTGTTCAGCAGTACCTTCAAGCAATTACAGATCGAGACTTTGAGGCCGCAGTAACTTACTTAGCCACTGATACCAAATGTAAAGTAGAGGATTTTGATCGCGCATATATTCAAGACTCACTTCGAATTGCACTAGCGGATGTCTCGAAAACAGAAACCTCGGCATCAATTAAAGTCCGCATAGAAACTGCGAATGGCGATCCATTTGGCGGAAGCTACTCAGACAATCAAGCATTTCGTTTAACCAAGAGCGATAGCAGTTGGAAAATTACCGGAATTCCGTGGCCGACTTATGACTGTGGCGGGGTGTTCAAGTAATGTCGATAATTTTCTCGTTCTTACCACTTTTGATTTTGCTTGCCATAGTTGTATTAGTAGTTCGCAAAGTGTCGAATAAGTCAAAGAGTTCAAATACTTCGGCACAACCAGTGCGGTTATTCTTTCAATACGCACTTGCCTTTGGCTTATTCATAACGGTAACTGTTGGTCTATCCGGTTTGCTGGGGCGCGTCATTGACTCATCAAACATAGTCAGTGCCGATCAGAGTTCTTTGGCAAGCAACTTGGCATTTATTGTCGTAGGTGCACCACTATTGGCTGGAATCACGCTGTGGCTGCGCAAATCAATGGCACTTAATCCATCAGATGGCACCGGCTTTGTTCCTACTTTCTTTGCCACACTACTTTCCATAATTTCACTTTTAGTTTTTTTAACTTCTGCTATCTCAGCAATGCAAGCTACTTTAGATAACAAACCAATTCTCGGTGCGTCATTCGCGCGCGCAATAATTTGGGGAATCGCATTAGTTGTGATCTTAAGAATTGCTAATTCAGTAATACCAAAAAATGATTTTCGCATTCAGTACTTTGTTGGTTCATTGATTACTGCAATTGCAGCCCTGGTTGGCTTAATTAAGGTAATAAGCAATCTATTCTCAGCAATACTTTCACAATCAAATTTATTGGGAACCGATCAATCTGCAATTGTGACTACCGGAAACAATGCCCTTGATGGATTTGTAATTTTGGTTACGTCAGGTGCGCTTTGGTTTTACTACTGGATTAAAAATGCAAATACCAAAACCAACGACACCATGTGGCTTTCGTACGTATTGGTTGCAGGTGTTGGTGGCTCACTAGTTCTGGCAGTTACCTCAGTAACCGTAACGATGTATCAGATTTTAGTTTGGGTGATAGGTAATCCGGCATCGCAATTGTTATCGGAGCATTTCGCGAGTACCCCAGCTTCAGCAGCAAGTGCAATCGTGGGTTTACTTTCTTGGTGGTATCACAAGACGCTGTTGCCGCTTAATGCCGAAAGGTCCGAGACGCAACGGATTTATGAGTACCTGGTATCTGCAATAAGTTTGATTGCAAGTACGGTAGGACTTTCAATTGTGATTGTGGCAATGATTGAAGCACTGACCAAATCGGTAATTGTTGGTGACAGCGCACTCAATACTTTGCTTGGCGCCGCCACAGTAATTCTTGTGAGCGGACCAGTCTGGTGGAGGTTTTGGAGTCGAATTCAAAGACTGGCCAAGTCATCTCCGGAAATTGAATTAAGTTCGCCAATTCGACGCATCTACTTATTCTTACTATTTGGTGTCGGTGGGATTGTTGCAATTGTTTCGCTAATCACAGTGGTTTTCCAGATCTTTAATGGTTTATTAAGTTCATCACTTGGCAGTACGACAATTAATGAAATGCGTTTTGCTTTGGGAATTCTGATTAGTACTGGAATCGTGGCTGCATACCATTGGGAAATTTATCGTCATGAAAAAGACGTTGAAGTTTCTTTCGGCACAGATACAAAGTCGATTTTGCTGGTGGGTCCGGTTGACCAGGAATTTGTCAGTGCCTTAAAGCATGCAACTGGTGCACACGTTACATTTTGGGAACGCACAGACGCTAGTGAGATTGCTTGGCCGCTAGATCGAGTTATTGAACTAGTGCAGCAAGCTACAAGTGAACAACTGTTAGTTATTTTGGGAACTACCGGCGTAACCGCAATTCCAGTTACACACTAGCCAACTTTGAAAGTATGACCGTTCGCAGTGCCGTTAACTGATTCAGCGTAAGCCTTGCCACAAGCTTCAAGAGTTACTTGTTCAAAGCCAATGAAGTAAGGATGGTAGCCAGGTGCTTCTACTAGAACACTTGGGCTAACTACGTTGATCCGCATCCCACGTGGCATTTCAATAGCAGCTGCGAGGACGAAGGACTCTAAAGCGCCATTGGCTAGTGAGGCAACAACACCGGTAGGAATTGGCGCGCGTTCTGTAATGCCAGAAGTCAAAGTGAAAGATCCGCCATCAGTTACAAAATCTAGACCTTGGCGAACAAGTTCAACCTGTCCTAAAACTTTGTCATCAATGCCCGCGTGATAGTCAGCCAACGTTAATTCCGACAGATCTTTGAAGGGAACTACGCCAGTTGCTGCAATAACTGCATCAACTTTTCCTACTTTTGCATACATTGCAGAAATTGATTTTGGATCCGTTAGATCAACTGATACTTCGCCGCTACGAGAGGCCTGGATGATTTCATTTCCAGCGGATAAGGCAGCAACAGCGCCAGATCCAAGTAGTCCGTTAGCGCCAACAATAAGGATCTTCACAATTTTCTCCCTGCAGTAGTTCAAGTTATCTGAGTCTAGAGCAGACTCGATTTCCAGTAATCAGGAGTCTAGTTATTGGTTTAGGGCTGGGATCGCGCCCAATCTAGTTACTGCCAAACCTAGTTCAGTTAAGGCAACAGTTGCTTCGCCCATAGTGCTTTGGGCACCAGATGCTGCTCCGAGTTGTTGGCCACTTAAGTTGCGATGGTGAATGGACTCCATAATCACCGCTAATTTAAAACAAGCTAGCGCTACACACTGATCTAAGTGCGAGATGTCGAGATTAGTTTGTTCGACGTAGCGATCTAGGACTTGTTGCCGGGTCCAAAAACCTTCGCCGCTTGTAACATCTTCGGCTACTGGAATCTTCTTTCGCAAAGTATCAGTTGACTGACTCCAGTACACAAGCGAAATTGCTAAGTCCGAGATTGGATCACCCAACGTTGACATTTCCCAATCAAGTACTGCAACGATATCGCTACTCGTGTTATCTAAAATCACATTGTCGATACGAAAGTCACCATGCACGATAGAGGTTGGCAGCGAATCGGGCACTTTGGCGATCGCAGTTTCCAACCAAGCATGTAGTGCTTCAATTTCCGGTAACTCTCGAGTCTTTGTGATCTGCCATTGTTCACCCCACCGTTTAACTTGTCGTTGCAAGTATCCGGCTGGTTTACCCAATTGATCCAAACCCGCAGCTACTGGGTCAATGGCATGTAGTCGAGCCAAGGTGTCAACAAGCTCTGCTGAAATTTCATTTGCTTGCTGCGCAGATAACCCGGCAGCAGTTTTTGCAGATTCGATAACGCGACCATCAACAAAATCCATCAGCATAAACTTTGCTCCGATTACAGACTCGTCTTCGCAGTAACCGCGAGTAGTTGGCGTCGGAAATGAAACTGAATTCAAGCCAGAAAGAACACGAAATTCTCTGCCCATGTCATGTGCGGAAGGCATGATGTGACCAAGCGGTGGCCGACGCAGCACCCAACTCGAATTATTCGCATCCGTTAGTTTGTAGGAAACATTCGATCGGCCACCCGCTAGCAGTGTTGCCTGTACTGGCATAGCCGCATCGAAGTTAGCAACGTTGTCTTGCATCCATTCGGTGAGCGCAGTTAAGCGCAACCCTGGTGGATCAACAACTTGCTCGGTCACGCCCAGTCTCCAGGCAATTTACCTGCCTGTGAATGGCGAACTGAGCGACGCGAAATCGACCAGCGATGAACTTCTGAAGGTCCGTCATAAATCCGGAATGGGCGAATGTCGCGGAAAATGTGAGCAATTGGCAATTCACTGGAAGTTCCCTTTGCGCCACATAGTTGCATAGAACGATCCACAATTCTAAAAGTTGCTTCCGCAACGAATGTCTTGGCAATCGAAGTTTCTGCGCGAGCTGGCAGACCTTGATCTAGTACCCAGGCAGCGCGATGTATCAAGGCTCGGCAAGCAGCAATATCAATTTCGTTATCGGCAATCATTTGCTGTGCCATACCCAAGGAACTTAACTCGGTACCAAACATTGGACGATTCGCGGCGTAATCTACTGCAGCTTCGTGTGCCCGTCGTGCTGCGCCTAACCAACGCATGCAATGAGTTAATCGAGCTGGACCTAATCGAACTTGAGCATTAACAAAGCCTTCGTCTACTTGTCCAAGGACTGCATCATCAGATACTTCGCAATCTTTAAAGTCCACGACACCGTGACCACCAGTGAACGCACTATCTAAAGTGTCGAGGCTGCGAACAACTTTCATCCCTGGGTTGTCGGAATCAACTAGGAACATAGTTGCCCCACCGGAAGTTTTGGCCATAACGATTGAGAAGCCAGCGCCATCAGCACCAGTGATCAACCACTTATTGCCGTTAATTACCCAGCCGGTCTTAGATTTCTCGGCCGTTGTTGATAACAAGTTGGGATCTGCGCCCGCACCTGGGCTTGGTTCAGTCATCGAAAATGAGGATCGGATTTCACCGCGTGAAAGTGGGCCTAAGTATTTATCGCGCTGCTCTGGTGTTGCGATTTTGTGTAGTAGCAGGATGTTGCCTTCATCAGGAGCGGCACAGTTCAAAGCAGTCGGGCCAAGCAGACTGCGTCCGCTTTCTTCTAAAATCACAGCTTGCGCAACGTGATTGAATCCGTGGCCACCAAATTCTTTTGGCGCAGTAGGGGCAAATACTTTTACAGCGCGAGCCTTATTTTGAAGCACAACGCGCAGATCTGGATTTATGCCATGTGAGTCAGGATTCAACTCTGGTTCATGCGGAATAACTTCATCATTAACAAACTTGCGTACCCGCAATGCGAACTCTTTAACTTGCGGATCTTTATCAAACTCATAGCTCATGTGAGGAATCCATAACAATAGTTTTCGTATTACCTATTGTATCTTCCGTTATGCTTTAGGGAATTACTTCTCACGCATTAGGGCTAGCCGAAATGACTGATTCGACACCAAAAGGTTCACTAACCTTTGAAGCCTTGACCCTACTTCGCGACGAAATCATTCAGGGCAAGATTCGCCCAAATGAAAGATTGATTGCAGCCGACCTGGCTGAACGGCTAAAGACTTCACGCACCCCAATTCGCGAAGCATTACAGCTACTCGAAGCCGAAGATTTAGTTATTGCAGCTAAACGCGGCTATGTAGTTCGCGAACATACACGCGATGAAATTGCCGAAATCTATGAAGTTCGCGCAGCGCTAGAAGGAATGGCAGCTCGCTTAGTAGCTCAAAAACCAGGTGCTACCGCCGCAAAAGAAATTGAAAAGATTGGCGCGCATAAAGATTCACTAATTACTTCAAATGATCGCAAACTAATCGTTGACTTAAATGATGAATTTCATGCGGCCATTTTTATTGAATGTGGCAATACCCGGCTCGCACGGATTAATCGTAGCAATAGTCAGCACTTCTTTAATTATCGAATTGCCGAGATGTACAGCAAAGAAGAAACCAAAGTTTCAATTAAGGGCCACGCCCTAATTCTCAAAGCTATTAAGAATCACGATCCGGATGGAGCCGATGCGGCTGCCCAGCAACATGTATTCGATGCACTCGAAGTTACGTTGTTAAAACTGCGCTAATTAAGTGTTGCCGTTAATGGTGATGCCACCGTCAACGGTAATAGTTTGTCCCGTGATGTAGCTCGAGTCTGCAGACATTAAGAACAGCACGACTTTGGCAATCTCACTAGGTTCAGCAAGTCGTTGTTGCGGGATTCGAGCTGTCAGTGCAGCTTCGGATAGTCGCCCATCTTTTATGCCACCAGCAACCATTTCAGTTCTCGTCCAGCCAGGCGCAACTGCATTAACTCGAATGTCGCGATTGGCCCATTCCAGTCCGAGAGTCCGAGTTAATCCTTCGAGGCCAGCTTTTGCAGCGGTGTATCCGGCGCGCCCTGCGATCCCAACACTGCCAGCAATCGAACCGACGTTAACTATCGTTGCGCCCTTGGATTTTTCTAAGTCTGCAAACGCTGCTTGACTGCATTTGAACACACCACTTAAGTCAGTATCAATTACGGTATTCCAGTCTGCTTCGCTCAATACTTCGGATTCATCACGAATGATTACTCCAGCACAGTTAACCAATGAATCTAGCAATGCGAATTCATTTCTTATCTCAGCAATAACTGAATCGATGGAAGATCGATCGCGCACGTCCATAACTTTTCCAACAGCTTTACCTGGTCCAGAATTCAGGCTCGCCACCGCACCATCAATAGCAGCGCTATCCCGGCCAGTGATGACAACATTCCAACCTAGTTCGACCAACTCTTTGCTAATCGCCAGGCCGATACCTTTGGCACCGCCAGTTACGAGCGCAGTCTTCACAACTGGCTACTTACGGTAACTACGAACCACGAATGGTTCCATGTCGATTTCCGGCGTGCGGCCCGCAATAATGTCAACGATTGCAGCACTGGAACCACTCGACATTGTCCAGCCCATGTGACCATGGCCCGTGTTGTAAAACAGGTTCGTGTGCTTCTTTCCCTTGCCAATAATTGGGGGACCATCTGGAGTCATTGGTCGTAAGCCAGCAGTCATCGAGCCACCATCCCAATCAGCGGCATCTGGCCAAAGGTCTTTTGCAGTTGCGCGAATCGCAGAAAAATCTTCAGGCTTGTGAGACTTATCAAAGCCGGAGAACTGCGCAGTCGAAGACATTCGCAACTGATCACCCATAGGCGACCAAGCAACCAAAGTTTTTTCATCCACGCCACCAAGTTCAGGTGCTTTTGATTTGTCCTTGATATCAAAAGTCATCGAGAAACCCTTGGCTGGATAAACCGGCAAGTCTTGACCAACGGTGCGCGAAAGTTTGGGACTCCAAACTCCCATTGCCAGCACGTAGTTATCGGCAGTTAGCAAACCTTGATCAGTCTGTAGTCCGGTGATGCGGTTGCCATCTGCAATAAATGACTTAGCAGTAACACCAAGTTTGAATTCAACGCCTTTACGGATCAAGAGTTCAGTTAGCTTGCGAGTAAAGAGCTCTGAGTTACCACTGCCATCGTTAGGTGCATGAATTGCGCCGGCAAGTTCAACTGTGGCATTTCCAAATGCTGGATCAACAGCAGCTAGACCCTTCATGTCTAACCGCTCAAGTTTTTGACCGTTGTCAGTGAGTAATTTCATTTTGCCCATACCAAGTTCCAGCTCAGCAGCATCGCGATACAAGTACAACAAACCTTTATCTACACCTTGGTAGTCAATGTTTTCGGCAAGTGCGATCTCATCAAGTTTGGTTTGGCTGTAATCGCACAAATGCATTTTTGCCAATGTGTTTATGGCGGCTCGCTCGGAAGTGCATTCGCGCATGAACTGCAATCCCCACCAAAGGAATCGCGGATTTAATGTTGGCTTAACTCGGATGGAAGTCTTTTCCCCAAACAAGGAACGCAACAACATCTTTGGTGCTGCTGGTGATGCCCAGGCAAAGCAATGGCCCGGCGCAATCAAACCCGCGTTAACTGCAGTTGCTTCTGCTCCAACGTGCGTTGCCTTATCGACAACTACAACTTCATGACCTTCTTGAACTAAGTAGTAGGCAGTTGTAACACCGACAACGCCGCCACCAACAACAATCGTGCGCACCAGAATCTCCTTGGGTTTTATCTAACGACAGTCTTTCAGCAAATTCCCTGATAGTCATGAGGAACGGTTGCGTTATATACATATGTAATGAAATTGGCCCAATCAAAGACTGGCAAACCTGTGGCCGCTTCAATGGCCTTGCTATACGGCGGAAGATCGCTGCATTCCAACATAAATGCCCGAATTTTTGGATCACGCTTAACGGCGTCCTGCGCTGCCTTCACAACTTCAGCTCGCATTTTGTCTTCGTCTAATGTGCCAAGTTCTTTCAAGATCACATCGTTGAAGTGTGAGTAAGTTTCCATACCTTGAATTGTTAGACGAGAGGAATCGCTAATTCCGGCGCCCGATAACAATTCATCGGTAAGAGATGCAGAGTTGGCAGTCAAAATCCCAATGTGATGCTCTTTGCCAAACATGTTCAGCAGCATTGGAACTTGCACCAAGCTAGTTAGGAACACAGGGATGTTTACTTGGCTAGCAACAAACTCCTGGTAAGCAGCCATGAAACCACAATTACCCGTAATTGCCCGCACGCCCTCGGCCTCTAACTTTTTGGCGGCATCTGCCATGATCTGGGCGTAGCTGTCACCATTTCCGCGCAAGACATCTGCGCCCGAGACACCCTTTACTGACTCGTATCGCACAGGAAAAGGAAAGGTCCCTGCGTTGTTCAAGTCACCTGGGATAAATGGGATGTGCCATTCTGCGCACAACATGCCAATGGCATATCCGTAGGCAACTTGGCCAGTTCTGGCTTGATAGATCATTACGCCCCTAGATTCGCGAGTTTGCATACATTACTGCATGCACTAATCATTCTTTTCCTTAAAAGTCCCCAAGTCAAGCCTGTTTTGCTACTTGCCAATGTTGGCTGGCGCGTGGAAGAGTGCAATCATGAGCGTTTCGAGGTTTCTGCCTGACTTTGCCCCGATCTCGCCATTTAGCCGACTATCTGAATCTGGAATCCTAGATTCCGGCGCATCCCCAATGTCAGATGAAGCTGTAATTGAAGCACTTCGCTACATGATGCTCACCCGAGTTTTTGATGACAAAGCAACAAGTATGCAACGCCAAGGTCGCTTTGGAACTTTTTCTTCAGTGCGTGGCCAAGAAGCTTCAGTAGTGGGCGCGGCAACTGCGCTTGATCCGACCAAGGATTGGATTGTTCCGCAGTATCGCGAATTTCCAGCATTGATTCGGCACGGCTACCCGATTGAAAACTTTGCGCTCTACTTCATGGGCAATCCAAAAGGTGGAACTATTCCGCCGGAAGTAAATATGCTGCCGATGCAAATTTCCTTAGCTGCTCAAATTCCACAAGCAACTGGTTTGGCGTGGGGATTAAAAATGCAAGGCGGCGATGGCGTTGTAATCACGTTCTTTGGCGATGGTGCATCCTCTGAAGGTGATTTTCACGAAAGTTTAAACCTAGCTGGAATTATGAAAGCGCCAGTAATTTTCTTTTTGCAAAATAATGGTTGGGCTATTTCAACGCCGCGCGAAAATCAAACTGCGGCTCGCTCGTTTGCCGAACGCGCATTGGGCTATGGCGTCGAAGGTGTAATTGTCGACGGTAATGATTTATTAGCTGTGCATGAAGTAACAACGCAAGCAGTTGCAAAAGCACGCGCCGGTGGCGGACCAACTTTGATTGAGTCCGTTACTTATCGCACTGGAGCACACAACACTGCTGATGATCCAACTCGTTATGTTGATCAACAGGAACTAGAAAAGTGGCAACAGAAAGATCCCGTAGAGCGCATCAAAAATTATTTGCGCAGCCGTGGAATTTGGAATGAAACACTAGAGCAAGAAATGCTCGATAGTTGTGCGGCACAAATTGATACAGCAATGGAAATTGCGCGTAACACTCCGCTGGCAACAAGTAATGCAATTTTTGATCACGTTTATGCCGAACCACCGCAGCGAATGTTGGATCAAAAATCTGATTGGGCACATCGAAATGGTGGTGCCTGATGAGTGAAAAGACAATGATCGAAGCAATTCGTGAATGCCTTGGTCAAGAAATGGAAGCTGACAAGCGCGTAGTTGTAATTGGTGAAGATGTTGGCGTACTTGGCGGCGTATTCCGCGCCACCGACGGTTTACAAGCTCGCTTTGGTAAAGAGCGCGTAGTTGATATGCCACTTGCCGAAGGCGTAATTGTTGGCTCGGGAATTGGGCTCGCGATGAGTGGACTTCGCCCCGTTATTGAATTGCAGTTCTTAGGGTTTGGACACCAGGCCTTCCATCAAATTGGCCAGCAAGTTGCCCGCTTACGTTACCGTTCGCAAGGACGTCACTCCTTGCCGCTGGTGATTCGTTCACCATTTGGCGGCGGAGTGCGCACGCCAGAATTGCACTCTGATGCTTTCGAAGCTTTCTACACGCATACCCCTGGCTTAAAAGTGGTTGCGCCAGCTACCGCGTACGATGCCAAGGGCTTACTAGCAGCAGCAATGGAATCTGATGATCCAGTGCTTTATTTAGAACCACTTAAGGGTTATCGCTTAACCAAAGACGAAGTGCCAGATGAGCGCTACACCGTGCCACTTGGCAAACTTCGTGTTGCTCGCGCCGGTACTGACGTCACGTTGATTGCTTGGTCGGCCGCCGTTAACGTTGCCGAACGCGCAGCTGAGGAATTATTCGAGCAAGGTATCAGCGTTGAAGTTCTAGATTTGCGTTCGCTTAATCCACTGGACATCGAAGGCATTACAGAATCAGTAGTAAAAACTGGGCGAGTAGCAATTTTGCATGAAGCTCCACTTACTGGTGGATTTGGTAGCGAGTTAATTGCAACAATTCAACAGGAATGTTTCTACAACTTAGAAGCTCCAATAATTCGTATCACTGCACCTGATACGCCGTACCCACTTGGCGGCGTTGAGGATTTGTATATTCCTGATGTTGACCGAGTTGTTGCTGAAGTTGCTGCGTTGGTAAAGGCCAGCGCATGACTTTAATTGATTACAAACTCGCTGATGTTGGTGAAGGAATTGCCGAAGCCGAAGTAATCGAATGGCTAGTTACTGTTGGTGATTTGGTTACCGAAGATCAAGCCGTAGTTATTGTCGAGACTGACAAATCTCAAATTGAAATTCCAGCACCGGTTACTGGAGTCGTCAAGTCTCTGGGTGCAAAAGTTGGTGACGTGCTCTCCGTAGGTTCCAGCCTGATGCAGATTGAAGCAACTGGGAAAGTTTCGGGGGACATTAGTTCGCAAGTAGCGCATGGCATACAACCTGCTGCCTCGACAGTTAGTAACAGCACGACTAGTGCGCCACGTGCCAGTAATGTCAGGCCACTTGCTAGTCCAAGCACCCGCAAGCTCGCAGCTTCACTTGGTATCAATCTAGAAAACGTAACCGGATCTGGTCCTAATGGTCAGATAACTGCGGCTGATGTTCAAGCAACAGGTTCGGCGCCAGGTGTTAGTGAGTCTGGACCCGCTGTTACTAAAGACGACGGCAACGGCATCACGTTAATTCAACTGCGTGGGCTGCGTCGCCAAATTGCGACGAGTATGTCGGATGCCTTGCGTATTCCGCACATAACTGAGTTCAAAGAAATTGATGCCACTGCGTTATTAGCGCTTCGGGCTGAACTAGCCCCACAGTTTGAAAAAGCTGGCACAAAACTTTCGGTAACTCCATTCTTGATGCGCGCTTGCATTTTGGCATTGCAGAATCATCCAACATTTAATTCCCGTTTTGATGCCGAGATGGGCGAGATTCGCCAGTATGACGATGTAAATCTTGGGTTTGCAACGGCTACCGAAGATGGCTTGATAGTTCCAGTGATGCGAGCTGCAAACGATTTCACTGTGGCCAAGCTTGCCAGCGAAACCGATCGCTTGGCTGATTTAGCCAAGACTCGGAAAGCAACTACCGATCAATTGGGCGGCGGCACCTTTACGATTACCAACTTCGGTTCCTTTGGCACCTGGCTAGGAACTCCAATAATTCGGCCGCCCGAAGTTGCCATTGCAGGCTTTGGGCGCATTGCTGAAAAAGTAATTCCAGTCGATGGCCAACCAGGGGTTCGCATGGTGTTACCTATCGTGGTTGCCGCAGATCATCGAATAAATGATGGTGCGCACTTGGGTGCTTTTGTTAGTGACATCGCAAAGTTGTTACTAAATCCAGAAACTTTAGTTAAGTAGAGGAGCAGACATGGTTGTTGGTGAAATGCCTTCCTCGGTTGACTTATTAATCATTGGCGGCGGACCTGGCGGTTATGTTGCTGCAATTGCGGCCGCGCAACTTGGCCGCGAAGTCGTTTTAGTTGATACCCAGGGCGAAGCCGGCCTGGGTGGAGTTTGTGTAAACGTTGGTTGCATTCCATCCAAGGCCCTTATCGGTTTGGCACATGCCACCCACGATGTCTCAGGATGGAGTCAGCGCGGTTTGAAAGTTTCTGCGGCGCCGACTGTAGACATGAAAGATTTTCAGATTTGGAAATCTGAAGTTGTAGGCGGTCTAAATAGTGGCGTGCGCCAACTATTAAAGACTGCTGGTGTTGAAGTGCTGCAAGGATTCTTCCGATTCACCCGCAAGGATCAAGGCGTACTTGAATTCGGGGATGCCCCACCGACACACATTCAATTTAAGAACTGCATAATCGCAACTGGTTCACGCCCAACAACTATTCCGGCGCTACCGCGCGATGGCAAACGAATTTTAGATTCCTCTGATGTTTTGGCTTTAGATGTTTTACCAAAATCCATTGCAGTTGTTGGTGGCGGTTACATTGGTGTGGAACTTGGTACCGCACTGGCACAGCTTGGTTCAAAAGTTACTTTGGTTGAAGCCGCAGATCGATTGCTTCCGGCATTACCGTCGACACTTGTGGCGCCAGTTGTAAAACGTCTCGGTGAACTTGGCGTTGATGTCCGCGTAAAAACCATGGTTACTAGTGATGATGGTAAAGCACTGAAAGTAACGAACGATGGAGTCGAATCAACAATTGAAGTTGATTACGTAGTAGTTGCTATTGGCCGCACGCCAAACACTGATGACATCGGCTTAGAAGTATTGGGCGTTAAACCAAACGCCCGTGGAATTCTTGAAGTCGGACCTGATTTATTAGTCACACCCAAGATCGCAGCAATCGGTGACATCACGCCAGGACCAGCGCTAGCCCACAAAGCAAGCGCCGAAGCACACGTGGCTGCCGAAGTTCTCAGTGGCCACGCTGCCAGATTTGATCCAACTGCAATTCCAGCTGTGATATTTAGCGATCCAGAAATTGCGATCACTGGGTTCACAGTTGAGGAAGCAAAAGCGGCTGGCTATGAAGCGCAAGCTGCCATGTTCCCGATGGCTGCATCAGGCCGGGCCTACACCTTGGGCGAAAAAGCTGGCTTTGCTCAGTTAGTTCACACCCCAGACGGGGTAGTGCTGGGTGCTCAAATCGTTGGACCTCATGCCTCGGAGTACATTGCCGAAATTACGCTTGCCATCGAAATGGGTGCGAACCTGCAAGACCTAGCCGATACGATTCATCCACACCCATCAATGAGCGAGGTACTACCGGAAGCTGCTCGAGTTGGGCTAGGTTTTCCAATACATGTTCCGCCAAAACGCCAACGCAATACCTAAGAAGGGAAGTACGTTTTAACCATGCGTATTACAGAAGCTGATAAGAAGTTCCTCAAGGCCGATATCGAAGTGCTCAAGGCACCCGAACTAGATTCACCGCCAGCACAGCGATTACCAGAAGTTATCGAGACTGTTTCAAAAATGCTTTCAGACATCGAAAAGAATGGCATTGATGCAGTTCGTAAGTATGCCCGTGATCTTGATAAGTGGGATAAAGGTTTTGAGCTGAGCGCAGCTGATCTTGCCAAGACCGGTGACAAACTTTCTCCAGAACTTCGCAAGGCACTGGAAATCGGTTCCGAGCGTACCAAGATGTTTGCAGTCGAAACTCGCAAGCACTTGGTTGACTTCGAATTGGAAACCACACCTGGCGTAGTACTAGGTCAAAAGTACATTCCTATTGAGCGCGTTGGTGCTTACTTGCCTGCAGGTAACTTCCCAATTCTTTCTTCTGCTTTCATGACAGTTGGTGTTTCGAAAGTTGCTGGCGTACCAATGACTATGGCTTGCACTCCGCCAATGTCAGATGCTGGTGGCAATGATGCCGTGTTGTATTCGGCATACCTTTCGGGCGTAGACCGTACGTTCATCCTTGGCGGCGTTCAAGCACTAGCTGCAATGACCTTTGGCCTACTTGGCGAAAAGCCAGTAGACATCTTGGTCGGTGCCGGTAATGCTTACGTTGCCGAAGCAAAGCGTCAGCTGTTTGGTCGCGTGGGTATTGACTTACTTGCTGGCCCATCCGAAGTTGCGGTTATTGCAGATTCAACTGCCGATGCCCGTATGGTTGCTTGCGATCTATTGGGTCAGGCTGAGCACGGCATGCAGTCCCCAGCCTCACTTGTGACGACTTCACGTGAACTTGGACTGGCAGTAATCCAGGAAGTTAAGCGTCAACTAGAAGAGCTTTCAACGGAATACATCGCAGGCCCAGCTTGGCGCGATTATGGAACGGTTTACTACGTAAAGACGCCAGATGAAGCGATCGAAGTAATGGACACTTTGGCTCCAGAGCATTTGGAAATCCTGACTGGTGACAATGACTACTACCTAAAGCACCTAAAGAACTACGGTTCACTATTCATTGGTGAATGGTCCACAGTTTCTTATGCAGACAAGGGAACAACTGGAACTAACCACGTTCTTCCAACCGGTGGCGGCGCGAAATACACATCAGGTTTGTCAGTTGGTCGTTTCCTAAAGCCAGTTACTTACCAAACCTCAACTCGCGAATCGACTATGCAAGTTGCGCCACATAACTCCGCCATCGCGGGCTTTGAAGGCATGTCTGCTCATAAGGCAACTGCAGATCTTCGGATTGAGTTACTAAACGCTAGTAAGTAATTTTAAAAAACTAAAGCCCGCGCTAAGTGATTAGCGCGGGCTTTAGTTTTGCCTTAAAGGTCGATACGAGTTCCAATAGTGATGACGCGGTCATACGGCAAGCCATAGAACGCAGTTGGCGCAACTGAATTTCGGTGCAAGATCTCAAATAAAGCCTCAGTGCGATGTCCCAAAGTTCCATTGTCCGAGGCTAAGAAATGACGCTCGGATAAATAGTAGGTGGCTAGTTTTTCTTTATCGCCAAGTACTTCACGTTCCAACAAACCTGGAAGCTGGATGGTTTCCATGTAGCCGGCATAAATTGTGACGCGACATAGGCGATCAGAAATGTGGTCGCATAACACCGGGGTCGAACTAATTGGCTGAGTATCAGGCTTCACGGTTACGACGATTACTTCTTCTGGCAGCGAGTGCATGACAGTCACGTGCGAAATCAAAGCTGCCGGAACCATTTCTGCTGGTGATGCCATAAAGATTCCGATGCCGTTTACGGTAGAAATTTCTCCAGTTTCCAAGCCTTGGTAAATGTCTTGCCAAGTGCGAGTTGATTCGCGCATTCTGCGGTTCAACGCGCGGTTACCTGCACGCCAAATTGCCATGACTGCAAAAACAAATGCTCCGAGAGCGATTGGGACCCAGCCGCCGTTAACAATGTGTGACGCTGTTCCAATTAAGAAGCTGATGTCAACAATTAGGAACGTGACAGTTAACGGCAGTATCTTTAACACTGGCCATTCCCAGACTTCGCGCGCGACAATGTGGAAAGCAAAAGTAGTGATTGCCATAGTTCCGGCGATAGCAAGAACATAAGCACTTGCCAATGCGGATGAAGACTTAAAGCCAATAACTAAGGCAATGCTGGTAATGCCAACCAACCAGTTAACAACTGGAACATAAATTTGACCTTCATGTTCTGCGCTGGTGTGCTTAATTGTTAAGCGCGGGAAAAGTCCCAACTGAACGGCCTGGCGAGATAACGAGAAAACGCCAGTTATTAAAGCTTGAGATGCAATCACTGTGGCAAGAGTCGCAGAAACAATTAACACAATCAGCATGGTTTGATTTGGTGCCAACCCAAAGAATGGATTCGTTGCCGCGTCTGGATTAGTGGAAACTAATGCAGCTTGCCCGAGGTAGCACATAATTAATGCCGGTCCCACAAGGAACATCCATGCCCAACGAATTGGGTTTACTCCAAAGTGACCCATGTCTGCATAGAGCGCTTCGGCACCAGTAACACACAAAATCACGGAAGCTAAAATAGCAAATGTTTTAAAGCCACTATGTCCAATGTATTCAAGTGCATAAGTTGGTGACAGCGCTTTAATGACTGAAGGTTCTGCAAGAAATCTATAAAAGCCAAGTCCCGCGATCAGGCCAAACCACCACAACATAACTGGACCGAAAATATTTCCTATGGTGTGAGTTCCTCTGGATTGCACCATAAACAACACACCAAGAATGACAACAGTTAACGGAACTGCAACTTGCGCTAAGTCGGGGTTAAGAAGTGCCAGACCTTCAGTTGCAGATAACACTGAAATCGCAGGAGTTAACACACCATCACCAAATAACAGTGCAGTGCCTACCAGAATCAAAACTAAAATCGCCTGATGCTTGGTGGTTTTTGGACCACGAATCTTTCTTGGCATAAGGGAAAGCAGGGCAAGGATTCCACCTTCACCTCTGTTGTCGGCTTGCATAACAAAGCCAAGGTATTTAACAGAAACAACAAGTGTTAGCGTCCAAAAAAACAGTGATACAACTCCATAGATATCGTCAACCTGGGCACCCGAAGTATGCAAAGTTTCTTTGAGCGCATAAATCGGACTAGTGCCAATGTCGCCAAACACTACGCCGGTCGCACCCATTATCAAGCTTGCACTTCCAGCAAGATGTTTTTGGCTACGACTATTCGGTGCGGTGTTGTCAGTTTGCTTGGACATCCATATTCTTTCGAATCAGCGGTGCATTGCGCACCATATTTATCTTAGACACCTATGCGCAGATGCCATCTCACTGTGGGGTTTTCGCCACCTTTAATGTTTGAATTTTTGGCTGCTTTGTCGGACTCATCAATATTTCAATTTCAATAAGCCCAGAATCACTTGATACCTGCCATTTGGCGTGTGCTGGTGTTGTAGTCGACAGGTTGCCGGGTACTCGGGATATTGTTGCCGAACTCGAATTCAGCGCAGTAAATATGGCAGCTCGTTCATTTCTAGGTTGGTCTAAATCCATGTTCATCGCAAACCATTTGTCTGCCAATTCGTCATCCCATTTGGTAAGTAGCTTTTCAACAACTTCCATAGCAGACGCCGTTTCATACCAAATGTCAGAATCAGAATAAGTTTTTCGCGAAGTATGGTCGCGGACAATTGTGGCTAGTGCTTCACTTGCGGCGGGCATCATTGCAGCGTAAGTACGATTTCCTAACGCCACAATTCCCCAGCCAGATTCTGGATGCCAGCGCATGTGAGATCCAAAACCTGGATAGCCGCCACTATGGGAAACAAATCTGCCGAGCAGTGAATCTTCATCAACCATCAAGCCAAATCCATACGAAGTAGTCACAGACTTTATTTGATCGGTATGGGGATCAGTGAAAGCTGCCGTGCGAGCATGGCGTTGCGGTTCTTGCATTTCGCGACGGCTCCATTTTTGCAATGGATGTCGTGATGAATCATTCCAAGCAGATTGAAATCCAGCTACCCAGGTTGCCAGATCAGTGACGTTACTAAGCAAGCCACCCATGGCACTAAATGCACCAGGTACCGTCAATGGCTCGGGAGTAAACCCTGCGGCAAATTCTGCATAACCTTGCACAAAGTTTTCGGCCGAAACATTTGCTTGCTGAAAAGTACTTGCCGACATTTTCAAAGGCTGATGAATTTCGGTCGCAACAAAATCCAAATAATCCATACCGCTTGTAACAGTGATGATTCTACCAAGAAGTGCATAACCTAAGTTCGAGTATTCAAAACCCATACGAGGAGCTCGCGTGAAACGAAGGCCTTGACTAACTAAGTCATCAAAACTTGCGATCTCTAAACTTTCCTGTCGATCACCCCAAGGATCATCGGTTGGGAATCCAGCATTCATAGTTAGTAAATCGCGAATCGTAATTACATGACCAAACTCTGGAATTCCAATGCTGTCGGTCCAAGGCAAGTACTGTTTGATGTCATCATCGAGACGAAGCTTTCCTTGGTCGCGTAGTAATAACACGGCAGTTGCCGTAAAACTCTTGGTCATAGAGGCAATGCGAAAAACACTAGAACTATCTGGGCAATTTCCCGACGCAATAACAGTCTCACCAAAGCCATTTGCATGGATCAATTTCCCATCTTTAATCAAGCCGTATGCAACGCCAGGAATATTTTTAGCTAACTGATGCTGGGAAAAATGGCTATCCATCAAGGCAATAATTTCTTTATGATCCATGGCACCAGTTTGCCACTTGTTGGTTGATAACAGTTCGGCAAACAGCAAGTTCTGCGATCGGGGCATACTTCTCGTAGATTTAAGTGGTCGGCATTATTTCTTGGGAGCAACGAGTGGCAACTAACGCGTTACAAGAACGCTTTGGTACGCGATTTCGCCGCATCATTACCAATACCGAAGATGGCGTGCCACCCTGGATGTACATTATCGAGTCCGGCGAAAAACGTGGGCTTTATTTGCCACAGGATGCACCATGGGTCGTGCACGGTGACGTTGCCACATTAATTGGTGGCATTCGCGCATTACTTATGCAAGCACTACATCCTGGAAGCCTGGCGGGAGTAGAACAACATTCACGTTATGAACACGATCCTCTTGGTCGTCTGGCGGGAACTACCAAGTGGCTGACTATTGCAACTTTTGGATCTGCCGAAGCGCTAGAAGCAGAATCGGCTCGCGTCAATCGAATGCACGATCATGTCAAAGGCGAATACACCACGGGACAAGGCCAGACCAAACCGTATCGCGCTGTCGATCCGGATCTATTGGCTTGGGTACACATTGCATTTACTGACTCATTCCTAACAACGCATGAGTTATATGGCGAAGATCCAATCCCAGGTGGTTCGGATGAATATGTTTCGCAATGGTCAAAGTCTGTTGCGCCGCTTGGATTAACAACTGCGCCAATGTCTAGAGCAGAGCTAAAGCTAGAGATCAAGCGTTACCAAGACCAAGGCATCCTGGCAACCAGCGAAACTACTAAACGCGTGGTGGAATTCATTCGAAAGCCACCGCTATCAAAAACTGCATTAGTTGCCTATGACCGGATGTTTGATGGTGCAGTCGCATCAATTCCAACTGAGTTTCAGGTAATGCTTGGACTCAAAGGTAAAAACCTATCGGTAGTTGGCCCAATTACACGCGGGCTACTTCGCACTATGCGCATGGCACTAGGACCAAGTTCTCCGATGGAAGATGCTGCGATTGCTCGGCTGATTCGAATCGGCGAACTATCTAAAGATTTTTCCGCTAGCTAAAGTCCACGTACTCATCGGCAATTGCTAATTGCAGCCACTGACGTGAATCTTTTGAGTCATTTTCGCTCAATAGATACGCCGGTAGCAAAATGGTTGAGCCATCATTTAGATACCAAGACATCAAACTGGTTTCCGCTTTGGAAATTGTTATCCGATCAACATTGGCATCCAAAACTGGCTGTCCGGCTTTATTGCGCGCTACTTTCGATGGATTTGAGTTGATACCCATTTCCATCGGGTAGACCATTCCTTCTTTGTAAACTTCTTGCGGCGGCAAGTTAGCCCAAAGTCCATTTTGTGTGCGTTCAATCGAAGTCTTCGCACCAACGATGTTGTATTCCGCGGTTGGAACAAATTTTGCAAAGAAACCGGTCGCATTCAAAATCGCATTATCTGGGCCAATAGTCATTGACCAAGACTGATTTGAATAAATTCCATCGATTGAAACTTTTGCAGTTACTAACTTGTAAGCACTTGCCATTTCAGCGTTGTAACCCCACTGGCCGCCGTTGTCGACTACAGACCAGTCAGCGCTGTCCGAAGCAAATTTCAGCGCTCCAAACTTTTCTTTCGCTAAAGCTAGGGCAGACTCATCACTTGGCAAAGTTCCACTTGGCTGCGCACACTCAGTTGGTGCGGGCGCTGGCTCCGGTATTGCTGTTGGTTCCGGAGCAGTAGTAGGTTCCGGTATTGCAGTAGGCATCGCTTCGGAAGTCATCTCGGGCATAGGGGTTGCCAAGTCCGCAGTTGCTGAACCACCTACGGAGCTGGACTTAGTGTCATACATCGGAAAGTTGCCACCGCAATACACTGGATTAACCGATGAGTCGCTGTAATTCCAGGTGATCAACTGACTTAAATCCCAACTTGCGCCACTAATTTGCGCTACCGCTTTGACATAATTTTGATCGCCAACAAAGTAACCATCCTTCTTACTTCCAGTAATTTTTCCGGAAACCGAGAAAACACCTGCAACTTGCTTGAGCTGATCTTTACGATTGATGTCGCTGGCATCCATGGTGTAGCCAACTTGGACCCCTGAAGTATCAGAAATTCCGGTGCCAGCTTCTAGATATGCTCGGCCTCCCCAGATCGAAGACATTTTTGCATCTTGTGAGCCGGTTGCACTACCTGATTTCACTCCTCCCATTTCGGGAACGGACGCAGCAATGGAATTAGAAGATTCGCCTGACGATTGCGCTGCAATTGTGTAACCAGCACCACCGCCGACAAAAAGAGCAACGCTGGCTGCGACAGCAACCGGTGCGAGCCAGGAACGCTTTGAAATTGGCACCACTTTGCCCGATTCGGCAAGGACTGAGGCTCGAATTGCTGCTAGATCCGGTGCACCGGCTGAGTTGGCAGGGTCATTTACCTGAAGTAATTCCCATGCCTGATCGTTAGCACTGCCAGCATTTCCAAATTCGTCATTCATGGTCTCTCCCTAGTTCTTAGCTTCTTAACTGTCTTATGTTAGAAATTACCCAAATCTTTCACTGAACTTGTGAAAGATTTTCCCCAAGCACTGAAAGAAACAGGTCAGTTTCGACATAAATTGGTAGTAGCAGCGAGCAAGGGAGCAATACCGGTGTCCGTACTTGGGTTCGAGGAACTCTATGAGCGCCATGCCCTCGAGGTATATAGATACATAGCTCGTCGACACATCGGTAATGACTCACAGGATTTAACAAGTGATGTATTTGTAATTGCGTTGCAAAAGATCGAATCCATACCAATTGGTTCGGAGTTACCCTGGCTTTATCGAACTGCATGGAACGTGCTGGCAAATGCTCATCGAAAGAATGAGCCAATTCCAACAGATTTTGTGTTAAGTGAAGTAGAACCTGATTGCGCCGATGAGGTTATTACCAATGACCAACTGAGTAGAGCTTGGAAACTTGTGCCAGACAAAGATCGCGAAGTATTGCGTCTAGCTGCGTGGGAAGGACTTAACGGGAAAGAACTTGCCCAAGCACTTGGAATTTCTGAAGGTGGCGCAGGTGCTGCTTTGTCACGAGCCCGCGCTAGTTTGCGCAAGGCCTGGGAACAGCAAAACTAATTACATGCGTAAGTAAGAAGCGCCATTGAAATCTAGTACTGCGCCACTTGCCCAAAGCGAATCTTTTGAAGCTAAGAAGTAAATCGCGCGCGCTAATTCATCTGGATCAGCAACTCTGCCAAATGGGCTTTGCTTTCGGATGTCATCGCCCGTTGGACCATCCAGTAACTCAGCAGCCATTTCGGTATCCACGAATCCTGGTGCAAGAGTTGTAACACCAATACCTTCAGGAGCGAGAGCTTTAGCAATTGATTGACCAAATGCCACAATTGCAGCTTTGCTCGCGCCATAAGCAGGACTGACTGGTTCGCCACGGAACGCACCGCGGGATCCAACATTAACAATTCGTGAGTCGCCATGACGTGGCATATGTTGCAGCGCGCACCAGGTGACATTTGCGGCGCCCACTAAATTAACGCCCAAAGTATCAGACCACGCTGCTTGCCAAACTTCATAAGTCGAAGATTCAATCGGATGATCAAAAAATACCCCGGCATTGTTAATCAGGATGTCGATGTGCCCGAACTCTTTTGCAACTGAATCAACCATAGTTTTAATAGCAGCTGGATCACGCAGGTCTGCCTGCACGACCATGTGTCCTGAGCCTGGCAGCGCTGCCATAACTTCGTTAGCCAGAGCTCCGTTTGCGCTGTAATGAACTGCTATCCGATCGCCTTGCTCAGCAAAATGCATTGCGATACTGGCACCGATTCCGCGTGAGCCGCCTGTTACTAATACTGTGCGTTGCTTAGCCATGAGATTTTCTCCTAGATCGTTGCGGTATCAATAACAAAACGGTAGCGAACATCGCTAGCCAGCACTCGCTCGTAAGCTTCATTAATTGCGCTAGCAGGAATGATTTCCACATCGCTGGTGATGTTGTGCTTGCCACAGAAATCCAACATTTCTTGGGTTTCCTTAATGCTGCCGATGTTGGAGCCAGAAAGACTTAACTGACGGCCCATCAAGATACTGCCGTCAATTGAGTAAGGCTTTCCTGGCGCACCGACAACTACAAGTGATCCCCATTGGCGAAGTGTGCCAATGTAGCGACGAATCTCAATTTCAGCGGACACCGTATTAATAATGATGTCGAAAGTATTTGCAAGTTTCTTTAACTCTTCTTTGTCAGAGGTAACCACAAAATTATTTGCTCCCATTGCAAGGGCGTCGTCACGCTTACCTTCACTGTGACTCATCACAGTTACTTCAGCGCCCATAGCGATTGCTAGTTTGACTGCCATGTGGCCAAGTCCACCAAGACCCATTACGGCAACTTTTTTGCCCGGGCCTGCATTCCAATGCCGAAGTGGTGAGTAAGTTGTGATGCCTGCACAAAGTAATGGCGCAGCGCCCGCACGATCTAAATTAGCTGGAACCTGCAGTGCATAGTCAGCTTTAACCACGATGTTTTTGGAGTAACCACCGTAGGTAGGAGTTACGCCATCATGTTCCATACCGTTATAGGTGTAAGCAGAGTTATCTAGGCACCAATGATCATTGCCAGCAACGCAGTATTCGCACTTGCCACAGGAATCAACAAAACAACCAACGCCAGCGATGTCGCCAACTTTGAATTTGGAAACGTTGGCGCCGATAGCTGAAACCGTGCCGACAATTTCATGTCCTGGCACCATTGGAAAAATGGCTTCGCCCCACTCTTCTTTAACTTGATGAATATCGGAGTGACATATGCCAGCAAACTCGATGTCAATCGAAATGTCATTTGCGCCAACTTCACGTCGCTGAAATTCCCACGGTTCGATTTTTCCATTAGCAGCCTTCGCTGCGTAGCCTTTTGTGATTCCCATATTTACTCCTTGGTATGACTGAAAGCCTACTGAGGAAATAAATCGGCGCAGACTACAGGTCAACACCTTCGTGGATTAGTAACTTCCGCTTAAGGTCCACACCGAAGCCATAGTTACCAACTGCGCCGCCGGTTTTGACTACACGATGGCACGGAACGATTGGTGCAATTAAATTAGTCGACATTGCAGTTCCAGCGGCGCGTACGGCTAGTGGCCGACCTGCTTTGGCAGCCAAGTCTGCGTAGCTAATGACCTTGCCACCTTTAACTTTGCGAAGGGCCTGCCACACATCTTGCGTGAATTCCCCACCAGGTTGACGAACCTTCAAAGCTACAAATGCGTCAAGATCACCATCAACCCAGGACTTAACTACTGCCGTAACGCCAGCAAGTTTTGGATCTGATTTGAATTCCACGATGTCTAATTTGCGTCCAGATCTTTTAAGGAACTTTGGAATCTCGCTAAATGCGGCACCTATGACAACAGGTTCTTTAGATACGTCGACGAATGTAGCAATGGGTCCCCATGGGGTTTTGATTTCATGTCCCAAGATTTTTGTCTGCATAATTCACCTTAGCTCAATGAAGTCCCATTTGTTCCCATACTTGTCGGCAAACACCACAACTTTTCCGTAATCCTCTAGCCGTGGCTCTTCAGTGAAAGCCACGTTGTGCTTAGCCATAAGTGCATAATCTCGATCGAAGTTATCGGTATACAAGAAAAACATCACTCGGCCACCAGATTGATTTCCAATTGCGTCAGATTGTTCTGGTGTGGTTGCTTCTGCTAGTAACAGCGCAGCGCCGTTGCTTGGATCGGGCGCAACAACAACCCAACGCTTAGTCTCTGACATTTTGGTGTCCTCAACCAAAGTGAAACCCAGAGCCGTTGTGTAGTAATCAATTGCAGCGTCGTAGTTATCAACGACCACTGTGATCATTCCTAGATTCGACATTTAATCCTCAAGCACACTTGCCATACGCATTACGGCATCTTTAATGATCTCTTTGCTAGTTGCCAGATTGAAGCGAACAAAGTCTTTCCCGACTCCACCAAAGTCAGCTCCATTACTTAACGCAACTCTGCCTTTTTCTAGCAAAAGTTTTGCGACTTCGTCTTGACCGTATGCGCTTAAATCAATCCACGCTAAGTAAGTACTGTGCGGAATCGAGTACTTTGCTTTTGGCAGATGCTTCTTAAGCAATTTAGCTAAGTAGTGACGATTGTCATCGACATTCTTTAGCACTGCTTTTAGCCAAGGCTCACCTTGGTTATAAGCCGCGATGCTGGCCCAAACGCCAAAAAGTGATGATCGCCATGGCGATGAAATTGGCAACATAGCTAACCGGTCATTGATTTCCGAGTTATCTGCAACAATTTGTGCGCACTTCAACCCTGCTAAGTTCCAAGACTTACTTGCAGAAGTTATGCAAAGTCCGGTCTCACGTGCAGTGTCGCTGACATTTAAATAAGGAATAAATTTTGCTTCCGAAAAAATTAGCGGTGCATGTATCTCGTCACTAATAACCAAGACACCATACTTCTTCGCCAGCTCAGCAATCTTTTCTAACTCATCCAAAGTAAAAACATGACCAACTGGGTTATGCGGATGGCAAAGAATGTATGCCTTCGCACCAGCTGCAAAAGCATCTTCTAGGCCCGCAAGGTCAAGTGCCCACTCATCGCCTAAGTGCCTTAGCGGCACATCAACGGTTTCGCATTTTGCTTCTTGGATCCAAGTAAAGAAATTCAAATACACCGGAGTATTGATAACTACTTTGTCACCAGGTGAAGTCCAGAGTCGCAGGACTTCAACACCAGCAACACCAACATCAGTTGCTAAGTAGAACTGGTCTTTGTTAACTGTCCAATCCCAAGTGAGCTTGGCATAGTTAGCAAATGCCTGCGGTAGCTCTGGTGCGATACCGGAGTATCCCGTATCACTTCGCTTAACCATGTCGATTAACACATCGCGGATAGGCTTTGCAATTGGATAGTCCATCTCTGCAACAGGTAACGGCAATACGTCATCTGGAAATGAACGCCACTTTGCGCTGCGCCGATTACGTAATTCGCTTAACGAATCTGCAGAAACTTTGACCATATAGTCAGGCTAGCAATGCCTAAGGCTTGATGATGGTGATACCCGGTACTGGATTGGAACCCAACTGCTCCAGCGCTTCTGGCACCTGTTCCAAGGTAATCATTCGTTCAACTAATGTGTCTGGACGCAATTTCCCTGACGCAATTTCACTCAGCATTTCCGGGTAATGCGCAGCTGACATGCCATGGCTTCCCAGGATCGTCAGCTCTCGACCAATCACGGTGTGCATCGGAATTGTGGCTTGGTCCTTAACATCGGCAGGTGGCAGAAGGCCAACTTGAACATGTCGACCTAATCTACGTAATGACTCAACTGCAAGTTTGCTTGTGGCGATACTGCCAAGTGCGTCAACCGTTAAGTCGGCGCCAGCTGAAGATATTTTTTTGACTTCCCTTACAACGTCATCATGAATTGAATCAAATACGTATTCGGCCCCGGCTAGCCGAGCACGATCGCGCGCCGGATTTGAAGTATCGATGCCAATGACAGTTGCCCCACGAGACTTAGCAATCATGATTGCTGCCAGCCCAACTCCGCCACAGCCAAAGACCGCAACGGTTTCGCCGGACTGCACTTTGCCGACGTGCACAACTGCGCGATATGAAGTTGCAAACCGACAACCTAGAGCAGCAGCTGTCTCAAAAGTCATCGATTCGGGAAGTGCAATGACATTAAAGTCGGCTTGTGGAATACGAACATACTCTGCAAATGAACCTGGACCGTTGAATCCCGGTTGCCATTGAAATAAGCAAACTTGCGCATTACCTGCCTTGCAGTCAACGCAATCACCACATCCACAAACGAATGGCACAGTTACCCGATCGCCGACTTTCCAATTCTTAACATCGTCGCCAACTTCGGAAATGATGCCGGCGAATTCATGGCCAGGGACATGGGGCAACTCAGTAATGTCTGAATCGTGACCTTGCCAACCATGCCAATCACTTCGGCAAAGCCCTGTAGCTTCAACCTTTATAACTACGCCATGTGGTCTAGCAACAGGCATATCGCGTTGCGCTATATATAAGGTGTCGCCAAAGGCATCGAATTGGGCCACGCGCATGCAATTAGGCTAATCCAGTCGGTAAATTTCCTTGCAAGGCGCCCAGTATTACGTGATTCCCTGCAAAGCCAAAAGTTATCTAAATCTTTGATGATATTTAATGCAATTAATGAATTTTGTCGACTTTGTTCACGTAGGTGGTTTTCCAATAATTGGTAACCTCTGCCTACGGTGAATATGTAAGGCAACTTCAGTAGGGAAAATTCATGAGACTTCGGTTATCAACAGCGCTAATCGTTTCTCTGGTTGCAACTACTATTCTTCAGGTTCCTGCACATAGTGACGACAGTATTCGCGAGGCCCACAGTAGCGATCGAATAATCATCACTTACCGCAACGGAGCCACTGCACAGGAGATTCAAAATTCACAAACCCGCGTGGGATCTCGAAATTCGAAATCTATTTACCGAAATAGTGGCAAGCGCAGCGACTTGATTCAAGTCGGGGCAGGTATTTCGGTAGAAAGTGCGATCGCCGCACTAAGTGCTGACCCAGCTGTCTTATATGCGGAACCCGACTACCTGCTTCAAAAATCAGTTGTGCCAAATGACCCCTACTACACAACGGGATCACAGCTCTGGGGTATGTACGGTGATGCAACATCCCCTTCAAATGCATTCGGAAGCCAAGCAGCTGAAGCCTGGGCCGCGGGCTATACCGGAAGCCAATCTGTAGTCGTAGGCGTAATTGACGAAGGAATCCAAGTCACACATCCTGATCTAGCCGCAAACATCTGGGTTAACCCAGGTGAGGTTTCGGGTGATGGAATCGATAATGACAAAAACGGAAAAATTGATGACATAAATGGTTGGGACTTCTTTAGCAAGGATGCAACAGTGTTCGATGGTGCAGCTAATCCCAAAGTAGATGCCCACGGTACCCATGTTTCCGGAACAATTGGTGCGGTCGGCAATAATGGAATCGGCGTAGCAGGCGTGAACTGGAACGTGAAAATAGTTTCAGCAAAATTTCTTGGTCCAGCGGGGGGCTCCACCTCAGATGCGATTCTTGCAATCGACTACTTGGTTAACTTGAAAAAAGCCGGGGTAAATCTAGTCGCGATAAACAATTCTTGGGGCGGCGGCGGATTCTCACAGTCGTTAGCAGATGCGATTAATCGTGCTGGAGACCAAGGCATATTCTTTGTCGCCGCTGCAGGCAATGGAAACAGCGCTGGTATTGGTCAGAACAATGATGTAACTGCCAGCTACCCATCAAATTATGACTGTACAAAGACCGCACAAAATACAGTGAGAAGTTGGGACTGCGTTGTCGCTGTTGCAGCTATCACTTCATCCGGAAGTCGTTCAACTTTTTCTAATTACGGCCTAACGAAAGTTGATATTGGCGCTCCTGGTAGCGCGATAGTGTCGACAGTTCCAAATAGTTCTTATGCAAGCTACAGCGGTACTTCGATGGCGACACCACATGTAACAGGCGCCATTGCACTCTGTGCTTCAGTGAACCCGACAATCACACCAAAGCAAATTCGCTCCGCGTTACTGTCTTCTGCCGCTGCCACAACCTCACTATCTGGCCTTACTGCTACTGGCGGACGACTTGATGTGTCAGCATTAGTGGCTTCATGCCTTTCACCACGACAATCGCAGAACCCACTAGTGATTTCAAATACTGCGCTTACTGGAATTGCAGGTACACCCATATCGCTTTCAGTCACCGGAGGCTCAGGTGCTATTGCTCCTACGTTCACAGCTACAGGCACTAACTGCTCAATAACTGGATCAAACCTAAATGCTTCAGGTGCTGCTACTTGCCTTGTTACAGCTACTAATCCAGCGAATGACATTTATAGTGCAGTAGTTTCGCCGTCAAAGACTTTTACGTTTTCACTAGTCCAACAGGCGGCCTTGATGATTTCAAATACCTTATTGACCAATCGAATTCGCACCAGCGTTGCGCTTTTGACATCGGGTGGGACTGGTAACGGAACAATTAGCTTTAGTGTCTCGGGAACTGGATGTTCGATCTCAAGAAACTCGGTAACTGCCACTAGGGCAACTTCATGCACCGTAACTGCAACAAAAGCTGCTAGTGGAATTTATGCGGCAAGGACATCTCCGAGCGTAGTTTTTAGATTTAATTAACCTGTTTTCGGATACTTTTTAGCAACGCATCTTTACTCTCTCTTGAACATTTATATAATTTAAAAAAATGTCTAGTTTAGACAGATATTTCGGAATTGCCACAATACACAATCTATTTAGCAGTTAGCATCTTGCAGCTCGGTCGCTGCAGGATCGCTCGAGTGTTAATCGAAAACCCCAACTCTTTAAAGAACTTTTCAGTGCAATGCATAACTCTGAGTTGCTCACAAAACTTTTCCGAAAACAAATCTTAAAAATGTCTATTAAAAATTTTAATGAAATATTTTGTCCGAATTTTCCTATAAAGGGATTTTATGGCAAAAACTTTTTTCTCATAAAAAATTTCGCACCTTGAGGGACATGGACTAGTTACCTATTGTTATCACAAGCAAGATAGTTGGCTATTTTGCAGAGCGTATGTCTGGGGATAAAAAATGAGTAAAACGAGATTTGCAACGGTAGCAACAGTTGGTTTGGCACTAGTAGCTGGGCAATTGGGATTTGCAAGTGCGGCACATGCTGAAGATTTGGGACAGAGCGTTGACTGTACTTCAGTTACTGCTCCAGCAGATCTCGTTGCCGCAGTTGCTGCTGCCAATGGAAATTTGGGCCTAGACACCATCAACATAGATTGTGCCGACGGTAGTGAGATTTTGCTAACTGAATCCTTAGTCGTAACAGATGACTTGATTATTGCCGGGAGTGGCGCCGGTAAAACTATTTTTAAGCGAGCATTCGGAAGTGTTGCAGATAGCTCCTATTCAGATCCGTTTGTAAGTGAAGGCGTTCTATATATGACCGTAGATGTCGAAGCGCTAATCGACGTGCAAGATGGCACAAGTTTGACGCTATTCGGTCTGACTCTTGATGGAAGCGGCGCGAACTACCTTGGTCGCGCGATTGAGGTTGAGGATGACAGCAACCTGTCAATCAGCAATTCAGAAATTCGTGGTAACAACTCGTCCGAATTGTGTGCTGCAGTTGACCCTTTAGTCCCTACCACTGATGACAGTCTTGATCCATACACAAGTGAGTGCGTGATTCCGTACGAAGACAAGAGCGACACCGAGCCTTACACATACGCCCCAAGTACATCTGGTGGCGCATTCTCTTCACAAACTGGACTTACTTCAATTGATCATTCTGCAATTTATAACAACAGTGCCTCTAAAGATGGTGGCGCAATTTCTGTAAGCGGACCATTGAAGATGTGGAACAACACAGTATTCAATAACACATCAACTTCCGGTTCAGGCGGCGCTGTTTCAATCTCGGGGACAACCGACATCGAATCTCTAATTTTGAACAACACGTTCCGCGGGAACTCAGCCAATGAAGGTTCTGCGCTGTATTCCGAATTCGCTCCGGTTAGAAGTACCGGTTCGCTTTACGTTGAGCAATCCTGCAACGTGTCAAAGGCAAGCGAAGGTTTGCGTAAATTTAACGTTACGGCTGGTTCTACCCCGAACCCATTGCCAAGTGCGTCACCTTCAACTTTTCCATTAGATAGCTGTGGAACAACTGGCGACGCAGAAACCAGCACAAATGTTCATGTATCGGTTGCCTCGTTAAACATTCAAGATGATGCCGCCGTTAACACGGATGCCCCAACAAATACTGGCTCGGTTCGCACATTTGCGCTGGGCGAAGGTAGTTCAGCAATCAACGTGTTTACTGCAACTGAACTAGAAGAATTAGACGAACCAGCATTGATCAATGATGACGCTCGTGGGGTAGCACGTAAGAATGCCGCCGCAGGTATCAAAGTAGATGCAGGTGCCTATGAATACGTTGCAGATACTGCATCTGTAATTACTACAGACGGAGTGTCCGCTACATCTGCAGGAAAAGCGAATCTACTTGGAAAAGTCGACACTAACGGATTAGCTCCTATCGAATATGGCTTTTACTACTCGAAGACCAATCCAGTTGATTGCAGCACTGTCAATTTAGACAGCGTGGATATTGTGCAAGTAACAGATCCAGCTGTAGGCGCATCAGTTTTCACCGACAGTGATGTCACTCCAGTAGACATGAGTGCTGAGGTAACGGGATTAAGTTCAAGCACCGTTTATTACTACTGCGCTTACGCAAAGACCGCAGCTTCAGATGGTTTCCAATTTGGCGCAATTTACCAATTCACAACCTTGCCAAATGTGCTGACATTGGAGTTAAACCTTGCTGCCGGATCAGTTCTAGACGGCGCTTCAACTGAAGCATCAGGTTCGGGCTTAAAGCCAGGATCGACTGTGGAATTGTGGCAGTACTCAACGCCAAAGTTGATTTCAACATTCACAGTAGAACCTGATGGATCATTCCGTGGCGAATTTACGATTTCAGGTTGTGAAACTGCAGGCGATCACAAGTTTGTAGTCACAGGATTTGCTCCGGATGACACAGTTTTGACCGATGAGGTATTTTTCATTCTTGATCCAAACTGTAAAGTTCAGGCTGATTCAGGAACTCCGCTACTTGACGCAAAAGTAACGGTAGAGTCAGTTCTATTTGCTAACCGTTCAGCCAAACTCACTGCAAAGTACAAGGCGATTCTGCGTGCCTGGTTGCCGCTACTTAAGGATGCAAGCACCATAACTATTAGTGGCTTCACAGAAACTTTGCAGCCAAGTCGCAGTGCAATTCGGGCTTGTAAGAAGCTTTCCGAGCGACGCGCTAAGGCTGTCCAGAAGTACTTAAAGTCACTAGGCGTAAACGTGAAATTCGTTCTCAAGGGCTATGGCGCCACCAAGGCTACAAGCAAGAAGCAAGCTTTGAATCGCCGCGCAACCATTACGTTCCCGATGATTTACGGGAGATAACCAGTAAAGGTACGACAAATCTATCCGTTATTCAGAAGCTAGCACCAAGGAATTTAGAAGCATGACTATAAGGCAGAAGATCTCTTCCCTAGTTACCATTTCCCTTGTTGGGGGCCTTGTCGGACTTTCAAGTTCTCCGGCACAGGCAGTTGCACCTGTAGGTGCCAACTTCGTAGTAACTGCTGCGGATCTTCACTTTATTTCGGATCAGATTAGAATTTCCGAAGCCCATGCAACGCGGCTAACGTCAGCTACAACTAAGTACACCGTTAATGACCAACCGATTGTGACCGCTTGGGATACGCCACTAGTTCCAAACTCAACTAGTGTCTTTGATATTCCAAATCCAGATTTACCATGGGGTCTGCGACAAGTAGACGGCCGAAACAATAACTTAGAGACTGGGCGCGGAGAGTGGGGAGCAAGTGACACCCCGTTCCCGAGATTAACTGCCGCTCGGTGGCGAGAAATTCAAAATATACCGTCCAATGATTTTGGCGCGACTCCCACCAATGGCTCGTACAAACCAGTTGCAGGTGTCACTGCCATAGATGCTGCACCTCGACTAATTAGTAATTTGATTGTGGATCAATCGGAATGTAATCCCGCCGCAATGAGGGCTGCGAACAGCCAAGTTACTTTTGCGCCCTGTGGAGCAGCAGCCACAATTATCGGAGCTAGTGCAACTTCAGAGAGTTTGACATTCGAAACTAAGTTGCCACACGGTCTTTCGGTTGGAACTAAAGTTTCAATTTCTAACGTAGGTTCCGGTTACAACGTAGATGGGGTTGTGACATCTGTAGTAGCAAATTATGTGGCTCCAATTGACCCTTTGCCTGGCAAATATACTTACCAGTTCTCAATCGCTAATCCTGATTCACCAACAGTGCCAGATGCAATCCCAGCAAGCACCGGCAGCGTAGTCGCCATTGCAGTTCCTAATCCCGTAGCCTCAGCATCGCCGGCACTTGTCGATCTAGGCGCAGATGTAACCAGGTTTAAAACTGATCAGAAAATGACAAACGTTTCACCGAATGGAAACACTTCGCCAACTAGTGGAATCTTTACGATTTTCGGCCAGTTCTTTGACCATGGGCTGGACCATGTTGGTAAGTCATCCACAGATCTCGTATACATGCCGCTGAATTCTGATGATCCACTTTATTCATCAGGGAGCCCGACGAATTTCATGGCTATGGCTCGCACCATCTTGGGAAATGGCCAAGTTGAATCACCAGGCATGGAACCAGCTGGAGATAATTCAACTACTCCTTATATAGATCAAAACCAGACCTATACTTCACATCCTTCCCACCAGGTTTTCTTGCGTGAGTACACATTTATTGGCGGCTTACCCAAGCCAACAGGTGATTTCTTGGATGGCAATAATGGAACCGCTAGTGACCCTGCAAAGGGTGGACTTGCAACTTGGTCAGACATAAAAACTCAGAGTGCAACCAAGTTAGGTATTGAACTTGTAGATACTGACGTGTTTGACGTGCCGTTGCTACTTACAAATGAGTTCGGAGCGTTCCTCCCTGGCCGCAATGGCCTGCCAATGGTCGCGGTGAAGGCTAAAAATGCTGGAGATGCCCCTCTTGTGGCAACTGGATCATTTGGTTTTCTAGAAGGTAGTTTGACTGCAGCTATCACAACTGATGGCACCCTTTCCGTACCTATTTATGGAAAGGATGCTGTTACCGGAAATGAAGTAATAGTTGTTCCTGCTGGCAAGCCGTATACAGCCATTCGTACGGGACATGCATTCCTTGACGACATAAATCATTGTGCTGTTCCTGGGAGTTCTTCTCGTAGTACTGGTGATTGCACCAGCATTCTTGATTTCAATACCACGCCGGCTGGTTCGTTTTACAGCGCATCTTTACTTGGTAGTCACTTCGTCACGGGTGACGGACGAGGAAACGAGAACATTGCGCTTACTGCCATTCACTCTGCATTCCACAGTGAACATAACCGGTTGATTGATGATAAAACTTTAGGATACAAGCAAGTTATTGTTGACGAAGCTAACACAATGACTGGCGCTGCCAAGCGAACCTATATGTCTGATTGGGTCAATGAGACTATTGCTGCCAACGTAACACCTTGTTTTGATGCGTTGACGCTAGAGCCGTATCGCGTTCCGGGAGCTAACGGAAACTGTGCCTCACTACTTAATCGCACCGATTTAACTTGGAATGGCGAACACCTTTTCCAAGCTGCTCGTTTCGTAATGGAAATGCAGTACCAGCACATCGTATTCGCGGAATTCGTTCGCACGGTCGAGCCCGCCATTGCGGCATTTGCTGGTTATGACATAAATGTCCGAGGCGATGTTTACGCGGAATTCGCCCATTCGGTCTACCGCTATGGACATTCACAGTTAACAGATACGGTTGATCGAATTGATAGCAACGGGAATGCTTACCCGGACTCGTTATTCAATTCCTTCCTGAGTCCAGAAAAATTTAACACCGGCCTTAATGACGCACCAATCTCTGCAACATCCGCAACAGGTGACGTTTTTCGAGGCATGTCAGGTCAGCGCAGTAATGAAATTGATGAGTTTGTTTCCAGTGATCTGAGAAATAGCTTGCTCGGAATCCCGCTGGATTTAGCATCGATAAATATCGCACGTGGGCGTGACGCCGGTATTGGTTCTTTAAATCAAATCCGCCGCGATCTAAAACTTACGCCGTACGACAATTGGTACGATTATGGCCTTGCATTGCGTAATCCGGAATCCCTAGTCAATTTTATTGCCGCATACGCAACGGCGGACACTACATTGGGCGCTTCTGTAACAAGTGAAACAACAGTAAATGGAAAGCGAGCTGCGGCTTACAATATTTTGGAATTGGCACACGCGGGCGATCCTGACGCCACAAACTTTATGTTTGGCTCTGTCGGAACTGCAACCACCGGCGTCGAAAACATCGACCTATGGGTCGGCGGACTTGCGGAATCTCCAGGCGTTTGTCTTGCAGCCGCTTGTCCACTGCTTGGCGAGACGCTAGCGACAATTTTCCGCCGCCAAATGGAAGACTTGCAAGCCGGAGACAGAATGTACTACTTGTCTCGACTGGTAGGCACAAACCTATTGGTTCAGGTCGAAAGTAATACTCTTGCTGAGTTGTTTATGCGTAACTCTGATGCAGAAAATCTTCCTGCGCTAATTATGCAGACTGCTGACTATTCGGTTGCAGCTACCACAGAAGCAAGCGGCTGCCCATCCGTTGTAACACGCGACTTGGTCAGTAATTCGGTAGTTACTGGCATTGTCCAAATGATCAGTGCACTCGATTGCCGTCTACAGTATGTTGGCCCAGCAAGAAAAGATGTCGTCTATGGCGGCGGATCCGGTAATGACAATATCCGAGCTGGAAATGGCGACGACACAGTTCGTGGCAATGACGGCAATGACTACGTAAACGGTGGAGATGGAAACAACCAGCTGTTTGGTGGACACGGAAACGATGTTCTAATTGATGCTGGAAATAGTTCAAGTATCGGAGTTCTTAACGGTGGCGACGGTAATGACGTACTGGCACCAGGAAATGGTGCAAAGGGAAGTAACGCTGGTAGCGGCGATGACGTAGTTATTGCTGGCGTAGCTCCTGCTGCTGGATTACTCGGCTTAGGCGACGATAAATTCTTGGGTAGTGAAACCGGAGATGATGCAGGCACAGGTGATGACGGCAGTGACTGGCTCGAAGGTCACGGTGGGCTCGATGCACTTATTGGCGACGCAGGAGCAGTATTTGGAGTAGATACCGTCAAGTTTGCTACTGATTATTTGTGGGGTGGCAGTGCCAATGACAGTCTTGATGGCGGCGGAGCTAGCGATATTCTTGGCGAAGGCGATGGCGGAGCAGGTTCAGATACCCTGCTTGGTGGCTTTGGCTGGGACTGGGTAACTGCACAGGGTTCAATTGCTGGGGCAAGTTACGACGGATTGTGTGGAAATGCAGTACCTCTTAGCCCTGTTGGAACACCGGGTGTAGTTCAGTGTCCTGCCGGATTCGTCGAGACATTCTTAGATGCAATTGAAGGAATGGTTGGTAGTAGTTTTGATGACTACATGCGCGGTGATGATTCACTTACATATGCAGTCACTCCAGGTATTGCAAATTCAAGCAACGAATTAATTGGTAGCGATTTTTATAAACTTTCTGAAACTGGAACTCGAGTTCCAAACGGACTAGGTACTGTACTCGGAATTAATCCAGCTGATAATGCAACTGAAGTTGTCCGAACTGGAAATATCATGCTTGCTGGCCCAGGTTCTGACGAACTTATGGGCGGCGGCGGCAACGACTTTATTTTTGGTGATGGCACTCAGACGGTAGAGCTTCGCGTCAAGGTACCAGCAGCCAATGGTGGCGGATTTGCTTATGTTCAAAGCATGAATGACCTTGTTGGAACTCCTGCCAAGTCAGTCAGAGCGATGCTGCTTGACCAATCACTTGATCCAAAAGACTTAGTTCCTGTAACTAGTTACAGCCGCGGAACTCCAGCAGTTGGTGAAGTAGATACTGCCGTTTATAGTCTGAGTTTTGCGGACTATACCTTTAGTAAGAATGCAGATGGCTCGGTCACTGTTACCCAGGTAACGCCAGCAGCTGGCGGCGGCGTCAAGTCTGATGATTCAGATCGCCTATTTGGAATTGAGCAAATCAAATTCTTGAATTCAGCAAATACGTTAATACCGACCACGGTATCGATCGCTAATGGTTTCGTACCGTCTGCGCCAAATGCTGTAGCAGCCGTTTCAGCAAGCACATCAACAGCGCTTGTTACCTGGACCGCACCGACTTATCCAAACGCCGTTTTTGCTGGACCAATAACGAGTTATACCGTTGCTGCGACATCCCAGGCTCCAGGAGCTAGCTTGACGCTAACGGGAAATACAACTGGAAACGGAACTCGAATTCGCTACAACGTTAGCAACCCTGCGGGCGCGAATCAGATTGTTACCGGCGACATAGTAACAATAACGGGATTCGTAAATGGCGAACTGAACCTCACTAATGCGGTTGTTAGCGCGTCGAATACCGCGCGTGTTGACATACTTTCAACCTCAACTGCTACCGAAGCAGCCCCGGCTGGAGCGCAAATTGTGAAAGCACGGGTAGCGAATACTGCCAATGCAACAGCTCTTTCAGCTACTTTGACTGGCTTAACTCAAGGCGTTGCTTACAATGTTGCGGTACGGGCGAACACAACGGTAGCGCTAGCTCCAATTGGCGGCGAGTTCTCCACAAATGTTTCAGTAACACCAAGTGCCGTTCCGCCTTCACAGCCATTAAATGTTTTGGCGGTTAATGCTGGACCTACATCGGCTTTGATTTCCTGGAATGCTCCTAGCGTTATTGGTGACGCTTCAGTGCTGCAATATCGAGTGAACCTAAAAGATGTAACGGCATTTCCGAATGTCGACCTACTTGATGTTTGCGCTGCAACTAATACAGCTAGGACCTGCAGTGCTACGGGCCTAACAAAGGACCATACATATCAGGTTACGGTTACCGCAATAAATGCGTCGTTTGAAGGCTCAGCTACAACTCCAATCACCGTTGTACCTACCGATTTACCAAACCCAACACAGCCGCGGAATCTAGTTTTAACTACTGCTGGATCGGGACAAATCACAGCTGAATGGACTGCACCGTTGTATGACGGCAATGGAGCAACTCCGAATAGGTTGTCATATGTAGTAACTGCTACTTCACCAGGACAAACAACGCGTACGTGCACTGTGGCAGCAGCAGGTGCCCCAACTTGTTTGGTAACTGGATTAGTTAATGGCTCTACTTACACGATGAGCGTCGTTGCCACTAACAACCTTGCAGCCTCGTCGCCGGCTTTAACTGGAACCATCATCCCAACCAACGCCACTTCACCGGGACAACCTACTGCAGCGCAAATTGGCGTACCGACGGGGACGACTTTGCCAGTATCTTGGACCGCACCAGCCGTAAATGGAAGTTCACGCTTGAGGGGTTATCTGGTGCGCGCGTACACGTCAGCATCCGGCGGAACTCCAGCTGCGACTTGTTCGGCAATTGCACCGACCACAACTTGCGATTTGACTGGACTGAATTATGGAACTGCATATTGGGTAGCTGTTTTAGCACAGAATGCGACTTTGACGAGTACTGAAGTGACGCTTCGTACGGTTACAAAGTTCACAACCGGCTCTAGTGTTGCCACATCTACGATTTCGTCCTCAGCATCAACATTAATTGCCAATGGCACGTCAACTTCGACAATTAGTGTGCAAATGAAAAATTCTGCAGGCACGAATCTTTCTACTTCAGGTGGCACCGTACTCTTGTCTAAATCCGGAACTGGAAATGGTGTCTTAAGTGCTGCAGTTGAAGGTGCAAATGGAATTTGGACTGCAACCTACACCACAGCTGCTGGCGGTCCGGTTACACCAGTAGTTATTTCAGGCACATTTGAGGGTGTAGCAATTACATCTACTGCAACTATCGCGCTTAATTCACAGGTGGCATCTACTTCTAGATCAAATTTGCAACTTGACTTGTCTACATTAGAAGCGAACGGCGCAAGTACATCACAAGTGACGGTCACTTTGTTAGATGCTGATGGCATAGCTATTGGTGGCGCAGGCACCAAGCCTTCGTTTACCGTTACTGCTGGTGGCGGCACCATCTCGGGGGCATCTATCGCTTCGCAAGGTAGTGGTGTTTGGACCGCAACATACACATCTCCAACTTCGGGTGCAGCTGCTACACCATTGATAACTGCGTATGTTAGCGGCGTAGCTCTAACTACTACGAGAAATATGACGCTAACGCCACAGGCAGTGAGTCTGTCAAACTCAACTGTTAATGCTTGTACGAGTGAGACACCTTGCATTGGTTCTGCACTAGAACTTGAAAGCGATGGAGCTTCAAGTAGAACTATTCAAGTGCAACTGAAGGACTCTAACAATTCACCTTTGATTTGGAACGGTGGGAACTCAGCACTGTCAATCGCCGCAGCACCTGGTGTGATAACTAACCTTCATTACGTTTCGGGTGGCATGTGGGCAGCTACTTATACAAGTCCACTTGATCAGGTTGGCGATACTCAGGTAGTGGCCAGTTACAACTCTGCATCGATTACGAGTGAAGTCACAGTAACCCTGATACCGAGAGTTATGAGCATGGCGAATGCTTTGATAGTTGCCGGCAATTCGGCGACTGTATCCGCTGAATATGACATCGACGTCTCGGCAACCATTCCGGTCAGAATTTGGCTGCGAAACTCTAATGACGTCAGTCTTGGCAGAGACATGCACTCTAAGGTTGCGTTCAGATCGCACTCAGGTAGCTTCACCGGTATTCAATACCACTCATGGACTGACACTGTAGTTGATGGGAACACAATCGTTGGTGATTATTACAGCGCAGAGTACACGCCTAGCGTTAAAGTCGTGGGCATCATTTCTCTCGGTGCTAAGTATGACGGCACTGATTTACCTGAAGCTGCTGAAGTTAAAGTTGTAGGCTCCAATCTTGTTGATGTCGACAAATCAGTAATTTCTGTTTCGGATGCAACGCTTGAAGCTATAGGTTCGAATTTCACAACAGTCACACTGCAGTTAAAGAATTCCAACAATGAACCATTGACACCAAGTGATGCCTGTGCGTCATTTGGCGTAGCATTCGAATCCAATTTCCCAACAAGTGCAATTTCAGAAAAAACTTGTGATTCAGGAACTGGAATATGGAGCGCGAAATTCACTCCGACAGATGATTCATCTGGCACCGCCATAATTTCAGCAGAATTGTCGGATGCTGCGACTCTTGCCACGTTTAGTAATTTGACAATGAGCGAGACTGCCACACTCAACGTCATTGGAAAGCAAGCAAATCTCGATGAATCAACGTTAACTAACTTAGGCGCGAGTGAGCTTCTGGGTGATGGAACATCTCAGACAACGCTTTCACTACAACTACGCGATTCATTGGGCAACCGACTACTTAAGTCCGGTGGCACGGTTGAATTCCAGACTACGTTGGGCACAGTTTCTGCTGCTGTTTATGACGAAGCAAACGATGTTTGGTTGGCGACTTATACCGCACCTAGCAACATTGCTGGCAATTCAGTCATTAGTGCGTTGATCAACTCGGCTGAAATTGCCTCAACTGTAACCCTGAAAATTAGTGCTATCCAGCCAGTCTCGCAACTCGGTTTAAGTGCGCCGGCTGTAGCTAGCAAGAATAAGTACTATTCAGTGAAGGTAACATTCCCAGCTAAATTTAAGTCGGCGAAGACGACCATTACCATTCGTAAGGTTTCTGGAACAAAAGTTGCAAGCTCTTCGAGTACCCAAACGAAGAAGTCAAAGGCGACTGTAAAGGTCAAGATTCCAAAGAAGTTGGCATCGGGCACTTATGTGGTAACGGTTACCGTAAAGGTGGGCAAGACAACCTATACAAGTAGTCAGCAGACGATTCGAGTTAAGTAGCCCCAGTAATTGCTGACCATGGTTTAGCAGCCGGTAAGTTACTTAACTATTAAGACTGGAAATGCGAAGGGTATTTCAATCCTGGGTACAAAGCTGCAGTTAAATTCCAACGCTCAGCCCCCTGGAGCAAAACTGTCCATCAAGTCCAAAGCTCGAGACATGAATATAGATCCAAGAATTGGGCAAAAGTATTCGACAAACTGGACATAACCACCTGAAACACCATAAATCTACGTTGACTTGATAACCCTCAAAATGGGATGTTTGTTACGCAAGTTACCAATGTTTCTGCTGTGTTTAGTAGGGACACCTTCCTCAAGATAGGTGAAAAGTAATGACAAAGTTATTCGCAAAATTCCAGGCCTCTGCAAGTCAAGATCGCGGCGCCACAGCAGTTGAATATGCCCTACTTGTAGGTCTAATTGCAGTTGTAATCATCGGTGCAGTTACAGCTCTTGGCGGTCAATTATCCACCCTATTTACAACCGTCAAAGATGCACTTGCGGGTATCTAAATAACTTCCCGCCCTAGAGGCATTCATGGCTTTTACAAAATTTAATCGACGTTCGCCTTCGAATGAAAAAGGGGCGGCAGCGGTCGAGTTTGCAATAATTCTTCCGTTGTTGCTCCTTCTAATTCTCTTGATGATTGATTTTGGGCGATTATTATTTGTGGAAATTAGCCTCAATTCTGCAAGTCGGGAAGCCGCTCGCGGCAGTTCCCTAACTATGTCAGATTCGCAAGTAACGAATCTGGTTCTTGATTCCGCTCCCGGTGTTGCCGCACTCGCTGCATTGGGCAGTTCACCCTTGGTTGTAAACATCCAATCTTGCAGCCCATCGGTCTCAAATGAAACCACAACGGTAAGCGTCCACGCGAATTTTCAGTGGATCACACCTATAGAACTTGTTCAGATCTTCGACCCGAATTCAACTCTCATTGATGGATCTGGTCTTGGAATGGATGTCTATGGGCGAGGCCAAATGTTATGTTCCGAGTCATAGCTAAATTGCGCCGACACCCAAGTTTAGAAAAAGAAGACGGCGCAGCGACAATACTCTTTACAATCATCGTCCTAATGGGTGTAATGGCTGGACTATTCGCGCTTGTTGTTGATGGTGGGCAATTGATGCTCGAGCGTCGAGTTGTGCAAAATGTTGCTGATGCATCTGCACTATACCTAGGACAAAACTGCGCCTTGGGACAAAACTGCGCAACGAATGATCCAATAACTTACGCTCAAAATAATTCACCGGACTTGGCAACAGCAATTTCTGAAAAATGCGGAAGTTCACCATTGCCAGGATGTGGGCCGCTTAGCGGCAATTCAAAAGACTGCCAAACTAATCCAGCACCAACATCTCAATTCGTCCGAGTTCGCGCGGAAACTGAAACCGTAAGCGGTGGAACAGCGCTGGCACCAGCATTTGCCGGGATCTTTGGAGATGGCAATGTGTCCGATGGAAGTTGGACGATGCGGGCTTGCTCACAGGTTACTTGGGGCAAATCCACGCAGGCAAACGTGACTCTTCCATTAGCAATATCAGTCTGTAATTATGCAACACCTACCGGTACAACTGGTGGCACGAATAAATTGATCCCGCAGTATTCCCCGGCGAATGTAAGCTGTACCGGAAGTTCGAGCCTAGACGGATTGCCACTAACTGGTACAGATGCCGGATTAGCAGTTGTGGCAATTCCAAACATGGATTCAACCTGCACTACTGGTACTCGGGTCAATGTCGGTGATGTAGTTGACTACGTCGTGCCAGGAAGTATGTCAACAGTTTGTGCTGGTTTAGTAACGAGACTCAAAGCAGCGATCGGTCAACAGAGCTATATTCCAGTCTTTTCTACGTCGTACGTAGCAGGAGGAACTAGAAAAATGCAGGTTGTTTCCTTCGTACGATTCAAAATCATGAGCCTTAAGTATGGCGGTGTACTTAGTGGCACACCAACTTTCACGTCATCTGCGTGCGCTAACCTCTGCATCGTTGGTCAGTTCACAAAAGGTGTAACTCCAATCGGAAAAATTTCCACAAGTTCATCTGTTCCTGCATTGGGCACCATGGCCGTTGAGTTGATTCCTTAGAAGGGGACATTATGAAAACCACAACCAGATACCTATTAATTGCCGCGATTATTGCGGGTATTGTTGCGATCCTGGTATTTCGCGCAAATTCTAGATCCGAACTTACGCCACAGCCAACCGCAGCAGCAACAAGTCAAATAATTCCGTCAGGAACTCCTGAGCCAGTGGCACCCGCCGCTTTAGGCCCACTTGCAGTTCCGTCAGGCAAGATTGCAGTATCTGTTGAGTTATCTGACGCAGCACATGTTGGCAGTTTTCTTCGTCCTGGCTCGTTCATAACTATCTTTGACACAGTTGCTTCCGTAACACTTGGCACCACTGGACTACCCGTTCGTGAAACACGGGTGCTTCTAACAAAGGCGGAAGTTATTGGTATCGCCGGCTATACCTCTGCCGAAGAAGTCGATGCCGTAATAAACGATTCGACTAAGTTCTTAGTCACAGTTGCAGTTACTCAGAAAGAAGCAGAACGACTAATTCACGGTATTCAATCCGGTGCGCTCTACTTCGGTTTGCTAAGTACTGATACAAAGATTGTTCCGGGCCCTGGTGTAACTGATGAAACTATTTTCTCAGGAGTGAATTAATGGCTGTTGTCCTAGGCATAAGCTCTGAAACCAACGAGAGAATTAAATTCACATTAGGCGAAGACACACAATTTGTAGATTCGGTTGCGCAACTAGATGAATTTCTATTGGCTAATCCGAGTGAGCAGTTAGTAATTGTTGGTCCAGACGTTGATCTAAATGTCGCAACAAATCTGTCTGAAAGGTTTCGAGTTTCTCGCCCGAGCCTTGGAATTCTGCTTACTCGTCGTCGTGTTGATCTTTCTGTTTTGAATCAAGCCATTCGTTCTGGCATTCGCGAAGTGATTAATGTTGATGATTCAGCAGAGATCCTTAAGGCAGCCAAGCGGTCGCAGTCTCTCTCTAGCATGTTTTCAAATTCGCTAGATACACATTTACTCCCGAAATCAGGCAAAACCATTTTGGTTTTTTCTGCCAAGGGTGGCTGTGGCAAGACAACTATTTCAACAAACCTTGCGGAATCACTCGCAGCTACATCCGGTGGAACCGTCTGCTTAGTCGATTTTGATTTGCAATTCGGAGATGTCGGTATTGCACTTCGAATTAATCCAAGTAAGTCAATCTCAAATGCTGTTGAAATGAAGGATCACGTAGATAAGCAGGCACTTTCGTCTCTAGTAATAAACTACAAACCAAAATTTGACGTGCTGTTAGCACCCCCAAATCCCGTTGATGCTGAGTATGTAACTGGTGAGTTATGTCGAACTGTTTTAACTCAGCTTCGCGAGATGTATGACTATGTCGTTATTGATTCATCTCCGGCATTTACAGATGTGATTCTGGAAGCTTTTGATATCGCAGATCATCATCTATTGATAACAACTCTCGATGTTCCAACCCTGAAAAACCTTCGAGTTTCAAGTAGCACCCTAGATGAACTTGGTCTGCCCACTAGTAAACGTATTGTGATTGTTAATCAAAGTGACCTAAATGCAGGGCTAACCGTTCAAGATGTAGAGCGTTCGATAGGAACTTCGGTAGCCATTCAAATACCTGCAAGCAATGCGGTACCAACGTCAGTGAATCGCGGCGTAACTCTTTATGGCAGCGATCCAAAGCATCCTGTAAGCCGTGCCATTCAATCTTTGACAGACCTGATCCTCGATAAACCTAGTCAAAATAGGGGTCGAAGAATTCTGCGCAGACGAGGTGGCTCTAAATGACTTTGGCAGATCGCCTATCAAGAACTGATGCCGCTGATGCGAAATCAGTAATTGCCGCAAAAAGTTTGCGTCAGATTTCACATGACATTGCCTTTGATGATGAACGGGACATAAAGTTCCGCGTCCATGAGGAACTCATTGAAATATTAGGTCAGCAACTTTATGGTGATCAGGTTGATTTAGAAATACTTGAAAAGCATGTATTTGATGCAACAACCAAGGTTCTAGACGCAATCGATCGGCCACTTTCTGGCCTTGATCGCGCGCGCATGATGCAAGAAGTTACTGATGAAATTTTGGGATTGGGTCCGCTTCAGCCGTTATTACGCGACCCAAACATTAGTGAGATCATGGTCAATAGATTTGATCAAATATATGTGGAACGCGACGGAAATATTTTCCCGTCACCTCTAACTTTTGCTAATGAAGAACATCTTCGCCGCACCATAGATCGAATTGTCAGCAGTGTTGGCCGTCGCGTGGACGAATCAAGTCCTATGGTTGATGCTCGCCTAGCTGACGGTAGCCGAGTAAATGCAGTAGTGCCACCAATCGCCTTAGATGGCTCCTCGCTCACAATCCGAAAATTTAGCGAAGATGCCTTTACAAGTCGTGATTTGGTGGCCATGGAAACTATTACACAAAAAGCTATGGATGTGCTGGCTGCCTGCGTGCAGGGCAGATTAAACATGGTTATCAGCGGCGGGACAGGTTCCGGTAAAACCACAACTCTAAACGTATTGTCCTCGTTCATTCCAGATGACGAACGGATCATCACGGTCGAAGATGCTGCTGAACTCTCACTAGGTCAACCTCATGTGGTTCGTCTGGAAACCCGACCTTCTAATACCGAAGACAAAGGTTTGGTGACAATTCGAGATCTAGTTAAAAATTCACTTCGCATGCGCCCAGATCGAATTGTTGTTGGCGAAGTTCGAGATGGTGCTGCTCTTGACATGTTGCAGGCAATGAACACTGGCCATGATGGTTCGCTAACAACGGTTCACGCAAACACTACCCGCGATGCACTTTCCAGAATTGAAACTATGGTTCTAATGGCTGGTATGGATCTGCCTATCAGAGCAATTCGCGAGCAGATAACTCATGCCATCAATGTTGTTGTGCAACAGTCCAGGATGCGTGATGGCTCGCGGCGGATTACAAAAATTAGTGAAATCACCGGCTTAGAAGGTGAAACCATCGTGATGCAGGATCTATATTCTTTTGAATATTCTGATGCCAATACACGAGGAGTCGTAGGGCAACTACTGCCGACTGGAATCATGCCTGAATTCCTAGATCGATTGGCACAGCGAGATGTGCAACTATCAGCGGAGTATTTCCGAAGATGAGGCGATGGCTATATGCCTTACTAGCTTCGCTCGCATTTATGTTGAGCCCTACAGGTGTCGCCACTGCAGGGGTGACACCTACAGACACGGTCATTTTAGTTTTAGATGCCAGTGGCTCGATGAAGGGCGAAAAAATGACGTCCGCTGTTGAGGTTGGAAAAACATTTTTAACAACAGTTCCTGCTGGTATAAAAGTTGGATTAGTCACTTTCAATTCACGAGACATTGCAGTAATTCCACCCACTTTAGATTTTAATGTCTTAAGTGAAGCCTTGAGTGCAGTAAAGCCAGAAGGCAACACGTCCCTTTATGACGGAATATTATCTGCCATCGATTCGATCGAATCTGGTTCAACAGCAAGAATTGTCGTATTAACTGATGGCGATGACACGGCCAGCAAATCTATTCCAGCCGAAGTAGTTTCCGCAATTACTTCCAGCAAGGTCTCACTGGACGTTGTAACTGTCGGTGATGCAACTAAAGAAATCGATGTACTTCAAGAATTTAGTCAAGCAGGTGGTGGCCGACTGCTTCAAACAAAGGATGCCGCGCAACTCACCGATGTGTTTACCAAAGTACTGGCATCCCCACCACCTGTACCAACTCCAACCGCTGTTGTACCAACTCCAACAGTTGCCGAACCAGTCATTGTCGAGTCCAACAGCACTGCGTTAGACCGTGCGTTACGGGGCGCGGCAATTACTGTCCTAGTGGTTCTAGCGCTATTCGTTGGCGTGCGTATTTTCAAGCGTAGAAAAGATACCCAAAAACTTGATGATGCTCTCGATCCGTATGCGACAACGTTGCTTCCGCATGAAGCCTCCAATCAAAAATCTCGCAGTGAATTTGAACCCTCTGACCGAAAGAATCGTCGACCTAAACACGTAACAGTGGCGCTCACAAAATCACAGTATTTTCCAGGTATTGCTGACAAACTCGATCGTGCTGGTATCGCAATGAGCGCCGAGCGCTGGATAATCTCTTGGACGCTAGGGAGTTTGCTATTAACTTTTGGCTTGATGCTCATTTCTGACTCAATTGCAATCAGCGCAACCCTTGCCCTGCTAACTACATTTTTTATTCAAAATACTTTTCTGAAATCTCGCGAAGGTGCGCTTAAACGCGAATTTGAAGAGCGATTGGCGGACTTTTTAACCATCATTGCAAGTGGCTTAAGAGCGGGGTTGTCGTTCGCGCAAGCCGTCGAATCTGCAGTCGGTGATGGCTCCGGTGAAGTTGAGCGTCAAATTCGCAGAGCTTTAGCTGAAGTACAAGTGGGTTCGACACTTGATGCAGCACTTATGCGAGTGGCCAAAAAAATGGATAGTGACGACCTGTCGTGGACGATTGCCGCTCTTCGAATCCAACGAGAAGTTGGTGGAAATCTATCTAAGATCCTCGACACGGCAGCTGTCACTATTAGAAATCGCGCTGAATTGAAACGCGAAATTCGCACCTTGTCGGCGGAAGGTCGCATGTCTGCTTATGTGCTAGTAGCACTGCCACTTGGAATATTTGGATTCCTGCTATTGAGTCGACGCGACTATGTGAAGATCTTTTGGACAGAAACCATCGGAATCGTCATGCTTGCCATGTTCGTAATCCTAGTCACCGCCGGGTGGTTCTGGATTCGTTCCGTAGTGACAGTGAGGGTTTAGCGTTATGTCAGCTCTATCACTCGCACTAATCACAGGCGCTCTAACATTTGTAATTTTGGTTTGGCTATTCTCGATGGCAACTAATAGAAAAAAGATTAAAAATGAAAGTGTCGTTACAAATTTACTGAATTCATATGCACCTGAAGCTGAAGATTTGTCCACAAACCTTTCTCAGATTAATCAGGGAACGTTGATAGATTCAATCGGGAAATTCATAATCTCCGAGGGCTACCAGAAGCGAATGCGTAACCGCCTAGTGGCAACCGGAAAGCAAGATATAAATGCTTATCGCGCGCTAGTTAGAAGAAAAGTCTTCGGAACCATAATCGGACTTTCTTACGGTTTGCTCACTCAGTTAGATGGTGGCTGGCGCGGAGTAGTAATCATCGCTATTGCTACCGCGGCGGGATTCTTTTTACCTGATGTCCTTACATATAACACTGGTACAAAAAGATCTTTGGAGCTTGACCAAACTTTGCCTGATGCGATCGACATTTTGAATCTGTGCGTAGAGTCTGGATTAACCTTTCAGGCCTCAATGGCACAAGTGTCATCAATCCTTGAAGGCCCCATTTCAGATGAATTTGCTCGAGTATTACGTCAGATGCAGTTGGGGCAATCAATGATTTCTTCACTTCAAGACTTAGCCGCCAGAAATAATAATGACGATTTGAGTCGCTTTGTTTCGGTAATCATTCAAGCCGATAAATTGGGCATTCCGATATCCGCGGTTCTGCACGAACAGGCACGCGAAATGCGAGGAAAGCGACGAGATCGTGCTCGCGAACAGGCACAGAAAGTCCCGGTAAAGATTTTGATGCCAGTAATGTTGTGCTTTCTGCCTGGTATTTTCATCGTAATTCTTGGCCCAGCTGTGGTTTCGATTGTTCGCGCCTTTGCCGGCATGTAAAGATTAACTATGGGTATGGATGTACTTTGGCTTGCGCCAATGCTCGTTTTTTTAATTGTAGGTGGTCAATTAATTTTGATCGACTATCGCTCTCACCGACTCCCGAATCGACTCGTGGCAATTTGCACGGCTGGCATTCTGATTTTCCAGTTTGCTTTTTGCTTTGCTGCAGGATCGGTGAGTGAGCTGTCGCAAGCTGGGCTAACAGCGGTAAAGATATTCGCAGTTTATGTCGGTCTCTACATGGTGAGTCGTGGCCAATTAGGTATGGGAGATGTTAAGTTTGCGATCCCAGTCGGCTTGATTATCGGGTGGTTCCAGCCGGACGCCTGGCTGATTTCATTAATGACGACATTTCTATTGGCGGGAATATTTGCTCTAGTTGGACTGTTTTCTCGAAAACTAGAGAAAAAGAGCTACATCCCATTTGGGCCATTTATGTACCTTGGGTCAATCTTGACCCTATTTATAGGGCTGCTTTTCGGCCAATAAAGGGCCAGTTATCCACAGAAATTTCTCCGAATTTGCAAAATAAACCCTTCAGGCTATGCTAAATCTACTTGAGTCCACCCGACTCAAGGTATCTGATGCCAGAGGTTTCAGGTGCGGTGAGTCGGGTATGACTTGAAGTGAACACCCTTACTTGGAGGAAAAAATGGCTAAAGCCGTAGGTATCGACCTGGGAACCACTAACTCAGTGGTCTCAGTACTTGAAGGTGGCGAACCCACCGTCATAGCAAACGCAGAAGGCGCACGCACTACACCCAGTGTTGTCGCATTCGCGAAAAATGGTGAAGTCCTAGTTGGCGAAGTTGCCAAGCGTCAGGCCGTCACCAACGTAGACCGCACTATCCGTTCAGTTAAGCGTCACATGGGTGACACAACTTGGAATGTTGATATCGACGGCAAGAAGTACAACGCACAGGAAATTTCTGCTCGTATTTTGCAGAAGCTAAAGCGCGATGCTGAGGCTTACCTTGGCGACACCGTTACTGATGCAGTCATTACGGTCCCGGCTTACTTCAATGACGCCCAGCGTCAAGCAACTAAGGATGCTGGTCAGATCGCAGGTCTAAATGTCTTGCGTATCGTCAACGAGCCAACTGCTGCAGCTCTTGCATATGGTTTAGATAAGGGCGACAAGGACCAAACAATTTTGGTATTCGACCTTGGTGGTGGCACGTTCGACGTTTCACTTCTTGAAATTGGCGAAGGCATCGTAGAAGTTAAAGCCACAAGTGGCGATAACAACCTCGGTGGCGATGACTGGGATCAGCGCGTAGTCGATCACTTAGTTACTCAATTCAAAAATTCAAACGGTGTGGATCTTTCTGCAGACAAGGTTGCACTGCAACGTCTGCGTGAAGCTGCCGAAAAAGCAAAGATTGAATTGTCGTCTTCACAGTCGGCAGCAATTAACTTGCCTTACATCACAGCATCTGATGCTGGTCCACTTCACCTTGACGAAACTCTAACTCGTGCAGATTTCCAAAAGATGACTGCGGATCTAATCGATCGCACTAAGTCTCCGTTCAACCAGGTCATCAAGGATGCCGGCGTTAAAGTTGCCGACATCGATCACGTAGTTCTAGTTGGTGGCTCCACTCGTATGCCAGCAGTAACTGATTTGGTTAAGGAACTTACCGGTGGTCGCGAACCTAATAAGGGTGTTAATCCTGACGAAGTAGTTGCTGTAGGCGCTGCGCTTCAGGCTGGCGTACTTAAGGGTGAAGTCAAGGACGTTTTACTTCTTGATGTGACTCCACTTTCACTTGGTATCGAAACCAAGGGTGGTCTCATGACCAAGATGATCGAACGTAACACCACGATCCCAACAAAGCGTTCGGAAATCTTCACAACTGCTGAAGATAACCAGCCATCTGTTTTGATCCAGGTATTCCAGGGCGAGCGTGAAATGGCGGCTTACAACAAGAAGCTTGGAACTTTCGAGCTAACTGGTTTGCCACCGGCACCACGCAACGTGCCACAGATCGAAGTTGCTTTCGACATCGATGCCAACGGTATCGTTCATGTCTCTGCAAAGGATTTGGGAACTGGCAAGGAACAGTCCATGACTATCACTGGTGGTGGCGCTCTTTCTAAGGAAGAGATCGATCGCATGATGGCCGATGCTGAATCACATGCTGAAGAAGATCGTCAGCGTCGCGAAGAAGCTGAAGTTCGTAACCAAGCTGAATCATTGGTCTTCCAGACCGAGAAGTTCCTTGAGGAAAGTGGCGACAAAGTTCCAGCAGATGCCAAGGCAAATGTTGATGAACCACTAGCTGAACTTAAGGCCGCTATCGCAGGCGAGAACATCGAAGCCATCAAGGCTGCGGTTGAGAAGGTTGCAACTGCTAGCCAGGCTCTAGGTGCTGCGTTATACGCAAACACTCAGAACGAAGCCGGCGAAGCTGCTCCAGCAGGTGAAGACGATGTCGTTGACGCTGAAATCGTAGATGAGAACGAAAAGGTATGAGTGACAACGACCCAGGCGCAAACCAAGCCGAGGGCGTAAAGATCACAGATAAGCGAAAGCTTGATCCAGAAACTGGAGCTCCTCGCACACCTTCGGGTGAGCAGGAGACTCCAGTTTCGGAGCAAGAAGTGCCAAGTGATCCAGTTGTTGAGTTAGATCCAGTAGCGGAATTAACTGCTGACTTACAACGCCTGCAAGCTGAGTTTGCGAATTATCGCAAGCGCGTAGAACGCGATCGCGAAACTACTCGTGACCTTGTGGTCTCAAATACCTTGGCCGATCTGTTACCAGTAATTGATGACATTGGTCGGGCTCGCACACACGGTGAACTCGAAGGTGCATTCAAAAGTGTCGGCGAAGCTTTAGAAACCACGGTCAGTCGACTTGGCCTAAAGCCATTTGGTGCACCTGGTGATGAGTTTGATCCAACCAAGCATGAAGCAATTTCGCATGAATACAGTGCTGAAGTTTCGACTTCAACTTGCATGAATGTGTTTCAGCCCGGTTATGAATTTAATGGCCGAATCATTCGCGCTGCGATCGTAAGTGTGGCTGATCCCCAGCCAGCAAACGTCGAGCAATAAACCGCCTTAGCAACTTCAGTATTAGGAAGGAGGCACCATGAGCGTAAAAGATATGTACGAAAAGGATTACTACAAAATCCTTGGTGTTTCCAAAGATGCTGATGCCGCAACTATCAAGAAGGCATATCGCAAGCTTGCGAAAGATCTTCATCCTGATGCCAACTCTGGTGACAAAAAGATTGAAGAGAAATTCAAAGCAGTCAGCGAAGCCTATGACGTAGTTTCTGATACCAAGCGTCGTGCGGAATATGACGAAGCTCGACGTTACGGAGCTGGCGGCCCAATGGGAGGTCGACGTGGACCTGGTGGACCTGGTGGATTCCCTGGTGGTCAAAACGTAAACGTCGATGACTTATTTGGTGGTGGAGATCTTTCCGATATTTTCGGGGGGCTATTTGGCGGCGGCGGTCGGCAACGTGGACCTAGAAAAGGTGCGGACTTAGAAACTTCGATAACGATAAGTTTTGAAGATTCAATACATGGTGTCACTGTGCCGCTGCGACTAAATACTGGAACGGTTTCTGCACGTATTCCAGCTGGGGTAAAAAATGATCAACGAATTCGTTTAAGAGGCAAAGGCCAAGCCGGTGAACCAGGGGCGGCTGCAGGTGACCTTTTCATTAATGTGACCGTTGCTTCGCACCCAGTTTTCGAGCGTGACGGTGACAATTTAACAGTTACGGTTCCAATCAAGTTTGATGAGGCTGTAAATGGCGCAGACATTAAAGTTCCAGTCCTTGATGGACCAGCAGTAACGATTCGAATTCCAGCTGGCACCAAGACTGGCGCCAAATTCCGCGCTCGCGGTAAAGGTGTTGTGCGCCCAGAAAAATCTGGCGACTTAATTGTTTCGGTCGACATTGCCGTTCCACTAGATCTATCAAGTGCAGCGCGAAAGGCACTCGATGAATTTGCCGCTGCTACTGCGGACTTTGATCCACGCGATGAATTGATGCGCAAGACTGGCAACTTATCTGAGGCTCGAAAGGGATCTGATGATTGATTTTGAGCATGATGACGAAGTTCCGGTTTACGTAATCTCAGTAGCCGCGCAGTTAGCAGGCCTGCACCCGCAAACTCTTCGGCAGTATGACCGACTTGGGTTAGTTTCACCTGGTCGTTCAGTTGGCCGGAATCGCCTTTATTCCTTAAAGGATATTCAGCGCCTGCGCGAAGTAACCAAACTTTCCAATGAAGGCGTGACTCTTTCTGGAATCATGCGAATTTTGATTCTAGAAGAACAACTCGAACGCGCACTCAAAGAAAATATCCGATTACGCGAAGCTATGGGGCCATCAACTGCAGTTGTGGTTTGGCGCCCAAATCGTAGAGCGTAATAGTGACGGCTTTAATTACAGGAGCTACTGCTGGTATCGGTGCTTCTTATGCGAAGCAACTTGCCGCCTCGGGCAGTGACTTGGTGCTCGTTGCTCGTGATCTAACTCGGTTAGAAAACCTAGCAAGTGAACTGAAGTCAACTCATGGCAATAAAGTGGAAGTTCTACAAGCTGATCTCTCGGATCGCGCGCAATTAGATAAAGTTTGTGCTCGGGCTGCGCAAAGCGACATTGACTTAGTAGTTAATAACGCGGGCTTTGGTATCAAGCAACCTTTCGTTGGTGGAGCTATCGAAGCAGAACAAAACTTACTTGATGTTTTGGTAATCGCAGTCATGCGAATCACACATGCCGCAATGCCAGGAATGTTAGAGCGCGATCGTGGTGGAGTTATCAACGTCAGCTCGGTCGCTGGCTGGATGTCTAGTGGAACTTACAGTTCTGCCAAAGCTTGGGTAACAAGTTTTAGTGAAGCACTTGCCACGCTACATAAAAAATCCAACGTCCATGTAATGGCAGTTTGCCCTGGCTACACCCGCACCGAATTTCATTCTCGCGCGCAAATGGATACCGAAACTATTCCAAATTGGATGTGGCTTGATGTTGATGCAGTTGTTGCAAAGTCCTTGAAGGATTTCAAAAATGGGAAAGTAATTAGCGTGCCAGGCCTGCAATACAAATTGTTGAGTTTGATAGCGCAATACTTACCGCGCCCAATTGTGCGCAAACTTTCCGTTGCATCGCGCGGCTAAAACGCAGCTAAAACTTCTTGTGGCGAATCGGTTGTAACTTTCCAACCACGTAATCGGGATTGCAACGAAGCTTCTTTAGCAAATTCATTTGCTGCATCTGTAATCACAACTGTCACCGGAGCATCGGGCCAATCTCCGTAGTCACCACCAATAGTTGGCATGACTGGATCAATTAACACGTAACCAACAGCGGGCCGGCGTAGCGATCTACGACTAAATCCAATCGCAGGTGCATGGACTGAGGTTTCGCCTTGGAATACTAAAATTAAAGGCTCGGCAGTTGAAGCCAATTGCGCTGCCACATGAGTCACCCAACGGATTGCTTCATTCGGCGGGGAAACAATTAATGGCGTAGCCGATAGTGACACCCGCGCTGCCACTGTATTAATACAGTCAGTTTCAGGCAGGAACGCAATGGTGGTCACTAGATAACTGTGCCATGTCCGCAACCAGGTCTGCCACCTACGCTGAATGCGAAAAACCCCTTATTTCTGGGGGTCCTGGGGATCTCGATTTGCACTCTAGGGGGGAGAGTGCCAACAATAGTATTAGCACTCGGAACCCCCGAGTGATAACCCAAAAACTCTGGGGCTTTGGCCCTAAACGTTTGGCACAAAAGGAAAAAACACATGTCGAAGATGATCGCTTTCGATGAGGAAGCCCGTCGCGCACTTGAGCGCGGTATGAACACACTTGCAGACGCAGTCCGCGTAACGCTTGGCCCAAAGGGTCGCAACGTTGTTCTCGAAAAGAAGTGGGGCGCACCAACCATCACAAATGACGGTGTCTCCATCGCCAAGGAAATTGATCTTGAAGATCCTTACGAAAAGATCGGTGCAGAACTAGTTAAGGAAGTTGCCAAGAAGACAGACGATGTCGCTGGCGACGGAACTACAACTGCAACAGTTCTTGCTCAGGCACTTGTTCGCGAAGGTCTACGTAACGTAGCTGCCGGCGCAAACCCAATGGTGCTAAAGCGTGGAATCGAAAAGGCCGTTGAAGCAATCAGCGCCGAACTTCTTGCTATGGCACAGAAAGTTGATTCCAAGGAACAGATCGCAGCAACTGCATCTATTTCTGCAGCTGATCCACTAATCGGCGAAATGATCGCTGAAGCAATGGACAAAGTTGGCAAGGAAGGCGTTATCACTGTTGAAGAGAGCAACACATTTGGTCTTGAGCTAGAACTGACTGAAGGTATGCGCTTTGACAAGGGTTACATCTCGCCTTACTTCGTTACCGATGCTGAGCGCATGGAATCTGTTCTTGAAGATCCATACATCTTGATCGTTAACTCAAAGGTTTCTGCAATCAAAGACCTACTTCCAATCTTGGAAAAGGTTATGCAGTCCGGTAAGCCACTTGCCATCATCGCTGAAGATGTTGAAGGCGAAGCACTTTCCACACTTGTTGTTAACAAGATCCGTGGCAACTTCCGCTCAGTAGCTGTTAAAGCCCCTGGCTTTGGTGACCGTCGCAAGGCAATGTTGCAAGACATAGCAATCTTGACTGGCGCACAGGTAATCAGCGAAGAAGTTGGCTTGAAGCTTGAAACAACTGACATCGAACTTCTTGGTAAAGCACGCAAGATTGTTGTTACCAAGGACGAGACCACAATTGTTGAAGGTTCCGGAGATGCAGACCAGATTGCTGGCCGCGTAAACCAGATCCGCGCTGAAATCGAAAAGTCTGATTCGGACTACGACCGCGAAAAGCTCCAGGAACGTCTGGCCAAGCTTGCCGGTGGTGTTGCAGTTATCAAGGCTGGCGCTGCAACTGAAGTTGAACTTAAGGAACGCAAGCACCGCATCGAAGATGCTGTTCGCAACGCAAAGGCTGCAGTTGAAGAAGGTATCGTCGCCGGTGGTGGCGTTGCTCTTCTACAGGCATCCGAAAAGGCGTTCGCCAAGTTAAATCTTGAAGGCGAAGAAGCAGTCGGCGCGAACATCGTCAAGGTAGCTGTTGAAGCACCGCTAAAGCAGATTGCAATGAACGCTGGCCTCGAAGGCGGAGTTGTTGCTGAAAAGGTTCGTAACCTTGCACCAGGCTTTGGCTTGAATGCTGCAACTGGAGAATACGTAGATCTAATCAAGGCTGGCATCATCGATCCAGCTAAGGTAACTCGCTCTGCGCTTCAGAACGCTGCATCAATTGCTGCACTATTCCTAACAACTGAAGCTGTTATTGCTGACAAACCTGAAAAGGCTGCACCAATGGCTGGCGGCGGCGACATGGGTGGAATGGACTTTTAGTCCATTCCAATAGGAACTGAATGGACTTGGATCGCGTAAGCGAGACAAGGGGCTTCTAAAAGGTTTCTACCCAACAAGAACTAAAAAGAACGACCCCGAGATTTCTCGGGGTCGTTCTTTTTAGGAAGCTAATTGGTTACTGGCGACTTGTCGTCACTTGCGAATTTTCGCTGAGTTGAAATCGCAGAATCAAGTTCCGACAGCACTTTTTCGTAAAGCGCAATCATGTCATTCATGCTTGGAATATCTGCCAGGCTCGGACGTGGCGTATCCATGTCCGATAATTCCTCGTTGCTACTGATAAATTTTTTACTCATTATTCACATCCCCGTGTACCACAATCGTACATTTCAGACACCTCACACGCAACCAAAATAGCCGATTGCGTTATTAGGGGGGTTAATCCTGTGTTGGTGTCCCATACAGCAAGTCATCAGCATCTAGGATTCGGTAGGCATAACCCTGTTCAGCCAAGAATCGCTGTCGATGGGCAGCAAAATCAGCATCCACAGTGTCGCGCGTGACAATTGTGTAGAAGTGCGCGGAACGCTTGTCACCCTTTGGACGAAGTATTCGACCTAGGCGCTGGGCTTCTTCTTGGCGCGAGCCGAAAGTGCCACTGATTTGAATAGCTACACCAGCCTCAGGTAAATCTACAGAGAAGTTAGCAACCTTAGAAACTACGAGGACTCGAGTTTCACCTTCGCGGAAAGATTGGAATAAGCGCTCACGTTCCTTAATGGGAGTTGCGCCAGTAATCGTTGGCACGCCTAAGTGTGTACTGATTTCATCGAGTTGATCTAAGTACTGGCCAATTACCAAAATGTGATCGTCCGGATGCAAGTTAACTAAATGCTCAACAACGCGGTTTTTGTATGACGTAGTACTTGCTAGGCGATAGCGCTCTTCAGGTTCTGCCATTGCATAAGCCAGGCGTTCAGCATCTGGCAATGTCACGCGAACTTCAGCACAGTCAGCAGGAGCGATGTAACCCTGGGCTTCGATGTCTTTCCAAGGTGCGTCATAACGTTTCGGGCCGATTAGTGAAAAGACTTCGCCCTCCATGCCATCTTCGCGAACTAAAGTTGCGGTTAGCCCAAGGCGGCGACGCGCTTGGATGTCTGCAGTAAATCTAAATACAGGCGCGGGAAGTAAATGGACTTCGTCATAAATGATCAAACCCCAGTCACGTGCATCAAATAATTCCAAGTGAGCGTAAACCCCTTGGCGACGTGTGGTCATAACTTGATATGTAGCAATCGTTACTGGACGAATTTCTTTGCGAGCACCAGAGTATTCACCAATTTCTTCCTCTGTGAGTGTGGTGCGCTTTAGTAATTCGGCTTTCCACTGCCGTGCCGAAACTGTATTTGTAACCAGAATCAAAGTTGTCGCGCCAGCAAGAGCCATCGCAGCAGCGCCAACGATAGTTTTTCCAGCACCACAAGGCAGCACAACAACACCAGAGCCACCGTGCCAAAAACCTTCAGCAGCTTCGCGTTGATATGTGCGAAGCTCAAAGGAATCTTCGGCCAGCGCAATTGGATGAGCTTCGCCATCAACATAGCCAGCTAAGTCTTCAGCTGGCCAACCTAGTTTTAGTAAGGCTTGCTTGATGTTTCCGCGCTCACTTGGATGAACTGCGATGGTGTCTTCATCGATGCGCTTACCAACTAGCGGCTTGATTTTCTTGGAATGCAAAATTTCTTCCATGACAGTGCGATCATTTGCAGTCAAAATCAATCCGTGGACGGGATGCATGTGTAATTGCAGGCGACCATAACGAGCCATAGTTTCTGCGATATCGACTAACAGTGCATGCGGCACTGGGTAACGTGAATATTTTAAAAGTGTGTCCACAACAGATTCGGCATCATGTAACGCAGCACGCGCGTTCCATAAACCAAGTGGTGTGATGCGGTAGGTGTGGATGTGTTCTGGAGCGCGTTCAAGCTCGGCAAATGGTGCAATCGCATGACGGCATTCGCTGCTTAATTCATGATCTATTTCTAGCAACAGCGTTTTATCACTTTGGACGATCAATGGGCCATCAGTCATCAGCCATTTCCTTCTTCGTCAACGTTCTCGGCAAGTTCGGCGCCAGTAATGCGCGCAATCGTAAAGGTGCGAACTTCATTGGTACGCACATCAAAGGCTGTTAAGAAACCGCCAGAAATAGTCAGTGGTTCAACGATTCGCTCACTGGTCATGCCACCTTTGTCGGCATATCCAATCCAAACCTCTTTACCTTGGGCCAAGGCGTTATTTAATAGCGTCAAAGTTTGGGAAGTAGTTGTCCGAGGACCATTGGTTGCTGCTGGCTTACTGGCGTCAACTCGCTCACCGGCGCGCAGTGCCTTCACAGCAGCTGTAACCAATCGAGAAGATGGCCCAGTAACCGTAACGGGCGAAGGTGGGGACTTAACAGAAGTGCGCTTGGTATCCGGGCGGTGAATAAGTACTGTGCCTTCAGCGCTCTCCGCCACTGGGGCATAACCACAATCACGAAGTTTTTCCAGGACGATGTCGGCTGGGGAAGAGCTAACGACAATTCCAGGCGCCAGTTGGCGGAACTTAAGTGAAGCTAAGCGTCGGTCTGCTTGCACGGTGGCAATCAATTGCTCGTCATCACACCGTAAATAGATTGAGGCAACACCAACACGTAGTACACCATGTTTGCGGGCCACATCTTCGATCATGTAAGTCAATGGTTGGGGAAGTGGCGTGCGAGATAGCCCAGCTAAGAATTCAATAATGTCGTTGGCAGCTTGACCTTGATCTAGCGCGCGACGAATTGAGTTTTCGGTAAATCGATAAGTGGTCGCAGCTCCAGTTGATTCCACATCAGCCAGGACCGCCATAGTTCGACGTTGATTTGCTGGCAGCCGCCCAGGAGCCAGCGCTGTTAAATCCGCTTGCACAATGATGTGATCAACTGGATCGGGCAGTAGTGCGCCTAATACCTTGGTTGGATCCTGTCCTTGCGAAACTGATTTTCCAAAAGATGTCAGCGCACCTAGCGCAGTAATGCCCAGTGCTGCAGCTTCATCCAAAACTGCTGACACTGCAGCCGCGCGAACTAGTGATGAGCGACGCGGGCGATGCCAATCTAAGTGATCAGTCAAGATTGCCGCACTCGTGGTTGTGCCATCAGGCAGGCCAACATAAATGTCTAATAGCGAAATGCGAAGTGGATTGATAAAGCCGCGTTCCACTGCAGAAGTTAAGGCGTTGATTCGTTCTGCTCCATCGCCACCAACAACGTGTGCAGCTCGAGCCGTATCCCGCCAAGACTGCGCCAACACGGCCCATCTTGAAGCATCATCAATACTGAGCCAGCGATCATAAGCAGTAGTTGGTAACCAACCATCTGAAGTGTCCGCGCCTAATAGCCCGGAAGCAAATGCAACTTCAATCACTAACGCAGTTAAGTGTTCCGAAACTCGCAACAAGTCTTTCGCAGTTGCTAAATCGCGAATTGCTAAACCACCTCCGCGCAATTGTGATGGCGGTTCAATTGACCAAGCTTCAAGCAAAGTTTCAACGAGTCGGACAAAATCCAAAGCCGCATGAGCACCAGTGTCATTAATTCGTTTCACATCTACTTGACCAAGAATTGGTTGGCCACCATCAGTCTTGATTTCCCGCATCAACAAACCATTACGAAGCGCCAGAGAAACTTCACGCGGCACTACAACTGTTGAATCATTAGTTGGCACAATCAATTCCTGGGCGAGTAACCACTCAAGTGGTGACTTAGCGTCTTCGATTCGCACGGAACGATTGGCTTGGCGCATTGTGCCAGCCGGGGTTCCCCACAAAAGTTGATTCATGATATCGCGAACTTCATCTGGACCACTTGCCAAAGTTTTGGCCGCCAGAGTTTTCTTTGCTGCGTATTCGCGTACTTGCCTGCGCGAATCTGCAAATGACGCAGCAAGTCCACATGGATAAGATCCAAATGATTCACGGGCAACACGAACTAAATGAAGTTCTTCGTCATCACCCCAAGCAATTGCGCTGGCTAACAGTCGATCGATCGCCGCATCGATTGCAGATTCGTGATAACCAACAGCGCCAACTAATCCAGCGTGCACATCCGTTCGTGAAGCTGGATCAGGTAAGGCAGCAAGGACTTCACAAACGCTTAATTCAATATGATTCAGCGCATCGAGTGCGGCACTGACGCTTGGTGAAGTTGTTGCCCGAACAGCCAATTGACCTAAGTCAGTTGGAACTGGGTGCAGCAAATCTGGGCGCGTTGCGAATAAGACTTCAAGTTGTTCGTCACTTCGCTGGCGTAAGTCATCGGCTAATGAGCGCGGTCTCATGACTGTTTCAGCCTTTTTGGAAGTGCCCATCTTTACACGTTACGCGGTTTATGGTGTCCAGCGCTACTTGAGAATTGTCGGTTTCGCGCTCTCGCCGGAGCCCAAAAATCGCTGGTTTGGGTGGATTCGGACTTTTCATCTACCCTTGAGTAAGGCAATCGTTTAACGAATGTCACATTAAGTCACCAGCGCAAGGAGAACAC